>Ga0315336_1000079_pt1 | contig 493517 bp, 476 predicted proteins | sample ASW5metaG_FD_204512 | JGI IMG/M metagenome (GOLD analysis project Ga0315336, IMG submission 204512) | Ammonia-oxidizing marine archaeal communities from Monterey Bay, California, United States - ASW #5 | ecosystem: Environmental > Aquatic > Marine > Intertidal zone | place: USA: California...
GCAGGTCTGGAAGGCCGGCACCGTGATGTTCATCAAGCGCTCGCTCGCCTCCGGCTATGCCGGCGTCGACAACCCGCTGTTCTATCGCGACAACACCATGATGCTGCTCGGCGACGCCAAGAAAATGGCCGAGAACATCGTCAAGGCGATGTAGGCGAACGCCGTCTTTCCAATCAGAACGAAAGAGGCCGTGCGCGATGCACGGCCTCTTTTTTATGCCTTTGGCACCCGGTACAGCGCACAGAGCTTGTTGCCGTCGGGGTCGCGCAAATAGGCAAGGTGCATTTTAACGCCGCCCATTTCACGGATGCCCGGTGGCTCCTCGCACGTCGTGCCACCGTTCGCGATGCCGCTTGCATGCCAGGCATTGGCTTCCTCGGGTGACGTCGCCGCAAAGCCGATGGTCCCGCCATTGGCCGGTGTGGCGGGTTTGCCGTCGATCGGCTTCGACACGGAAAAAGTCCCGGTTTTGGTGCGATAGAAGATGCGATGGCGATCGACCATCCCCGGCGGCACCCCGAGCGTGCCGAGCAGGTTGTCATAAAACGACTTGGCCTTTTCGAGATCGTTTGTCCCGATCATGATGTGAGAGAACATTTTTTTGTGTTTCCTTCCCAAGGTTGGCCCTTTTGGTTATGGCATCCCGCTTCCGGACGCAAATTTCCCCGGCACGGGCCATGCCCCTATGCCTTTTGCAATCGTGCCGTTAAGGTCGGGCGCATGAGCGCTCACGCACACATGCCACGGTCAGCCTGGGTCTATCCCGCGCTGGCCGTTTTGCTTTTCTCAAGCACCCTGATCCCGGGTGTCGGCTTCAGCCATACGCCCGCCGGGTTTGTCTTCGCGGCCGTGCTGCTGGTGGTCCTGTTCGGAACGGTGTTCGCGGCCGTCCATCATGCCGAGGTGATCGCCCACAAGATCGGCGAGCCCTACGGCACGCTGCTGCTGACGTTGAGTGTGACCATCATCGAGGTCGCGCTGATCGCCACCATCATGCTCGGCGATGCCTCGGTCCCGACACTGGCTCGCGACACCGTATTCGCTGTCGTCATGATCGTGTGCAACGGCCTCGTGGGCGTGTGCATCCTCGCTGGTGGGCTGCGCTACCGCGAGCAGGATTTCCAGGTCACAGGCGTGAACGTCTACCTCTGCGTCCTCATTGTGATCGCCACCATCACACTAATCCTGCCGAACTATACGCTTTCTACGCCGGGGCCCGTCTATTCCGAGACCCAACTCGGCTTCATCAGTGTCGTGACCATCGTGCTCTACAGCGTGTTTCTTTACACCCAGACCATCCGCCATCGCGATTACTTCATCGTCGAAACGAAGGAGCAGGAGGCGGAGCATGCCGCCGCCTCGGGCAGCGAGATGGCCGTAAGTGTCGTCTTGCTGCTGGTGTCGCTGGTGGGTGTGGTGCTGCTCGCCAAGAAATTCTCGCTGGTGGTCGATGCAGGCGCGGCTGCCATCGGCGCGCCGCCGGCTTTCGCGGGCGTTGTCGTGGCGCTTATCGTGCTGTTGCCGGAGAGCATTGCAGCGCTGGCCACTGCGCGAAAAAACGATCTGCAGAAGAGCATCAATCTCGCGCTGGGATCGTCGATCGCAACAATTGGCTTGACGGTTCCTGCGGTTGCCATCGCCGCGTATGTGCTCGACAAGCCGCTGGTGCTGGGCCTCGAAGCCCGCGACATGGTGCTTTTGGCGATGACCATGCTGATCAGCATGATGACGTTCGGAACGGGACGGACGAACATCCTGTTTGGCATGGTGCACATGCTGGTGTTCGCGGTGTTCTTGTTCCTGGTGCTGGTGCCTTAGGGCATGATCCCGAAAAGTGGGCACCGGTTTTCGGATAAGATCATGCGCGGACAAATAGCGCCGCTTACTGATACGCGGCGACGATATCGGTGATGGCGCGTTCGAGCTGCTTGGCCGTGGCGCACTGGCGCACCACGCTGCAATAGGTGGCGTAGCGGGGCATTTCCGAATCGCCCCAACCCCACACCATCCGGCCTTCGGGATTGAGCCAGACCAGCCGCTTGGACCGCTCCGAGATGCGTTTGAGAATATCGGCGCGGGGATCGAGATTGTTGGTTCGCGCGTCGCCGAGCACGATCACCGTGGTTTGCGGCGTCACCGCGCTGAGACACAGCTTTTCGAAATCGGCGAGGGATTTTCCGTAATCGGAAGAGCCGAAGCCGACCTGCGTCATGATCTCCTTCATCGCCTTGTCGGCATCCAGGTCTTCAAGAATGTCGCTGACCTCGATCAGATCGCTTGAGAAGGCGAAAGAGCGGACGTCGGACACAACCTCATGAAGGCTGTAGATAAGCAGCAGGAAGAAGTCCGACACGCGGGCGACCGATCCGCTGACATCGCAGATCGCGATGATTTTCGGCTTGTCGCGATGGCGGCGCTTCCATGTGGTCAGGAACGGCACGCCGCCCCATGCGGCGTTGCGCCGGATCGTGCGGCGGACGTCGAGATGGCCGCGCCGCTGGCGCTTGCGCGGCTTGCTGTAGCGCTCGCGCAGCCGCCGCGCGATCTGGCGGATCAGCACGCGCATCTGCTGGATCTGCCGCTGGTCGAGCTGCGACATCGGCGCGTTGCGCAGGATGTCGTTGCGGAGATTCTCGGTTTCCTCCCGGCCGTACAGCAGCAGCGCCTGCGAAACGGTGTCGCGCACGTTCTCGCGCAGCGCTTCGGTCGCGGCGGCAAGCCGCTCGGCCTCCGCCGGATTGCTCAGGGTGAGAGCATCCAGATCGTCCCGCAACTGCGCGATGCCAAGCTCGTTAAGGATCTTGCTCGAATAGATGCCGCGCTGGGTGAAGAACCGGATTTCGGACAATTCGGCGGCTGCGGAGGCATTCGCGATCGCGGCAGCAAGGGCGTTGCGGTCCTGCGACATCAGCATCTGGGCCAGCGGACCGAGGCCCGAAGAAGGGGCACCCGCGCCCTGCGGCATCTGCTCGCTCGATGTCTCGCTGCTCTCGCCGGTTTCACCCGCCTCGTTGTCTTGAGTCGGCGGGCCGGTGATCTCGGGCTGCTGGAAGAACAGGTCGAAGCATTCGCCGAGCGCCCGCTTGTCGTCGGTGCTTTTGGCGAGGGTCAGCAGAAACGTGTCGCGCAGGATTTCGCGGTCGGTAAAACCGATCTCGGAGACCGCCCGCATCGCGTCGATGCTTTCGGAGGGCGAAATCCGCACTCCGGCCCCGCGGGCCGCCCGAAAGAAACGATGCAGGTTCTCTCTCATCCGGTCTAACCGAAGACGTTCTCGCGGCGTGTCTTGCCAATGAAGGCGCTGACTTGCGGCATTGTTGTCTCGATGTCGGCCTCGTACTTGAGCAGGACATTGAGCGTGTCCTTGACGATCTGGTGATCCAGTTCGCTCGCCTGCAGCAGGACCAGCACCCGCGCCCAGTCGATGGCCTCGGAGACCGACGGCAGCTTCTTCAGATCGAGGGTGCGGACGTCGTTGATGAAGCTGACGATCTGCCGCCGCAGCGATTGCGAAATGCCGGGCACGCGGCTCTCGACAATGCGTTCTTCGAGCTTCTGCTCGGGAAATCCGATATGCAGATGCAGACAACGCCGCTTCAGCGCGTCGCCGAGATCGCGCTCGCTGTTGGAGGTCAGGATCACCGTCGGCGGCGCAATCGCGGAGATGGTGCCGAGTTCAGGCAGCGTTACCTGAAAGTCGGACAGGATTTCGAGCAGCAGCGATTCGAACTCCGCGTCCGACTTATCGATTTCGTCGATCAGCAGGACGCAGCCCTTCGGCTGCTCGAGCGCCTGCAATAGCGGTCGCGGCTCGACGAACTCCTTGGAGAAGAACACGTCGCCAAAATCGTGCAGCTTGTTCAGTGCCGCAGGCAGCGTCTCCGCGTCGCCCAGCACCTCGCCGAGCTTGTCCTTCAGGATCTGCGTGTAGAGCAACTGCTTGGCATACTTCCACTCGTAAAGCGCCTTGGCCTCATCCAACCCCTCATAGCATTGCAGGCGGATCAGCTTGAGCCCGCGCCATGCCGCGATCGCTTTCGCCAGTTCTGTTTTGCCGACGCCGGCGGGCCCTTCCACGAGAATGGGCTTCTCGATCTGCTGCGACAGATAAACCGCGGTCGCGATCTGACGGTTGGCGATGTAACCTGCCGATGCCAGACCTTGTTCGACGGCATCGATGGAGGCGGCAGGCTGATGTTCGGTCAAGATCGTGAACTCCAAAAAGCTTGCTGTCTGTGGCGGGACGCCGGTGGCCCGGCAAAGGTCACTCCTGTGGAGGAACCCTGAGTATTTGCTACGCCGCCGGAAGGCTTTCGTCCATATCGGCCCGGCTATGCATCCGCGCAGGCCGGAACCGCTGTGCGAAATGAGGTAGTACCGAAGGCTCTGGCGTTGTTGTGACCTCAAAGTGTCTTGCCTGTTTGGAACTCTGACGGTAGGTCTGTCGATGGTCGTGGCCGGTCGCCACGACGGGGTGCCGTTTCCGTATGCTGACGCAACTGACCAGGATCATGAGGGTAAAGGCCGCGCGCATTCTCGTTGCGCTCTATGCCTTTTGCCTCGTCGCGCCGGTCAGTCTCGCCTTTGCGGACAGTGCCTTGGCGCATTGCCTGACAAGTCCAACGCCGGCCCAGCATATGGGACACGCGCACGGTGAAGCCGCGCATGTTCATCAGGGCATGGCGCATGCGGATCACGGTCATCACGTGTTAGCGACTGCCGAATCTGCGGATGCGATGCACGATCACGCCGGAATGACGGATTCCGGCGGCAAGTCGACCGCACCCGCTTGCTGCGGCGTGATGTGCATCAGCGCGCTTCCGGCCAGCACGTTTGAGCTGACGCCTAGAACGATGATTCACGCATCGGTCGTTGCGTCGTCCGACGCCGGAATTTCCGGCGAAGCCCCCGACCGCCTTTATCGCCCCCCAATCGTCCTCCTGTCGATGTGATCGCCGGCGCTACGACTGAATAGTCGCGCGCCTTCGAAGCCGTTTGACATTCGAGGATATGATGCCCGCGCAAAATCTGGCGAGGCTCGCTGCCGTTGATCCGGTGGCGACGACACGCGTGCCGCTATTGTTCAAAACACTGTTTCTTTCCATCGCGCTGCTGCTTGTCGCAGGCTGTGCGACCATGCCTCCGGTTTCGGCGGGGCCGGACCCGTCTGACCCGGGCGCGCGGCCATCGCGCACAGGCTACAGTTCCACACTCGGGCGCTACACATCCCAAAGACCGGTCTCTCCTGCTGCCTGGAAGAAGCAGAACGAGCAGGTCGCACCCGCTCCGAAATCCGGCGAGTAGGTGCAGCCATGGCAATTCAGGATTTAAAGACTCTCAACCGTTCTTTGTCGTCGAGCCGCAGCGCTGCGCGGCGCGTCGGCCGGTGGATGATGGCAAGCACTGCCCTTCTGCTGTCGGGCTGTGCATCGTTCTCGCCGGATAGCGGGATGGGTGTGGTTACGGCCACGGTCTCGCAGGACCTCGGCAAGCAGGCCGCCGCATTGCGGACGCCGGATGACGCCGCCGCCGCCCGCAGCACGACGGCGCGGCTGCTCTCCAGGCCCTTGTCGGCAGACGCGGCGGTTCAGGTCGCGCTTCTCAACAATCGCGGATTACAGGCGGCTTACAACGAACTCGCCATCGAGGAGGCACGGGCGGTGGAAGGAAGCCTGCCGCCGAATCCGGCCATCTCACTGTCGCGGATCGCGGGCTCGGTCGAAGTTGAAGTTGAACGCAAGATCGTCGCCAACGTACTGGCGCTCGCGACATTGCCGGTCCGTTCGGAAATCGCTGCGGCGCGGTTCCGGCAGGCCCAGATCGCGGCCTTGAGTGAAACGCTGCGGGTCGCGGCTGACACGCGGCGCGCCTTTTATCGTGCCGTCTCGGCGCGCGAACTCGCGGGCTTTCTCGCGCAGGCCCAGTCCGGTGCTGAAACCGCTGCGAAGTTCGCCACCCGGCTCGGCGAGACCGGCGGCATGAACAAGCTCGATCAGGCGCGCGAGCAGGTGTTCTACGCCGACCTCACCGCGCAACTCGCCACCACGCGTCAGCGTGCCGCCAGCGAGCGGGAAGCGCTGATCCGCGCCATGGGATTGTGGGGCGGTGATCTGACATTCCGGATGGGCACCGCGCTGCCGCCGCTGCCATCGCGGCCGCAATCGCTGCCGGGCATCGAAACCGAAGCGGTTCGCCGTCATGTCGATCTGAAGATCGGGCGGATCGAACTCGATGCGCTGGCCAAGTCGTGGGGGCTGACGCAGGCGACCCGCTTCATCAACGTGCTGGATGCCGGGTTGGCCGGAAAGACCACGCGGGAGAAGGCGACCGGAGAGAAACTCCGCGACCGCGGCTTCGACGTCGAACTTCAGATTCCGATTTTCGATTTCGGAGAAGTTCGAGTCAGGGAAGCCGAAGCCACCTACATGCTGGCGGTCAATCGTCTGACCGAGCGTGCGGTCAATGTCCGCTCCGAGGCGCGCGACGCCTATCGCAGCTACCGATCGTCCTATGACATCGCGAGCCACTACCAGCGAGAAGTCCTGCCGCTGCGCAAGATCATCTCCGACGAAACCCTGCTTCGCTACAACGGCATGCTGATCGACGTGTTCTCATTGCTGGCGGAAGCGCGTCAGCGCATCGCTGCGACAACGGCGGCGATCGAGGCGAAGCGAGATTTCTGGCTCGCCACGACAAATCTCAACACCGCGGTGATGGGCGGAGGCGTTCCCGGACGCAGCGAGTCCGCGCGCGCGATGTCCGGCGCATCCGCCGACGCACCCCAGCATTGAATGGAGAACGACCAATGATTTCACGCAGAGCAGTTCTCGGATCGGCTGCGGTTCTTGCCGGCGCCAGTGTCGTCAGCGGCCGCATTCAGGCGGCAAGCATTCCCGAAGCTGCAACCTCGACAGCCGCCACGATGCAGCCGCCGTTGTTTCCTTCCAGCGGCCCGGACTATCAGCCCGTCGTGACGCTGAATGGCTGGACGTTGCCGTGGCGCATGAACGGCGACTGGAAGGAATTTCATCTGGTCGCCGAACCTGTGGTCCGGGAGATCGCGCCGGGCATGGTCGCGCATCTGTGGGGCTACAATGGCCAGTCGCCCGGACCGACGATAGAAGCCGTCGAGGGCGACAAGGTCCGCATTTTCGTCACCAACAAGCTGCCGGAACACACCACGGTGCATTGGCATGGCATGCTGCTTCCGAACGGGATGGACGGCGTGACGGGTCTCACGCAACCGCCGATCGGTGTCGGAAAGACGTTCGTCTACGAGTTCGTGCTGACGAAGAGCGGCACCTTCATGTACCACCCGCACGCCGACGAGATGGTCCAGATGGCCATGGGCATGATGGGTTTCTTCGTGGTGCATCCGAAGGACCCTGCCTTCCGGCGCGTGGACCGGGATTTCGTATTCCTGATGTCGGCCTACGACATCGATCCCGGGAGTTACCTGCCAAAAGTCTCGGAGATGACCGACTTCAATATGTGGACCTGGAACAGCCGTGTCTTTCCCGGCATCGACCACATCGTTGCAGGCAAGGGCGACAAGGTCCGCATCCGGTTCGGCAATCTGACCATGACGAACCACCCGATCCACATGCACGGCCATGACTTCAAGGTCTCCTGCACGGACGGCGGCTGGGTGCCGGAGGCTGCGGCCTGGCCGGAGGTCACGATCGATTGCGCCGTCGGGCAGATGCGCGCTTTCGATTTCGTCGCTGACAAACCGGGCGACTGGGCGATCCACTGCCACAAGTCGCATCACACCATGAATGCGATGGGGCATGATCTGCGCAACTTCGTCGGCATGAAGAAAAGCGATCTGGTCAAGTCGGTGCGCAAACTGGTGCCGGATTACATGCCGATGGGGAACGCCGGCATGGCGGACATGGGCGAGATGGAAATGCCGCTGCCGGATAACACACTGCCGATGATGACCGGCTTCGCTCAATTCGGCGCGGTCGAGATGGGCGGCATGTTCTCGGTGGTCAAGGTGCGCGAGGGGCTCGCATCCGGCGATTACAAGGACCCCGGCTGGTTCAAGCACCCGGAAGGAACGGTCGCCTACGAAGTCGCTGGCGCGACAGCACCGCCGCCGACGCAGTCGGCCGCGCCGCCATCGGCAAAGAAGCCGGCGATCGAGATGAACGTCGTCAAACCATCCATGAATCACAAAGGACATTGAAGATGCCTGCCTTGCGAAAATCCAAAATCATCATGATGGCCGCCGCGCTGGTGCTGATGCCCGCGCTATTCGATCGCATATCGGCGCACGACAACCATGCGTCTTACGACGCAGGCGAGCCCGGCGATCCGAAAAAGCCTTCGCGCGAAATCATCGTCGAGATGGGCGACCGCTACTATCACCCGAAGCAACTCCAGGTGAAGCGCGGCGAGCAGGTACGCTTCGTACTTCGTAACGACGGCTATGAGGATCACGAATTTCTGCTGGCGACGCCCGAAGCAAATCTCAAGCACGCCGAGGCGATGCAGAAAAATCCCGGCATGGAGCACGACGAGCCGAACGGAATTCAACTCGCGCCGAAGAAATCCGGAGAGGTCGTCTGGAAGTTCACGAAAGCGGGGACGTTCGAGTTTGCGTGTCTGATCGCCGGGCACCGCGAGGCCGGCATGATCGGCACCGTCGTCGTGAAATAGCCGATCCAGAAACCAGAGGAAAAAACATGCGGAAGCTTATTCTTGTTACGTCCTGCCTCATCACCCTGTCGGCCCTCGTTCCCGTGAAACGGGCGCATGCTCAGGCGTTGCCGGTCAGTGGAACGGTCACCAAGATCGATGAGGCGGCCGGAAAAATGACCATCAAACACGGTCCCATCAAAAAAATGGATATGGAGGGCATGACCATGGTCTTCAGAGCCCAGACCCCGGACCTGCTGAAGCGGGTGAAGGTCGGCGACAGCGTCAGGTTCGACGTCGACAAGATCAATGGGCAGATGACCCTGACCGGAATCGCGAAGGCGAAATAGCCGCTCCATTGTAACGCCGGATGCCGGGTAACGCCTGAAATCTCTGACAAAGTCGTTACCCGGCGTTTTCCGGGGCTTTGCCACCGATCCGTCGCAGTTGATCCCTCAATCGGCCCAAAAGTTCCCGCATGCAACGTCGCGCGGGGAGTTGGAAATGATCAAGAAGTTCCTTTCGAAATATATTCTGGAGGTTATTCCGTCGATTTTGGCGACGGTAGTCGGGGCGTACATCGTCACCCACTACATTAACGCGAAATCCGACGACAAGCCGAAGGCCGCCATCTCGGCGCCCGCCGAGACTTCGAAGAACGCTTCCCCCCAAACGCCGAAAACCGACGAGTCGACTGGTCGGGCCGCTAAGGAGAGTCCGAAGGCGGAGGCTGACCGGCTCAAGGCGGAAAAGCTTGAGGCCGAAAAGGCTTTCGCAGAGCGTGCCGCTGCCGATCGGGCGCAGAATGCGAAAAAGGCCGCCGAGAAACTCGCCGCCGAGAAGGCCGAGAAACTCGCCGGTGAAAAGCTTGCGAGCGAAAAGGCGGCGGCCGAAAAGCGTGAGAAGGCGGTCGCGAAGTCCGCGCCGGTCATGGCGCCTGCGGCCGAAGCGCATGCCGCGCCGAACGACAGGCGTGACGCCAACGATCTGGCACGGGCCGCGATCGAACGGCTGCGCAATGCCAAAGCTTCCGAAAAGACTTCCGAGCCGACGCGTGGGCCTGAAGCCGCGCGCGCTGAAGAACTGCCCAGGCCGCAGGAGCGCGCCCGGGTCAACAGTGTCGTCTATGCGCCAGCCGCAGCACCGCAGCCATCGATCCAGCCGCTGCCGCCGGCCGTCACGGTTGCGCCGCCGCCGAGCGAAGCCGCGGTGATGGCTCCGCCACAACCGTTTCCGGCGCCGATGTCCGGATCTTCGGAGAGCGCCGCTGACGACGGTTTACGGCTGACGCCGCCGGCGGACATTCCCGCGCGGCCCCTCGATCTGCGCACGAAGCAGGGGCGTTCGTCGGTGACCGAGGACGTGGTGTCCGCCGCGAAGTCGGTGTTCCATGCCGTAGTGCCGGAATCGTCGAACTAGGTTCGTCAGTTCGGACATTTGCAAATGAGGAAGCCAACGGCTTCTCTCAACCACACGTCCAATGTCAGTCGCCTAGTAGCACCGCGTGATGTTCACGCTGACGGTTTCCTCCGAGCTTTCACGCCGGGGAACCTTGACGGTCTGCTTGGTGCAGTCCTGCACATAAGGTCTGTCGGAAAGCGCCACCGCCGGCGGATATCGATGTGACCAGTCCCAAGGCACATCATAGGTGTATGTGTAACGGATATCGCCTGACACTGGCCCGGTGACGTCCATGCCGGGTCCGGCATACGATGGGTCGTAGTAGCCGCCCGTCGCCGGCCAGAACGCCCTTGCGTTGTGTCCATGGTGACGCTGCAGCGACCGGCCGGTTGACGGACGGGCCGCAGGATGCGCCGAAACCGACCCTCCACGAGCCGTGGTTGCCGGATCTGCGAACGTCTCGTGCGGGGCAAGGACAAGCGCCAACACGCTGAGAGAGGCGATCAGCGCTCCATACATTCTATACTTCATGGCACGCACCAGTTCTGAGTTAACGATCAGCAGCCCAAGGCACGCTAGGTCGGGCCTATCGGGCCCGCAAATACAGAATTAATAATTGGTTAATGCTTAATCTTAACGGGTCGGCTGTTCGTGGCGTCGACAATATCCAGGAACTCCTTGACGGTGCTGACCGCGCCCGGATTGGTCGCGATGTAACCGGGCAATTGCGCCACGGCGTCGTGAAATCCACGGCCGTTCATGACGTCAAGCACGCGGCGCATCGGTTCGGTGTCGAGAAACGCCCTGCGGCAAACGAAGAAATAATCCTCGGTCAGCAACCGCACGAAATCGAGCCCGAACTGCCGCGCCGCAGCCTCGACGCCGAACGCCGCATCGGCCATGCCGCTGGCGACATAGGCGGCGACAGCGGCATGGGTAAATTCCATCTGCTGCGCGCCGTTGATTTTGGCCTCGTCGATCTTGTGCTGCGCCAGCAATTGATCGAACACCGTCCGCGTTCCGGAATCGTGGTCGCGGTTGACGAAGCGGGCTTTCGTTTCGACCAGATCTTTCAGCGATTCGATCCTGAGCGGATTTCCGGACTTCACCATCAGTCCCATCTCGCGGGTGACGAAACTGATGACGCGATCCTCGCGCGGATCGAGCCACTCCCGGCACGCCTTGATGCTGTGCGCGCGCAATGCGCCGCGCGGGATGTGGACACCGGAGAGGTCGCAGGCGCCCTGCGCCAGCGACACCAGCGAGTTCTGGTTGCTGACGTAGCGCAGATCGACGCCGATCCCGGGCTCGCGATCAAGCAACTCCCGCAGCTTTGAGACCGCGAAACCGTGGCTGGCGTGGACGCGGATCACGCTGGGGCGCTGATGCAGGAAGGGCTTGATCTCGGTAACGAGCTCCTGCGCGAGGTTTTCAAGCTGCGGGCCGAGGCGCGCCTGCATGCGCTGACCCGCCCACACCAGCTTCTCGCCGAAGGCGGTCAATGTGGTGCCCTTGCCGCGATGGGTCTCGACCAGCGGCACGCCGAAGAACTCCGACCATTGCTCGACCAGATTCCAGACGTGGCGATAGGAAAGGCCGGCATGGTCGGCCGCGCTGGTGAGCTTGCCGGTTTTGCGGATTTCATTGAGCACGCCGAGCATGACGACGGCGGTCTGCGGGCTGCCTTCCTTGTGAAAGCGCCAGACAGGTTCGATCTCGATATGAAACATCGGGCACCCTTGATTATGAAATGAACTTCATAGGTTCATGAGCCATCGGCAAATCATATCATATTTACTCCAAGCAGGTTAGCGCACAAATTTGGGAAAATAGCAGGAGAAATATGATGTCTATTGCATATGATTACGTCCGCGATACGTCACCCGATGCGGCTGTGGTTCTCCGCAAGCAACTGCTGATCGACGGCCAGCACGTTGAATCGGTGTCAGGCCGCACCTTCAGCACTCTCAATCCCGCTACGGGTCAGGTCATCGCGACCATCTCCGAAGGCAACGAAGCCGATGTCGAGCGCGCGGTTGCCGCCGCTCGCCGGGCGTTTGAAGGTGTCTGGGGCACGATGCGGCCTGCCGAGCGCGGCCACATCCTGTTCAGGCTCGCCGAACTGATGAAGCAGCACGGCGACGAACTCGCCGAGCTGGAAAGCCGCGACGCCGGCAAGCCGATTTCGGCGGTGCTGCGGCAGGATCTTCCAGCCGCCATCGACACGCTCACGTACTACGCCGGCTGGGCCGACAAGATCCACGGCGACACCGTGCCGACGCGCAGTGATGCGCTGACCTACACTGTGCGCGAGCCGGTGGGTGTGGTGGCCGTGATCGTGCCATGGAATTTCCCGCTGATGATCGGCATGTGGAAGCTTGCGCCTGCACTGGCCTGCGGCTGCACCATCGTGATGAAGCCTGCCGAACTGACCTCGCTGTCCGCGCTTCGTCTCGGCGAACTTGCGCTGGAGGCCGGTGTGCCGCCGGGCGTGCTGAACATCGTACCCGGTCCAGGTCGCGTGGTCGGCGACGCGCTGGTCAATCATCCCGGCGTGGACAAGGTGACGTTCACCGGCTCGCCGGGCGTCGGTCGCGGCATCCTTCGCGGCGCGGCGGGCAACTTCAAGCGCGTCTCGCTCGAACTCGGCGGCAAATCGGCCAACGTGATCTTCGACGATGCCGATCTCGATGCGGCCACCAAGGCGGCTGCGGCGGGCATCTTCTTCAATGCCGGGCAGGTGTGCTCAGCCGGTTCGCGCGTGCTGGCACATGAGAGCGTCTACGACGAAGTGGTCGCGCGCCTCACTGCCCGCGCCGAGGCGCTGCGCATGGGCGACACCGCCGACAAGACCACGGCGCTCGGTCCGGTGATCTCTGAAAAGCAGATGAAGTCGATTCTCGACTACGTCGATGTCGGTGAGAGGGAAGGCGCGACCTTGGTCACCGGCGGCCGGCATGTCGGCGACCGCGGCTATTACATCAGCCCGGCGGTGTTCGCGAACGTGAAGCACGAGATGCGGATTTCGCAGGAGGAAATCTTCGGCCCCGTGGTCAGCGTCATCAAGTTCAAGGACGAGGCCGATGCGCTGCGGATCGCCAATGGTACCGCATTCAGCCTCGCCGCGGGCGTGTGGAGCCGGGACATCGGTCGCGTGCAGCGTTTCGCGAAGAAGGTGAAGGCCGGCACGGTCTGGATCAACACCTATGGCTATACCGATGTGCGATTGCCGTGGGGCGGGGCGGGCGATTCGGGCTTCGGCCGCGAACACGGCACCGAAGCGCTCGCGAACTTCACCGAGCCGAAAGCGGTCTGGATGAACCTGAACGTTTGAGCCTCGTCTCCTCCCGGGAAACGCTCAAACAAAAACGCGGACCGTGAGGTCCGCGTTTTCATATTCAAAACTGTTGAGAGCGCTTAGCGCGGTCCGCGCGGACCGGCACCCGCACCTGCGCCGCCACGGCCACCGGCTGCGCCACGGTCGCCGCCCGGGCCGGCGCCGAACACCGGCTTCGGCTTCATCGGCAACAGGCCTTCACGCTGCAACTTCTTGCGCGCAAGCTTGCGTGCGCGGCGAACGGCTTCCGCCTTTTCGCGAGCCTTCTTCTCGGAGGGCTTTTCGTAATGACCGCGGAGCTTCATCTCGCGGAAAATGCCCTCGCGCTGCATCTTTTTCTTCAGCGCCTTGAGAGCCTGGTCGACATTGTTATCGCGGACGAGAACCTGCACGCGGCATCCTCTTTGGTTTCAATCAGGAAATTCAGGAGACGACGAAGGACCGGCTAAAGGCCACGCCCTTCCCATCAAGGGCGCGGATGTACCAGATCAAACCGGGAATGTCCACCTGTGGATAGTCTTTTTCCCTGATGGGAAAGTCTAAAATACCGTCCAACGTTGCCCTGCCGGGGCCATGATTCGAGGGGGCGGGAACCCTCCGCCATCCTCCCATGTGGTCTCGTAAAGAGGCGATCCACGCCTCGACCATGGAGACTGAACATGAATGCGAAGAAGTACACCGCCGAGGCGATCGGCACATTCTGGCTGACATTTGCGGGTTGCGGAAGCGCCGTTCTGGCCGCGGCTTTTCCGCAGGTCGGAATCGGGCTTTTGGGTGTTTCGTTCGCGTTTGGCCTGAGCGTGGTGACGATGGCCTTTGCCATCGGTCATGTTTCAGGCTGCCATCTGAACCCTGCCGTCACGGTCGGGCTGGCCGCAGGCGGTCGCTTTCCTGCGAGCCAGATTGTTCCCTACATCATTGCCCAGGTGATCGGAGCCGTGCTGGGCGCGGGCCTGCTCTACGTCATCGCCAGCGGCAAAGCCGGATTCGATCTCGCAGGCGGTTTCGCCTCCAACGGCTATGGCGACCATTCCCCCGGCAAATACAGTCTTCTGGCCGCCTTTGTGTGCGAAGTGGCGATGACGGCGATGTTCCTGTTCATCATCATGGGGGCGACCCACGGCAAGGCGCCGGCCGGATTCGCGCCGCTGGCGATCGGCCTTGCGCTGGTGATGATCCATCTGGTAAGCATTCCCGTCACCAACACGTCGGTGAACCCGGCGCGCAGCACCGGTCCGGCGCTGTTCGTCGGCGGCTGGGCCATTCAGCAGCTGTGGCTGTTCTGGGTCGCGCCGATCATCGGCGGCATTATCGGCGGCGTGGTCTATCGCTGGCTGAGCGACGAGCCGGCAGGCATCGTGGCCGGCAACAAATAAGCTCGGATCAAGCAAGAAGGCCGCCGCGAGCAACCGCGGCGGCCTTTTTCTTTGGAGGCTTTCAGGACTGTTTGACCTCGGTCACATGGCCCATCTTGCGGCCCGGACGGGGCGTACCCTTGCCGTAGAGATGCACCGTGGCGCCGGGAACACCCAGCCACTTGCCGTAGTCGAGAATGTCATCGCCGATCAGGTTGGTCATGGTGACGTCGCCATGCCGGACCGGATGCGCCAGCGGCCAGCCGGCGATGGCGCGGATGTGCTGCTCGAACTGCGACACCGAGGCCCCGTCGAGCGTCCAGTGTCCCGAATTATGCACCCGGGGTGCGATCTCGTTGACCAGCAGGCTCGGACCGTCCTTGCCGGGCACCACGAACAGTTCCACCGCCAGCACGCCGACATAATCCAGTGCGGTCGCGATTTTCTCCGCGATGACGCGGGCCTGCGCCGCGAGTTCGCCGGAAATGCGCGCGGGGGCATGGGAAAACTTCAGGATGTGATCGCGATGCTCGTTCTCGGTGACGTCGTAGCAAACCACTTCGCCGTCGATGCCGCGCGCCGCGACCACAGAAATCTCGCGCTCGAAGGGCACGAAGGCCTCGAGGATCGCGGAGCGGGTTTCGAGATCAGTCCACACCGCTTCCGGATCGTCGCCCTCACGGACCACGATCTGGCCCTTGCCATCGTAGCCGAAGCGCCGGGTTTTGAGTACGGCGGGCAATCCGATCTCGCTGATCGCCGTCTGCAACTCCTGCGCGGACGAGACATCGGCATAACGCGCGGTAGCGATGCCGAGTTTGCTCACGAAATTCTTTTCCGCGAACCTGTCCTGCACGGTTTCCAGCACCTGCGGGTCGGGCAACACCGGGCGGCGGGCCGACAGAATCATCGCAGTCGAGGAGGGAATATTCTCGAATTCATAGGTGATGACGGAGACATCGCACGCGAACAGTTCCAGCGCCTCGACATCGGCATATTCCGCGCAGGATGCATTTTGCACCACGTCGAAAGCCGGCGAATCCGGATCCGGAGAAAATATCTGTGTCTTGAGACCAAGACGCGCGGCCGCGAGCGCGAGCATTCTGCCCAACTGCCCGCCGCCGAGAATTCCGATGGTGTCGCCTGGTTTCAGCGTCACCCGATTGGAAGATGTCACTTAGTGTCCCGTATCCGACGTTCGCTTCACTCTGCAGCGCCTTCCGAGCGAACGTCGGATACGAAAGGACACTCATAAATTATAATCCCAGCGATCCTCTGGTCTGACATTCGTAAAGTGCCGCGAAAGGTCCGATACGAATGTCAGAACCGGATCACTAGTTGTCCTCCGGGCGCTCGCTGACGGCTTCGGTCTGCTGCTTGCGCCATGTTGCAAGGCGGGTTGCAAGGCCGGCATCGTTGAGCGCCAGCACGCTTGCCGCGAGCAGGGCGGCATTGATAGCGCCGGACTTTCCGATCGCCAAGGTACCGACCGGAATACCGGCTGGCATTTGCACAATGGAATACAGCGAATCGACGCCCGAGAGCGCCTTGGATTCCACGGGGACGCCGAACACAGGCAGTTCCGTCAGGGATGCGGCCATACCCGGCAAATGGGCCGCGCCGCCTGCGCCGGCGATGATGACCTTAAACCCGGCGGCCTTGGCCCCTTTGGCGAAGGCGTAAAGCCGCTCGGGGGTGCGGTGCGCCGAGACGATCCGCGCCTCGTGCGCAACGCCGAGCGCGGTCAGGGTCACTGCGGCGTGACGCATGGTTTCCCAGTCGGACTGGCTTCCCATGATGATGGCAACGGAGGCGGTCATTCAGAATCTTCAAAAAGAGCAGAAAAAGAGGGCGGATTATAGGGGCGCGCCCCTGTGTGGCAAGCTGGTGCGGTGGTTCGCAAGTCCGCATGGTTTCTACAGCGGGCTCCTTTGCGGACTTGCGAACCAAAACCACACCAGAATCTACAATTTCCAGTGTCCTTTCAAATCCGAAGTTCGCTCGGGCCTTTGCCGTAAACGAGGCGAACTTCGGATTTAGGACACTGGGCGAATCCGCTATCCTTTCATGGTCAATGGCAGTGCCGGTCAAGCGGATTAGAGGCAAAAACGTGAAGAAAGCGCGCGGCAAAGTGGCATCACGGCGTCCGGCGGCGAAGAAGCCATCCGGGCGGGTGGCGGGACGTGCCAAATCTACCGGTAAATCGGCCGCCAAATCGCGCTCCAAGTCCACCTTCCGAACCGGCGCGGTGAAGCCCGGGCGGAAGACCGTCGCGGCTCCCCTGGCCAAGGCGCGGCGACAGGTCTCGGCCCTGAAGGCGGAACTCGCCGCGGCACAGGCCCGGATCGACGAGCTGCAGGCGTGGGCCGACACCGATTTCCTGCTGAACATCTACAACCGCCGCGGCTTCGAGCGAGAACTGGACCGGTCGATTGCCTACATCCGCCGTTACAAGGCCACCGGCGCGCTGATCGTACTTGATGTCGATCGCCTCAAGCCGATCAACGACACGTTCGGTCATGCGGCCGGCGATGTGGTGCTGAAGGGGGTGGTCGCGGTGCTGATGCGCCATGTCCGCTCGTCGGATGTGGTCGGGCGGCTCGGTGGCGACGAATTCGGCTTGCTGCTCTGGAATTTGACGCAGGCCGATGCGCTGGCAAAGGCCGCGGCGCTGGAAGACGCCATCGACCGGCTGACATTCGTCTTCAAGGGCCGGCCGGTGGTCGCCGGCGCATCCGCGGGCATCACGCTGATTGGGGCTGCGGACGATGTCGCGTCAGTGATGGAAGCGGCGGATCGCGCGATGTATGCGCGAAAGGCATCGCGGCGCGGCGGTGTGCTTGCGACGCTCTGACGCGCCGCCCGTCAGGCGATAATGTCGGGTGTGTTCTGATCTTCGATAAAGGAAATCCGGTCGCGCAACTGCAACTTGCGTTTTTTTAAACGCTGCAATCTGAGCAGGTCCGGCGCGGGCGACTGATGCAGCGCCTCGATGGCGGCATCCAGATCGCGATGTTCCTGCTGCAATTGCGCCAATTCAAGCGCAAATTCGTTGTTATCCTGATCCACCATAACCATCGTTGACTAGAATCGTCCGGATTTTCAGCCAGGTATCGCTGAACGCCGCTGCATGATTGTCATCGCAGAAAATTGTTACCAACTCCAGCGGTCCGCGGATTCGCAGCGGGCAAGGGCGCGAATGTCAAATCCATTCCACGCGCGACGGTAACGCGGGACGGGTTCCCTCACAATTCGTTTCCCTTGTGTGCAGAAATTTTGAAAGGCTGTCCTCGACTCCGCTGTCGACAGATGCCTCGCGTCATGTAGACTTATCGGTCCCGGGAACGAATTCAGCAAAAGTGGGTGTACCGGTTTTTGCGCCTGAATTTGTTCCTGCTCTAAGGAGCGCGTTTTCTTCACGCGAACCGGACGCCACTTCGCTTGAAAACGCGCTTTGTCCGATCTGAGGTCCACGTACAGAGGAGACTTCTAATGGCGATTCAGGCGCATCTCGTTGAACTGGAACGTAAACACGAAGTTCTGGAAAGCGAATTGCACGATGCTCTGCAGCATCTTTCCACCGACGACCTCCAGATTATCGAACTGAAGCGCCGCAAGCTGGTGCTCAAGGACCAAATCGAGCGTATCAAGCTCGCAACAGTCCACTAACACCCCCTTCGACGGAATCCTTCCGGCAGTTCAAGGCGATGCTCGTAACGGCAACAGTTGCCGTTGCGGGGATGGCGCGCGTCCGACTAAATCCGCGGACCAATTCCGGCCACGCGTGCGACTTCGTCTGCAATGGCGAGGGAGGACGTGAGGCCGGGAGATTCGATGCCGAACAGGTTGACCAGCCCCGCAAGACCATGGTCCTGCGGCCCCTGGATCACGAAATCCTGCCGGGCGATGGCGGGCGGCACGATCTTGGGCCGGATTCCAGAATAGCTCGGCGTCAGGGCGCCGTCCGGCAGCGTCGGCCAGTAGCGCCGGATCGCCGGATAAAACCGCTCGGCCCGCGCCGGGTCGACGGCATAGTCGAGGCTGTCCACATCAAGGCTATCGACCCATTCGACGTCCGGTCCGAATTTCGCTTGCCCGCCAAGATCGATGGTCAGATGAACGCCGAGGCCGCCGGGCTCCGGCACCGGATAGATCAGGTGCGAAAACGGCGCACGCGTGCTGCAACTGAAATAGTTGCCCTTGGCGTAATAGCTGGTCGGGATGCGATCAGACGGCATGCCTTCAATAGCGCGGGCGACGGCGGGCGCGCTGAGGCCCGCCGAATTGATCAGCACGCGGCATTGCAGCGCCATCGGCGTGTCGCCGCCGACCTCGATTTCAAATCCGTCCCGAACAGCCTTTGCGCGTGCGAGCGGCGCGTGAAATGCGAGGGCACCGCCGGCGTCTTCGATTTCGCCGCGCAGCGCCAACATGTAGGCGTGGCTGTCGACGATGCCGGTGGACGGCGACAGCAATGCACCGGTGCAATGCAACGCCGGCTCGAGCGCGCGCGCCTCGGCGGCCGACAGCACACGCATATCATCCACGCCGTTGGCTTCGGCGTGGGACTTGATCGAAGCCAGCTTCTCGTCGTCATCGGCTGAAGTTGCGACGATCAGCTTGCCGCAGCGGCGGTACGGCACGCCATGTTCGTCGCAGTAGCTGTAGAGCGCGCGTTTTCCGGCGACGCACAGGCGCGCCATCAGGCTTCCGGCCGGATAGTAGATTCCGGCATGAATCACCTCGCTGTTGCGCGAGGACGTTCCAGTCCCGATGTCGCCCGCGGCCTCGATCACCACAACTTCAAGGCCGGCCTGCGCCAGCCGCCGCGCGGCGGCAAGGCCCACGACGCCGGCGCCGATCACCACGCACTCAACGCTGTCCATCGCCGATCCGCTTTGCCGGGGAATTTCTCTCTGTGCTCATTTTGCATCCAGTGTGCGGCGCCGCGATGCACTCCACGTTAGAACTTGGTTAAGCATAGAAGGCCATTTGCCTGCATTTAAGTCATTTTATTGGCGGCCTGCGCGTACGCGTTTACCCGATCCAAACGGGTACAACCAGAGACTGTGGATGAAGAATTCCGCGGAATGGTAATGACCGGCTGGCAGAAGCAAGCACGAGCTACCACAGCGAGTCCGGTGTGGGTCGCTGCGTGCGCTTGCGTCCCGATTTTGGCGTCGGGGAGCGCGTTTGCACAGATCGTCGCCAATCCCGACGGTTCGTTTTCCGCAACGGCATCGGACAGCACGCACACGGCGATCATCTGGCAGGTGGGAATCGGCGGCTTCATGCTTGCCGCGTTTCTGGCTGCGATCATTCTTTGGGTGTCGACCGCGCTGCGGCGGGCACGTCACGCCAATATCCGGCGGGCCAGCTTCGTTTCGGGCGCTCTCAACAGCCTGACCACCGGCATCGTTATGATCGATTCGCGCAAGCGCATTGTATTCTGCAACGATCGCTATCTTGAGATCTACGGCTTTGCCCGGTCCGACCTTGTCTCCGGGATGACCGGCCGTGAACTTACGGAACTGCGCGCGGCGCGGGGCATGTTGTGCGACGATATCGATGCATACTATCAGAACGTCAAAGCCGCGAACGGCTATATCTGCGAGCTGAGGGACGGGCGGTCGATCCTGATCAAGCATCGCGAACTGGCCAACGGCGGAATAGTCTCGACCCATGAGGATTGCACCGCGCAGCGCCAGATGTCCCGGCAGCTTGCGACCACGAAGCATTTCCTCGAGTCCGTGATCGACAACATTCCGGTCTGTGTCGCGGCCAAGAGCATCGAGGACGGCAGGTACATTCTCGCCAACCGCGCATTCGAGCAGTTCGCCGGCATGAGCCGCGACGAGATCATCGGCTACACGGCGGAAAAAGTGTACGTGCCCGAGGCCGCGGTGGCCGTCGCGAAGGCCGACAGCGACGCAATCGCTTCGCCGACCAGCCAGACGCGCACCGAACTGCGGATCGAGCATAACGGCGGCACGCGCCTCGTCGCCTGCAACCGCATGATCGCGCGCGACGAAAAAGGCAGGCCGGAGTTTCTGGTCGCCTTGTTCGAGGATGTCACCGATCGCAGGTCGCTCTCGCGCGAAATTCAGGGCGCCAAGAAGTTCCTGGAGCTGGTTGTCGATAACATTCCGGTCTCGCTGGTGGTCAAGCGGCTGAGCGACGATCAGTATGTTCTCGCCAATCGCACCGCCGAGGCGATGCTGGGCCGAAGCCGCGAAGACGTCATCGGCTGCACGATTGGGGACGTCTACAATCCGGCCGACGTAAGGCTGATCCGCAAGCGCGACGACGACGCGGTCCGCAAGAAGGGCGTCGTCACCGAAGAACATCCGATCCAGACTGCAAACGGGCTGCGTCTGTTCCTGACCCGGCGGGTGACGGTGCTCGACGATGCCGGCGAGCCGCAATATCTCATCAAGACCAGCGAAGACATTACCGACCGGCGCGAAACCGAATCGCGCATGGCCCACATGGCGTATCACGACGCATTGACGGAACTGCCGAACCGCGCGGCGTTCCTGCAGGCGCTGGAGCAGATGATCGACGCCTGCGAAGACACCGACGAGGAATTCGCGGTGCTGTCGCTCGACCTCGATCGTCTGAAGGAAATCAACGATGTGTTCGGCCATGAGGTGGGCGATCAACTGCTGATTGAATTTTCGCGGCGTCTTGAGTCGGTCATTTCCGGCGGCGTCGTCGCTCGTCTCAGCGGTGACGAGTTCGGCCTGATCATCGACGGCCTTCAGCCCGATTCCGCCAAGGCGCTCGCCGCGCGTCTGATGCAGTCGATGCAGACCGAGTTCACGTTCGAGGGCCGTGCGGTCCGCATCGGTCTTACCATCGGAATCTCGGTGTATCCGCGCAATGGCCGCGACGCTGAAACGCTGCTTACCAACGCCGACGCAGCCTTGTTCCGGGCCAAGACGAAAGCGCGCGGTTCCATCAATTTCTTCGACATGGAGTTGGACCAGCAGTTGCGCGACCGCCGCGCGCTGCATCAGGACCTGTCGACAGCGATCCGCAACGGCGAACTGTCGCTGCACTACCAGCCGCAGGCGCGTGCACGCCACAAGATGAACATCGATCATGTTCTCGGCTTCGAGGCGCTGGCGCGATGGACCCATCCGGTACGCGGCTTCGTCCCGCCCGGCGATTTCATTCCGCTGGCGGAAGAAAGTGGTCTGATCGTCGAGATGGGTGAGTGGATTCTGCGCCAGGCCTGCCGCGAGGCCGCGTCGTGGCCGAAGGATCTGCAGATCTCGGTCAACCTGTCGCCGGCTCAATTCATGCACGGCGATCTGGTCGGGCTGGTTCATTCCATTTTGCTGGAGACCGGTCTCGCGCCCGGACGGCTGGAGCTTGAAATCACCGAAGGCGTGCTGATCGAGGACTTCGATCGCGGCCTGTCACTGCTGCGGCGGCTGAAAGCGCTTGGCGTGCGTATCGCGATGGACGATTTCGGCAGCGGCTACTCCTCGCTGACCTATCTGCAGGCGTTCCCGTTCGACAAGATCAAGATCGACCGCGCCTTCGTGATGAATCTCGGACGCAACACGCAGTCCGCTGCGATCATCCGCGCCATGATCGGACTCGGGCACGGCCTCCACATCTCCATCGTCGCCGAAGGCGTCGAGACCGAGGAGCAGTTGGCCTTCCTGGCGGACGAGGCTTGCGATCAGGTGCAGGGATACTTCCTTGGCAAGCCCGCGCCGATCGAGCATTACGCCGAATGGATCGGCCGCGCCAAGAGCGGCGACCAGAGTGCCGCGGGCAAGAACGTCACCAAAATTCCGCGCAAGGTCGGCTGACGCGCGTCGGCATCCGCTGGAATTTTATCAGGCGTGACTCGGGAGTGGGGTGCGGACGCGGCAGGTGGCCGAAACCGTCTTGCATTTGCCCGCCGTTCAAGCGAACTTCGCAAAAGCCAGCCAGATCGTCGTGAGGCGGATACTCGATCGCGACGTTGCCGACACTCCCCAGAATGACGACCGCCCGATGATCTACGCAATTCCCTTTCAGCGCGATTCCACCTTGATCGGCAACCCCGAGCGCAGCTTTGACGGCGGCGCTGCGATGGTGTCGGTTGCGGCCTGTGGCACGCGGATCGACCGGATTCCGGGTGCGGCAAAAAGCACGGATGATCTTGGCGCGCTATTGGGCGATGACCTCACCGGCGCGGAGATACGGTCTTTGATGAGAGAAGAATTCGCTGGCTTCGCCGACGACATTTTGTGGCGGTGCTCCAAGCTCGGCCTGATGATGTCGCGGCAGGATCGTGGATTGCTGGCAACATTCATGGCCGTGGCATGACGGCGGCAGGTGAAAAGCCGTTGCTGCGGATCGCATCGGTGGTAAAGCGCTTTGGCGGCTTCACCGCGGTGGACGATCTGTCGCTCGACATCGCGGCCGGCGAGTTCTTCGCGCTGCTGGGACCGAGTGGTTGCGGCAAGACCACGCTGCTGCGGATGCTGGCAGGATTCGAGACGCCCGACGCGGGCGCGATCTATCTCGACGGCAACGATATCGCGCAGGTGCTGCCGCACGAGCGGCCGGTCAACATGATGTTCCAGAACTACGCGCTGTTTCCGCATCTGACCGTGGAGGGCAATATCGCGTTCGGCCTGAAGCGGGCAAATTTGCCGAAGGAGGAGATCGCCGCGCGGGTGGCGGAGATGGTGGCGCTGGTGCGTCTCGAAGGGATGGAGAAGCGCCACCCCGATCAACTCTCCGGCGGTCAGCGCCAGCGTGTGGCGCTGGCGCGGTCGCTGGCACGCCGTCCCCGCGTGCTGCTGCTCGATGAGCCGCTCGCCGCGCTCGACAAGAAATTGCGCGAAAGCACGCAGGCCGAATTGCTGGAGGTGCAGCGCCGCCTCGGCATGACCTTCATCATCGTCACCCACGATCAGGAAGAGGCGATGACGGTCGCTGACCGGATCGGCGTAATGGACAAGGGCGGGCTGGTGCAGGTCGCGCCGCCGCGCGAACTGTATGAAGCGCCGAATTCGCGCTGGATCGCGGGTTTCGTCGGCGACATCAATCTGATCGAGGGCGTAATCGAGGCGCGTGAGCCGGGCAGGATCGTCATCGCGACGCCCGACGCCGGCACCATCGTGGCCGCGCGCGCGCCTGAGACGCCGGCGGTCTGCGTCGCCATTCGTCCAGAGAAAATCCGCCTTTCGCCGGTGCTCCAGGACGCGTTCTCGGTCAAGGCGCGCACGGGCGCCATTACGTCCGCCGGGTTTCTCGGTGGTCTGTCGGTTTACAGCGTGACGCTCGATCAGGGCGCCGTATTGCGGGTCACGCTTCCGAACGCCACCCGCGCAACCGCCGATGGATTTGCGGTCGGGCAGCGGGTGAGCGTTTCGTTCGCGCCCGATGATGTTGTGGTGCTGGACCGATGAGCGGCCGGCGCATCTTCACGCGACCGGCGCGGCTCGCCGCGCTGGCGCCGTATCTGTGGATGGCGCTGTTCTTCCTCGTGCCGTTCGGCTTCGTGCTGAAGATCGCGCTGTCGCAGACGGCCATTGCGCAGCCGCCTTACGTTCCGCTGTTCGATCTTGCGGCGGGATGGGCCGCATTCAAGACGGCGCTGGGGACATTGTCGCTCGACAATTTCAAGCTGCTGGTGTCGGACGATCTCTACATTCTCTCTTATGTCCGCAGTCTCGCGGTCGCGGTCACATCGACGGCCATCCTGCTGCTGATCGGGTATCCGGTGGCTTACGGCATGTCGCGGCTGCCGCCGCGCTGGCAGCCCATTGCGATGATGCTGGTGATCGTGCCGTTCTGGACCTCGTTCCTGATCCGCATCTATGCCTGGATCAACGTGCTTCAGCACGACGGCCTGCTCAACAAGACGCTGCTTGCGCTCGGCATCGTCGACAAGCCCCTCGTGTGGCTCTCGACCGATGCGGCGATGTATCTCGGCATCGTCTACTCATACTTTCCGTTCATGATCCTGCCGCTCTACGCGACGCTGTCGAAAATGGACGACGCGCTGCTGGAAGCCGCCGCCGATCTCGGCGCCTCAAAGCTGAAGGCCTTCTGGCTGGTGACGGCGCCACTGTCGCTGCCCGGCATCGGCGCGGGGGTGCTGCTGTGCTTCATTCCCATTGTCGGCGAATTCGTGATCCCCGATCTGCTGGCGGGTTCGGACCGCATGATGATCGGCCAGACGTTGTGGCTGGAGTTCTTCACCAACAAGGACTGGCCGGTGGCGTCGGCGATTGCGATTGTGCTGCTCGCGCTGCTGCTGATCCCGCTGCTGGTCTATGAGAAGCTGCAGCGCCGCCATCTGGAGGCGCACTGATGGCCGCGCGCAAGACGACACGCCTGTCGGCTTTCAACATGGCGTCCATCGCGCTGGGGCTGGCGTTTCTGTACCTGCCCATCGCGATCCTTGTGATCTACTCGTTCAACGCCTCGCGCCTGGTGACGGTGTGGGGCGGCTGGTCGCTGCGCTGGTACGCCGAATTCTTCAACGACGAGGCCATGCTGTCGGCGGCATGGATGAGCCTTCGCGTGGCGTTCTGCTCGGCGACGGCGGCGACCTTGCTGGGCACGCTGGCGGCGTTGGCGCTGTCGCGAGGCGAGCGTTTCAGGGGGCGCACGCTGTTCTCGGGTATGCTCTATGCGCCTCTGGTGATGCCGGAAGTCATTACCGGGCTGTCGCTGCTGCTGCTGTTCGTGGCGATCGACGCCGGGCGCGGGTTCTGGACCGTCACCATCGCGCACACCACGCTGACCATGTGTTTCGTGGCGGTGGTGGTGCAGTCGCGGCTCGGTGCGCTCGACCGCAGCCTCGAGGAAGCCGCGATGGACCTCGGCTGTTCGCCGGTGCGGGCCTTCATCGCGGTGACATTGCCGCTGATACTGCCGTCGATCGCGGCGGGCTGGATGCTGGCATTCACTTTATCGCTGGACGATCTGGTGATTGCGAGTTTCACCACCGGGCCGGGATCGGCGACGCTGCCGATCCGGATTTACTCGGAAGTGCGGCTCGGCGTGAAGCCGGAGATCAATGCGATCTGTACGCTGGTGATCGCCGTGGTGGGGCTGGTGATTATCGCGGCATCGCTGGCGTCGAAACTGTCGAGCGACCAGGGCGAAAGCGCAGCGCCGCTTTAATCAGCCTTGTCCGGCGCGGAGCCTGCGGCGGCCGGCGGCGTCGACGGCGCGGGAGCCGGCGTTTCTGCTGCCGGTGCGGGAGCAGCCGGCGCCGTTTGCGGAACAGGCGGTGGCAACACCGGTGCAGGCAGCACGGGTTGCGGGATCGCAGCCTGCGGCTGCTCCACCGCTTCGGCGGGTTTCTTCCGCCCGCCGGTGAAACGGTCAATCACGGATTTCACCGCGTCGCGCGTCTTTCGGTCCTTGAGCGAATCGAGCAGCGGCGCGGACGCGGGCGAGCGGCGGATCAGCGAATCGGAATCCGGGAATATCAGTGGATCGTCCCACGGACCTTGCACCACGAACGGCAGTTGAAACGCCGGTGGCGCGTCGCTGGCGGCAACAAGACTGGCGACGCCCTTCAGATCGTACTCGCGCGATGGCACCGAAGCGGTGCCGGTGAGCAGCACCCGCGTGGTGGGGCCTTCGATCCGCGCATCCTCGGCGGTCGCGACGCCGTCGTTGAAGCGGATCGCGATGTTCAGCGAATTGAACGGCGTTGAGCCACTGCGGAAATTACCCGCGCCCGACAACGGGCGGCGTTCCAGACGCTTGAGCAGCTGTTCGACATTTAGCCCGCCGATCGCACCGTCGTGACCGACCAGCGTGGCGGTGCCGTCGAGCGATTGTGCCAGCGTAAACGGACTGGCGCCCCTCGCTTCGACGGCGAAGTTGAGATTGCCGCGTCCGCTCAATCTGTTGACGCCGAACAGTTCGTTGGCGCAGCTTGCCAGATCGACATCGGTGAACTGGAACTGGGCCTTGACGTCGGCAACCGCGTCGGCGCGGGTTACGCCGAACGATCCCTTGAGGATGCCGCCGTAGATCTGCGCCTCGCCGATGCTCAGCGCCAATGTTCCGCTGCGCATGTTGGCGCCGAGCGCGGTGCGGCCGAGTTTCGAACTGCCGATGGTGAGCTTCGCCGCCGACAGCCGCATGTCGAGATCGGTGGCGGAGAGGCCGCGCAGATCGAACAACTGCCGGTTCCAGTCGCGCGCGCCGCTGGCAAGCAGGCGAACGGTGTCGATGTAGGGCGTGAAGTCGAGCGCATCAGCGGCGAGGGTGGCCTGCACCGTCTGGCGGTCGTTGTTGCTGTAGGTGATGACGCCTTCAGCGGTGTTCCCGTCCAGTTCCAGGTTGATGTTGGTCAGCGCGATCGACTCGCCGACCACATTGGTGCGGGCCTTGAGTGCGAACCGTCCAAATCCGCCGGTGCCGGGAGGGTCCTGCCCCGCCCAGCGCATCGCGTTGCGCAGCGACGGGCTGTCGGCACTGAGTGTGCCCTCCATCAGCAGGCTGGTGCGGTTGGCGATTGCGCCGTCGAAGGCAAATTTCAGCGGCTTGCTCGCGACGCGGACCTTGATGCCGGACCGGTCGCCGGCGAGCGCGGCGATGAAATCGGTGATGCTGAGACTGCCGTCGACGAGTTCATTGCGCCAGTTGAACTGTCCGGTGGCGGCAAACGAGCGCGAGATCGACGGCCATGCCAGCGACAGATCGATGCCGTTGACGGTTTCGGCAATGTCGCGGTCGGCGTTTTGATAGGTGAGAACGCCGTTCTTGATACGGATTTCGGAGAACGACACCGGGCTGTCGACGCCCGGCTTGATGGTGCGCGCCAGCGTCTCAATGATGGCCGACCAGTTGCTGCGGCCATCGGCGTCGCGCCTTACGTTGATCCGCGGATCCTGCAACGTCACGTCGGCGATTTCGTAACGCCGCATCAGGAGCGGCAGCAGGCGCAGGTTCGCGGTCAGTTCATCGACGGTGAGGGGCTCGTCGGCGATGCCGCTGCCGCGCGAACTCGCGCCTTTCAGTCCGACCTGGCGCAGGGTGATGGCGCTGCCGGGGAAAATCGATACGCGCACGTCGCCGTTGACCTTCAGGTCGAGGCCGGTCGCGGCGCGAATCTGCTTCTCGACAGAAAGCCGCACGGCGCTTGGGTCGATCATCCAGGAAATGGCGATCAGGCCGAGCAGCGCAGCAGCAAGAAACGCCACAATCGGCATCCCCAGGCGCTTTATCCCTTGGGCCATCGTCAATGAGTTCATCCGGTAAGTTTGCGGTCTGAGGCACCGGCAGGTTTCCCGCCGCGGCGCAGGCTGCAACTTGATTGCTTTTCTTGACGCTTTCAAGGCCATCCGAAGCTTTAAAGCCCGCATCCGCGCCTTAAAACCAAAGGTATTCAAAGGTGTCGGGGCCATGCCGCATGTTGGCGTGCCGCCGCGGCGGGACGCCGCGCCGCGATTGACGCGCCTCGAAGATTCCGCCTAATAATCGCCCCAAGTGTCCGGGTCCGAAGTTCGCCTCGCTCCGAAGCGCGTTACGGCCCGACCGCCATTTTCCTCCATCAGGTTGCATCCTCATGAACAAGGTTTATCCCGACGCGAAATCCGCGCTCGACGGCGTTGTCAAAGACGGCATGATGGTCATGTCCGGTGGTTTCGGCCTCTGTGGTATTGCCGAGACCCTGTCCGACGCGCTGCGCGAGACCGGCGTCAAGAACCTGACGGTTGTGTCGAACAATGCGGGCGTCGACGGCATCGGCCTCAGCCGTCTGCTGGAAACCCGCCAGATCAAGAAAATGATTTCGTCCTATGTCGGCGAGAACAAGCTGTTCGCGCAGCAGTACCTCGCGGGCGAACTCGAACTCGAGTTCAATCCGCAGGGCACGCTGGCCGAGCGCATTCGCGCCGGCGGCGCCGGCATTCCGGCGTTCTACACCAAGACCGGTGTGGGCACGCTGATTGCCGAAGGCAAGGAAGTGAAGGAATTCAACGGCGAGAAGTACATCATGGAAACCGGCCTCGTCGCCGATCTCGCTATCGTGCATGCCTGGAAGGGCGATACCGCCGGCAACCTCGTGTACCGCAAGACCGCGCGCAACTTTAACCCGATGATGGCGACCGCCGCGAAGGTCACCATCGCGGAAGTCGAGCATCTGGTGCCGGCCGGCGAGATCGATCCCGATCACATCCACACCCCCGGCATTTTCGTGCAGCGCGTGGTCGCCGTCGATCCGAAGCTGAAGCGGATCGAGCAGCGCACCCTGCGCAAGCGCGCGTAACTGATTTCCTTAAGGAGAGCCCCATGGCCTGGACCCGTGAACAGATGGCAGCGCGCGCCGCGAAGGAACTGCGCGACGGCTATTACGTCAATCTCGGCATCGGCATCCCGACGCTGGTCTCGAACTACATTCCCGAAGGCCTCGATGTCGCGCTTCAGAGCGAGAACGGCATGCTCGGCATGGGCCCGTTTCCGTATGAGGGCGAGGAAGATCCCGACCTCATCAACGCCGGCAAGCAGACGGTGACGGAACTGCCGGATACCAGCTATTTCTCCAGCGCGGATTCGTTCGCGATGGTGCGCGGCGGCCATATCGATCTGTCGATCCTCGGCGCGATGCAGGTCGCTGAGAACGGCGATCTCGCCAACTGGATGATCCCCGGCAAGATGGTGAAGGGCATGGGCGGCGCGATGGATCTCGTCGCCGGCGTCAAGCGCGTCGTCGTTGTGATGGAGCATTCCGCCAAGGACGGCGCGAAGCTGCTGCATCGCTGCAACCTGCCGCTGACCGGCGAGCGCGTTGTGGACATGGTGGTCACGGATCTTGCCGTGTTCACCATCGACAAGCACGGCAACGACGGCATGGCGCTGATTGAGCTTGCCGATGGGGTCTCCCTCGAGGACGTGAAAGCTAACACCGAGGCGACCTTCCGTGTCGCGCTGAAGAACGCTTGAGCGACTTAGCGCTATCGCCGGCCGGGAAAGCCGGGATTCTGCCCGAACGGCAGTTGCGAACGCACGTCGGCATCGAGGGTCGCGGATGGCTGCACGAAACCGGCTGAAAGCGACAAACTGATGTTCGACGTCGGTTTGAATTCGACCCCGGCGTTGACGCTTGTAGCAAGCGTGCTGCTCCGCTCGAGGCCGGGCGTAACGAGCGACGTAAATACGTCCGGCGTCGTTCGAAGCGAGCTAACGCTTCCGAACAATGTGACCGGCGTGTCGCCGAGGCTCTTGAAGCTGTAGGCGTATTGCGCGCCATCGGACGACAATCCGCTCCCGCCGGAAAATGCGTTAGCGCCGAAGCCACCCCAAGCAAAACTGTTCGTGAATGAATTTGCCGGTATGCTGTAGCTGCTGAACGAAAAGCCCTTGCGGAAGCCGTCCTCGTCCGGCGCACTTCCCCAATATTGCGTCGTGGTCTCGCCACCGAGTCCGAAAGGTCCACCCGGAATCCAGTACCGGATTGGCGCCACCTGGGCCTGGGCGGCAGGCACCGTGAGATACAGCACGGCGGCGAGGACAAGCCCCCGTTTGGCTGCGACTCGATATTTCGGAGCATCCATCATCGGGCACATTATAGCGTTGCGGTGAGCCCAAGCACAGCCGGTTCGGCACAAAAACCACGTGAGCCATATATGCGGCTCAGAAACAGCGCGGCAACAATAGGTGCGGTTGTCCCGCCAACATGTGCTGATCTTCCGTTGCTCAAGTCCGGGCAAAAGGAAAGGGTTCCAGAGACGATCCGCTTTCCGGAACTGAGCGCTGTAATCGCCTGCTCTATTGAGGCCCTTGCATTTTGTTCCGAACATGGTCGGTATCGGAGTGAACGGGGACAACCAGATGCGCGGCAGCATTGAAGACAAGGCCTTCCTGATCCTGATCGTCGCGGTGTCGCTGGCTCTGGGCTGGATTCTCAAGTCGTTCTACGGGGCGATCCTCTGGGGAGTCGTCATCGCGATCCTGTTCGCGCCGCTGTACCGTCGCCTGCTGCGAAGAATTCCGCAGCGGCCGACGCTGGCTGCGGTGGCGATGATCGTGCTGGTGATCATGATCGTGATCCTGCCGCTGACGCTGATCGCCGCGTCGCTGACGCAGCAGGCGGCGGCTGTGTTCGGGAAGGTGCAGTCCGGCGAACTCGATTTCGTCAAGCTGTTTCAGCAGATCCTCGATGCGCTGCCGCAGTGGCTGACCGGCGTGCTCGACAGTTTCGGCGTCGCCAGCCTCGGCGGAATGCAGGAGAAAATTTCCGCAGGGCTGCTCAAGGGTAGCCAGCAGATCGCAGCCCAAGCGCTGAACATCGGCCAGAGCACGTTCGAGTTTATCGTCAGCGTCGCGATCATGCTCTATCTGCTGTTTTTCCTGTTCCGCGACGGCGCTGCGCTGTCGCGCCGCATCAAGGACGCCATTCCGCTGCGCGCCGAACTGCGCGACGCATTGCTGGAGAAATTCACCGTCGTGATCCGCGCCACGGTGAAGGGCAGTCTGTTGGTGGCGCTGGCGCAGGGCGCGCTCGGCGGATTGATCTTCTGGGTACTCGGCATCAATGCGGCATTGCTGTGGGCAGTGCTGATGGCGTTCCTGTCGCTGCTGCCGGCCGTCGGTGCCGGGCTGGTCTGGATGCCGGTGGCGCTTTATCTGCTGGCCACCGGATCGGTTCTTCATGGTGCGATCCTGATCGCCTATGGCGTTCTTGTGATCGGCCTCGTCGACAATCTGCTGCGCCCGATGCTGGTCGGCAAGGATACCAAGCTACCGGACTATGTGGTGCTGATCTCCACGCTGGGCGGCATCGAAGCCTTCGGACTCAACGGCTTCGTGATCGGCCCGGTGATCGCCGCGATGTTCATCGCGGCATGGGATATTTTTTCGATCTCGCGGAAGAACGATCAGGTGAGGGTGGCCGATAGCTCCGACGTTTAGGCCGGTCCCTGCGGGATATCGGAGAACCGCGTCAGCCATGCCACCGGCCCGATGCTCGCCGCCACGATCAGAAGCGCTGCCAGCGCGCCGTCCTCGAAGCTGCCGCGGCTGGCATACTGATAGATCGAGGTTGCCAGCGTCTCGACGTTAAGCGGACGCAGCAGCAGCGTCGCGGGCAACTCCTTGAGACAGTCGACGAACACCACAATGGCCGCGCCCAGTAGCGCCGGGCGCAGCAGCGGCAGGTGGATTCGCCGCATCGCCGTGATCTGCCCGGCGCCGGCGCTGCGAGCGCTGTCGTCGTAATCGAACGGGATGCGCTCGAATCCGGCCCGCAAAAATCCTGTCGGCACTGCGAGAAAACGGATCACGTACGCGGTCACCACTGCAGCGCCCGAACCCATCAGCACAAGACCCGGCAAAGCGAGCCCGAGCCACGCCGCGAGGGTGTTCAGCGCGTTGTCGACCGCCAGCACCGGCGTCAGCAGTCCGAGCGCCAGCACCAGTCCCGGCAATGCGTAACCCGTCTGCGCGATATTGGCCGAGAGCGTGTGCCAAACGCCGGGACGCCAGCGGGTGGCCAGAATCGTCGCCAGTCCCAGACCAAGCGCGGCCAGCGTCGCGAGCGCGGCGAAGATCACTGAGTTGAACGCATCGCGCCAGACCGCCGTATCCATCGTCACCGACGCGCGGTGCAGACTCTGATGCAACAGAAACAGCAACGGCACGATGAAGCCGAGCAGCACGGGGAGGGCGCATGCGGTGAACGCCAGCCAGCCCCTGATCCCGTTGAATGGCGTGCGCGATGCAAGCCGTGGACTCTCCGAGGAAAATTCGGTCACGGCGTTGCGGCGGCCATAGCGCTCCAGTGCGATCAGTCCGCCGACGATCACCAGCACCAGACAGGACAGTTGCGCCGCGCCTGCAAGGCTGCCGCGATTGAGCCAGGTCGTGAAAATCGAGACGGTGAGCGTCCGCACCCCGAGATATTCGCTGGCGCCGATGTCGTTCAGCGTTTCCAGAGCGACAAGCGCAAGTCCGACGGCCAGCGCTGGCCGCGCCATCGGCAGCGAGATGCGCAGGAAGATGTTCCAGCGTCCCGCGCCGAGCGTGCGCGCAGCTTCCGCGAATTCAGCGCTCTGCAACTGGAATGTCGCCCGCGCGGAGAGATAGACGTAGGGATAGAGCACGATGCCGATAATGAGGATCGCGCCCGGCAGCGAGCGCAGGCCGGGCAGCAGCGCCAGCGCCTCGCGCGCGGGGAGCCACAGCGTCAGCGTGCGATGGACGAGGCCGAGCGGCTCGAACAGATCGACATAAACGTAGGCCGCGATGTAGGTCGGAATCGCGAGCGGCAGCGGCAGCAGCCAGAGCAACAGTCCGCGTCCGGGGAAATCATGCGACGTCACCAGCCATGCGGTGCCGGCGCCGGTGAGCAGCGCGACCGATCCGACGCCCAACAACAGCAACGCGGTGTCGCGCAGCGCCAGCGGCAACACGTAGTCGATCAGATGCGACCACAGACCGGGGGCGGGCTGCGCCGCGATCACAACAATCGCCAGCACCGGCAGCGCTACCAGCGCCGCGGTGACGACCGCGAGCGCCGAGACGGCGGGTTCGGCGATGCGTGTTGTGGTCACGCGACAGCACTCCCTCTCCCCGCTTGAGGGGAGAGGGTTGGGGTGAGGGGCAGTCCTCTACGCAAAGATTTGCAAGCGCCCCTCACCCGGCGCTGTAGCGCATCGAAGATGCGCGTAAACGCGCTTATGGCGCCGACCTCTCCCCGTAAACGGGGAGAGGTGAGAGAGATAAACGCTTGACCCACGGGAGTGCCCGACCAGACGGCGCGACTAATTATCAAACCCGACCTTGTCGACCAGGGTCGAGGCCGCCTTGCGGCTGGTCGCGATCCTGGAGATCGGCAGCGTATCGGCATTCAGCTTGCCGTAGCCGGCGATGGTCGGATTGACGGCGACGCCGGCGCGGACCGGATATTCGTAGTTGGCGTCGGCATACATCTGCTGCGCCTTCTCGCCGGCAAGCCATTCGATCAGTTTCACACCATTGGCGCGGTTCGGCGCGTTCTTCGCGAGCAGTACGCCCGAGAGGTTCACATGGGTGCCGCCGCCGGCGAATGTCGGCAGGATCACCTTGGTGGCTTCCGCCCACGGCTTCTTGCCGGGATCGTTGTTCATCATCAGCGCCCAGTAGTAGGTGTTGCCGATGCCGATGTCGCACTTGCCGGCCGCGACATCGCGCGCCGTCTCGCGGTCGCCGCCGGACGGCTTCTGCGCGAGATTGGCTTTCACGCCGCGCAGCCATTCCTCGGCTTTGGCTTCGCCGTGATGCGCGACATAGGCCGCAAACAGCGCGTTGTTGTAGATGTGCTGGCCGGAGCGGATGCAGATCTTGCCCTTCCATTTCGGATCGGCGAGTTCTTCGTAGGTGATGGCGTTCTGCTTGACGCGATCCTTCGAGGCGTAGATCACGCGCGCGCGCATCGAGATGCCGGCCCAGTGGCCGTCCGGGTCGCGGTACTGCGCCGGCACGATCTTGTCGAGCGCGTCGGACTTGATCGGCTGGGTTACGCCGGCCGCCACGGCTTCGGCGATGCGGCCCACATCCACCGTCAGCATCACGTCGGCGGGGCTGTTGGCGCCCTCGGCCTTGATGCGCTGTTCAAGACCGGAGCTTGCCGAGACGATGTTGACCTTGATGCCGGTGTCCTTGGTGAAAGCGTCGAACAGCGGCTGCACCAGCTTGGTCTCGCGGTAGGTGTAGACGTTCACTTCGCCGGATTGCGCGAATGCCGGGCTGGTCAGAAAGATCGCAGATGCAACGGCGGTTGCGGCGGCGACAGTGCGGGTTCGTGACATGAGAAAGCTCCGGCTTGATAGTCCACACGCCGATGAATGCGACGTGGCGATACCGACTTCTGTAAAGCACCGGACATGCATATTCACGCGACGCAATGTCGCGAGAATGCACATTTAGAGAGATTCCAGATTGGCTTATGCGATGGCGCTGGCGTGCGAGAACACGACCTCGATCAGCGTGCCCGAATGCGGCGCGGTCTTGATGTGGAATTGCGCGCGGTTGGCTTCAACGAGCGCCTTGGTCAGCGACAGGTTCACGACCGAACCGTCGGCGGTCTGGTCGGATGCACCCGACGTGCGGAACGGCGCCATCGCCGCGGCGATCTCGTTGTCGTTGAGGCCGTGGCCGGTGTCGCGGACGCGCAGCACGATGTCGCCGAAGTCCGTGGTCGCGGTTGAGACGATGACCTGTCCGCCGGTGTTGGCGAGATGGATCGAATTGCCGATCAGGTTCATCGCGATCTGGCGTAGCGCGCGGGCGTCGGCCTTCACGGTCGGCAGAGCGTGCGCGAGCGACGTGCGGATGATGATGCGCTCGCGGTTGGCCTGCGGCTGCATCACCGCGACGCATTGCTCGACCATGCTGTTGAGGTCCTGGTTCGCGAACGACAATTCCATCCTGCCGGATTCGATCCGCGACAGGTCGAGCAGGTCGTCGATGATCGCCATCACGCGCTGACCGGAGGCGCGGATATCCTTCATGTATTCGACATAGCGTTCGTTGCCGAGCGCGCCGAAGCGTTCCTCGATCATCACGTCGGCGAAACCGATGATGGCATTGAGCGGCATCCGGACCTCGTGACTGATCCGTCCCAGAATTTCCGCCTTGGCGTTCGTCGCGCGCTCGGTCTGACGCCGCGCCTGGATTAATTCGCCTTCGCCCTTCTTCGCTTGCGACAGATCGCGGACAATCGCGAAGAAGCGCGCGTTGTCAGGGCGCGTGCGCCCGACAGTGATCGACAGCGGAATGACGCTGCCGTCGCGGGCGCGGCCCGGCATGTCGCGGTCATGGTGCAGCAGGCTCGTCACCGCGGCGGCCCTGACCTCGTTCACATAGTCCTGCACCGCGCGCTGGCTGTCCGGCGTGAACAGATCGGTAAAATTGAGCGCGGCCATCTCGTTGTCGTCGCGGCCGAACAGGATTTCGGCGCTGCGATTGCAGGAGAGGACGTGGCCCGCGCCGTCGAACACCACGACGCCTTCGGCGGTATGGTCGAGAATGGTGCCGAGTTCTTCCGCCTGCGTGGTGTCGTCGCTGGCCACGACAACCGGCGCGATGGTCATTGCCGGTGCGGGCTCGCTGCGGGTGGCGGCGCGCGGGCCGGAGAACACCAGCGCATGGGACGGTTCGCCGTCCCATGTAATGGCGAACAGCCGGGCGTCGGCGGGTTCGCCCTTGTCGGGGCCACTCGCGCTGGTCGCTGCGATCACGACCGGCGTGCCGGTCTCCGAGGTGCTGCTGGCGGAGCCCGCGCCGGCTTCGACAGTCAGCGCATCGAGGCCGCCGGCCTCGGTCAGCGCATGCAGATCGTCATATCCAGTGGAGGCGAAAAACGCCTTGTTGGCGTAGAGCAACCGGTCGAGCCGATACACCAGCACGCCGACCGGCAGGCGGTCGAGCAGTTGCGAATCCTGCGCGGCGCTGGCGCGTGGCAGAACAGGCTCCGGCTGCAGGAATGCGGGCGGATTGTCCAGCGCAGGCGGTTCGGCAACAGGCTCGTGGGTTTGTTCGCCTCCATCGGTGGCGAACAGTTCGGCCACCGATGCATCGGTGAGCGTGTCGTCCTCGGCCGTATTCTCGAGACGGGCCGACAGCCGCCGCGCCAGTTCGTCGAAGGCGTTGCTCTCGACTGCGGTCAGCGCGGGCGCTTTCGGCTCGGCCACGGGAAACGGCACGACGTTCTGCGGAATGTCCACGGGGGGCTTCGATTCAGTTCGCGGTGAATTCTCTGTCGGGAAATTGTCTTGCATGCTGTCGGCGGGATGTGCCGGCTCTGACGGAGTATGCAGGTCCGCAACGTCGGTGAGGTCCTGACTTGCCGGTTCTTGACTGACAGGCTGATGGCTTACCGGTTCTTCGCTCGCAGGTTCTTCGCTTACAGATTCCCAGCCAGCGGCATCATGGATCGTCGCCTCCGTCACAACAGGGTCGTCGGAGGGAAGCGTTGCGGTTGGCGTCGATAGCATGTCGTCGCGGCGTTGCGCGGCGAGCCGCGCCATGCCTTCGACGTCGCGGCAGACGCCGAAGCCGCGATAACCGAGAAATTGTCCGGTGCGGTCGTAGATCGGAAGCCCCGACAGTTCCACCGGCAATCGTGCGCCCGCGCCGTCAGCGGGCCAGTTGACGACGATGTTGCTCCAGGTCTCGCGGGTCGCGATCGCAGCCGCCACCTGGCCTTCGGGATCGAGTCCGAGCGCATCGGCGATTTCATTCCACGGCCTGCCGAACGCGGCTGCGGTGCGCGTGCCGATCAGGCGGGTGAACTCATCGAGGCCGAGCGAAAAGCGGCCGTCTTCGTCCATGTGCCACATGAAGCGCAGCGGATGCTGTCGCGTCGTCAGCGGCGGGCCGTCCATCTCGAACAGCGTCGCCGATACATCGCCGGTGCTGATCTCCTGCGCGGGCGGCTTGCGGCGGTCGTCGTCGAAGTAGATTCGCGTCACATGATCCGCCGGCGCGCCGTGGTGCGGCGCGGTGGTGTCCGCGAGTTCGGATGCATCCGGTTCGGGCTCATCGAACACGGTTTCGAAAACGTCGGCGGGCATCACTTCGGGAGGTGTTTGCGGTACCGCGCTTTGCTGCGGGACATCGGCGGGCGTTTCCATCACCGCTTCAGGCTCAGCCGGCGTAGTCTGCGTTGCGTGTTCGGTGATGATGTCGCTTGTGGGCTCTTGCTCATCGGGTGCGACGACAACGGGTGTCGGCTTCGGCACAGGCCTTGGAACGCGGACGGCGTCGATCAACGCGACCAGCGCGGTTGCTTCGCCGGACCCGACCCGATGTACGGTGACGCGGCCAAGATCGGTTTGCAGCGTGGCCTGTCCGTCGCGCAGCGCACCGTTGCGCGCGTCGTCGAATCCGGGTCCGGTCAGATCGTTGAACAGGCCGGGGAAATTCTTGGCGCGTTCGTTGGCGCCCGCCAGCGCGCCGTTCGGCGTGAAGGTCATGGCGGGCATCGAGACGCTGTCGACCAGATGCGCGAGCCGTTCGGTCAGCGGCGCGGGGCGACCGACCGGGTCCGCGGCGGCGATCAGAATGCCTGCCGTCCCGTCAGCAAAGGTGAGCCGCGCGCAGGAGCATGTCAGCAGGCGACCGAGCGGCGCGCCGAAACCGCGCAGCCGTTCGAGCCGTGGCGCGCCGGATGGCGACAGCCGCGCCGCGAGCTGTGCAGCCTGGCGGCGTTGCGGATCGGCGGGGCCGATGGTTTTTTCCGCGAGCACGGCGGCGTTGCGCGCGCCGAACGATTGCGCGCCGATGGTGTTGGCCCACAGAATATGCGCGCCGTCGAGCGACCAGACCCATGCAGGCAGGCCGCTCGTCGCGTGAACCGCAAGGCGCGGATCGCGGATGCCGTGGAGCTGGAAGTCGGCTTCGCTCATATCGGACAACGTGCCTTTGACTCGCTTTCGCCGCGCCGGATGTCAGCGCCGGAGGTGGGATCGGACAGCCTTAACAAAGGATTAGTATGGCGCGGTTGCCGCAAGGTCCACCAGTGCGGTGAGACAGTACCCGTCCAAAACCCGCGATAACGTTAATTCCCCGGCGCGCTGAACCCGAACGCCACTCAGGCGTTGGGTGTTGCAAAAGCTATTCAAACGTTCACGATGAGAGGGCAGGAACTGTCGTTGCGCTGCGTCAAATGTGGTGTCACCCGGCGGTGAATTGCGGACACGGGTCCGGCTGACGGGCCCGGATGTAACAGGAGGGTGCGACATGGCAGGCAATCAGTTCGAGATCCCGAAGGAAATGCGGTCGATGGCGGAGGCGAGTCTGGATCAGGCGCGCAAGGCCTTCGAAACGTTCATCAGCAGCGCTCAGCAGACGGCGTCTGCGTTTGGCGGATCGTCGTTCGGCGCCCCCGGTGAGGCTGCCAAGGACATCAGCGCCAAGGCCATCGGCTTCGCGGAGAAGAACGTGCAGTCCTCGCTGTCCTATGCCCAGCAGCTGATTCACGCCAAGGATCTGACCGAGGTGATGCGCCTGCATACCGAATACGTTCAGGGCCAGATGCGCGCTCTTGCCGAGCAGGCCAGTGAAATGGGCCAGGCCGTGACCCGCGCTGCCATGGACGCCAGCAAGCCCAAATAGTCGTCTTTTTCAGCGTTGCGCCTGATCCGGCCCTGCCGGATCAGGGCTGCAGGGCTCTATTTTATTGCGTTGCACAAAATCCAGCCTTATAGTGCCGAATAGAGACTGATCCTGCGCCGGGCCCAGGGGTGATTCAAAGGTTGACCCTCGCCCCGCGCGGCCGGCTGTCATCGCCCCGGCCATTTCAATTCTAGACACACAAGGAATCCCCACATGAGCGCGAACGATCCGTTTTCCGTCGTCCCCTTCAAGGTCCCGGAGCAGTTCCGCGCGTTCGCGGAGATGGGCGTCTCACAGGCGCAGGACAGCTACCAGAAGCTCAAGGACGCGGCGGTTTCCAACAACGGGGCGCTAGAGGCGATGTATACCTCGGCCACCAAAGGCGCCGGTGACTTCACCTCGAAGGTGATCGGCATGGCCCAGACCAACACCGAGGCGGCCTTCGCCTTTACCCAAAGCTTGATGGGCGTGAAATCGCTGCCGGAAGCCTTCGAACTGATGAATGCCCATGCCCGCAAGCAATTCGAGGTTTTGAGCGCCCAGTCGCAGGATCTCGCCACGCTGACCCACAAGGTTACGGCCGAGGCGGTCGAGCCGATCGCCACCGGCGCGGCCAAGGCCTTCAAACCGGGTCTCTGACCGGCCTGAGGTCACGGAACGGACGCACCCGGATGAACCTTTAGCGTTTCCGGGGCGACCCTGTAACGAGCTGTTCGCGATGCTCGTTCGGCAGGTCAAAGCGTCTTGCCAAAGCGCGGCGTTGCACCTAGTTTCCCGCGAAATCGTCGCCCCTGGCGGGGCCGCCTTCAGGCGGCCGACCGATTGAAAATGCAGTTGTAGCTCAGCTGGTTAGAGCGCCGGATTGTGGATCCGGAGGTCGGTGGTTCGATCCCACCCAACTGTACCACTTCTCACCTTCCTTCAGATCAGAACCCGTCAGGCAGACTGCGCCAGCATGACGTGAACGTCGTCGGCTGTGGCGAGCGTCCTGTCGGCATGCGTGAGCGTCGCAAAGGTTGCGATCGGCGCGGGGCGTCCGACCAGATAGCCCTGGACCTCGTTGCAGAGTTCGGACTGCAGGAACGCCAGTTCGGCCGGCGTCTCGACGCCTTCCGCCAGCACCGGCAGGCCGAGGCCGCGCCCCAGACCCAGCACCGCGCGCACAATGGTCGCAGCCTGCGCATTGGTATTGACCGACTTGATGAACGAGCCGTCGATCTTGATCTTGTCGAACGGGAAGGCGCGCAGATTTGAAAGCGACGAATAGCCGGTGCCGAAATCGTCCATCGCGATGTGAACGCCGAGCGCCTTGATGCGCCGGAGCGTGTTGAGCGCGCGGTTGAGATCGCGCACCAGCGCGGTTTCGGTGATTTCGAGTTCGAGCCGATCGGCCGGGAGGCCGGTTTCGAGCAACACCTCGTGCACCAGCTGCACGAAGTGCTCGCTGTAGATTTGAACGGCAGAGACGTTCACCGCGATCGTCAGTGGTTGCGGCCAGCTCGCGGCCTGCTTGCAGGCCTCGCGCAGCACCCATTCGCCGATCCCGAGAATGGCGCCGGTTTCTTCTGCGATCGGAATGAACACGGCCGGAGAGATCGAGCCGCGGGTCTTGTGGGTCCAGCGCAGCAGGGCCTCGAAACCCACCACGCGGCGGGTCTGAATGTCTTCCTGCGGCTGATAGACCAGATTGAATTCGCCGCGCGCCACGGCCTGACGCAGGTCGTGCTCCAGCACCCGGCGGTCGTGCACTTCCGCGCCCATCTTCGCCTCGAAGAAGCGGTAGGTGGCGCGGCCTTCGGTCTTGGCGCGATAGAGCGCCGTGTCGGCATGGTTGAGCAGTGTCTCGCGGTTGTCGGCGTCATCGGGGTAGATCGCGATGCCGATGCTGCACGAGGTCAGATTATCGCTGTCGGATTTGTCGGCGCCGGGCGCCAGCGCCGCGAGAATATCGTCGGCCAGTTGCCCTGCCGCAGCCGGGTTGGACAGCCCGGGCATCAGCACCGCGAATTCGTCGCCGCCGAGGCGCGCGACCATGCAGGTGTTGTCGAGAATCGCTGAGACGCGCGAAGCGACGGCCTGCAGCACCTTGTCGCCGGCGGCGTGTCCGAAAAGATCGTTGACCTCCTTGAACCTGTCGAGGTCGAAACACAGCACCGCGCACTTTTGGTCGTTGACCCTGGCCGCCGCGATTTCATGATCGAGCCGCGCATGGAAGGTGCCGCGATTGGGCAGCGACGTCAGTGCGTCGTGGTGCGCGAGATAGCGGATATGCTGCTCGGCCTGCTTGCGTGCCTGCAGGTTGCGGACGGCGATGACGTGATGCGCGTGTCCGGCGAAATCGATCGGACGCAGGATCAGTTCGACCGGAATCATGGAGCCGTCGATGTGACGCAGATCGGCCTCGACCGGCTGGTTCGGAGATGCCAGCAATTTTGCACGCGCATCCGCGTCCGGAATGTAGGTTTCCAGCGTAGCGCCAACGAGTTTGTCGGACGACGATCCGACAAGCTGCGCAAAGCTGGTGTTGGCGGTCACGGCGATGTCGCCGTCGCAGACCAGCAGGCCTTCCACCGCCGCGTTGGCCAGACCGCGCATCCGGTCGGCTTCAAGCAGCGAGCGGCGCTGGTCGTGGATGTCGAGGGCGATGGCGCCCAGCGCCAGCAGAATGATGGCGAAGCTCGAAATGGCGACGCCGATGGCGAGCCAACCGGCTGGGATCGCGGCCTGAGGGATCGTGACGGTGGGGTCGGGGATAATCGCGATCGCGCCCATCGCTGTAAAATGGTGACTGCAGATCGCAAGTGTCAGCAGCAGCGCGCCGGCAATCCGCCAGCGCTGCGAACCGGTGTGCAGGCCCGCCGGAAGAGCGGTCGCGCCGATCAGCGTGCCGAGCAGGATCGAGACCGCGACCAGCGTCGAATCCCACAAGATGACGCCGCCGATTTCAAAGGCGGCCATGCCGAGATAATGCATCGTGGCGATGCCGCCTCCGACGACGGCGCCGCCGAGCCACGGACCAGGCCGCCACGTGGGCAGCATCGCCATCGCGAGGCCCGCGCCGGTCAGCAGAATGGCGGCGGCGAGAGACAGCATGGTGAGGGCAATGTTGTAGCCGCTTGGAATTCCGGGAGAGAACGCCAGCATCGCGATGAAATGCGTGGACCAGATGCCGAAGCCGGTCGAGATCGCGGACACCGCGAGCCAGACCGGGCGCATCCGGCCGGACGACAGGCGCGCGTGCCGCAGCAAACTGATGGCGGCGATCGAAGCCAGAGTGCAAATGACGGCCGCGAGACCCACGAGCCACAGATCATGGGCGGTGGCGATACAATTGTAGACCTTGAACATCGAACGACCTGCACAACGCGAGAACAAGCGATTGTGTCGCAGGTACGAGGGAATTGCGTAAGAACACGTAAATTCCCCGATGCACGTTCGACGCATGCGTGTGCAGGACGCGTTGACATGCGGGACGAAGGTTTGTGCGCATGGCGAACAAATGACGAAAGCCGCTGCGGCGCAGGTATTTTCTTCATGCACGACTCAGCGATCGCGGCTGTGAAGTCCTAACGCGCGATCAACCATGTCGTGAAGTGGTAACCAGGTGATCGTGCCGTCTAACGGTCGGCGCGGCTGACCACATCCATCAACTCGGCGATCTTGCGGCGTTGATCGGCCTTGTCGCCGGCGTTGATTGCGTGCTCGACGCAATGGGCGACATGGTCGCGGAGGATTTCTTCCTCAACCCGCCGCAACGCTGTGCGCGCCGCGGCGATCTGCGTGACGATGTCGATGCAATAGCGATCGTCATCCACCATGCCCGCGAGACCGCGAACCTGGCCTTCGATCCGTTTCAGCCTTTTCAGGCACGAGGTCTTGATTTCCTGGCGCATGGCGATCTATATACCCCCCTAGGGTATACAGGTCAAGGAGAGCGATCGTGGTTGGGAATACAAACGGCGGGAAAAGTTGCTGCGGCGGACACGATCACGCAGGACACGATCACCCGCATCACGCCGGTCAGGACCATGCGGACCATGCGCATGCCGATGCCGATGGGCGCGTCATCGATCCGGTGTGCGGCATGCGTGTCGATCCGCTCACCACGAAGCATCACCTCGACCACAAGGGGCAGGATTACTTCTTCTGTTCGGGGCGTTGCCGCACGCGCTTCGAGGCAAAGCCGGAAAAGTTCCTGGCGCCGAAGTCCTCAACCTCCGAGGAGCAACTGCCGGAAGGCACCATCTACACCTGCCCGATGCATCCCGAAGTCCGTCAGGTCGGTCCGGGAAGCTGCCCGATCTGCGGCATGGCGCTGGAGCCTGAAACCGTTTCGCTCGACGACAAGCCCGATCCCGAGCTGATCGACATGACGCGCCGGTTCTGGATCGCGCTTGCGCTGACGCTGCCGGTGTTCGTGATCGACATGACGGCGCATCTCGGCGGCATGCACCTGTTGCCGGCGCAGACATCCAACTGGGTGTCGTTCGCGCTGGCGACCCCGGTGGTGCTGTGGGCCGGATGGCCGTTCTTCGCGCGCGGCTGGCAGTCGGTCAAAACCCGCAACCTCAACATGTTCACGCTGATCGCGATGGGCACCGGCGTGGCCTATATCTACAGCGTGGTCGCAACGCTGGCGCCGCAGGTGTTTCCCGATGCATTCCGCGATCACCACGGCGCGGTGGCGGTGTATTTCGAAGCCGCGGCGGTGATTACCGTTCTGGTGTTGCTCGGTCAGGTGCTCGAACTGCGCGCCCGTGCGCAAACCTCCGGCGCGATCCGTGCGCTGCTCGGCCTTGCGCCGAAGACCGCACGGCGCATTTCGGAGACGGGCGACGAAGACATCGAAATCGAGACAATCGCGGTCGGCGATCTTCTGCGTGTGCGGCCGGGCGAGAAAATTCCGATCGACGGCGTCGTCACCGAAGGCTCGTCGCTGGTGGATGAATCCCTCGTCACCGGTGAATCGATGCCGGTGAAGAAGACCGAGAGTGCGCAGGTGATCGGCGGCACGGTCAATCAAAGCGGCGGTCTGGTGATCCGCGCCGAGAAGATCGGCCGCGATACCATGCTGGCACGGATCGTCGATCTGGTGGCGCGTGCGCAGCGCTCGCGCGCGCCGGTACAGCGTCTGGCCGATCATGTTGCGGGCTGGTTCGTGCCGGTGGTGATTGCGGCGGCGCTCGCGGCGTTCGCGGCGTGGGCCGTGTTCGGTCCCGAGCCGCGTTTCACTTACGCGCTGGTCGCGGCGGTCACCGTGCTGATCATTGCATGCCCCTGCGCGCTCGGTCTTGCCACTCCGATGTCGATCATGGTCGGCGTTGGCCGTGGTGCGCGCTCGGGCATCCTGATCCGCGATGCCGAAGCGCTGGAGCGGATGGAGAAGGTCGACACGCTGGTGATCGACAAGACCGGCACGCTGACGGAAGGAAAGCCGAAGGTAGTGGCGGTGGCCGCCGCCGATGGGATCGCGCGCAAAGAATTGCTGCGGCTCGCCGCCAGCGTCGAGCGCGCCAGCGAACATCCACTGGCGTTCGCGATCCTCAATGCGGCGAAGGACGAAAGCATTGAGCTTCACGATGTGCAGAATTTCGATTCACCGGTCGGCAAGGGTGCGATGGGCACCGTCGATGGCCGTCGCGTCGTGATCGGCAATGCCGTGATCATGCAGCAGTCGGATATCGACATCGCGGCGCTCGAAGCCGAGGCGCGGACGCAGCGCGAGCGCGGCGCGACCGCGATCTACGTGGCCGTCGATGGCCGCGCCGCCGGCGTCATCGCCATCGCCGATCCGATCAAGCCGAGCGCGCAGGATGCGATCCGGCAATTGCGCGACGGCGGGCTGCGCATCGTCATGCTGACCGGCGACAACGTCACCACGGCGCAGGCCGTGGCGAAGACGCTCGGCATCACCGAGGTCGAGGCGGACGTGCTTCCCGAGCATAAGAGCGACGTTGTGTCGCGGCTGCGCGGCGAAGGCCGGGTGGTGGCGATGGCCGGCGACGGCATCAACGACGCGCCGGCGCTGGCAGCCGCGGATGTCGGCATCGCAATGGGCAGCGGCACCGACGTGGCGATCGAGAGTTCGGGGATTACGCTGCTGCGCGGCGATCTCGTCGGGCTCGTGGAAGCCCGGGAGTTGTCGCGTGCGACAATGCGTAACATCCGCCAGAACCTCGTATTCGCGTTTCTCTACAACGCGGCGGGAATTCCGGTCGCAGCGGGCGTGCTGTACCCGGTATTCGGCATCCTGCTGTCACCGATGGTAGGCGCGGCTGCCATGGCGCTGTCGTCGGTCAGCGTGATCGGCAATGCATTGCGTCTGGCGCGCGCCAAGCTGCACGCATAGAGGCTCGGAACGGTCATTGGCTCTGCCGATAACCGTTTATCGCGCAGCAATAGACAGGCGCAGACAAGAAAAAAGACCGGGCTAAAGAGCCCGGCCTGTTCAGTTTTTGGCCACGTGAGGCCGACACAATCACCTTCCAAGAGGGATAACTGAGCGCGCGTTCCGCTGGAGGAGGGGGACAGTGCGCAGAACGCTCATTCAGTGTGAGGAGAGTATGGGCCTCGACTTGCCGTGCGGACAACGCTGATCCCGGAATGTCAGTCATGCTCAGGATGCGGGCTCAAACGTGCGTTTGAACCATATTTAAGACGGCCAGCGTTGCGCCTTGCTCACGATAAAATCGCGGAAAACCTGCACGCGCGCCACCGACTTCAACTCTTCGGGATAGACAAAATATGTATCCAATTGAATCGAGTCGGATTCGCTGAACAGCTGCACCAGCCGGTTGTTGTCCTCGACCAGGTAGTCCGGCAGCGCCGCGATGCCGAGGCCCTGCTGGCAGGCGCGCACAAGGCCCAGGATATTGTTGACCTTGAACACGGATTCGCGCGAGCCGGAGCCGTTGCGGTTGGCCTCCACCAGCCAGTTCCGGTTTTGCAGGTGCTGCGGCACGTTCTGGTCGCTGAGCACGATGATCCGATGGGCGTCCAGTTCGTCGAGCGTGCGCGGGGTGCCGTGGCGCTTGACGTATTCCGGCGAGCAGTAGGCGTGGAAGCCCATCGAGAACAGTTTGCGCTGAATGAGATCCGGCTGGGTCGGCTTGCGGGTGCGGATCGCCACATCGGCTTCGCGCATCGACAGGTCGAGTTCTTCGTCGGTCACGATCAGCGAAATGCGAATGTCGGGATAAAGTGCGGTAAATTCGCCGAGCCGCGGAATCAGCCAGTTGATGCCGACGCCCGGTGTCGTGGTGACCTTGAGGTCGCCGCTCGGCCGCTCGCGGCTGTCGGTGAGTTTTGCGCGTGCCGCCTGCAACTGCATGAAGACGTCATGCGCGGTGCGGAACAACAGGTCACCCTGTTCGGTGAGGATCAGGCCGCGTGCGTGACGGTGAAACAGCGACACCGACAGTTCCTGCTCCAGCGCGCTGACCTGACGGGAGACGGCCGACTGCGACAGCCCGAGCTGTTCGCCGGCGTGGGTGAAGCTTCCCGCTTCCGCAGCCGCGTGGAAGACCTTCAGCTTGTCCCAATCCATATCGCTTAATCCGTCGCGTGTTCGAGGCATGGTTACTCCGCAGCTGCGCGTTCGGTAGCGCTGTGAGCGAGAAATCGCTCGGCTTCCAGCGCCGCCATGCAGCCGAGACCGGCCGCTGTCACCGCCTGACGATAGGTTTCATCGGCGACGTCGCCCGCGGCGAAGACGCCGGGCACCGAGGTCGCGGTGGAATTCGGTGCGATCTCGACATAGCCGGACGGTTTGAGTTTCAACTGGCCGGTGACGAGTTCGGTCGCCGGCGCGTGGCCGATCGCGATGAACACGCCGTCGGCGGCGTGTTCGGTCACAGCACCGCTCTTGAGATTCTTCAGGCGGACATGGGTGACCTTGGACGGATTGTCGGCGCCGCGAATTTCGTCGATCTCGCTGTCCCAGATCACGCTGATCTTGGGATGCTTGAACAGGCGGTCCTGCAAAATACGTTCGGAGCGCAGGCTGTCGCGGCGATGAACCAGCGTGACCTTCGAGGCGAAATTGGTGAGGAACAACGCTTCCTCGACGGCGGTGTTGCCGCCACCGATCACGAACACTTCCTTGTTGCGATAGAAGAAGCCGTCGCAGGTGGCGCAGGCCGACACGCCGAAGCCCTTGAATTTCTCTTCCGATGGAATACCGAGCCAGCGCGCCTGCGCGCCGGTGGACAGGATCACGGCATCAGCCAGATAGACGTCGCCGCTGTCGGTGGTGATGCGGAACGGGCGCTGGCTGAGTTCGAGCTTGTTGACGTGGTCGGTGACGATCTTGGTGCCGACATGCGCCGCCTGCTTTTCCATCTGCTCCATCAGCCAGGGGCCCTGGATGACGTCGGCAAAGCCCGGATAGTTTTCGACGTCGGTGGTGATGGTGAGCTGGCCGCCGGGCTGGATGCCCTGGATCAGCACGGGCTCAAGCATGGCGCGCGCGGCGTAGATCGCCGCTGTATAGCCCGCAGGCCCGGAGCCGATAATGACAACCTTGGCGTGGATAGGAGCGGCCATAGCGCGACCTTCGGTATTCTGTTGCAGGGGTGATCAGCGATGAGGCGGAAGCTGCCCGCAAAGGCATCGCTGCGCTGTTAAAAGTGCATGTTCCGAATGTAGGCCATCCAGCGAGCTATGCAAGATATGCAACCCCTCTCATGAGATTTTCCCCAGCTAGCCATGACATAGCGACCTGACGAAATAAAATTGCGCGAAGCGCGGCTGGTGGCTAGAACAGTGTCGAAACGGTCGGGCAAATCGTAACCGGCCCCCTTGGATAGGACGCGCGTGTCAAAAAGCCTCGACGAAATCGATCTGAAAATTCTGAACGAGATTCAGGCCGACGGCCGAATCACCAACGTGGAACTGGCCAAGCGGGTCGGGATTTCACCGCCGCCGTGCCTGCGCCGGGTCCGGACTCTGGAAGAAGAGGGTTACATCACCGGCTATCGCGGGCTGCTCAATCCGTCGTCGCTTGGTTTCGATGTCACGGTGTTCGCCTCGGTGCATCTGTCGAGCCAGGCCGATGCCGATTTGCGCGCGTTCGAGGAGTTCGTCCGTCACGAGCCGCTGGTGCGCGAATGCTGGATGCTGTCGGGCGAGATCGACTTCATTCTCAAGTGCGTCGCACCGGACATGGTGACGTTTCAGAACTTCGTTTCGCATCTCACCGCCGCGCCCCATGTACGCAATGTGCGAACCTCGCTGGTGCTGCACAATTCCAAGGACGCGCCGGACGTGCCGCTTGAACTGAAAGTCCCGCAGGGCTGAACCGCGACCGCCGGCAATCCCGGCGATTGCGCATAGTGCCTCATCGGCATACGACCGTTCTCCTGCATCATCCAATGCTCTAGAAACCGCGTGCCGGGCGGTTCCCTCGCCCAATGACGTGATGGGGCTGACGTGACTTTATTCCAGATCGTTGTGCTGGCGGTGGCGGGATTTGCCGCCGGCACCGTCAATGCTGTCGCCGGTGGCGGCACGTTCATTACATTCGCCGCGCTCGTGGTCAGCGGCCTGCCGACGCTGGATGCCAACGCCACCAGCGCGGTGGCGCTGACGCCTGCCAATCTCGCAAGTGTCGCTGCCTACCGCTCCGAGGTCCGCACGTATTATCGCGAAATGATTCCGTTCGCGATCATCGGACTGATCGGCGGCGGTGTCGGCGCCCTGTTGCTGATCGGGCTCGGCGACAGCGGTTTCCGTCCGTTGGTGCCGTGGCTGCTGCTGCTGGCCACCTTGCTGTTCGCGTTCAGCAGCCAGATCCGCGCTTTCGTTGAACCGTGGTCGCGCGGACAGCATGCAGGCGCGCGGATTGCCGCCTATGTGCTGATGATGGTGGTGGCGATCTATGGCGGATTTTTCGGAGCCGGCACCGGCATCATGATGCTCGCGGCGCTGGCCATTCTCGAAAGCGGTAATTTTCACAAGGCCAACGCGACCAAGATTGTTGTCGCGTTTCTGATTCAGATCATGTCGGCGGCGCTGCTGATCGCCGGCGGTCTGGTGCACTGGCCGCAGGCGCTGGTGACCATCGCGGCTTCGGCCGTCGGCGGATACTACGGCGTCAGCCTTGCGCGCCGCGTGCCGGAAAAAATAATCCGCGCCGTGGTGGTGGCCATCGGCGCGGGTTTGACTGTGGTGTTCTTTGTGAAGTGACGCTTACGTCTTGTTGCGCAGCGACGCGTCGAGGCTCCACGGGCCGGGACCGGCGGCGGCGATATAAAGGCAGGCGAAGCAGAACAGGGCCGCTGCAGTGCCGCCGTTGATCAGCGGCAGGAAAACCGCGCTGCCGGTCTTGAACATGTGGCCGAGGAAGTAGGCGAACGCCATCTGACCCGCCAGAATGAACGCCGCGAAGCGCGTGAACAATCCGAGCATCAGCAGCGCCCCGAAAATCAGCTCGATCGTGCCGGCAACCACGATGAGCGGCGGAATGTTGGCGAAGTACGGCAACACCGGAAACTTGAAAATCTTCGCAATGCCATACTGAAACAGCAGCAGGCCGGTGAAGATGCGAAACAGGCTCAGAAGCTGAGGCCGGTACGGCGCCAGAAAATTCTCATACTGCATTTGGTATCCCCCAATTTGATCCAGGTGATTTGATATCGCGCCGGACAGGGAAGCAATAGTGTTGCCCCTTGGAAATCCGATGACGATTTCGTCAGGCGATCCGGAATAAGTCGAAGGTGACAGTGTTGCGGATGTGCCCTGGTTTCCAGCGGGAAAGCGGGTGCTATTTTTTCTCGGGTTCGCCCTGCGGAAGGTCCGCGCCGATGCAGCGAATGGCCTTCGGCTGGCACACAGGGCCGATGTTCGAGCAGGCCGGCGCCTCGCCGTTGGCTCCGCGGGTGCAGTTCACGCAGTCGTCGGTCCAGCGCTGGCAGTTCGGCTGGTTGACGTAGACCGAAAGCTCCTTCGGTTGACCGGGCGGCGGAATGCCGATCTCGGCGGCGCGCGCGCCGGTGGCGGCAAGCATGGCCGCCAGCACCAGCATGGTCAGGTGTGAACGCGGCATCACATTCCTCGTTGTCACCAAGCGGAAGGCTGAAGCAGTTCCATTCTTCGGGGATATCCTAAAACAAATGGCCGGGAAATCCCGGCCATTTGCTTAGGTTTAATCGTGAATGCCAGACGGTCTATTTCCAGTCGACCTTGGTGATCTCGTAGGCCTTGGCCCCGCCGGGCGCAACGACTTCGACCGAAGCGCCCTTCTTCTTGCCGATCAGCGCGCGCGCCAGCGGCGACGTGATCGAGATGCGTCCCTTCTTGGCGTCGGCCTCGGGCTCGCCGACGATTTGCCAGACAGCCTTTTTCTCGGTGTCTTCGTCGATCAGCGTGACCGTGGCGCCGAACATGATGGTGTCGCCGGACAGTTTGGAGACGTCGATGATGTCGGCGCGCGCGAGCTTGTCCTCGATTTCCGCGATGCGGCCCTCGTTATGGGACTGTGCTTCCTTCGCGGCGTGATACTCGGCGTTCTCCGAGAGGTCGCCATGCGAACGTGCTTCGGCGATCTGCTCGACGATGCGCGGGCGGTCCACCGACTGGCGCTGCTTCAGTTCAACCTCCAGAGCGGCGTATCCACCCGGAGTCATCGGTACCTTTTCAACCATTTCGTCGTCCTTGCATTTCGTGCGGCGGGCTGTTGCCGCATGCACGAAATATCTTGTTTGATCCCTTTGGCTTACGGCCGCGGGGCAACGAATGAGAACACGATTGCGGCCGGGCGGTTCCCGCCGCTGATGTCCCATATACTACGCCGGTCCGCAGGACCGGCTACCAATTTCAGAGATCGGGGAAGTAACCTTGCAGGGTGCGGACTTCGAGATCCCCGCCCAGATAGGCCCGGATGCCCTGCGCCGCCGCCAATGCACCCGAAAGAGTGGTGTAATATGGCACTTTATGCAAGAGGGCAGCACGTCGCAACGAGCGGCTGTCGGCCAGCGCCTGCGGGCCCTCGGTGGTATTGAAAACCAGTTGCACCTCGCCGTTGGTGATGGCGTCGACGATGTGCGGGCGGCCTTCCAGCACCTTGTTGATCTTTTCGGCCGGAACCCCGCTTTCGGCGAGAAAGCGCTGCGTGCCTGACGTCGCGATCACCTTGAAGCCGAGCGAGGACAGCAGCTTGACCGCGTCGAGGATGCGCGCCTTGTCGCTTTCACGCACCGACACGAACACCGTGCCCTTGCGCGGCACGCGGGTGCCGCCGCCGAGCTGGCTTTTGGCGAAGGCCACCGCGAACGAAGTGTCGATGCCCATGACCTCGCCGGTCGATTTCATTTCCGGCCCGAGCACAGTGTCGACGCCGGGGAAACGCGCGAACGGGAACACCGATTCCTTGACGCCGACATGGTTGAGCCTGGGCGGCTTCAGCTTGAAGTCGGCGAGCTTCTCGCCCGCCATAATGCGCGCGGCGATCTTCGCGACCGGAATTCCGACCACCTTGGCGACGAACGGCACCGTGCGCGACGCGCGCGGATTGACTTCGAGCACGTAGATATCGCCGTCCTTGATGGCGTACTGCACGTTCATCAGGCCGACGACATCGAGGCCGAGCGCGAGTTCACGGGTCTGGCGCTCGAGTTCGGCGATTACCGTCGGTCCCAGCGAATGCGGCGGCAGCGAGCAGGCCGAGTCGCCGGAATGAATGCCGGCCTCCTCGATATGCTCCATGATGCCGACGACGAAGGTGTCCTTGCCGTCGCACAGGCAGTCGACGTCGACTTCGGTGGCGTCCGACAGGTAGCGGTCGAACAGCAGCGGATTTTTGCCGAGCACCGTGTTGATCTGGCCGGTCTTGTCGTTGGGGTAACGCGCCTTGACGTCGGCGGGCACCAGTTCGGGCAAGGTGCCGAGCAGGTAATCGCCGAGCTGGAATTCCTCGCGGATGATCTGCATCGCGCGGCCGCCGAGCACATAGGACGGGCGCACCACCAGCGGCAGGCCGAGGTCGGCGGCCACAAGGCGCGCCTGCTCGACCGAATAGGCGATGCCGTTTTTGGGCTGCTTCAGGCGCAGCTTGTCGAGGACGCGCTTGAAGCGGTCGCGGTCTTCGGCAAGGTCGATCGCGTCCGGCGAGGTGCCGAGGATCGGCACGTCGGCTTCCTCCAGCGCGCGCGCGAGTTTCAGCGGGGTCTGGCCGCCGAACTGCACGATGACGCCGTGCAGCGTGCCGTTGCTGCGTTCGGTGTCGATGATTTCGAGCACGTCTTCCGCGGTCAGCGGTTCGAAATACAGCCGGTCCGCGGTGTCGTAGTCGGTGGAGACCGTTTCCGGATTGCAGTTGACCATAATGGATTCAAAGCCGGCATCATGCAGCGCGAAGCAGGCATGACAGCAGCAATAGTCGAACTCGATGCCCTGGCCGATCCGGTTGGGGCCGCCACCGAGAATGATGACTTTGTTCTTGTCGGAGGGCGCGCTCTCGTCGGCCATCGCGCCTGCGAACGGGGACTCGTAGGTCGAGTACATGTAGGCGGTGGGCGAGGCGAACTCGGCGGCGCAGGTGTCGATGCGCTTGAACACCGGGCGCACATTGAGCGCACGGCGCGCGGCTTTCACCTCGGCTTCGGTGGTGTTGGCGAGTACGGCGAGGCGAGCGTCGGAGAAGCCCATCGATTTCAGCATGCGCATGCTGTGGGCGTTTGCCGGCAGGCCGTTCTCCTTGACCCTGGCTTCCATCTCGATGATGCCGCGCATCTCCGCGAGGAACCATGGATCGATCTTGCAGGAGGTGAAGATATCCTCGTTCGACCAGCCGAGCCGCATCGCCTGCGCGACCTGCAGCAGGCGGTCGGGCGTCGGCGTGCCGAGCGCGGCGCGCACCGCGTTCTTGTCGTCGCTCTGGCCGAGGCCTTCGATCTCGATTTCGTCCAGACCCGTGAGGCCGGTTTCAAGTCCGCGCAGCGCCTTCTGGAGGCTCTCCTGGAAGGTGCGGCCGATGGCCATGACCTCGCCGACCGACTTCATCGACGTGGTCAGCGTGGTCGAAGCGCCGGGGAATTTCTCAAACGCGAAGCGTGGAATCTTGGTGACCACGTAGTCGATGGTCGGCTCGAACGACGCCGGCGTCGCACCGCCGGTAATGTCGTTGGCGATTTCATCGAGCGTGTAGCCGACGGCGAGCTTCGCCGCGACCTTGGCGATCGGGAAGCCGGTGGCCTTCGAGGCCAGCGCGGACGAGCGCGACACGCGCGGATTCATTTCGATCACGACCATGCGGCCGTCGGCCGGATTAACGCCGAACTGCACGTTTGAGCCGCCGGTCTCGACGCCGATCTCGCGCAGCACCGCCAGCGAGGCGTCGCGCATGATCTGGTATTCCTTGTCGGTCAGGGTCAGGGCAGGGGCGACGGTGATGGAATCGCCGGTATGCACGCCCATCGGATCAAGGTTTTCGATCGAGCAGACGATGATGCAGTTGTCCTTCTTGTCGCGGACAACCTCCATCTCGAATTCTTTCCAGCCAAGCACCGATTCTTCGATCAGCACTTCGTTGGTCGGCGAGGCATCGAGGCCGCGTTCGATGATGTCGAGAAATTCTTCGCGGTTATAGGCAATGCCGCCGCCGGTGCCGCCCATGGTGAACGAGGGGCGGATGATCGCGGGCAGGCCGATTTCGGAAAGCGCCATCAGCGCCTGTCCGAGGGCGTGCTCCTGGTAGCGCTTGCGCCGGTCGCCTTCATGCAGCACCCACTGGCGCTCGTGTTCGGCCAGCGCCTCGCCGGAGAGCTTTTCCTTCTCGGCCTGATGCTGGTCGCGATACTGCTTTTTCAGGTCCGAGGCGTTGGCGAGCCGCGACTTCGGCGTCTCAAGCCCGATCTTGGTCATGGCCTCGCGGAAAAGCTGGCGGTCTTCGGCTTTGTCGATGGCGTCGGCGGTGGCGCCGATCATCTCGACGTCGAATTTCTCCAGCGTGCCCTGACGGCGCAGCGACAGTGCGCAGTTCAGCGCGGTCTGGCCGCCCATGGTCGGCAGCAGCGCGAAACCACCGGGGAGCACATGGCGCTCCTTCTCGATGATCTTGGCGACGATTTCCGGGGTGATCGGCTCGATATAGGTCGCGTCCGCCAGCTCCGGGTCCGTCATGATGGTGGCCGGATTGGAGTTGACGAGGACGATGCGATAGCCCTCCTCGCGGAGCGTCTTCACGGCCTGGGTGCCGGAATAATCGAACTCGCAGGCCTGGCCGATCACGATGGGGCCAGCGCCGATGATGAGGATCGTCGAGATGTCGGTTCTTTTAGGCATTAAGTCTCACGGCAGGAATTTGGGCACAAAAAAAGGGCGCGCATCCGCGCGTCCCTCGAGCCAAGCGCCAGGTTGCCCTCGCGCGCGCCGTGTCTTTAGACCAGATTTCGTAGCGGTGAAAGGCCTTAAAGCCGCGATCAACTGCGAATTTCAGGCAGTTGCTGCGACTTGCGGTCCGCAGGATCGCGGACCAGAGAATTTGGAGGCTCGGCCTGGACTTGAACCAGGATATGAAGCGTTTGCGGCGCCTCCGCGTAGACATTTCCGCCACCGGGCCATGGCAGAAGACTACCGCGCCGTTACGTGGTGTCCATGATAGCTTCGGCTTAACCTTAATCCGCGCAGTTTTATCGATCAGGCGCGCGGTGTTGCGATAAAGGTCATGCGCGCGGGATTGTAGCCGACATTCCTCGGGGCGCGAGACGCCGCGAAGCCCGCGGCTTGCAGCTTCGCCAGCATATCGGCTTCGCCGTAACGCTGCAGTCCGATGCTTTTGCGCAATTGCCAGTAGTCCGACAGCGCCGTGCGGGCCAGCCCCCACAATGCGTCGGTCAGGAAGCCGTTTTTGGCCGCAAGCCTGAGCAGCGCCATCACGTCGGTCGCAGCACCGACCTCGGGCCGCAGGATATCGCCCAGCACCAGTCGGCCGCCGGGCTTCAGCACGCGGCGCATCAGGGCAAACGCCGCATCGAGTTCAGCCGGCGTCATGTACTGCGCCACCGAGATCATCACGGCGAGATCGACCGACCGGTCCGGCAACTGGTGAAGGTCATCGAGCGCGTGGACCGTGATTTTCGGATTCGGGCTGAACCGGGCGCTGAGACGGCCGCGCACCCCGGGGGCGGGTTCGGCGAGGATCAGCTTCCCGCAGGCGGCGGCGACCTGTGCGGCGAACAGCGCCTCGCCGCAGGCATAGTCCAGCACCACGGCATCCGGCGCGGGGACGTATGCGAGTATGTCATTGGCGATCACGCGAAAATGCACGTCGCGATGCAGCTTGCTGACATAAATCGTGTGGGTTGAATCGTAATAATCGATCCAGTCGTCCATCGGCTTTGTCCGGATTGCATGGTCCCGAAAAGTGGAGACCGGTTTTCGGGCGGATCAAGTCTCTGTGTTAACGGCATGGTCCCGAAAACCAGCTGTTTCGGAACGACCATGCCTCCAAGGGAGGGGTTCCCGCCTTGGAACCGGCGGGCATAGGATGGCGTTAGTAGGTCTGGCGATCACTGTCCATCGCCCGATGTTATCTCCTAGCAGGAAGGCCCCGCCGTGAGCAAAACCAAGAATGCCGTTTCGGCCGAACTCGACACCCCCACCGATCTCGACAGTGCCGCCGTGACCAAGGTGTCCGCTGCACTCAACACGCTGCTGGCGGATGCCTTCGCGCTTTACCTGAAGACGAAGAATTTCCACTGGCATATCAGCGGACGCCATTTCCGCGATTATCACCTGCTGCTCGACGAGCAGTCGGACCAGATTTTCGCAACGACCGACCAGCTGGCCGAACGGGTCCGCAAGATTGGCGGAAACACCATCCGCTCCATCGGCCACATCGCCAAGCTCCAGACCCTCAAGGACAACGACGAGCAGTTCGTGCCGCCGCGCGAGATGCTGCGCGAACTGATGGAAGACAACAAGAAGGTCGCCGCGGCCATGCGCAAGGCGCACAAGGTGTGCGACGATGCCGAAGACGTGGCCTCCGCCAGCATCCTCGAGAACTTCATCGATGAAACCGAGCGCCGCACCTGGTTTCTGTTCGAGGCGACCCGTCAGGAAGGCGGCAACGAGGCGTAAGAAGCGTGATCCTGAAAGAAGGCATGCCCTCGGGCGTTTGACCCGAGGGTGGAAGTCCGCTTTCGGATCGGATCATGCCTGATAAGAGCTTCACGCCGTCATCTGAACGATATGGCAAGTTGTTGTGCCGTGCGCCAGTAACTTGCCGGCGGAGTCGAACAGACGCCCTTCCGACATGCCCGCCTGGCGTCCGGTATGGATGACGCGGCCTTCGCCGCGCACCAGCCCGGTTTTCGGCGACATCGGCCGCATGAAACTGATCTTGTATTCCAGCGTCACCACGCCCTGACCCGGCTTGAGCGCCGAATGAATCGCGCCGCCCATGCAGGTGTCGAGCAGCACGGCAGCATAGCCGCCGTGGGTGATGCCCATGGGATTGTTGTGCTCGGCCTTCGGCGTCGCGGTCAGCACGATGTGGCCGGGTTCGACCTCGACGATCTCGATGCCGAACAGCTGCGCCATCGGCGGCGGCGAAACCGTGCCGTTCCTGATGCCGTTGAAGAAATCGAAGCCGGACATGGGGACCGGCATAGGGCCGGACGTGGGGCCGGACACGGGCGGGGATGTCATTTTCGCCTCACTCGCTCATTCAAACAATGTCATTCGAGCCTAGAAGTCTCCCTGAACCACGGCAACCGCGTTGGCGCCGGTCATCGCAATGCATGGCTGCGATCCGCTTTTGCTCCGGTGCAGTGGATTGCGTAAGCTGATGCCCGGCCGCCGGAGAACGTCGCGTGCACGCATTCGAATGGACCATCGGATTGATGCTCGGCGCGATGCTGTTGTCGGCGTTCGCGCGCCGCCTCGGCGTACCGTATCCGACGTTCCTGGCGCTCGGCGGCATCGGCATCGCTTTTCTGCCCGACGCGCCGAACTGGACGCTCGATCCCGAACTGGCGCTGGCGCTGTTCGTGGCGCCCGTGCTGCTCGATGCCGCCTTCGATACCTCGATGCGGGATCTGCGCGACAACTGGGTGCCGGTGGCGACGCTGGTGCTGGTGGCGGTCGGCCTGACGACGGCGGCCGTCGCCTTCGTCGCGCACTGGCTGGTCCCGGCGATGCCGTGGTCGGCTGCGATTGCGCTCGGCGCCATCGTCGCGCCGCCCGATGCTGCGGCGGCGACCGCGATCCTGCGCACCGTCAAGCTTCCCCATCGCGTTCTCAAAATTCTCGAAGGCGAAAGCCTGCTCAACGATGCCAGCGCCTTGCTGATCTATCGCGTGGCCGTGAGTGCGGCGCTGGCGTCATCGCTCAGCGTGAGCCACGTCGCGCCGGCACTGGCGGGGGCGATCATCGGCAGCCTTGTCGCGGGATACGTCCTCGCGCGGCTCTCGATGCTGGTGACCTCGCGCATCCGGGATGTGCCGACGTCGATCATCATGCAATTCGCCGGCACCTTCACCGTGTGGATCGCTGCTGAAAAACTCGGCCTGTCCGGTATTCTCACCATCGTCGTCTACGCGGTCACGCTCGCCCGCAACGTCCCCGCCTACACGCCCGCGCGGCTGCGGGTGCCGTCCTACGCCGTGTGGGAAACCATCGTTTACATGCTCAATGTGATGGCCTTCGTGCTGATCGGGACGCAGTTGCGGCCGATCTGGGCCGGGCTGGACGACACGGTGCGGTGGCAATACTCGGTCGTGGCGGGTGCCGTGCTCGCGACGGTGATCGTCACGCGCATCGCCTGGGTCACGACCAACAACGCGGTCTGGCGATTGCTTCTGTTCCGCTTCGGTCTCAAGCCGCGCCGTGTGACGATCAGCCCGCCGACGGCGAAAGGCGGTCTTCTGGTGTCGTGGTGCGGGATGCGCGGCATCGTCACGCTGGCGGCGGCCTTTGCATTGCCGGGAGGATTTCCCTATCGCGATTTGATCCTGCTGACCGCATTCGGCGTCGTGCTCGGCACGCTGGTGATACAGGGGCTGACATTGCGCCCGCTGATTGCATGGCTCGCGCTCGATGACGGCGATCCGGTGGGGCACGAGGTCGGGTGGGCGCGGCGCGCCGCGTTCCATGCCGCGCTCGAAGCCATCGACGGCAACACGTCCGCAGAGGCGGAAATGGTGCGGCTCGAATACCGGCAGATGCTCGATCAGTCGGAAAGCAATCCGGATGGCCTGACGTCAAGCGAATTGCCCGCCGATCCGGTGCGTCGTGACGCGATTCGCGCTGCGCGGCAGAAGTTGTTCGAGATGCGTGAGTCAGGCGAAATCGGCGACGACGCGTTTCATCGGCTGGAAGAAGAGTTCGACTGGGCTGAACTGAGTGCGGCGGAATGAGCCGCTGCGACCTCACGCGGTCTCCCGTGTTTTCCCTGCCCTCTGTGAAAACAGCAGAATACAAGCGACCATGAACGCCGCGAGGAGCGCCGACGCATAGAAGCGGCTGAACGCGAGCCCACCGTCTGCGACCGGTTTATCGAGGAAGTCGCCTACCGTGGCGCCAAGCGGCCGGGTCAGGATAAAGGCGCTCCAGAACAGCAACGTGCGCGATACGCTTGTCAGGAAGTAAGCCGCGACGACGGCCAGAAGTCCTGCAGCGAAGACGAGCGCTCCACCTTCGTAACCGAGCCCGGTGTCTGCCATCCAATCGCCAAGCGCGGTACCCAGCGTTTGGGAGAACAGAATCGCTGTCCAATAGAATGTTTCAACCTTAGGCGAGGTGATTTTATTGACCGAAACGGACCCGGCTGATCGATACCACACGCCGAGCGCGGCCATCAGCAAGATGAATAGGATCGACGCGCCGCCGGCATAGCCGATGCCGAAAGAGCGATCTGCAAAGTCCGCCATGGTCGTGCCTGCCGTCGTGGTTGCGACGATCACGGTCCAGTAGAGGAATGGGTGATAGCCCTTGGCAGCCATCTGCGCGGCGACGGCGGCGACAAAAATGCCGATGAAGATGATGCTGCCAACCGCGTAGCCCAAGTTCATCGACATCGATACGGCGTCGCCTGCCGTTTCGCCCAGGGTCGTTGCGGCAATCTTGATAACCCAGAAAGCAAGTGTGATTTCGGGGACTTTGCTAACGCCGCTCTCGGTAATTTCTTCCATGAGAAGTTCTCAGGCAGGGGGCAGCCGGGGTAAATCGCCGTGCGGAGTATCGAACGATCAACCACAACAGCGATGAGCATCGCTGCTGTATGGTTTGATATTGTTGATTGTATGATGGTCGGGAGCGATTAGAGCGATTCCAGATCACGCCCGCTTCTTGTCGCGCATCAGGTCCGCGAACCGCTTGAACAGGTAGTGCGAGTCGCGTGGGCCGGGCGACGCCTCGGGATGGTACTGCACCGAGAACACCGGCTTGTCCGCCAGCGCGATGCCGCAGTTCGAGTCGTCGAACAGCGAGATATGCGTCTGGGTGACGTTATCCGGCAACGTGGTCTTGTCCACCGCGAAGCCGTGGTTCATCGAGGTGATCTCGACCTTGCCGGTGGTGAGGTCTTTCACCGGATGATTGGCGCCGTGATGACCCTGATGCATTTTCATGGTCTTGCCGCCGACGGCGAGGCCGAGCATCTGGTGGCCGAGGCAAATGCCGAATGTCGGCGTGCCGGATTCGATCACCTTTTTGATGACAGGGACGGCATATTCGCCGGTGGCCGCCGGATCGCCGGGGCCGTTCGACAGAAACACGCCGTCCGGCTTCATCGCCAGAATGTCTTCGGCCGATGTCTTCGCAGTCACAACCGTGACCTTGCAGCCTTCACCCGCCAAAAGCCGCAGGATGTTGCGCTTGACGCCGTAATCGATGGCGACGACGTTGAATTCCGGCTTGTCCTGCTTGCTGAAACCCTTGTCCCATTCCCACGGCGTCTCGTCCCAGGTGAAACGCTGGGCGCTGGTCACCATCGGCACGAGGTCCATGCCTTCGAGACCGGGCCATTCGCGGGCTTCTTCCTTGAGGCCGTGCAGGTCGAACTTGCCGTCTTTCGCGTGCGCGATCACGGCGTTGGGCATGCCCTTGTCACGGATCAGCGCGGTCAGCGCCCGGGTGTCGATGCCCGACAGCCCGATGATGCCGCGCGCCTTCAGCCAAGCATCGAGATGCTTGGCGGAGCGATAGTTCGACGGATCGGTGATCGCCGCGCGCAGGATCACGCCGCGCGCGCCCGGCGTCGCCGCCATGTTCACCGTTTCGATGTCTTCGTCGTTGGTTCCGACATTCCCGACATGGGGGAATGTGAAGGTGATGAGCTGCCCGGCATAGGACGGATCGGTGAGGATTTCCTCGTAACCGGTCATCGCCGTGTTGAAGCAGACCTCGCCCACGGCCTGACCCTCCGCACCGAGGCCGAAGCCTTCCAGCACGGTGCCATCGGCAAGCACAAGGAGCGCGGTCGGTTTGAGGTCCGGCCAGGCTGAAGAGTTGTCTGATGTCGTCATAAGTGCATCACATAGCCCCTGTGCCGCGGCGCGTCAAAGGCAGAAGCACCGGAAAATCATGTCATTTACACATATTTGACACCTGCCGGGCGCTGCCTAATCTGCGCCCCGCGCGGCCACTCAGACATAACGAGCCGCAGGGCAGGAGACACTTCATGAACGTGGCGGCAAACGCGACGGATCTGGCTCAACTTCATTCCGGGGGCACGATGGGGAGCCTCATCGTCAACGCCATCGGGCGATTTGGCGATCAGCCCGCCATTGCCGACGGCCAGTTGCGCTGGAGCTACCGCGAATTCGGCGATCAGGTGGCGCGTTTCATTGCGGCCTATCGCGCGCTCGGCATGAAAAAAGGCAACGCGCTATCCATCGTGGCGAGCAACCGCGCCGAATCCTGGGCCGCGATCTGCGCCGGGCTGGTGATGGGCATGCGTTACACCGCGCTGCATCCGATGGCGGCGGAGGACGACCACGCCTTTATCGTGGACGATGCCGAGATCGATCTTCTGATCGTGGAAGGCGCGAAATTCGGTGCGCGCGGTCTTGCGATCAAGGCGCGTGCGCCGAAACTGAAACACCTGCTGTCGTTCGGCCCGATGGACGGCGTGCGTGACATCCTTCTCGACGTGGCGGCCGCGAAGCCCGCGCCGTTGGTGGACGAGAGTGCGAGCCATGAACTCGCGTTTCTTGCCTATACCGGCGGCACCACCGGGCGCTCCAAGGGCGTGATGCTGCCGCATCGCGCGCTGGTGACCATGGCGCTGCTGCTGCATGCGGACTGGGACTGGCCGCAGGAGATCCGCTTTCTCGCCGCGACCCCGATCAGCCATGCTGCCGGCGTGACGCTGTTCACGGTGATGATGCGCGGCGGGTTGATGCGGCTGGTGCAGGGCTTCGAACCGGAAGTTTACGCAGGCGTTGTCGCCGCCGAGAAGATCAATTCGACGTTCCTGGTGCCGACATTGATTTACGCGCTGATCGACAACGAGGACCTGCGCAAGCGTCATGATATGTCGTCGCTGGAGATGATCGTGTATGGCGCTGCGCCGATGTCGCCGGACCGCCTGCTCGAAGGCATGAAGATTTTCGGCAAGGTGTTCGTGCAGCTTTACGGCCAGACCGAAGCGCCGCAATGCATCACCACCATGCGCAAGATCGACCACGACGAGACCAAGCCGCATCGTTTCGGCTCCTGCGGCCGCGCCAGTCCGTTCGTGGACGTCAAGCTGTTCGACGCGGAGATGCGCGAGGTCGCTATCGGCGAGCCCGGCGAGATCTGCGTGCGCGGGCCGCTGGTGATGGACGGCTACTGGAAGCGTCCCGATGCCAATGCCGAAACCCTCAAAGGCGGCTGGCTTCACACCGGCGACGTCGCGGTGAAGGACGAGGAGGGCTACTTCTATATCGTCGACCGCACCAAGGACATGATCATCTCCGGCGGCTTCAACATCTATCCGCGCGAGGTCGAGGATGCGCTGATGTCGCATCCGTCCGTGGCGTCCGCTGCGGTGATCGGGATTCCCGACGACAAGTGGGGCGAGGCGGTCAAGGGCTTCGTGGTGCTGAAGGCCGGGGCCAATTCCGGCGCCGTCGAATTGCAGGCCCACGTCAAGGACAAGCGCGGCGCGCCGTGGTCGCCGAAAACCATCGATTTCGTCGAAACCATCCCGGTCACGGGACTGGGCAAGATCGATCGCAAGGCGCTGCGCGCGCCTTACTGGGAAGGCCGCAAGCGCGGCGTCGCGTGATAGACATTCAACAGGATGTCATGCGCGGGCTTGACCCGCGCATCCATCTCGAGAGTAGAGTCTTCAAGACGGATAGATTGCCGGGGTAGAGGCGAGCGGAAGCGCCGCCGTTCTTCCAACGGCATGCCGGCAACAACAGAACTGGATGCGCTCATGCCAAATTCGCTTCCCGTCGTGCTCGTTCCGGGCCTTGCGTGCTCGCCGCGCATCTACGATCCGCAGGTCCCAGCACTTTGGCGGCAGGGGCCGGTGTTTCTCGCCAATCATGCGCGCGGCGGCGACATGGCCGCCATCGCGCGCCGGATTCTCGCCGAAGCGCCGCTGCGCTTTTCGCTCGCGGGTCATTCGATGGGTGGCTACATCATACTGGAGATGTTCCGGCAGGCGCCGGAGCGTATTGCGCGACTGGCGCTGCTGAACACCTCGGCGCGGCCCGAGACGCCGGAAGCCTCAGAGCGCCGTCGCGGCTGGATTGCCGAAGTGAAGAAGGGCGGCTACCGCTCCGTGATGGACCGGCTGTTCGCGAACTTCGTGCATCCCGCACTGGCGCGCGACGCGCGCCTGCACCGGATCGTGCTCGACATGGCCGACGATGTCGGTCCCGACGCCTTCGTCTGGCAGCTCGAAGCGATCATGACGCGCGCGGATTCGCGCCCGACGCTGGCGACCATCAAGTGCCCGACGCTGGTTCTGACCTGCGATACCGACAACATGGTTCCGCCCGATGCATCGATCGAGATGGCCAACGGCATTCCGGGCGCGAAGCTGGTGACGGTGCCGGACTGCGGTCATCTTCCGCAACTCGAGAAGCCGCAGGCGATGACGGATGCGCTGCTTGACTGGCTCGAGATGTGACCCCGTTGGTTGTGCCGCGGCACAAAACGCCCTAAATCAACGGCAATCTGATTTGCCGCGAGGGAGAGACCGATGCTGCGCGATGACATCAACAATGCCGTCAAGGATGCGATGAGGGCGAAGGACGAGCGCAAGCTCTCGACGCTGCGTATGGTCAATTCGTCGCTGAAGAATGCCGACATCGAGGCGCGCGGGCAGAGCAAGCCGCCGCTCAGCGACGAGGATATCCTCGGGCTGCTGCAGAAGATGATCAAGCAGCGCCAGGAATCGGTCGTGCTTTACGACAAGGGTGGCCGTCCCGAACTCGCAGCGCAGGAGCGCGAGGAAATCGCGGTGATCTCCGCCTATCTGCCGAAGCAGATGTCCGACGATGAAGTCAAAGCAGCCATCGCCGCCACTGTTACGGAGACGGGTGCGGCCGGCATGAAGGACATGGGCAAGGTGATCGCCGCGCTGAAGGCGAAGTACGCCGGCCAGATGGATTTCGGCAAGGCCAGCGGACTGGTGAAGGCCGCGCTGACGGGATGATTTTCCCCTCTCCCGTTGCGGGAGAGGGTGCCCGAGTGAAACGAGGGCGGGTGGGGGGGAGTTCCTCGATATTGTTTTGATTCCTTACCCGGCTCAATCTCGCTTCGCTCGATTTCGCCACCCTCTCCCACAAGGGGAGAAGGTTGGTATCGCGCCAGTTGCGAGATTTTTGTGATGCTCACTGAAACCGACAACTACGACGATCTCTATCGCAACTTTCGCTGGGACATTCCTGCGTCGTTCAACATCGCGACCGCTGCGTGCGACCGTTATGCCGACGGCTCGAACCGGCTTGCGCTGATCTACGCCGATGAAGACGGCGGCACGCAGAAGCTGTCGTTCGACGAGATCAGCGCGCTGTCGAAGAGTTTTGCCAATGTGCTGAAGGCCGATGGCCTTGCGCGCGGCGACCGGGTCGCGGTGTTCCTGTCGCAGTCGGTGGAATTGCCGATCGCGCATCTGGCCGCGTTCCGCTCCGGTCTGGTCTCGGTGCCGCTGTTCACGCTGTTCGGCGAGGACGCGCTGGAGTTCCGGCTGTCCAACAGCGGCGCGAAGGCCGTCATCACCGATGAAGGCGGCTGGGACAAGCTGTCGAAAATCCGCGACCGGCTGCCGCATTTGCAGGACATCTACGTCACCAGCGGCACGGTTCATGCCGGGGCGAAACCGTTCTGGCAGGCGATCGAGGACGCTTCGGAAGATTTCACGACGGTCGACACCAGCGCCGACGATCCCGCCATCATCATTTACACCTCGGGCACAACAGGAAATCCCAAGGGCGCGCTGCATGCCCATCGTGTGCTGCTCGGCCATCTGCCGAATGTCGAGATGGCGCACGACTTTTTTCCGAAACCGGGTGACCTGATGTGGACGCCGGCGGATTGGGCGTGGATCGGCGGGCTTTTCGATGCGCTTTTTCCGGCCTGGTATCACGGCGTGCCGATGCTCGGGCATCGCGCCAAAAAATTCGATCCGCAGGCGGCGATGCAACTGATGGCCGACCACGGCGTGCGCAATGTGTTCCTGCCGCCGACCGCGCTGAAGCTGATGCGTCAGGCGGACGTCAAACATTCCGGCGTCAAGCTGCGCAGTATCTTCAGCGGCGGCGAGTCCCTTGGCGCCGAACTGATCGAGTGGGTGCATGCCACCTTCGGTGTCAACGTGCATGAGATTTACGGCCAGACCGAATGCAATCTGGTGCTCGCCAACAACTCGGCGCTGTTTCCGATCAAACCGGGATCGATGGGCAAGCCGACGCCGGGTTTCGATGTGCAGATTGTCAGCGAGCGCGGCGAGGAGCAGCCGCGCAATGCGCGCGGCATCGTCGGCGTGCGTGCACCGAATCCCTGCATGATGCTGGAGTACTGGAAGAATCCGGACGCGACCGCGAAGAAATATGCCGGAGGCTTTCTGCTCACCGGCGATCTCGGCGTGCAGGATGACGACGGCTATTTCTGGTACGTCAGCCGCGAGGACGACGTGATTACCAGCGCAGGCTATCGGATCGGCCCGGCGGAGATCGAGCACACCTTGATGAAGCATCCAGCGGTGGCGATGTCCGCTGTGGTCGGGATTCCTGATCCGATCCGCACCGAGGCGATCAAGGCGTGGATCGTGCTGCGACCGGGGTTTGAGGCCAGCGACGCGCTCGCGAAAGAGATTCAGGATTTCGTCAAGGTACAGCTCGCCGCCCACGAATATCCGCGTCATATCCAGTTCGCGGACAGCCTGCCGATGACGGCCACCGGCAAGGTGTTGCGGCGGGAATTGCGGACGCTGGGTTAGGGTTGCTTTTAACCTCTCCCCGTAAGAACCGGAGAGGGGGAGCTAGCCCGGAATCTCAATCCCCAGTTTCTTCAGCGCTTCCAGCAGCCGCGTTGGCGGCTCCATGGTGATGACCGGGGCCTTTCCGGTTTCCAGAACGCTCTTCAGACCCGACAGGATTGCAGGCCAGCCGGCTCGTCCGCCCGAGAGAATATCGTCGCTCAGCTCCCGGTCATGCGCCTGTGTCAGCGTCAACCGAACAGCTTCGCCAGCCTGCTCGATGTCGTAAGTCACCAGCGTCACGCCGAGTTTTTCGACAATACCGGGCCAGTTCACATCCCAGGTGATCGTGAGCTTCCGCGGCCGATCGCAAACGATGACATCGCCGCTGATATGCAGCGAGCCGTCAGGCATGAGCACTTTAAAGGCGCCGCCGACCTTCTCTTCAAGCTCGACCGAGAAGCCGGAGAAATACTGCCGGCTGAATTCAGCGGTGGTCAGCGCCTCCCAGACCTTTTCGGGCGCCGAGGCAATGTAGATTGTGTAAACGAAGGCGGGCTTGAATTTGCTAATGTCCATCACGCGTTCTCCACGTTACGCGCCAACTCGAAATCCAGCGGCTTGCCGGTTTCGAGAATGCTCTTGAGACTGGACAGGACCAGCGGCCAGCCTTCGGAAATGCTGGGCAATGTCTTGCTGTCTTCCGCGAAGTCCTCGTGCGTCACGGTGAGCCTGACCGCGCCATTGCCTGGCTCAATCACGAACGTCACGCGTGACGGGCGTTCCTTGATCATTCCCGCGTCGTAAACCGACAGCCAGCTGTAGGATAGTCTGCGCGGCGGATCGGATTCGAGAATGACGCATTCGTTCACCACCTTGCCGCCCTTGTGCATCTGCATGGGTGAGCCGACCGTCCAGTCCGAATGAAGGCTGCAATCGAACCAGTAGCTTTCGGTGAATTCCGTGTCGGTCAGGGCAAGCCAGAGCTTGTCCGGCGTGGTCTTGATATAGGTGGTGTAGACGAATTCCGGCTTACGCATCACGCTTCTCCAGTTGACGTTTGAGTTCGCTGAGCGCGGCGAGCTTGCTGCGCTCGAACTTCCTGATCCACCGTTCGCCGATCTCGTGGATCGGCACGGGATTGAGGTAATGCAGTTTCTCGCGGCCATGCTTCAGCGTGGTGACGAGGTTTGCCGCCTCCAGAATCCCGAGATGCTTGGTCACGGCCTGCCGCGTCATGGCGAGGCCGTCGCAGAGTTCAACCAGCGTCTGTCCGTTGCGGGCATGAAGCCGGTCCAGCAATGAGCGCCGCGATCCATCCGCCAGTGCCTTGAAGACCTCATCCATGGCTGGATAATAGGCAACCAAATGGTTGCCTGTCAAGCATGGCATCTGAATCATTTTGCGCGGTGATTGAACCGCTTGCATTTCCGCGGCGGCTCACTCTTTGATGCGGGCCTCACGCATCGGGGAATTTCATGTCGCTTCAGGTTTATCTCGCCTACGTCGCCGCCTGCGTTGCGCTCGCGATCCTGCCGGGTCCGATCGTCACGCTCGTTATCGCCAACGGTCTTCGCTACGGCACGCGTGCGGCGCTCACCAACATTGCGGGGGCGCAGGCGGGCCTTGTGATCATCATCGCGATCATCGCCGTCGGTCTGACCTCGCTGATGGCGACGATGGGTTACTGGTTCGAATGGGTGCGGTTCGCGGGCGCGGCCTATCTCGTCTGGCTCGGCATCAAGCTGTTCCTGTCGAGTGGCGCGATGTCGGCAACCGATGCGCCGCCGCCGCCGCGCGGCGGATTTTTCCTGCAGGGATTTCTGGTTCTGCTCAGCAATCCGAAAGTGCTGGTGTTCTTCGGCGCGTTCATTCCGCAGTTCGTCGACATGCAGCAGGATCATCTGCCGCAGGTCGCGCTGCTCGGCGTCACCTTCACGGTGATCGCGGCCCTGACCGACGGCGCCTATGCTCTGCTCGCCGGACGGGCCGGCAAAATCCTCTCGGCCCGGCGCGTGCGGCTGGTGTCGCGCATTTCGGGCGGTTTCATGATTGGCGGCGGCATCTGGCTTGCCTTGACACGCGCGAGGTAACGATGCTGCCGGATATTCCGTGGTTCGTGTACGCGATGCTGCTGGCGCCGGCGGGTCTCATCGTTTTCGCGGCGATCTACAAATATCTGGAAGTCCGCGCCGCGAGCGACTGGCCTGATGTGCCCGGCAAGGTCGTGATCTCGAAACCGGAAGTACGGAAAGTGAAGGTGATCGACAGCGAGCGCGAGGCAGGGCACCGCTTCGAGGAGCGTAATTTCGCGAATGTCACTTACGAATACTCCGTCGCCGGGCAGGTCTATCGCTGCGACCGCGTCAGTATCGGCGAGGATCGCGGAAATTTCGAGGTGGCGGAAACCATCGCGCGCTATCCCGTCGGCAAGGCCGTGACCGTCTACTACAACCCGAGCAAACGCGGCGAAGCGGTGCTGGAGCGCGACATGCCGAAGGGCCTGTGGGGCTGTATCGGCTGGATGGTGGTGATCGCGGTCGTGCTGGTGTTCGGCTCGGCTATCAGTCTTCACAAGATCACAGATTTTGTCTCGACCAAACTTCCTCATCCGGAAATGTCGGGCATGACGGTTGCCTTGGGTGCGTTCGGCGTAGCGATCGCGCTGTTTGCGCTGATGCTTCAACGTCAGGCGTCAGTCGCGAAAAAATGGCCGGTGGTCCAGGGCAGAATCAAGACATCCGGTCTTGAGGAATTTCGCGCAGCCCCCGAGGAGGGACGCTCGCAGGGCACGACCCAATTCCAGTCGAAGGTGACGTATTCCTATCGCTACAACGGTATCGACTATGTCAGTTCGCAAGCGTCCTACGACGGGCAGGTGACTTCCACATCGCGCTGGATGATGGAGCGGGTCGCGAAAAAATATCCCGACGGCAAGATCGTCGATGTTTACGTCAATCCGGCCAATCCGTCGCAAGGCGTGCTGGAGCCGCGCACATCCGGCGTCTGGATTCTCTGGCTGTCAGCATTGGCGATGTGGGGTATCGCCTACTTCGTCGCGATCAAGGGTTAGCGCGTCACTCGGCCGGCATCAGCTTTCTTGCGTGCAGCGTCTCCTCGATCTCGCGCAGCAGACGCGCTAGCCGCTCGGCCCATTGATGCTGGCCGGAAGGGTCGCCGATCAGGTCCTGCCGGATTTCGATGCCGGTGTTCATCAGGCCGCGCCTCTCGGCGTGTACCGGAATCGTGTAATCGGTCGCGTCGCTGACCGCATAGGGCTCGTTGTCGCCGACCACGAGATCGCCTTCCTTGCGCAGCATGTCGCGCAACAGATGCGGCAGCCGGCCGTCGCGATTGTACAGCGTGCCGATGTGCCAGGGCCGGGCGATGCCGGCATAGACCGGCGTGAACGAATGCAGCGACACCAGAATGGTCGGCAGGCCCTGCGCCTTGCGTGCATCCAGCGCCTGCGTGATCCGGGCATGATAGGGCGCGAACACCGCCTGCTGGCGCGCGGCGACCTGCGTGTGATCGAGCCCGCCATTGCCGGGGATTTCCGTGGCCTCGCTGATCAGCGGGATCGAGCCGGGGCTGTCGAACGGCCGGTTGCAGTCGATCACGAGGCGCGAATAGCGCTGGGCGATCAGGTGCACATCCATCTCGCGCGCAAGCTGCGTCGCGACGGCGGCGATGCCGATATCCCAGGCGATGTGGCGCTCCAGTTCGCTCGCGGATACGCCGAGATCGCCGAGCGCACGGGGGATCAGCCGGCCGTAGTGATCGCAGGTGAAAAAGAACGGCGAGCGGCTGCCGGGATTTTCCTCGATCACGGGCGGAACTTCATCGTCGCCAAGGAGTCGTAAAGTGTCGGCTGAAGCGGGCAGGGCCATTTTGCGTTCATTGCCTATCACAGCGGCATCCAAGCTCAACAATTAGCCGGAAATGCAGCAAAAACAGCATGTACGATTCGCAGATCAATTCAACCGGCTTGAGCGAGACGATGCCCCTGCTGACGATTCATCACAAGACCGAGTATCGCTACGACCGCCCCGTGGCGTTCGGCGAGCACCGCATCATGCTGCGCCCGCGCGACGGCCACGACATCCACGTGCTGTCGGAACGGCTCGACATTTCTCCGCAGCCGTCCTCGCTGCGCCGCATCCACGATGTGTTCGGCAACAGCGTGGCCATCGCCGATTTCGACACCGAGTCGGACCGGCTGGTGTTCGACTCGACCATCACCGTCGAGCACTATCCCCATGAGGAGATCGCACTCACACCCGATGATCAGGCGTATTTCTATCCGTTCTTCTACGATCAGGACGAACTGACCGATCTGACGCCGTCGATGACGCCGCAATACAGCGATCCCGATGGCGCGCTGGCGGCATGGGCGCGTCAGTTTCTCAGCGAGGGAAGCCGGACCCGAACGCTCGACCTGCTGGTCGGCATGACCCATGGCGTGCGGCAGTCGTTCGGCTACCGCAAGCGCCACGAGCATGGCACCCAGCATCCGCTCGATACGCTCAGTATCGGCTCGGGTACCTGCCGCGATTTCGCGCTATTCATGATGGAGGCGCTGCGTCGCCTTGGCATCGCCGCGCGGTTCGTCAGCGGTTACATCTTCATTCCCGGCGACGAGGCCCACGGTTATGTCGGCGGCGGCAGCACCCACGCCTGGGTGCGGGCCTATCTGCCCGGCGCGGGCTGGGTCGAGTTCGACCCGACCAACGGCATCGTCGGCAGCCGCGATCTCATTCGCGTCGCGGTGGCGCGCGATCCGCATCAGGCGATTCCGCTGCATGGCACCTACATGGGGCCTGCCGATGCCCATCTCGGAATGGATGTCACCATCCATGTCCTCTCCGTCGGCGAAGACGTAAAGGACTAGTGTGATGGTTCGCAAGTCCGCATCATTTCCGCAACTCACTCCATTGCGGATTTGCGAACCAAAACCACACTAGAGTTATGATTTCCTGGTGTCCTTTAGAACCCGAAGTTCGCGATAGAGGATGCTGCAAAATGAGGCGAACTTCGGATTCAGGACACCAGGCATGTTGATCCGGGTCGGCTTCGAGATTTCCTACGGCGCGGTGGCCGAGACCCCGATGGTGGTCATGCTGCGGATTCATCCGTCGCGCGCGAAGGATATCGTCGGCGAGGAGACTATCGTCACCGAGCCGGATGTTCGCATCCGCCACTATCACGATACGTTCGGCAACATCTGCGGGCGGCTCACCGCGCCGCCCGGCGGGATCACGTTTCGCGGCGATGCGCTGGTGCGCGACAGCGGCATGCCGGATGCGATCGTGCCCGAGGCGCGGCAAATGCCGATCGAGCAGTTGCCCGACGAAGTGCTGCTCTATCTGATGGCAAGCCGCTATTGCGAGACCGACATGCTGACGAATTTCGCGTGGTCGCAGTTCGGCAATACCCCGCCCGGATGGGAGCGCGTACAGGCGATCAATGCGTGGGTGCATAACCATGTGCGATTCGACTACCAGCAGGCGCGCCCGACCAAATCCGCCTACGATGTGTTTCAGGAGCAGCAGGGCGTTTGCCGGGACTTCGCGCATCTGGCGCTGACGCTGTGCCGCTGCATGAACATTCCGGCGCGTTACGTCACGGGCTACATGGGCGACATCGGGATTCCGCCCGATCCGGCGCCGATGGATCTGTCGGGCTGGTACGAAGTCTATCTCTCGGGTAAGTGGTACACATTCGATGCACGACACAACAAGCCGCGCATCGGCCGCATCCTGATGGGCACCGGTCGCGACGCGGCCGATGTAGCGCTGTCGACCAACTTCGGACCGATGGTGTTGAACAAGTTCGTCATTGTCAGCGATGAGGTCAGCGAAGCAAAGGCGAGCTAATCGCGATGACCGAGCGTCTGTTTGTCTATGGCACGCTGAAGCGTGGCTCCCGGCATCCGTTTGCGGAGCAACTGGCGGCCAAGTCCAGCCATCTCGGCGAAGCGAGCTACAACGGACGGCTTTATCGCGTGGCGCATTATCCCGGCGCCGTTGCGTCCAGCCTGCCCGGCGAGTGGGTGCAGGGAGACGTCTATGCTGTGCAGGACGCCGCTCTCCTGCGGGCGCTGGATCGCTACGAGGGCTGCGGTCCTGACGATCCGAAGCCGACGCAATATCTGCGGCTGCGTCAGACCGTGAAACTGTCCGATGGCACGGCCGTCGAGGCGTGGGTCTATGTCTACAACAGGCCGGTCGAGACGCTCGAGCGGATCATGTCGGGCCGCTTCGACGAGGCTTAGCCTCAGGCGACCGCCTGCGCCGCCGCCGTCAAAGCCGCCGTATCCTTCACGACGATCGCGAAACGATCCGCCAGTTCGGACAGTGCCACGCGATGCACCACGCTGGCGGGGATGGTGCCGCCGAGCGGATCGGGCAGGTCGCGGGTCGCGGTCGCGTTCGCCACGACAGTGGTGCGGTATTTCAGGTCGAGGGCTGCGCGGGCGGTGGCGCTGACGCACATATGGGTCATGAAGCCTGCAAGGATCAGCTCGGACCGGCCGGTGCTTTTCACCAGCGCATCGAGATCGGTGCCCGCGAACGAATTCGGCAGGGTCTTGCGCACCACGACTTCGCCGGCCGCCGGCGTCAGCAATTGCACGATGGGGGCAGTCGGCCCGTCCTCGGCGAAAAGCGGGCGGCCCGATGGTGCGTGCTGCACGATATGGAACACCGGAACGCCCTGCGCACGCGCCAACTTCAGCAGCTTGGCGGCTTCCACGATGGCGGCATCGACGCCGTCCAGCGGCAGGCTTCCTTTGGTGTATTCAACCTGCGCGTCGATGATGACGAGAGCGGATTTATCGAGCGCGCTCGGATGCAGCGGCGCGCCGGCGATCTGGAGCAGGGATTTCGGGGCCAAGGATTTTGGGGCAGAGGCCATTTTTCTTGCTTTCGGTGAGGAAAAGGACGACTTCGAAGGGGTGCCGGACAATAAGCCTTGTGGTCAGTGGGGACAATCCGGCGAGGATTGGGCCAAACGCCGCGCGAGCCTATATTGATGGTCGGTTGGCAGATCCCCGAGTCTTTAACCTCTCATGCGCTTCACGCCCCAATTTCTCGACGAATTGCGCGCCCGGCTTCCGGTCTCGGAAGTCGTGGGCAAGCGCGTGAAGTTGAAGCGGGCGGGCAAGGAGTGGAAGGGACTGTCGCCGTTCCATCAGGAAAAGACGCCGTCCTTCACGGTCAACGACCAGAAGGGATTTTACCACTGCTTCTCCAGCAACAAGCATGGCGACATCATCTCCTTCGTGATGGAGACCGAAGGCGTCGGTTTCCCGGAAGCGGTCGAGCGCCTCGCCTCGATGGCGGGCCTGCAACTGCCGGCGGTGACGCCGGACGCCGCGCGCCACGAGCAGCGCCGCAAGACGCTGTACGACGTGATGGACCTCGCCGCGAAATTCTTCGCCGACACGCTGGCCTCGCGCAACGGCGCCAAGGCGCGCGGCTATCTCGGCGACCGCGCCATTTCACCCGCCACGCAATTGCAGTTTCGTCTGGGTTACGCGCCCGGTGAACGCTTTGCGCTGAAGGAGCATCTCGGAGGCCTTGGCATTCCTGTCGAGGACATGGTCGAGGCGGGCTTGCTGATCGCGGGCGATGAAATCCCGGTACCGTACGACCGGTTTCGCGATCGCGTGATGTTTCCGATCACCGATGCGCGCAATCGCGTCATCGCCTTCGGCGGCCGCGCGCTGGAAAAGGACGTGCCCGCGAAGTATCTCAATTCGCCGGAAACGCCGCTGTTTCACAAGGGCGACAATCTCTACAACCTCGCCACCGCGCGGCAGGCCGCGCATGAAGGCGCGCCGCTGATTGCAGTCGAAGGGTATGTCGACGTGATCGCGATGGTCAGCGTCGGGTTCAATGCCAGTGTCGCGCCGCTCGGCACCGCGTTGACCGAGAACCAGCTCGCGCTGCTGTGGAAGATGGCGGACGAGCCGATCCTGTGTTTCGACGGCGACGGCGCCGGCCAGCGCGCGGCATTCCGCGCGGCGGATCTGGCGCTGCCGCACCTCAAGCCCGGCAAGAGCCTGCGTGTTGCGCTGCTGCCGGAAGGGCAGGACCCTGACGATCTCGCGCGCTCCGGCGGACGCGGCGCGATCGAGGACGTGATCGCGCAGGCGAAGCCGCTGGCGGAAATCGTCTGGTCGCGCGAGATCGAAGGCGGCAGCTTCGCCACGCCTGAGCGGCGCGCGGCGCTGGAAGCAAGGATCAACGAACTCACCAACGGCATCCGCGACGAAGTGGTGCGGCGCTATTACCGGCAGGATTTTTCCGAACGTTTGCGCAATGCCTTCGCGCCTCAGGGTGGCTATCAGGGCGGTCCGCGCGGCGGCGGGTTCCGCGGCCCGAACCAGGGCGGCTTCGGCCGCGAATCAGGGGCGCGTTTTCAGCCACGCGCGCCGTTTACGCCCGGCGGGGCGGGCCGGAACGACGGCCGGGGCGGGCTATCCACAGGCCCGCGCACCATCAATCGCTCGCCCTATCAGGTCGCCAGCCCTCAGATGGCGGGTTCGTCGATCATGCGCGGCCAGCGAAGTTCCCTGTCCCGGCGGGAGGCTTTGATCCTGCTGTCGCTGATCAATCACCCCTGGCTTTTGCATGATCACCTCGAGGAAATCGCGGCTCTCGAACTGGCCCATCCCGAGGCCCACAAACTGCGGGCCGGGATCATCGGAGCGTTCTCGAATTATTCGCATACCGACGATCCGGCGGCGGAAAGCGCGCGGCTCCGGACGAGTTTGGATCGGGCGGGATATTCGGAGCAAATTCAAAAGGTTGAGCGATCACTCACCACCAAGAACGTGTGGGGGGCCCAGCCGGGCGCTGCGCAGGAGGATGTTCTGGCCACCTGGCACCAGCTGGTTGCCTTGCATCGCCAATGGCACTCCTTACTTAGAGAACTCAAGGACGCCGAACTGGCGCTTGGGCAAGACAGCAGCGAGAGAAACCTTTCCTGGCTGCGCGATGTGAAAGCCCGGCTTGCCGATGTGGACGGCCTTGATGCGCTGATCGAGGGTTTCGGCGAATCCTCGGGCAGGTTCCAGCGCAGGAGTTGACGAAAACGCCACGGTGGGCCTTTAAAACCGCCATGACCTTAAAAAGATATGGCCTTAAAAAGACTCGCCAAACCGGGTTTTTACCCGCAAAAACAGGGTTAATCGAAGCTTAACGGCCTTCGGCCATACCTACACCTTCGGCCCGGGTGGTGCCCTCAAAAGCGCCGCCCTTTCCGCATCAATGCGGACCAACATTCCATGCGGGCCATCGGTCCGGCGTGCGCGTTTCAGGAGCAGTGAATGGCCATCAAGGCAAAGACGGCAGCGATCAAAGATACCGCCAAGGATCAGAAGGCCGCCGAGACTCCTGAGAAGGACGGCGCGGACGCTCCGTCCCCGTTGCTCGACCTGTCCGACGCCGCCGTCAAGAAGATGATCAAGCAGGCCAAGAAGCGCGGCTTCGTGACCTTCGATCAGCTCAACGAAGTACTCCCCTCCGACACCACCTCGCCGGAACAGATCGAAGACATCATGGCGATGCTCTCCGACATGGGCATCAACGTGTCCGAGTCCGACGACGCGAACGACGAGGACGAAGAGAAGCAGGAAGAGGAAGCCGACGAGACCGACAACGAGCTTGTCGAGGTCACCTCCAAGGCCGTCACCGAAACCAAGAAGTCGGAGCCCGGCGAGCGCACCGACGATCCCGTGCGCATGTACCTGCGCGAAATGGGCACCGTCGAGCTGCTGTCGCGCGAAGGCGAAATCGCCATCGCCAAGCGCATCGAGGCCGGCCGCGAGGCGATGATCGCAGGCCTGTGCGAAAGCCCGCTGACGTTCCAGGCCATCATCATCTGGCGCGACGAACTCAACGAAGGAAAGATCTTCCTTCGCGACATTATCGACCTTGAAGCGACCTATGCCGGTCCCGACGCCAAGAACAACATGAACCCGGCGATGATCGCAGGTCCCGTCGGTCCCGATGGCCAGCAGACCAACGCCATCATCAATGCCGACGGCACGGTTCAGGTGATGCCTGCGCAGGCTGCTGCCGCACCGGCGGCCCCGCCGTCGCCGACGCCGTTCCGCGCGGCACCTGCCGCAGGCGATGCCGGTGCAAGCCCGGCTGCGGAGGACGACGAGGAGGACGAGTTCGAAAACCAGATGTCGCTCGCGGCCATCGAGGCCGAACTGAAGCCGAAGGTGGTCGAGACCTTCGACAAGATCGCCAGCGAGTACAAGAAGCTGCGCCGTCTTCAGGAGCAGGACATCCAGAACCAGCTTCAGAACGAAACGCTCTCGCCGTCTCAGGAGCGCAAGTACAAGAAGCTGAAGGACGAAATCGTCGTCGAGGTGAAGTCGCTGCGCCTCAATCAGGCGCGTATCGATTCGCTGGTCGAGCAGCTTTACGACATCAACAAGAAGCTGGTGTCGTTCGAGGGACGTCTGTTCCGTCTTGGCGACAGCCACGGCGTCGGGCGTGAAGACTTTCTCCGCAACTATCAGGGCTCGGAGCTTGATCCGCGCTGGCTCAACCGCGTCTCGAAACTGGCCGCCAAGGGCTGGAAGAATTTCGTCGCGGTCGAGAAGGACCGCATCAAGGAACTGCGCCACGAGATTCAGCAGCTCGCGGGCCTCACCGGTCTGGAGATCGGCGAATTCCGCAAGATCGTCCACGGCGTGCAGAAGGGCGAGCGCGAGGCCCGTCAGGCCAAGAAGGAAATGGTCGAGGCGAATCTTCGTCTCGTGATTTCCATCGCCAAGAAATACACCAACCGCGGTTTGCAGTTCCTCGATCTCATTCAGGAAGGCAACATCGGCCTGATGAAGGCCGTCGACAAGTTCGAATACCGCCGCGGCTACAAGTTCTCGACCTACGCGACATGGTGGATTCGTCAGGCCATCACGCGCAGCATTGCGGATCAGGCGCGCACAATTCGAATCCCTGTGCACATGATCGAGACCATCAACAAGATCGTGCGCACCTCGCGCCAGATGCTCAACGAGATCGGCCGCGAGCCGACCCCGGAAGAGCTGGCCGAGAAGCTCGGCATGCCGCTGGAGAAGGTCCGCAAGGTTCTCAAGATCGCCAAGGAGCCGCTCTCGCTCGAAACGCCGGTGGGCGACGAGGAAGATTCGCATCTCGGCGATTTCATCGAGGACAAGAATGCGGTGCTGCCGATCGATGCTGCGATCCAGAGCAACCTGCGCGAAACCACGACCCGCGTGCTGGCCTCGCTGACGCCGCGCGAGGAGCGCGTGTTGCGCATGCGCTTCGGCATCGGCATGAACACCGACCACACGCTGGAAGAAGTCGGCCAGCAGTTCTCGGTCACCCGCGAACGCATCCGTCAGATCGAGGCGAAGGCGCTGCGCAAGCTCAAGCATCCGTCGCGATCAAGGAAGCTGCGGAGCTTTTTGGATAACTGATCTTCTTCACCTCGCCCCGCTCTCGCGGGGAGAGGTCGGATCGCGCAGCGATCCGGGTGAGGGGCTTCCCAAGATCATTGCCGGGCAAAAGCGCGAAGCGCTTTTTTCCATCAAGCCTCCGGCAATCCATAGAAACAACACGGCGGGCCGCATGGCCCGCCGTTTTTTTTCACAGATTTGCGTACCCGAATACACACATACCGCTGCTTGCGTTGCGCTACGGCAACATCTGAAATTTCCGCCATGGTTTGTGGTGACAAACTGTTGGCAAACGCGCGCGAATGTAATTCTTAGACGAGAATTATTTATTGGTGGATTTGGAGACCGAAGGAATGCGTTTCGTAAGTTTGGCCGTGCTCGGAGCGGCCCTGATCCTTGGCACAGCATCGCAATCGTCGGCTGCAGACATGTCAGCCCCGGTCTACAAGGCGGCTCCCGGGCTGATCGCTTACAACTGGACTGGATTCTACGCCGGTGGTCACATTGGTGGCGGGTGGGCACAGGATGACGTTACGCTTGCCGGCTTTACTCCCCCGCCGTCGGACCTTCCGCTCGGCTCGGTGTTTAACGGTAATCGAGACGGATTTCTCGGCGGCGCCCAGATCGGATTCAACTGGCAGGCGCCAGCTTCCCCCTGGCTCTGGGGCGTAGAAGCGCAATGGTCATGGACCAATGCCAGGGCAGCTTCGACCCTCGCGGGAGGCGTATCGACAACGACCGGTTACGCCAGCACGGATTGGTACGCCAATGTCGCCGCCAGGGTGGGTTACACTTGGGATCGTTCCGCGCTCTATCTCAAGGGCGGCGCAGCTTTCATGGGCGCGAAATATTCCGCCACCACCAATTTCGGCGGTGGGACATTTCCCAGCGACACGTTCAGCGATACGCGGACCGGGTGGATGGTCGGTGCCGGCTTTGAGCAGGCTTTTGCCGGCAACTGGAGTTGGAACGTCGAATACAACTATATGGATTTTGGATCGAAAAATTTCAATTTGACCACGGCTGGCCTGGGCTCCATCACCACAATCGAGGCCGATACGAACATTCATGTGGTCAAACTTGGATTGAACTATCGCTTTGGCTACGGCGCGATGCCCGTCGTGGCGAAGTACTGATCGGCGACCCACCGTGGTCATGGGGCTCCGGGAAATCCCGGAGCCCTTTTTGTTTTGAAAATGGAAAACAGGCGAGCTTCGCTCTAATCGATGCGTCGTCGCCTGCGTCAGGCACGGCGCGTCACTCTCTCAATTCTATCGGCGCATTGTCCGCTCACGTATTCTCCTCCGTCTTCACGAAACCATCGGGCACGCCGACCGAGGGATCGTCCGGATCGAGCGTCTCGGAGATCACGACGCCGCCGACCGGCGCGGTGGTGGCGAGATCGAAGCTGGTCTTGTCCACGGCGTCCGACGCCGCCTGCACGCGGGTGCGATAGAACACGTAAACCGCGAGTGCTGCCTCGACCAGAGCGGTGAACAGAAACAGGCGGCGCGGTCCGTCCGGCGTGATGAAGGCGGTCGCCGCCAGCGGACCGATCACCGAACCGAGTCCGTTGGCGAGCAGCACCGTCGCCGCTGTCGCCACCATGGTGTTGGCCGGCGTCTTGTCGTAGGCGTGGGCGGCGGCGAGCGAATAGCCCGGCAGCGCCAGCGCGCCGAACGCAAATCCGAACACGAGCATCAGGGTGCCGGTGGCGGCGAGCAGCCACAGCGCGACGCCGGTGACCGCCGCGCCGATCAGCAACGCCAGCAAAACCTGCCTGCGGTCGATGCGGTCCGACAGCCGGCCGATCGGCCATTGTACCAGTGCGCCCGCCAGCACCGCGACGCTCATGAACACCGCGACCTGATCGTTGTCGAGGCCGCTGCCCGCCGCGGAAACCGGGCCGAGCGCCCAGAACGCGCCGTTCGCCATGCCGATCGCGAAGCTCGCGATCAGCGCCACGGGAGCTGCCTCATACAGTGCGCGAGGCTGGAATTTGAACAAGGTGATCGGCGCGGGCTGCGCCGAGCGGGTCAGCGCCACCGGCACGATGGCCAGCGCCGACAGCATCGCGGCCGCCATGAACGCGCCGTCCTGCTCTACCGGGTAGAGCGTGATCAGCAATTGCCCGCCGACCACGGCGATGTAGTTGACCGTGACATAGGCCGACATCACATAGCCGCGGGTGTCGTTGGTGGCGCCGTCGTTGAGCCAGCTTTCCAGGGTGAGGTAAAATCCCGCCAGCGCGAATCCGGTCACCAGGCGCAGTCCGCTCCAGGCGACGGGATGAGGCGCCAGCGCGTAGGCCAGCGTGGTGGCGGCGGCGATGGCGACCATGGCGGAGAAGGCGCGAATGTGCCCGGCGCGCAGGATGACGTAGGGCCCGAACAGGCATCCGGCGACGAAGCCGACGTAATAGGCCGAGCCCATAAAGCCGAGCGCGAATGTCGAAAAGCCTTCGGTCTGGCCGCGCAGCGGCAGCAGCGTGAACTGCGCCCCGTTACCGGCGAGCAGCAACGCCGCCGCCAGCAGCAGCGATGCGATCGGGCGCAAGTTCTTCACCATCGGGCTCGAATTCTCGACGTCTTTATAGCGAAACGATGACCGGCGGCTTGTCGCGCTGCGACAAGCCGCAACGGCTTACCGACGCTCCGCGTTGTTTCATTCGGTACGCGCGCCGTTTTTATGTACGCTGCGGGCATTGTCAGCAATTGATTTGAACAAAAGGATTTCATCATGACTGCTACCGAACCGATGTTGCTCAGTCAGCGTATTGCCCAGGTCTGTCTGTTTCTGGCAGGCGCCATCGCGGTTTTTGGCGGGACGCTTCAAATGTATCTGGGGCAGCCTGAGACCGCGCCGCGGCTCGACAACGTCCATCGCTTCATGGGCGGCATTTATCTGATGTCGGGTGTCACGGGACTGTGGGCTGCGGCGACCATTCGCCAGCACAGCACGCTGGTCTTTCTGCTCGCGCTCACCGTGCTGGTCGGCGGCATCGGCCGCCTGATTTCGATCAGCAAGGTCGGCCTGCCGGAGCCGTCGGCGGTCTGGCTCGGTTATCTTGTTCCCGAACTGGTTCTTCCGTGGATCATCATCGCGGCCCAGATCGTGACCAACCGCGCCTTGAGCGGGGCGCCGAACTGATCGGCTTCACGTGATCGTCAGAGCCGGAGGGCGAGGCCGCGTCATTGTTCGGACCTGAATCCCGTGCCATCATCGACATGTATTCCATAATGGAGCTGTTTCATGCGCGTGTTTGCCGCCGTTCTCATCTCGCTCCTTGTCTCCACGCCTTCCTTCGCCGCCCGCTGCGGCGGCGATTTCCAGACCTTCGTTTCCGCCATGGCGAGCGAGGCGCAGGCGGCGGGAATCTCGCGTGGCGTGATCGACAGCGCGCTGGGCGGCGTGACGCAGGACCCCGCGGTGTTGTCGTTCGACCGCCGCCAGCGCGGCACCTTCAACAAGACCTTCGAGCAGTATGTCTCGACCCGCGTCAGCGCGGGGCGCATCAAGACCGGTAAGGCGATGTTGCAGCGGCATGCCTCGCTGCTGTCGCGCATCCAGCAGCGTTTCGGCGTGCCGCCGGAGATTATCGTCGCGATCTGGGGGCTGGAATCGGATTTCGGCAAGGGCGACATCGGCAAGATGCCGGTGATCCGCACGCTTGCGACGATGGCGCATGATTGCCGCCGCACCGAACTGTTTCAGGGCGAACTGCTCGCGGCCTTGAAGATCGTCCAGCGCGGCGATCTCCCGCTGCGCGACCTGATCGGCGCCTATGCCGGCGAACTCGGCCAGACCCAGTTCCTGCCGTCGTCCTACATCAAGTACGGCGTGGACTTCGACGGCAACGGCCACGTCGATCTTCGCCACAGCGTTCCGGACGTGCTGGCCTCCACCGCCAATCTTCTCAAGACCGCCGGCTGGCGGGCGGGCGGTGATTATCACGAAGGCTCCGCGAACTTCGATGCGATGCGCGAATGGAATCGCGCGACGATCTACCGCAAGACCATCGGCCATTTCGCCGATCGCCTCGCGGAGCGGTGAGGGCTTCCAAACACCGCAGTTCACGCCGTCATTGCAAGCGAAGCGAAGCAATCCAGAGCAACAAGAAAACTGGATTGCTTCGTCGCTGTGCTCCTCGCAATGACAAAGACCGCAATCACATCGTCTTGGCGTGCGCGACCAGCTGATCGAGCGCCGTGCCCCAGCCGCTGTGAAAGCCCATGTCCTCGTGGGTCTTCTTCCCTGCTTCATCCTTGTGGATCGCGCAGGCGGTGTATTTGGTGCCGCCCTTGATGGGGTCGATCAGGACGACGCCTGTGAAGAAGCCGTCGTCGCGCGGGCGGAAGCCTGGCAACAGTGCATCGGTGAAGACCAGTTTGCGCTTTTCCACGACCTCAAGACAGCAGCCGAGGTTGGTCATGTCCTGCCCCTCGGGCGAGCGCATCACGGTGCGGAAGATGCCGCCCGGACGAAGATCGATCTCGCAGTCCACCGTCTTCCACGGCGCAGGCGTGAACCATTTCATCAGATGCTGCGGCTCGGTCCAGGCTCTCCAGACCAGTTCGGGCGGCACGTCGATTTCACGTTCGAGGACGAGGTCGAGCTTGGGATCGATTTTGTACGCTGTCACTTCGGTGTCTCCGTGGCGTTGAGATGTCTGAGATAGTCGTCGAGCTGGTCGAGCCGCTTTGTCCACATCGTGCGCTGCGCGCCGATCCAGTCCTCGGCCGCCGCCAGTTGCTTCGGCTTGAGATGGCAGGTGCGGACCCGCCCCACTTTTTTCGACCTGACGAGGCCGCATTCCTCCAGCACTTTCAGGTGCTGAAGAAAAGTCGGCAGCGCCATGCTGAACGGCTGCGCGAGATCGCTGACCGTGGCGGGACCGGCCGTCAGCTTTGCCAGCACCGCGCGCCGGGTCGGGTCGGCGAGGGCGTGGAACGTGTCGTTGAGGCGGGTTTGTTGGTTAGTCATGCGCCTAACTATATCCATGTAGATAGATAGGTCAATGACTAACTATTTTATGTCGTGCGGGGCCTCCCGACGGCGCGAGACGAAGCCGGACGATGAACGATTGCAACGATTTCTGCTATTTTTGGCACGGAGACTTGCTGTTGCGTGCCCTTTTCGGACGCGCTAAAGATAGTTTAGAATCATTCTAAATGATGGATATCCGATGTTTGGTCTCGCCGCCCGCCGTCAATTCGGCGATTTGTCTGAATCGGAAGTGCTTGCGCTTGCCATTTCGTCCGAGGAAGACGACGCGCGCATCTATGCCACCTATGCCGAGCAGTTGCGGACGCAGTACCCGGCGACAGCGGCCATATTCGACGAGATGGCGGCGGAGGAAGACGGCCATCGCCAGCTTCTGATCGACACCTTCAAGCGCCGGTTCGGCAAGGTGATTCCGCTGATCCGCCGCGAGCATGTTGCGGGATATTACTCCCGCCGTCCGACCTGGCTTGTTCAGAATCTTGGTCTCGACCGGATTCGCGCCGAGGCCGAACGGATGGAGGACGACGCCGCGCAGTTCTATCTGCGCGCGGCACAGGCCAGCACCGATCCCGACACGCGCAAGCTGCTTGGTAATCTTGCATCTGCCGAGCGCGAGCACGAGCACCGGGCGGAAGAGCTGAAAGCGGCGACGCTGGAAGGCCGTGCGCGGGTCGAGGAAGACGACAAGGCGCACCGCCAGTTCGTGCTTACGTGGGTTCAGCCGGGTCTCGCGGGACTCATGGACGGCTCTGTCTCGACGCTGGCGCCGATCTTCGCCACCGCGTTTGCGACGCAGTCGACATCGACAACGTTCACGGTGGGTCTTGCGGCGTCGGTCGGTGCGGGCATTTCCATGGGCTTTACGGAGGCCGCGCACGATGACGGCGTTATTTCAGGTCGGGGCTCGCCGCTGAAGCGCGGCCTCGCGTCAGGCCTGATGACCACGGTCGGCGGGCTCGGTCACGCGTTGCCTTATCTCATTCCGCATTTCTGGACCGCGACCGCCATTGCGGGGATCGTGGTGTTCTGCGAACTGTGGGCGATCGCCTGGATTCAAAACCGCTACATGGAAACGCCGTTCATGCGGGCGGCGTTTCAGGTCGTGCTGGGCGGCGCGCTGGTTCTGGCGGCAGGCATTTTGATCGGCGGCACCTAGCGCGCGGTGCCATGTTCAAGATGACGGCAGCGGGCGCCGAGAGGCAATTGCGCGAAATTTGTTATTTCGGAGGATAGGCGCCGGGAGGATTCTCAAACCGGCAGCTCGGGCGAAGCGACTCCGCCCGAGCCACTTCAAATCAACAAAACTACTTCTTCTTGGCCTTCTTGGCCTTCTTCACTGTCTTCTTCGCTGCCTTCTTCGTCGCCTTCTTGGCCTTCTTGGCTTTCTTCGCCATGGCATCCTCATGGGTTCGAGTTGACGTCAACGTCACGAGGCAGCTCGGCGATAGGCCAGTGCGCAGCCTCGATTCCGATCCGAACCGATTCGCTGAAATTTGTCGCCTGTTTTTCAGCATTGTGCCGTCTTGGTGACATTGCCAGTCTCTTTTTCTGTGGACGGCCGCTTGCGCAGTCAGGGTTAACATCGGGCAAAGCCTTTCGTTTTGCTTTCGCGATTGCCGGGCCGCGCGCCACAACGGCTTTCATTTGGGCGTGCGCCCCGCATCTTCATCAATTCCCAACCACGGCGCGGTTTATCCGGGCCCGGTCAGACTCCGTTAAGAGCGACCCTGCAAGGATGCATCCGGCTTCGGGGGAGGCGGATCCTGCATTTGCGGGATTGAGGAGTGGGTTTATGCATCGGGCGATCAATCACAGGGACAGGGCACAAGACGCGGGCAATCGCGCACCCTCGGTCCACCCATGCTGAGTGTCTCGACCCTCTGGATCGTGTTCGTCGTCAATTTCGTTGCGATCGGGATCGTGTGGACGTTTGTGGTCCGCAGTTATCCCACTCTCGACGCCACGCGGTACTGGTGCGCCGGGGCATTTATCGCGGCGCTGGGTGCAGCGATTGCGATGTCGCGCGGCGCGATCGATCCGAACGACAAGTTTCTTCTGATGGTCCCGCTGCTGATCGGCGGCTCCATTCTGGTTCTGGCGGTGTGTGTCGCCTCCATGGGCATCCGGCGGTTCTACGGAGTCCCGGTGTCATGGCGCTTCACAGCTCTTGTCGTCGGCATCAACTTCGCCGGCCTGTCGTATTTCATCTGGTACGACAACATGACGATGCGGATCCTGATCTACTCGGCCTGTCAGGCCGTGCCGATCGCGATGACGTTGCCGCTGTTGTTTTCCCGCAAGAACGGCAATGCGCTTCCGGGCGCGCGGATGGCCGGCTACATCGCGATCCTGATGATCGCGGTCTATATCGCGCGCTCCATCGGAGCGTTGATGCATATCGGCGGCCCCATCTCGCTGATCCATTTTAATCCGATTCAAGCGGCCTTGATCCTCGGGCTGGTGTTCCTGTCGATGATGTGGAACTTCGGCTTCCTGCTGATGGCGATCGACCGGCTGCGCGCCGAGGTCGCGGATCTGGCGATGTTCGACGATCTCACCGGCGCGGCCAACCGCCGCCAGTTCCTGGCGCGGCTGAACGAGGAATGCGCCCGGTCCGGCCGCAGCGGCGAGGCGTTCGCGCTGCTGATGATCGATCTCGACGAGTTCAAGGAAGTCAACGACACCCACGGCCATGCCGCCGGCGACGAATGCCTCCGGGCGTTCACCCGCGTCGCCGGAAACCGGCTGCGAGCCGGTGATCTTCTGGCGCGCATGGGCGGCGACGAATTCTGCGTGGTGCTGCCATCGACCACCCTGCGCGAAGGCGCGATGGTGGCCCGTCATATTCTTGAAGCCTGCCAGGGCGAAGTCGTGCAGGGCAACGGCGTCTCGCTGGCGCTGTCGGCGTCGGTCGGGGTCGCGCAGTGGCGGCCGGAGATCGGGCCACATGCGGAACGGCTGATCGCCGCGGCCGACCGTGCGCTCTACACCGCCAAGAAGGACGGCAAGAACGGCTACGCGGTGTTCGACGTGACGCCGCTCGAAGCCGAGCCCGTGCTGCGGAAATCGGCCTGAGGCCCGCGCGGCGCTATTTCTCTTCTTCGAACGTCACCGCGACATCCGCATTGGCCGACAGGCGCACCTTCTGGCCCTCGACGCCGGCGACCAGCCCCTGATCGATATAGTGATGGTGGCCCTTGTGGCTGCCTTGACCGCTGTCGGCCCTGGTCAGTTTGATGCGGCCGCCCTCGACCCGGTCGACGGTGCCGATATGCACGCCGTCGGCGCCGATGACTTCCATATGCTCTTTGATCTGGCTCGCGCTCATGAGGTGTCCTTTTGGAGATGCCTGTGGGTGTCGTTTCGTGACGCCGGATAACGCGCGGACGGCCAAAGCGTTCATTCCGGTCGCCGTTCCGCGCTGCCGATAGATCGCCCGCGGACAAGGTGATAGCGTTGCGCAGGCCATGCACCGGCCGGACGGCAACAGGAGGACGCGATGGCAAAAGGCAAGGACAAGGGCAACAAGGAAAAGAAAAAGCCGAAGGCGGACAAGAACGCGCCGAAGAGCGGCGGCTCCAGCTATCAGCAGAGCAAGGGCGGCAAGAAGTAATCCGCAATCGCGCTATCGGGATCGCCCCTCACGAGGTCCGGTCCTGATGGCGAGACACGATCGCCGGGCCGGGAGGTCCGGCGCAATTCTTTGGGGCGGGCTTTCAGGTGGACCCGTTGCCGCGAATCCGCCTAATCGAACCAGTCGGCCCGGTTCGCGGGCATCTGCCCGCGCGCGCCGTTGGTCACGGCCTTGAACATCTCGCACAGTTCATACTCGAGAAATTCGTTCGCCAGGATCAGCGCGCGGATGGTGCTGCGCATGTCGCCGCCGCACGCCGCGATGGCCTGATCCGCAGCAGCATCCAGCCGCTCCGATTCCGGCAGCGGGCCGGAGGAGAGTCGATCCAACATAGCGATGGTCCGTATTGATGTGTGGCGCGCATGTTCTCTTTTTGTTCTGTTGCCGTCAAGAGAACAATTCACCGATCCACGGCGAACACACGAGAGAACACATGAGCCAGCACTTCACGCACGAAAAAGCCCGGAGCGTGCTCCGGGCTTTGCAGATTTAGTCCGCGAGACTGTGACCCGCGAGCTGGCTTGTTTCGTTACCAGGGATTGTACGGATTCATATCGACCGGGTTCGGATCGTTCTTGTGATTCCGCTGATGGGCGCGGCTGCGATAATAGCCGGGTCCATAGACAGGCTCGGCATAATAGGCCGGTCCGCCATAGCCGTACCCGTAAGCCGGCTCGCCGTAACCATAGGCCGGCCCGCCGTAATAGTTATAGGAGTTCGCAGCGGCTGCGCCTGCAATGAGCGCGCCGGCGGCGATGCCGAATCCGATCGCGGCACCACGTCCGCCGCGGGCCTCGGCGGCGGGAGCCGACATCACGGCGACGGTGGCAACGGTCGCCAATGCAAGTGCAGTCCTGGCAACAGCAATCTTTTTCATGAGTTCAATCCTTTCGTGATCGTCGCTACCAACAGGCCAGGCCGAAGATAGTTCCGGACCCTGCGCGGCGAACGGCAACGTGCCGGAAATAAAATGAACGGGAGTGGAACGAAACGACTGCCTCGGTTTTGTCTTTTTTTGACGGGGTCAAAAATGAAACTCATCGACAGAATCGCGGAAGACCGTCCGCTGCGCTATGCCTTCGCCGGGCTGGCGATCCTGCTGATGTTCGGCATGGTGATGAGCTAGCCGAACCAGCGTGCGCCTGCGGCGTTACCCTTCGCCGGGATCACGGTTCTCGCAACCGCGCATCTTCAGGATTTGAGAGTCTTCGGAGCTTCGCGCCTTGAACGTCTTCAAGGTTTGCGGTCGCCGGGATTTGCCGTCTTGGGGATGCGTCCAAGGAGCAGTACATGCCCTATGCCCTGTTTGTGGAAGAGCATCAGATCAGCCGCGCGCTGCCGACCGCCAACGATGTCTGGCACTATGCCGACGATGCCGGTCTGGTGGTCGATGCGCTGATTCAGGATTCAACCGGCAAGCCCGAACGCATCCTCGAGCAGGGCTACAGCATCCGCGAAGCCGAGCCGGAGGAGGCCGCGCCGCTCGCCGGAATCGAGATGCCGAAGCGCGTGGCGTGAAACCCGCCGCATTCCGGTCAAGGAATTGTGTGTGGAGTGTTCATAATCGGACAGACGGCAGCGCGCGGCCGTGATGACGTTGCGGCGTATGCGTTTCCTCTGGAGTGTCGCGTGAACCACAAGAACAGGGTCTGGACTGCGGAAGATGAAGCTGTTTTGCGCGATCATGCCGGCAGCGGCATGCAGGTGAATCACATTGCGCAGGCGCTGGACCGCAACATGGGCGCGGTCATCGCCAAGATGGTTCAACTCGGGGTGCCGATTCCACGAACGCGTGTGGAAGAGAGGGAGTAGGGCGCGGAGCGTAGAGCGTTCCGCCGCATTCGCCCCCTCCGCTGCCAGACTTGAAACGAACGCACCCTCGACACCAGCATCCGCGAAGCCGGGCCGGAGAAGGCGTCCCGCCCACCGTAATCGAGATGCCGAAGCGCGCGGCGCGCAACGCGGCTGGCCGTTCACGTCGCTGTGACCCGCCTTGTCGGGTTCAAGCCTCTGGACTGTGACCCACTTCACACATGCTCACAGCCAGCCGCGCTTAAATGCGCGCCGGCTTTCGCGTGGCCGTGAGCTGAAGCTGTCGCCATTCAGCGCGCCGGCATAGGTCGCGGCAGAACGCACCAGAATTTCAGTTTCAAAGAAAAGGAAGAACACCATGGCGGCGGTGATTGAACGGGGGCAGAGCCCTCAGGCGGTAATGGGCAGTTTTGCGATGCGGACACTGGCGCTGTGTTACGGCGTCGTGTGCTACGTGATTTTCCTCGGCGCGTTTCTCTATGCCGTCGGTTTCGTCTCGGGCCTGATGGTGCCGAAGACCATCGACACCGGCGCAGAGACGTCGGCGCTGAGCGCGGTCTGTATCAATCTCGCGCTGCTGTCGCTGTTTGCCGTCCAGCACAGCGGCATGGCGCGGCAGGGCTTCAAGCGGCTGTTCGCGCGGTTCGCGTCGCCGGCGATCGAGCGCAGCACGTATGTGCTGATGTCGAGCCTCGTGCTGGTGCTGCTGTTCTGGCAGTGGCGGCCGATCCCGGCCATCGTCTGGGATATCGAGACCCCGCTCCTGGCGAACCTCGCCATCGGCGGCATGGGGCTGGGCTGGCTGATCGTTCTCTACAGCACGTTCCTGATCAGCCATTTCGAACTGTTCGGCCTGACGCAGGTGGTCAGCAACTTTGCCGGACGCGCGGTCGCGCCGATGAAGTTCAGGACGCCGGGGCTTTATCGCATCATCCGGCACCCGATCTATCTCGGCTTCATCATCGCGTTCTGGTCGACGCCGACCATGACGGCGGGACATCTGCTGTTCGCCGCCGTCACGACGGCGTACATCTTCGTCGGCATTTATCTGGAAGAGCGCGATCTGGTCGCCATGTTCGGCGACGAATACCGGCGCTATCGCCAGTACGTGGCGATGCTGATTCCGGGCATAAGGTAGAGTCTATCATTCGCGGCGAGTGGCTTGTGCGAGGGGTTAAGGATTGGGCTGGGATGTCAGTGCTCGCTTGGCACGTTGATCGCTTGAGCTTCGGCAAGAGTATAGTCTTACCTTAAATGTATAATAGCGACACCGTTCGGCTAGCAGCACTAACCAATAAAGGCCGTACTACTCGCAGGTTCCCTAATGTTGTGTAATTGTTCCCCCGCAACCGGGGGATGCGATGGCGACTTTCGAATTTCTGCATTTGGCCTTATCAATTCCGGCAATCGGACCACTTGACCGTCTTTTGCCCAATACAGAGCGAATTGTGCCGAGCGAGTCTCGACAAGCGTACTTGTCCGGACTATTCGGCACCCGGCACGATTTTTTCTATAAGGGAACGCTCTTCTCTTTTGCCCCAGCGCCCCCAGATATTCTCCCGCCATGGGCACGTGCGGGTTTTATCGGCAAGCAAATTCAGACCTTGGAGCCTGCGGGCCCTGACGATCTGTTCGCTCTAACGCCGAGCAAAAAATGGAAAGCGGCATTCTTCGCAGTTGATACTCGTCCGTCCCGTCAGATTATCGCTTTTGAAAAACGCGGTGACGTTGGTTCGGCAGAGAACGTTATCTCGCACCTGATCGAAAGCCGTCTTCGTGAAAGACGATCAGCGTCTTGGCATGTTGATATTGAATACGTCACAGAAAAACGAGGTTTTACCGCGGCAGCGAACCGCTTCCGAGGCCAAATAACTGAGCTTTCATTTGAGTTTAATCCGCCTAACGCACTAAGAGGATTCGACAAGTTCAAAGAATTTAATCGGCTAGCTGTTGCTCAAACAAATTCGGAGAAATCCGAATACTCGCTAAAGAACAAAAATGGCAGTGTGGAGCCGAGCGGCGATTTTGTCGATAGTGCCGTCGATTACGCATCTGAAGGTGCCGGCCAAGTAACGATGAAGGCGGGAAAAAAGATCGTATTCAACAGTCGCAATTCCAAGAAGACTGCAACGATACCGGAATCCGTTATGCCTCGTGAAGGTGAGCCTACAAAGATTGCCGGTGCTTCAAACATTCTGTTGAATGATGCAACAAATGAAGATCGTGATGAATAAGATCACCGGCCTAATAGCGTTCGCGCTCTTCCTTGCGGTTTGCATCGTATGCAAGCCGGAATTTTTATCAGATAATACGTTCTTACGTGGTTTCATCAATCACGAAATCTTAGCGTTGATGGCGGTGATAATGACAATCACTTTAGCCTCGGTTGCAAACATCCACATCTCTCTAAACTCGTTGGTACTACGCCGCTTTGGCGGGAATGAGCCGTTGAAGGAAGCCGCGGCTGGCGTAAAAAAAGAAATGACGGACAATGCTTGGTTGATTTTTTGGGGGTTTTTAGTAACCGCCATTGTTCTGGTTGCGAAAGGTGCATTTGACGATAAAAATGTGCTCGCCTATGCGATTACTCACGGCGTTTGTCTCTGGTTTCTATTGCTCTACTTTCTTTGCATGTACGACATCTACAAAGTCGTTTTCGGAATCGTTGAGCTTGAGTTGAAGGTCGGCGATCCACCAGCGGCAAGAAAATAAGACTTCGAAGAAGATAAAGCTGCCAACAATTAGAATGTTCTAGGAAAATAGTCCTTGACATTCTCTCCCACCTGAACCATCTTCACACCATCCCGCCTCACTTGAGGGGCGTGTCCTAGGACGCTTCGATGCGCGGGGCGGGATGCGGCGCCTGCGCGCGCGAGAAGGGACGTCCTTCTCCGCTCCCGGGAGGCCTCGGGTCATCGTCCGGGCTCACTACGGAGCTCTGCCGTTCGCGGCTGGACGGTGGACAGGATGAAGGCAGGCGAAAGCCCGCCGGATCAGGATTCGTCCGTCCTGTCCCGGAAGTACGATCCCGAGGACAGAAATCGCCGCGGCGGGAGCGCTGAAAGGCGTTTCGCGGCCTGGCCTCTCGTGGCGACACGATGCCGGCCGCGCACAAATTACCAAGGCGCGTCTTTCGGCGCTCCTCCATCCCTCTCTTGTCGAGAGGCGGCACACGGTTTGAAGACATCGCTGAACGGACATCCGCGTTTTTCGCGCGGGGAAGCGATCCCGCGCGCGTGCGTGCTTCGAGGCAAGCAACGGCTTGGCGATCGGAGCACGCACAAAAATATGCACATGGAAAGGAGAGACACGCATGACGGGGACAGTGAACGACATCGATGATGCGGATGATTCGCTGCCGGAATTCTCCGAAGAAGAGCGGGCGTATCTTTTGTCTGACGCGGGTATCGCGCTCATGATGCGCACCATCTCGGACGAATTCGGCAACTGGCATCGGTGTCCCGTTAAGCGATGCCGCCGCGCGCGGCGCTGTCAGGGCCCGGACATGGTGTGTCAGCTCAAAGCGCCGAGCCGCCGCGCGCCGCTTGAGGAGATCGCGCGCGCCAATGCGCGGATGCGGCAGGTGGTTGAGCGGCGGCTGGAACAGCTGGGGATCTGGTGATGGCTGCCGATGCGACATTTCGCCGGGTTACGGTTCGGTCACGCAACTTGCGCCGCAATCACGCGTTCCTATGTAGGGGAGCTTGCCTATGTAGGGGAGCTTGCGCGAAACAATCTCCCGCGCGAAAGGATATGGAGTCGACGCCACCATGACGAGCGCCAGAATGACCGACGACATTTTCGACAGGACCGCAAAGCCGCGCGCGAGCGCCGGCAAGCGGCCGCCGATCATCGATCAGGACGGCAACGAGGTGCATCCCGGCGGCTTCGGCGGCGGACACGGGCCGTTCGGCGCGGGCGGTGCCCGCGGTTTCGAGTTTCAGGGTGCGGATTTCCAGAGCGCGCTCGGCGGGATTTCGTTCGGCCCGCTCACGCGCGAGCAGCGCTTCGCGCGCATCGAGGCTTTGTCGAAATTGCTCGACGTCGCCTTCGTGCTGCCGGGCACCAAGATCCGCTACGGCATCGATGGCCTGATCGGCCTCGTGCCCATCGTCGGCGATATTCTGACCACGGCGATCTCATTGTGGATCGTGCGCGAGGCGAGGGCGCTCGGCGCGCCGAAGTATCTGGTGGCGCGGATGCTGGGCAACGTCGCGGTGGATGGCGTGGTGGGCCTGGTGCCGTTCGCCGGCGACGCCTTCGACGTCATGTTCCGCGCCAACATGCGCAACATGCGTATTCTCAAGCGCTGGATGGACAAGCAGCCCAGAAGCGCTTGAACAACCCGCGCTTGGACGCAGCACGTGAGGGCAGGCGTGGCGTTGGAGGGCATCGTGAAAACCGGCGCGGTGAAAAGATCAGCCGGTGTGCGATCAGCGGTGGTGCGATTAGCAGGCGCGCGATCAGCCCGTCGCGGTCTGCTTTTCTTCCTCGGCCGCGGCTGCAGGCTCCGGTCGGTTGCGCTCGAGCGGAAACGCTTCGCTTTCGTACAGCGTGCGGATGCCGCTCTGGTCGAAGCGGGCCTCGTCCACCTGGAGGTAGGCGCCGTTCAGGCTGTCGGCGGGAAGTTGTTCGATCGCGAACTGCACGGCCTCGGCTGCGGTCGGAAACCGGCGATACGCAAAGCCGGCGCGCTTTTTCTTGCGGATCGCCGCAGGAAAGAGTTCGGCTTCGGTGTTGTAGTTGAACGCAGCCATGATCTCGGCCTTCTCGATTTGGGATTCGACGGAAACAACGCCGGAGTGCGGCCTCCCAAGGAGCGCCGCTCGGCACGTGTCATTCATTCCAGAACAGACTCTAATATAGGCCTTTTTTCGCCAATTGCGACCTGTCATACGGCCTATGATGAATGGCATGACGCAATCGCATGCGGGCCGGATAAGGGCTTTTATTTCAATGCATTAGAAGTTGCCGGAACCCGCGCCATGGCGGGCGCGGGTTCGCATGGCGGCCGATCCGTTTTACGGATGCGGTGTTTGTTAGATTTTGCCCAGCAACAGCAGGATGATCAGGATCACCAGAATAGTGCCGCCGATGCCCATTCCGCCGTGTCCGAGGCCGTAACCGTAGCCGCCGAAGCGGCCGCTAAATCCGCCGAGCAAAAAGATAATGAGAATGATGACGAGTATCAGTCCGATCGACATATGGCGTCTCCCCAGCCGGGCGGCGGCCTGAATGCCGCAGCCTTCGCAGGGTCAAGCGCCGCGCGCCGTTTCGGTTCCGGGCGAAGATTACTGGATTGCTTCGGTCAGGATTTCGTCGCCGATAGACACCACCTTGAGCGGCGTGATGTAGGTCGCGATATGGATGTCGGACTGCGCGGAGAGTGCGATCTTGCGCACCGGGGCCTGCTCCATCACGCCGCTGACGCCGCGGCGGACGCCGTACTGCCAGACCTGAAGCGCGCCGGCGCTGCGCAGCGCCTTCTCCACGGCATCGGGAGTCTTGCCCGGCATTTGAGCCAGCTCGGCCTTGGTGAGGCCGATCACAATTTCCTTCTGCGGCGAGACGACCTTGAACAGAGTGACTTTGCCGACGGCGAAGGCGGGGTGCGAGACCACGGCCTCGACAAGAAGGCCTGCAAGGCCGAGAGCCAGCACGGTCTGGCGCGATCTGGTGGACATGACGGATTCCTTAGAATGCGGAAGTTATTTAGCAACGTTTCTTGTCGGTCGTTTCTTATCGTTCGTATACGAACGGAACGCAGAGATAGGGGCCGCGCGGCCTTTGACAAGCCGCGCGGATTTAAATTTTCTGGAAAGAGAGACGAGTTTACTCGGGCAGAAGTTTCAATGCCGCGGAATTGATGCAGTAACGCAATCCCGTCGGCCCGGGTCCGTCCGGGAAGACATGGCCGAGGTGGCCTTGGCACTTCGCGCACAGCACTTCGGTGCGCACCATGCCGTGGGACACGTCGCGTTCCTCGGCGACGCTGCTCTCGGCGGCGGGGGCGGAGAACGCCGGCCAGCCGCAGCCGGAATCGAACTTGTCGTCCGACGTGAACAGCGACTGACCGCATCCGGCGCAGACATAGGTGCCCGGATCGAACGCGTGGTCATACTCGCCGGTGAACGGCCGCTCCGTCGCCTTCTCGCGCAGCACGGCGTACTGCATCGGCGTCAGTTCCTTGCGCCATTCGCTGTCGGATTTCTCGATGATGCCGGAGCCGGTTGTCGTCTTGAGGTCGGTCATTCGCAAGCTCCTTTCGTTGTTGTCGTGTGTCTCACATCAAAGCGGCGAACCTTTGCGGTCCGCCGCTTCGATCAATTCCGCCGTGGGACCGGCGCCTAGTTCGTCGCCTTGGCCTCGCGCACCAGCGCGGGCTTGGCGCGATAGTTCTCGGCGAAGATTTTCTTCAGATTCTCGATCTTCGGCAAATCGTTGAACATAATATAGGGCTGGCTGGGGTGCAGCGTCAGGTAGTCCTGATGATAATCTTCCGCGGTGTAGAACGCCTGCAACGGCTCCAGCGTGGTGGCGATCGGCTTCTTGTAGACCTTCGCGCCGTTAAGCTGCGCGATGTAGTCCTGCGCCAGTTTGCGCTCGGCCGGGTCCGAGGTAAAAATCGTCGAGCGATACTGCGTGCCGCTGTCCGGGCCCTGGCGGTTGAGCTGGGTCGGATCGTGCACCACCGAGAAATAGATCTGCAACAGCTTGCCGAGCGTGACCTGCGTCGGGTCATAGGTGATCTGCACGGCTTCGGCGTGGCCGGTGGTGCCGGTGCCGATCATCTCGTATTTCGCGGTCGAGGCCTTGCCGCCCGCGTAACCGGACACCGCGTTGGTCACGCCCTTGGTGTGCTGGTAGACGCCCTGCACGCCCCAGAAACAGCCGCCCGCGAGCACGAAGGTCTTCAGGCCCTGCGCCGGCGCGATATCGGCGGCCGGCGGCGGAATGATGAAGGCCTCCTCGGCGGCGCGGGAGGGCGCTGTGAACCATCCGAGCGCGAGCACGCCGGTGGCGGTCAGGGCGAGAGCGATGCGGCGGAACTGGGTGCGATCCATGATGGTCCTCTTCGTCGGCGGGGCGTTTCCGCCAGTGCCCTAGATACGTGGAATAGACCCCGCCGTTACGGCAAAATTCCACACAAAAACGTGAGCATGAACCCCGGGCCGCCCCGCGCGTTGTCTCACGCATGCGCCGGGTGACAACCGGCCGCAACGGGGATGATGGACGCAGCTGATTTTGCCGGTTTCTGGCTGCGGCACCAACGCATCGGTACGCGTTTTGTCTAACCTGTTCCCGGCGCGTGCGCTTGTCCGCGATATGTCATTGTTCGATTCGATTTTCAAACAGCGCGCGGGGATGCGTTCCCGCGCGCCGATGGCGCGGGTTGGGCTGCGGTTCACCCTCGATCATCGCGAGGGGAGATGGAGCGCCGCCAGGCGCAACATGGTTGTTGTCGCTCTCCGGTTTGCCGCTTGCGAAGGCGGCTTATGGAGAGCGCATCGCCTTGCGGCGCTCCACCAACGCTGCGTGCCAGCACCCGAAGATGCCGCGAGCCGCAACGCGCGGATCCTCGCCACAGCACATGCTGCGGCAACCATCCGCTGCGGCGTCTTATGGCGTCGGGACCGTACTTCCGGAACAGGACGGGGGAGCGACTCGACCCCTGATCCAGCGGCTTTCGCCGCCTTCATCCTGTCCCCGTGCAGCCGCGAACGGCAGAGCTCCGTAGTGAGCCCGGACGGTGACCCTCAACCTCCCGGGAGCGTGGCTGCGAACCACGCGCGCGGGCGCCGCGCTTCATTCCACTTCAGGATCGCCTCTAGAAGCGCCCCTCACGAATGAAGCAATAGGAATATAAGCCTAGGAAGGAAGATTGTCAAGTGTTTTGCTGGCGCGTGGCCTTTTGTCCGTACATCCTGTTGAACAAAATCCGCCATGTTCGACCATATTAGGGTCGGTTCTCCGTCGTCGGACGTAGATTGAGATCCTCTTGCTTAAACTGGGTCGTGTCGATGTCCCGTTTGTCCGTATCGACTCTCGGGTCCTTAATTGAAATCATTTTATTATGGTCTGCGTTTGCCCAAATCATTGGTAACCGCCAGCGATCACCAGGCTTTGAAACCTTTATCTTCTCCACGATCGCAGGCCACCATCTGATGATAAAACCAGCGCGCGCAAAACCCTTCAGGTGTTCATATTCGCTGGGCGGGAAGAACGAAATTAGACCGGACTCGGTATAAGCGATTAAGTTTGGCCAGTGCTGCAAAATGTTGTGGTCGCCGGAAACGATGGCTGTCCCGCCTTCGTCGGAAAATCTCTTTATCCAATCGGGATCCAAAGAGCCGTCGCCGTGCCGAATATAGGAAACTTCGTAGCCCGGTCGATTTTGCGTGATTTCCATCACAGCACGGGCCACACGATTGGCGATGCACTCATCCAATCTTATTTTCAAATGTTATTCCGTTTGCAAACTCTTCTCATACGCCACAGCTTGGGCGACTAAGTTGGGATCGACATCAAAATCTTCTGCAACAGCAGCTTCATCGCCTTCAGCATTGTAAGCTGAAAGCAATGTGTCGGTTGGAATCCAAATACCTTCAAGAACGGGGCGACCGAATGCGTAATTTGGATCGAGAACTACCTGAGGGAAATCAGGGCTAGGGTGCCAACGATAGGCAAGATCGTCAGCATACAAAATTGTGCTGAACAGCGACTGCTCAACAATCTCACCCATCTCAAAATTATCGTTCAAAAGATTGATGATGCGCTTCTCTTCATCAGGCACTTCGATTTCCATCAGGATCGTTTTGCCGTCTGTCCGGAACGCCTTATTGGTCGCAAATGGATGATCCGTCTTTTGGCGTTCGCGCAACTTGTCCGCAATCTTACGGATCGTCTGCGATGACAATTTCAAATCTTTAAAATGCTTGATGAAGCGAGCTTCAATCAGGTCAAGAAAGCCATAGACCGTCTTGCCATTCACTTTTGGCAATTGACGGTGGATAATCGGCGGAGCTTCGCTATGGCTTGCTCCGTTGATCCATGCGCGAAGCAAATTGCTGTCCTCGCGTAAAATGCGAGCCGCCATTGGGACCGTATATAGGCCTATGTCGCCGGCCTTTCGCCAATCTAGGTCGACGTGAGCATTCATGACGCGCGCCCCATCTAGATGTGATTGCGGTCGCTACTATTTCACATACTTTTTCATCTCGCTCAACAGATCGCTGCGCAGATCCTCGCGGTCCATCGCATAGGCAATGTTCGCCGCCAGAAAACCCTGCTTCGAGCCGCAGTCGTAGCTCTTGCCCTGAAACTTGAATCCATAAAACGGCTGTGACTTCGCAAGCCCAAGCATGGCGTCGGTGAGCTGGATTTCGCCGCCCGCGCCGCGCTCCTGCGTCTCCAGCACCTTGAAAATCTCCGGCTGCAGAATGTAGCGCCCGGTGATCGAGAGGTTCGAGGGCGCGACCTCCTTCTTCGGCTTTTCCACCATGCCGTCGAGTTCGAACAGGTCGCCCTTGGCCTTGCCGACGCCGACCACGCCGTACATGTGGACCTGATCCATCGGCACTTCTTCCACCGCGATGATGTTGGCTCTGTCGGCACCCGCCGCATTCGCGGCGTCGATCATCTGCTTGAGGCCGGAGGGTTTGTTTTTCACCAGCACGTCCGGCAGCAGCACCGCGAACGGCTCGTTGCCGATGATGTCGCGCGCGCACCATACCGCGTGTCCGAGGCCAAGCGGCGCCTGCTGCCGCGTGAACGAGGTCGCACCGGCTTCCGGCTGGTCGCGCTCGAGGATGTCCATTTCCTTCAGCTTGTTGCGCTCGCGCAGCGTGTCTTCAAGCTCGTAGGGCCGGTCGAAATGGTCTTCGATGACGCCCTTGTTGCGCCCGGTGACGAACACGAGATGCTCGATGCCGGCTTCCAGCGCCTCGTCCACCACATGCTGGATCAGCGGGCGGTCGACCACGGTGAGCATTTCCTTCGGCATCGCCTTGGTGGCGGGGAGGAAGCGGGTGCCAAGACCGGCGACGGGAAACACGGCTTTACGGATTTTCATGAGGATCTTTGCAAGGTGAGAGAGGTAAAGGGGTGTTAGCAGGTTTTATCGGGCTGAAAAACGGCGGGGCGGCGTGAGAGTTCCGTAAAGGTGAACGGATGAATGGGGCCTGAGCGGCTTCACGGATTTTTTGAGGCGGTGTTCGCTTCATCCCTCTCCCTTGTGGGGAGGGTCGGTCGCGCGAAGCGAGACCGGGGTGCGGGGCTTTTCTCCATTTCTCTTGCGGAAACGGGTAAGCGGGTAGCCCCCGTGCCATTTCGCCGCCGGAAAATGCTGGTTTGTTAATCGGCTGGAAACCCTGACCGGGCCTCCTGTAGGCGGGATAGTCTTGAGCGGGTGTGGAGATCTATGGCACGGATCGATCGTGAAGAAAGCGCGTGGCTGATGGTCGCGGGTGCAGCGCTGACCATGTCGGTGGTGGCCGTGGTTTCGCTGATGGCCGCGCCGGCCTACGGACAGAGCGCCTCGGGGCGTGGCGGTCTGTTTGCCTCGGGCACCGACATCACCGGCGCGATTCAGCAACTGATTTCACCGCCGCGCCAGACCGCGCCCGCGCCGAAGCGCATGGCGCAGGCCACGGCGAAGGAATGGAGCGGCGAGGACGGCGCGTCCGGTCATCCCCTGATGACGGCTGATGCGATCCGCCGCTCGACCGCGAATTTCGACCGCTGCGTCGCAGGGTTCTGGCCGGAGGCGCACCGGCGCGGCGTCTCGGAAGCGAGCTTCCGCCGTTTCACCGCGGACCTGTCGCCGGACCTGCGCATCATGGACCTGATGGATTCGCAGCCCGAGTTCACCAAGGCGGTGTGGGATTATCTCGACATTCTCGTTACCGATGCGCGGATCGCGCGCGGCCGCGAGATGCTGGCGAAACACGCGGCAATCTTCGCCGCTGTCGAAAAAGCCTACGGCGTCGATCGCTACATCATCGCAGCGATTTGGGGCATCGAGTCGAATTACGGCACGCAGGGCGGCGACCGCAGCGTGCTGAACTCGACCGCGACGCTGGCCTGCATCGGCCGCCGCCAGGGTTACTTCAAGGACGAATTTCTCGCGGCGCTTGAAATCCTGCACCACGGCGACCTGACGCCGCAACAGATGCGCGGCTCATGGGCCGGTGCGTTCGGCGCGACGCAGTTCATGCCGACCGCGTTCAAGCGTTTCGCGGTGGATTTCGACCGCGACGGCAAACGCAATACCGTTGACGACGTGCCGGACATCATCGCGTCCACGGCGGCGAAGTTCAAAAAGGATAAATGGCAGCCGGGCCAGACCTGGGGCTATGAGGTCGAGGTGCCGCGGGGCTTCAACTATCTTCATGCCGACCGCGCGAAGACCTACACCATCGCGCAGTGGGAGCATCTCGGCGTCCGGCGCGCGGGCGGCAAGCCGTTTCCGCGCAGCACCGACAAGGCATTCCTGCTGGCGCCCGCGGGCGCGGACGGGCCGGGATTCCTGATGCTTGGAAACTTCCGCTCCATCATGCGCTACAATCCGTCGGAGGCTTACGCGCTGGCCATCGGCCATTTCGCCGACCGGCTGCGCGGCGGTGCGCCGTTCCTGCAGGAATGGCCGCGTCAGGAACGGGTGCTCTCCCGCACCGAGCGGCAGGAATTGCAGCAGTTGCTGGCGCAGCGCGGGTTCTATCGCGGCGAGCCCGACGGCAACCTTGGCGGCGAGACCCGCAAGGCCTTGCGCTCGTTTCAGGCCTCGGTCGGGGCGCCTGCGGACGGGTTCGCCTCGTCCGGCGTGCTGGATAGGCTGCGCCGGCGGTAAAACCGGTGATTTGCGAAGGGGTTCCGGGGGCATCCCGCCGAGCGGATACCTTCAAGTTGACATTTTCCCGGCGCACTTGACGGATGCGGCCGGACCCCGGTTTATGGGCCCATTGCCGCGTTTCCGGGGCCGATGATCTGCCCCCGCATGCAAACCTTGGCCACCGGGCGAGCGACCAACATCCATGTCGAACAGACCGAAACGAACATCCTTGCTGAGCGTGTTCACTGAACGCGGTCCGCTCGCTGTTTTGGCCGTCGCGGGCGTGATGCTGTTCGGGATCGTCGCTCCGGCCTCGGCGCAGTTTTTCGATTTCGGCTTTGGACGTCCGCAGCGGCCGGCGCCGCCGCGCGGCGGGGGCTTCTTTGCGCCGTTCGGCGAACCGGCGCCCCAGCGCCCCGCGCCGCGGCCGGTGGATTCCTCGCGCGCACCGGCGCCCGACAAGCGCGAAACGCCCGCCGATCGCAATGTGCTGGTGCTCGGCGACGCGATGGCGGACTGGCTCGCCTACGGTCTTGAAGACGCGCTGTCGGAAACGCCGGACCTCGGCGTGATCCGCAAGCACAAGACGGTGTCGGGTCTGTTGAAATATCAGCCCAAGGGTGATCCGGCGGACTGGGTTGCCGCGGCCAAAGAGGTTCTCGCCAACGAGAAACCTGAAGTCATCGTGGTGATGCTCGGCCTGCACGATCGCATTCCGATCCGCGAACCGGTCGTCGAAAAGAAGGCCGAGGCCAAGCCGGGCGATAAAGCCGACAAGAAAAACGCCAAGAAGGATTCCCGCGCCAAGCCGAACGAGAAGCCGAACGAGCCGGATGCTGCAGCGAAGCCGGGCGACACGCCCGCCGCCGACAGCGCCGAGAACAAGGCTTCGGACAGCAAGGCGGACGACGAGGACGATCAGCCCCAGATCATGGCGCCCGAAAGGACGCAGCGCTCCGCCAGCGGCGGCATGCACGATTTCCGTGAGGAACGCTGGGTCGAACTGTACGCGAAGAAGATCGAGGAGATGATCGCCGTCCTGAAGTCGAAGGGCGTGCCGATCCTGTGGGTGGGTCTGCCCGCGATCCGGGGCACCAAATCCACATCGGATATGCTGTTCCTCGATGCGCTCTATCGCGACGCTGCCGGCAAGGCCGGGATCACCTATGTCGATGTCTGGGACGGCTTCGTCGACGACGCCGGACGTTTCGCGCAATCGGGCCCGGACTTCGAAGGCCAGATCCGCCGCTTGCGCTCAAGCGACGGCGTGTTCTTCACCAAGGCCGGCGCGCGCAAGCTCGCCCACTACACTGAACGCGAAATCCGCCGCGTGCTCGCGGCTCACACCGGACCGCTGGCCGTTCCGAGCGAAACCTTTGCACCCGATTCCAACATCCGCCCGGGCGAAGCCGGTCCGCGTCCACTCATGGGACCCGTGATGCCGCTGGTGGCATCGCAGGTCGGCACCGATGAGTTGCTTGGTGGCATCGGCACGCGGCCTGCATCGGTCGATGCACTCGCTGCGCGCACATTGGTGAAGGGCGAACCGCTGGCCGCGCCGGCCGGCCGCGCCGATGATTTCGCATGGCCGCGCCGTGAAGTCGGCGCGCTCAGTGCCCCCCCGAGCGATCCGGTGGTGGCTGCCGCGCCATCCGACGGCCCCGCAGCGCCGCCGAAGCCGAAGCCCAAAAAGCAGGTCGTCGTCCAGGGATTGTTCAATCCCTCCGCGCCGCCTCAGCAACAGCGTCAGCGCGCCGGGCCGCGTGACGGATACCAGCGGCCGCGAGACTTTTTTGGTTCGTCGCCGTTCGGGGGTCTTTTCTCGCGCTGGTAGCCAGATCGCATCGCCGCGTCTGGATCGCATCAATTCGATGCAGTAGTGTCCGCGCGCTGATCCAGAAATATCCATCAGGTCGAGATCGTGAACAGAAAACAACGCCGGGCTGAAGGAAAAACCGGCAATGACGTCGCCCGGTCTTCAGGCCTTCTCGAGGAGACGCTGTTCAGGCAGGCCATCGCGCATCACCAGGCCGGACGGCTGCGCGATGCAGAGGCCAACTATCGCAATGTGCTGGCCACCGATCCACGCCACACCGGCGCCCTGACCTATCTCGGGCTGCTCGCGCACCAATCAGGTCACAGCGACGCGGCGATCGATCTGCTGCGCAAGGCGATTGCATCGGACAGACGCAATGCCGAACCGCATTACAATCTGGCGCGCGTCCTGTCTGACCGCGGACGCGACGACGACGCCATCATGCACAACCGCAAGGCGCTGGAGATCGATCCGGACTTTCCGGGCGCGCACAACAACCTCGGCGCACTGCTGCTGCTTCACGGCCGGCCCGCCGAGGCGTTGGCCACGGTGATCGCGGGATTGCGGACGGAGGATGCAGCAGGTCTCAAGTCGACATTCGTGATGGCGCTCCGCTCGCTCGATCCGGCGACCATCAGGCTCGACCCGAGTGTCATCCAGCTTCTGGTGCGCGCCTTGCGCGAACCATGGTGCCGCCCGCGCGATCTGTCGGCCGCCGCGGGCACAATCCTGCTGCGCACGCGGGCCATGGCGCGTTGCGTCGAACGGGCGTCGCGTGCAGGCACGGCCCGGTTGAATGAGATGTTCAGCGCGGCCGATGTGGCGGCGGTGGTCGGCGATGGTTTGCTCGAGGCCCTGTTGAGCACGTCGCCGGTCACGACGGTCGCGGTCGAGCGGGTTTTAACGGCGGTCCGCCGTGCGGCGCTGAATGATGTTGCGACCGGCACGCTGGAGGTTGACGAGTCATGGTTGCCGCTGGCGGCGGCGCTTGGACAACAGGGCTTCATTAACGAATATGTCTTTGATGTCGCCGAAGAAGAGAACAATCAGCTTGCCCGGCTTCGCGACGATGTGACCGAGGCCATCGCGCGGAACGGGACGATTGCGCCGATCAAGGTTGCGATCCTTGCAAGCTACCTGCCGCTGCATTCTCTTGCCGGAGCCGAACAGCTTGCGGCGCGGCCCTGGTCCGGCGCTATGGTGGCGCTTGTGGAGCAGCAAATCATTCATCATCGCAACGAACTGGCGATCCGCTCCACCATCGAGCGACTGACCGCGATCGAGGATGACGTCTCGGAAAAGGTGCGCGCGCAGTACGAGGAAAATCCTTATCCGCGATGGAGCAGGGTGTTTGCCGAGACGCAGGCGCTTCCGATCGATGCTTATATCGGGATGCGGTTTCCCGGCGCGCCGTACAAGGCGCTTGGCAGCCGCGCCGTCGATGTTCTGGTCGCCGGATGCGGCACCGGGCAGCATGCGATCCAGCGCGCGCAACAGCTGATGTCTGCCGACGTGCTGGCGATCGATCTCAGTCTGTCGAGCCTCAGCTACGCGATCAGAAAAACGAAGCAACTCGGATTGACCAACCTGCGCTATGCGCAAGCGGATATTCTGGCGCTCGAGGGTGAGAACACGTTCGATGTCATCGACTCGAGCGGCGTGCTGCATCATCTGAAAGAGCCGCTGACGGGCTGGCGCAGGCTCGCCGGTCTGGTGCGCCCGGGCGGGCTGATGCATATCGGACTTTACAGTGCGACGGCGCGGCGCGACATCAACGCCGCGCGCGCTTATCTGGCGCAGCAGGGGCGGGACTTCTCAGTTTCTGAAGTGCGGCGGTTGCGGGCGGAGTTCTCTGGCCGTGCATCGGGCGATCAACTGCACAACATTACGCAGTTCAGCGACTTCTTCAGCATGAGCGAATGCCGCGATCTGCTGTTTCACGTTCAGGAGCATCAGTTTTCGATTCCGCAGATCGCGGATTTTCTTCGCGAGAGCGGCTTTACGTTTCTCGGTTTTGAAACGCCGGCGCGGACCGGTTACCTGCGGCGGTTTCCCGAGGACACGGACGCGACCGATCTTGCCAACTGGGCGACATTCGAGGCCGAGAATCCATCGACCTTCGCGCAGATGTATCAGTTCTGGATTCAGAAAGAGTGAGCGGCGAGTTCCTTCGCAGCAAGTTCCTGCACAAATTTTCGCAGGTTCCCGCAGATAAATTTCCGGAACGCTCTCCGTCTTGAGCCGTTGGTCACCCTCTAAATAGATGGAGGATGACATGAAGATTCGTAAGGCAATGGCAGTCGCAGCGATCGCACTGGCACCGGGCATCGCGCTTGCGCAGAGCGCCACGGTGGAAGGCGCGCGCGACGGTGCAGCCACGGGTCATGCCATCGGCGGTCCGGTTGGCGGCGCGGTCGGCGGCACAGTTGGTGCTGCCGTTGGCACCGCGATCGATATTCCGGCGGCGGTGATTTCATCGGTGACCGGTTTGCCGGGACCTTCAGTGGTCGTGAAGGAACGTGTGGTGGTGGGTCAGCCGCTTCCGAGTTACGTCGAACTGCGCCAGGTGCCGCGTCATACCGAATATCGCTATGCGGTGGTGAACGACCGTCGCGTCATTGTCGAACCGCGAACCCGCCGGGTCATTCGCGTGATCGAATAGTTCTCGCGTCATCGCGTAACGGTGTGCTGAGCAGCAGCACCGGATGATGCGAACGAAAAAGCCCCGTCACCGGACGGGGCTTTTTTGTATGTCTCTCAAGGAGCGAAAGATTCTACCGCGGCAATGTGGTCGCGCCCATGAGGTGCAGATCGATCGCGGCGGCGCACTGGCGGCCTTCGCGGATCGCCCAGACCACGAGCGATTGCCCGCGCCGCATGTCGCCCGATGCGAACACTTTCGCGACCGAGGTCTGGTAGTTATTGGTCGAGGCACGCACATTGCCGCGCGGATCGAGCTCGACGCCGAGCTTCTTCAGCAGGCCTTCATGTACCGGATGCACGAAGCCCATCGCCAGCAGAACCAGTTCGGCCTTCAGTTCGAATCCGCTGCCGGGCACCGGCTGGAATTTGTCATCGACGTGAACGCAATGCAGCTTCGCGACCTTGCCGTCGCCGCCGGAAAATTTCTGCGTCAGCACAGCGTATTCGCGAACCGCGCCCTCGGCCTGGCTGGACGAGGTGCGCATCTTCAGCGGCCAGTTCGGCCAGCTGAGACCCTTGTTTTCGCGCTCGGGCGGCGCGGGCATGATTTCAAGCTGCGTCACCGACTTCGCGCCCTGCCGGATCGACGTGCCGATGCAGTCGGAGCCGGTGTCACCGCCGCCGATCACCACCACGTCCTTGCCGGTGGCGAGAATCTCGCGGATATCTCCGAGCGGCTCGTTGCCGACGCGGCGGTTCTGCTGCGGCAGGAAGTCCATCGCGAAGTGAATGCCGTCAAGCTCGCGGCCGGGGATCGGCAGATCGCGCGATGCTTCCGCGCCGCCGGTCAGCGCGACGGCGTCGTAAATCTTGAGCAGGTCCTGCGGCTCAACCGCGCCGGCATACGCACCGCCGACCGGCGTATTGTAGTGGAAGGTGACGCCTTCGGCTTCCATCTGCGCCACGCGGCGGTCGATGATGCCCTTTTCCATCTTGAAGTCGGGAATGCCGTAGCGCAGAAGGCCGCCGGCCTTGGCAAACTTCTCGAACACGTGAACCTCGTGGCCGGCGCGCGCAAGCTGCTGCGCGGCGGCGAGGCCTGCGGGGCCGGAGCCGACCACGGCGACCTTCTTGCCGGTCTTTTTCGCGGCGATCTCAGGCTTGAGCCAGCCGCTGTCCCATGCGCGGTCGACGATGGCGCATTCGATAGTCTTGATGGTCACCGGGTTGTCGTCGATGTTCAGCGTGCAGGACGCTTCGCAGGGGGCCGGACAGATGCGTCCGGTGAATTCGGGGAAGTTGTTGGTCGAGTGCAGGTTGCGCGAGGCTTCTTCCCAGTTGCCGTTGTAGACAAGGTCGTTGAAGTCCGGGATCTGGTTGTTGACCGGGCAGCCTGGCGTGCCGGGCTGAACCGAGCCGGTGCCGTGGCAATAGGGGATGCCGCAATTCATGCAGCGGGCGGCCTGATCCCGCGTATCCTTCTCGCTCAGTGGAATGACGAATTCCCTGAAGTCCTTCACCCGCTCGGCGACCGGCTCATACTTGCGGTCGTGACGCTCGATCTCAAGAAAACCTGTAGGCTTACCCATGGTAACTCTGTCGCCCCTGAAACTACGTTCTCACTTCGCGTCATTCTGAGGTGCCCGCTCTTGCGCGCCTCGAAGGATGACTGTTCATCCCGTCGCCCTTCGAGGCTCGCCGCGATGCGGCTCGCACCTCAGGGTGACGGGACTCTCAACACTACGCCCCGATCGCGATTTTCGGTTCTTCCGGTTCGCGCGATTTCATTTCTTTCAGCGCGCGGCGGTATTCGACCGGCATCACCTTGCGGAACATCGGCAGATACTGCTTCCAGTTCGCGAGGATGTGCTGCGCCCGCGCCGAGCCGGTGAGCTTGGCGTGGCGGGTGATCAGCACGTGCAGCCGTTCGATGTCCTCGCCGAGCAGGTTGGAGAACACGTCCACCCGGCCGTGGGCTTCTAGGTCGCCCGACGAATGGAATGCGTTCTGGTTGACCATTTCCTCGGACAGGATCGGTTCCAGTTCGACCATCGCCATGTTGCAGCGTTTCTCGAACGTGCCGTCTTCGTCGATGACGTAGGCCACGCCGCCGGACATGCCGGCCGCGAAGTTGCGCCCGGTGCGGCCGAGCACGACGACAATGCCGCCGGTCATGTACTCGCAGCAATGATCGCCCGCGCCCTCGACCACGGCGACAGCGCCGGAGTTGCGTACCGCGAAGCGTTCGCCGGCGACGCCCTGGAAGTAGCACTCGCCTTCAATCGCGCCGTACATCACGGTGTTGCCGACGATGATCGATTCTTCCGGCACGATGCCCGAGATCTTCGGCGGCCGGACGATGATGCGTCCGCCCGACAAGCCCTTACCGACATAATCGTTGCCTTCGCCTTCGAGATCGAAGGTGACGCCGCGCGCCAGCCACGCGCCGAACGCCTGACCCGCCGTCCCCTTGAGGCTGACATGGATGGTGTCGAGCGGCAGGCCGTTGTGGCCATAGGTCTTGGCCACAAGCCCGGACAGCATCGCGCCCGCGCTGCGGTCGGTGTTGTGGATGTTCGCCTCGATCTTCACCGGTGCGCCACGGTCGATCGCCGCCTGCGCTTCCTTGATCAGGGTGCGGTCGAGCACGTTGTCCAGATGATGGTCTTGCGCTTCGGCGTGATAGATCTTCTGGCCGGGCAGGGCCTTTTGCTTGAAGAACAGCTTCGAGAAGTCGAGGCCCTTGGCCTTCCAGTGCGCCACCAGCGTCGACTGGTCGAGCATCTGGCTCTGGCCGACCATTTCCTGGAAGGTGCGGTAGCCGAGCGAGGCCATGATCTCGCGGACTTCCTCGGCGACGAAGAAGAAGTAGTTGATGACGTGTTCGGGCTGGCCGGTGAAGCGCTTGCGCAGCACCGGGTCCTGGGTCGCCACGCCGACCGGGCAGGTGTTGAGATGGCACTTGCGCATCATGATGCAGCCCGCCGCGATCAGCGGCGCGGTGGCGAAGCCCATTTCGTCCGCGCCGAGCAGCGCGCCGATCACGACGTCGCGTCCGGTGCGGAAGCCACCGTCGACCTGAACGACAATGCGGCTGCGCAGCCGTTCGCGCACCAGGGTCTGGTGGGTTTCGGCAAGGCCGATTTCCCACGGCGAACCGGCGTGCTTGATCGAGGTGAGCGGCGACGCCCCCGTGCCGCCTTCAAAGCCGGCGATGGTGACGTGATCCGCGCGTGCCTTGGCGACGCCGGCGGCAACCGTGCCGACGCCGATTTCGGAGACGAGCTTGACCGAGACCGCGCCGTCCGGGTTGACGTTCTTCAGGTCGTAAATGAGCTGCGCGAGATCCTCGATCGAGTAGATGTCGTGATGCGGCGGCGGCGAAATCAGGCCGACGCCCGGGGTCGAATGGCGCACCTTGGCGATGGTCGCGTCGACCTTGTGGCCGGGCAGCTGTCCGCCTTCGCCGGGCTTCGCGCCCTGCGCCATCTTGATCTGCATCATGTCGGAGTTGACGAGATATTCCGTCGTCACGCCGAAACGTCCCGACGCCACCTGCTTGATGGCCGAGCGCATCGAATCGCCGTTCGGCATCGGCTTGAAGCGATCCGCTTCCTCGCCGCCTTCGCCGGTGTTGGACTTGCCGCCGATGCGGTTCATCGCGATCGCCAGCGTGGTGTGCGCTTCGCGTGAAATCGAGCCGAACGACATCGCGCCGGTAGCGAAGCGCTTGACGATATCCTTGGCCGGTTCGACTTCATCGAGCGGCACCGGCTTGCGCTTGTCGTCCTCGGCGGTCTTGATCCGGAACAGGCCACGCAGCGTCAAGAGCTTTTCGGCTTGCTCGTTCAGTACCTTCGCGAAGGCGCGATAACGGTCCTGCGAATTGCCGCGTACCGCATGCTGGAGCAGAGATACGGTTTCGGCGTTCCATGCATGGTCCTCGCCGCGCGAGCGGTAAGCGTATTCGCCGCCGACATCGAGCGCGGTCTTGTAGACCTGCGCGTCGCCGAATGCGTCGGCGTGACGGCGTGCGGTTTCCTCAGCGATTTCGGCCAGGCCGACGCCTTCGATGCGGGTGTGGGTGCCGGCGAAATACTTCGCGACGAAATCAGCCTTCAGGCCGACGGCGTCGAAAATCTGCGCGCCGCAATAGGACTGATAGGTCGAGATGCCCATCTTCGACATGACCTTGAGCAGGCCCTTGCCGATCGACTTGATGTAGCGCTTGACGATTTCCTTGTCGTCGAGCTTGGCGGGCAACTGGTCCTTCATCGCGATGATGGACTCGAACGCCAGATAGGGATTGATCGCTTCGGCGCCGTAGCCAGCAAGGCATGCGAAGTGATGCACTTCGCGTGGCTCGCCGGATTCGACCACGAGGCCAACCGAGGTGCGCAGGCCGGTGCGGATCAGGTGGTGGTGAACGGCGGCGCAGGCCAGCAGCGACGGAATCGGAATCCGGTCGGAGCCTGCTGCGCGGTCCGACAGGATGATGATGTTGACGCCTTCGCGCACGGCGGCTTCGGCGCGGCCGCACAGTTCATCGAGCACCTGCTCCATGCCCGAAGCCCCGAGGCCGGCGTGGAACGTGGTGTCGAGTGCGCGCGACTTGAAGTGGTTGTCGGCGACTTCCGAGATCGTGCGAATCTTTTCGAGGTCGCCGTCGGTCAGGATCGGCTGGCGCACTTCGAGGCGCTTGGTTTTGGACAGGCCCTCGATGTCGAACAGGTTCGGGCGCGGGCCGATGATGGAGACGAGGCTCATCACCAGTTCTTCGCGGATAGGATCGATCGGTGGGTTGGTCACCTGCGCGAAGTTCTGCTTGAAATAGGTAAACAGCGACTTCGGCTTGCTCGACAGCGCCGAAAGCGGCGTGTCGGTGCCCATCGAGCCCGCGCCTTCCTCGCCGGTGGAGGCCATCGGCGTCATCAGTACGGCGAGGTCTTCCTGCGAATAGCCAAACGTCTGCTGGCGATCGAGCAGCGACAGGTTGGAGCGCGCGGCCTTGTAGGGCGCGTCCTTCATTTCCTCGAGCACGATCTGGGTGCGGTCGAGCCACTCGCGATAGGGGTGGCTCTTGGCCAATTCCGCCTTGATCTCGTCGTCGGGAATGAGCCGGCCTTCCTCGAGATCGACCAGCAGCATCTTGCCGGGCTGCAAACGCCACTTGGTGACGATCTGGTCTTCGGGAATGGTCAGTACGCCCATTTCCGACGCCATCACGATGCGGTCGTCCTTGGTGACGAGGTAGCGCGCCGGACGAAGCCCGTTGCGGTCGAGTGTCGCGCCGATCTGGCGGCCGTCGGTGAAGGCGATCGCGGCCGGGCCGTCCCACGGCTCCATCAGCGCGGCGTGATATTCGTAGAACGAGCGTCGCTCTTCGTTCATGAGCGGATTGCCGGCCCACGCCTCGGGAACGAGCATCATCATCGCGTGCGACAGCGAGTAGCCGCCCTGCACGAGGAACTCGAGCGCGTTGTCGAAGCAGGCGGTGTCCGATTGACCCTCATAGGAAATCGGCCAGAGCTTTTCGATGTCGTCGCCGAATTTCTCGGACGACACCGACGCCTGACGCGCCGCCATCCAGTTGACGTTGCCGCGCAGGGTGTTGATTTCGCCGTTGTGCGCGACCATGCGGTAGGGATGCGCCAGCGACCACGCCGGGAAGGTGTTGGTCGAGAAACGCTGATGCACCAGCGCCAGCGCGGATTCGAAATCCGGCTCGTGCAGGTCGGGATAATACTTGCCGAGTTGGTCGGCGAGGAACATGCCCTTGTAAACCACGGTGCGGCACGACATCGACACCGGATAATAACCGGCGAGCGAGCGTTCGCGGCGCTGATAGATCGCGTTCGAGATCGCCTTGCGCAGGATATAGAGGCGGCGTTCGAAATCATCCTCATCGGCGCAGTCGCCGCAGCCGATGAACACCTGCATGCAGTTCGGTTCGGTCGGCTTCACGGTCTCGCCGAGCGAGGAGTTATCGACAGGCACTTCGCGCCAGCCGAACAGCTTCAGGCCTTCGGATTTGATCTTGTCCTTGACGATGCCCTTGATGACTTCGCGCCATGGCTTCTCGCGCGGCATGAACATTTGGCCGACGGCATATTGGCCGGGGGCAGGGAGCGTGAAGCCGGCTTCCTTTGCCTTGCGCGCGAAGAACGCGTGCGGAATCTGGACGAGGATGCCCGCGCCGTCACCGGCGCGCGGATCGGCGCCGACGGCGCCGCGATGTTCGAGGTTGCAAAGAATGCTGATCGCGTCGGACACGATCTGGTGCGATTTCTGGCCCTTGATGTTGGCAATGAAGCCGACACCGCAGGAATCTTTTTCGAGGGCGGGGTCGTACAGACCTTCAGCAGCTGGACGCCAGTTATGCTCGCGGATGGCCAAGCCGGGCTCCGGCGCCAGGACACCATCTTTGATTCCGTCACACCAAATCTCTGACCGGCTCATTCTCATCCTCACGCCTCTTTAGAGGCAGTCTATTTTAACCCATTTTGGCCGCAGCTTCGGCGTTCGCGGTACCCTTGGAAAGATCGTTGAAGATCTTCGGGGCCACCGCTCGCGCTGTCACGAGCCTCGCTTTAGAAATTGCAGCTCGCGCGCGCCGTTTCCGGCTGCCGTGCGGCCTGCCTGCATTCCGGGCGTTGCAAACGCCATGCCGAACATACCCGAAAAATGGGACAGCAGTCCTGTCCTACCGCCGAGATTGCCAAACTTTTTCCTATCACACAAGCGCGTGAGAGTCCCCGTTGCCATGCCCGGCTTGCGCCCGGTCCGCAGACGGCCCCGGTTTCGGATTTGCAAACCAAAATCGGATACTTCTGGTCCTTTCGGACCCAAGAGCCTGAGCCATGAATGTGGAGTTGAAGCAAGAGACCGGAACGGCTTCACCTTCGCCACAGGCGCGGAATCGCGACCGGAATGGGATACAGGCCGGGCTTGTCGTGATCGCGCTCGGCGTTCTGTATTTGATCTATCTGGCGATCTATTTGCCCTTTTTGCCAACCGCCGGCGGCACGGTCGGCCATGATTACGGGCTGCATTTCCCGAACCTGCTCACCGGCTTCTACTGGCATCTGCAGAACGGCCTTTTCTCCATTCCGTGGTTCTCGCCGGGCCAATGCGGAGGCTTTCCCTACTTTCCCGATCCGAACGTGGCCTATTTCTCGGTCCCGCAGTTTATGGTTTTTCTCGTGTCGCCCATGCGGGCGGTCCAGTTCACGTTCCTGCTTTTCTCGCTGATCGGTCTGGCGGGTTGCTACATCCTGATGCGCGGCGGATTTCGCTCGTCCCGCGTCGCAGCCGTGCTGGCGGCGGGATTATTCCTCTTCAACGGCTTCTTCACGACCCGGATGCTGGTCGGGCATCTGACGTTCCACGCGTTCGCGCTGACGCCGCTCATGATCGCGGCGCTGCTGCCCGGCCTTCAGGGATGCGGCCAGTGGAGTCGATCACGCGTCGGGCTTGCAGTGCGCGCATGCATCGCCGGGCTCTGTCTTGCCTATATGTTCCAGTCAGGGATGGTGCATGGCATCCCACCCGTCCTGCTCGCGACGGTCATCATCATTCTGATCCACGCCTTGTGCTTTGGCTGGGATTGGCAGCCGTGGCTTTTGCTGGCGGCGGCGGGCCTGTTGTTGTCCCTGGCGCTTTGCGCCGGCAAGCTGGTGTCCGAACTGGCCCTGTTGTCGAACTTTCCGCGCGACGACTATCCGCTTCCCGGCATTGCAGGTCTCTGGACGGAACTGCGGGCCATCCTGCAGGCGCTCTTTTTATCGCCGCCCGGAGATGCCGCCGAGATCGCAACAAATTCCAAGTGGCTGCTTGAGCGACACGAGTGGGATTATGGGGTTTCGCTCGGAGCGGCGCTGGTGCTCGTCGCGGTGGCCGCGGCCTTTGCCGTCCGCAGACGCGACCTCAAGCCTCTCACGACTGACCGCATGCTTGTTCTCTCTGGAATCCTGATCCTGTTGCTGGTGCCTGTTGCGATCAATTTTTACCAGCCAGAGTGGAACAGGTTTCTGAAGTCGCTTCCGTACTTCGGCAACAGCAGCAACCTTCTGCGCTTTATCAGCGCCTATATTCCCGTCGTGACCGTGGTGGCGGGTCTGGCGCTGGATCGGCTGCCGATCGGCGGCCCGTCAGCGCAGCCGATCCGGCTGCTACTGGCCGGTAGCGCCCTCTGCGTAATGCTGCTGCAGACGATCGGATCAGACAGGAGCTATTATGCAGACGATAAGAAGTATCCGATTGCACCGGTCGAAGCGGCATACGCCCGCGCCAGCGCCACGCGGACCATCCCTGGCATCAAGGCCATCGGCGGTCACGGCGACCGTCCTTCGGTGACATCGAATGACGCCATGATCGATGGCATCTCGCAGCGTGATTGTTACCAGCCGTTGCTCGGATATCGGCTCGAGAAATTTCCGGTCGCGCCTTTGCGGCCGGGACCCGTGATCGATCCTCTCGGGCGAGACATCAACATGAAAAATCCTGCGTGCTATGTGTTTCCGGCGGAGAACAGCTGCAAACCGGGCGATCATTTCAAGATCGCGGAGCTGGACAAAGCCGTGGCATTTTTAGCTTACCGCCCCTTTGCCTTCGAACAGCCACTCAGACAAAAACTGGCGACCTGGCTCAGCCTGATTGCGATGATAGGGGTGATCGCGATGCTTTTCGCGGCCACGGCTGTTGGCCTCATGAAGCGAATCCCGGGTTCAGGACGTTAGACCATGCCGCCCTCATGACCGCCGCAGGATTGAGACAATCCTGCCGCCGTCCGGTCGCAGCTCCGCCGAATTCGGAAACGACCTTTAACCTCTAATTTCGGGGAACCCCGGCGCGTCCGGGACACTGGATGGGAGGCCATGGCGATGACGTTGTTTTCGAGGGGACAGTTGATCGGGCGCGCCGTCGCGGCTGGTGCAATTTTTGCCGTTATCGCGGGTCTGGGAACGCCTGCGCGCGCCGCGGACGACTTTCCCGTGGTGGACGACATCCAGATTCCGATGCCGCGGGTGCTGGAGGACGATGGTCCGCTGCTGCCGCCCGGCGAGGGACGTTACATCGAGCGCTCGTATGAGGAGCGGCCATATCGAGATCGGTCCTATGAAGGCTCCTATCGTCCCGGGCCTTATGGTTCGGGAGCCCACGCGGCAATCCCATCGGCGCGCAATCTGCGGTCGGCCCCGTCGGTGCGGCCGATGCTCCCGCCTGCACAGGTTGTGACCGTGCTGCGCTCAAGCGGCTATTCGCCGCTCGGCCGGGTCACCCAGCGCGGCTGGATCTACACCATTGCAGCGCTCGACCGGTATGGCGACGACGGCCGCCTGATCATCGACGCGCGTACCGGGCAGATCATACGCTTCATTCCGGCTCAGGATGTCGACGCGCGGATCATGGCGGGGTACGGCCCACCGGCTCCGCCGCCGACAGTCTACGCGGGCTATGAAAACCGGCGCGGAGCGCTGCTGGACTTGCGGAACGCGCCGCGCCCGCCGGTGTCCGTTCCAAAAACGGCCCGGCGTCCTGCGCCGAAGGCCGCGAGCCGGACGGCCCCATCCGAGCCGAACGGCACGACACCTGCGCAGCAGTCACATCAGGCTGCGCCGAAGTCCACGCCGGAGAAAACCGCGGACAACAAGGCCGCTGCGACAACGGTGGGCGCCGCATCGCATTCGTCATCGGCACCGTCGCCATCCACGCTGAAACTCTGGCCGACACAGGCCATGCCGGATGTTCAGACGCTGGAGTGAGGTGCTCACCGGCGCCGGGATAAGTCGAGCCGTCGCGAGATCCCGATATTTTTCAGGAAATCCTCGTCGTGGCTGACGATCAGCAAGGCCCCGTCGTAAGCGCACAAGCCAGCTTCGACGGCCTCGATGGACTCGAGATCCAGATGATTTGTCGGCTCGTCCAGGATCAGAAGCGCGGGCGGCGTTGAACCGCCCAGCACGCAGGCAAGCCCCGCGCGCAGCAACTGGCCGCCGCTGAGCGTCGAAACAATCTGCAGGGCGGCGTCGGCGCGAAACATGAAGCGGGCGAGCGCCGCCCGGCAGGCGTTCTCGTCCGCTTTCGGATTGATCCGCCGGAAATTGTCACGGACCGAGATCGCCGGATCGAGCAGGCTCACCTGCTGGTCGAGCATGGCGTAGCCGACCATGACCTTCACCGTTCCGCACCAAGGGTGCAGTTGGCCCGTGACAAGCGCCAGCAAAGTCGTCTTGCCGGAGCCGTTAGGTCCGGTGACCGCAAGCCGTTCGGGGCCGGTCAGGTCGAAGGACAGATCGCGAATGACGGGCCGGCTCGATGAGTACCCGGCGGTGACGGCATCCATACGCAGGATGGTTTTGCCGGCCGCAAGTCCGGTCGATGGAATGGCCACGGACAAAGGCTGGAGTATCTCGATGCGTTCGCGGGCGGTGGCCGCGGCCTGAACGGCCTGCGCGCGCCGCCGCTCGGCCAAACGGGCATTCTCGCCGCCCGTGTCCTCGCTCCTGTCTTTCAGGCCGCCAAGGGCGATGCGCGGGATGCCGCCTTTGGCACCTTTCTTCCGTCCCGCCCGGTCCCGGCGTGCCTGCCGCTCGGCTGTTGCCTGTGTTTTGCGGGCGGCTTCGGCGATGCGTTTTTCCGCGCTCGCAAGATCGTGGCGCACAGCCTCAAGTTCGAGCGCCTTGCGCGCGCGATAGTCACTCCAGTTGCCGCCGTAGCGTGTCGCGCCCAGCGAGGTCAGTTCGACGATCGCATCCATCGTGTCGAGCAATTCCCGGTCGTGACTGACGACGATGGCGCCTGCGCGCCAGCCCGCGAGCAGATCGATCACCGCACGGCGGCCGTCGCGGTCGAGATTGTTGGTGGGTTCGTCCAGCAGAAGAAAGTCGGGTTCTGCGAAAACAAGTGCGGCCACAGCCGCGCGCGTGCGCTGGCCGCCGGACAGCGCAACCAGAGGAGTGTCGTGATCCGTGAGCAGTCCGGCCCGCTGAAGGACGTCCGACATGCGCGCTTCGAGAGTCCAGTCCGCGGCGGCGAGATCGTCGCCGCTGGCGTCCCCGGCCTCTATGCGTCGCAGAACGGCGAGACCTTCGGTGACACCAAACAGATCCGCCACCGTCTCATCGCGGCGTGGCTGCACGTTCTGACGAAGGATTCCCAGCCTGCCATTGACGTACACGTGTCCCGGCGCAGAGGCGAGATCGCCGGTTATGAGCCTGAGCAGTGTGGATTTTCCAACACCGTTCCGGCCCACAACGCCCGTGCGCTCTGTGCCGACACTCAAATCAAGATGCGAGAAAAGGGATTGGCCGTTAGGCGCCGACCATGAAAGACCGGATACAACAATGGACGCAGGCATGGACAGAACTCTCCCGGGAAACAAGGCAAACTGGCGTTGTTGTCCGGGTGAAATCCATTGCTGCACACATCCTGCTGGAATTGCTGAGGCGGAGATCATTAGTCGTGAAGCATGGCTGGTTCAAGGCAGCGGGCGTCGTGTCCGGGAGGATGGCGCTGTCACGCAGAAAAACGCCCCGGGGGCACCGGGGCGTTGGAAGTTTCAGGAGGTTCGATAAGCCGATGGCTTAGGCCGCAACCTGCTCGGTCACCTGCGGCGCCGAGGTGGTGATCGGAATCTGGCGCGGCTTTTTCGCTTCGGGAATCTCGCGGACGAGATCGACGTGGAGCAGACCATTCTCGAGCGAGGCGTTCTTCACCTGCACGAAATCGGCAAGCTGGAACTGACGCTCGAAGGCGCGCGACGCGATGCCGCGATAAAGCACTTCACCGTTCTGGCCGTTCTCGTTGGCGGCTTTCTCGCCCTTGATCGTCAAGGTGTTTTCCTTGGCGACGATCGAGATTTCATTCTGCGAAAAGCCGGAGACGGCGACTGAAATCCGGAAGTTGTTCTCGCCGGTGCGCTCGATGTTGTAGGGCGGATAGCCCGACGAGCCGTCGCCGTTCGCTTGATCGAGCAGCGAAAACAGGCGATCGAAACCGACGGTGGAACGATAGAAGGGGGTCAGGTCAAACGTACGCATGGTAGTCCTCCAAAGTGAGCGACCGGCGCGTTTCCAGACGGAACGGACTTGATCCGGACCATGCCCGCGTGAGCATTGTCCTTAAGACCGTCTCGCATGCACAACGCGCCACTCTTTTGCAAAGAGCAGACAACCCGCCATTGGGCCGGGTTTTCGTTCTGCGTGCAGCCTTAACTGGCCTGCACAAAACTGATATGGGAGGGGCCTCGTGACGTTCAAGAGGGGTCCCGGTCCCTCTTTTGCCAGCAATATCCTTTCCGAATTTCATGTTTCCCTTCGGCTGATCGGCCTCCCATGACGCTCGTCTCCATTCCCGCCAATCCCGTTCCCGACAACGTTGTCTCCGGCACCATCAAGACGCCCGACGGCGCGGAGTTGCGCTTCGCGCGCTGGCAGCCGCCCGCCAACCGCAAGGGCACGGTCTGCGTTTTCACCGGGCGCGGCGAGAGCATCGAAAAATATTTCGAGACCGTGCGCGAACTGCGCGAGCGCGGCTTCGCGGTGGCAATGATCGACTGGCGCGGGCAGGGACATTCCTCGCGGCAATTGCGCGATCCCCGCAAGGGATACGTCCACAGGTTTTCGGACTTCGAGTTGGATGTCGAAACCTTCGTGCAGCAGGTCATGCTGCCGGACTGTCCGCCGCCCTATTATGCGCTGGCGCATTCGATGGGCGGCGCGGTCTTGCTGCGTGTGGCGCATTCCGGCAAGCGCTGGTTCGACCGTATCGTGCTCTCCGCGCCGATGATCGACCTGCCGGGTTATGCCACCAAATTGCCGACCCGCATTCTGGTGCGGACGCTGCGCTGGATGGGGATGGGCGGCAACTACGTTCCAGGCGGCAATGGCGAACTCACCGGCACCACGAGCTTCGTCAACAATCCGCTGACGTCAGACCCGGTGCGCTATGCGCGCAACGCTGCGATCTATGAGGAAGATCCGACGCTTGGCATCGCGTCGCCGACGGTGGCCTGGGCCGACAGCGCGTTCCGGGCGATCGTTGAATTTCGCGAGGCAAGTTATCCGTCGCAGATCAGGCTGCCGATCCTGATGATGGCCGCAAGCAGCGACACCATCGTCTCGACCGCCGCCATCGAGGAATTCGCCTATCACCTGCGCGCCGGATCGCATCTGGTGATCGCCGGCTCCAGGCACGAAATTTTGCAGGAGCAGGACCGTTACCGGCAGCAATTCTGGGCGGCGTTCGACGCCTTCGTGCCGGGTACGCCGCTGTTCAAATAGGCGGCGGCGTATGCGCTCCGGCGATGAATAGCCCGTAGATGTCATGGCCGGGCTTGTCCCGGCCATCCCGACTGGCCATGCTCGGAGCATGGCATACTACGTGTACATTCTTGCGAGTCGTCCCGGTGGAGCTCTGTACGTTGGCATGACGAATGATTTGGTGCGCCGCGTTTATGAACATCGCCAAGGTGCGGTAGCTGGGCATACACAGCGTTACAACATCAAACAGTTGGTTCATTTCGAGATTTTTGAGGGTATCCGCGATGCGCTTCAGCGTGAGAAGAACATCAAGCATTGGCCTCGGGTCTACAAGACGAGGCTAATCGCGAAGACCAATGACACGTGGCGCGATCTCTATGACGAGATCACAGAATAACAACCGGATGTCATCATCAGGAATTGTTTTTGGTGGTTCCGATTGATAGGGCGCTGTGCCTCTTTATCGGGATGGCCGGGACAGGCCCGGCCATGACAGCGTGAGGGTCGCTACGTGATGTGCGTCTCCGCGCCTTAATTCGCCTTCGGCGCAACGCCGGTTACCGGTTGTGCCGCCGCCTGTGCCGCGCGACCGACGCTGACGCTCAAGAGGCCCTGACCCCAGATCCGCTTGGCGACGCGCCTGGTATCCTCCAGCGTGACCGCATCGACGATGGCATTGCGCTTCTCGATATAGTCGATGCCCAGATCGTCGAGCTGATATTGCAGCAGCGCGCTGGCGAATTTAGACGAGGTGTCGAGCGCCAGCATCTGCGAGCCCTTGAGGTAGGACTTGGCTTCGTCAAGTTCCTTCTGCGTCGGGCCTTCGTTGCCCATGCGGGCGATCTCGCTGGCGATGGTGTCGAGTGTTTCCTTCGCCTTGTCGGCGCGGGTGGCGGTGGAGCCTGCGAACAGCGACGACTTCTTCATCCAGATCAGGGATTCGGACACCGAATAGACCAGCCCGCGCTTTTCGCGGACTTCCTTGTAGAGGCGAGTCGACAGCGTGCCGCCGCCGAGAATGTGGTTGACGATGTAGGCGGCCATGAAATCAGGGTCGTTGCGTGCAACACCCGGCCCGCCGAAATTCACCGAGGTCTGCGGCACGTCCACGATGGCGGATGTGTGCAGCGGCGGCTTGGCCGCTTCGACCGCAGGAACCGGCGTCAGATTTCCCTTGGCGGGCAGGACACCGAACGTGTCGTCGAGCAGTTTGCCGAGCGCTTCCGGCGTGATGTCGCCGACGACCGCGATCTTCAGCGTGTCTTTGGCGATCACGCGCTGTGCGTAGTCCTTCAGATCGGCGGACTGGATCGCCGGGAGGCTTTCAAGCGTGCCGTTCGGCGGACGCGCATAGGGATGCGTGCCGTAGGCCTGCTCCCAGAACTTGCGGCCCGCGATCGACACCGGATTGGTGGTCTCGCGGCGCGCATTCGACAGCATCTGCGCGCGGACGCGCTCCAGCGACTCACTGTCGAACCGCGCGGCGGTCAAGGCCAGTTTCAGCAGGCCGAAGGCCTCGCCGCTGTTTTCCTTCAGCATTCGCATCGAGCCGCGCAGATAATCGCGGGTCACCGAAAAGTTCATTTCGATGGCGCGCCGCTCAAGGCGCTCATGAAACGCCTTCGTATCCAGATCGGCGGCGCCCTCATCGAGCATGTTGGCGGTGAACGAACCGACGCCGGGCTTGTCGGCCGGGTCCTGCGACGAACCGCCGGCAAAGGCATATTGCATCGCGACCAGCGGCACGGTCGCGTCCTGCACGAACCACGCTTCGATGCCGCCGGGCGACACCACGCGCTGAACCTTCGCTGCGGCGGCCGCAGGCAGCACGCCCGCGAACAGCGCGGCGTGAACGGTGAAAAGCGCGGCGGCCAAGCGCGGCAGGATGCGAGAATGAATCACGAGCGCTTCTCCTCGCGTTTAGCGGCCGCCGGTTCCTTGATCAGGTAACCGGTTGCGGATCTTTTCTTGTCGAGCCAGGTCTGCGCGGCGTCGCGGACCTGCTCGGCGGTAACGGCGCGGATGCGGTCAGGCCACGCCCGAACATCATTGACGCTGAGGCCGACGGTGATGGCTGCCCCGTACCAGCGCGCCAGCGTGGTCTGGCTGTCCTGCGCATAGACCGATGCGGCGATCATCTGGGTCTTGACGCGCTCGAGATCTTCGGCCGGTACGGGATTTTGCGCCAGCTTGGCGATCACGTCATCGATCGCCTGTTCGACTTGCGGAAATTCCACGCCGGGTTTCGGCGAGGCGGAGATACCGAACTGGGTCGGGTCGACCCCCGTGCCCTGGTACCAGGCGCCGGCGCTGACGGCGAGTGGCTTGTCCACCACCAGTGCGCGATACAGCAGCGAATTGCTGCCGGTGCCCATCAACTGCGCCAGCACTTCGAGCGCGGCGCTTTGCGCGGGGGCGGCGGTGACGGACGATGGAACGAGGTAGTAGCGGCGCACGCTCGGCTGCTCGACGCGCGGATCGGCCAGTGTCACCGTGCGCGGTCCGGCGGGCTCCGGCTCCTGCGGCCTGATCCGGCGTGGCGGAATCGCGGGCTGCGGCGGAATCTTGCCGTAGGCGGCCTCGACCATCGGGCGAACCTCATCCACGCTGACATCGCCCGCGATCACGAGGGTCGCGTTGTTCGGTGCGTAGAAGCGTTTGTAGAACGCGAGCGCATCCTCGCGGTTGAGCTTCTCGATTTCCTGATGCCAGCCGATCACCGGACGGCCATAGGGATGGTTGAGATATAGCGCCGCCATGATCTGCTCGGTCAGCCGCGCATCAGGGCTGTTGCCGACCCGCATATTGTACTCTTCGAGCACGACGTCGCGCTCCGGCAGCACGTTTTCATCCTTGAGGATGAGGCCGGTCATGCGATCGGCTTCGAATTCCATCATGGCCGCAAGCTTGTCACGCGACACGCGCTGGTAATAGGCGGTGTAGTCGAAAGAAGTGAAGGCGTTTTCGTTGCCGCCGATACGCGCGATGAGCTGGGAGAATTCACCCGCCGGATGCGTACTCGTGCCCTTGAACATCAGGTGCTCGAGAAAATGCGCGAGGCCGGATTTCCCCGGTGTCTCGTCCGCCGAGCCGACCTTGTACCAGATCATCTGGGTGACCACCGGCGTGCGGCGATCGGGAATCACCACGACGTGAAGGCCGTTGCCGAGGGTGAAGGTCGCAGGCGCCGTTCCGGTCTGAGCCGTTCCTGTTTGAGCCGTTGCCGTCTGAGCCGTTGCGGTGTGAATCGCAGGCGGCGCGAACAGAAGGCCGAGCGCTGCAACGGCCTGGATAGTGGGGATGCGAAAAGCTGTCATGGTGTTCTACCGGATCGCAGATTTATCGCCCGGAAGACATTCAAATCCGCGAGAGGCGACGCTGCGGGACCTGAAACGATCGCGACGTGAGCGATCGAAGGATGGCGGATCGCAATCATGGAGCAGCAGCCGTCAACATGACGATGCGGCTGCGCGGCTCAATCCCAGATCTTTTCGCATCGGCCGCTCGCGGCGTCGCACTTTTCCTTTGGCGGCTTCAACTGGCCGACGCCATAGGCGTAGCCTGCCGACGGGGTCTGATAGCCGCTCGGAGGCTGCGTAAGTTCGGTGCGCTCCGGCTCCGATATGAATTTCTCGGTTTCCGTCTTCGTCGAGCCGAATGGATTGGAGAACAGCCCGCCGACGTATCCGAGTTGCGAAGGCATCATCATCAGCGGCGAGTTGGAATTGTTGTTGCCGGGGTTCAAGCTCTCCTGCGAGCCCTTGCTTTTCGGCGTACGCTGCGCGAGTTCGCTTGGCAGCAGCGGCATGCGTTCTTCTTCCGGCGTCTTGCGCTTCTGCTTGGCCCGTTCGCGCGCGGCTGCGCGCTCGGCGATGTCCGGATCCTTCGGCCAGTTCGGTGCGAGCTTCGGCCTGCCGGTCTGCGGCGGCGGAAGATCGATCTTGGACGGCACCACAAGCGGCGAACGCTCGCGATAATCGATGGAGCCGTCCTCGAGCTTCTTGCCGCCGAGGCCGCTCATCAGGTTGTCCATCAGCTTTTCTTCGAAGGTCTTGCCGTCGTCCTCGTCCGCATCCTGGGCGCGAACCGGACCGGTGGCGAGCAACAGACCGACGCCCAACAAGACGGCGGCAACCCGAACGGCGCGCGTCGTGAGGCGTGAAGAGAGATGCAAACCTGAACCGATGCCGCCCGTCATTGCGTTCATCCTGATCCGTTGTCGAAGGACTTGGTCCTGTCGCGCAAGCCGCTGCGCCGCAAGCCAGATTGCCGGGAGCCAAATGGCCGAAAACCAGATGGCGAGAGCCAAGCGTATCCCCGGCTATCGGGGCCTTTTTGCGGCATCCGGGGTTACAAACGAGTCATACAGGAGGGCGGCAACCCCGGCAACGATGGCCACGTCGGCAAGGTTAAACACGTACCAGTTGTAGGTTTTCCCGCCGATCTGGACGTGAAACAGCGCGAAATCGACCACGGCGCCATAGGCCAGCCGGTCGATGGCATTGCCGATCGCGCCACCAATGATCAGCCCGAGGCCGATGGTCGCAAGCCGGGTGCCGGATTTCGCCATCCAGATGCCCAGCACAATGACCGCGGCGGCCTTGAACGCCAGCAGGAGGGTCTGGCCCACCGGACCGGCATCCTGGAACCAGCCGTAGCTGATGCCGGTATTCCAGGCCAGCACCAGATCGAAGAACGGCGTTACCTGCACCGTGCCGCGCGGGCCGAGTTCGTACACGTTCAGCAGCCAGAGTTTCGACGCCTGATCGAGCACGAGGGCTGCGACGGCGGCGATCAATCCGGAGCGGAGGAGGGGACTCACGCGCCGGCGACCTTTCCAAGCGCCTTCCATTCCCGCAGCGCGTCCGCATCGCGAGGCGATACGTCGGGATAGTCGGGATCGCTGCCGACGGAGGGCAGGATTTTCCATGACCGCGCGCACTTGGTGCCCACGGCCTTTTCGACGATGACGGCGACGCCGGGAACATCGTTCAGCGTGAACGCACCTGCGGGGGCGTCCTCGTTGGTGGCCATGGCGTTTGACGTGATGCAGACTTCCGCCAGATCAAGGTTGAACAGGGTGGCGAATACCGCCTTGTCGGAGACATAGACCAGCGGCGAGGCTTCCAGCGACGAGCCGATCCGCTTGGCGGCGCGCTCGACTTCCAGCGCGCCGGTGACGACACGGCGGACGTCGCGGATGATGTCCCACTTTTTCGCCAGCGCCTCGTCGCCGAAACGGCCCAGATCGTCGCGGAATGTTGTCAGGTGCACCGACGGCTCGGCGTCGGGACGATACAGCTGCCACGCTTCATCGGCGGTGAAGCTGATGGCGGGCGCGAGCCATTTCAGGATCGCATCGCAGAGGATATCCACGGTGGTTAGCGCGGCCTTGCGGGCGAGCGACGACGGCGGATCGCAGTACAGCGTGTCTTTTCGGATGTCGAAATAGAACGCCGACAGTTCGGTGTTCATGAAGTTCGCCAGCGTGGCGATCACCGTCTTGTAGTCGAAGTTCGCATAGGCCGGGCGCACAATGGCATCGACCTCGGACAGGCGATGCAGCATCAGCCGCTCAAGCTCCGGCATCTCGCTGAAGGAGACGGCGTCGCTGCGCTTGAAATGATGCAGCGTGCCGAGCATCCAGCGCAGCGTGTTGCGCAGCTTTCGGTAGGTCTCGATGGTGTTCTTGAGAATTTCCGGGCCGATGCGCTGGTCGTCGGCGTAATCGGTGGCGCAAACCCACAATCGCAGGATATCCGCGCCGGAATCCTTGATGACCTTTTGCGGCTCGGTGGTGTTGCCGAGCGACTTCGACATCTTGCGGCCGTTCTCGTCGAGCGTGAAGCCGTGGGTCAACACCACGTCATAGGGCGCGCGGCCACGGGTGCCGCAGCTTTCCAGCAGCGAGGAGTGAAACCAGCCGCGATGCTGGTCGCTGCCTTCGAGATACATGACGGTGTCCTTGCCGCCATCGACCTTGCGCTTGATGCCTGCGAGGCCGGGGAAATGCACCGGGTCTTCCAGCACGAAGGCGTGCGTCGAGCCCGAGTCGAACCAGACGTCGCAGATGTCGTCGACTTTCTTCCACTCTTCATTCGCGTGCGACCCGAGGAAACGCTCGCGCGCGCCCTCGACATACCAGGCGTCCGCGCCTTCGGTCTCGAAGGCGTCGGCGATGCGCTTGTTGACGGCGGCATCCTGTAAAATTTCCGCCGAGCCGTCGCCCTTTTCGCGCACGAACACGGTGATGGGCACGCCCCATGCGCGCTGGCGCGAGATCACCCAGTCGGGACGGCCTGCGATCATGCCGGTGATGCGGTTCTGGCCCTGTTCGGGCACCCAGCGTGTGACGCTGATGGCCTGCAACGCGCGGGCGCGCAGCGTATCGCCGCTCTTAGCGTTGCCTTGATCGGATATATCTTTGTCCATCGCGATGAACCATTGCGGCGTGTTGCGATAGATCACCGGTTTCTTCGAGCGCCACGAATGTGGATACTGATGCTTGAGGCGCGAGCGCGCCAACAACATGCCGCGTTCCGACAGCGCCTTGATGACGGCTTCGTTGGCGTCGCCTTTTTCGCCCTTGTCGTTGATCACGCGCTTGCCGGTAAAGCCCGGCGCCTGTTCGGTCAGCGCGCCGTCGGCGTCGACGGTGTAGGGGATCACCGAACTGATGCCGCGTGCTTCAAGCTCGCGCGCGTTTGCCGTCCAGATATCGAAGTCCTCGCGGCCATGGCCGGGGGCGGTATGGACAAAGCCGGTGCCGGTATCGTCGGTGACGTGATCGCCGGCCAGCAGCGGCACGGTGAATTCATAGCCGCCGCTGAGACCTTTCAGCGGGTGACTGCATTCGATCGCATCGAGAATATCGGCCGAGACGTCGCTCACCTTTTCGAAGGACGTCACGCGCGACTGCTTGAATACGTCCTCAGCCAGCTTGTCGGCGAGGATCAGAAGATCGCCGGTCTTCGCCCAGTTGTCGGCGGGCGCATCCGTGATCTTGTAGAGGCCATAGGAAATTTTCGGCGAGAAGCTGATGGCGCGGTTGCCCGGCAGCGTCCATGGCGTGGTGGTCCAGATCACCACCGAGGCCTTGGCGAGGCGGCCATGGGCGGCATTGACCGGAAACTTCACCCACACCGTGTCCGAGGTGTAGTCCTCGTACTCGATCTCGGCTTCGGCGAGCGCGGTCTTTTCCACGACCGACCACATCACCGGCTTGGAGCCGCGATACAGCGTGCCGTTGGCGGCGAACTTCATCAGTTCGCGCGCGATCTGCGCTTCCGCCGGGAAGCTCATGGTGGTGTAGGGATGCGACCAGTCGCCGACCACGCCGAGGCGCTTGAATTCCTCGCGCTGGATGTCGACCCACTTCTGCGCAAACGCCCGGCACTCCTGCCGGAATTCGACGATCGGCACCGCGTCCTTGTTCTTGCCTTTGGCGCGGTACTGTTCCTCGATCTTCCATTCGATCGGCAGGCCGTGGCAGTCCCAGCCCGGCACGTAGTTGGAATCGAAGCCGAGCATCTGCTGGCTGCGGGTCACCACGTCCTTGAGGATCTTGTTCAGCGCGTGGCCGATATGGATGTTGCCGTTGGCGTAGGGCGGGCCGTCGTGCAGCACGAATTTCGCGCGGTCCTTCGCGGTCTCGCGCAGCTTTCCGTACAGGTCGATGGCGGTCCAGCGCTCCAGAATTTTGGGTTCTTGCTGGGGCAGGCCCGCGCGCATCGGGAAGTCCGTCTGCGGCAGGTAAAGGGTTTTGGAGTAGTCGGGGGCGTCGGATTTGGGCTTTTCACTCATGCCGGGGTGAATAGCGCGTTTTGGCCCGAAGTGGAAACCCGGTTGGGCGACAGAAGTCACATTTATGGTGTCATCACCGGGCTTGTCCCGGTGATCCCGATGGATGAGGCACTGTGCTTCAATAATCGGGATGGCCGGGACAAGCCCGGCCATGACAACGAACTCGTGGATCGGAGATCAGTCGATCTGACCGAGCTTCGGAAACGCATCCGGGGCGGCGACCAGCAGCACGCGCGCACGGGCCGAGTCGTCGTTCATCTGGCGCACCAGCGCATCGATCCCGTCGAATTTCAGTTCGTCGCGGATGAAGCCGATGAATGCGACATCCAGCCGCTGGCCGTAAAGGTCGCCCTTGAAATCGAACAGAAACACTTCCAGCAGCGGTGCGCCGTTGTCGAAGGTGGGGCGGCGGCCGAACGAGGCGACGCCATCGACTCTCTTACCGCCGATACCGGCCCGCACCGCATAGATCCCGTGCTTGAGGCCGCAGTTCTTGTCGAGGCGGATATTGGCGGTGGGATAGCCGAGGTCGCGGCCGCGCTTCTCGCCGTGAATCACCTCGCCGGAAACGAACCACGGACCGCCCAGCATTTCGGTGGCGTCTGTGATGTGACCTTCGGCCAGCGCGTCCCGGATGGCCGTCGAGGAGACCGGGCGATCGAGAATGTCGACATGCGACTGGATATGGACCTCGACGCCGAGTTTCGGCATCTCGCTCGCAAGCAGCGACGGCGACCCGGCGCGCCCCTTGCCGAAATGAAAGTCGTAACCGACGGCGATCCCGCTGATTCCGAGCCGGTCGATGAGATCGTGGTTAATGAAATCCTGAGCGCTGGTGCCGGCGCGAGCGCCGTCGAACGTCATCACCACCGCGCCGTCGAGGCCGGTGCCGGCGAGCAGGCGAAGCTTGGCGGCTTCGTCGCTCAGCCTGAACTGCGGGGTGTTGGGGCTGAAAAAGCTGCGCGGATGCGGCTCGAACGTCACCGCGTAGGCGGGCTTGCCGTGCTTGCGGGCCATGTCGATAGCTGCGGAAATCACCACCCGATGGCCGAGATGGACGCCATCGAAGTTGCCCATCGCGACCACCGCGCCCCTGGTGATTGCGCTGGCGGGCGTGGTGTCGCGAATGACGGAAAAGCGTGTCGTCATGAGGTCCGGCAGGAAGACATTGGAGAAATCGGCCCGGACCTGACCCCGGGCTGGTCGCGAAGTCAAGCGGCCGAACCCGGCGCCTTGGATGCAACTTGAAGATATTCCCCGCCCGCCGGATTAACGGGCTGTTTAAGCAGCCGATGCTAGGTTCGCCCCGACTGCGATGTCAGAAGACATCCGCAAAGTGGTTGATAACGCATGCCGGTTGCTGCGTTCGAGGGAGAAAATCAGCGATGGCCATGGATTTGTCGATGCCGGTTCTGGTTGTGGATGACTACAACACGATGATCCGAATTATCCGCAATCTGCTCAAGCAACTTGGTTTCGAGAATATCGATGACGCCAGCGACGGCTCCGCAGCCCTGAACAAGATGCGTGGCAAGAAGTACGGCCTCGTGATCTCCGACTGGAACATGGAGCCGATGACCGGATACGATCTGCTCAAGGAAGTGCGCAGCGACCCGAACCTCGCCACCACGCCCTTCATCATGATCACGGCTGAATCGAAGACGGAGAACGTGATCGCCGCCAAGAAGGCCGGCGTGAACAATTACATCGTCAAGCCGTTCAATGCCGCGACGCTCAAGACCAAGATTGAGGCAGTGTTCCCGGACAACGTTCCCGCGTAACCGCTCGTCACACCCGCAGAATTTCAATGCCCGGAGTTTTGCTCCGGGCATTTTGCGTTTGGCGAAGATGCTAGGCCGTCATTGCGAGCAGCGTAGCGACGAAGCAATCCAGCCTTAGTCCGATTTGTAAAAGACTGGATTGCTTCGCTTCGCTCGCAATGACGAAGCTTGGCGCTTACCAGGCCAGATCACGCATCAGCGCGAGCGGCGGCTTCGCATCTCCGAACAGCCGCCGCACCGAGAATTCGTCGGCGACGTCGAGACCCTCGAAGTCCACTGCGTGGATGCCGCGGGTCAGGAACAGGCAATCCAGTCCCATCAGGTTTGCGCCGGTGAGATCGGTGCGCACGGAATCCCCGATCGCAAGGATGCGGTTGGACGGCGTGGTGCCGCCGCGCTTTTCCGCGGCGAGTTCAAGCGCGCGGTCGTAGATCGGCCGGTGCGGCTTGCCGTAGAAGATCACTTCGCCGCCGAGGCTGCGATAAAGCTCCGCGATGGCGCCGGCACAGGTGATCAGGCGGTCGCCGCGCTCAACCACCATGTCCGGATTGGCGCAGATGAAGGTCAGGTTGCGCTTGCGCGCCTCTTCCATCATCTCGCGATAGTCTTCCTCGGTCTCGACCTCGTCGTTGAACGGCCCGGTGCAGACGATGTACCTGGCGTCCTCGAATTCCGTGAAGGTCACATCGAGGCCCCGGAATATCGAATGGTCGCGTCCGGGGCCGATCTGAAACACCGGTTGCGTCGGATGCGCCGCCACGAAGCTGCGCGTCAGATCGCCCGACGACACGATGGCGTCGTAGGTCTCGTCGGAAATCTCCATCTTGCGTAACTGTCGCTGCACGGAGTCGGCCGGGCGCGGCGCGTTGGTGATCATGATCACCGTGCCGCCCTGCGCGCGGAACGTTTGCAGCGCCTTGCAGGCCTCGGGAAACCCGTGAACGCCGTCGTGGATCACGCCCCAGACGTCGCTCAGAATGACATCGACGCCGGCGGTGAGGTCGCGCAAACGGTCGGCGAAACGCAAGGCGGTGACGTCAGGCATGGTCATGGAAACCGATCACTTCTGTGCGGAGGTCTATTTCTGCGCGGACGCCCGGCGCGCCAGTGCGGCATTGCCGGTGACGCGGGGAGCCTCGGCTCTCGCGTCGAATTTGGCGTCGGCTTTTTCTTCCTTCCGGGCCGGGGCGTCAACCGCTGAAACAGCGGGTTCCGCAGGCGAGGCCGCCCCTTCCGGACGCAGCGGGCGCGGCGGCGCGAACAGGAAGCCCTGGCCGAAGCGGACATCGTAGTCGAGCAGATCTATCACGGCGCGCTCGCCCTCGATCCGCTCAGCGACCAGATCGATCCCGAAGCGTCCCAGCAGGTCGGACAGGTCGGCGGCGTGAATGTCGGCGGTGGACAGTTGCTTCTGGTCGAGCAGCATCGTCGCCGGGACCTTGATGAACTTGACGCCGCGATCGGCGAGTTCGCGCGGATCGAGCCGCAGATCGGTGACGTTGTCGATCGAGAAGCCGTAGCCGAGCCGCTGCAGCGCCGCGAGATGCTCGCTCTCCACCGGGCCGAGATGGCGGAACGTGTTCTGTTTGAATTCGAGAACCAGCGACGGCGCCAGGATTCTGTTCGCTTCGAGAAAGTCGAGGCACTGGCCGAATACCGACGGATTGCTCAGCGTCGCGCCCGCGACGTTACAGAATACGCCGACGTCCTTCGAGCGCACCATCAGCCGCCGCAGCACCTGCACGCAGCGGAGCATCACGGTGTGATCGATCTGACCCATCAGTCCGGCGGCTTCCGCCGTGCCGACGAAATCGTTCGCGGTCAGCAGTTGTTCCTTGTCGTCACGCAGCCGCGCCACGGCTTCATAGAAGCGGACCTTGCGCTGGGGCAGCGTCACCATCGGCTGCAGGAACAGATCGATGCGGTTGGCCTCGATGGCATTCCGCACCGCGACGAGAAGCTGGGCGTTGGTGAGACCGGCGGACGGCGATGCATCGGCCGCCGGCGCGCTGTCGATTGCCTCCGAGGTGTTTGACGCTGGGGCGCTCTCGGCAGGCGCGGGCACCGATGGCGCTTCATTCGCCACCACGGCATAAGGTTCGGCAACCCGCCTGACAGCGCCGGCGAGAATCTCGTCATGGGCCGCGACGGACGAAGCAAGTTGCTTGACCAGCGATCCAAGCTCGCTGATTTCGCCGGCGACGGTCTGGATGCGTTCCTGCCCATTGGCGTCGGTCGCGGAGAGACGGGTTTCGATGGCGCTCATGCGGCGTCCGAATTCGGCGACTTGCCGCGCGAGGTCCGCGGTGCCGCGCGACAGGTCGGCGATCTGGCCGCCGACATCGGTGCGGTCGCGCAGCCGCATCGAAACGGCGTTGTAAAGGATCAGGAAGGTCAGCGCGGTCAGCGCGATGATGGCGGATTCGGGGACGGTCAGCCCCGCCAGCGAATGCAGCATCAGGCCGAGCGACGCGGCGATCAGCACCATGCAGATGGCGATGAAAATCGTCGATATGCGGATCATGAAGCCTGCCCAACCCCGAACGGCGATGAGCTTAGCATCAAGATTGATTCGGGGCGAAATCTTAAGGCAGCCGCGAAGGTTGCCTTAATTCAGGGGCGCTTGAGTTCTCACAGCTTGTCATCGCCGGGCTTGTCCCGGTGATCTCGATGAATTGAGCACAGTGCTTCAAAAGTCGGGATGGCCGGGACAAGCCCGGCCATGACAGCAAACCTCACGCCACCGCGCGGATCACCTTGGCGATCTTGTCCATGATCTCGCCAACCTGGTTTTCCGAGACGATCAGCGGCGGGGTCAGGCAGAGGGTGTCGCCCGCCACCCGGATCATCAGGTCGTGGTCGTGAAACGCCGAGTCCAGCGCCTCGAAGCCGCGCTTGCCGGGGCCGTCCTTGTTCGGCGCAAGGTCGATACCCGCAGTGATGCCGACGGTGCGGATGTCCACCACGTTCGGCTCGTTGCGCAAGCCCATCACGGCGTCGGCCCATGCCGGTTCCATCGCGCGCGCCCGCTCGAACAGGCCTTCGTCGCGGTAGACGTCGAGGGTGGCGATACCGGCGGCGCAGGCCAGCGGATGCGCCGAATAAGTGTAGCCGTGGAACAGTTCGATGACGTGATCCGGCCCCTTCATGAAGGAATCGTAGATCGCGTCGCGGATCAGCACGCCGCCCATCGGCACGGCACCGTTGGTGATGCCCTTGGCGAAGGTAATCATGTCGGGCAGCACGCCGTAACGCTCCGCCGCGAAAGCATAGCCGAGGCGGCCATAGCCGGTGATGACCTCGTCAAAGATCAGCAGGATGCCGTGCTTGTCGCAGATCGCGCGCAGCCGTTCGAGATAGCCCTTCGGGGTGGCCAGCACGCCGGTCGAACCCGCCATCGGTTCGACAATGACGGCGGCGACGGTGCCGGGGCCATGAATGCCGACAATGCGTTCGAGGTCGTCGGCCAGGTGCGCGCCCCATTCCGGCTCGCCCTTGGTGAAGGCCTGCTTCTCGCGGTCGTAGGTGGTCTGCAGATGATCGACGCCGGTCAGCAGCGTGCCGAACATCTTGCGGTTGTTGACCATGCCGCCGACGGAAATGCCGCCGAAGCCGACGCCGTGATAGCCGCGTTCGCGGCCGATCAGCCGGGTGCGGCCGGCTTCGCCGCGACCGTTATGATAGGCGAGCGCCACCTTCAGCGCGGTATCGACAGCTTCCGAACCGGAGTTGCAGAAGAACACATGCTCGAGGCCCTTCGGCGCCAGCGCGGCGATGCGGCTGGCCAGCTCAAAGGCCTGCGGGTGGCCGAACTGGAACGGCGGCGCGTAGTCGAGGGTCGCGGCCTGCTTCTGGATCGCGTTCACGATCGGATCCCGGCTGTGGCCGGCGTTGCTGCACCACATGCCGGCGGCGCCGTCGAGAATGTTGCGCCCGTCGGTGGTGAAGTAATGCATGTCCTTGGCGCCGGCGAGCATGCGCGGCCGGGCCTTGAACGCCCGGTTGGCCGTGAACGGCATCCAGAAGGCATCGAGATCGTTCGGTGTCGCGACAGTCGGGCGAGGGTGCTGAATATTCAAGGGACGTTCCTTCCGGCAAGGAGCAAGTTTCTTCGTTAGGAGCGAACCCTATCAGCTTCCGGCGCGGTTCGGAACGCATCGCGACGCATGGTCGCCGGTACGTGAATTCACATGGCGCAGCCGGAATATAATACACCTGATAGTTGTTTTGCAAATTAGCATGCCCTTAAAAGTTGTATGGGCAAATACCCGTCATGAAACGGGTCCGCGCCATGCTCAACGAATCCAATTTTCGAAAATTTCTCGCCGCGCGTGACGGGGCCATCGCGGTCGAATTTGCGATGATCGCGCCGGTGTTCCTGATGATCCTGTTCGGGATCATCATGTACGGGTCTTACTTGTCGGTCGTTCACGGCGTCGGGCAGCTGGCAGCCGAAGCCGCGCGGTCCTCGGTCGCGGGACTGAGTGAAAGCGAGCGCAGCACGCTCGCTAACAGCTACATCACGGGCAACGTCAATTCATATCCGCTGATCGATCCCGCGCATCTGACCATCAACGCGGCGACGTCCGGCTCCGACGCCAACGTGTTTGTCGTCACCGTCAATTACGACGCCTCCGGCATGTTCATCTATTCACTGCCGACATTCGTGCCGGCCCCGTCGTCGACCATCGTGCGTTCGGCGGCGATTCCGCGTGGAGGGTATTGAGCATGATCCCGATAACGCGTGATTTGTTCCGTCGCTTTACTGCCGACCAGCGCGGCAACATCGCGATCATGGGCGCGGGCTGCCTGCTGCTCGTGATTGCCTGCACGGCGCTGGGCGTCGATGTCGGCACCATTTTCGCCGACAAGCGCCGCACCCAGAGCGCCGCCGATCTCGCGGCGATCGTCGCCGCGAGCGATCTGACCAATGCGTCCCGCGCTGCTGCGGCGACCGTCGCTAAGAACAACTATCCCCCGGAGTCGCTCGTGGCTGTCGAACCCGGAGTTTACAAGGCGAATGCGTCCCTTGCGCCGCAGCAGCGCTTCGTGGCGGGGGCTGCGCCCGCCAATGCGGTTCGTGTGTCGATGAAAACCAAAACGCCGCTGTATTTCGGCAAGGTGCTGACCGGCGACAGCCAGTGGGAACTCAAGGCCACCGCCATCGCCAGCACCACGCAGCTTGCGACCTTCGCCATTGGATCGCGGCTGGTGTCGCTCAACGGCGGGCTGCTGAACGCGCTGCTCGGCGGCATGCTCGGCACGACACTCTCGCTCTCGGCGATGGACTACAACGCGCTGCTCAGCGCGAACATCGATGCATTCGATTTCCTCTCGGCGCTGGCGACGCGGGTAAATCTGACGGGCGTGACCTATGACGATTTGCTGAGCAGCAATCTGAAGGTGACCGATATCGTAGGGGCGCTGCAGACCGCAGCCGCCGGAGACAGCGGCGCGATCGCGGCGCTCTCCGGCGTCTCATCCGCGCTTTCGGGCCTCACCACAAAGATCACGCCGACCTCGCTGGTTGGCGTTGGGCCGTATTCCAATCTCACTGTCGGGCAGAAGCCGAAGGTCGGCGCCAGCGTGTCGGCGCTCGACATGCTTTCGGCCACGGCGGCGCTCGCAAACGGCACCAACCAGATCGCCGCGAATGTGAACCTGTCGCTGCCCGGCATCGCAGGGGTCACGCTGATGGCGACGGTCGGCGAACGTCCGGTCGGCACCAGCTGGATCACCGTCGGCTCGACGGGAGCGAGCGTCCATACCGCGCAGACCCGAGTACTGCTGAAAATACAGTTGGTCGGCTCGGGCGCGGTGTCGGTGGTCAATCTTCCGGTCTATGTCGAAATCGCTGCGGGCACCGCGACGCTCAACGCGGTGTCGTGCGGCTATCCCAACGTCAGCACCTCGTCGGTGACGCTCGGCGTGTCGCCCGGCATCGTCGATGCGTGGGTCGGTGACGTGACGCCTGCCATGATGACGAATTTCTCCACCAAGCCGAATCCGCCGACGGCCAAAATCGTCAATCTCGGGATCATCCAGGTCTCAGGCCGGGCGCATGCCACCATGGCCAATACCTCGCCGACGCCTGTGAGCTTCAGCTACGCGGATATTCAGGCGCGGACGAAGAAGACCGTGAACACCACGTCGTTCACCGCGTCGCTGACACAGAGCCTGCTCGGCGACCTGCAACTCGGCGTGCAACTCGGGCCGCTCGGTCTGCCGATTCCCGGCATCGGCGCGTTGGTTGTCAGCATCATCGGCGGCGCGACCGGCTCGATCGATACGCTGCTCAACTCGGTGCTGCAGACCCTGGGCGTCGGCCTCGGACAGGCGGATGTCTGGGTCACCGGCGTGCGGTGTGATGGCGCGGTGCTGGTGAATTAGCCTACACAAAGAAGCGTCATGGTCGGGCTTGACCCGGCCATCCATCTTTCTCGAGCGATGGATACGCGAGTCAAGCCCGCGTATGACGGTCTGTGTTTGGCTTGCCCGCCCGTGCCCCGGCTGGTAACTCGTGGATCAATATGTATGCAGAATGTCTGCATATCCGAACACGCGGACTCCATGGCCGAAAAACCCAAAAAACCGCAGAAACTGCGCGCGCGCCTGCCGCGCGGGCTAGTGGATCGCACCCCCGCCGAGATCGCCGCCACGCGTCAGATGGTCGAGACCATCCGCGAGGTCTATGAGCGCTACGGGTTCGAGCCGGTGGAAACGCCCGCGATGGAATACACCGACGCGCTCGGCAAGTTCCTGCCCGATCAGGACCGGCCCAACGAGGGCGTGTTCTCGTTTCAGGATGACGACGAGCAGTGGATTTCGCTGCGCTACGACCTGACAGCGCCGCTGGCGCGCTACGTCGCGGAGAATTTCGACACCCTGCCCAAGCCGTATCGGTCCTATCGCAACGGTTACGTCTATCGCAACGAGAAGCCGGGTCCGGGGCGCTTCCGCCAGTTCATGCAGTTCGACGCGGATACGGTTGGCAGTGCATCGCCTGCCGCCGACGCCGAGATGTGCATGATGGCGGCGGATGCGATGGAAGCGCTCGGAATAGGCGCCGAGCAATACGTTGTTAAAATCAACAATCGTAAAGTTCTCGATGGCATTCGTGAAAATGAGGGCATCGTGGATGATGCGCAATGGCTAACCGTCATGCGTGCGATCGACAAGGCTGATAAGTTCTCCGTAGGGGAGATTGTTAAGTTGCTTGGACCCGGTCGCTGGGATGGCGGCGAAGAAGGTCGCGGAGATTTCACCAAGGGTGCAGGTCTTAAAGACTCTCAAATCAACGCGATCATCAATTTCATTGGCAGTCCCGGCGAGCCGGGGACGAGTGCAATCGGTGTGTCGGAGGCGGTTACGCTCGCGAACTTGCGCACCCGGGTCGGAAATTCTCGCGTTGGAAATGAAGGCGTCGATGAGCTTGAGCAGATGTCGAAGCTTTATTCCGGCCAATACTCTGGCCGGATCAAGATCGATCCGTCTGTTATTCGCGGTCTCGAATACTACACCGGCCCGGTCTACGAAGTTGAACTGCTGCTTGAGACCAAGGACGAGAAGGGCCGCCCGGTGCGGTTCGGGTCGGTTGGCGGCGGCGGACGTTATGACGGTCTCGTGTCGCGCTTTCGCGGCGAGCCGGTCCCGGCGACTGGTTTCTCCATCGGCGTCTCGCGGTTGCAGGCCGCACTGACGCGGCTCGGCAAGATCGACACCACGCCTGAATTTGGCCCTGTGGTGGTCGTGGTGATGGATCGCAACGAGATCGCGAGTTACCAAAAATTCGTCGCCACGCTGCGCAATGCGGGAATCCGCGCCGAACTTTATCTCGGCAATCCGAAGAACAATCTCGGCGTGCAGTTCAAATATGCCGACCGTCGCAACTCACCCTGCGTTGTCATTCAGGGCGGCGACGAGAAGGCCAAGGGCGAGGTTCAGATCAAGGATCTGATTATCGGCGCGCAGATCGCCGACGCCAGCGGCAACGATCGCGACGAGCATTTGCAGGCGCAGGCGCAGGCGCAGTTCGCGGCCAAGGAAAGCGAACTGGTCGAGAAGGTTCGCGAAGTTCTCGCGCGCCACAACGTGCCGTGGGCCATCAAAAACTAAAAATAACAACGGTCATCCATGCAGTTCGACACCAAGGTTGCCCTCGTCATCCGCTCCGACCTCGAAGCCTGGCAGAAGCTGAACGTCGCGGCGTTTCTTTCGAGCGGTATCGCGGCGGCGTTTCCCGAATGCGTCGGCGAGCCGTATGAGGACAAGTCCGGCACCCGCTATCACGCGCTGATCGGCCAGCCGATCCTGATCTACGGCGCGGACGGACCGGCGCTGTCGCGGGCGCTCGAACGGGCACTGGCGCGCGACGTGAAGCCCGCCGTCTATACCGAGGACATGTTCAAGACCACGCATGACGAAGCCAACCGCGCGGCGGTGCAGGCCGTGATCCGTGCCGATCTCAATCTGGTGGGGCTGGCGTTCCGCGCCGAGCGCAAGGTGGTTGACAAGATCGTCGATGGACTGAAATTTCACGCCTAGCGCGTCCGCAAAGGCAGCGCCCGGTTTTGCGAAAACAATACGCGCAGCTAAAGAAGACACCCTCTGTTGTCACATCAAGAAAAAAGGAAACAACAATGCCTGAGGTAATCGTGAATATGGCCGCCGGACGCACCGACGATCAGAAGAAGGGCATGATGCTCGACATCACCCAGGCGCTGGTGAAAAACCTCGGCGTCGATGCCGAAGTCGTGACGGTGCAGATCAACGAGGCGCCGCTGACCCACAAGATGAAGGGCGGCAAGACTTTCCTCGAGCGCAAGGCCGCAGCGAAATAAGCCTCGGGACGCTCGCATGAACGTGCTTGAGAAAGTTGCCACCGGCATTCCCGGCGAAACGGTCATCACCGTTTCGCATGGCATGACGGTGCAGCATTTCCTGTCGACTATGCCGGCGGTCTATGCGACCCCGATGATGATCCTGCACATGGAAGAGGCCAGCGCCGCCTCCATCGCCGACTTGTTGCCGAAAGGCTATGTCAGCGTCGGCATGGAGGTGAACGTCCGGCATCTGGCGGCGACGCCGGTCGGACGCACGGTGCGGGTGACGTCACGCGTGCGCCAGATCGACGCCAAGAGCGTGCTGTTCGATGTTGAAGCCTGGGATGGGTCGCGCAAGATCGGCGAGGGCACCCACCGGCGCGGCGTGATCAATATGGCGGCTTTCGAAAGGCGGTTCGGCGTCGCGTGAGCGCACCGGCCGGCCGACTGATCTTGAGCATTTCTGATTGTTCTCGGCCCGCCAACGCGGCTAGGTTTCCGGCGATGGGCCAACGGAGACGTCCGATGAAATTCGTATTGGTTGCTGCAGCGGCTGTGATGCTGTTTTCCGGGCAGGTTCATGCGCAGGGGAAGGGGCGTCCCAGCGGCGACATGGGCGGCGGTTCCCAGGCCAAGGGCGAAGACCCGCAAAAGCGCATGGCGCGGGAAGACGCCGCCGCCAGGGCCGCGATGAAGAATATCCCGGATTCAAAAGAGAAGTACGATCCCTGGAAGATTGGGAAGTAGCACTGAGACCTATTGCTTCGGCCGTGCGCCGGTCATGGACTGCATGTCCTTGATGTTCATCTTCATGCCGCCGGGCATGAGGATGTCACCGGCCTTCTGGTCCGCCTTGCAGGCGCCGAGCCATCTCGCATCCATCATCGTGACGGCCTCCGGCTGTTTGCCGCCACCCTTGGTGGATACCTTCACCGTATAGGCCGAGTTGAAATCGCCGTTGATCTCGGTGCGCGACGTCGAGGTTTGGCCGCCGACGGTGCAGGTCGAGTCGATGACGAGACCCGTCGCCGTCTTCTGCATGTCCTGTCTGGAGCACATTTCTTGCGCCATCGGGCCGAATGAGGTCGCCATGTCCTTGTCGGTGGTGGCGTCAGTGCATTGCTGCATGGTCATCGCCGGCATCTGCGCGCCGGGACTGACCTTGATTTCCCACAGGCCCGGTTTGCGGTTCGGCATTTCGACCGGTGCGGCCTGCGCGAGGAATACTGAGAACAAGCTGGCGCAAACCGCCAGCCCCATCACATGCGCTGAAGGCGTTCGTATCACGGGCGGCCCTTTGATCCGGGTGTCGTCAGTAACCGACGCGCAGCGGCCGGTCGAGGTGGCCCGGATGGACCCAGACGCAGGCGAAGGAAATATAGCCGCCGTACTGCGCATCGGTGCCGGTCAGTTTCACGGCCTTGCCGTAGCGGGCGCAATGATCGACCGCGAGCGCCTTGATATCCACGCCTTCCTTGTAGAGCGAATAGGCGATGATGCCGCCGGTGTCGTTGCCCTTGAAGGGCGGCACCGTGTCGAAAAACGCGCTTGCCGGCGTCAGCGCAAGCACGCCCAGAACACCCGTAAGGACTGCCGTCAGGGTCGCCGTTCCCGTCGTTCGCATCGTGCTCTCCGTTCGATTCCGAACCCACCATAAGGCGGCCGGCCTGTGATGGAAAGAACGCCGGTGCGATCCGTCAGGGGTTGGCGGCCGAGTGTTGCCGCGCTGCACTTGACCCGCTGGCGGCTTCACGGCACTTTCCTGCGCAACGACCATTCGGTGGACCGCTTTCATGCGCGACCTTTTCTCGACATTGCGAATTTCGTGGCGAAAACTCACTCTGGCTGTGGCGCTTGGCGCCGTGGCCGGCCTGATGACGCTGAGCCCGGCGGCGGAAGCCGCCAACGTGCTGGAGCGGAATTTCTGGCTGTCCGGCCCGCGGTACGACGGCGTTATGCGCCCCTGCGGCGAGGCGCTCGGCACCATTTCCCAGCAGTTCGCGGAAAAAGAGAGCAAGTTCTGGAATTCGAAGCTTGAGATCACCGGCTACGCCAATGTCCACGAGGTCGCGTTCCGGGCCTGGGCGAATGACAGCATTCCACGCCGTTTCTGCACCGCCAGCGCCATGCTGAACGATGGCCGCGCGCGTCAGGTGCATTTCTCGGTCATCGAAGACGGCGGTTTCGCCGGATTCGATTCGGGCGTCGAATGGTGTGTGGTCGGCCTCGACCGCGACTGGGCCTACAATCCGGCCTGCAAGGCCGCCCGGCCTTAAGCGTCGCAAATCGATCGCTTCCAGTCTGTTCGATTCGATTCAGGTCGCCCGTCCGCTTCGCGGTGGGCGGCGGGATTTTGTTCTTGAAATGTTCTGGTGGCCTGACTAGGCTTTGGGCATTGTTTAGTCCGCACGAAAGCGACACCGGTGCTGGCCGGAGGATGCGGAGAAGGGTGGGGGCGTCGCCATGTTCGGTTTCAGGTCCGGTTCGTCGGCCACAATTGTTTCATTTGGATTTTTACGTACGGATTTCGTCCGTTTTTCCCGCCGGTTTTTGTCCCGCCGGTTGATGGCTCCCCTGCTCGGTCTTGCGATGGCCGTGGTGGTCGCGGGCTCGGCGTCGGCGCAGGACAAGCGCCAGAATGCGCCCGGCGAGTTCGATTTCTATGTGCTCTCGCTGTCGTGGTCGCCGTCGTTCTGTCAGGCCGCGCACGAGCGCGGCAATTCCGGACGCGGCATCCAGACCCAATGCGCCGGCCGGCCGTTCTCCTTTGTCGTGCATGGGCTGTGGCCGCAATACGATCGCGGCTTTCCGAACTATTGTCAGCGGCCGTCGCCCCGGCTCGCGCGCAACATCATGACCTCGATGCTCGATCTGATGCCGGCCCCCGGCCTGATCTACAACGAATGGGACAAGCACGGCACCTGTTCTGGGCTGGGCGCGCGCGCCTATTTCGAAACCATCCGCAAGGCCCGTGCCGCGGTGAAAATTCCGGCCGACTATCTCGAACTGTCCGACACCAGGCTGGTCACGCCCGCCGAAGTCGAGGACGCCTTCGTCAAGGCCAATCCGGGCCTTTCCAGTTCGGCGATCGCCGTGCAGTGCGACAGCAAGCGCCTGAGCGAGGTGCGCATCTGCATGAGCAAGGATTTGCAGTTCCGCGCCTGCGAGGAAATCGACCGCCGCTCCTGCCGCCGCGACAAGGTGGTCATGCCGCCCGTGCGCGGGGGATAAGTTTACGCCGTCATCCTTCGGGGCTGGCAAGGACTCGCACCTCGGGATGACGGCTTCACCGACGCAACGAGCGTTACATTTCCCGCGCGATGTCGTAACTGTCGCGCCATGAATTACCGTCACGCATTCCACGCCGGAAACTTCGCCGATGTCATCAAGCACATCGTGCTGGCGCGCATCCTGACCTACCTGCAGGAGAAGCCGGCCGCGTTTCGCGTGATCGATACCCATGCCGGCGCCGGGCTGTACGACCTGACCGGCAGCGAGGCCGAGCGCGGCGGCGAATGGCGCACCGGCATTGCGCGGCTGATGCAGGCGCGCCTGTCCGAACCGGTCATGGCGCTGGTGGCGCCGTATCTCGACATCGTGCGTGGGTTCAATCCGCAGCGCGATCTCACCGCCTATCCGGGGTCGCCGCTGATCGCGCGTGCGCTGCTGCGTCCGCAGGATAGCCTGGTCGCCTGCGAACTGGAGCCGAACGCACGCAAGCAACTGATCTCCGCATTGCGCCGCGACGAGCAGGCGCGCGTGGTCGACCTCGACGGCTGGACCGCGTTGCCGGCATTCGTGCCGCCGAAAGAGCGGCGCGGACTGGTGCTGATCGATCCGCCGTTCGAAAGCCGCGACGAGTTCAAACGGCTCGCGGAAGGGTTCGGCGCGGCGCATGCCAAATGGCCGACCGGCATCTACATGCTCTGGTATCCGGTGAAAGAACGCCGTGCCACCGACACACTGGCGGATCATGTGGCGCGCGTGGCGAACGCCAGCAGCGGCGACGCCAAATGCCTGCGCATCGAATTCAGCGTCGCGCCGCAGACGCAGGATTCAGGTCTCGTCTCCGCCGGCCTGTTGATCGTCAATCCGCCGTGGACATTGGCTGCGGAGTTGAAGGCGATCCTGCACGAGCTTGAGAAGCCGCTGGGTCTCGGCGGCGCCGGCCGCTTCCGGGTGGAAGCCGTCAGGGTCTGATGCACTGCAGCGCAGCTGCTTCCGCCTTGCCTGCATTCTGCGCACGCGATTGTCCGAATGCGCCATAGTCAATTTGACGGGAACCGTATTATGCTACGGTCGTGAAGGTCGGCTTTTACGTCCCGCGCCCGCGAATGGCCGCGGCGGAATGACGAGAGGCCCCGGGCGCTTCCAGTTTTCGGAGGCGCTCTCCAAGGCCGCCGCTTTCCGGCAATGAATGCCGGGCCTGGCCGGTGCGCGTTGCGCGCCGGAGGTGTGCAATGCGGGGAGGGGTTCCCGATGGCCATGACAGGTGTCGTCAAGTTCTTCAATGCCGAACGCGGTTACGGATTCATCAAGCCGGATGATGGCGGACGCGATGTGTTCGTCCATATCACCGCAGTGGAGCGTGCCGGGTTGAAGGATCTGATCGAAGGACAGCGTATTACTTTTGAAGTCGAGCCCGACAAGAAGGGCAAGGGGCCGAAGGCGGTCGATCTCGTCGTTTCGCCCTGATGCATATTCGGGATTAAACCCCGCAACTGAAAATCCCGGGCGCGAGGCCCGGGATTGATAACATGCGAATGTGCTGCGCCGGTCAGAAGCGGTAGTTGACGCCGAGACGGACCGTGCTGAAGCTGTAACCGTTCGGCACGCCGGTCATCAGGTAGTTCCTCTCGCTGAGATCGACATAGAGATACTCGACCTTGGCGGACCAGTTCTGGTTGATCGCGAATTCCGCGCCGGCGCCGATCGTCCAGCCCGCTGATGTGCTGCTTTCGGAAATGCCGCCGGGACGCTCGACTTTCAGCGCGCCGAAAGCGAGACCGCCGGTGCCGTAAAGCAGCACGTTGTTGAAAGCGTAACCCACGCGGCCGCGCACGGTGCCGAACCAGGGGTTGGAGAATTTCCACGGCGCGAATGTATCGTCCGACGAATTGAGTTGCAGATCGCCTTCGATGCCGGCCACCCACGCGCCGTTTTGCCAGTTGTAACCGATCTGAAGACCGCCGAGCACGCCGGATGGCTTTGCTCCGCTGTTGGAAACGTCGCCCCAGCCGTAACCGAGGTTGCCGCCGATGTAGGGTCCGATCCAGCTGTTGGCGAGCGGCTGATTGACCGTGTAGGGCTGCGCATAAGGGCGGCGGCCATAGATGTCGGCGGCGTGCGCCGATGCGGTCATGCAGGTCGCGGCGACAATCGCGCCGAAAATCGTCTTCTTCATTGTACTCTCCTCACGCGCGCGCCGGCGTCGCCGTGTTTGACAAACGTGGCGCGGCGGACCCCTCGTGGTTACGAAAGCCCACCTTTTCTTCGTAAAATTTATCGATAGTTTTACGTTAAGCGGTCGTTAAGGCGGCATGCCGCCCCCTTCACATCCTTAAGAAAGTGTTACAAATCGGGCCGCGCCGACGCCGGGCCGGAAATCGTGCCGGGTTCCTCGATGCGCTGGATGAATTCATCTGCAGCTCTTAAGTTCTGATCATGATTCACGACACCTCCGATCCGACGCAACCTCCGGTTCAACCGGCGCAGGAAGCTCCCGCGCAGGAACCCTCCGTGCGGAACCTGCGCGGACAGGATGTCGATCCGGCTTCGATCGCCGTCGCTGATGACGATGAAGAAGCACGGCTTCCGGAGCAGGACGACGAGTCCGCCGAGTTCGCCGGCGAGGCCATCCTCGCGGTCGGCCGCGCCGCGATCGAGCGTGCGGTAAAACTCGCGCCCACGTCGCCCGGCGTCTATCGCATGCTCAATGCGGCCAACGACGTGCTTTATGTCGGCAAGGCCAAGAGCGTGAAGAAGCGGCTCGCGTCCTATGCGCGGCCGACCGGGCAGGTGGCGCGCATCGCGCGCATGATCGCGGCGACGGTCAATGTGGAGATGATCTCCACCGCGACCGAGACCGAGGCGCTGCTGCTGGAAGCCAACCTCATCAAGCAGCTTCGTCCGCGCTTCAACGTGCAACTGCGTGACGACAAGTCGTTTCCCTATATCCTGATCACCGGCGACCACTGGGCGCCGCAGATTCTCAAACATCGCGGCGCGCAAACCCGGCCGGGGCGTTACTTCGGGCCGTTCGCGTCGGCCGGCGCGGTTGGGCGCACCATCACGGCTCTGCAGCGCGCGTTCCTGGTTCGCTCCTGCACCGACTCGTTCTTCGAGAGCCGGACGCGCCCCTGCCTGCTGTATCAGATCAAGCGCTGCTCCGGCCCGTGTACCGGAGAGATTGATTTCCCCGGCTATACCGAACTGGTCCGTGAGGCGAATGAGTTTCTCTCCGGCCGCTCGCGGCTGGTGAAGCAGGAACTCGCGGGCGAAATGGAGAAGGCGTCGCATGAACTCGAGTTCGAGCGCGCGGCGCTGTACCGTGATCGCCTTGCCGCACTCTCCGCGATCCAGTCGCAGCAGGGCATCAATCCGCGCACTGTTGAAGAGGCGGACGTGTTCGCGATCCACCAAGAAGGCGGCTATTCCTGCGTCGAGGTGTTCTTCTTCCGCACCGGACAGAACTGGGGCAACCGCGCCTACTTCCCGCGCGCCGACAAGGCGATGCCGGCGGAGGAAGTGCTGGGCTCGTTCCTCGCGCAGTTCTACGACGACAAGCCGCCGCCGAAACTGATCCTGCTGTCGCATCGCATCGAGGATCAGGCGCTGCTCTCGGACGCGCTTGGTGTGAAGGCGGGATACAAGGTCGAGGTCTCGACGCCCCAGCGCGGCGAAAAGAAGGAATTGGTCGCGCATGCGCTGACCAATGCCCGCGAAGCGCTGGGCCGCAAGCTTGCCGACACCGCGACGCAGACCCGCCTGCTGCAGGGGCTATCGACCGCGCTCGGTCTGCCGCACGTGCCCAAGCGCATCGAGGTCTACGACAACAGTCACATTCAGGGCACTAACGCGGTCGGCGCAATGATCGTTGCGGGACCGGAAGGCTTCCTCAAGAATCAATATCGCAAGTTCAACATCAAGTCGGAGGGCCTGGCGCCGGGTGACGACTACGGCATGATGCGCGAGGTGCTGGAGCGCCGCTTCAAGCGGCTGATCGGCAGCGCGGCCGACGGCAGGAAGCCCGAGAAGGAAAGCGACGACACCGTGCCGCAATGGCCCGATCTCGTTATCATCGACGGCGGCCAGGGCCAGCTCAACGCGGTGCGCGAAATCTTCACCGGCCTGAATCTGACCGGCGTGTCGCTGATCGCGGTGGCCAAGGGACCGGACCGCGATGCCGGGCGCGAAACCCTGTTCATGCCCGACCGGCCGTCCATCAAGCTGGAGCCGCGCGATCCGGTGCTGTATTTCATCCAGCGGCTGCGCGACGAGGCTCATCGTTTTGTGATCGGATCGCACCGCAAGCTGCGCAAGAAAGACATCCGGGAAGCCGGCTTGCAGGAAATCCCCGGCATCGGCCCGTCACGCAAGCGTGCGCTGCTGCATCATTTTGGTACCTTAAAAGAGATCGAGCGGGCCTCGGTGGCCGATCTCGGCAAGGTTCCGGGCGTCAGTGCTGAAAGTGCTCGCAAAATCTTCGATTTCTTTCATCCCGGCAGCGGGTAAACGCCTCGCCACTGCCTACATCTGGACTTGGCCGAAATGCGTCCGCAGGGCTGTTGACGCCGGGGCTTTCGCAGTATTGGTAACGTTCATGACCAGTGTCGCCGCCAGAAAGCCAGCAAAGCGTTCGCTGTCTTTGCCCAATATCCTGACCTACTCGCGGATCGCCGCCATCCCGGTGGTGATCGGCTGCATGTATGCGCAGTCTCTTTACGGCGCGCCGCTGTGGCTGCGCTGGGTGGCGCTGTTTGTTTTCATCGCGGCGGGCATCACCGATTTTCTCGACGGCTATTACGCGCGGATCTGGGACCAGCAATCGTCGCTGGGCAAGATGCTGGACCCGATCGCCGACAAGCTCCTCGTCGCATCGTGCCTGCTGATGCTGGCGGCGGATGAGACCATCAAGGGCTGGTCGCTGTGGGCCGCGATCGTCATCCTGTGCCGCGAGATACTGGTCTCGGGCCTGCGTGAATATCTCGCCGCCGTTCGCATCAGCGTACCGGTGTCGCAACTGGCGAAGTGGAAAACCACAGTGCAGCTTGTGGCCATCGGCTTTCTGATCGCAGGCGAAGCTGGCGAAATGATCCTGCCGCCGACCATCCTGATAGGCCTCGTGCTGTTGTGGGTCGCAGCCGTTCTCACCATCTACACCGGATGGGATTACCTCCGCGCGGGGATCCATCATCTGACCGAGGAAGACCGGTGAAGGTTCTTTATTTCGCATGGGTGCGCGAACGCATCGGCAAGACCGAGGAAACGCTCGATCCGCCGGCGGATGTGCGCACGGTTGCGGACCTGATGCAGTGGCTGGTGGCGCGGGGCGAGGAATACGCCAATGCATTCGCATCGCCGCGCACCATCCGCGCCGCGATCGATCACACCCACGTCAAGCCCGACACCGCGATTGCCGGCGCGCGCGAGATCGCATTCTTCCCGCCGATGACCGGCGGCTGATTTTCAGATGACGGCACCCGTCACCATCCGTATTCAGTCTGCCGATTTCGACATCGCGGCGGAAATCGCGGCGCTGACCAAAGGCAATACGGATGTCGGCGCGGTGGTGAGCTTCTCGGGGATTTGCCGGGGCGGCGAGGGCGACAAGGCGATCGCCGCGATGACGCTGGAACATTACCCCGGCATGGCGGAAGCCGAGATCGGGCGGCATGTGTCCGAGGCGGTCGCGCGCTGGCCGCTGACCGGCGTCACCGTGATCCATCGTTATGGCCGCGTCGTGCCGGGCGACAACATCGTCGCGGTGCTGACGGCTTCGGTTCATCGCGAGGCGGCGTTTCAGGCGGCTGAGTTCCTGATGGACTATCTCAAGACCAATGCGCCGTTCTGGAAATCCGAGGAGCGCTTGGGCGGCGGCGATGCTCCCTCAACAAGCTGGGTCAATGCGCAGGCCCATGACGACAAAGCAGCGGCGCGGTGGAAAAAGTAATGGCAAAGAAATCGAAATCTGCTGCGAAGGCTTCCGCGAAGCAGGCGTCCGCAAAACGCGGCGCGACGCGCGCGAAAGCGAAGAAACTGCTGAAACCCGCGACGCCGCCGAAGGTCGCCCCGGGCGAACTCGTGACGCTGCTCGACCTGATGCGCTACGGCGTCAGCCGTTTCGTCGAAGCCGAAGTGGTGTTTGCTCACGGCACCACCGATCCGGTGGCGGAAGCGGCGTTTATCGTCTGCGAAGTCCTGCATCTGCATCCCGACCAGTTCGAGATGTTCGCGAATGCGCGGGTCACCGCGCATGAAGCCGCAAAAATTCTCCACTTGATCGAAAAGCGTATCGCCACCCGCAAGCCCGCCGCCTATCTCGTCAATAAAATCTACATGCGCGGGCTGCCGTTCTATGTCGATGAGCGGGTGATCGTGCCGCGTTCCTTCATTGGCGAACTGCTGGATTCGCATTTCAGCGGCGAGGTCGAGGAGGAAGGCGGTTCGCTGATTGACGATCCGATCAACGTCACGCGGGTGCTCGATCTCTGCACCGGCTCGGGTTGCCTGGCGATTTTGGCGTGCCAGAGTTTTCCGAATGCAACCGTCGATGCGGTGGATATTTCACCCGACGCGCTGGCGGTGGCCGCACGCAATATCGCCGACTACGGCCTCGAGGACCGCGTTTCCCTGTATCATGGTGACCTGTTCGATGCGGTGAACGACGCGCGCTACGATCTCATCATTACCAATCCGCCCTATGTCGATGCCGAGGGCATGGCGGGGTTGCCGCGCGAATGTTTGCACGAACCGTCGATTGCTTTCGATGGCGGTGACGACGGCCTCGACATCGTGCGCAGGATTCTCGATATGGCGAAGGATCACCTGACGCCGGACGGCGGCTTGCTGTGCGAGATCGGCCGTGGCCGCGACGTGCTGGGCGATGCCTATCCGAACCTGCCGCTGCTGTGGCTCGATACGGAAGACTCCGACGGCGAGGTATTCTGGCTTCCTGCCGAGGCGCTCTGACCCGAACAGACAGGGAGAGATTGCATGACCGCTGAACGCTTTCTGTGTGAAGCGATCGGTCTGGCGCGTGAGAATGTCCGCCGTGGCGGCCGGCCCTTTGGCGCGGTGCTGGTCAAGGACGGCAAGGTGATCGCGACCGGCGTGAACGAGATCGCGGCGACCGGCGATCCGACCACGCACGCTGAATTGCAGGCAATCCGCGCCGCGAGCCGTGTGCTTGGTTCGCCGCGGCTCGATGGTTGCGCGATCTATGCCAGCGGACATCCGTGTCCGATGTGTCTGGCGGCGATGCATCTCACCGGCATCACCGATGTCGCCTACGCCTATTCCAACCAGGACGGCGAACCTTACGGCCTCTCGACGGCTGCGATCTACGGGCAGTTGGCGCTGCCGGTTGCGAGCCAGACCGCGCTCAAGGTGACTTACGAGCCGGTGCGCCCGGAAGGCGACGACATCTACGAATTGTGGCTCAGAACGCGGGGTCGGTAGGTCAGCAAAAAGGCCATGCGCGATACGCGCATGGCCCTGGTGTTCAACGAACAGTTCGCCGGTTACAGGACTTTCCTGATCCAGTTGTGCGTGTCGGCCGCGCGACCGTACTGGATATCGACCAGTTTCTTGCGCAGTCCCATCGCGACGGGGCCTGCGGCGCCGCCGTTGATGGTGAAATCGCCGCTCGCGGAACACACCTTGCCGATCGGCGAGATGACGGCTGCCGTGCCGCAGGCGAAAGCCTCCTTCAGCTTTCCGCTGGCTGCGTCCGCGCGCCACTGGTCGATGGTGTAGAGTTCTTCGCGCACGCGCGTGCCGGTTTCCTTGGCGAGCGCGATGATCGAATCCCGGGTGATGCCCGGCAGAATCGTGCCGAGCGGCGGCGTCAGCAGCGACCCGTCGTCGAACACGAAGAACACGTTCATGCCGCCCAGCTCCTCGATGTAGCGGCGCTCGACCGCATCGAGGAAAACGACCTGATCGCAACCGTGATCGATGGCCTCGGCCTGCGCGCGCAGGCTTGCGGCGTAGTTGCCGCCGCACTTGACGGCCCCGGTGCCGCCGATCGCGGCGCGCGTGTAGTTCTCCGACACCCAGATCGACACCGGCGCAGGTCCGCCCTTGAAATAGGAGCCGACCGGCGATGCGATGACGGCGAAGATATATTCCGAGGACGGCTTCACGCCGAGGAAGACCTCGTTGGCGATCATGAACGGCCGCAGATAGAGACTGCCCTCGCCACCCGGAATCCAGGCGCTGTCGATGCGCACGAGCTGCTCGACCGCATCGATGAACACAGGCTCGGGCAGCGGCGCCATGGCCATCCGCTCGGCCGAATTGCGGAAGCGCCGGGCATTGGCATCGGGACGGAACAGGTTCACGCCGCCGTCGTCGCGCTTGTAGGCCTTGAGGCCTTCGAAAATCTCCTGCGCATAGTGCAGAACGGCTGTGGCCGGATCGAGCGGGAAGTTCGCGCGGGATTCGACGCGCGCGCCGTGCCAGCCCTTGCCTTGACTGTAGCGGACCAGAGCCATGTGATCGGTGAAAACGCGGCCGAAGCCGGGGTCAGCGAGTTTCGCTGTGCGCTCCGTCTCGGGCGTCGGATTCGTCGCAAGCTGCGTTTCGAATTCCACCAACATCGCGCCATCGATTTTATCGAACGAAACTCCCATCGCTTTTCTCCAGATCGGCCGGTCCAGTTTCAGGAGCCGGCAGGCGCTCGTTCGTTTGTCGAGAGCGGTTAAGTCCAGTATGTTTCGTGGAATGTCGACCGACAATCGCACGGCGAAAAATTCGCTTCTTTTCCGGCCGAAGTTTTCAGGAGCCCTGAGAGGCCGGAGCCGGCGAAATATCCGAATATTTCGTGAAGCTTGGTCTTTTTGTAATATTGAACCCAAGATATGTCAATATGCCTGACGTAAATTTCAAAACGCAGGGTGCAGGGCAGGCTCCCGGCAAGGAGGGGGCCGGCGGTTCCCCGCCGCGCGGCGACCAGCGCTGGGACATCATCGAACTGTTGTTTTTCGCCTATCGGGATTTCGTCGGCGACGCCGATCATGTGCTGGAAGAGTTCGGTTTCGGCCGCGCCCATCACCGCGTGGTGCACTTCGTGACCCGCTATCCGGGCCTCAAGGTCGCGGACCTGCTGGATGTGTTGCGGATCACCAAGCAGTCACTGGGACGGGTTCTGAAACAACTGCTCGATGAGGGCTATATCGTTCAGAAGGCCGGCGACGCCGACCGGCGTCAGCGTCTTCTTTTCGCCACCCCGAAGGGTGAGGCCCTTGTGGTGAAACTGGCCGGACTCCAGACCGCGCGGATCAACCGCGCGCTCGAGGCGATCGGCCCGGAGGGCGCCGACGCCGCGCGCCAGTTTCTGCTCGGGATGATCGACGACACCGATCCCGACAAGGTGCTGGAGGGAATCCTCCGAAGCGGCCGCCAGACGGCGAAGGATGCAAGGTGATCGACATCGCAACACCTGAGCGAACCCGCCGGCAACTGGCCGACGATGCGCCGCATCTGCTGCTGGTCGATGACGACCGCCGGATTCGCGATCTGCTGTCGCGCTTCCTCGGCAACGAAGGCTATCGCGTCACCACCGCCAAGAGCGCAGCCGATGCGCGCGCCAAGCTGACCGGATTGCATTTCGACCTGTTGATTCTCGACGTGATGATGCCAGGGGAAACCGGGTTCGATCTCGCGCGCTCGATCCGCGTCTCCTCCGCGGTGCCGATCATCATGCTCACGGCCCGGCACGAAGCCGAAAGCCGGATCGAGGGATTGCAGATCGGCGCCGACGATTACGTGGCCAAGCCGTTTGAGCCGCGCGAGCTGGTGTTGCGCATCGCCAATATCCTCAAGCGCGCCGCGCCGGTGATCGCGCCGCCGGTGGAGTCGGTCGCGTTCGGGCCGTACGTGTATCACCTGGAGCGCGGTGAACTGCGCGACGGCGACAAGATCATCCATCTCACCGACCGCGAGCGCGACATGCTGCGTATTCTGAGCGCAACACCGGGTGAAACGGTGCCGCGCGGGGCGCTGACCGGCGGCGACGGCAGCGCCAACGAACGCGCGGTGGACGTGCAGATCAACCGGCTGCGGCGCAAGATCGAGCGCGATCCCGCCAATCCGCTGTTCCTGCAGGCGGTGCGCGGTATCGGCTACCGCCTCGTGGCGTCGCCGTGAGCAGGCCGGACGCGCCATGAGCACGCTCGACACCGGCCTCACATTTATTCGGACGGCGTCGCGGCGCGTCTCCAGCGCCAGCGAATGGCTGGGGCGATGGTTCAAGGAACTGATGCCGAAGGGGCTCTACGCCCGCGCGCTGCTGATCATCATCGTGCCGATGGTCATTTTGCAGTCGGTGGTGGCGTTCGTATTCATGGAGCGCCACTGGAACACGGTGACGCGGCGTCTGTCCGCCGCCGTGGTGCAGGACATTTCCGCGCTGATCGACGTTTACAGGTCCTTTCCGCAGGATAAGGACCGCACGCAGATCAAGCGGATCGCGCAGCAGCGTCTCGGGCTGGTGGTGGATTTCCTGCCCGTCAACGACATGCCCGCACCGGGACCGAAGCCGTTCTTCTCGCTGCTCGACCAGACCCTGTCGGTGCAGCTCAGCCGCCAGATCGGACGGCCGTTCTGGATCGACACCGTCGGGCGCTCGTCGCTGGTGGAAATTCGCATCAAGCTCGATGACACGGTGATGCGCGTCTTCGCGCAGCGCAGCGCGGCCTATGCGTCGAACTCCGAAATCTTCATCTTCTGGATGCTGGGCACGTCGTCGATCCTGCTGATCGTCGCGGTGCTGTTTCTGCGCAACCAGATCAAGCCGATCCTGCGGCTTGCGGACGCCGCGGAAAGTTTCGGCAAGGGCCGCGAGGTGCCGGATTTCCGCCCGCGCGGGGCGCGCGAGGTTCGCCGTGCGGCGCTCGCCTTCATGGAAATGAAATCCCGCGTCGAACGCAGCATCGAGCAGCGCACCGCGATGCTGGCCGGCGTATCCCACGATCTGCGCACCATCCTGACGCGCTTCAAGCTGGAGATGGCGCTGATCGGTGACAGCCCGGAAGTCGAGGGCATGCGCAAGGACGTCGACGAGATGGCCGGCATGCTGGAGGCGTATCTGGCTTTCGCGCGCGGCGACAGCGGCGAGCACGCGCAGCCGACCGATATGGAGCAGGCACTGGAGGAGTTGCGCAGCGACGCCGAGCGTCACGGCCATGCCGCCACCGTCGTCTTCCACGGTCTGCCGGTGGTGATCGTGAAGCCTGCGGCGTTCAAGCGCTGTCTCGCCAATCTGGTGTCGAACGCCGCGCGTCATGCCGATGCGATTGCGATCACCGGGCATCGCGATCATCGCTATCTGACGGTGACGATCGACGACGACGGTCCCGGCATCCCGCTCGACATGCGCGAGGAAGTGTTCAAGCCGTTCCTGCGGCTCGACGATGCGCGCAATCAGGACGAGGGCGGCACCGGCCTCGGCCTTGCGATTGCCCGTGACATCGCCCGCTCGCATGGCGGCGACATCACACTCGGCGACAGTCCGCTGGGCGGATTGCGTGCGACGGTGCGCGTGCCGGTGTAGCCGTCATTGCGAGCGAAGCGAAGCAATCCAGAGCACAGGTCAAAAGCTGGATTGCTTCGTCGCCTTGCTCCTCGCAATGACGGAATGAAATCTACTTCGCCAGTTCCTTCGAGCGCTTTGTCGCCGCCGCGATCGCGCGGGTCAGCAACGGCTGAAAGCCATCGGTGCCCATCAGCACCTCAAGTGCGGCTGCGGTGGTGCCGCCCGGCGAGGTGACGTTCTTGCGCAAGGTCGCGCTGTCGAGATCCGAGCGATGCAGCAGTTCGCCCGATCCCGCGACGGTTTCGCGCGCAAGCTTTGTCGCCAATGCTTCCGGCAATCCCGCCGCCACGCCGGCGCGCGCCAGTTCTTCGGCGAGCAGGAACACATAGGCCGGTCCTGACCCCGAGACGGCGGTAACGGCATCCATCAGCGCTTCGTCCTCGACCCATTCGACGCTGCCGGTGGCGCGCAGCAGCGCATCGGCAACCGCGCGCTGATCCGGCGTCACGCCGTTCGCCGGCACCGCAACCGTGATGCCGCGTCCGATGGCGGCGGGTGTGTTGGGCATGGCGCGGATCACCTTGCCGCCGCAAACCTCGGTGAGGGCCATCATGGTTGTCCCGGCCATGATCGACACCACAAGCGTGGACGCGCCGACCAGCGGCCGCAGTTGCGGCCCGGCCTCGCGAAACATCTGCGGCTTTACCGCCAGCACCAGCACGTCGGTGGTGCCGATGCTCCTGGTGTCCGGATTGAGCCGCACGCCGCGCGCGGCGAAGTCGCGTGTCTCGTCAGAGGGGTGTGGCTCGATGATCGCCACGCGGCTGGCGTCGAGTCCGCCGTGGAGCCAGCCGGACAGCATCGCGCCGCCCATCTTGCCCGCGCCCGCGAGGACGAGTGAGCCTGTGATTTTTTTTAGAGCGTCGGAGGTTGGTGTTGCCATGACTCAATCCACTCGGGGGCGTCCCCGCGAAAGCGGGAACCCATAACCATAGAGTTCTATTGAATGAGCGGGAGCGCAACAAGCTGTCGCAGCTTGTGCGGGCCAAAAGATGGGCCCCCGCTTTCGCGGGGACGACATCGTTCTTTGGTGAGTTCGGACAGTAAGCGAATTACGCCTCGCCGGCGGTATCGAACATCGCGGCGGTCATGGCCTCGGCGGCGGTCTTGCCAGCCCAGACCACGAATTGCAGCGCCGGATAATAACGCTCGCAGGCGTGCAGCGCGCCTTCCAGCATCAGTTCGCACTGCGCCGGAGATGCGGTCATGCCGCCGGGCAGGATCAGCGCCTGACGGTACATGATCGATCCGGTCGCGAGCCAGACGTCGAAGTGGCCGATCCACAATTGCTCGTTGATCGCGGCGATCAGGCGCTGCACTTCTCCGCGCCGCGCTTCGGGAATCTTTATGTCGAAAGCGCAGGCCAGATGCAGCGCGTCGATGTCACCCATCCAGGTGAACGACAGTTGATAGTCGGTCCACTGTCCCTGCGTCAGGATCGTGATTTCGTCCTGGCCGGAGCGTTCGAATGACCAGTCGTTCGATGACGCGATCTCTTCGACCACCGACAGGGGGCTGTTCCGCGAATCCGTGATGATGTCCAGATGGGACATGCTGCCTTCACCCTGAGTTGGTGTGGGATGTGAAACGCTGAACGAAACGCAAAGAACGAGCGATGACTGTCGCTGCAAGTTCTCCGTTTACGATCATGACGGCCCGGGTTTCGGATCGTGCGCCGCAACGGCAACCTTGTGTCAACATTGATCGGTGATTTGCGGAATCTGCGCAACGCAGTGCCGAATCCCGTCCACAGGCAAAGGGTTAATTTCGTCAGTCTTCAACAGGAAGCGGCGAATGCGAACGCGAATTGCGGTTTGTACCCGCTCGCGCGTCAATTCGTGAGTCTGCGCATGAGCTTAACCCGGATCGTTTCGCGTCTCGGCGCGCGTGCGCATGAGAACAAAACGGAATCGGATTCGCCAAACACGAGTCGCGCGCGTTCATTGCGCGCGCCGGGCGAATAAAAATATTTTTTGAGAATTGAGCTGTTCAGTCGAACAGGCTCGACACCGACTCTTCGGAGGCGGTGCGGCCGATCGCTTCGGCGATCAGGGTGGCCACCGAGAGCACGCGGATGTTCGGAGCCTTGCGCATCGCGTCCGTCGGCTGGATCGAGTCGGTGATCACCAGTTCCTTGAGCTGCGATGAGGTAATGCGCGCGACCGCGCCGCCCGACAAAACCCCATGGGTGAGATAGGCCGAGACTTCCTTGGCGCCGTACTTGAGCAGCGCGTCGGCGGCATTCACCAGCGTGCCGCCGGAATCGACGATGTCGTCGATCAGGATGCAGGTGTAGCCGGCGACATCGCCGATCACGTTCATGACTTCGGATTCGCCGGCGCGTTCGCGGCGCTTGTCGACGATCGCCAGAGGTGCGTTGATCCGCTTGGCGAGGCCGCGTGCGCGGGCCACGCCGCCGACGTCGGGCGACACCACCATCACGTTGGCGAGGTCGAACTTTTCCTTGATGTCGCGCACCATCAGCGGCGAGGCATAAAGGTTGTCGGTCGGGATATCGAAGAAGCCCTGAATCTGGCCGGCATGCAGGTCCAGCGTCATGACGCGGTCCGCACCGGCATGGGTGATCATGTTGGCCACCAGCTTGGCCGAAATCGGGGTGCGGCCACCGGCTTTGCGGTCCTGCCGCGCGTAGCCGAAATAGGGGATCACGGCGGTGATGCGGCGCGCGGAGGCGCGGCGCAGCGCATCGGTGATGATCAGCAATTCCATCAGATGGTCGTTGGTCGGAAACGACGTCGACTGGATAATAAAGACGTCGGAGCCGCGGACGTTTTCCTGGATCTCGACGAAGATTTCCATGTCGGCGAAGCGGCGCACGCTCGCCTTGGTCAGCGGCACGCCGAGGACCGAAGAAATCTCGGCAGCCAATTCGGGGTTCGAATTGCCGGCCACCAGCTTGATGGAGCCGTTCTTCGCTGAATTCGCAGCTTCTCCTCGTGATGTGGGGGAAACGCTTTTCAACATATCGGTCGCTGCCTATGGAACTTGGTGATCAGCTCTTTTGCAGGCGCGTGATAACAAGGACCGAACGAGGCTGGCAATACAAAGCCAACGATTCGCGTACGTTTTCCTGCAAAAACCAATGCCTTGCGGTGCCTGCACCCTTAATGGGCGCTGAAGGCCAGTGTTTGCATTTGTACGGGGGCCGATTCGGGCGGATTCCCGTCGATCTGCGCGACGGCAGGGCCGGATCGGGGCGCCGCCGGCGCAGGGGAGTCCGGGGCCGGGCCGGTCCCGCTGATCAAGCCGTTCAGGCCATTCAGTCCCGCCAGCGCGATCCGGCGCATTAGCTGGTCGTCAGCGGTGGCCCAGGCGTCGCCGCCCTTGCCGCCGGGTTCCTCGCCGCTGAGGCGGATGGCGCGTTCCTGATCCCGGTCATAGACGTCCCAGACCCAGGCGATGGTGGTTTTTCCGCGCCGGATCTGCGCCGACAGGTAGCTGCGGACCCGATACGAGGCCTGCGCTTCGCGCGACACGATGGTGAAACTGCGGGCGGCGGATTCGGCTTCCAGGGCCCGCACCAGCCGGTCGAACACCTGCGGCGGCGGGCCGTCGACGGATTCGAAGGCGACGGTGGGGCCGAAGCTCCCGGTGGTCGCAACCGGCCCGGAGCCATTGGTGGTGCAGGCCGCCGTCAGGCTCAACAGGATCAGCAACAGGGGCGCCCGCGCAACCCGCAGCGCCGCCGAAGTGATTGTTCGCCTTTTGAAATTCATGCCCGCGCCCCGAGTGCGTCGCCGGCGGGGTTGTGCCCTGCGCGGCGGGGTTCGGTCCAGCGATATCGTTAATGAGCGTTAACGTCTAGGGCAGGCGGAGGGCAGGTCTTGGGCAGGGTTTGCAATCTCCCACCACGGCCACCGGCATTTGAACCAAATCCGAGCGGAGGCGGGACGATCAGGCCAGATGATGCTTCATCGCTTCGGTGACCCAGACCCATTCCCGGTTCGGGCCAGCGCGCTAACCGTCCAGCACGATGGCGTGGATGTTGCGGCCGTAGTCCGGTTCCTTGCGGTGGGTCGTGCGGCGGTAGCTGAAGAACCGCTCGTCCGCGTAGGTATCGACGCCGACATCGTCGATCATCAGGATGCCGGCGCGCTCCAGCCGAAACCGGATGTATCCGGCCAGGTCGAACATCGCATGGTTCGCGCGCGCGGACGGCACGAAGAAACGCGCATTGTCGGACGCGCCTTCCGAAAAGCGCGCAACGAATTCCGCGCCGACCTCATAGCTTTGTTGCCGGATCAGCGGACCGATGGCGGCGATGATGCCGCCGCGTGATGCGCCGAGGCCTTCCATTGCCGCGATCGTATTCTCAAGCACCCCGCCGATCGCGCCCTTCCAGCCGGAATGCGCCGCGCCGATCACGCGCGCCTGCGGATCGACAAACAGTATCGGGCCGCAGTCAGCCGCCGTGACGCCGAGTGCGAGTCCCGGCGCGTTCGTCACCATCGCATCGGCCTTCGGGCGCGAGCCGGTATCCCACGGCGCGGTGGCGACCGCGACATCGGGCGAGTGAATCTGGAACACGGTGAGGAACTGCGCGGGTGCGACGCCGAGATGCTCCGCCATGCGCCGGCGGTTCTCGGTGACATGCGCCGGATCGTCTTGCGAACCGATGCCGCCGTTGAGGCTTTCATAGATACCGTGCGAGACGCCGCCTTCCCGCGAAAAGAACGCGTGACGCAAGCCCGGCACGGCCGACAACAGCGACGACGAGAACGTCATGATTTGGCGTCCTGATCGGACAGCGCCGCCAGTGTGTCGATCGCGGGATGCGAGATGCCGAGCACCTTGAACAGCGAACCCATGCCTTCGGGGCTCGGGCCGGTGAGGCGGGCGAGGCCAGCGGCAATCAGTTTCTGGCCGTCTTCGGTGGCGTTCTTCATCAGCGCCTGCGCGCGGGTCTCGATGCCGAGTCTGTTGAGGAACGCGCCTTGCTCCACCGGACCATGGGCGCGCGCGCCGACGTCTTCGGCCGCGCGGGCAAGCGCCTGAAAATCCACATGCGCGGTGAGGTCGGCAAGGCCCGCGTTGCGCAGCGGATTGGTATAGTTGTGCCGCGCCACGGCCTGGAAGGTGTCGCCGGCGTCGCTGCGCAGATGACCGTAGTCGATGATCAAGGCAGCGCCGCCCTGATCGCGGACACGGCGGGCGAGGGTGATGACCTCATTATCTGGACGCCACTCGAAGATCGCGCCGACCGGCGCGGCCCGCGCCAGCGGCGGCAGCAACACCTCGAAACGGGGAATCGGATTCGCGGCCGTGCCGAAGGCGAGAATGTCGTCGTCGATTTCAATGGTGCGCTCGTGCCATCCGGTTTCCTTCCGCACGGCCTGATGGATCGGCAGCGCATCGAAGAATTCGTTGGCGAGAATGATCGCAGGTCCTTCGGGAATATCGTCAATCCTGTCGTACCATTCCACATGGGCCGCGTCGGCGAGCTTGTCGCGCTGCTTGTCGCGCAGCGTCGGGCTCGCCTCGACCAGATGCACGCTGATCGCGTCGTGGAACGCCGGCAGGATCCGCACCGCGCGTAGCGCGTCCGCCATCATGGTGCCGCGGCCCGGTCCAAGCTCGATGAACTTGACTTCCTGCGGCATGCCCATCGCGTTCCAGACCGACGCCGCCCACAGGCCGATCAGCTCGCCGAACATCTGGCTGACTTCCGGCGCGGTGATGAAATCGCCGTCGCGGCCGAGCGGATCGCGCTTGAGATAGTAGCCGTACTGATGGTGCGTCAGGCAGATCTGCATGTATCGCGACACCGGCATCGGGCCGCTCGCGGCGATCTGCTTCCGGATCAGGGTTTCAAGGGGGGAATAATCGGACACGGCAATCTTTCAGAACAATCGGGAATCGCGAATTCAAATATTATCTTACGTTATTACGCCTTGCCTGGCTTTGCATCCGCTGTTCGCGGTCCCCGCCGCCACGCGGCCGCGATAAAGGCGAGGCCCGCAATGATCATCGGAACCGACAGGATCATCCCCATCGTCAGTCCGCCCCACAGAAATCCCAGTTGCGGATCGGGTTCACGGAAAAATTCGCTGATGATGCGCGCGACGCCGTAAAGCGCGGCGAATGCGCCGATGATCAGGCCGGGACGTTTCAACGCGCCGCCACGGATCAATAGCGCCAGCGCGATAAAGAGCACCACGCCCTCAAGCCCTGCTTCATAAAGCTGGCTCGGGTGACGCGGCAGCGGCCCGCCGTTGGGGAACACCATTGCCCACGGCACGCTCGCATCCGCTGCGCGGCCCCACAACTCGCTGTTGATGAAGTTCGCCACGCGCCCAAGCAGGAGGCCGATCGGGCCGACCGCGCAGGTGACGTCGCCGAGCGACAGCACCGGGATCTTGCGCTTCCAGCCGAACAGCAACACCGCGATCACGCAGCCCATGAACCCGCCGTGGAACGACATCCCGCCGGTCCACAGCTTGAAGATCTCGGCGGGATGCTGCGCGAAGAAACCGAAATTGTAGAACAGCACATAGCCGGTGCGACCGCCGAGGATGATGCCGAGCGTCACCCACAGGATGAAATCGTCGAAATCCAGCACCGTGAACGGCGCCTTGCCGCCCCACAGCCGCTCGCTGCGGATGATCTTGCGTGCATAGAGCCAGCCCAGCACGATGCCGCCGATATAGGCGAGCGCGTACCAGCGGATCGCGATCGGCCCGATGGCGATGGCGATGGGATCGAAAACGGGGAACGCGATGGTCAGCATCATGAGCGGCTGTTTCCGGCGGCGTACGAAAGCCTTAATGCGAACGCTTCTTACATCTTGCGTCCCGGCAATGCCATCACCATTGTCTGCGTAAGCTAACTGCGGTATTCGGCCCTCGGAGCTTTATGATGACCCAGACCAGCAACCGTTTTTTCGACGAGATCGCGCGCCTGATGAACGACGCCGCGGGCGCCGCCTCGGGTGTGAAGCGCGAAGTGGAAACTGTCGTGCGCAGCCAGGCCGAGCGCGTCCTGCGTGACCTTGATCTCGTCAAGCGTGAGGAATTCGAGGCGGTCAGGGATATGGCGCGTCTGGCGCGCGAGGAGAACGAGGCGCTGAAGACGCGCATCGCCGCGTTGGAAAAGAAGCTCGGGCCCGTTGCGGAGACGTGAGGCTGTTTGCCTCCTGAAGGAGGAAAGCCCGCGTTAATCACCGCGCCCACGTCGTTCTCGTCTGCACGGGAACGATGAATTGGCTGTTAGCGCGCGAAGCTGACCATTTGAATCGAAAAGATTTGAGTTCGCGCCAAAGGCGTTGACCAGTGTGCGCTCAGAATCCATTTTGATCGCACAGGAGGATCTTGGCGCGCGCTGACGTTCCGAGGTGAGCCATGGCTCAGTTTAGCCGCACAAACATATCCGAAGTTGAGCATGTCATAACAGCGCCCGCCCCAAGGTGGGACAAGAAGATCGCCGCCGATCTGGTTTCCGAAATGGAAGCCTTCTTCGGAAAGGTGGATACGATCCCGCAGATGAAGCAGGCCCTGGCTATCGCGGGTTATCAGGGGCTTCAGCGGCAGATCGAAAAGGCCGTTGAGGGAAAGACGCACCTGGATGCGGTTCGGGCGATGGCATACGCGATGCGCAGCTTTGCACTCGGCAGTCCCGGATTGGCAATCGCTTCATTTCGCGATCCGGATGTCGATAACTCCGAGTGTCAGAAGGCCGCGGGACAACTGGCTCAAATCATACTGCGCGTTTTTGGAGACGCGGGCATCAGCGGCGCAGCCGTCAAGCACGCAATCCGTATCCTCAAGAGCCTTGTTCGCGGATTCGTCATCAACGAAATGTCGGCCCCGGTGGCTCGCCCCATCGAGTACCAAAAAAGCTATGTCGTCGCCGTCGAGATGTTCGTCAGCGGGTTGAGCGAGCTTCGGAAAGAAACCTGAACTCGCGTGCAGATCACGCACCGCAAAGGTTGATCATTCGCTGCCGGGAGATCAATCCAGCTTGATGCCGGCGGTCTTGATGACCTTCTCCCATTTCGCGGTTTCCGACGCGACATAGGCCGCCATCTCCTGCGGCGTGCTTTGCAGCGGGTCGATGCCTGCGTCGATCAGCTTCTGCTTGATCGCTGGATCGTTTACCGCCTTGAGATAGGCCTCGCGCAGTTTCGCGATGATCTCGGGCGAGACTTTCACCGGCGCGGAAAATCCCTGCCATGCCCACGCCTCGAAGCCCGGCACCGTGGCAGCGACCGCCGGAACGCCGGGCAATCCGTAGAACTCGCCGGGCGAGCATACGCCGATGGCCTTGATCGATTTCAGGTTGAGCTGCGAACGCGCGGTTGCGAAATCCACGAACATCATTCCGATCTGTCCGCCGGCGAGATCCTGCAGCGCCGGTCCCGCTCCCTTGTAGGGCACATGATTGAGCTTGATGCCGGATGACTGTGCGAACAGTTCCGCCGCGAGATGGAACGGCGAGCCGACGCCGGCGCTGGCATAGTCGATGGAGCCGGGCGCTTTCCTGGCGGCGTCGATCAGGGCCTGTACCGATCCGACATTGAGCTTGTCGGTGTTGACCAGCAACACGATGGCGAAACGTCCGGTCAGCGAGATCGGCGCGAAGTCCTTCTGCGGGTCATAGGGCAGCTTCTGGTACAGGCTTTTGTTGGACGCGTAGGTCGAGGTATCGCCCAGCAGGAAGGTGTAGCCGTTGGGCTCGGCCTTGGCGGCGGCCTCGGCGCCGATCTGCGTTCCGGCGCCGGGGCGGTTCTCCACCACGATCTGCTGGCCGAGGGTTGTACTCATCGAGACCGCCACCAGCCGCGCGAAGAAATCCGTGCCGCCGCCGGCGGCATAAGGAACGATCAGATGCACCGGCCGCGCCGGGTAGGCCTGTGCCCAGGCAGGCGCGGTCAGACCGGTCGCCGTCAAGCCTGCGCCGAGCGCGGCGGTGGCTGTCATGAACGAACGGCGGGTGAGCGGCAGATCGATCGGCATGGACGTTCTCCCTGCGCGGCCGATACATGCCGGCCAGCGTTCTCAATTAGTTGCAATTGCATCTAATCGCGACGGCGAGCCAAAAGCAATATCGTCAAGGCGTGCAAAGAGCCGTCCCGGCCAAGGCTGGACGACGTTGAGATTGACCGCTTACGTCCCCAGTGCGACCGGGCGAAAGGCCTGGCGCAGTGCGTTGTCGAGCTTGTCGCCCATCAATTCCATGATGCCGAAGGCCTGTTCCGGGGTCATCGCCGCCGTGGTGGCATCGGGCTCGAGCAGGCTGGCGTAGGTGTCCACCAGTGTCATGATGCGGGCGATGTCGCTGATCTGCTGTCCCTGGAGGCCGTCGGGATAGCCGGTTCCGTCGAGCATTTCGTGATGATGCAGCACGACGTCGAGCACTTCGCCGGGGAAGCCGCGCTGCTCCTTGAGCGCGTTGTATCCGAGCCGGGTGTGCTGGGCGAGGATGACGCTTTCGTCGTCCGTCAGTTCACCGCGCTTGTCGAGGATCGGCAGCGGCACGAACGCCTTGCCGACATCGTGAAGCAACGCGGCGCGCGTCAGGCGGCGCTGGTCGTCCTCGCGCATGCCGAGATGGTGAGCGAACGCGACGGCATAGCCGGTGACGTGGAGGGTGTGGCGATAGCTTCTGTTGTGATGCTTGTTGACCGCGATCAGCCATTGCCGCAGCGAGCAACGCTTCAGCGCGCGCAGGATCTGCGTCTCCGCCTGCATCACGTCGTCCAGCGAGAACGGCATTCCGGCTGGAAGCCGGCGGAAGATCTTCGACATCACGACAAGCGCTGCGGTGACACCGTTGCTCAGGATGCGTGCGTCGGTGGCGTGCTCGTCTTCCGGCGTTTCAGGAACGACCTGGCGAATCCGTTGCAGGATGCTTTCAGGATGGAAAGGCCGCTGAATCGTATCGGTCGCGCCGAGCGCCCACGCCTGTGCCGAGCCGTGATGGAGGGCGTCGGCCAGCACGAACAGCCGGGGCAGCGGTAAATACGCCTTGCCGGTCAGCTTGGCGCGGACGCGCTGCACCGCCGTGGCCGAGGTAAGGTCGATGTCGATCACGACGCCCGCGAAATCGCTCGCTGGCTGATCCGGCAGATCGAAAATCGAAATCGCTTCCACGCTGCCTGCGTTTCTCAGAATGCGGGCAAGCTCCTCGCTCTGGTCTTCGCAATCCGATGCGAGCAGCAGGCGCCGCGTGGATTGCGGGTGATCTGCCAAAGCCGGGAGTTTTGCCAAAGCGGCCATGTCCGTCCTCTGCGGGGCGTTCGGTGGTTATGTACTCCATAGGTGTAGCGAAAAACTGGTTCCCGACCCTTAACAGTTATCCTTAACGGTGAGTGGCGACGCCGGTCACGCAACCGTGGCTTCCACTCGTGGTACCGTTGATGAAGCTTGAATCAAATCCGGTGCTTCGCCGCGATGGTAACGATTGAGTAAAGCGCGCAACGGATATGCCGAAGATCCTGTCGATTCAGTACCTGCGCGCCGCCGCCGCCCTGATGGTGGTGTTCTTCCACGCCGACGGCATGGCGCACGAGTATTTCAGTTTTACCGGACTGGGATTCGGCGCGGCCGGAGTCGATATCTTCTTCGTGATCAGCGGTTTTATCATGTGGATCACCACGGCGTCGGATCGGGCCACGCCGGGGTCATTCGCCATGCACCGGATCATCCGCATTGTCCCGCTCTATTGGGCGATGACGCTGCTGCTCTACGGCGGCTGGCTGATCTTCCGCGATCCGGCGACGCTGCCGTCGCTGTGGAATCTGTTGCGGTCGCTGCTGTTCATTCCGTTCGTCTCGCCGCGCAGCGGCGAAATCCAGCCGCTGCTGATCGCCGGATGGACGCTGAATTTCGAGATGTTCTTTTACGCCGTGTTCGCGGGCGCGCTTCTGGTCGCGCGGCGTCATCGCGCATGGTTCGTCTGCACGATCCTCGGCGGGCTGGTGGCGTTGCCGCTGTTTGTCTCGCCCTCGGGTGCCGTTGCGCTGACCTATACCAGCCCGCTGCTGATCGAGTTCATGATCGGGTGTTTGCTCGGCATCATGTATGAGCGCAACGCGCTGCCCCGTCCGGGTGTGGCGATGTTTCTGCTTGTTATCGGATGCGGACTGCTGCTGACGTCGGGCATGCTGTCGGCGGCGGACATCACCGTCGTGCGCTTCTTTCACTGGGGTCTGCCGGCGTTCCTGATCGTAACCAGCATGCTCGCCCTTGAATCGAAACTGAAGCTATGGCGCGTTCCGATGCTGCTGGGCGACGCGTCGTATTCGATCTATCTCACTCACGGTGTCGTGCTCTCTGCGGTGAAAAGCGCGGTTCTGTTGTCGGGGAGGGGTGCGCAGCCGCTGATGTCCAGCGGGTTTATTTTCGCCGGATGCGCCGTGAGCGTCGTGGCCGGGATAGGCGTGTGCTATCTCGTCGAGAAGCCGCTCGTTGGGGTTTGCAAAAATCTGGCCGGATTGGTCCGGCGGGCGCCGTCAATCGCCGCGCACCGAACCATTTGAACGCTATTCCGCGCCGTCGCTGCTGTCGCCTTCGCCGGTCGTGTGGCCGCGCCGCAGAACGCCATAATTACTGGATTTAGTGCCGTCGCCGGTCACGACGCTGGCGGACGCCAGACCAAACTTGAGGAGTTCCCGCACGGCTGCCGCACGCGTCGGCATCCGGTGCTTGAAGCGGAAATCATCGATCGCCGACAGTTCTTCGGGTGAAAGCATGATTTGCAGGCGCTCCCCGCGCAAATCGCTCAATTTTCCCTCCTGTGACCTCATCCGGTCCGCTCCCGGACAGCATGTTGCAAAGTGAGTAAATTACTCAACACGCTCATTCAGCCAAAGTTCCCCATATCCATGCTGAATCGCCAAATGAGTAAAAAACTCTTTTAAATTCAATAAGTTATTGCTTTTAAGCGAGACCGGTAGGGAGTAGTCTCCGCTGTGATCGGGGGCGCTACCGATCTCGAAGTGGATACTTATGATGATGAACCACAACTCCGCCGAATTACGCGAATGGGCGGCGCGTTGCGAAGATATGGCCGCACAGGCAGCGGATAACTCCGAACGCACAAGCTTGCTGCGGAAACGAGATGCATTGTGCGCCCTGGCAGACTCGGAAGACTGGCTGGCCGGGCTGTTGCCTCATGCGCGGCCGGCGATCTCGCCGACCTGAGGAGCAAAAAGCCGCTCCGAAATCCCCTGATTTCCTTGTGTTTCGGGTCCTTTGAGGCTAAGAACCCGCCACGTCAGCGGCCCCCGCACCCCTGGAGGCTTGTCGCGGCGTGAAACCGGGCCGCTTTGCGGCCCTTCACTTTTCAAGACTCTAAGGAACTCAACAATGGCGACCGTCAAGGAATTGAAGGCGACCGCTCGTCCGAAGGCCGGCAAGGGGGCCGCTCGGGCTGAACGTCGCGCTGGCCGTATCCCGGCAGTGATCTATGGCAACAACCAGCCCCCGCTGACCATCTCGCTCGACGATGCCGAGCTGCGCCTGCGCATCAATGCCGGACGTTTTCTCACCACCGTCCACGACATCGAACTCGACGGCAAGAAGCACCGCGTGATTCCGCGCGACTTCAGCCTTGATCCGGTGCGCGACTTCCCGCTGCATGTGGATTTCCTCCGCCTCGGCGAAGGCGCCAAGATCCGCGTCAGCGTTCCGCTGCACGTGCTGAACGCGGAAACCGCGCCGGGCGTGAAGCGCGGCGGCACGGTCAACATCGTGACCCACACCATCGAGCTCGAAGTGCCGGCGGACAACATCCCGCAGTATCTCGAAGCCGACGTTGGCAAGCTCGATATCGCGAGCTCGCTGCACATCACCGACATCGCGCTGCCCGCCAACGTCAAGCTGCTGACGCGTGACGACGCGACGCTGGTCACCATCGTTCCGCCGTCAGGCTACAACGAAGAACTGAAGGCCGCTGCTGCGGCTGCTGCCGGTGGTGCGGCTCCTGCGGCCGGTGCTGCTCCTGCGGCTGGTGCTGCTCCTGCGGCTGGCGCTGCCAAGGCTCCTGCGGCCGCGGCGAAGCCTGCCGGCGACAAGAAGAAGTAAGCGGCCAACCACGAGACCCGCGCCATGCGCCTGTTCGTCGGACTGGGAAATCCCGGCGCGAAGTATCAGGGCAACCGGCACAATATCGGGTTCATGGCTGTCGACGAGATCGCACGGCGTCACGGATTTGGTCCGTGGCGCCGTCGCTTTCAGGGGGAGACCTCCGAAGGAAATCTCGGCAACGGGCGCGTCATTCTGCTGAAGCCCACGACTTATATGAACGACTCGGGCAACGCTGTCGGCGAAGCAACGAAGTTTTTCAAGATGAGCGTCGGTGACATCACGGTGTTTCACGACGAAATCGAACTGCAGCCCGCGAAACTGCGGGTCAAGATCGGCGGCGGTATCGCGGGGCATAACGGCTTGCGTTCGATCTCGGCGCATGTCGGCAACGATTATCGCCGTGTGCGGCTCGGTGTCGGGCATCCTGGCGTCAAGGATCTGGTGCATCAGCACGTCTTGTCCGATTTCGCCAAAAGCGAAATGCCCTGGGTCAGCGCGCTGTGCGAAGCGGTTGCCGATAACGCGGCGTTTATCGTCACCGGGCAGGACGCGTCGTTTGCAAACAAGGTGCATCTTGCGATGGATGCAAAAGGATTCACGTCGAAGGACGGCGGCGATAAATAGAAGTTTCTCGCCGATACGCGACGACATAATAATGCTGTCATGGCCGGGCTTGACCCGGCCATCCATCCTTCAAAGAAGATGGATACGCGGGTCAAGCCCGCGTATGACGAACTGAAATCGAAGCGGTCACCGCACGGCAACGTCGAAAGAAAATCATGGGTTTCAAATGCGGCATCGTCGGACTGCCCAATGTCGGCAAGTCCACACTGTTCAATGCGCTGACGGAAACGGCGGCGGCGCAGGCGGCGAACTATCCGTTCTGCACCATCGAGCCGAATGTCGGTGCGGTCGCGGTGCCGGACCCGCGCCTCGACAAGCTGTCGGCGATCGCGAAGTCGCAGCAGATCATCCCGACGCAGCTGACGTTCGTGGACATCGCGGGTCTGGTGCGCGGCGCATCCAAGGGCGAAGGCCTCGGCAATCAGTTCCTCGCCACTATTCGCGAGGTCGATGCGGTGGCGCATGTGGTACGCTGCTTTGAGGATTCCGACATCACCCATGTCGAAGGCAAGATCGCGCCGCTGGCTGACATCGAGACCATCGAAACAGAATTGATGCTGGCCGATCTCGACAGCCTCGAGAAGCGGGTCGACAACCTGACCAAGAAGGCCAAGGGTGGCGACAAGGATTCCAAGGAGCAACTCGAACTGGTCGACCGCGCGCTGAAGCTGCTGCGCGACGGCAAGCCGGCGCGGTTCCTTGAGCGCAAGCCGGAAGAGGAGCGCGCCTTCCGGATGCTCGGCCTGCTGACCTCGAAGCCGGTGCTGTATGTCTGCAACGTCGAGGAAGGCGCTGCCGCCACCGGCAACGGATTCTCGCAAGCCGTGTTCGAGCACGCCAAGAAGGAAGGCGCGGTCGCGGTGGCGATTTCGGCCAAGATCGAGTCCGAGATCGCGACGCTGTCACGCGAGGAACGTGTGGACTTCCTCGATACGCTGGGACTCGAAGAGGCGGGTCTCGATCGCCTGATCCGCGCGGGTTATGAGTTGCTTCATCTCATCACCTATTTCACGGTCGGTCCCAAGGAAGCCCGTGCCTGGACCATTACCAAAGGCACCAAGGCGCCTGCGGCAGCTGGCGTGATCCATACCGATTTCGAGAAGGGCTTCATCCGCGCCGAAACTATCGCCTATGACGACTACATCGCGAACGGCGGCGAGGCCGGCGCGCGCGATACCGGCAAGCTGCGGCTGGAAGGCAAGGAATACGTTGTCGCCGACGGCGACGTGATGCATTTCCGGTTTAATACGTAGGAAGAAAAGCGTCCCGTCATCCTGAGGTGCGAGCACTTGCGAGCCTCGAAGCATGACGAAATGTTTAGGGTCGTCGCCCTTCGAGGCCTTCGCTACGCTCCGGCACCTCAGGGTGACGGCAGAAGAGACACTCCCTCAAATCTGCCGTTCGCGGTCGCGGCCCTGATCGCGGATCGCGCCGAGATGTTCGTTGATCCGGAATACAATCAGGATCAGTTCGGCGCTGATGCGCGACAGAATGATCCCGACGACGATCCCGGCGAGTGCCGCCAGCAGCAGGACGAAGCCGCCGAACGGGCTGATCGCCATCATCGTCAGTGCGGAGAACACGCCGGAGATGCCGAACAGGATCACCAGCGCGATGACCAGCCAGTAGAACACCTTGATGATGGCGGGCGTGATGAACCTGTCCCACTGGAAGAGATCCTGAAACTGAAACATGGGTTTGTCTCCAGATGAACCGCAGAGATGGATGACGGCAGGCGAACGGGCCGCCCGGAGCCGTCAGGAGATTGAGCGAATCGGCGGCCGGCTGACTCACTCGGGATAGGCGGGTTGTCGCATATCGCCGAAACGGACGGAAGGCGACGGCGAAACGCCTCACTTGAGGTGTCCTGAAATAACGGCCAAACTGCGCCCATCCACAACGCGATTGAAATGATGAAACTTGCATTCGAAGATTTTAAGCCCGGCCATCTCGGTACGTTCGGCCCGCATCATGTGTCCCGCGAGGACATCATCGAGTTCGCCACCGAGTTCGATCCGCAACCGATGCATCTCGACGAGGAAGCGGCAAGCCGCTCCATCCTGAAGAGCCTGTCTGGGTCGGGCTGGCATATGTGCGCACTCTGGATGCGGATGGCGTGGGATGGTTTCATCAGCGGAATCGCGTCGATGGGCGCTCCGGGTGTCGAGGAAGTCAAATGGGTCGCGCCGCTGCGGCCGGGAGACGATCTCATGCTTGATGTCGAGGTGCTCGACACGCGTGAATCGAACAGCATGCCGAACATCGGATTCGTCCATCTCAGGCAGGAGATGCGGAACGCATCCGGACAGGTTCTGATGCTCAGCACCATCAAGATCATGGTTCTGCGGCGACACGCCGTGGAAGCGACGTAAGAGGCGAGCCGCAATGCCGTATTTCGAGGATATCAAGATCGGCGATCGCCGCGAACTGGGATCGTTCACGTTTACGCCGGAGAATATCAAGGCCTTCGCCACGAAGTTCGATCCGCAGCCGTTTCACCTGGACGAGGAAGCGGGCCGCAAGTCCGTGTTCGGGGGGCTCGCCGCATCTGGCTGGCACGTCGCTGCGGTCTACATGAAGCTGACGGTCGCAAGCACCCAGCGCGAGGCGGAAGCGGGGATCGCGCGCGGTGAAAAGCCGGTGGCGTACGGGCCGTCGCCGGGATTTCGTGACCTGAAATGGATCAAGCCGGTGCTTGCCGGCGATACGCTGACCTATACCACGGAGGTCGCCTCTATGCGGCCGCTGGAATCGCGTCCGCAATTCGGCTTCGTCAGCTTCTACAACACCGGCGTCAATCAGCGCGGCGAACTGGCGTTCTCGTTCGTGGGCTCGGTGTTTGCGCAGCGGCGGTCGACCACCTAGCGATCCCGGGCACACCCAAGAAAAAAGCGCCGCCCGCTCTTTTCAGGGAAGGGGCGGCGACAAGTCTCAGGGAGTTTGCTCCGGCATGAGAGGGTCATGCCGTCGCAGGAGTTTCGTTCAGTCCTGGCGCGGTTCGGGAGCGGTCCGCTTCCACTGCGCCAGATTGTCGGCGATCATGCGGGTCGATTTCATCGCGGTCTGGCCGAGCTGGGCGTAGCCGGCGAGTTCGCGCTGAATGCGCTGGCCTTCGTTGTGCATGAGCGTGCGCAGGCCTTCCAGCTCCGTGATCAGATTTTCGATTTCGCCGAGCGACGCGCCCGCGACGCGATGGATCAGCGTGTTGACGCTGCTGACCGCGGCTTCGGCGGATGTGTCTGCCGGGGCGTCGGTGGCTGGCGTTGCTGTTGCGGGATTGCGGCGAAGATAGGCGACGTCCTTGCGGACGAAATCGCGAATTCCGGCTTCAACATCGCTGACCGCGGCGAGGTTCTTGTCCTCATCGTTGATTTCGGACTTTTCTGCCTGAATGGCGTTCATCGGCTTTTCCTTGTTTCGCAGGTTGAGCGAGCGCGGATGTCCCCCGCACGACGAGTAGAGGTATATCAGTCCAGCCGATCGTGACCGAAACGCGGCGGGGGTGCGGCGAAGTCCAATTCATACAGTGGACAAACCGGGAATGACCGGCATGGTAGCCATTCGGTTAAGCGGAGCTTACCAGCGGGTCTTGAAGCCCGCTGTGAGGCTGCCGTTGGCGGCCCCTTCGGGCGTCTCGCTGATCGATCCAGTCACGGTGACGCCGCCGAACAGCTTCTGTTCAGCGCCGATGCGGCGCAGCCATTTGTCGTCGGAGGTCGAATGGGTCTGGCCCGCGATGAAGCTGGTGCCGGTTTCAACGATGCCGAGTCTTGCGGACTGATCGACTTCGTAAATTCGCGACGACGCGCCGAGGCCGAACACCGGCACCAGCGTCTGCTGCGTGACATTGTAGCCGTTCCGAAGCGTGAGCGAATATCGATCGCCGCCGAACGGCACGGATTTGCTGAATGACGTCGCGAGCTTGCTCTGTTCCTGCGCGGGATCGGTGCGCGCCTCGATGGCGGTCTTGTCCCAGATCGATCCGAGACCGGGCGCGGTCATCGCCGCCCATGCGCTGCCCGATGATTGCGAAATTTGATTGTTGTGCGCGATTTTCTCCGCGAGGACTTCCGACGAGGTCAACGGCATCTGCGTTGCGACGTTCAGGTCGGCGCCGATGCGGGTATCCCAGAACGGGGTGATTGGCTGCTTGATCGTGACGGCGGACGATCCGTCCGGATTGTCGTTGCGACTCCATGACCATGGATCGCCGAACGGAGCCGCCGTCTTGCGATCGATTTTTGACGGTTGGGCGTAAACCGACGTCGGATCGGAGTTGAGGATGCTCCAGTCGATGTCCGCAGGCTCGATGAATTCCGGCGTTGCGGTCCCGGTGGCTTCAACCGTTTCCGGATCCACGCCGTCCTCTGCGTAAGTGACATCGGCGGTCACCGCGAGGCTGCACACAATGGTCAGCGCGATCATGATCCGGCGTGGTGATGGCGTGGCGTGCGGCATTCGCGGCGTCATTGTATTGCGTCCGGCATTCGCAGTATGGCTGATCGGAAGCCATCAAGTGATCAGGCAGGTTAATATCAGCTTTCGACGCCATCGTCGCTGGCCGGCGCGATGTTGTCTCAATTGTGTTTGTCGCAATTGTGACTCGGCGGGTTCAGGCGCATGAGCGCTGCGCGACGTTGCAAAAAAAAGCGGCCCCACATCGGGACCGCTGGTATTCGCCGAAGGTGCTCGAACTTTACGCGATCTTCGGCAGATGAATCTGACGGCCGAGCGCCTGCTCGACCAGATCGAAAGTGTCGATAATGGCACGAAGGTTGATGAGGCGGCCGGCGCTGAACTTCGCGAAGATCGCGATCCGGACGCTGATCGGCGTGCCCGAAGAAGCGGACGTCAGCGAATAACGCATTAGCGATGCGCTTGTGTCCTCGCCGATCATGAGCGATTCCCGGTCGAAGCGGTGGAGACTGACGATGCCGGAAATTTCGCGAACGACGTCGATCACGGCGCGCTTGCCGTGGCGTGGGCCGAGAAAGGCGAACATGTCGATCGGACCGTAAATCGCCCAATCGACGTTATCGTCGAGGATCGATTCGAGGTCATCGGTCTGACGCTCGTTCAATGCGCGATGAAACGCGCGCGAGAAACGCCAGAGGCTTTGCTCTGTCATCTTTAAGGTCCTGAAATGTTACTTAACCACGCAGCAAACGGCCCATTGGACGTCTTCGATGACGCCGTGCCTGCATGCTGGAATTCCTATTGATAGTGAGGAGGTAGCAAATCTGGCCCGAATGACAACGCACGATATTGCAATGCACAAATGTGCCAAACGCGGGTTTGGCGCTCAAAGTTCAATCAGAACGTGCGGCGGCTCAAAACGGCGGCAGTCAGCGGCGCGAAATGCGCGTCAGGCGTCGTTTTCCATGCGGATGCGAGCGCGCGAGGCGACATAAGCGGCCCATACGGCGCCGACAAGCCCGCCGACAACGGCGCCGATGGGCGCGAAAGTGAAAAACACCAGCATCGCGCTGTAGCCTTCGAAGTCCGTGGTCTTGAAAATGCTGACCCAGGCGATACCCGCGAGGATGCCGAGCGCGACTCCGAGAATGAGGCCGACGACGGTCCCCAGAGCTGCGAGAACGATTGCTTTCATCATATCCCCCGTTGCCCGGGTGTGTCCCGGGCAACGGTTCGTCGGTCGGAAAGGCCGCGAGGTTCACGGCGGAGACCGCGGAGCGCTCGATTGAGGCACCCAGACTTGGAGGCGTCGCGCTATGGCTACTGCCGCATCGCGCTCTTCAGCCGGGCGGCGAATTCGTCGGTCAGATCGCGCCCGAGCAATTGCTGCACCAGATCGAAGGTATCGAACAGCGAGCGGTGCTCCAGGATGCGGCCGTTACGCAGCGTGAAGAATTCCCCGACATTGAGCGCGATGACGCGCTGGTCGCTGCGCTTGGTCAGGCTCGCCTGCACAAATGTTGCGGCCTGCGTTTCATCCGCGACCACGAAATCGATCGTATGGCGCCGGTCGGAGTAGCGCTCCTGCTGGATCTGGATCGCCTGCGCGATCCATGCCTTGCTTTGCTGGATGCCGAGATGCGGAAAGATTTCAACGGGAGCGTAAGTGACTGAAACAAATGCATCGTCGCAGCATTGCTCCATGCGCGCGACGTCACCGGAATAATAGGATTCGATAAAAGTCCGCACACACTTTTCGGACTGTTGATTGTTCATTGCATCGTCTCCCCCAGTTAGGCGGTTCCGTAGGTGGGAACCGCTTGAGGATCAAGCCGCATGCGCTGCGAGGTTTAACGAAATCTCTCCAATGTGTCGATGATTGTCCGCGACAGTTTCGATCGGCGTGAACGGCGGCCGCAACGAAAATCTCACCGGTAGTTAATGCTCCATTGCACGACTTGCGGACGCACGCGGCGTAGCATGAGATTCTTCGATGCGATCAGCACGTCTCCCGTCACCGACGCGAAGCGGGGCGGTAACGGATTAGCGATGCCGGGCTCGAAGCGGATTTTCAGCATGCAGTCGCCGGGCAGATCGACGAACGGCCCGCCGAGTTTCGAGGCTTCGCCGCCGCCAAGGCCGCCGAAGCCGGTGACGCTGAAGCCGCCGCCATTGAGCTTCTCGAACTCCTTCACCGTCAGGCCGTTGCGCACGCCGCCGGGGCCGGTCCAGGTCGAAGGCGCCTCGATGGCGATGGACCGCGGTTTGGTTCGAGTCTTCTCGTCCTTCCAGTAGACAACGAGGCGACGGGTCGGATCGTTGTCGAACACCACAGTGGCCTTGGTCAGCACGTTGCTGGTCACCTCGACATCCTTGAAGGCGACGTTCTTGACGCCGAACGCGGCAACCAGCCCGTCGTGCGTGGCGTCTTTCGCAAATGGACCATCGCAGGCCAGCGATGGAGCCTTCGGCGCATCCTTCAGATTGTTGAGCGAGGTATCCTGTGCGATCGGCTCGGCCGGTTTGGCCGCCTTCTTCGCCGCGTCGGCGCTGGACAACACCAGAGTACAGATCAGCATGGCACAGGAGAGGGATTTGAGAGCCGTCATTGTCGTGTCCGTGATGTGCGGCCCGAGCCTGTTGCGTAATCTTACGACACTATACCGCAAGATCGCGAGGAACGGTTGCCCTCAGGGCGCATTGTCCTCCCGTACACAGGAGGACTGCATGACCAGAACCATCCCGCCTGTCCCGGAACACAACCGCAGCGACAAGGGCCCCGGCAGCGCGCCGAAGGTGATGACCGACAACACCAAGGGCCATCGCGACGACGAAAAGCAGAACATCAATGAACAGGGCGACCACGGAAACATGAAGCAGAACACCAGCCACCGCAGGTCCGGTTGAGGCAAGCCGCAGCGATGGCCGGCGCTTGCGCGCGTCCGCCCGGATGGACGGCGAGCGAACGGCATCATAAAGTTCTGCCATGAAAGCTATTGCGATCCTGACCAGCGGCGGCGACGCTCCCGGAATGAACGCCGCGATCCGTGCGGTCACGCGCAGCGCGCTCGATTGCGATATCGCGGTCTTCGGCGTGCGCGAGGGCTGGCAGGGGCTGATCGACGACCGCATGACACGGCTCAGCGCCCGAGATGTCGGCGGCATCATCCAGATCGGCGGGACCTTCCTCGGCAGCGCGCGCTCGAAAGAGTTTCGCGAAGAAGGCGGCCGGTCGAAGGCGCTGCGCAATTTGGCGACGCGCGGCATCGACGCCTTGGTGGTGATCGGCGGCAACGGCTCGCAGACCGGCTCGGCTGCGCTGCATGGCTTGGGTTTTCCCGTTGTCGGCATCGCCTCGACCATCGACAACGATCTTTACGGCACCGACGTCACCATCGGCTGCGATACCGCGATCAACGTCACGCTGGAGGCCATCGACAATCTTCGCACCACAGGCTCGTCGCACACCCGCGCGTTTCTGGTCGAGACCATGGGCCGCGATTGCGGCTATCTCGCCATGATGGCGGGTCTTGCCGGAGGCGCCGAGGTTATCTCGACGCCGGAGCGGGAAGTGCCGGCCGAAGAAATCGCCGAACGGTTGCGCGCGGCTTACGAGCGCGGCAAGACCCACGCCATTGTGGTGATCGCCGAGGGCGTCAAGCAGAACGCCGCGCACATCCTGTCCTACTTCGAGAAGAACCGGGGCGTCACCGGATTCGAACTGCGCACCACCGTGCTCGGTCACGTCGTGCGCGGCGCCCCGCCGACGGCGTTCGACCGGCTGCTGGCAACGAGGCTTGGCGTCGCCGCGCTCGCGTCGCTGATGGAAGGCGTGTCCGGTGTTCTGATCGGTGAGCAGCGCGGCGAGATCACGCGCACGCCGCTGGCGGAGATCGCAGGCAAGACCAAGCCGATCTCGACGGGCCTGATCGAACTGGCCCGCGTGCTGGCGAAGTAACGCGGCCCTCGTCGCACCATGCACGCCGGTGCGGAAGGGATGGATGGCGTCTCAGTAGACTTTCGCGCCAGGTGCGACAAGTTCACCGCCGGTGTCGTCCTTGCGCGGCGACAGCAGGATGATTTTTCCGTCGGCGTCGGGCGCGCCGAGGATCAGCACCTCCGACATGAAGCCCGCGATGTTGCGTGGTGCGAAATTGCAGACGCAGACCACCAGAGAGCCGACAAGCTGCTCCGCCGCGTAATTGGTGATCTGCGCGCTCGACCATTTCTCGCCGAGGTCGCCGAGATCGACCCGCACCTTCCACGACGGATTGCGCGCTTTTGGGAACGCCTGCACTTCGAGCACCCGCCCGACGCGAAGATCGACCTTGGCGAAGTCGTCATAGGCGATAGGGGAGGAGGGCACACTCATCGATCGACTTCGCGCACGTGGTGCGTCTCATGTTTTCAACAGGGCGGCAGGAACATTTCGCCTCTGAAGTTTCAATATGTTGTTGTCTAGGTGACAGAACTCACAAGGGCAAGATGGGGCTGCGATGCAACCGGCGTTCGGGATAGACAGCGGTGCTTCCGGTGCTAGTATTATTGAGCGCCTGGCGAGACGATCGACTGCTGTCCTGACGCAGAGACAGCATGATCATTTTATCCGTCGAGTCCGGCGTCCGGGATCACTCGGAAAAGCCCGCGATAGGACGCGGTGCTAAATTGCAGACGCAAACAACAACGTGGCGACGAAAGCGTCGGCGGCGTAATTTATGATGAGCGGACGCCCGTCCTCGCCGACAGGCTGCGCACCTTCTACGCGCACGGCGGCTGAACCCCCGGAACGCGCTCGCCCGGAATTAATCTTGCGAGGCCGTCGCGGCGAATGCAGAGGGACGCGCGCTATTGCGAGTGAAGCGGATCAGCCCTTGGCTTTCCTGCAAGGCTTTCCTGCAAGGCTTTCCAGCCCGCTACTTTCGAGCCCTCGACTTTCCAGCCATCGTCTTTCCAGTCATCGACTTGGCGGTTTTTGTCGCGGCCTTTTTTGCAGGCTCTTTTGCAGACTTGGCGGATGCGGCTGCCTTCTGTGCTGCGGCCGCCTCAATCGCCTGCCGGATGGACCGGGCGTAGCTGTAAGCGGCGTTGTCGGCGGACATCTGCAATCGCTTCACCGTCGCCGTGCCGATTTCAAGGATGTCCTTCGCAAGCTGCTGCTGATGCCGTTTGCCGTCGGCATCTTTCGCCTTGGCGGCGAGGGCGATAGCGCGGTCCCGCCGCTTCTTCACGGCGGCGGTCAGAGCCTTGGTCTGCTGCTTCGCAAGCTGCCGGATGAGCGCATCGAGATCGGCATCGGCCATTGTTCAGTCCCCAGGTGATGTGCAGAAAATCTGGACGATGACGTAGCAGGAGGCGAGGGGGAGATGCAAATATGCGCCTACCGCTTCTTCCAACCGCCTCTTTTCCCCGGAGCCCCGCCCGTAGACCGCCCCGAGAATTCCGGGCCGGACTGGCGCGAGTCGGTCGGCTGGAAGATTTTGCTTTCCATCCCCGGTCCCATCTCGTCGAGCGTCGGCTTGCGTGCGCGTGACTTGTTGCGCGCCGCTGCCTTGTCCAGTTGAGCCGGAAGATTCGCCGCGTCGCCGTACTTCTTCTTGCCGGCATAGGCTCCAGCCTTGGCCTGAACGCCGCGCTGCTTGATAGTCGGATCGTCCACCACGGCAAGCTCCGTGGCGCGAAGGCGCTTCACTTCGTCGCGAAGTCTCGCGGCTTCCTCGAAGTTCAGATCAGCGGCGGCTTCGCGCATTCTCGTTTCCAGATCGGCCAGCACCGCCCCGAAATTGTGACCGATGGCCACCGCATCGTCGGCCATGCCGCCGTCGCCGATTTCCACCAGCACATGGTCGCGTTCGTAGACGCTGCCGAGAATATCGCCGATGTCGCGCTTGATGCTTTCCGGCGTGATGCCGTGCAGCGTGTTGTATTCGACCTGCTTCTCGCGGCGGCGGTCGGTCTCCGCGATGGCGCGCTCCATCGATCCGGTGATCTGGTCGGCATAGAGAATGACCTTGCCGTCGACGTTGCGCGCGGCGCGGCCGATGGTCTGGATCAGCGATGTCTCCGAGCGCAAGAAACCTTCCTTGTCGGCGTCGAGAATGGCCACCAGCGCGCATTCCGGAATGTCGAGGCCTTCGCGCAGCAGGTTGATGCCCACCAGCGCGTCGAACGCGCCCAATCGCAAATCGCGGATGATCTCGATGCGTTCGATGGTGTCGATGTCCGAGTGCATGTAGCGCACCCGGATGCCCTGCTCGTGCAGGTATTCGGTGAGGTCTTCCGCCATGCGCTTGGTCAGCACGGTGATCAGCGAGCGATAGCCTGCTTGCGCCGTAGCGCGGACCTCGCCGACCAGATCGTCGACCTGGGTGCGCGCGGGGCGGATGTTGACCGGCGGGTCAATGAGCCCGGTCGGACGGATGACTTGCTCGACGAACACGCCGCCGCTTTCGTTCAGTTCCCAGCCGCCCGGCGTCGCGGACACCGCGACCGACTGCGGGCGCATCATGTCCCACTCTTCAAAACGCAAAGGGCGGTTGTCCATGCAGGAGGGCAGGCGGAAGCCGTATTCCGCAAGTGTGGCCTTGCGGCGGAAGTCGCCTTTGAACATCCCGCCTATCTGCGGCACGGTGACATGGCTTTCGTCAGCGAACACCAGCGCATTGTCCGGCACATACTCAAACAGCGTCGGCGGCGGCTCGCCGGGCTTGCGACCCGTGAGATAGCGCGAATAGTTCTCGATGCCGGCGCAGCTTCCGGTCGCTTCCATCATTTCGAGATCGAACGTGGTGCGCTGTTCGAGCCGCTGCGCTTCCAGCAGGCGGCCCTGCGCGTTCAACTCCTCAAGCCGCCATTTCAACTCGGCCTTGATGCTTTTCATGGCCTGAATCAGCGTCGGGCGCGGCGTCACATAGTGCGAGTTGGCGTAGATCTTGATGAATTCGAGTTCGTCCTGCTTGTGGCCGGTGAGCGGATCAAACTCCTCGATGCTTTCGATGGTGTCGCCGAACATGTTCACGCGCCACGAGCGGTCTTCATAGTGCGCCGGGAAGATGTCGATGGTGTCGCCGCGCACGCGGAAGGTGCCGCGGGTAAAATCCGCCGAGGTGCGCTTGTATTGCAGCGCCACGAGGTCGGCGATCAGCTGGCGCTGGTCGACGCGCTCGCCCTTCTTCATCGCGAATGTCATCGCGGTATAGGTTTCCACCGAGCCGATACCGTAGATGCACGACACGGACGCCACGATGATGACGTCGTCGCGCTCCAGCAGCGCACGCGTCGCTGAGTGGCGCATCCGGTCGATCTGCTCGTTGATCGAGGAATCCTTCTCAATGTAGGTGTCGGTGCGCGGCACGTAGGCTTCGGGCTGGTAGTAGTCGTAATAGGAAACAAAATATTCCACCGCGTTGTCGGGGAAGAAGCTCTTGAACTCGCCGTAGAGCTGCGCCGCCAGCGTCTTGTTCGGCGCAAGGATGATTGCCGGGCGCTGCGTGGCCTGGATCACCTGCGCCATGGTGTAGGTCTTGCCGGAGCCGGTGACGCCGAGCAGCACCTGGGTGCGGTCGTTGCGGTTGATGCCCTCAACCAGTTCCTTGATCGCGGTCGGCTGGTCGCCTTTCGGCTCGTATTCGGATTTCAGTTCGAAGCGCACGCCGCCTTCGGATTTCTCGGGGCGGGGCGGGCGATGCGGCGCCCAGATCTTGACCTGACCGTCTTCGCCGCGAAATTCCGGGCGGCCATCGCGCACCAGAGCTTCCAGCGCGTCAGCGGTGGCCTGCACGCCCAGCGCTTCCATCTTGTTGCGCGGCGGACGGGCCATCGCGGCTTCGTCTTCTTCCTCGGTGGTATAGCCGAGTTGCTTGGCCAGTTCTGGATCGAGGGTCGGGATCGGCGCGCTGGTGCCGTAATTGGCCTGCGGGGCTTCGTCGAAACCCTGGCGTGCGCCCGGCGGCTGTGGATTTGGACGTAGCGGCGTGGAGCGTGACTCGCCCTCATTGAAGCTCTTCGGCGTTGACGAGCGCGCGCGATGAATCGCGGCCTCGCCTCCGGAGCGCCGGTCCTTTGAGTTGTCCGGTGGCGGCTGCAAGCCGGTGCCTGAGCCCATGCCGCTTTCGCCGCGATTAATCGCAGGGTTCAAAAGCTCCGCCAGCGCAGGCCCGATCGGCTGCACATCTGGACGATGCGCTTTCGATTTCGGGGTTTTGGGGGACTTCTTCGAGGAATCGGGGTTCTTCGCCATGGCCGGAATATGGGGCGCGAAGAGTGGAGAGAAAAGGGCATTTTCTTCGCCACATGAAATGAAGTTTGCTGTGAAATTTACGCGTTTGTCCTGATAGGCTGGAACCAACGCGTGGCGGTTGCCGCGGACCACGCGACAGTCCGGGGAGTTTTTCATGTCATCATTGCGTTTCTTGTTGGCGCGCATCGCCAGTCTGCTGGCGGCCAGTTTTTTTGCCGTCGCGCCGTTGTCGGCTGCATTCGCTCAATCGAAAGACGCCGAACCCGCCAGCCGCGCGGTCAACGACACTTTCCTGAAGACATTGCCGTTCGGCGACCGCGCTGATTTCGAGGATGCCAGGCGCGGCTTCATCGCGACGCTGCCGGATGGCCTCATTCCCGGTCTTGCCGGCAAGCCGGCGTTCGATACCAAGCAGTATGATTTCCTGAAGACCGATCAGGTGCCCGCCACGGTGAATCCCAGCCTGTGGCGACAGGCGCAACTGAACGGCATCAACGGCCTCTTCAAGGTGACCGAGCGTGTCTATCAGGTGCGCGGGCTCGACCTCGCAAATCTCACCATCATCGAGGGGGATAGTGGCCTGATCCTGATCGATCCACTGCTGTCGAACGAGACCGCGAAGGCCGCGCTCGACCTTTATCTGAAGAACCGGCCCGCGAAGCCCGTCGCCGCCGTGATCTACAGCCACAGCCATGCCGATCATTTCGGCGGCGCCAAGGGTGTCATCACCGAAGACGACGCCAGGCAGGGCAAGGTCAAGGTGATCGCGCCGGACGGCTTCATGGAACACGCGGTCGCGGAGAACGTCATCGCCGGCAACGCGATGTCACGCCGCGCGCAGTATCAATTCGGCAGCACGCTCCCGGTCGGCGACCGGGGGCAGATCGACACCGGCCTGGGCAAGGCGCTGGCGCGGGGCTCGATTTCCCTCATCCCGCCGAACGTCGTGATCAAGCAGTCCTATGAGACGCAGAAGATCGACGGCGTCGAGATCGAATTTCATCTGGTGCCGGGCTCCGAAGCGCCCTCCGAGATGATCATGTACTTCCCGCAGTTCAAGCTGCTGAACATGGCGGAAGACGCCACCCACAACATGCACAACCTCTACACCATTCGCGGTGCGGAGATTCGCGACGGCCGCCTGTGGTCGCGCTACGTCAACGAGGCGATCGCGCGGTATGGCGACAGGACCGACATCGTGATCGCGCAGCATCACTGGCCGATCTGGGACAATGCCCGCATCGTCGCCTTTCTGAAAAAGCAGCGTGACCTCTACAAGTTCATCCACGACCAGACGGTGCGGCTGCTCAACCACGGCCTGACCTCCACGGAAATCGCCGAACGGCTGAAGCTGCCGCCGTCGCTGGCGAACGACTGGGCCGCACGCGGCTATTACGGCACGCTGAGCCACAATTCCAAGGCGGTCTACCAGTTCTATCTGGGCTGGTATGACGCCAACCCGGCGGATCTCAATCCGCTGCCGCGCGCGGAGTATGCGAAGAAGCAGGTCGAATACATGGGCGGTGCTGATGCGGCGATCAAACGCGCCCGCGACGACTTCAAGGCCGGGCAGTATCGCTGGGTCGCCAGCGTGATGAGCCAGGTGGTATTCGCCGATCCGGCCAACAAGGCCGCGCGCGACCTCGGCGCCGACGCGCTCGAACAACTCGGCTATCAGAGCGAGGCGGCGACATGGCGCAATGCCTATCTGCTGGGCGCGCTGGAACTGCGTGGTGGCGTCGTCCCGCAACCGCCGGCACTGGTGAACGCAGAACTGCTGAAAGGCATTTCCATCGATCTCGCCTTCGACTTTCTCGGCGTGCGGCTCAACGCGGCCAAGGCGGAAGGCAAGCATATCGTTATCAACTGGACCTTCACCGACCTCAACGAAACCTATGTGATGAACCTGGAGAACTCCGCACTGACGCATACGTCGGGCAAGCTCTCGGACAATGCCGATGCCAGTGTGACGCTGACCCGCGCCGCGCTCGACGCCATCACGCTGAAGCAGCGGACGTTCCTCGGCAGCGTGCTGACCGGCGATGTGTCTGTGGGAGGCAATCCGCTGAAGCTGCGCGAACTGTTCGGAATGCTCGATGAGTTCTCGACCGGCTTCGAGGTCGTGGAGCCGAAGAAGGCGGCGGTGGAGTAGGGCGCAGCTGGAAGGCGTCATCTGAGGTGTGAGCCGTCTTCGGCGAGCCTCGAAGGATGATATCGGGACGCTGCCTATCCTTCGAGGCGCGCAAAAGCGCGCACTTCGGGATCACGCCTGCGGACCTTTCTGCGCGGGGAGCAATGAAATATATTTGATATGCGCCGCGCGGCATTGACTTCGCAGACGCGAGGGGCAAGGTTCATGCAATCGCATTGACTTTGCGGAATGGCAGTTTCCGCCTCCGCTTCCGCCAGCACCGACGCCAACGCCAACACCAAGGACACTCAAGATGATCGATCTCTACTACTGGCCGACGCCGAACGGCCACAAGATCACGATGTTCCTCGAGGAAACCGGTCTCGCGTACAAGATTCATCCGATCAACATCGGCAAGGGCGATCAGTTCGCACCGGAGTTCCTCGCGTTCTCGCCGAACAACCGCATGCCTGCGATGATCGATCATGCGCCTGCCGACGGCGGCGCGCCGGTGAAGATTTTCGAATCCGGCGCTATCCTGATTTATCTCGCGGAAAAGACCGGCAAGTTCATGCCGTCCGATCTGCGCAAGCGTTTTGACGTGATGCAGTGGTTGATGTGGCAGATGGGCGGGCTCGGGCCGATGGCCGGACAGAACCATCATTTCAATGTCTATGCGCCGGAAAAACTTCCCTACGCCATCGACCGTTACATCAACGAGACCAACCGGCTTTACGGCGTACTCAACAAGCGGCTCGCGGATCGCGCGTACGTCGCCGGTGACTATTCCATCGCGGACATGGCGGCCTATCCGTGGATCGTGCCGTATGAGCGGCAAGGCCAGAAGCTCGAGGACTTCCCGCATCTCAAGCGCTGGTTCGAGGCCATCAAGGCGAAGCCCGCCACGGTGCGCGCCTATGCGGTCGGCCCGACAGTGAACCCCAGCCTTGGGAAGACCTTCACCGACGAGCAGAAGAAAGTTCTTTTCGGGCAGACCGCTTCGGTCGTGAAGGCTTAAGTTGATGGCTGCGGCGCGCAAGCTGTTCGAACTTTGCGGCACCGAATCCGAGCGTGTGTTCAGCCCGTTTTGCTGGCGCACGCGCATGGCGCTGGCGCACAAGGACATCAAGGCCGAAACGATTCCGTGGCGTTTCACCGAAAAGGAAGCCATTGCGCCGCATCAGTCGGATAAGGTGCCGGTGCTGCTTGACGGCGAGACATCGGTCGCCGACTCGTGGGCCATCGCGAATTATCTCGAAGACACCTATCCCGATCGTCCATCGCTGTTCGGCGGCGAAGGCGGCCGCGCCATGGGCCGGATGCTGAACTGGTGGGGCGATACGGTTGTTCTTGGCGGCATCTTCCCGATGATCGCTGCGGATATTCACGGCCTGCTGCGGCCGGCGGATCAGGTGTATTTCCGCAAGACCCGCGAGGCGCGTCTTGGCAAGACGCTGGAGCAGGCGGCCGCTAACCGGGACGAGGCTGTCGAGGCGTTTCGCCGGAGCCTCAACCCGATGCGGCTGACCTTGAAGACGCAGGCCTATCTGGGTGGCGTTGCGCCGAACTATGCCGACTACATCGTGTTCGGTCCGTTCCAGTGGTCGCGCGCCACGAGCGCGTTCAAGCTGCTGAAGGAAGACGATCCGATCCATGCCTGGCGCGAGCGGCTGCTCGATGCGTTCGGCGGCATGGCGCGGAATTCGCCGGGATATGCGGTGTAGGGAAGTTTGTCGCGCGCACCGACGTCATCCTGAGGTGCGGGCTTTTTTTGCGCGCCTCAAAGGATGGCTAATTGTCCGCCTTCGTCATCCCTCGAGGCTCGCCTGAGCGGGCTCGCACCTCAGGATGACGGACTACTCCGTTTTATTATGTCCCGCCGCTGCCCGCAGGCAGGCTTGGCACAGGCAATCCTCGCCCTCGGCGGGCATCGGCAGCCTGGCGGGCTCGTCCATGCACCAGCAGTGGCCGGACAGATCGCAGGTGAAGGCTGTCCCGCAACGCGGGCAGTTCAATGCACGCTGCGCCGCTGCGGCTGATGGTGCGTTGTCTGGCCGATTTGTCATGACGCGTTCGGGTAAGGTGTCCATGTCCTGATGCCGGTGGTTATCGGCCCCGCTCGCGCGGGGACGACATCGCAGATGATTGCACGATCTTCGATTTCTGACGCTTCAGTCCTGCGTGATCGCGTCGATCTGCGCCATCTCGTCCGCCGTCAGCTTCCAGTTGATGGCCTTGGTGTTCTGCTCGATCTGCTCGGCGCTGGATGCACCGGCAATCACGCTTGAGACTTGCGGCCGCGCCGCAAGCCACGAGAACGCCAGTTCGATCATCGTCTTGCCGTGGGCATTGGCGAAGTCCTGAAGCTTCGCCACGATGTCGAAGTTCTTGTCTGTCATGTAGCGCTCGCCGAGAGACGTCACCTTGCCGAAGCGCGAGTCGGCGGACGGCTTCTCGCCGCGTTTGTACTTGCCCGTGAGCAGGCTGCTGGCCAGCGGAAAGAACGGCAACAGGCCGAGATTGTACGCCTGCGCTGCGGGCAACAGATCCTTTTCGATGTCGCGCACGATCAGGCTGTATTCGTCCTGGCACGACACGAAGGCTTGGGTGTTGATGCCGCGCGCAGTGAACTGCGCCTCGGCGATGCGCCATGCCGGAAAGTTCGAGCAGCCGATGTAACGCACCTTGCCCTGGCGGATCAGGTCTTCAAGCGCCCGCAGCGTTTCCTCGATGGGTGTCAGTTCATCGAAATCGTGCTGCTGGTAGAGATCGATGTAGTCGGTCTTCAGACGGCGCAGGCTGTCTTCCACCGCATTCATGATGTAGCGCCGCGACGCGCCCTGTTTGGTGCCGTCGTCACTCATCGCCTTCGAGTATTTCGTCGCCAGCACGATGTCCTTGCGGCGATCGCCGAGCACCTGCCCGAGTACGGTTTCCGAGCCGCCGCGCCCGGCATAGATGTCGGCGGTGTCGAACAGCGTGATGCCGAGATCGATCGCCTTATGGATCACCTTGCGCGAGGTTTCCAGATCGGTGCGCTGGCCGAAGTTGTTACAGCCGAGGCCGACCGCCGACACACGCAGGCCGGAGCCGCCGAGGTTTCTGATCTCCATGATCTGTCCTGTCAGGTTTGCTCGAGTGCCGGAACGGCGGGAGGCGTGGCCTCTGTGGTACCTGACGCCGCCGCCGCAGGCGAGCGCAAAGCGCGCGCCGTCATGCGCCGCACCGCGTTTTCGGCATCCCGCGCGATCTCCTTGCGGTTCGCATCCATGCCGTAACCCATCGGCTCGCCCCAACTGACCGTGACATCGACAGCCCCCGAAGCGAACACGCCGAGCAGATGCGGCACCAGTTCGACCTCGCCGTACCACGCGACTTTATCGCGCAACGCGCGGCCGACCGGAACGCCGCCATAGCGCACATAGGCGAGTGACACCGGCTGCACGGTGACGCGGTCATGATGGGTGGAATCGCCGATCGCATGATGCACCGCGCCGATCAGCGCGGAGCGAAACGGCAGGATGCGAATGCCGTCGCTCGACGTGCCTTCGGGAAACAGCACGACCGCATCGCCACCAAGCAGACGGTCGCCCATTGCGCGGGCGGCGTCGCCGGTTTTGTGGCGGCGTTCACGTTCGACGAAAATCGTCCGCTGCAATTTCGCGAGATGTCCGAACAGCGGCCAGTTGGCGACTTGGGATTTGGCGACAAACACCACCGGCGCGACTGCGCCAAGCACGATGATATCGAGCCACGAGGCGTGGTTCGACAGGATCAGCGTCGGGCTTTCGCGGGTCCGCTCACCGACCTGCGTAATGCGGATGCCGATCACGGCGCAGGCGGTGCGATGAAACAGGCTGGGCACGATGCGCTGAAGCCTGTTGTTGAGCAGGATGCCGGCAAGCTGGAACGGCAACAGCAGCAGGGCTACGACAGACATAACGACGACGACGTAGGCGGTGCGGATCATGACCTGTGTATCGGTATTAAAGGAGCCGGCATCGGTTGATGCGTCGAACACGTATTATAGATGACACGCCGCATCCCGCGAAAGCGAAACACACAGCGGGCCGGCGATGGTTCCAGGTGAAAAAAGTGCGGCCCCGGCCGGATACGGCGCAGAGGGGATTTACGCGACCGGGGACCGCCCGAACGCGCGACCGATGACGGGGGGCAGATCGCGCGCCGTCTGCAAGCTAGGCGGGGACCATAACAACGCTGTGACAGGGCGAGTTGTCCACAGGGCGCCTTTTAGGTGGAACCTTTTCCCGTAACCGGACATTTCTTGTTGTTCGGACATAGAAAGTGCCAAGTGCCCGTCATCGCAGCCAAGCAAGCCCAGCGGCCTTTGGATGCGCTGAATTTCTTCTTGGCCGATGTTCGCGATGGATTGGGGCCATATCTCGCGATCTATCTCCTGACAGAACAAAAATGGAATGAGGCCAGTATCGGCATTGTTATGTCGGTCGCCGCACTTGCTGGAATTGCCGCGCAAACGCCTGCGGGTGCGCTGATCGATATCAGCAACGCCAAACGAGGGCTCGTGGTTGCCGCCGCCGTGGTCGTAACTGTTGCCTGTCTTGTGCTGCCATTCGTCCCGCAGTTCTGGCTTGTCGCCGCGACGCAGGCTGTTGCCGGAGCATCTGCTGCGATCTTCGCGCCGGCCATCGCTGCCATCGCCTTGGGTATCGTCGGCCCCAAGGCGTTTGCCGCGCGCATCGGCCGCAACGAGGCCTTCAATCACGCCGGCAACGCCGTTTCGGCGGTTCTCGCCGGCAGCCTGGCGTATGTCTACGGACCCATTGTGGTGTTCTGGCTGCTTGCGGCCATGACCGTTGGCAGCATTGTTGCGACTTTATCGATTCCGGCCGAAAGCATCGACAACCGGGTCGCGCGCGGATTGGAAAGTGGTGCTGATGAGGGCGAACACGAACGCAAGGACACGGCATCAGGATTCGATGTCCTGCTGACTTGTCGCCCGCTTCTTATTTTTGCGCTGGCCACCGTGCTGTTTCACTTTTCCAACGCCGCGATGCTGCCGCTGGTCGGGCAAAAGCTGGCACTCGCAAATCCGGCTCTTGCCACGACATTAATGTCTGCGTGCATTGTTGCCGCGCAGCTCGTGATGGTGCCGGTCGCCATCGTGGTCGGGAAGAAGGCCGACGTCTGGGGACGGAAGCCGATTTTCTCCGTGGCACTGGCCGTGCTGGCATTTCGCGGAGCGATGTATCCGCTATCCGACGATCCGGCGTGGCTGGTCTGCGTGCAATTGCTGGATGGCGTCGGGGCCGGAATCTATGGCGCAATGTTTCCGCTGGTTGTAGCGGACCTCACCAAAGGCACCGGCCATTTCAATGTGAGCCAGGGCGCGATTGCGACGGCGGCCGGTTTGGGCGGCGCGCTGAGTACGGCAGCAGCCGGAACGATTATCATGGCCGCCGGATACAGCGCGGCCTTCTACTTTCTTGCTGCTATCGCGGGTAGCGCGCTTGTGCTGTTTTGCATATGGATGCCCGAGACGCTCGATCGATCCGCTGACTTGAAAACCGTGGCTCAGCCGTAGCCTCACAACCGTTTTGTTCGCCCGAAAGGATGCCCATGCCCACGACGGTCTCGCCGTATTTCCTGCCGATCCTGATGTTGCTCGCGTCCAACATCTTCATGACTTTCGCCTGGTACGGTCACCTCAAGTTCAAGGAACATTCGCTGCCGCTGGTCATCATGGTCAGCTGGGGCATCGCTTTCTTCGAATACTGGCTGGCGGTGCCGGCCAATCGCTGGGGCAGCGCGGTTTATTCGGCGGCGCAGCTCAAGACCATGCAGGAAGTCATCACGCTGGTGGTGTTTGCCGGTTTCTCGGTGCTCTACCTGAAGGAACCGCTCGGCTGGAATCACGCCCTCGGCTTCGCGTTCATCGCTGCCGGCGCGTTTTTCATTTTCCACAAGTGGTCGTGAGTTCGGTCGTGACGCAGCCCGGCTGCTCCGCGACGCTTTGGCCGCGCGCCTGCGTAGCGATCAAAAATCCTCCAAGAAGGACAATCGCGATCGTCAGAGTCGCTGAAACCACGACAAGCGGTGTTTTCATCCATGTCTCTCCACCGCGCACGCCAGTGCGTGGCCGCGGGATCGTTTTGGTGCGCAGGGAGTAAGTGGTCTCAGCCAGCAATTGGCATGGCGGCCACGACCTTGATCGACAGCGCCGTGACGGTGACGAGCAGGCACACCGACAGCGACGCCACCGCGAGCGAGGCGGCGAGGGCGTTCGACAATCGGGCCGATGCAATACGTGCGGACCGCAGTCCGAAACCAATTCCTGAAACCGGCGACCGGATCATGGTCGTGAATCCTCAAATCGGGCGGCGAATCACCGCTGTCCGGAATGTGTCAGGAATCGCTGTCGAGATTGCGGCACGCGCGCGCCAAATATGGCAGAAGCGAGGCAAAGTTAGCAAAATCAGCGGGTTATGCCCGCTATCCCGGTTCGAATCGGCGCTGATCAGGCCTCGGCGGTCAGACCGGCCTCGGTCCCCGGGACGGTTTCGGGCGCTGCGATCTCGGCCGGCCGCCATCCCATCGAGACGAAGCGCGGCTCGCTTTCGACCCGCTTGAGCCATGCTTTCACGGACGGATAGCCGGAGAGATCAAAGTCGCACTGGTTGGCGACGTGGGTGTAACCGTACATCGCGATGTCCGCGACGGTGAGATGCCCCGCCGCGAAATAGTCGTTGGTCTTGAGATGGTTTTCCATCACCCGCAGCGCGGCGTAGCCCCGCTCCATCCAGTCTTCCAGCGAATGGGTCTGAAGGTCGCGGCCGCCGCGCACCAGCACCAGCCAGAAATACGCAGCGCCGACGCTCGGCTCCAGCGCGTGCTGTTCAAAGAACATCCATTGCAGCGCCTGCGCGCGATCGATGCGGTCTTCCGGCGCGAGCGATGTCCCGATGGCGACGTACCAGAGGATCGCGTTGGACTCTGCGAGATAGCGGCCGTCAGCCACTTCGAGCAGCGGCACCTGTCCGCTCGGATTGCGCGCGAGAAATTCCGGCGTGCGGCTTTCGCCGCGCAAAATATCGACCTCGATGGCCTTGTAGGGCGCGTTCAACAGCGCCAGCGCAAGGCGAACCTTGTAGCTGTTGCCGGAACGTTGCATCGAGTAGAGTTTGTACATAGAGGCTTTCGAAAATACCGTCCGATGATTGTCAGCGTCGAACGGCGCAAGCGGTGTGCTGTCCGGGCCGCGCCCCGGGCCGAGGTAACAATGAGGTTCCGGGCCGCGTGCCGCAAGGCCTCTGTGTTAGAAAAAGTCAAATCGATCACAGCTATGCCCCCGCCCGCGATTTTATTCTGCGGAACGTGATCCAGCGCGTCAATTTCACGCAATTCGGCGTGAGGGATTGATCTGCGATCCGTGATCGTCAGGATTTGTTCGCAACTGCGTCAAGATCGAGATAGCGCATGCGCTTCGCCTCGCGGCGGCTCTGAGCGATGGCTTCGAGCACAAGGCCGATGGCAAAGGACAGAAAGCCGAGTTGCGCGATGGCGGCGGCGAGAATCGCGGTGGGAAACCGCGGCACCAGTCCTGTTTCCAGATAGGTGACGATCAGCGGCGCGCCGAGACCGGCGCAGATGATCAGCAGCATCGCGCCGATCGCGCTGAAGAAACGCAGCGGCCGGGTTTCCTTGTAGAGCTTGATCAGCGTCAGCAGGATGCGGGTGCCGTCGCGATAGGTGCGCAGCTTGCTCTGCGATCCTTCGGGCCGGGTCGCGTAAGGCAGCGGCATTTCCCCGGCGGCGATCTTGAGATCGAGCGCATGGACCGAAAGCTCCGCCTCGATTTCGAATCCGCTCGATGTGACCGGAAACGATTTCGCGAACCGCCGCGACAGCACGCGGTAGCCCGACAGAATATCGGTGAAGCCGTCGCCGAACATGTGCGCGAGGATGCGGTTGAACAGGTGGTTGCCGAAACGATGACCGCGCGGAAACGCGCCGTCGCCACCGTTGCGGGTGCCCACCATCATGTCGAGGTTGCGCGTCACCAGTGCCTCGATCAGCGCGCCGGCTGCCGTCGGATCGTAAGTCGCGTCGCCGTCCGCGAGAATGTAGATGTCGGCATCGATGTCCGCCAGCATGCGGCGAACGACGTTGCCCTTGCCCTGAAGCATTTCGCGCCGGACGATGGCGCCGGCCGCGACGGCGGCGTCATAGGTGCCGTCGGTGGAGTTGTTGTCGTAGACGTAAATCCGCGCGCCGGGCAGGGCGCGCTTGAAACCGTCGATCACACGGCCGATGGCGGCTTCCTCGTTATAGCAGGGCAGCAGCACGGCGATGGAGCGGTTGCGCACCATCGCGCTGTGCGGAAACAGGTCGTCGATTTCATCGCGGACGCGATCAAGCTTTGACAAGGCGGCTGCTCCCGATGGTCTGGATGCCGAGGTCGCTCGCGGCGCGCCGCAGCGTCATGGCGTAAAGCGCGAGCATGACGAGAAGGCCGAGCGGAATGCCGCTCAGTCCCGTGATGCTGCGGGTGAGGAACGGCACGGCCCAGGCCAGGGCCAGCAGCGACAATTCATAGGCGTGAAAGCCGCGCGTCAGTCCGTGACGAACAAGGAAAGCGATCGCGATGCCGAGCACCACCATGTCGTAGTCGAGCACGTAGGGCGTCGCGAGCAGGCTTGCGACCGCGAGTGCCGCGGCCTTCAGTTCAAACGCCGCCCGTGAGCGCCACAGCCAGACGATGGATGCGGCCAGCGCCAGCGCCAGCGCGCCCTGCGCGACGTAAGCCGCATCGATGCTGCCACCCCACATCCGCACCGCCGAGAACAGCGACTGGATTTTCTCCCAGCCGGTGCCGCCGGCTTCCAGCACCACGGTCCGGGTGAAGGTGGCGGATTCGGCGAAGGCGTGCCAGACGCTCATGCCGAACAGCATGGTCGATGCAACGATCAGCGCCGCCACGGTGGCGGTGGCGCTCAGGATCGTGGTCCAGCGCCCGGTCGCAAGCAGCACCAGTGGAATCAGGAGTCCGAATTGCGGCTTGTACGACAGCAGACCGAGCAGCACACCCGCCAGCACCGGCCGGCGGTCGAGCAGCGTGAGAAATCCGCCGAGCAGGGCTGCTGTGAAAAATGCATTCTGGCCGTGACCGACATTGACGAACACGGCGGGAAACGCCGCCGTCGCCAGCCACGTTTCGCGCCGTGGCACGATGGCATGGACCGCCGCCATGAAGGCCGGGAGCGAAACCGCGAGCCAGCACAGCAACGCAAGACTGTAAGGCATCAGCGCGAGCAGCGCCGCGACCATCAGGAAGAATGGCGGATAGTGCCAGCCGAAGAAGGGCACGTCGCGGCCTTCGAACACGGCGATTTCCGCGGCGTGCTGAAGCTGCGGATCGTAAGCGTCGGGTGCCTTGCCCGACAGCGTGAGGACGCCGGCGGCATAGACGTTGGAGAAGTCGGTGCCGATCGGCTTGCCGTTGCGGTCGATCAAATGATTCGAGGTCGCAAGCAGGCCGATCAGGCCGGCGAGCGAAATGGCGAGCACCAGCAGGGCATAGCCGCGGATACGGCCCGGCGTGAGCCAGCTTCCGGTCCGTAGGTGTTGCAAGAAAGAATTCATACACTCGATCCGTCACTGCGGCTGCGGTGACGAATTAAGACCAACGGGTTTAAGGTTTCGTTAGAAACGCGCTGGAAAAGCCCGGTTTCAGCCGGTTTATATGGCGGCTGGCACCACGAATTCGGTCCGGAACGTCAGGCCATCGGCTGCGAAATCGAACGCCGTGGTGCCGCCGAACTGCTTGCCGATCAGCCGTTCGATCAGGGTCGAGCCGAAGCCCTTGCCCTCATAGGATGGGGGCGGGCCTCCTGTTTCCTGCCACGTCAGATTCAGGGTCACGCCGGATTGGTCCGGATGCTTCTGCGTCCGCCAGGTGATGGCGATCCGTCCATCCGCGCACGACAGCGCGCCGTATTTGGCGGCATTGGTTGTGAGCTCATGGATGACCATGCCGACCGTGGTTGCGACCTCTGCGCCGAGATCGAAGTCCTCGCCGTCGAGCACGATCCGGCCCGGCTGCGCGTAGGGCTCAAGCTCACTCATCAAAAGCTCGCGGAATGAAATCGCGCGCCACCGTTTGTGCGTCAACAGGGTGTGGGTGTTGGCCAGCGATGCGATCCGCACGCCGATGCTGTCGCGAAACTTGGCCATCGTGGGCGAGGAGGTCAGGCTGAGTTGAATCAACGCCTGAACGGTCGCCAGCGTATTTTTCACGCGGTGATGCAATTCGGCGATCAGCAGGTCCTGATTGTCTTCCGCTTCGCGCCGCATCCCGATTTCGCGGCGCAGGCCGATCTCGCTCATCACGATATCCGCGACATCGCTCAGGGCCTTGACGTCATCGTCGGACCACTCGCGTGGTGTTGAATCGATGGCGCACAGCGAGCCGATGACATGGCCCGATGGCAGGGTGAGGGGAACGCCGAGATAGGCCTTCACGCCAAGGTCCGGGATCGCGAGATTATCGCAGACGCGGGCATCGCTTTCGGCATCGCTGACGATCAGCGGCGCCCGGTCGATCACAACATGCTGGCAGAACGAATGGGTCAGCGGAGTCTGCCGCTGTTCTCCGGCCCATCCGTCCAGACCTTGCTGGCTTTTGAAGAATTGCCGGCGGTCATCGACCAGCGACACCAGTGATACGGGCACGCCGAGCAGGCGGGTCACCATGCGGGTCAGGCGGTCGAATGGCTCCTCAGGAGCGGAGTCCATCAGATGGGTAGCGGCAAGCTCTGCAAGTCGTTCGCTGTTTTGAAGGGAAGTTGGCAATGGCTCCGCCGAACGGCTGGACATAATCGGAATTTATCCTGTCATGACACGTTCAAACCGCCGGGAAAATCCGCTTTTTTTGAACAATTCGTGTTAGTTGCGGGAACCTTCTTGCGATGCAGCGTCGCCCGTTTTAGTGTGCCCCGCCCACCCAATCCGCGAATCCGGGCCTTCGCGACCCATCACCATCCTTTAGGAGAACACGATGCCGTTTCTGTCCGCTGCGCTTGACCGTGTGAAGCCGTCCGCGACCATCGCGGTCACGGATAAAGCACGTCAGCTCAAAGCCGCGGGCCGCAATGTCATCGGCCTCGGCGCCGGCGAGCCCGACTTCGACACGCCGGCCAACATCAAGCTGGCGGCGATCCACGCCATCGAGGCGGGCAAGACCAAGTACACCGCGGTGGACGGCATTCCCGAACTGAAAGAGGCGATCATCGCCAAGTTTCAGCGCGAGAACGGCCTGACCTACAAGCCGAACCAGATCACGGTCGGCACCGGCGGCAAGCAGGTGCTGTACAACGCGCTGATGGCGACGCTGAACCCCGGCGATGAGGTCATCATCCCGGCGCCGTACTGGGTGAGCTACCCGGAAATGGTGGCGCTGGCCGGAGGCACGCCTGTGCCTGTGGTCTGCACCGCGGAGTTCGGTTTCAAGCTGCAGCCTGCTGCGCTGGAAGCTGCGATCACGCCGAACACCAAGTGGATCATCCTGTGCTCGCCGTCGAACCCGACCGGCTCCGCCTATACGCGCGCGGAGTTGAAGGCGCTTACGGATGTGCTGCTGAAGCATCCGCATGTCTGGGTGATGACCGACGACATGTACGAACACCTCGTCTATGACGACTTCGAATTCACCACGCCGGCGCAGGTCGAGCCGAAACTGTTCGACCGCACGCTGACGGTGAACGGCGTCTCGAAAGCTTATTGCATGACCGGCTGGCGTATCGGCTATGCGGGCGGCCCGCAGCAGCTGATCTCGGCGATGGCAACCATCCAGTCGCAATCGACCTCGAACCCGTCGTCGATCGCGCAGTGGGCGGCGGTTGAAGCGCTCAACGGTCCGCAGGATTTCATCCCTGCAAACAATGCCGTGTTCAAGGAGCGCCGCGATCTCGTGGTCGCCATGCTCAACCAGGCCAACGGTATCGATTGCCCGCGGCCGGAAGGCGCGTTCTATGTCTATCCGTCGTGCGCGGGTACCATCGGCAAGACCGCGCCGTCGGGCAAGAAGCTTGAGACCGATGAAGATTTCGTGACCGAGCTTCTGGAGACGGAGGGCGTCGCGGTGGTGCAGGGGTCCGCATTCGGTTTGGGCCCGGCGTTTCGCATCTCCTACGCCACGAAAACGTCTGATCTGGAAGAAGCCTGCAAGCGTATCCAGCGCTTCTGCGGCAATCTGCGATAGCGCAGCACCACAAAGCAACACTGCCGAAACAATGTCGGCATTTTGATATCAAGTAACGGAAGCGCCATGTTTTTGACACGGCGCTTCCCTTTTGTCCGACCGCCAATCAATACATCCAATCTGGAGTTCTCATTCATGCGTCTTTCATCCCTCCTCGGAGTCGCGGTCGCGGCTCTCGTCGCCTCGGTCGCCACGGCGAACGCACAGCAGCAGCAAGGCGTGCGCATCGGCGTGCTCGAATGCCGCGGCGGTCAGAACGTCGGCATGGTGATCGCATCCGCGACCACGCTTGAATGCTTCTTCCGCAGCGAAGGCCGTCGGCCGGAGCCGTATCTGGCGCATGTCAGCCGCTTCGGCGTCGATCTCGGAATCACCGAGAACACCAGCCTGGCCTGGGCGGTGCATGCGCCGACCCGGCGCGTCGGCCGCGGCGATCTCGCCGGTAATTACGGCGGCGTGGGCGGCAACGCCTCGTTCGGCTTCGGTGGCGGCGGCAATCTGCTGTGGGGCGGTTCGCAGAATTCGTTCGCGCTTCAGCCGCTCAGCCTGCAGGGCCAGACCGGCGTGAACGTGGCCGGCGGTGTCGTCGGCCTCGATCTTGAGCCGGTCAAGTTTCAGCGCTCCAAGAAGAAGCGCCATCATCGCCGCCATCACTAAGGGGCTGTTCTCGGCCGCGTGTTCAGCGGCGAACCGGCGTCACGTCGCCGGAAAACGCTCCAGGCGGTTGAGTTAACAAAACGGAATGAAAAAGGCCCGCTGATGCGGGCCTTTTTTGTTACTCTTTAAGGGCTATTGGCAGGCCAGCGATTGAACATTGCCGCATGGCATGTATGACTGGACGCGCGGACCCTTTGCATTTCCGTTCACATCGCCAGTTCTGTTCGCGCCATTATCCGGAGACATCCCATGCGCCGCCTTTCGACTTTCCTGACCGTTGCCTCGGCCGTTTTTGTTGCGTCCGCTGGTGTTGCTCATGCGCAGTCGGGACGTACCCAGGTCGGCGTGCTTGAGTGCCGCGGCGGTCCGAATGTCGGCATGATCGTAGGCTCGGTCACCAATCTGGGCTGCGTCTTCCGCTCGCAGGGCCGTCCGGACGATCTCTATACGGCGCGCATTACCAAGATCGGCGTTGATCTCGGCATCACCACCGAGACGGCATTGTCGTGGGCGGTGTTCGCGCCGACGGTGCAGCTCGGCATGGGCGATCTGTCGGGAGATTATGCGGGCGTGAATGCCAGCGCCGCAGTCGGCGTCGGTCTCGGCGCCAATGCCATGATCGGCGGCTCGCAGAACTCGTTCGCCTTGCAGCCGCTCAGCGTGCAGGGCCAGACCGGATTGAGCGTGGCAGGCGGCGTGCAGAGCCTGGAACTGCGCCCCGGCCGGTTCTGATTTTTTCAGTTCCATTCGTCATTGCGAGGAGCACTTGCGACGAAGCAATCCATCCTTTGATGTTTCAAGGATGGATTGCTTCGCTTCGCTCGCAATGACGGCTTCACATTGCTGCGCAGCGGCATGTTTCCCGCTTGCCAACCGCGCCGCGCCTTGAGACGATCACCTTGCCGACCCGCGTGAGCGCATTCCGCAGAAGTGGGCTTGGCGCGAGCGGAATGCGCGCAACATTGAAGTAAGAGCGTTCCGGCGGCGACCGGATTCCATCTTCGGGTCAAGCCGATAGCTTTCCCTGAGGACATGCTTCGCCGGGACTCGCTCGATGCGGGCCGTGCTCCAGACAGGAGACGGCAAATGGGACAAGACGCACTGAGGCAAGACAACCTGAGAAGTCCCCGTGGTCCCCGGTGCATCGCGCTGGTGGGCCCATTTCAGAGTGGCAAGACCACGTTACTTGAAGCGATCCTGGCCCGAACCGGCGCCATTGCCAAAGCAGGCACCATTGAAGCATGCAATACCGTCGGGGATTCGTCTCCGCAGGCGCGGCACCATCGCATGAGCGTCGGTCTGACTGCTGCGACCACGACTTTCATGGGCGACAGCTACACGTTTATCGATTGTCCCGGCTCGGTCGAATTCGCTCACGACATGCGTGCGGCGCTGCCGGCGGTCGATGCCGCGGTGATCGTGTGCGAAGCCGACGAACGCAAGCTGCCGCAGTTGCAGTTGATCATGCGCGAGTTGGAAGACCTCGGCATTCCGCGCTTTCTGTTTCTGAACAAGATCGACAAGGCGAACAAGCGCATCCGTGAAACGCTGGCGACATTGCAGCCGGCCTCGCGCACGCCGCTGGTGCTGCGGCAGATTCCGATCTGGAAGGGCGATTTGATCGCTGGTTTCGTCGATCTCGCGCTGGAGCGCGCCTTTGTCTATCGCGAGCACCTGCCGTCGGAGGTGATCGATCTCGAGGCCGGCGATCTCGACCGCGAGAAGGAAGCGCGGCTCACCATGCTGGAAAAGCTCGCCGATCATGACGACCGGCTGCTCGAACAGTTGCTCGAAGACATTCCGCCGCCGCGCGACGAGGTGTTCGACGATCTCGCCAGCGAACTGCGCGAAGGCCAGATCTGCCCGGTGCTGCTGGGCTGCGCGACGCGCGAGAACGGCGTGCTGCGGCTGATGAAGGCCTTGCGCCACGAAGCGCCCGGTATCGCCGCGACCGCCGAACGTCTCGGCATCCCGGACGAAACCACAGCACTGGCTTACGTCATGAAGACCACGCATCTTCAGCATGGCGGCAAGCTGTCGCTGGCGCGGATTCTGCGCGGTCACATCGACGACGGCGATACCGTGCAGTCCTCAGGCGGCAGCGCTGGCCGCGTCTCGGGAATTATTGCGCCGAGTATCGGCGGTGACACCAAGCGTGTATCGGCGGTCGCGGGTGACACGGTCTCGCTCGGCAAGCTGGATGCGGTAAAAACCGGCGATACGCTGACGACGGGCAAGACCGCGCCTGCTGCGCTGGTGGATGTTGCCCCGACCGCGCCGGTGCTGGCGACGGCGCTCGCGGCGACCGACCGCAAGGACGACGTCAAGCTCGGGCAGGCGCTGACGCGTCTGGCGGAGGAAGATCCGTCGCTCAGCGTCGTGCACAATCCGCTGACTCACGAGATGGTGTTGTGGGGGCAAGGCGAGATGCACCTGCGCGTCGCGGTCGAGCGGTTGAAGGATCGCTTCGGCGTCAGCGTCAAGCAGCATGCGCCGCCGGTCGGTTATCAGGAGACCATCCGCAAGACGATCACCCAGCGTGGACGGCACAAAAAGCAGTCCGGCGGCCACGGCCAGTTCGGCGATGTGGTGCTGGCCATCAAGCCGCTGCCGCGCGGCAGCGGCTTTGTGTTCATCGAAAAGATCGTGGGCGGCGCGGTGCCGAAGAATTACATCGGCGCGGTCGAGGAGGGGGCCGGCGACGGTCTCGCGCGCGGGCCGCTCGGCTTCCCGGTGATCGATGTGGAAGTGACGTTGACGGACGGCTCCTATCACAGCGTGGACTCGTCCGATCAGGCGTTCCGGACCGCCGCGCGTGTCGGCGTCACCGAAGCCTTGCCGCAATGCGCGCCGGTGTTGCTGGAGCCGATCCATGTGGTCGAGATCGTCTGCCCGACCGACGCCACTGCGAAAATCAACTCGATCCTGTCCGGACGGCGCGGCCAGATTCTCGGCTTCGACACCCGCGACGGCTGGACCGGCTGGGACCTGGTGCGGGCGATGATGCCCGAAGCGGAGATCGGCGATCTGATCGTGGAGGTGCGCTCGGCGACGGCCGGGGCGGGCGGCTTCACCCGGCAGTTCGACCACATGTCCGAAGTGACCGGCCGTGCGGCGGACCAGATCATCGCCGCTCATCGCGCGGCGGCCTAGGCAAACGGCGGGCGATACGCTGATTTTGATGGATACAAACGGCTTCAGTGATGTATAATACATCACTGAAGCCGTTTTTTACTTGCCTAATGGTATATGAAAATGGAATTCTTCCGTTGATAACGTCATCGCAGATGCGGGCCGCGCGGGCTCTTCTGGGCATCGACCAAAAGACTCTCGCGGAAATGTCCGGCGTGTCGCTTCCGACCATCCAGCGGATGGAAGCCAGTGGCGGCAACGTGCGCGGCATCGTGGATTCGCTGACCAAAGTCGTCGATGCGCTAAACCGCGCGGGGGTCGATCTGATCGGCGACAACGCGCGCAGCGAAAGCGGCGGCCGCGGCGTACGGTTGAAAGAACCTGCGCCGGGACGGACCGAACGAAGTTAGGGCCGGCCATGCGCCGGCGATAAACGCGGCAACGCCGCGTCAGACGCAGGCGCGGGACAGATGACAGATGGACGCATCGAGTTCGCAGTCGAGGCAACAGCAGCCGACAGCCGGCGAACTGTTCACGCCAAAAATCATCACGATCCTGCGCGAGGGCTATGACCTCGATGCGTTTCGCGCCGATGCGGTCGCGGGTCTCACCGTCGCTATCGTCGCGCTGCCGCTGTCGATGGCGATTGCGATTGCATCCGGCACCACGCCTGACCGTGGACTCTATGCCGCGATCTTCGGCGGCTTCCTTGTCTCGCTGCTCGGCGGCAGCCGGTTTCAGATCGGTGGGCCTGCCGGCGCGTTCATCGTGCTCGTTGCGGCATCGATGGCGCGTCACGGCATCGAGGGCGTTCTGCTGGCGACCATGATGGGAGGGCTGCTTCTGGTCGTCGCCGGGCTGCTGCGGCTCGGCACTTACATCAAATACATCCCCCACGCCGTGACGGTGGGTTTTACCGCGGGGATCGCCGTCATCATCTTTGCCAGCCAGATTCGCGACCTGCTCGGCATCACGCTCACCGGAAAGGAGCCGGGCGAACTGATTCCGAAACTGGAAGCGCTGGGACGCGCCATCGGCACAACGAATGTTGTGGCGGTTGCGATTTCGTTCGCGACCATTGTGATGATTTTTGCCGTGCGGCGCTTGCGTCCCCGATGGCCCGGTATGCTGATCGCGGTCACCGTCAGCGGTATCGCAGCGGCCCTGCTGGGGCTGCCGGTGGAGACCATCGGCACGCGTTTTGGCGGTATTCCGCAGTCGTTTCCGGTCCCGTCGTTTCCCGTCGTCACTTTGGCGAAGATGCAGGCCGTGCTACCCGACGCGATCATGTTCGCGCTGCTCGGCGCCATCGAGTCGCTGCTGTCCGCGGTTGTCGCCGACGGCATGACGGGACGGCAGCATCGCCCGAACAGTGAACTGGTAGCGCAGGGTTTCGCGAATATCGGCTCGGCGCTGTTCGGCGGCATCTGCGTCACCGGCACCATCGCCCGCACCGCGACCAATGTTCGCGCCGGCGCGCGCGGGCCGGTATCAGGCATGCTGCATTCGATGTTCCTGCTGGCGTTCATGCTGCTGGCGGCGCCGCTGGCGAGCTACATCCCGCTTGCAACGCTGGCAGGCGTGCTTGCGGTGGTGGCATGGGGCATGGCGGAGCGCCATGAATTCGCAAAGCTGATCCGCGCATGGGGCGGCGACGCCGTCGTGCTGCTCGCGACGTTCCTGCTGACGATTTTCATCGGCCTCGGCGAGGGGATTGCCGTTGGCGCTTTGCTGGGCGCTTTGATATTCCTCAGTCGCAGGCGCGCAGCGGCTCTCGAGGCTGGCTCGCCCGTGAAGGATGACGAGACGGTTTGAAAGCAGATTGAGATGACCAACACCCCCGCCGCATGCCTGATCGGCTGGCCGGCAGCGCATTCGCGTTCGCCGCTAATTCACAAATACTGGCTGAAGTCCTTCGGCATCGACGGCGATTACCGTATCGAGGCGGTGGAGCCTGCGGCGTTTGCGGATTTCATCGGCGATCTCGCCGCGCACGGCTATAAGGGCGCAAACGTCACTATCCCGCACAAGGAGCAGGCGCGTGCGCTGACCGTTGCCGACGCGCGGGCAAAAGCCGTGGGTGCTGCGAACACGCTCTACTTCGACAACGACGGCGAACTGCGTTCGACCAATACAGACGTCGAAGGCTTCATCGGCAATCTCGACGCCAGCGCGCCGGGATGGGACAGCGCGGACGACGTGCTGGTGCTGGGCGCGGGCGGATCGTCGCGCGCGGTGATTTTCGGATTGATCGAACGCGGCATCACGCGCGTGCATCTTGCCAACCGCACCGCGTCCCGCACGAAACTGCTTGCCGATCAGTTCGGCGCGCAGGTGCGGCCGCTGGCATGGGACGCCGTTCGCGACGTATTGCCGCATGCGAGGCTGCTGGTGAATACCACTTCGCTCGGCATGAAGGGACAGCCGCCGCTCGATATCGATGTCGGCGTGCTTCCGTCGGACGCGACGGTGGCGGATCTGGTCTATGTTCCGCTGGAAACCGATTTGCTGAAAGCCGCGAAAGCGCGCGGTCTCAAAACCGCCGACGGTCTCGGGATGCTTCTGCATCAGGCCGTGCGCGGATTCGAATTGTGGTTCGGCAAGCGGCCTGCGGTCACGCCGGAACTGCGCGCGCTGGTCGAGGCGGATCTCGTCGCCAAAGCCTGAGCAGGCTGCGTCGAAACGCGCTCTTCAGCTTCACCGGGTGTAAAGCTAAAGCGGCATCCTCAAAAACGGGAATCGATGTGAACAGAACCGGAAAATTTGTCGTGCTCGCGGCGCTTGCGCTGGTGATCTACAGCGCCTGGACCGTTTATCACGGCGCGCAGGGCTTCAATCCGCCAGCGATCGAGGATGTGAAGAAGCGGATGCAGGATGATTTCACCGCGAAGAACAATACGGTGGTTGAGATCAGCATGCTTCTGCGCGGGCCGCGAGAACTCGCAGGTTTCATCAAATTTAAGGCGCCGGGAACGGATCAGGTTCAGCAGAAGGCCTGCACGGCGACCATGGCCGCGGACAACGTGACCACGTCGTGGAGTTGTCAGTAGGGCTGCACCAGCTTTTGGCGCGACGGCCTTGCGCCGTCGTTGAGCGCAATGATTGCGAATCGTCATTGCGAAGAGCGCCAGCGACGAAGCAATCCAGCTCTTTGTCGATGCTCTGGATTGCTTCGCTTCGCTCGCAATGACGTTAATTCCGCGGGCTGCTCACCGCGTTGGTCTGCATGTAATCCGTCAGCACATGGCGGTCGATCTCGTCGATGCGGTTGACGCCGCACAGCCCCATCGTCACGCTCAACTCCTTGCCGATCAGGTCGAGCGCCGTCGTGACGCCGTCCTGTCCGCCGGCGCCGAGGCCGTAAATATAGGCGCGGCCGATCATGCAGGACTTCGCGCCGAGTGCCAGCGCGCGCATCACGTCCTGGCCGGAGCGGATGCCGCCGTCGAACATGATTTCAGTCTGCGAACCGACATCCTGCACGATCTCCGGCAGCACCGAGATCGAGGACGGCGCGCCGTCGAGCTGGCGGCCGCCGTGGTTCGACACCACGATGGCTTCCGCGCCGGTCTTTACTGCTTCGCGCGCATCGGCCACATCGAGGATACCCTTGATGATGAGTTTGCCCGGCCAGATGCTGCGAATCCATTCGACATCCTTCCAGTTCAGCGTGGTGTCGAACTGCGAGGCGACCCATTCGGAGACCGAGCCGAGATCCTGCGATCCCGCGACATGACCGGCGATGTTGCCGAAGTTGCGGCTCTTGCCTTTCAGGATGCCGGAAACCCACGCAGGCTTGGTGGCGAAATCGATGATGTTCTTCAGCGTCAGCAGCTTCGGCGGCACCGACAGGCCGTTCTTGACGTCGGCGTGGCGCTGGCCCAGCACCTGCAGATCGACGGTGAGAACCAGCGCGCTGCATTTCGCGGCGATGGCGCGTTCGATCAGCGCCTTGGCGAAGCCGCGATCCTTCATGACGTAAAGCTGGAACCAGAACGGCTTGTCGACATTCGCCGCGACGTCTTCGATCGAGCAGATCGACATGGTCGACAGCGTGTAGGGAATGCCGAGCGCCTGCGCGGCGCGGCAGGCATAGATCTCGCCGTCGCCATACTGCATGCCGGTCGAACCGACCGGCGCCAGAATCAGCGGCATCGCGGCGGGCTCGCCGAGGATGGTGGTGTTTAGCTCGCGCTTCGACACGTCCACGAGGATACGCTGGCGAAACTTGTACTTCTGCATGTCGCTGATATTGGCGCGCAGGGTTTCTTCCGCATAGGAGCCGCCGTCCACGTAATCGAAAAACGGCTTTGGCACGCGGCGCTTGTGAATCTGCCGCAGGTCCTCGATGCAGGTAATGTTCTTCATGGACGCATCCTCACGTCATTGATTTCTTGGGCGCGTATTCCGCAAAAGTGGACACCGGTTTTGCGATTGGAATTCGCGCATTTTTTAATGAGGGCATTTCTTGCGGGAATGCCCTCGGGCAATCATCTATCATGGTTGAGGCGCACGCAAATAGCCGCTGCGCAGTGGAGAGGCTCATGAGCAAGAAAACCTCCAGTCCCAAGTCAGCCAAGTCCACCAAGGAGGCGGAAGCTGAGAAGCGCAAGCTGGACGAAGAACTGAACGAGGCCCTTGAGGAGACCTTCCCGGCCTCCGATCCGGTCAAGGTCACCCAGCCTCACCCCCACGCCGAGCCAGACCCCGAGGATTGAGCGGCTCACCGCGGCCAGCCGCACCGGAACATGGACCGCTCCCGGACGTTGATCCTGCGAACCCGACGCAGGAGCAGATCATGGCTGACGCCGACATTAAGCCGAAGAACGACAACAAGCCGAAAGACCCGGAAAAGAAGAAGCTCGACGACGCCCTTGAGAAGGGGCTGGAGGAATCGTTTCCGGGCTCCGACCCGGTCAACGTGACCCAGCCGCCGCCGTCCAAGCATGATCAGGACATCAAGCGCAAAGGCTGAGTGGCTCCCGGAAGCCCCGCCAAGGCGGGGCTTCGCATTAAATTCTTTATAGATCAAATAGATAGAAGCCGCCGCCCGCCCCCGGGCGGCGGTAATGATTCATCATATTATTTGAAGGATGACCGTCCGCAGAGGCATTATAACTCGCTCTGCGCTAGGATGGGGCGTTCGCCAGAGCCAAGCAGGTGCTTTAGACAGCCTGGCCAGAGACTCGGCGAAACAGGGGAATTCATGGTGCGCAAATATTTCGGGACCGACGGCATTCGTGGCCGCGCCAATGGCCTGATCACGCCTGAACTGGCGCTCAAGGTCGGGCAGGCCGCCGGGCTGGTGTTTCAGCGCGGCGACCATCGCCATCGCGTGGTGATCGGCAAGGACACCCGGCTGTCCGGTTATATGATCGAGAACGCCATGGTGGCGGGCTTCACCTCGGTGGGCATGGACGTGCTGTTGCTTGGCCCAATGCCGACGCCGGCCGTCGCCATGCTGACCAAGTCGATGCGCGCCGATCTCGGCGTAATGATCTCGGCGTCCCACAACCTGTTCGACGACAACGGCATCAAGCTGTTCGGCCCGGCCGGATTCAAGCTGTCCGACGATGTCGAGACGCAGATCGAACAGTTGATGGACGAGAACCTCGACAAGCGGCTCGCGCAGAGCGCCAGTCTCGGCCGCGCCCGCCGCATCGACGGCGTGCATGACCGCTACATCGAATTCGCCAAACGCACCCTGCCGCGCGATCTCAGCCTCGATGGCCTGCGCGTCGTGGTCGATTGCGCCAATGGCGCGGCCTACAAGGTGGTGCCGGAAGCGCTGTGGGAATTGGGCGCGGACGTGATCTCCATCGGCGTCGAGCCTGACGGCTTCAATATCAACAAGGATTGCGGATCGACTTCGCCGGAAGCGCTGTCGCGCAAGGTGCGCGAGATGCGCGCCGATATCGGCATTGCGCTCGATGGCGACGCCGATCGCGTGATCATCGTCGACGAGCGCGGTCATGTGGTCGATGGCGACCAGCTTCTCGCGGTGATCGCGCAGAGCTGGAAGGACGACGGACGGCTGGCCAAGCCCGGCATCGTCGCCACCGTGATGTCAAATCTCGGTCTCGAACGTTGCTTGAAAGACATCGGCATCGAGATGCTGCGCACGCCGGTCGGCGACCGCTACGTGCTCGAGCAGATGCAGAAGGGCGGCTACAATCTCGGCGGCGAGCCGTCGGGTCACATCATCATGTCGGACTTTGCGACCACCGGCGACGGCTTCGTCGCCGCGCTTCAGGTTCTGGCCGTGGTGCAGCGCCTCGGGCGTCCGGTGTCGGAAGTCTGCCACCGCTTCGAGCCGATGCCGCAGATCCTCAAGAACGTGCGTTATCGCACCGGCAAGCCGCTCGACAATCCGGGCGTCAAGTCGGCGATCCTCGACGCCGAGAAGCGCCTCAACGGCTGCGGTCGCCTGCTGATCCGCCCGAGCGGGACCGAGCCGGTCATCCGCGTGATGGGCGAGGGCGACAACCGCGACCTCGTCGAGGAAGCCGTCGACATGATCGTCTCGGCGCTGGGAACGGCATCCGCAGCGGCCTGATCTCGCAAAATATGAGATGTCGTCCCGGCGAAAGCGGGGATCCACTTTGTACGGCACCGCGTCATCCTGAGGTGTGAGCCGTTTGCGGCGAGCCTCGGCGATGCCGGACCCGTTGGACGGGACGACCTAGGGACTTTGAAATAGGTCGACCTCAGTCTTCTCAATCCGGCACATCAGCCATGGTCAATCGCGACTGGTGGCCCTGCCGCCGAGTTTGTATTTGATGCCCATTCGATTTTGAATTTCCGGAAAATTGCCGTGAACAAGCCCGTTATCCTGTCCGAAGACACCCTCGTCGCGCCGATCGTCGTGGACGCACCGGCGACGCCGGCTCCGGCCGCGCCGGCCTTTGCCGTCATCTGCGCCATCAGCTTCTCGCATCTTCTCAACGACCTGATGCAGTCGCTGATCCCGTCGGTCTATCCGATCCTGAAGGAGAACTACGCTCTCGACTTCGGCCAGATCGGCATGATCACGCTGGCATTCATGTTCACGTCGTCGCTGTTGCAGCCGGTGATCGGCGCCTACACCGATAAATATCCGAAGCCGTTTTCGCTCGCGCTCGGCATGGGGTTCACCTTCGCCGGGCTGATCCTGCTCAGCGTCGCGCATCATTACTGGATCATCCTGCTGGCGGCGGGGCTCGTCGGCACCGGCTCGGCGGTCTTCCATCCGGAGTCCTCGCGCATCGCGCGGATGGCGTCGGGTGGTCGCGTCGGCATGGCGCAATCGGTGTTTCAGGTCGGCGGCAATCTCGGCACGGCGATCGGCCCTGTGCTGGCGGCGCTGATCATCGTGCCGTTCGGGCAGGGCAGTATCGCGTGGTTCTCGCTGGTCGCGGCGCTCGCCATCATCGTGCTGTGGCAGATCGGGCGCTGGTATCAGCCGCGCATCGCGCAGCGCAAAAGCGCTCATACCTCCCTGCCGGACGACGGGCCGTCTTCGACGCGCACCATGATCGCGCTCGGCGTTCTGATGATGCTGCTGTTCTCGAAGACGTTCTATACCGCGAGCATCGGCAGCTACTACACCTTCTTCCTGATGCAGAAGTTCGGCGTCAGCACGCAGGCGTCGCAGATCTATCTGTTCCTGTTTCTGGGCGCGAGCGCGGTCGGTGTATTCTTCGGCGGCCCGCTGGGCGATCGCTTCGGCCGCAAGTACGTGATCTGGTTTTCGATCATCGGCGCGCTGCCGTTCACGCTCGCGTTGCCGTACGTCGATCTCACCTGGAACGCGGTGCTGAGCATCGTGATCGGATTCATCATCTCGTCGGCGACACCGGCGATCATCGTCTATGCGCAGGAACTGATGCCGCATCGTCTCGGCATGATCTCCGGATTGTTCTACGGCATGGCGTTCGGGTTCGGCGGCATCGGTGCGGCGGTGCTCGGTCAGATCGCGGACTGGAAGGACATCAACTTCGTCTATCAGATTTGCGCGTTCCTGCCGGCGATCGGCCTGCTCGCGGTCTTCCTGCCGCAGATGAAACGCCACAAGCTCTGACAAGCTTTTCGTCATTGCGAGGAGCGCAGCGACGAAGCAATCCAGCTTTGCTCAAGAATGGATTGCTTCGCTTCGCTCGCAATGACGAGAAATAGCGAGCGCACATCCCGCACCGTCATCACGTCAGAATTCCTGACCTACCTGTCAATACATCGTTAGGATTTGCGGCGCGCGCTGCGGCGCGTGTTGTGTAAACGTTTACCGTCTCGCTTAAGGCGGATTAAAAATCACAGTTAAGAATTAGGGTTAAGTGGCGCTTAAACATTTGGTGGCATCGTCCGGCCTGTGAGTTTTGTGTGTGAGGCCGCGTTGCCTCACCGGACGAAAGGACCGGACCAATGCGTACTCTCAAGAACCTGATTGCCGCAGGAGCGGCGTCATTAATTTCCTCGGCAGCTCTCGCCGCCGATCTGCCGCCGCCTCCCATGTATGTTCCGCCACCGGTTGAAGACTTCGGCGGCTGGTATCTGCGCGGCGATATCGGATTCAGCAATCAGCAGGTCAAGAGCCTCGACAACGCGCTCTACTATACTCCCGGGACGTCCGTGCAGAATACGGGCCTCGGTTTCGACACCGCAGGCATCTTCGGCCTCGGCGCCGGCTATCGCTTCAACAACTGGTTCCGCGCCGACGTGACCGGTGAGTATCGCGGCAAGTCGAATTTCCACGGCACCGACATCGTGTCGTTCAACGGTGTACAGAGCGGTGTGGACAACTACGGTGGCAGCAAGTCCGAGTGGCTGGTGCTGGCGAACGTCTATGCCGATCTCGGCACCTGGTGGTGCATCACGCCGTTCGTCGGCGTCGGCATCGGCGGCGCACGCAATACGATTTCGGGTTTCACGGATACCGGATTGTCGGGAGCGCCTCCAGCCCCAAGCCTCGCTTACGCTGCCGAAGCATCGAAGTGGAATTTCGCGTGGGCCGTGCATGCCGGCCTTGCCTACCAGATCAATCCGAGTCTGACGCTGGAACTGGCCTATCGCTACGTCGATATGGGTGACGGCATCACCGGTGACATTGTGGCGTACGACGGCACCAACGCGGTCAACAACCCGATGCACTTCAAAAACATCACCTCGCACGATCTGAAGCTCGGCGTGCGCTGGGCGATCGATCCGACTCCGACCTATCTTCCTCCGCCTCCGCTGATGCGTAAGGGCTGATCTGGCTTTTTCTCTCATCTTGCCTTCTTCAAACTTCAACGGCGCGGATTTTTTCCGCGCCGTTTTCTTTTGCGCTTTGCGCTCCGTTTTCTTTTGCGTGACGCGCGCGAAGGGAACGATTGATTAAGGTTAACGCGGCATCATCGAACGTAGTTAAGCGTTTATGACGGAGTTGGTGATGCGTCGGATTGTGTTGGCGATGATGATGGCCGCAGCCGTGCAGGGCGCGCAGGCGGCGGATTATCCCGATGACCTGCCGATCTTGCGCGGAGGTTTCCGCGACGGCGTGACCGGCGTCCCGAGATGGCAGGGCGTTTACGTAGGTGTTCAATACGGTGGCAGCAACTCGAGCTTTGGCGGCCCGAGTGTGAACGCGCCTCTCGCCAGTCTCGCGGCGTCAGCTCCGTTCGCGAGCACCGCGATCTCGACAACCATGCTTCCGGATCAAACGACGGCGAACGGCGTCGGCGGCTTCGTGGGCTACAACTGGCAATGGGATGACATTATCCTCGGCGTCGATGCAAACTACAACGTGGGCGGACAGAGGGGATTGTCGTTCATCACCCCTGTGACGAATACAGTGCCCTACGGCGGCGGTCTCGATATCGAGGCGACGACCAGTGGTTCGGCGACGATGAAGATCACCGACTATGGCGCGATCCGCGCGCGCGCCGGCTGGGCGGTAGGAATCTTTCTGCCTTATGTTACGGGCGGTTTCTCCATGGGGCGGGCCGACATGGCGCGCACCATCACCGTCACGGGCACGATCGATCCGGGCGGGGCAGCCACGCCTTATGGTCCGGTCAACACCACGCAGACGAAAAGCGGGGCCTTTATCTACGGCTTTTCTTACGGTGGCGGTCTGGACGTCATGTTGACCCGCGGCCTGTTTGCGCGTGGCGAGGTCGAAGTGAATCGCTTTACGGCCGCATGGGGCATGGATGCCACGGTGACCACATTGCGTGGCGGTCTCGGCTACCGGTTCTGATCGATCAGTCGCAGCAGCTTTTCGTGTCATTCTTTCTTGCGGCTGCTGTCGTTGACAGCGGCCGCATCGCCTGTTGTGCTGCGGTTCGTCTTCGGGATGTGGCGGCCATCGGGAAGGTGCGGTCATGAAAATCTATGGCGACCTGAAATCCGGCAATTGCCTGAAGGTGAAATGGGTGTGCGACCGGCTTTCGCGCCGCTACGCCTGGATCGATATCGACACCCTTAAAAGCCAGAGCCGGACGCCGGAGTTTCTGAAACTCAACGGCGCGGGGCAGGTGCCGGTGCTCGAACTCGACGACGGGCGCACGCTGGCGCAATCCAACGCCATCATCCGCTATCTGGCGCGTGGCACGGATCTCATTCCGGCGGAGGCGTTTCTCTCGGCAAAGATGGACGAATGGCTGTTCTGGGAGCAGTACAGCCATGAGCCTTATCTCGCGGTCTGCCGCTTCCAGATGTTCTATCTCGGCCAGTCGCAGGGCGATCTCGATCCGGAGAAGGTCAAGCGCGGCTATTTCGCGCTGGCGCGGATGGAGCATCAGCTTCATGACACGCAGTTTCTGGTCGGCGATGCGCTGTCGCTCGCGGACGTGGCGCTGCTGGCCTATACCCGCGTGGCCCATGAGGGCGGCTTTCACCTGGATGGCTATGCCTCGGTGCGGCGCTGGATCGCGGACTCGGAAAAGGTGCTGGGGATCTGAGGTTTTTCACCTCTCCCCGTTTACGGGGAGAGGTCGCGAGCCATAAGCGCGTTTACGCGCATTTTTATGGCGAGCGGGTGAGGGGCGGCTGTGCGGTCCTCAGTTTTACTCCTCACCCCAATCCCCGCAGGCGGGGAGAGGGAGCCTCTGCGCGGTCGGCTTTGCATCCCAGCTTTGTGATTTTCGCCCGGCGAAGTTTCTTGACGAAGTCCAGAACCTCCCATATTCACGGCGGCGGGAAACCTCCCCCCACCGGGAGGCAGCTATCTGGAAGGATAGATTATGACTGTAGCGAAGCCCGGCTCAAAGCCGAACGTGCCGCATTTTTCGTCCGGCCCCTGCGCCAAGCGCCCCGGCTGGAACCCCCAAAATCTCAAGGACGCAGCCCTCGGCCGTTCGCATCGCGCGAAGGTCGGCAAGGCCAAGCTCAAGCTCGCGATCGAACTGACGCGCGAAGTGCTTGAAGTGCCCGCGGACTACAAAATTGGAATCGTGCCTGCGTCGGACACCGGCGCCGTCGAGATGGCGCTGTGGTCGCTGCTCGGGCCGCGTCCCGTCACCACCATCGCCTGGGAATCCTTCGGCGAAGGCTGGGTCAGCGACATCGTCAAGGAATTGAAGCTCAAGGATGTCGTCAAGCTCCACGCGGGCTACGGCGAGATTCCCGATCTGTCGAAGGCCGACAAGAATTCGGACATCGTGTTCACCTGGAACGGCACCACCTCCGGCGTGCGGGTTCCGAACGCCGACTGGATTCGTGACGATCGCGAAGGTCTGACCATCTGCGACGCGACCTCCGCCGCGTTCGCGCAAAAGCTCGACTGGCCGAAGCTCGATGTCGTCACCTTCTCCTGGCAGAAGGCGCTGGGCGGCGAAGCTGCCCACGGCATGCTGATCCTGTCGCCGCGCGCTGTTGCACGGCTCGAGAGCTATACGCCGCCGTGGCCGCTGCCGAAGATCTTCCGCATGACCAAGGGCGGCAAGCTCAACGCCGGAATCTTCGAGGGCGAAACCATCAACACGCCGTCGATGCTCTGCGTCGAGGACTATCTCGATGCGTTGAACTGGGCAAAATCCGTCGGCGGCCTCAAGGGGCTGATGGCACGCGCCGACGCGAACACCAAGGTGCTCGCGGACTGGAAGGCGAAGACGCCGTGGGTGGATTTCCTCGCGGCCGACCCGGCGATCCGGTCCAACACCTCGGTGTGCATGAAGGTGGTCGATCCGGCGATCACGTCGCTGTCCGCCGATGCGCAGGCTGACTTCGCCAAGAAGCTGGTTGCCGCGGTCGAAAAGGAAGGCGCAGGTTACGACTTCGCGCACTACCGCGATGCGCCCGCTGGCCTTCGCATCTGGTGCGGCGCGACCGTCGAGGCCAGGGACGTCGAAATCCTCACCGCATGGATCGACTGGGCCTTCGCCGAAACCAAGGCTTCGCTCGCCAAGGCGGCGTAGTTTCCTTTTCACCTCGCCCCGTCCTTACGGGAAGAGGTCGGATTGCGCAGCAATCCGGGTGAGGGGCTTCTTCCCTCATCATGGCGCCCGCCCCTCACCCCGACCCTCTCCCCGTAAGAACGGGGCGAGGGAGAAGAATTCCCCACTCGATTTCGCCACCCTCTCCCACAAGGGGAGAGGGTTAAAACGGCTCCGAACTCAGATCAGGATTATCCCGATGTCCAAGCCTAAAGTTCTCATTTCCGATGCGTTGTCTCCTGCCGCGGTGCAGATCTTCAAGGATCGCGGCATCGATGTCGATTTCCAGCCTGATCTCGGCAAGGACAAGGACAAGCTCGCCGAAATCATCGGCAACTATGACGGCCTCGCCATCCGCTCCGCCACCAAGGCGACCGCGAAAATTCTCGAGAAGGCCACGAAACTCAAGGTGATCGGCCGCGCCGGCATCGGCGTCGACAATGTCGAGATCCCGGCGGCCACGGCCAAGGGCATCATCGTGATGAACACGCCGTTCGGCAATTCGATCACCACCGCCGAACATGCGATCACGCTGATGCTCGCGCTCGCCCGCGAAATTCCCGCCGCCGATGCCTCGACGCAGGCCGGCAAGTGGGAGAAGAACCGCTTCATGGGCGTCGAGATTACCGCCAAGACCCTTGGCGTGATCGGCGCAGGCAACATAGGATCGATCGTCGCCGACCGCGCGCTCGGGCTGCGCATGAAGGTGATCGCATTCGATCCGTTCCTGTCGCCGGAGCGCGCCAAGGACATCGGCGTCGAGAAAGTCGAGCTTGAGGACCTGTTCAAGCGCGCCGACTTCATCACGCTGCACACGCCGCTCACCGACAAGACCCGGAACATCATCGACGCAAACTCTCTCGCCAAGATGAAGAAGGGGGTGCGCATCATCAATTGCGCGCGCGGCGGTCTGGTGGACGAAGCCGCGCTGGTCGATGCGCTGAATTCCGGTCAGGTCGCGGGTGCAGCCTTCGACGTGTTCGTGGAGGAGCCGGCCAAGACCAACGTGCTGTTCGGTCATCCCAACGTCATCTGCACCCCGCATCTTGGTGCATCCACCACGGAAGCGCAGGAAAACGTCGCGTTGCAGGTCGCCGAACAGATGTCGGACTACCTCCTGACCGGCGCGATCTCCAATGCCGTCAACTTCCCCTCGATCACCGCGGAAGAAGCACCGAAGCTGAAGCCCTTCATCGAACTGGCCGAAAAGCTCGGCTCGTTCGCAGGCCAGCTCACCGAGACCGGCATCGCCAAGGTCACGATCACCTATGAAGGCGTGGTCGCAGACATGAAGATCAAGGCGCTGACCTCGGCGGCGCTCACCGGACTGCTGCGGCCGATGCTGGGCGACGTCAACGTCGTTTCCGCGCCGGTGGTGGCGAAGGAGCGCGGCATGGTGGTGGACGAAGTGACCCGCGCCGCCCGCAGCGACTATGAAAGCCTGATCACGGTCACCGTCGCGACCGAGCGCCAGGAGCGTTCGGTGTCCGGCACGGTCTATCATGACGGCAAGCCGCGTCTGGTCGACATCAAGGGCATCCGCGTCGATGCCGAGTTCGGCAAGTCGATGGTCTACATCACCAACGAGGACAAGCCGGGCTTCATCGGCAAGTTCGCCTCGCTGCTCGGCGATGCCAAGATCAACATCGCGACCTTCCATCTCGGCCGCAACGAACAGGGCGGCGACGCCATCGCCTTGGTCGAGGTCGATGGCGCGGTGCCGGCCGATGTGCTCGCCAAGGTGGCGGCGCTGCCGCAGGTCAAGCAGGCCAAGGTGCTGACGTTTTAACGACGGCATGACTGTGACGTGCCGGTGAATGCCGGGACGACGCTGAAAATCATACAATGAACAAACGGGCCGGAGTTTCTCCGGCCCGTTTTGCTTGCGGCGACGGCAAGATCGCCGAAGGGACGGGGTAACAAACCCGAAAGGAAATTTCAGTATTCCACTGAGACGAATCCGCGCAGAAGCGCGGACCCGCCCCGGAGTGTCATCGTGAAATTCCTGAACAATCTGCCTATCACCGCCAAACTCGGTATTTTGGTCGGTGTGACCCTGCTTGGCCTCAGCGCTGCCGGTCTCTACTCCGCCTACATGATGCAGCGTGAAATGGTCAGCGCCCGCGAGGCTCAGACCCACGCGCTGGTGGAAACCGCGCGCAACACCGCAATCGGGCTGCAGAAGCAAGTCGATGCCGGGAAGATGACCAAGGACGCGGCGATGGCGGAATTTGGCCGCATCGCCCAGTCGATGACCTACGACAACGGCGACGGCTATATGTTCGTCTACACCATGGACGGCATGACCGTGGCGACGCCGAACGTCAAGCAGATCGGCACCAACCGTCTCGACATCGAAACCAACGGCCGCAAGCTGGCGCGCGAACTGCGCGACGGCGTCGCCGCCAAGGGCGACGTGACCCTGCGCTATGAATATTACAAGCCCGGCGACGAGAAGCCGATCCGCAAGATGTCCTACGCGGTGGCGATTCCCGGCTGGAACATGTTCGTCGGCACCGGCGCTTATCTCGACGATCTCGACGCCAAGCTGATGCCCATCATTATGGCGCTCGTTGTCGCCACTCTTCTGATCGGCGCGGTCTCCGGCGCGGTTGCCTGGATGATCGGCCGCAGCATCACCCGACCGCTCGGGCAACTCGGCACCCGCATGCAGACCCTCGCCGACGGTCAGCTCGAGGACAGCATTCCCGGCAGCGACCGCCGCGATGAAATCGGCGCGATGGCCGCGACCGTGCAGGTCTTCAAGGACAACGCAGTCCGCATCCGCGATCTCGAGAAGGTGGAAGCCGAAGCTCAGGCGCGCGCCGCTGACGAGCGCAAGGCGGTAATGAACAACATTGCCAGCAACTTCGAAAGCAGCGTCAACGGTATCGTGCGTTCGGTGGCGGCCTCGGCGGCCGGCATGCAGAGCACTGCGGAATCCATGACGGCGTCCGCGAGCGACGCCAGCGCCCGCGCGGCGACGGTGGGATCGGCATCGGAGCGGGCTTCGAACAACGTCGGAACGGTCGCGGCCGCGGCGGAAGAATTGTCGAGTTCGGTCGCCGAGATCGCGCGTCAAGTCAACCAGTCCAACGAGATCGCCAGCAAGGCCGTGGGCGATGCCGAACGCACCAACGCCACCGTTCAGGTGCTCTCCAGCGGCGCGGAAAAGATCGGCGAGGTGGTGCAGCTCATTCACTCCATCGCGGCGCAGACCAACCTGCTCGCGCTGAATGCAACCATCGAGGCCGCACGCGCCGGCGAGGCAGGCCGCGGCTTCGCGGTGGTGGCGTCCGAGGTCAAGGCGCTGGCCAACCAGACCGCCAAGGCCACCGAGGAAATCTCCGCGCAGGTTGCCGCCATGCAGGCGACCACCAGCGATGCGGTGGTGTCGATCGGCGGCATCACCGAGACCATTGCGCGGATGAGCGAGATCACGATGAACATCTCCAGCGCCGTCGAAGAGCAGGGCGCCGCAACCCGCGAGATCGCGCGTAACATCCAGTCGGTGGCGGCGGGGTCGACCGAGATCAGCGATCACATCGGCGGCGTCAGCGCGGCTGCGGCCGCGACCGGAACGGCCGCGTCGGACGTTCTCACCAGCGCCCGTGATCTCGACCAGCAGTCGGGCATGCTGCGCACGGCTGTAGACGAATTCCTCGGCAAGGTGCGGGCGGCGTAACGCTTTAGCCTCTCTCCGGGGACGGAGAGGAATGATGCCCCGACGCGGTGGTACAGGATACCGCTGATCCGGAAGCATCTGGACTATCGAATGCATCACAGGCGCGGCCGCTGAGAAGCGGTCGCGCTTTTTTTTGATCCGCAGGTATGCGCGCCAGCGGCGAGTGCCGCCGGACCCGCAGTAAGGAAGGTTCAATAGTCTTGCTGTAAAAGAAGTGAATTCTTACTTATGTGCGTCCGCGCCAATTGTCCCGGAGAAGCCACGTGAAATTTCTGAATAACTGGCCCATCGCCCTGAAGCTGGGCGTTCTGGTATGTGTGACCCTGATTGGCCTGTGTGCCGCAGGCTTTTTCGCCACCCGCATGATGCAGAACGAAATGTTCAGTGCGCGGAAGGAGCAACTCCGGGCGATCGTCGATACCGCGCGGAACATGGCAATCGGATACCAGAAGCAGGTGGACGCCGGGAAGCTGACCAAGGACGCTGCGGTCGAGCAGTGGGTTCAGCGGGTCCAGAACATGACTTACGATAACGGTGCCGGCTATATGTTCGTCTACACGATGGACGGCATCGCGGTTGCAGTGCTGAATCCGAAACAGATCGGCACCAGTCATCTCGATAACGAGGTGAACGGGCGCAAATCCACCCGTGAAATGCGTGACGGGGTCGCCGCCAAGGGCGACGTTACGATCTATTACTCCTGGCAGAAGCCCGGCCACCCGGAACTGTCCCCGAAGATATCCTATGCGGCCGGAATTCCGGGCTGGAACATGTTCGTTGGTACCGGCGCCTATATCGATGACCTCAACGCCAAGCTGATGCAGATCGCGATGGCGCTAGGTGCCGCGATTCTCGGCATCGGCGTGGTTGCCGGCGCGGTGGCCTGGTTCATCGGCCGCAGCATCACCCGCCCGCTCGGCCAACTCGGTATGCGCATGCAGACGCTGGCCGATGGCCAGCTCGATGAGAGCATTCCGGGCATCGGCCGTCGCGACGAGATCGGCGCGATGGCGGCGACCGTGCAGGTGTTCAAGGACAATGCCGTGCGGATGCGCGACCTTGAAAGCACCGAAGCCGAGACGCGGATGCGCGCAGCGGAGGAACGCAAAGCCGCGATGCATTCCATCGCCCTGGAGTTCGAGAGCAGCGTCAACGGTATCGTGCGTTCGGTGGCGTCGTCCGCGGCCGGGATGCAGAGCACGGCGCAATCGATGACCCATTCGGCGACAGACGCCAGCGCCCGCGCGGCGACGGTGGGATCGGCCTCGGAGAAGGCGTCGAACGATGTCGGTACGGTGGCGGCGGCCGCCGAGGAACTGTCCAGCTCGGTCGCGGAGATTTCGCGCCAGGTCAATCAGTCGAACGAGATCGCCAGCAAGGCTGTCGCCGATGCCGAGCGCACCAACGCCACGGTGCAGGTACTCTCCAGTGGCGCCGAGAAGATCGGCGAGGTGGTGCAGCTCATTCACTCCATCGCGGCGCAGACCAACCTGCTCGCGTTGAACGCGACCATCGAGGCGGCGCGCGCCGGTGAGGCAGGTCGAGGTTTCGCCGTCGTCGCATCGGAAGTGAAGGCGCTGGCCACCCAGACCGCGAAGGCAACCGAAGAGATTTCGGCTCAGGTCGCGGCGATGCAGTCCACCACCAGCGATGCGGTGTTATCGATTGGCGGCATCACCGAGACGATCACGCGGATGAGCGAGATTACCCTGAATATCTCCAGCGCGGTCGAGGAACAGGGTGCGGCGACCCGCGAGATCGCGCGCAACATCCAGTCAGTTGCGGCGGGATCGACCGAGATCAGCGATCACATCGGCGGCGTCAGCGCGGCGGCCTCGGCCACGGGAAATGCGGCGTCGGTCGTCCTCACCAGCGCCCGCGATCTCGACCAGCAGTCGGGCATGCTGCGCTCGGCGGTGGACGAGTTCCTCGGCAAGGTGCGGGCGGCGTAAATCGTACTCGGCACGCACGCCACTACACACACGATGTCGTCCCCGCGAAAGCGGGGACCCACGTTTCTTAAGCCAGTCCGGAAATAGCGAGATCAGACAAGTCGCGACATTCCGGATTGTTCGCTTCGATCAGTTCAATTTTCCAGGCCCTGTTCCATTTCTTGAGTTGCTTCTCCCGTCGGATCGCGTCCGAGGGCGTGTCGTAGCTTTCAACATACACGAGACGGCCAATGTTGTAGCGCCGCGCGAACTCCGATCCGTGGCCGCTCCTATGCTGAGATAGCCGTATCGCGAGATTATTTGTAACGCCGATATAGAGCGTGCCGTGGGGTCGGCTGGTAAGAATGTAGACGTAGTACGTCACACTCATTTTCAGCACCGCGAGTTCGGTTCGGGCAATGGGTCCCCGCTTTCGCGGGGACGACACTGTGAGTGTATCAGCTCACTGCTTCTCGATCTTGGCGTCGCGGATCAGCTTTTCCCACACCACAAGCTGGTCCTTCAGGAATGTTGCGAAGCTTTCGGGCGTACCCGAGAACGCTTCCATGCCGCGTTCGGCAAGCTCCTTCCTGACGCCCGGGGTCTCGACGATCTTGCGGATTTCCGCATTCATCCGCGTCACGATGTCCTTCGGCAGATTGGCCGGGCCGAGATAGCCCTGCCATGACGTGATGTCGAAGCCCTTCACGCCGGCTTCGTCCATCGACGGCAGCTCCGGCAGCAACGCGGAGCGCTGTTTCGTCGTGACCGCGAGCGCCTTCAGCGCGCCGCCCCTGACATGCGGCAGGCCGGTCAGCACGTCCACGAACATCATGCTGACGCGTCCGGCGATCACGTCGGTCAGCGCGGGCGGCGAACTCTTGTAGGGCACGTGAAGCAGGTCGATCCCGGCGAGCGTCCCGAAGGTTGCGCCGGACACGATCGCCGACGAACTGCCGCTGGCATAGGACAACTTGCCGGGTTCCTTCTTCGCCAGCGCGATAAGGTCGGCGACCGAGTTCACCGGCAGCTTCGGATCGATCACCAGCATGAACGGCAGGTCGCCGGTGCGCGCGATCGGAGTGAAATCCTTGATCGGATCGTACGTCATGTTCTTCAGCAGATACGGATTTGCCGAGTGCGACGTGTTGGTGGTGACGAAGATCGTGTAGCCGTCCGGATCGGAGCGGGCGACATAGCTGGCCGCGATCGAACCGTTGGCGCCGGGTTTGTTTTCGATCACGATATTGGCGTTCAGCGCCTTGGCGAGTTCCTTGGAGATGATGCGGGTCGTGGTGTCGGTGCCGCTACCGGCCGCGAACGGCAGCACCAGCGTGATGTTCCTGCCCGGCGCGGGCCAGGGGGCCTGTGCGGCCGATGGTCCGGCAGTCAGAACGCCCGATGCGATCGTCAGCGCAACAGCAATCGACGATGTCCTTGATCTCAAAACGCTCATTGATGGTGTCTCCGCCCTGTTTTTTTGACACGCGGTCGTCACGCCACCCGGGAAGGTGACTGCGCCGCGAGTTCGGGGGAGAGATTGCGCGAAGTCCTCGCGAATTGCCAGCTAGCGGTTTGGGGACTCGCTGCGGCGGGCCGCGAATGTCAAATCCAGTTCACCGGGAAGCGGGACGTGTCCCGGCCGATCCGCGCCGCGATGCGGTGAAAATGCCGGCCAGCACCAGCACGTAACCGACCAGATGAAACAGCTCCGGCTTTTCGCCGAGCAGCATGATCGCCATCACCGAGCCGAACACCGGCACCAGATGGAAGAACGGCGCGGCGCGGTTGGGTCCGATCAGCTCGATCCCGCGGTTGAAGAAGATATAGGCCAGGGTCGAGGGAAACAGCACGACAAAGACGACCGTCGATACCGTGAGCGTATCGAAGGTCAGCGTCTCGCCCGTTGAGACTTCCCATCCCACCAGCGGCACCAGCATCACGGCGCCCGCGCCGGTGGTGAAGGCGATCAGCGAGAGCGGACTAATCCGCGGGCGTTTCGGCATCAGGGCGGAGTACAGACCGAACACGAACAGCGCGCCGGCGAAACTGATGTCGCCGGCGTTGACCTGGATCGCCGCCAGCGCGGCGAGGTCTCCGCGCAGCACGATGACGAGCACGCCGAGCAGTGAGACGAAAATGCCGGCAGCCTGCGTCCAGGACAGCCTCACGCCGAACAGCATCAGCGACCACAGCGCCACGAACAGCGGTCCCGACGACTGGATCAGCAGCGCGTTCAATGCCTGGGTGTGCTGCAGGCCCCAGTACGACAATGCATTGTTGAAGGCGAAACCGGTGAAGGCGAGCAGCAGCAGCAGCGGCAGCTTCCTTCGGATCACCGGCCAGTCGCGCACGAGATACGGCCAGGCGAAGGGAGCGAGCACCAGAAACGTTCCGGCCCAGCGGCAGAATGTGAGGGCGAAAGGCGGCACATGACCCGCGACGAAACGGCCGAGCACGATGTTCATCGCCCAGAACAGCGACATCAGGCTGAGCATCAAATAGGGCTGATTGAAAAGCCAGCTGGCAGGCGAGGGCTTGCGCAAGGGCGGATCGGCGACGGTCATGGGGCTTTGGGAAAGAGGATACGTCGAGTTGTGCCGATATTTAGCACCTTCACAACCGACAATCCCGGATTGCTCCGTTGCGCTGCGCGCCCATCACCACGCGCGGCCCGTCACGCGTTCCTCGCCCCCGGGGGTGTCATGCGGCCATCGTGCTGTAGGGCAGACTGCCGATGTCGGGCACCACATCGCTGCCGATCTGGCGAAGAAGCGAGGCGAGATCGTAGTGGAAGCGCTCGCTTGTCATCAGCCCGTCGCGAAAGCTGACAACGACCACAAAGCGCTGCTGGATTTTTCGCCCGCTCGCTGCGATTCCGAGAAAGTCCCCGACATGACGGCCGATCCATGCGGCTTCCGCGATGAATGTATTCTCGTCCGGCCAGCCCGCCGATTGATCCGCCAGCCGCTGGACCGTGACGTCGAACGTCGTCCACCATTGCCGGTAGTGATCCGCAGCGCCGCTGTGCCCGCGCCACACCTGCCCCGTGGCGTGATCATGAAACACGCAATCCGGATGCAGTGTCGCGAGCGTGCCTTCGAGATCCTGGGCATTCTCGGCTTCGAGATGCCGGTGCAGAAGTCCGGCGTTCGGACTGTTCATATTGCGCTCCCTGTGATACTTTAATATTCGAGTGCTGATATCTTATAAGAGGTCTGATAATATGCGCAAGAGCCCGGCGTCGAATTCCGCGCAGGTTCCGCAAATCGGAGAAGCGATGCGCGGCGAGGAGGGGCATCTGCCCTACCTGTTGTCGCAGGCTCAGGCCGCGATGCGGCTGGCGCTGGAACGGGGGCTGGCCGATCTGGGCGTGACCCCGCCGCAGTTTTCGATCCTGACCATGATCGACTCCTATCCGGGCCTGTCCGGGGCCGATCTCGCCCGGCTGACCATGCTGACGCCGCAGACCATCAACCTGATCGTGAAGAATCTCGAACGAGACGGCTTGATCGCGAAATCGCCCGACGACGTGCATGGCCGGATTCTCCGGCTACAGACGACGGCTGCTGGTCACGCATTGCGGGTAAAATGCCGCGAACGTGCCGCCCGCATCGACAAGCGCGTGACCGCAGGTCTCACCGCGTCCGAGGAAAAGGTCGTCAGGCGGTGGCTTGTTCAGCTTGCGAAGGACATGCGCCCGAACGCATAAGCGCCGCGCGGAGTCGGCCGCCCGCGCCGGGCGCTTTTTCGGCGCGGCGTCGGCGGCGTCCGCTGGCGTCCGGTGTCTGGTTCGCAAAGGCTGGCGTCCGCAGAGCGACCGGGTGTGGCGCGTCGGGCGTTCATGTCGGGGGCGGAAACGAGGCTTCGGGGCGGCAGAGCGGGTCAGGCGGAATTATTTGGGGATATCAATGATTTGCACCCTGTCCAGCGCCGCCGCCAGCACCCGTTGGCGCTTGCGTCCCCTGCGCGCATCCGTTATCCGATGATGCCTCGTAGGTGAGCGGCCCTGGCTGCAAGGCGCTGGATTTTCGGCAGATTTGTGGGTCGAGGAGATTCTCTGGAAATGGCCAATGTTGTCGTCGTCGGCGCCCAGTGGGGCGACGAAGGAAAAGGCAAGATCGTCGACTGGTTGTCCGAGCAGGCCGACATCGTTGTTCGTTTTCAGGGCGGCCACAATGCCGGCCATACCCTTGTCATCAACGGCAAGACCTACAAGCTCGCGCTGCTTCCCTCGGGCGTGCTGCGGCCGTCGAAACTGTCGGTGATCGGCAACGGCGTGGTGTTCGATCCGCAGGCGTTTCTTGCCGAACTCGACAAGCTGCGCAGTCAGGACGTGTCGATCACGCGCGACAATCTGCGGATTGCCGAAAACGTCACCCTCATTCTGCCGTTGCATCGCGAACTCGATTCGGTGCGCGAGAACGCCAGCAAGGCCAACGCCATCGGCACCACCCAGCGCGGCATCGGCCCGGCCTATGAGGACAAAGTCGGCCGTCGCGCGATCCGGCTGATGGATCTCGCTGATCCCGATACATTGCCGCACAAGATCGATCGCTTGCTCGCGCATCACAATGCGCTGCGCCGCGGTCTGAACCTGCCCGAGATCGATGGCGGGGAAGTGCTGAAGGAACTGATCGCGATTGCGCCGAAGGTGCTGCCGTTCGCGGATTCAGTGTGGAACCTGCTCGATCACAAGCGCCGCGAGGGCAAGCGCATCCTGTTCGAAGGCGCGCAGGGCGCGCTGCTCGATGTCGATCACGGCACCTATCCCTACGTCACCTCGTCCAACACGGTGGCGGCGCAGGCCGCGACCGGCACCGGCATGGGTCCGAGTTCGGTGGGTTATGTGCTCGGCATCTGCAAGGCCTACACCACCCGCGTGGGCGCGGGACCGTTTCCCACCGAACAAGACAACGACACCGGCAGGAAGATCGGCGAGCGCGGTCGCGAGTTCGGCACCAACACCGGGCGTCCGCGCCGCTGCGGCTGGTTCGATGCCGTGCTGGTGCGCCAGACCGCCCGCACCAGCGGCATTCACGGCCTCGCGCTGACCAAGCTCGACATTCTCGACGGGTTCGATGAGATTCAGGTCTGTGTCGGCTACACGCTCGACGGCAAGGAGATCGATCATCTCCCCGCGGGCGAGGGCGCGCAGGCCCGCGTCGTGCCGGTTTATGAAACCATCGAAGGCTGGAAAGAGCCGACGGCGAACGCCCGGTCGTGGGCGGATCTGCCGGCGCAGGCCATCAAATACGTTCGCCGGGTTGAGGAACTGGTCGGCTGCCCGATCGCGCTGCTTTCCACCAGCCCGGAACGCGAGGATACTATTCTCGTGCAAAATCCGTTCGAAGCATAAGCATGGCCCCTGCCGGAACAGCCGCGTTGGCGAGACGTGGACACCGGTTTTTGGATCAGGTCATGTGGATTGACATTTTTTAAGTACAGGGTTCGCCAAGAATCCTGCAGACTGGACCAGGATGGCTGATTACTACCCGCTCATAGCCCGTGCTATCTCCGGACTGGACCCCAGTGCTCCCGGCGAGCAGCGCCGTGCGCTCTATGAACGGGCGCGCACCGCCCTGATTTCCCAGTTGCGTGGCGTGCAGCCTGCATTGAGCGAAGCCGAAATCACCCGCGAGCGCCTGGCGCTCGAGGATGCGGTGCGCCGGGTCGAGGCTGACGCCGCCCGCCGCGCTGCGGCGCTTCAGGCCAGTGAACCGCCGCGTGAGCGTCCCGCCGCGCCGCCCCCGCCAGGTTCTTCTGCACCGCCGCCCTCGGGGCAGCCGCGTGCGCCGCTGCCGGGCCGCCGCGACGGTCCGCGTCCGGGCGATGCCCTGCGGGAAAGTGCGCGCAGCGCGCGTGGCGGAAGCGCGCCGCCCCCGCCGGGTCGGCCAACTCCGCGGCCCGATCAGAATGGAGCGCCGGAGCAGCGTCCGCCGCGCAACCTGCGCGGCGACCCGCCACCGCTGACCCGCCCCCAGCCGCCCGGTTCTCCACAGGGTCTGCCGGCCTCGATGCGTGATGTCCGCGCGCGCGATCAGCGCAGCGACGACACCCGCATGCTCGATGAATTCACGGAAAGCGCGCGCGCTCCACGCCGCGCACCGCAGGGCTCGGGCCTGCGCGATGTGGTGGCGGACGCCAACGATCTCGGCAACGCCACCCGTTCGGCGCGGCGCAGCCAGTCTCAGGACTTCCCCGATCAACGCGGCGGCCCGGCGCCCTATAGTTATGACGAGTCCGCTGAAGAGGCCGGACGCTATCAGCCGAATGACCGGCCGCGCGCGCGCATTCACTCTCGCGATGAACCCGAACCGGCCAAGCGCGGCTTTCCCGTCAAGACCGCGATCGCGGTCTGTGTCGCGATCATCGCCATCGGCGGCGCGGTCTGGGGCGGGCCGAAGGCTTATTCGCTGATCAAGTCGCTGACCACGAAGCCCGCGCAGCAGCAGGCCGAGACCGCCCCGAAGGATGCGTCGGGAGCGCGGCCGAAAATCACCGATCGGGTGGGGCAGCCCGGCTCGACGCAGATCGCGCCGGTGGCGCAGCGCGTGGTGCTGTACGACGAGGACCCCTCGGCGCCGCAGGGCAAGCAGTATGTCGGCTCGGTGATCTGGCGCACCGAAGCGGTGAAGGTGCCCGCCGGCCAGCCACCGGATATCGGCGTGCGCGCCGACATCGATATTCCCGAGCGCAAGATCAAGATGTCGCTCTCGATCCGCCGCAACACCGACGCGTCGCTGCCGGCGAGCCATACCGCCGAACTGACCTTCCAGCTGCCGCCGGACTTCGGCACCACCATCGCCAACGTGCCCGGCGTGCTGATGAAGTCCAACGAGCAGGCGCGCGGCACCCCGCTGGCGGGTCTGGCGGTGAAGGTCACCGATGGCTTCTTCCTGGTCGGGCTGTCGAATGTCGAAGCCGACAAGTCGCGCAACCTGCAGCTTCTGAAGGAGCGGTCATGGTTCGATATTCCGCTGGTCTACGCCAACCAGCGCCGCTCCATCATCGCCATCGAAAAGGGCGCGCCGGGCGAGCGCGCCTTCAACGAAGCCTTCACGGCCTGGGGGCAGTAACCTCATGAAGATCACCCTTGCCGGCTCACGCCACTTCGGCGTGGAGACGCTGAACATGATGCGCGGTCATGGCATCGAGGTCATCCGCGTCGTGGTCGCTGACACCGACGACCGCCTTGCCGCGGCAGCCCGCGCCGCCGGAATCGAAGTCGTGGTGCAGGCCAAGCCGAAACTCATCGTGGCCTCGGAAATCGCGCCAGGCACCGATCTCATCGTGACCGCACACAGCCACGCGCTCGTCAGCGAGGGCGCGTTGAAAGCCGCCAGACACGGCGGCATCGGCTATCATCCGTCGCTGCTGCCGCGCCATCGCGGCATCGCGGCGGTGGAGTGGACCATCAAGGAAGGCGACGCGATCGCCGGCGGCACGATCTATCATCTGTCGGAGCGGCTCGACGCCGGGGCGATCGCCGCGCAGGACTGGGTGTTTGTGAAGAAGAACGAAACCGCGCGCGAGTTGTGGGAGCGGGCGCTGGCGCCGCTCGGGCTCAGGCTGCTGGCGCAGGTGATCGATCAGGCCAAGATCAGCGGCAACCTGCCGTCGATGCCTCAGGACGAGCAGTTCGCGACCAACGCGCCAAGACTTGACGTGGAAAAACGGCTTGACGCGGAAAAACGGCCCGACAAGGAAACGCCGAACGCCGCGCCAAAAAGCGCGGCGTCGTAACACACATCAATTTTCGCTTCAGCAAGCCTGTCACGCCGCGCGGGTCTCGCCGGCACGCACGGCGCTGGACACAAGATCGCTGGCGTCGGTGATGCCGTCGGCGGCGCGGCGCACGATGGTCTGCGCCATCTTCGCCTTGGTCGCGGGGGTGCGGTTCTCCAGCGCAATCTGCTCGACGGCGATGTCGAGAATCCTTCTCAGCGTAGCGACGTAATCCGGATCGAATCTTTCATCGAGGTTTCCCTGCGGGTGACTGACCATGCACTTCTCCTCTTCGGCATTTCAAGGCGCGTCAGCATCGGGTGATGTCTCTGCGATCGCGCCTGCGGTAAGCGGGCGGACCATGCTTGCGCAATGGGGCAGATGTGAGTCGGCACCGCGATTTGCAACGCGCATACACCGATGTGAATTTGGAAAAGCTCCAGTCACATTTCCTTCAAACAGGTTACGATACCGCAACGCACTTTGACGGTGATGCGGAGGATCGCACCACATCTTGTGGCGTCGAATAGACTTTCGATGCGATGCAATGCATGCTTTCACAGGAACGTCAAAATAGTGAACGCGGAATGACGATGACGTTCGCGCACCACAATTCAAATTGAACAGCCAAGGACACATGATGGCCGACACTCCCGCAGTTCCTTCCGATCCGAACTTCATACCGATCGAAGGCGTCATGGAGGCGCCGGTGATCTTTTTCGAAGTGTGTCCCACGTTCGGCAACAATGGCGGCCTGCTCAATCTGATGCTGGCGACCGGCCTGATCGACTCAGCGCCCCATGGCAAGGTCGCAAGCCGCGTCAAGGCGGTGGCGCACCTGCGCATGACCGCCGCCGCCGCGGTGAATCTGCGCGACACGCTCAACAACGCGCTGGCGATGGGCGCGCCGGTGCAGAAGCCCGAGGGCCGGGCGAACTGAATCGCGACGCGCGATGTTTGATTCACATCATTGCAAAGGTGACTTATGATTTCCCAGATTGCGATTTTCAGGACAACCGTTTTCCGGACGCCGGCATCCCGGACCACGCAACGCATGCTCGCAGCGCTGGCCGCGCTCGCGGTCGCATTGCTGGCGTGGCCGCTGGCGGCGGAGCATGTGACGCCGAGCAAGCCGTTCCTCGAGAAGAATGCGTTCTATCTGCGTTCGGCGGGGTTTCGCATTCAGCTCGCCAACGACGCGGCGGGCCAGCGCGCGCTGAAGGCGCTGCCGCCGCATCGCTTCGTGATCCACAAGGCGGGCGGCACGCCGCGTTATGTCTACGCCGATCCCGGCATGTGCAACTGCATTTTCAGCGGCACGTCCGACAACTACAAATCCTATCTGGATATTTTGCGCCAGCCGCTTCCCGGCGTCGATGACGTCTCCCCGGATTACAAGACGCAGGCCAGCGCGCTGCTGCTGGCCCAGCCGGTCGACTTCGGCATGACCGATGGCGACGACAGCATGTCGGATTACTTCCGGGATTATCTGTAATCCCGGAAGCGGGCCTCCGGCTGCCTGCTATTTCTTGATCCCCGCCGCCTTGATCAGCTCCGCGCTTGCGACGGTCTCGGTGGCCACCAGCTTGTCCATATCGGCGGTCGTCATCGGCCACAGCTGGACGCCGATCTTTTTCAGGCTGGCCTGCATCTCGGGCGTTGCGAGCACTTTGGTGCCGGTGTCATGCAGCTTGTCGACGATCTCCTTCGGCGTCTTCGACGGCACGAACAGCCCGAACCAGATGGCGCTGTCCGCGCCCTTCAGGCCGATGTCGGTCGGCGACGGCACGTCGGGCAGGTCCGCCACGCGCTTCGGCGTCGAGACCAGCAGCGCGCGGACCTGACCTTCGCGGATCAGCGGCAGGGCGGTCGCGAGCGGGCAGAAATAGAAATCGATCCGCCCGCCGATGATGTCGGTGATGACCTCGGCGCCGCCGCGATACGGCACATGCGTGGCGTCGATGCCCGCGGCGTGGCGGAATTTCTCGGCGCTGATGTGAACCGCGCTGCCAACTCCGACCGAACCGAAGGTGATGGAGGCGTCCTTCTTCTTCGCGGCTGTGATGAACTCCTGCACCGTCTTCCAGGGCTTGTCCGGCGCGGTGATCATGACGTTCGCGGTGTAGCCGATCATCAGCGCCGACTTCAGATCTCTGGTGGCGTCGTAGGTGAGGTCGGTGAAAATCGCGGGCGCGATGGTGATCGCGGAGGAATGCGCGAGGATGGAATAGCCGTCCGGCTCGGCGCGGGCCACGGCGGCGGTGCCGATGGTGCCTCCGGCGCCGGCGCGGTTTTCGACTACGATCGACTGGCCGAGTTCCGCCGCAAGCCGGTCGAACAGCATGCGCGGCACCACGTCGGTCGCGCTGCCCGCGCCGAACGGGACATAGGCCTTGATCAGCTTCGACGGCCAGGTTTGCGCCGTGGCTGACGCCGATATGAGCAGGGCTGTCAAAATGGTGAGCCGTCGCAGATGGGTTCGCATGGAAATTCCTCTTGAAAGCCGTGACGCGCGCGGGGATTTGTCGGTGGCGCGGCTAGGGAGAGGCGATGCAAGAAGTGTTCCGGGATGGGGTGAGGATGGGGGTGAGGGTGAGGGGCGAATTCGCAATTCGTGCGACGGCGCGACTCTCGATGGAGCTGCCCCTCACCCGGATTGCTGCGCAATCCGACCTCTCCCCGTAACAACGGGGAGAGGAGAAGAGCCGCCGTCATGGCGAGCCGCCGACCCGATCACAGGCTCCGCGAAGCAATCCACTTTTTGCGTAAGGTGAGAAAAGTCTGGATTGCTTCGTCGCAAGCGCTCCTCGCAATGACAAAGTTTCGGCGAACATGTAGCCCGGATGGAGCGCAGCGAAATCCGGGATTGTTAGGTGCGTCACACAGCGGAGTTCATGTTCATTCGAGAACCAGCGCGGTTTGCAAAAGCATCGGCCTCAATGCTTGTTCATGAGATTCCCGGATTGCGCTTCGCTCCATCCGGGCTACGCTTGCTGGTGAAGTGCCGACAATGCCACTCCAATTCCGATGTCGTCCCCGCGAAAGCGGGGACCCATACTCCCTGCCATCTCTGTTCAACTACGGGTGCCAGACTCGTCGCAAAAGTTGTTGCGCGATCAGGGGCAGTTACAACACACGGTGGTTATGGGTCCCCGCTTTCGCGGGGACGACATTGTGGGTGTGGAGGCGCTGTCCTTCCCCTCTCCCACACAAGGGCGTTTACGCCCGTCTTCGACGGGCTATGGGGAGAGGGCTAAAACAAAAAAGCCGGCCCGAAGGCCGGCTTTCGTATCTCGTCGTGCAGAAGAAGTTAGTACGCCGCTTCCAGCGCGGCGTGTTCCTGCTTGGCGATGGTGGTCTTCACCGCCGCCTGCACCTTCTCGAACGCGCGGACCTCGATCTGCCGCACGCGCTCGCGCGACACGCCGAATTCAGCGGCGAGGTCTTCCAGCGTCATCGGATCTTCAGCCAGACGCCGCGCTTCGAAGATGCGGCGTTCGCGCTGGTTGAGCACGCCCATCGCGCCGGTGAGAGCGCTGCGGCGATGATCGAACTCCTCGCTTTCCGCCATGATGGCTTCCTGGTTGGGCGAGGTATCGACCAGCCAGTCCTGCCATTCGCCGGGTTCGCCGTCGTCACGGATCGGCGCGTTGAGCGACGCATCGCCGCCGAGACGGCGGTTCATGTCGACAACGTCCTGCTCGGTGACGCCGAGAGAGGTCGCGATCTGCTTGACCTGATCGGGGCGAAGATCGCCCTCTTCAAGCGCGGAGATCTTGCTCTTCGCCTTGCGCAGGTTGAAGAACAGCTTCTTCTGGTTCGCGGTGGTGCCCATTTTCACGAGCGACCACGAACGCAGGATGTATTCCTGGATCGACGCCTTGATCCACCACATCGCGTAGGTGGCCAGGCGGAAGCCCTTCTCGGGCTCGAAACGCTTCACGGCCTGCATCAGGCCGACATTGCCCTCCGAGACCACCTCGGAAATCGGCAGGCCGTAGCCGCGATAGCCCATGGCAATCTTGGCCACGAGCCGCAGATGGCTGGTGACAAGCTGATGCGCCGCATCGCGGTCGTCATGTTCCCGCCAACGCTTGGCCAGCATGTATTCCTGCTGCGGCTCGAGCATTGGGAACTTGCGGATTTCAGTCAGGTAGTGCGAAAGACCGGATTCCCCGTTGAGAACCGGCAGAGTAGCTGCACGGGCCATGTTGCGCCCTCCAGAGTTCACGCCCCCGATAGCGGCGGGCGAGGCAGGCCATCCGCTGTGTCAAAGCCGGAAGCGCTGCAATGTTCCGCGCCGGGACGATCCCAGCGCAGGTGCAATATACTCCAAAACCGTAAGGGGAGGGAAGAACAAAACGGGGTCACGAACCCGTGACATGGGTTAAATGTCTGTAACCATGCGGCTTTTTAGCGCATCCCTTTTAATCTATTCTACGAAGGGTTGCCTCAAGCAGAACCAAATCCTCCGGCAGCGGGGATTCCCAGTGCAAAATCTCTCCGGACACCGGGTGTTCGATCACCAGCAAATATGCATGGAGGGCCTGCCTGCCAAGGGCGGTCAATGCGGCCTGACTTTGCGGGCCGAGCTGGCGGGCCTTGGTCTTGAACCCCGCGCCATAGACCTCGTCGCCGAGCAGCGGATGGCCGAGATGGGCGAGGTGGACGCGGATCTGGTGGGTGCGGCCGGTCTCGAGCTGGCAGGCGAGCAGCGAGGCAATCGGCTTTCCATCGCGGCCATTGTAGGCCTCGGTCATCTCCCAGTGGGTGACGGCGTCTCGGCCGCCCTGACGCACCGCCATTTTCTCGCGGTTATGCGGGTGCCGGTCGATCGGCTGGTCGATGGTGCCGGTTTTGCGGTTGGGAGCGCCCCACGCGAAAGCCTTGTAGCCGCGGCGCATCTCGCCGGTGCGGCCATGGTCGGCGAACTGCGCCGACAGTGACTGGTGGGCGCGGTCGTTCTTGGCCACCACCATCAGCCCGGTGGTGTCCTTGTCGAGGCGGTGGACGATGCCGGGCCGGCGGACCCCGCCAATTCCAGAGAGGCTTGCGCCGCAATGGGCAATCAGCGCGTTGACCAGCGTTCCGGTCTCGTGCCCTGCGGCAGGATGGACCACGAGATTCTTCGGCTTGTTGATGACGATGAGGTCGTCGTCCTCGAACACGATATCGAGCGGGATGTCCTCGCCTTCGGGCTCGGCGGGGGCGGCGGGCGGAACGTCGATTGTGATCGTATCCCCGGCATTGACATGATAAGCGGGGTCGCGAACCGGGCGAGGATCGGCATTGTTTTGGCCGATGCTGACCTGGCCCGCGAGGATCAGCGCCTTCAGGCGCGAGCGCGACAGGTCGGGGCTTCGCACGGCCAGCACGCGGTCCAGCCGCCGCGATCCCTCATCGCCTTCGACCGTGACCTTGTGTCGGCTGTTTTCGTTTCCGGAAGAGTGAGAAGAGCTTTGCATGTCTGAAACTGTTGCGCCCGATCCGACCCCCGAGCAAGCCGCACTGATCGCGCGGGTGCGCCGGATGATGTTGATCGCAGGCCTCACCACCGCCGTCGGCGTCGGAGCCCTGCTGATCGCCATCGGCTACCGTCTTTTCCGCACCGATGGAAGCGTTCAGGTGACGGATGTGACCGCGACCCTGCCGAAGGGCGCGCGGATCGTCGCGACCGCGACCGCCGGGGATCGGCTGGCGGTGACCGTGGACATCGGCGGCGCGACCGAAATCCGCACCTATGACGCGAAAACCCTGAAGCCGGTGGGGCGTCTCAAATTCGCCGTTGAGCCCTGATACGTCCCGCGTAGCAAGGCGGCTTGAACGGTCGTTATTACGATGACCTGCCACCCGCACCCACCCTTTGGGCCTTCGCTTCGCGGACGCGGTTCGTCAGGATTCTGGTCGCGTGTTCCGATCTTGCTTCCAGTCTTGCAGCGGCGGCGTTTCGAGGTTATCCCTTCCCCGCGCTTGCTCCCTTCGTCTAGCGGTTAGGACGCGGCCCTCTCAAGGCTGAAACAGGGGTTCGATTCCCCTAGGGAGCGCCAAAAAATTCTAAGCCATTGAAAAGCTGAAAACTCTAAGCGATCATGAGCTTAGAGAGGCCGCCTTGCTACACAAACGTAGCCCACAGAGGTGGTCCACAATGGCGGCTTTGAGTTACATGCAACGGCGTGCATCTGGTACCTACGAGTTTCGCAAGAGGCTGCCTGAAGCGCTGGCCGGGAAGCCCGTGCCTGCTCACATGCGCGATGTTTTCCCCGATCTCATCAACCCGAAAACGCACTGCTTCAAGCGCGAGCTCATTCGCTCACTCGCAACGAAGGAACTGAAGGAAGCGAAACGGCGCGATCATCACGAGGCTTTAAAGGCGATCCAGTTGTTCGATGCGGCTGTGAGAGCCCTCGCGCCATCCATTGTGGCGGTGCAGCCGGTGAAGCTCGACCTGAAGAAACTGGGCGATCACGTTTATGCAGGATTGCTCAGAGCGGATGAGGACGAGCGGATAGAAGGCGACGACCGGCGGCACCCGCAAACGCCTGAGGAGCGAGCACAATGGCCGCACCTCGTAGCCGTACCGCCAAGCACACAGATGGGAATGTCGCCCGATCACGCTCACATTTACGGTGAATTGCTGCCGGTGTTTGAGGATGAGTATCGCGCCGCATACGCCCGGCGTGATCCGAAGATTGTGTATCCTGAGACGAATATCGCTTTGAAGGAGCAAGGCGTCTATTGGGATAAATACTCGCGAGAGTTTCAGGAGGCCGCTCTCGTGGTCCTCGAGGCCCATGTGCGGGCGTATGACGCGATGGGTAAGCGCCAGCGTGGCGAGATCATTCCGACTCCAGTCGTAGCCGAGCGGTCCAACGAGGAGTTAGGACCTAAGCTCTCTGAGGCGCTGGCGTCATGGGCTGCCGGAGGCGCGGCCCACAATGCTAAGAAGCCGAACGCCAATACCATCACCGAGGCGGAGCAAGCCGTCCGATATTTCAAGGAATTGCACCGCGATCTGCGGCTGGGCGAAATTACCCGCGAGAAAGCCCGCGAATTTCGTGATGCCGTCGCCAAGGTGCCCGCGTCGTTGCCTCGCGATCTCCGCAAGCTTCCATTGCCGGAGTTGTTGAAGCGAGACCTCTCAAAGTTCAGGCCGCGCATGGCTGCAACCGTGAACAAGATCGTGCAGGTGCTTGGTGGGATTATTTCGCGGGCCGAACGCGAAGGGTTCCTCGATAAGGTGCCGAGCTTTGTAAATCCATTTGGCAAGGCCATCCGGTATTCAATCGACGCCCATCAGGCGAGGCGCAAGCATTTCGATAAGGCGGACCTCAAGGCCATCTTCACGTCGCCGGTGTATACGGAGAACGAGCGACCGACCGGTGGCGGTGGTGAGGCGGCCTTCTGGTTTCCGCTCATCGGGTTGTTGTCCGGTATGCGCCTCGATGAAATTGCGCAGTTGCGGATATGTGATTTTCGGCAGGACGACGACACCAAGCGATGGTTCTTTGACATTGACCGGACTGGCGGCCGTTCCACCAAGACCGCCTCGTCTATCCGCCATGTGCCGCTTCATCGTGAACTGAAGCGAGCGGGGTTGCTGAAGTATAGGGAAGCTTTGCTTAAGAGCGGCGCTGGTTTGCAGAGCCCCTTATGGCCCGAAGTTGAGGCTGAGGGCGAACGGACTCGATCATCGGCATGGTCAAAATGGTTTGGCCGTTATCTGCGCTCGACATGCGGCGTGACGGACAATACCAAAGTCTTTCACTCTTTCAGGCACACCTTTAAGCGCATGACCCGAGACGCGAACATTTCCGAGGAAATGCATGATGCTCTAACAGGCCATAGCGGCGGTGGTGTAGGTCGTTCATACGGCAAAGGGTTTTCGCTAAAGCCGTTGGCGAGCGCGATGGATAAGGTCACTCCGCCGCTTGAACTAAGAGGGTTACGCTGGGAGCGTAGGCCAAAGATTATTCGGCGGCAGCGCTGATAGATCAGGGGCGGCTCTTTGTTGCCCTATGCATCAAGACAAAGGCTGTGAACTGTTCTGTCGCCGCGTTTTCGTATCCCGCCACATAGGCGCGTGACTGCCCTGCCATCGTCCGCTCGAAGAGCTTTTGATTCTCCCTCCTGCAAACGCCAAGGAGTGCTCGCGCAACGACTGGCGCTGACGAGATTCCATCATCGAGGCCTACCATGTGTTGGCCAGCGCAATATTCGAGAGCGGCTCTGTACTCAACTATAGGGGATTGAGCATTGGAGGGTGTCATTTGCAGGAGAAGGATTAGCAGGAGCACGCGGCGCATTCTTTGACCATCCTTTGTTGAATGTGCATTATAATGCGTCGCATTAAATTGCAACAAGTTGTCGCCTTAGCCTCATGTCTGAAGACGTGCGGCGGATGGTGGGAAGTAACGTGAAGAGGCTGCGGCTGGCGGCTGGAATTACGCAGGCTGAGCTTGCTGATCTTGTGGGCGTAGATCGGGCCTATATCAGCGGACTTGAGCAAGGAAGCCGCAATGCGACTATCGTGAGCCTTTGGCATGTCGCCAGAGCGCTCGATGCACCCATTCGTTCTTTGTTCGATGAGGCTAAGAAATCACGCTAACGGATGATGCTCGGAGATTCCCGTCCGGTGTCTGCTTGGTCACTTTCAGCACAGATTTCAGGCCGTCATTGGGGCACAGCCAACGGTGGCCTTGAGTGCTTCCTTCACGGTGGTGATGATCCGCTTGTCCTCCCTCATCCAAGGCTCTCCTGAGGGTAGCCTTGGCAGCGGTCGTTAGGGGGGGGCTGAGGGTGGTGCGGACTGTGGGCCTTCCTACCATTCACGGTGCTGTCCAAAGGCTCCCCTTGATGATGTCCTTAAGGGATGTCTTTAGGGAGGACGCTAAGGGGTGAGGATACCTAGCCACCATCCCCTCATGACGGATCGGCTTCAAGTCGTCCCCTTTAAGGCAACCCAGCCCCCCCCCGCTTCTCCTCCTAGTCCTTTAGCAGAGGCGTAAGTGCGGAAATGCCTATTTTACGGGGCTAAAGTCGACTTTAACGAACGCGCGGCGCTGCCCGGTGTGGAGACGGAAAATGTCTTCCATCGCGGCCTTCGCGGTTTTGGCGTGAGGTTCAGCCACGAGCACGGCATCATGCAGCGGCAATGCGGGGATGCCGTTTCCAAAGAGATGTGTCACCACCGCGATCAGCATCTCACTTTCCATGAACATCAGTTCAAACCCGACGCCGGTTCCGAACAGATGAGCAATCGGCTGGTGCTTTTCTTTTAGGAGCGCCACGGCCTGCCTGAGGTTCAATCCGGGAAGCAGCGGGCTGCAATCTCGCGGCCAACGCTTCAACGTGCCTCGCGCGAACAACAGCGCATTGAAGAGCAGCTTCCAGCCATCGCGTTCGGTGCCGTCTCCCATCACATCGTAAAGGTCCCCGGTGGATTGCGGCGCTTGGGCACGCGCATAGGCAAGGCGCGGGAAAAGCTGCTGATAGTCCACGTCAGCTACCGGCTTGCCGCCTATGCGTATCTCCCGGAAGCGATCCGCGCGGGGCATCGTCATCCAGAAACCGCCCGAGAGTCTGCCGCCCTGCCGCCAGCTCTTGTTGTTGAACGTTCTGCGAAGCGTGCGCCGGTGGGTAGCGATCACCTCTCCATCCTTGCCCAGCCGGATCGATGAGCGGGTGCTAGCCAATTCAATGTCGGCTTTCAGGAGCCACCCATTGAGCCGCTTCACCTGATTGCGGAGCCGCCGTGTCATCTGGCTATCGGAATAATTCACCAAAGCCGCCTTGTCGTCATCGTCCTTACCCTCTTTGAGGATGAGGACTTCCGGCTCCTGCTCGCGGCGAAAGGATTCGGGCGTGACATTCGGAAAGTGCTTCCCGAGGCCGGTGGTTGTTTCAACGAGGGACAGGGCCTTGACGGTCTTCGAGACACGGAAACCCGTCCTGGTCCTTTTGAGGAGCTTCAGGTGCTCCATCAGGGTTAATAGGCTGAGGAAGTGCTGGCCATAGACCGGATTTCGATAGCGGTTCGCACCCCACATCATGTTGTTGTCGAGGGGAACGGCGAGCGCCACGTCTCCGCGAAAGAGACCGAGCAGGAGTAGATTGCAGGCTACGGCTTCAACGGTGATGGTGAACTTGCGCCGATCTTCCTCCTTGCGGGCGCGGTTGCGCAACGCGAGTTTGGATTCTTGTGCGATCAGATGCCGTGTGAATCCCTTGATAGCGTCCTGCAACTCCGGCGTTCTCGCCCGCAACTGCGGATCGAACCGCATATGTTGAATGCTTTGAGTCATCGTCCCAAGCGTCCGTGCTCGAAGTGACCCGCTTCATGTCCCGACATGTGCGTACCACCAACCGGCAACCTGATCTGACATGCGAGAGGCTGCGCTGCGAATTATCTGGGGCCTTCCTTCGGTAGCGCGGGATGGCGTCCGTACCGTTTCACTTTCAGGGTGAGGACGGCGGAGAGGTGCTTGTCCACCACCCATTCACACGGCTGCTCAACGGCCTTACCGATCAATCTTAAGACCGGCCCAGACGAGCGGGGAAAGGCATGGAGTTCAGAAACTTTTCTAAGGCGACCGCTCTCATCTGGAAGCTCCCAAACGCGATGGTAGCCGCTCGCTAAGCGATGAAGGGCCTTTGCGATCTGCACGATGCGAAATTCCTTCACGCGATGGGAGCCGGGATCTTCCTCGATCAATGCAGTGACAGCCAGAACGAGAGCGACAAACCGTTCCGGCTTGATGCGCGCCACACGGAGCCGTGCCAACGCGATGCGAGCCCTTTTGGCTGCTGACATGCCCTTAAGGCGCGTGGCAATCTCCGTAGGCCCAGCTTCTTCAAGGAGCAGCGCAATGTCGCTGAGCGCTTTCTTGATGAACCGATCCGATTCCGACCGGAGCCGAACGTAAGAGGTTGCGGCTACGATGTAGGGTTTCAGCTCGGCGGCGCTGTATGTCCCGTGCCAGTTCGACCCATGCCGCGCTTTATGCTCAACATGCTTCCGGCAATGGAAGGCAGCGAGGCCAAGGCCAGCCGCCCGCATGGTTGGATTGCGGCAGCCGGGAATGGCGCATTGATCCTCGAATCTCTCAAGCAATAGGAACCGACGGGCAACTCGATTTTGACGATGGGTCATTTGACGCCCGCCGTACGATCCTCGATTTGGTGAGCGTGAAGCTGATCAAGAAGGGTAAATGCGCGAGCGAGCAGACTTCGGTACCCTTGAGGAGTAAGGGCTATCCCATTCACGCCATGTCGAAAATTTTCCAAGCAGGAATCGATTGCAATCGCACGTCCTTTGTAGGTCGAGCGCATGGGCTTTCCGCGTTGCTGTTCCTTTCTGCGAGTGGTGCGGAAGAAATTGATAAACCGCAGGTCCCTAAATCCCCAATGATCATCGAGTTTCTTCCGAGATCGCTGGCGGATTACTTCTCCGGGTGCCGCATCAGCGAAAATGCGATATCCCCAAATGCCCTTGCGGCGTGTGAAGCGAGGATAAAAGCGCTGAAGCTCCTCGGGTAGGTTCTTTTTTGTAGAGCGGTCAAACCACCACTCGCAATCGCCGCCGGGAAGGGCCATCAGTCGCATACAACAGAATGTTGCGAGATCGACTAAACGCTCGGTGCGACCAGAGACCGTAAAGGCAATGTACTGACGTCCGTTCAACGTTGTTATGCGAGCCTCGCGCAACGAACCGCGCGGCAAACCTTTTAGCAGAAGAGTTGGAGCTGGTTCTTTCTTGCCGTCGCGGGTTGCCTTTTCCATCTGTTCTAGCCACCTAACGCAAGCTACGACATCCGCTTGCTTCATTGCGGAGAAGTGCATCTTGAGCGTCGGGTCGTCGACGATTGTTATAGGAAAGTGCCAGTTCACATCACGCCTCGTTATTCACTCATATGAGTTGAAGCGATGTATTGGCGAAAATCAAACGCCGCGTTTAGTAAAAATGCCCCATCCCCTCTGAGACGTAGGGACTTCGTTGGTGACCACCTCGGGGTGTGTGAGGTGTTCGATGAGAGCTTGTATCCGTTTGACCTGACCTGAGGTCCATTGCCCCCTTCCGGTGCCGGTAGGTATCCCCCGTTGGTTGAGCGACCTAGCAACAGCGGCGTTGGACATAGGGTTGTCTTGCATGAGACTAGCCAACAGGGGGGCTAGATCATGGGCTCGTTGTCTTGAGCGTTGTTGGCGTGCCAGCCTCCCTGCTTCTCTGGCCTGATCGTTGGGGCTTGTGCCACGGTACCCTCCAAGGGTTACTCCCCGGTCCTTGGCAACGGCTAGGGCTGCCTTGGTGCGTTGTGAGATCAACCCAGCCTCTAACTCGGCCACTGCCGCCAACTGTTGAAGCATAAACCTTCCCGTTGGTCCCTCAATTTGCGGTAGGTCCGCGAAACGGACATCAACCCCCGCTTCTAATAGCTTTGATAGGAAGCTGACTGAGCGCGTAAGTCTATCTACCTTCGCGACTACTAAGGGCGCTCGGTGGAGACGTGCGGCTCTTAACGCTCGGTCTAATTGAGGTCGATGTTTGTGCCGACCGCTCTCAACCTCGACAAACTCCTCGACCACACGCCCGGTATCGCGACCAAGAAAGTTCGCGACTGCACGTCGCTGGGCATCAATGCCGAGTCCAGAAGAGCCCTGCTTTGTTGTCGAGACGCGATAATACGCGATAAAGGTCATGGACGAGCATCCTTTACGTTTCAGTCAACGAGCGTTGACACAAATGTTAAGGGGCTCGGAATCCGTCGCCAACGTCCTTCGGGTGAGTCAAATCGACTCAGCTAAGGCGTAATATTCGAGAGCGGGGGCGGCCCGCGTAGTTTCGAACGCTCGTCGGATTGGAGTTGGCGTGACAATTCAATAATAGCGCACGGGGGAAAGTCATCATGCTGCTGCCGTGACCTGGCCTCTCAGGTGCACACCCCAAATTTCCATTTGCGTTCAGAAAGACAATGACTTCGGAACATGCAACGGGGCACGCAAAAATGCAGCGAATGCGGGACTTTTGCAGCGTGATTCACGCCGGGTTTCGGAACACTTAGTTAGATAGTCCAGCCGAAGCTGATCCAGTACTGAAATTAGAGGAGCATGCTGTGCTTGCGCAGAGGTGAGGCACGGGGGTAAATCCCGCCGCAGCTGTTACGAGATCACGTCTCGCATTTATGACCCATAACAACAATTATTGGGTAAAAATTTCAAGAAGCACCAAATGAGATCGTCTACTAGGAGCCAAAAACGGCTTCGCGTATCTTCGCGAATATCCAATACCAACCCAGTTGTACTGCAAATCCCGCGACCAAACCTCCGATCAGCACAAGCGCGCCGACAAAGTTGCGGGCCGCTGGGGGCATTGTATCCCCGTGATCACCGCGCAAGATGCCTATCCCGTAGTATAGCGGGATTCCGACAACGGCAGCAGGAACAAAATTTACGACAAACGCGACCATTATCGCAATGAGATTGCCCGACATCTGTATTCCGTAGAATCGCGCAATTGGCGTTATCATCGCTAGGCCATAGAGGTATGTGGCGAGCCACAACCATGTTGCGTGCCATCGATTGAGTCCGCCAAGGCCCGGTCCAGCGTTGTGCGCGGCCTCGATGTGTTCTGCTGTGAAAAGTGCAATGGCGGGAGCCGCGCCAATCATCAGCGCATCGATCGTGGTTTGGTACCAAGGTTCGTCAAGTGACGGGAGGTCGGCCCCGACAAATTTCCAATTGTAGATATAAAACAAGAACTGTGAGCTAAACAGGAGTGAAGCGCTAAGCGATCCGATTACGGCTCCAGCGCGGGCCCGACCGCGAGCGATCCCGCCTGATACAAAGGCTCCAAGAGTAACGGAGAAGTATTCAGCGATGCATCGGTAGACCCAATGGGTGCCCCATACAGCTCCGGGCAAGGTATCTTCGTTTCCTGACTTCCCAAGGACAGATTCAATGCTTTGCGCGAATGCCGTCCTTAGTGCGAGATAGTAGACGAGAAACACTAACGGAGCGATGATTACGGGCCAGATTGGCGACCGACTGATTCCCCGTTCAGCAGAAATTGTAGCCGACATGCTCTCAACCCCCAAGCAAATCCCGTTACCAGTCTCCGATCACCTTATGGATTGTGCCGGTCATCGTCCTGACTGTTACAGTTTTTCCCCTGACCTATGGCTACTACACTTTCGCACGGATCGTCACCTGTCTGGCGTGCATAGCCCGCTTTCCAGCGGCAGCCATAGTTGCGTAGAGTGGTATGGGCTGAGCCGACTGGGCGGTTTCTTTAGGGGCTGAGAATGTTTGAGAAATTTCGAGAAGCTATCGGGACCGGTGAAGTTCTTCGGATCGTGTACGATGGCGGGAGTTCGCCGGGGGCTATTCGAGACATCATTGCGCTCGCAATTCTTGATGATGGCAAGGTGCATGCGAAGTGCTTGAATACCCTGCAGGCCAAGACCTTCGTGCTGTCGAAGATGCGCCTAAGCGATAGTGCTATCGAAACCTACGATTCGACCATTCCCAGGCGACCCGGCTATTCCAATCTTGCGGAAGCATTCGGAGGCGTAGCGCCGGAAATCCGTGGCTTGGGCTGGCATGTCCAGATTGAGGACGAGGATCGCGGGGGCCAGTGTCTGAGTGCGCACCGAGTGACACGGACCGGAAGAACTATGAAGGGATCGTTCGCGTCGCTGACGTTTACGCCCATGCAGTGGGATTTGGTGGTCATGCCAGACGGCAGAATTGAGGAGACCAACGTGCGCCTCAGCATTAAGCCGTTCACGGTAAGGGCCAAGCTGGCGAAGAGCAGCCCGAGCTTCGGCGATCTCGACAAAGCCGTCGCGAGGTTCATGGACGCCGTTAGAGCGATGCCACCCGAGCCTGCGGGGAAGTGACACTATCGGGCGATATGTTAGTAACTTGAATGGGACGGTGAGGCTGAGTGCGAGCGTGCTGTGGAGGCCGGGCACTAAAGCGAGCCAGCGCGATATTCGTTCGTTTCTGGGGAGATAATCCCCGAAGGCGTGTCGCTATCTCCGTGGGGCCTGCGCTCTCCAATAGGATGTTGATTGCTGCAGTAGCGGGTCTTTAAGTCCTCATCGCTTTCCGTGCTTGGTCGGATGTACGAAGTCGCTGCTGCTGGGTAGGGCCTTATTTCAAATGCTGTGAAGCTACGCCTCCAATGGCTCCCATGGCGAGCGCGCTTCTCAAGGCACCGCCTGCAGTGGAAATCCGGAGCCGCCGCCACGAGGTGGCCTCTCGCATTCGTTACCCTATAGCGATCTTGGCCGGGGTGAGTCTTAAGGTTGCCTCTCCTGAGAGGATGCGCTTCTTTGCGTTGGTGGCAGTCGTGAGGGTTAAGCGCTGAACGTCGAGGTTTTGCAGTGGCAGGTCATACGGCAGCAGGTCTTGCATCGGGATAATTTCCGGTGCTTGTCCTGCGGCGCGGAATTGCGCTCCGTTGAGGCAGACATTCATCACCTCTTGCCGCGTTCAATGGGCGGCACTGACGAGCTTTCCAATCTTATTACTCTCTGCGATGGCTGCCACGCTGCTCACCATCCTATGCTCCAAGGCGGTTTGGCGCGACGTGTGTTGGAAAGGTGGGCGATCCGCCTCGCAAGGTGGCTCGATCATGAAGGTGTCGTGGTCGAGCGTACCGAATCATTCGGGTCGGCACTGCGCATTTTCGGTATTGACCGCTTCCGCCAAGGCCAACTGCCGATTGTTCTTGCGGCGTTGTCAGGCAAATCCGTCCTCGTAGTGAGCCCTACAGGCTCCGGCAAGACGCTTTGCTTCCAGCTTCCGGCGGTATTGCGCAGCAATGTGGCCGTGGTGGTCTCGCCCTTGAAGACCCTTATGACCGATCAAGTTTCGGCTCTTCTGCGCAAGAAGATTCCGGCTACCTTCATCAACAGTGATCTCTCTAAGGAGGAAAAAGAAACTCGCTATTCGATGCTAGCGCAGGCGGCATTTAAACTCCTCTATGTGGCACCGGAGCGCTTCTTCGTCCGCAGCAAGAATGAGCGCGACGGCCTCTTCCAATCCGCACCGTCCTTCCTCGTGGTTGACGAGGCGCATTGCGTCGATCAGTGGGGCAATGACTTTCGCCCAGAGTATGGAAAGCTCGCTCAGGTGCGGGAAGACCTTGGTTCGCCTCCGATCTTGGCCTTCACCGCCACTGCCGGTAGAGAGATGCAGGGTCGCATCCTTGCGTCGCTTGGTATTCCAGATGCCACTGTCTTTGTGCGGGACGTAGATCGACCGAACATCGCGCTCTTGCGGCGACGCTGCCCTGTCGAGAAGCGGTCTGAGGAGATTGCAGCACTGCTTCGCCTCCCTTCGGTACAAGGAGAGAAGGTGATGATCTTCGTCCCATCGACAAAGGCTGGCGAGGAGCTCAAAGGGAAACTCGCTGAGTTCGGCCTAGACATCCCCTTCTATCACTCGCGGCTCGGCACGCCGTTTAAGCGGCAGGAATTGCAAAAGCGCTTCCAAGGCGAGAGCTTGCCCTTGGTGGACCACATCATTTGCACCAATGCTTTCGGCATGGGCTTGGACATCCCCAACGTTCGGCTTGTCATCCACTGGCAGCAATCGGCCGCGGTCGAGGACTTGTTACAAGAATTCGGTCGCGCCGGGCGGGATCGCAAATCGTCCGTGTCGATCATCTTCCATGAGAGTGCCGGGAGTAGCGACACTGGCCGCCTCAAATTCATGGCTGACAAGACCGTAGAAAACGCCGACGTTGACGAGCGCGGAAAGGCGGAGAAGCGTGCCCAGCGCTACCGCCAGATCGATCAGGTTGCTGCGATGCTCAAGGCGGATAATTGCTTCCGCGAGGCCATCCGCAGCTACTTCGGGGACATAATCATCGCACCCAAACGAAGTCTCGCTAAGATCATTCTCGACTGGGTATTCGGCAGCAAAGAAAGGACTGTCAGGGCGCGCTTCTGCTGCGACTATTGCGACCGCGAATTTCTGAAGAAGCACAGCTTCCGGACATATGTCGCTACCGTACTCGAAGAGGCGAAATAGGTTTGCACCGATCCTCGACACGTCGGCGCAAAATTGCTACACGCTAGTCAGCAAGGTGATCGAAAAATTCAGCAATTTCAATTGGCTTCGCGGGTATTTGGTGTTTCCCCTAGGGAGCGCCAGCCATCAACTGCTAGGCTGGTACAATGACCGTAGCTTTATAGCTGCGCCTCTGCCGTATGTAACAGCCCAATCAGTAGATGAACCTGTCGAATGTATTCGATGGCGTCCGAACTGGTGACCTGTTCCTCTCCCACGCCGTGCGCCGCGCTGTTGCGTGCGCCCCTCAAGGCATCGAACAGTCTTGCAGCTTCTCGTTTGATCAAATTGCGTTTGACAAGTTCTTCGATAATCGATCGTTGATTGACAAATTTTGAGCCCATACCGAGCTTTGACGCAATGTCACTGAGAGCCTTTTCCAGATCAATATAAGAAAGCACGATGGCGCCTTCTGGTAACTCGTGGGCTAGCCTCAAGAGCTTGCTTTCTTCATCTGCTGCTGGAGGTACCAGCTGCGGCGGAGCCTCGGGTGGAATTTGCTCGGCGATTGAACGTCCCGTTTCCAGTTCTTTCTCGAAGGTTGCCTTCATGCCACCTGGAAGCGATAGCTCTTTTAAACGGATTGCCAAGCCAATGAGCTGTTTGCGCAATACGAATAGCAATACTCCGACAACGATTGGCCATGCTAAACTGCCAACTAACGACGCAATGAATTGGTAGATGTCCATGTGACGCCCCTATCACATTTTGACGAGTACCTTCGCGCGGCACAATTGAAAAGTGAATGGCATCACTGCAAAACGGTCGAACATTTCCAACCTCGAATTTTCCCGCAAAACATCAATTCAAATTGCTGCTCTGCACTCCCACCATGCGCGCATTGCCCGCTTCACGCGCAGATGGTTACATCGGCGGCGCTGGGGCGCGGCTCGCCATGCCCATTCGAGAAGGACGCTCAATCACGCAAACGATCATTTGAAAATACCGGCCGATCAACGGCCGGTACATCAGGGAGGAGACGACTATGACCGAGTTCACACCGGATCGACGATCTCTGCTCAAAGGAAGCGCCGCCACATTGGCCGCGGCGGCGACCATGTCAGCCGACCAGATGCTCGGCTACGCCAAGGCCTGGGCGCAAACCGCCCAATGGAAGCCGGAAGCCGGCGCCACCATCAACCTGCTGCGATGGAAACGCTTTGTGGAGGCCGAGGACATAGCCTTCATGAAGATCGTCGATGCCTTCCAGAAGGCGACCGGCGTCAAGATCAACGTCTCCAATGAATCGTTCGACGACATTCAGCCCAAGGCCTCGGTCGCCGCCAATACCGGGCAGGGCCTCGACATGGTGTGGGGGCTTTATTCGTTGCCGCATCTGTTCCCCGACAAATGCACCGACGTGACTGACGTCGCCGACTATCTCGGCAAGAAGTATGGCGGCTGGGCGCCGTCCGGCGTGGCCTACGGCAAGAAGGGCAACAAGTGGCTCGGCATTCCGGTCGCCGCCAGCGGCGGCCTCGTCAACTATCGTATCGCCGCGATGCAGAAAGCCGGCCACAAGGAATTTCCAAAGGATCTCGCCGGATTCCAGGATCTCGTCAAAGGTCTCAACAAGAACGGGACGCCTGCGGGCATGGCGCTCGGGCACGCCACAGGCGACGCCAACGGATGGCTCGCCTGGGCGCTGTGGGCACACAACGCCTACACCGTCGACAAGAACAACAAGGTGATCATCAATTCACCGGAGACGGCGAAGGCGTTGCAATACGTCAAGTCTCTCTATGACAACTTCATTCCCGGCACAGTCTCCTGGAACGACAGCTCCAACAACAAGGCGTTTCTGGCGGGACAGCTTCATCTCACCACGAACGGCATTTCGATCTACGTCGCGGCGAAAAAGGCAAATCCAGCCATCGCAGAGGACATGGATCATGCGCATCTGCCGGTCGGCATCAGCGGTCAGGTCCGGGAGCAGCATCTCGGCTTTCCGATCCTGATTTTCAAGTTCACCAAGTATCCGCAGGCCTGCAAGGCGTTCACTGCGTTTCTGATGGAAGGGCCGCAGTTCAATCCGTGGATCGAGGCGGCGCAGGGATATCTGTCGCACTTCCTGCTTGCCTACGACAAGAATCCGATCTGGACGGCGGACCCGAAGAACACGCCGTATCGCGATGTCGCCAAGCTGGCCTCGACGCCGGCCGGCATCGGCACCCTGAACGAAAGTGCCGCCGCCGCGATTTCAGATTTCGTCGTGGTCGATATGTTCGCGAACTACTGCACCGGCCGCGAAGATGTCAAAGGCGCGATGGCATCCGCGGAACGCCAGTTCAAGCGGATCTATCGCACCTGACAAGCAACCGGTTCCCGCGCGCGGCGATCAAATTGCCGCGCGCTGGAAATCTCCACGGATGTCATTGCGAGGAGCGTAGCGACGAAGCAATCCAGCTTCCCACTTTGTTGAAGCATGGATTGCTTCGCTTCGCTCGCAATGACGGCGTAACCGGGTGGCTTGCCCATAAAAACGCCAGCCATATTATCATTTCGACTCATTCCTCAGGCACATTGGACTGACCATCCCGAAGATCGGCCCCCGCCGGTCCCTCCGCCCTGATCGCGCCCACTGTTTTACCGGGGGCGCCCCTGCGGAACCGCGCAAATCGATGAGGTCATGATGCTCACGTCGCAGCAGTTGAACGAATTGTTTCCCGAGGAAAGCCGCCTGAAGGATTGCGATGTTCCGCCGCCGGTTCATCAGCGCGAAACGCTGGTGAACGGCAAGCTCGAGCCGTGGACCGGGCCGGTCGAGAAAGTGCATTCGGCGATCTGCGTGCGCAAGGCCGGCGGCACATTGGAGCAGGTCGAACTCGGCAGCCATCCGATCGGCGGGATCCCGGAAGCGAAGGTCGCGCTCGATGCGGCTGTCGCGGCCTACGACAACGGGCGCGGCGAATGGCCGACCATGACCGTGGCGCAGCGCATCGCCTGCATGCAGGATTTCACCCGTCAGATGGTCGCCCGCCGCGAGCAGATCGTCACGCTCATCATGTGGGAAATCGGCAAGACGCTTGGCGACTCGCAAAAAGAATTCGACCGCACCGTCGAATACATGAAGGCGACCATCGAGGCGCTGAAACATCTCGACAACGACAATTCCCGCTTCACGATTGTCGAGGGCACCATCGGCCAGATCCGCCGCACGCCGCTCGGCGTCGTGCTCTGCATGGGGCCGTATAACTATCCGCTCAATGAGACCTTCGCGACGCTGATCCCGGCGCTGATCATGGGCAACACCATGGTGTTCAAGCCGCCGAAATTCGGCGTGCTGCTGTTTCAGCCGCTGCTCGAAGCCTTCCGCAGCGCGTTTCCGAAAGGCGTCATCAACACGGTGTACGGCAAGGGCTCGGAAGTGGTGCCGATGCTGCTGGAATCCGGCAAGGTCAACGTGCTGACGCTGATCGGCTCAAGCCGCGTCGCCGACCATCTCAAGAAAATGCACCCGAAGGTCAACCGGCTGCGCGCCATTCTCGGCCTCGATGCCAAGAACGCGGCCATCGTGCTGCCGGATGCGAATGTCGAACTCGCGGTCAAGGAATGCCTGCTCGGTTCGCTGTCGTTCAACGGCCAGCGTTGCACGGCGCTGAAGATGCTGATCGTGCATCGCTCCATCGTGGACAAGTTTCTCGCCCGGTTCACCGAAGAACTCGCCAAACTGAAAGCCGGGATGCCATGGGACAAGGGCGTCACGCTGACGCCGCTGCCCGAGTTCGGCAAGGTCGAGCACATGACGCGGCTGGTCGCCGACGCCACGGAAAGGGGCGCCAAGGTCGTCAACGAAGGCGGCGGCGCGAGCAGCGGAACGCTGTTCTATCCCGCCGTGGTTTATCCGGTGAAGGAGGGCATGGCTCTGTATCGCGAGGAACAGTTCGGCCCGATCGTTCCGGTGATGGCGTTCGACGACATCGATACCGCGCTCGAGTACGTCATCACATCCGAACACGGCCAGCAGGTTTCGATCTTCAGCGAAGATGCGGAGACCATCGGGCGGCTGGTCGATCCCTTGGTCAATCAGGTCTGCCGGGTCAACATCAATTGTCAGTGCCAGCGCGGACCGGATGTGTTTCCGTTCACCGGGCGCAAGGATTCGGCGGAAGGCACGCTCTCGGTCACCGACGCGCTGCGCTCGTTCTCGATCCGCTCGATGATCGCGGCCAAGCAGACTGAAGATTCAAAAAAGCTGCTCGATGAGATCGTGCGCGACCACAAGTCGAACTTCATAAATACTGGGTTCATTTTGTAGTTGATACAAAACTCACATCGGCGCGCGAACCGGTGTGAGTTCACTCCAGGCAATCCTCACTGTCGGCAAGGGCGCGGTAACGAATTCTCAACCAGTTCGTGGTTACCAAATAGTAAACCCTTTCGGAGTTCGCGCTCATGACCGACCATTCTGCCGACGGCGAGATCAACACGGACCATCACAGCGAAGCCTCGCTGGTCCCCGCAACCGGCGACATGGTTCGGCATGAAGCGAAGGCTGCGGGTGCGGCCAAGGAAAGCGCTTCGACGCATGTCGCAAGGCAACCGTCCAAGGAAATCACGCTGCAACGCCTGACGTCGCACAGTTCATGGGAAGATATCGTTTCCGATGAGAGCGCTGCGCGCGAGCAGCAGTTCAACGCCGCTCCCGCTGCGGAAGCCACCGGCCGCCGCCTTTCGATAGCCGCGATCGTTGCGATCGCCGCCGCTGTCGGCGCCATCGGCGGTGTGCTCGCGACCACGGGCGTCGGGCATTACATGAAAAGCGACCAGGGCGCGGCCGTGGCGGCCGTCGCCGCTGCCCAGCAGACGCGTTCGATGGAAAGCGCGATCGGAAAGATCAACGCCGACATCGCAGCCCTCAAGAACAGCAGCTCCGCGCAATCGGCGAAGATTGTCGAGCGGATCGACCGGGTCGAGAAGGCGCAAGCCGAACCCGCCGCGAAACTGGCGAAGCTGAGCGAGGCTGTCGAGAAGCTGCGCACCTCCGCGCCGGCGCCGGAAACAACCGGATCGATCGCCAACAGCAATCAGGCCGCACAGCCGAACCGGCTTCCCGTTGTCTCCGGCTGGACGCTGCGCGAAGTGTCCGATGGCATCGCGACCGTGACCGGACGGCAGGGAATCTTCGATGTCATTCCCGGCGATCCGCTGCCCGGCGTCGGACGGGTCGATGCGATCCGCCGTCAGGACGGGCGGTGGGTGGTGGTGACCAGTCGTGGCCTGATCGTCGGCGCGCGCTGAGCGTTTTTGCGGGGTGTTTGCACCCCGCAAGGAATACGACAGACCGCTAAAATTTGAGTGTTCGCCTGAACGGACCGGCATGATCTCGCTGGCATGATGCTGCCTCTGATGAAGAGGAACGAGCATGCCCGCATTTCGAGTGATTCCGCGCCTTCGTGTGGTTAATTTTTTCGCCCATGAAGTGATCGATGCATCCGGCGATGTCCCGCCGGCGGCAAACGACAACAATTGTCCGTATTGCGGCGGCGTGCTCGAACCGGGCGACAAGGCATCCGACTGTTCCGGCTCCGGTTCCGAGTCCGGCGCCTGGCCGATGATCCCGTTCCCCAAGGGATGGGGCGCGTCCTGCTAACCGGCATGATCCCGAAAAGTGAGAACTGGTTTTCGGAATAGATCATGCGCCCAGTCAAATTAGCGCGCGGGATTCCCGCGCTGCCCGACGAGATACAAAATCAATCCCAGCATGGTTAGCGTCGCCTGTACGATGCCGATGGCAAGCGTCGCGCTTGTGATCGAGGCGGTCAGCACGACGCCGATCGCGGCACCGGCCATTTGCAGGAATCCCAGCAACGCCGACGCGAGGCCCGCGCGGTCGCCGAACGGCTGCAGGGCCGTGGACGTCGCCAGCGGGTTCACCATTCCGAAGCCGACCAGAAACACCATGACGGGGCCGAGATAGGTCCAAAGCGAATGCTCGGCCCAGTGCGCGCCCAGCAGCAGCGCGCCGCCGATGACGGCGACGACAAGGCCCCCGATCGTGGCGCGGGCATGTCCGAACCTGATCGCCAGCCGCGGCCCCGCCATCCCCGATGCGAACACCGCAAGAACCGTGGTTGCGAAAAACAGACCGAGCTGGATCGGCGAAAACCCAAGCCCGTCGATCAGAACGCGCGGCGACACCGAAAACATCGCGAACAGCGCGCCCATGAAGAACGCAATCGCTCCGGCTGGCGCGAGAAAACGCAGATCGGTAAGCAGGCTTCCGTATCCGCGCAGGATCGCGGTCAGTTGTATCGAGACATTGCTGTCGGGCCGATGGGTTTCACCCACGTTCCTGAAATAGGCGAACGCGACGGTTGCCCCGAACAGGCCGACTACCAGAAATTCCGAGCGCCAGCCGGCGGTGGTATCGAGCAACCCGCCGATCAATGGCGAGAAGCCGGGAGCGGCCGCCATCGCGACCATGATGAAGGCCAATGCCTTTGTCAGCTCTTCGCCGCTCAACAGGTCGCGGGCGATGGCGCGGGACAGGACGGAGGCGGCGCATGCGCCCAGCGCCTGAATGGTGCGGCCCGCCAGCATCATCGGCAGGGTGGTGGAGAATTCGCACCAGAGGCTCCCAATCACGAAGATGCCCAGTCCGAACATCACCGGCTTCCATCGGCCATAACGGTCGGACAGCGGACCGACGATCAACTGGCCGAGGGCAAAAACGGCGAGATAGACGCTGATCGTCGACGAGACGGCGGCAGTCGAAACGTTCAGGTCCTTCGCCATCGAGGGCAGGGACGGCAGCAGGATATTCGTCGCGAAGGAGCCGACCGCAGCCAATGCCGCAAGAACGCCGACGCGCGCAAACATCGATGGCGGCGTGCGGGTCAGGACGAGGCTGTCGTCGCGACTGACATTTTGAATGGTCATTTGGAAATCCCCTCTCACGCCTTTTATATGATGATGATCATACATCAAAAGAAAATGTCGCCCGGAGTTCCCCGCTTTTTGCCGGGTGACGGTTGCGGCTGGAACATGGCGGACGCGGCGGGACGCGACGCGCCGCCGCAGGAACCGGCATCTTGAATGAGGGCCCTCGCCCCCACCATTTATGAGGCTGGTACGACATCCCCGGCAAAACGCCGGTCAGGAGGAGGAAAATGAGTTATTTCAAGACGGCGGTTCTGCTTGCCGGATTGACGGCCCTGTTCATGGGGGTCGGTTATCTGATCGGCGGGGCGGGCGGCGCGATGATCGCGCTGGTGATCGCCGCGGCCACCAACATGTTCGCGTACTGGAACTCCGACCGCATGGTGCTGTCGATGCACGGCGCGCAGGAGGTCGATGAGCGCAGCGCGCCGGATCTCGTGCGGCTGGTGGCCGAGCTTGCAGCGCGCGCGCAGTTGCCGATGCCGAAGGTCTATCTGATGGACAATCCGCAGCCGAACGCGTTTGCGACCGGCCGCGATCCGCAGCATGCCGCGGTGGCGGTGACCACCGGGCTGGCGCAGTCGTTGAACCGCGACGAACTGGCCGGCGTGATCGCGCACGAACTGGCGCATATCAAGAACCACGACACGCTGATCATGACGATCACCGCGACCATTGCGGGTGCGATCTCCATGATCGCGCAGTTCGGGATGTTCTTCGGCGGCAATCGTGAAAATGGTCCGGGCATCGTCGGCTCACTGGCGATGATGATCCTGGCGCCGTTGTCCGCGACCATCGTGCAGATGGCGATCAGCCGCACGCGGGAATATTCGGCGGACAATCTGGGCGCGCGGATTTGCGGTCAGCCGATGTGGCTGGCGTCGGCGCTGGTCAAGATCGACAACGCGGCGCACCAGATTCCGAACATGGACGCAGAGCGCAGTCCTGCGACCGCGCACATGTTCATCATCAATCCGTTGTCGGGTCAGGGAATGGACAATCTGTTCTCGACGCATCCGTCGACCGAGAACCGCGTCCATGAGTTGCAGCGCCTTGCCGGCGAACTGGGGCCGCGCGGGGGCTTCGCAACCGCGCCGGCTGGTGTGCCCAGCAGCCCGCGTGGGCCGTGGGGCAAACAACGTGGTCCCTGGGGCTGATCGCAGAATCGACCTTGGGGCTGATCACGCGTTGCAGAGCTAGCAAAGGTCCGATCCAGGTCTGCTGAATCGGACCTTCCTATCAAACCTTCAGATTTTCCGCGGAGGTCTTGCCGCGGTTGGCAACTTCTTCGTACTCGACCGATTGTCCTTCGTTGAGGGAAGAAAGACCTGCCTTCTCAACTGCCGAGATATGAACGAACACGTCCTTGCCGCCGTTGCTGGGCTGAATGAAACCGTAGCCCTTGGTCGGGTTGAACCACTTCACAGTACCTTTAGCCATTCCGTAGTCTCCAGAGGGTAAGACCGATAACAAAACGTCGAACCCCGCGGATGGCGTGTCCAACGGCGCGCACGTTACGCGGTAAGTGTGAGCCTTGATAGCAAAAATGGCATTCGAGGCGGCGGCTTTCGCTCAAACTTTGCTCGAATCTGCCAAAATTACGCTGCTGCAACTGCGAAATCGGCGACCAAATCCGACAGCATCCCGGCTTTTTCGGCGGTGTAGACCACCAGCGGCCTGACCCGGCCGCGAATGGGGACCTCGACCTGCGGCAAATTGATCGCCGGAAGGTTGGCCGTTTTCAGGACATCCTCGGACAGCACCACCTCGCAGGACAGCGCTTTGGTCATGTCCTGCAGCCGCGCGGCGACGTTCACCGGATCGCCAAGCGCTGTGAAAACCGTATGTTCCTCGGAGCCGATATCGCCGATGATGACCTCGCCTCCGTGAATGCCGATCCCGAAACGCAGCGGTTCCGGTACGTCGCTGCCGAGAAATTCGTTCAGCGCGTCGACATGGACCGCGATCCGCGATGCGGCTTCGATGGCCTGCCGGCAGGCGGTTTGCGGATTGGCCGAAAGGCCGAACAGCGCCAGCTGGCCGTCGCCGACAAACTGGTTCGGATGTCCGCCGCATTCGACCACGGCCTGCGAAACGGCCGTCAGGAAGCGGTTGATGATGAAGACGGTGTCGAACGGCAGCAGCTGTTCGGCAAGCTTGGTCGATCCGCGCATGTCCACGAACATGCTGACGATGTAGCGCTCGCGGCCGGGGTGAGCGGGCTTGATGGACGCGGACGAGGCGGTCGTGCTCGCGGGAAAGATCTGGAAGAAGGCGACGTCGGTCCGGGGACGCAGCTGGCAGGCGAGGCGGATGGCGGGATCGCTGCCAGCGCCGACGCGATCCAGCACGAAGCTTTCTCGGTTCGACGGCAGCGGTAACGCGCTGCAATCGCCGATCACGCGGATGCGGCAGGTGGAACAGCGCGCCCGGCCCCCGCACACGCTCGAATGCGGAATGTTGAAGCGGGTGCTGGCCTCCAGCACGCTCAGGCCGATCGGGACTCGCACTGATTTACCGTTGCCATAGGACAGCCTCACCAGGCCGCGGTGGCGCTCCACCAGAGCCCGGATACCGCGTGCCCCAAGCGTCAGGACGATCAGGCCGAAGTATCCGTAAAGCATCGCCGAAATGATCCGTTCGAGCGCCGCCTGATCTGCGCTGGTCCCGACCTTTGCCCGCGAGAGATTGTCCGCCCGCCATTCTGGCGCAGCGCTTGCCCGGATCACCGTGCGACCGGCTTGATACAGCCCGAGCAGGGAGAGTGTCGGCAGGATCACGGCGAGGGCGAGCGCCGGCGACGAGACTTTCTTGAAGTACGGTTTGGTCCGGAGCCAGAAGTAAATTCCGATACAGCCGTGCACCCAGGACACCAGCAGCAAGCCGTACATCATCCATTGCATGTAAGGCCGAAACACCCAGTAGGCGAAGACAACCTGCGGGTAATCCTTCTCATGGCCAAACAGCGGCATGGCGATCCGAACGCCGACCAGATGGCCGATGACAAAAGCCGGGATGCTGAGACCGAACACGAGTTGGGTCAGTTCGATGCCGGTCCAGCGGAATTGCCGCCGTGCGTAGAGCGCCCAGATGCCGAGGCTGAGATGGATCAGCACCGCGCCATAGAACACGATCAGCACCGGCCAGCTCTGCCAGAACATCGCGTGATAGTAGAGCGCGGCATCCATCGTGCCGATCGAGATGTTGCCGAGCGCATGGTTGGTGAAGTGGCTGATGAGATAGGCGAACAGCACAAGGCCGGTGGCGAGCCGCACCTGACGAATTCCGATCCCGCGCAGGAATTGCGGCATGGATGAAGTTGCGGTCTCTGCCATGCTGAAAATCGTCCGAAGCCGGTGAATACAACTGCGCGCCCCGGATCGCTCCGGGGGCGGCAGAATCCTAACGGAGACTCCGGTTCTGCGCTATGGGTGGCCGTGCGAACGCGCGTCTTTTGCCGCGAGGGCTGGTTTGACTTCACCGGCGCAGTCGCGGAAAAGCTGACCGCATGGAGAAGACCGCCACGGCCGGGACGAGAGAATCGGGACGTTTGACGCCGGGCGCGATGCTTGTCGCAGGCCTCGCGGTTGCCGTGGTCGTGGCGTTGCAGGTGATCTACGCCGCGACCGCCGATCTGCGCACCGATGAGGCCTATTACTGGACGTTCTCAAAAGAAAACGTGCTGTCCTATCTGGATCATCCGCCGATGATCGCGTGGGTTGTCCGGTTCGGCACATCGATTTTCGGAGACACCAATTTCGGCGCGCGGTTCGGCGGACTGGTCGCGATGTGGATCGCATGGGCATTGCTTGCGGACATCGTGTGGCGGCTGACGCGCGACAGTCGCGTTGTCGTTCTCGCCGTGCTGATGCCGCTTGCGGCGCCTGAATACAGCCTGTTCGCGTCGCGCATCCTGCCGGATGTGGCGCTGATCCCGTTTTCGCTGGCGATGGTCTGGTCGCTGGTGCGGCTCGCGCAAAGCAACGACGGCCGCTGGTGGCTGGCCGCCGGATTGTTCGGCGGCCTGGCATTGCTGTCGAAGTACACGGCGGTCTTTTTCGCGCCGGCCATCGTGGCGTTTCTCATGGTGCCGCCGTGGCGCACGCGCTGGCTGCGAAGTCCTTATCCATGGCTCGCGGTGACGATCGCGCTGCTGGTGTTTTCGCCGGTGCTGATCTGGAACGCGCAGCACGGCTGGGCATCGTTCAAATTCCAGTTCATCCGCGCCGGTGCGGATCATGGTTTGTCGGCGCGCACCGTCGCCGATTTTCTCGGGCTTCAGTTTGCGCTGGTCGGTCCGATCCTGTTTCCGGTGGCGCTGGCCGGATCGATCATGCTGGCGGCGCGTGGTTACCGGCGGCGCAATCCCGCGTTCATCCTGATCTCGACCTGCGCGCTGGCGCCGTTTCTGTATTTTCTCTGGAAATCGCTGTCGCTGCGGATCGGCGACACCTGGCCGATGCTGGTCTGGCCGTTCGCCTTTGCCGCCGCCGCGATCAATCTTTCCGAAATCCGGCGAGAGCAACGCACAGGCTGGATCACTCGCACCGCTGAGACGTGGGCGAAGGCGGCCATAGCGCTCGGTGTCGTGCTGAACATCGCGATCTTCTACTATTACGCGGTCAGCAACCTCGCGTTCGCGGCGACCAAGGACCCGATCGCCAAGGAAGCCGGTTATGGCGAGATCGCGCGCGAAGCGAAGGCCGTGGCCGACAGAGTGGGCGCAACCTGGATCGCCACCCTCGACTACCGGATCTACGCGGAACTGCGCTGGCACCTGAAGGACAGCATTCCGGTGGTGCAGGTGAACGAGCGCAGCCGCTTTATCGGCTTCAGGGATTCCGCGAGTGCGGCCATGACATCCGGTATCGGGCTTTACGTCGACAGTGTTCCCAGCGACGGCAATGTGATCGAGACGAAAACGCCTGCGACGTTGAAACTCGCAGGACAAGCCGACCGGATGTGGCGCGGCGTCGTGATCGAGCCCTTCGCATTCAAGACCATCACCGGATGGACGCCTGAATTATCTCCGCCGCCGGACTCGCCGTTTTATCAATGGCGATTGCTGAACTAACGAAAAATCCCGGCCGCGTTTTACGGCCGGGGTTTCGATGAGCCCGAAATCAATAGCAGACGCTCACAGTGCGATAACGGATGCCATACGGCGTGCGAACGCGGCGAGTGCGATAGCAATCGTCGTCGGCATAGCCGCCGCCAGTCACGATGACAGGGCTGAAACCGAAGCCAAAGCCGTGGCCGTGGCCCCAGTGATGATGACCGTGCCAGCCGCCAGCGGACGCAGCGGTGGGGGCGAGGGCGGCTGCGCCGAGCGCAGCGGAAGCAGCAAGTACAAGAGCAAGTTTGCGAAACATGGCTGTTCTCCTGAATAGCGCGATCTGCGCGGGTTTACCGATATCCACCCCTTGCAGATTGGTCGTGCCGTCCGGAGAACAGGTTCACGGATAGCTTTGGCGTTGAAAAAGCTGGGACTTCTGCATTCTTCGACGTCATTGCGAGGAGCATTTGCGACGATGCAAATCCAATCTTTGTTGTCGTTCTGGATTGCTTCGCTTCGCTCGCAATGACGATCTGAACCTCAGCCCTTCGGCTCGTCGCCGCCGGCGCGGCGCAGCAGGTCCTTGGCGAGGTCCGACAGTGCCGGACGTGGCAGCGCGACAAACGGCAAAGGCCGCGTCACGTCGATGGCGGCAAGGCCCAGCCGCGCCGTGAGCAACCCGTTGAGCAGGCCTTCGCCGAGCTTGGCCGACAGCTTCGCGGTAATGCCGTGCCCCAGCATCTGCTGGATCAGGCTGTCGCTCGCGGCCATGCCGCCGGTCAGCGCCAGATGCGCAATCACATGGCGCATCAGCCGGATCATGCCGAGCGTGCCGGGCCGTCCGCCATAGAGCCGCGCCAACTGCCGCACCAGACGTAACGCCGCCGCGAACACGAACAGCATGTCGATCACAGCACCGGGGCTGACCGCCGTGACGAGAGAGACGCGCTGCGCAGCACTCGACACCAGCCGCCGTGCTTCCTGATCGAGCGGCGTCATCAATTCGCGCTCCGCCAGCCGCACCATGTCGGCGCCGTCGATGATGTCGCGGCCGTGTTCTTCCAGCGCGGCGCGGGCGCGGGCGAGGCGCGGATTGTCATGGGCGACTTTCAGAAGGTCGCGGACGATGGCGTCGCTTTCCTTGCGGTCGTCGCTGAGCAGCACGGCGTTGGCCCGTGCGTGCAGCTTCTCGATGGTTTCCAGCCGCGCCAGACTCAACGCCTCGCGCGCGATGATCACCACCAGCGCCACCACGGCGAGAATGGCGAACACCAGCCCGATGTAGCCGAGGCTGGCGCTGCGGTTGAAAAGATCCTCGACCAGATTGGAAATGCCGAGCCCGAGGCCGAGCACGACCAGTCCGCCGAGCGCCGTCCAGAACACGCCGCCCCAGCCGAAGCCCTTGCGGACCGGCACGGCTGGTTCGTCGATGATCACCGGAAGCAGGGCGGGATCGGATTCCGGGGTAATGTGGACCTTGCCGCGCGCCGGGCGCGAGGGATCGTCCTCGGCATCCATCAGGATGACCCGGGGATCGTCGAGCTTGAATGCCGCCGGCTTGCGGTGATGCGGCTTGTCGCTCATTGCAGCTTGTCTCCGATCAGGAACTGAAGCGCACGGTCGAGGCGGATATGGGGCAGGGCAGGCTCTTCGCCACCCTCGCGGGCGAGTAACGGCGGACGAAATCTCAAAAACCGGAAATCGGTCTGGTCGGATGCGGTGTTGCTGAGGCCGCGAAACGCACTGCCGCCGCTGAACAGGTCGTCGAGCTTAGCCGGAAGATCGCCCGGAAAGGTCGCGGCTTCTGTCTTGCCATCAAACACTTCGTCGCCGGACATCTCACCCTCTTCGGGTATGCCGATGATCGAAGGCAGCTTCTCGCGGCCCTGCTGCACCATGGCTTCGCGCGTCGCACGCACGGCGGCCAGCGCCACCACATCCACCCCCGCGCCGGCGAACTCGGCGCGCGAGGCGGCGCGCTCCACCATGCGCTTTAAAATGGCTTCGAGCCGGTCGTGACTGGTGTGATGCAGATGGTCGGCCTTGGTGGCGGCGAACAGGATCTTGTCGATGCGCGGACGAAACAGCGTGTTGACAAACGTACTGCGGCCGATATTGAAGCAATCCAGAATGCCCGACAGCGCGCCTTCGAGATCCTTCAGCGCCTCGGGCCCGGCGTTGAACGCTGCCAGCGCATCGACCAGCACGATCTGACGGTCGAGCCGCGTGAAGTGATCGCGGAAGAAGGGCCGCACCACCACGTCCTTGTAGGCTTCATAGCGCCGCTTCATCATCGCCCACAGCGAGCCGTCCGGCGCTGTGCCGTCCTGCGGTACGTCCAGCGGCGCGAAGGTGAGCGCGGGCGAGCCTGCGAGATTGCCCGGCATCAGGAAACGGCCGGGCGGCAGGAGACTCATCGCGAAGCGCTCATCGCGGCAGGCGCGCAGGTAATCGGTGAACAGTTTCGCGGCGGTGAGCGTGGCCTGTTCGTCCTCGCGCCCTTTCGGTTCGAGCATGGCGAGATGCGCATGCCACTGTGCTGCAAGTCTTGCGCGCGGCTCGCGGCGGGACAACGCGAGGCTTTCCGCCGACCATTGCTCGTAGCTTTTGTTCAGCAGCGGCAGGTCGAGCAGCCACTCGCCGGGATAGTCCACGAGATCGAGCGTCAGCGTGCGCGTCGCTGCGTTCTGCCGCTGATACTCGATCACCAGACGAAGCTCGCTGATGTCCGTGGTCGAGTGCGGCCAGCGCCGCTCCTCCATCAGGGTGCGGACGTGGCCCTCATAGGCAAAACGGGGAACTGCATCGTCGGGCTGCGGTTCAAGCCGCGCGCGGGCGATGCGGCCCGTCGCCAGCGACTCGAACACCGGAAAGCGGCCGCCACGCAGCAGGCCGTGAACCAGTGCGGTGATGAACACGGTCTTGCCCGCGCGTGACAGACCTGTGACCCCAAGCCGCACCGTGGGATTGAACAGGCTTTCGCCATACTCGATCAGGGATCGAATGGAGAGGCGGGTGTCTTCGACAATGTCCGAAAAGCTGGGTGCCATAATTCCATCAAGACTTTATCGGAAGCACGTGTTCCGCAAAAGTGGGGACCGGTTTTGCGATCAGAAACACGTGCAAAGTTATAAGCTCTATTGGCTTCAATGAGAAAAGTACCGTGCGACAGTATTGTGAAGCTGGAGATTTATAGCGGGGAAATCAAGTTTCAAACCGTTATGAATCTTGATCGGTCCAGCTTCAGAGTTCATTGACCCTCGCCGGATTATCCTTTCTGCTTGAGGTCAAGATTGACCAGTAGGCCAGATTGCAAGCATGACAGTCTTCCGTTTCAAGCAGCTTAGCTCTCACGCCCGCGTCGCGGCCGGCGGTGTGGTCCGCTGGGATTACGACCGCGCGGAGCTGATCGCCGACGGCGTGGTTCATGCGCTCGGCATCGCCTTCGGGCTGATCGCCGCGACGGCGCTGATCGTCCTCGCCACCCTGTATGCCTCCGCCAAGGAAGTTATCTCAGTCTCGGTCTACGTCGCCGGACTGCTTGCGATGCTCGGCCTGTCGGCGACCTACAATCTCTGGCCGGTGTCGCCGGTCAAATGGGTGCTGCGCCGTTTCGATCACTCGGCGATCTACATTCTGATCGCGGCCACCTACACGCCATTCCTGGCGCAGATGAACGATCGCTTCATGGGCACGGTGCTGCTGACCGGCGTCTGGTCTGTTGCGGTCGCCGGTATCGCGCTCAAGATTTTTCTTCCCGGACGGTTCGATCGTCTCTCGGTCGGGCTCTATCTCGCGATGGGATGGAGCGGCGTCATCGCCTACGACAGCCTAGTGGCGTCGCTGCCGGCATCGACGCTCTGGTTCATCGCGGCGGGTGGGTTGATCTACTCGCTCGGGGTGATTTTCCATGCGTGGGAGCGGCTGCGGTTTCAGAATGCGATCTGGCATTCCTTCGTGCTGCTCGCGGCCGCACTGCACTATACGGCGGTGCTCGACATGGTTCTGGTCGCGGCCTGACCCTTCGTCATTGCGAAGAGCGCTTGCGACGAAGTAATCCAGCTTTCTTCTGTTTCAAACGAGGATTGCTTCGCGGAGCCTGTCATCGGGCGGCGCTCGCGCCGGCCCGTTGGCTCGCAATGACGGCCCAGATCGATTGATCTGCTGACGTTTCCCGCCTAAAACCTTCGCATGAAAGTTGCTGGAAAAATTGTTGTCGTCACCGGCGGCGCGAACGGCATCGGCCAGGCGCTTGCTGAAATCTTCCATCGCGAGGGTGCGGCCAAGGTCGTGGTCGCCGATCTTGACGGTGCGCGGGCCAAGACCGTCGCCGACTCCATCAACGGGGCATCGTTCGCCTGCGACGTGGGCAAGGAAAGCGATATCCTCCGCGTCATTGATGAAACCGAGAAACAGTTCGGTCCGATCGATCTGTTCTGCTCCAATGCAGGCATCGGCGGCGGCTTCGACATGATGTCGGAGAATGCAGGCGGCACCTCGGACGATCCGTGGGAGCGAAGCTGGGCGATCCACGTCATGGCGCATGTCTACGCGGCGCGGCATCTGATCCCGCGCATGAAGGCGCGTGGCGGCGGATATTTCCTGAATACGATTTCAGCGGCCGGATTGCTGTCGCAGGTCGGCAGCGCTGCCTACTCGACGACCAAGCACGCCGCCGTCGGCTTTGCGGAAAATCTGGCGATCTCGCACAGGGCGCACAACATCAAGGTTTCGATCCTGTGTCCGCAGGGCGTGGAAACCAATATGATCCGCGGAATGCCGAAGGGGCCGCAATCGCATGACGGCAATCTGACGCCCGAAGAAGTCGCGCAATGCGCGCTGGACGGCATCGACCGCGAGACGTTCCTGATCCTGCCGCATCCGCAGGTGCTCGATTACATGCGCAGGAAAACCGACAACTACGATCGCTGGATCGGCGGCATGGCCAAGATTCAGGCGGGCATGCGCGAGGCGTTCGGGAGGAAGTAATCCTGCACCATACCGCCGCCGTCATTGCGAGGGGCTTTTGCGACGAAGCAATCCAGTCTTTTCTGTAGTTCTGGATTGCTTCGCTTCGCTCGCAATGACGAGATGGGGACTGCTTGTCATGGCCGGGCATAGCGGCCTGCTTCATTTACAATGCGTCATGCACGGGCTTGACCCGCGCATCCATCATTTTTCAGAAGATGGATTGCCGGGTCGAGTCCGGCAATGACACATCATGTGTGTTGTGCATTCAGTGAAACGCGCTACCAGCTCGCGGTGCCCTTCATGGTCGGCGCACCGGCGGCGTTCGCGCTCCAGACCTCCAGCCCGGCGTCGGTCTCGTTGCCGTTGATGCTGAACTCCGCACCGTCGAACAGCGGATTGACGCCGCGATAGACGAACTTCGCGGGCGCCTTGCCGCCGCGCTGGCGGGCGGCGAATTCGATCAGCAACGAGGCCTGCAACGGCCCGTGCACGATCAGGCCGGGATAGAACTCGACCTTGGTGACGTAATCGCGGTCGTAGTGAATGCGGTGGCCGTTGAATGTCAGCGCCGAATAGCGAAACAGCAAAACCGGATCGGCCATGTGGGTTTCGCGAATTTTTCCGGCGGGCGCTGATGCAGGCGCTGCCGCGGGCTTCTGTTCGCCAGCCGCAGGCATATCGCGATAGACGATATCGTGACGTTCGCGGATGGCTGTGCCGCGCGGCGTGGTGATGGCGTGATCGACGGAGACGAAACATAACGTGCCGGTGCTGCCGCTTTTCATCGTGACGTCGGAGATGCGCGACGAACGTGTCACCTTGTCGCCGACGCGCAGCGGGTCAACGAATTCGATCTGGCCGCCAGCCCACATCCGGCGCGGCAACGGCACCGGCGGCAGGAAGCCGCCGCGTGCTGGATGACCGTCCGGGCCAAGCTCGCTCATCGGCACCACAGGCTGCGCAAGACACCAGTGGGTCGTGAGCGGCGCTGCGTCGCCGTCAACGGGATTGCCGATGTCGAGGAACAGCGTCGCGCGCAGGCCCTTCACCAGTTGGGCGGTGATGACGTCGGAGGCTTCCTGCGTGCGACCGATCCACTGCCGCAGATGATCGATGTCGGGCTTGGCGCTCATGGCTTGTTACCTTGTGGGATGCCGCCGATAGTTTCGCCGACCGCCGGCACCGCGCCGTAATGCCGTTGTTCGCCGACGACGATGGAGGCGGGCGCGGGATAGGCGACGACACCGTTGGGGGTCGCGACCTCGATGCGGCGCAGATGCGGATGCTTCGAGAGATCGTCCATGGTGTTGACTTCGGCGAAGGCGATGTCGGCATCGTCCAGACGCTTGAGCAGATCGTCACGCGTCATCATGCCGAACACATCGCTGACGATCTTGTCGGTCAGCACCCGGTTGCGGACGCGCTCGACCATGTTGCCGAAACGCGGATCGTTCGGCAGGTCCGGCATGTTCATGACCTCGGCGCAGAGTTTCTTCCACTCGCGCTCGCTCTGGATCGAGATCAGGATATCGCGGCCGTCTTTCGAGGTGAACACGCCGTAAGGGGCGATCGAGGTATGAGCGAGGCCGATGCGCTTTGGCGTGTTGCCGTTCTCGGCATTGAGCAGGGGCACGGTGAGCCAGTCGGCCATCACGTCGAACATCGAAATGCGGATATCCGCGCCTTGCCCGGATTTCGCGCGCCCGATCAGCGCTTCGAGAATGGCGGCGTGCGCCGTCGCACCCGTGGCGATATCGACGATGGACAGGCCGACGCGGGCCGGAGTCTCCGGGCCGCCGGTGATTGAAGCGAGGCCGCTCTCAGCCTGAATCAAAAGATCATAGGCCTTGCGCTCGGCATAGGGGCCGTCGTCGCCATAGCCGGAGATGGTGCAGATCACCAGCCCTGGATAATCCTTGCGCAGCCGGTCGCGGGTAAAGCCGAGCTTGTCCATCGATCCGGGCTTGAGGTTCTGCACCAGCACGTCGGCGCTGGCGATCAGCTTTTCGAGCGACTTGCGGCCGTCGTCGGTGGCAAGATCGATCACGGCCGAACTCTTGCCGCGATTGAGCCAGACGAAATAGCTGCTCTGGCCCTTGGCGGCGGCGTCATAACCGCGCGCGAAATCGCCTTCGGGGCGCTCGATCTTGATGACGTTGGCACCGGCATCGGCGAGGCGCGAGGTGCAGAACGGAGCTGCGACCGCCTGTTCGACAGCGATGACGGTCAGTCCTTCAAGCGGCAGCATGTCGTATCCCCTAAAGCATGACGATTGTAGCTTTGATTGTTGTTTTTGTCATTGCGAGGAGCTCTTGCGACGAAGCAATCCAGTTTTCTTTCCTAGGGCTGGATTGCTTCGCTTCGCTCGCAATGACGACACATCAAATCGCACAACGGGATTGTTGCGCTTAGTAGGAGCGCGGCATGCCGAGCACATGCTCGGACAGATGCGACAGGATCAGGTTGGTGGAGATCGGCGCCACCGAATACAGCCGCGTCTCGCGGAATTTGCGCTCGACATCGTACTCCTCGGCGAAGCCGAAGCCGCCGTGGGTCTGGATGCAGGCGTTGGCGGCCTCGAAGGACGCATCGGCGGCGAGCATCTTGGCCATGTTGGCTTCCGCGCCGCAGTCCTTGCCGGCTTCGTAAAGCCGCGTCGCTTCGCGCACCATCAGTTCGGCGGCGCGCATATTGGCGTAGGATTTCGCGATCGGAAACTGGATGCCCTGATTCTGGCCGATCGGGCGTCCGAACACCGAACGCTCCTTGGCGTAGGTGCTGGCCTTGTTGATGAACCACTTGGCGTCGCCGACGCATTCCGCTGCGATCAGGATGCGCTCGGCGTTCATTCCGGAGAGGATGTAGCGGAAGCCTTTGCCTTCCTCGCCGATCAAATTTTCGGCGGGCACCTTCATATTGTCGAAGAACACTTCGGTGGTGGCATGGTTCATCATGGTGCGGATCGGCCGGATGGTCAGGCCACCGGCCTTTTTCGCTTCCTGCATATCGACGATGAAAACCGAAAGACCATCGGTGCGCTTGGCGGCCTGTTCCTTCGGCGTGGTGCGCGCCAGCAAGATCATCAGGTCGGAGTATTCGGCGCGGCTGGTCCAGATCTTCTGGCCGTTGACCACGTAGTGGTCGCCCTCGCGCTTGGCGAACGTCTTGAGGGACGAGGTATCGGTGCCGCTGGTCGGCTCCGTCACACCAAAAGCCTGCAGCCGCAATTCGCCGCTGGCGATGCGTGGCAGCCATTTGGCCTTCTGCTCCTCGCTGCCGTGTCGCAGCAGGGTCCCCATGGTGTACATCTGCGCGTGGCAGGCGCCGCCGTTGCAGCCTGCGCGCTGAACCTCTTCGAGGATCGCGGCGGCGGCGGACAGCTTCAGGCCCGATCCGCCGTACTCCTCGGGGATCAGCACCGACAGATAGCCGGCGTCGATCAGCGCCTGAACGAACTCTTTCGGGTACGCCATTTCGCGATCCAGCTTGCGCCAGTATTCGCCCGGAAACTGGGCGCAGAGTTTCGCTACTGATTCACGGATGTCGGAGAAGTCTGTTTCTTGATCTGTCATGGTCCTGCTTTGGCAGATTGGCGGGGCACATTGTAGCCGCGCCAGACGCGCAGCCGCATTCCGATTTTGCAGTCTTTAGGAAATAACGGCTCCGGCGGCGCCGCGTCGGGCCTTACCCGTTGATGCGAACGGGCAGTTCTTCATAGCCCTTCACGAAGCTCGAGTACACGCGCCTGGGTTCCCCGACAACCTCGATATTGTCGAACCGCTTGAGGATTTCTTCCCAGATGATCTTGAGCTGCAGGTCAGCCAGCCGCATGCCGACGCAGCGGTGAATGCCGAAGCCGAACGACATATGCGTGCGCGGCCGCGCGCGGTCGATGATGAAGCTGTCTGGATTTTCGATCATCTCACCGTCGCGGTTTCCGGAGACGTACCACATCACGACGCGGTCGCCCTTCTTGATCTTCTTGCCGCCGATCTCGGTGTCCTGCAGCGCCGTGCGGCGCATGTGAGCGAGCGGCGTCTGCCAGCGGATCACTTCGGGCACGAAACTGTCGATCAGCGCGTGGTTGTCGCGCAGCTTGTCGTACTGGTCTGGATTTTCGTTGAGCGCCAGCACAGAGCCCGTCATCGAGTTGCGGGTGGTGTCGTTGCCGCCGACGATCAGCAGGATCAGGTTGCCGAGCAGTTCGTCGCGGTTCATGTGCCGCGTCGCGTCGCTGTGCGCCATCATCGAAATCAGGTCGTTGCCGGGATTCTTGACGCGTTCGTTCCAGAGCCGGATGAAATAGTCGGCGCATTCGCCGAGCTCGCGCAGGCGCTGCTCTTCGTTGTCGTAGATTCCGCTCTTTGGCAGGGCGGTGGCGAGGTCCGACCAGCGCGTCAGCATGCGGCGGTCTTCCCACGGGAAGTCGAACAGCGTGGCCAGCATCTGCGTGGTGAGTTCGATCGACACCCGGTCGACCCAGTTGAAGGTCTCGTTGCGCGGCAGGTTGTCGAGAATGTCGGCGGCGCGTTCGCGGATCAGGAGTGACAGCCGGTCGAGATGAACCGGCGTGAACATCGGCTGCACGGTCTTGCGCTGCGGGCCGTGCTTCGGCTCGTCCATCGCAATGAAGCTCGGCCAGTTGTAGTTCTCGCTCACGTCGCGCAGGCTGATGCCGCCGTATTTCACGTCCGACGAGAAGATCGCGGCGTTGGTGTCGACATGCATGATGTCGTTGTACTTGGTCACCGACCAGTAATCGCCGACCGGGCAGGTCGTGCAGTAATGCACCGGCTCTTCCTTGCGAAGCCGCTCGAAGTAGGGCCACAGCGTATCGCTGCGGAACAGTTCGGGCGCGCCGACGTGGAAGTCCGACAGCGGCATCGAATAGGCCTTCTCGCGCGCGGCCTTCTGGCGCTCGTCGCGGGCCATGCTGATCGTTCCGTGCATCGTTGGCTTCCCTATCCCAGAACGTAATTTTCATGGCGCGCTTTGACGCCCGGATTCTTGTTGCCGGATGCCGGCTTCGTTATGACGCCAGCCGCACCGGAAGGGTCTCAAAGCCCTTGACGAAACTGGAATACACCCGATGCGGCGGCTCCACCACTTCGATATTGTCGTATCGCTTGAGAATCTCCTCCCAGACAATCTTCAACTGCAATTCCGCCAGGCGAATTCCAACGCAGCGATGGATGCCGAACCCGAACGACAGGTGCTGGCGGGGCCGGGCGCGATCGATGATGAAGCTGTCGGGATTCTCGATTACTTCGTCGTCACGGTTGCCCGAAACGTACCACATCACGACCTTGTCGCCCTTTTTGATCGTCTTGCCGCGCAGTTCGGTATCCTGCAGCGCGGTGCGGCGCATATGCGCCAGCGGCGTCTGCCAGCGGATGACTTCGGGCACCATGCTGTCGACCAGCGCGTGATTGTCGCGCAGCTTTTGATACTCGTGCGGATTCTGGTTCAGCGCATAAAGCCCCCCGGAGAGCGAATTGCGGGTGGTGTCGTTGCCGCCCACGATCAGCAGGATGAGATTTCCCAGAAACGTCTTGGGGTCCATATCGCGGGTGGCTTCCGCATGCGCCATCATCGAGATCAGGTCGCTTTTCGGCGCGGCATTGACCCGCTCGTTCCACAGCCTCGAAAAATAGGCCGCGCATTCCTGCAATTCCGCCTGCCGGGCATCCTCGGATGCGATGATCTCGGTGTTGCCGGGGAGAGCCGTGGCGACATCGGACCACCGCGTCAGCTTGCGGCGATCCTCCCATGGAAAATCGAACAAGGTCGCCAGCATCTGCGTCGTCAATTCAATCGACACCCGGTCGACCCAGTCGAAGGTCGCGTCGCGCGGAAGAGAGTCCAGGCACAATGCAGCCCGCTGGCGGATCGTATCGGCAAGCTGGTCGAGATGCGTGGGCGTGAACATCGGCGCGACGGTTTTGCGCTGGGCGCTGTGCCTTGGCTGATCCATCGCGATGAACATCGGGCGGCGGAATTCAGGCGGCGCGTCGCGGATCGTGATTCCGCCCAGACTCGATTCCGACGAATAGAGTTGATGGTTGGTCTCGACATGCATGATGTCATTGTACTTCATCACCGACCAGTAAGGGCCGAACTGGCTGTCCTTGCAGTAATGGACAGGGTCCTCTTTCCGCAGCCGCTCGAAATAGGGCCAGAACGTATCGTTGCGGAAGAGATCGGGATCGCCGGGATCGAAGTCTGCCAGCGGGGTCGCATAGGCCTTGTCGCGCGCTGCTTCCAGTTCGGATTGCCGCGCAAGATCGAGCGTGCCGTGCATCGCGCCTCTCCCCTTTCACCGCCCCCGTGATTGTTCCGGAAGCTTGTTGTTCGAGGAATTACATCGCTTCGCTACCTGCCGGGCAAGCCGAGTTTTGCCGCGTGGACATCGCGCGCGGTAGGCATATCCGGGTTCCATCGGAAGGAACCATTACAAAGATGTTCCCGTAAAAGTTGCTTAACCAGTTAACCCTAACCTTGGTGCGTCGATCTGACCCAGGGGCATAGAAAATGCAGTTGTTCAAGTCTTCTCAAGAGCTTGCAGCAAAGCTCGATGCGCTCGAAAAATCCCAGGCCGTGATTGAGTTTAACCTCGATGGCACAATCGTGACTGCCAATCCGAACTTCCTGAACGCCATGGGGTATCGGCTGGACGAGATCCAGGGGAAGCACCACAGCATTTTCGTCGATCCCGAACTCCGTGAGCGCGCCGAATACCGCGACTTCTGGGATGCGCTGCGCCGGGGCGAATACCAGTCGCGCGAGTTTCCGCGCATCGCCAAGGGTGGCCGGCCGATATGGATTCAGGCTTCGTACAATCCGCTGATGGATCGCGGCGGCAAGCCGTACAAGGTGGTCAAGTTCGCCACCGACATTACCCAGCAGAAGCTGAGAAGCGCAGATTACGAAGGCCAGATCGCGGCCATTCAGAAGTCGCAGGCGGTGATCGAATTCAATCTCGACGGCACGATCATCACGGCGAACGAGAATTTCCTGAGCACGCTCGGCTACCGGCTGGACGAGATCCAGGGCAAGCACCACGGCATGTTCGTGGAATCCCAATACCGCGACAGCTCTGCCTATCGCGATTTTTGGGATGCGCTGCGCCGTGGCGACTATCAGTCGGCCGAATACAAGCGTATCGGCAAAGGCGGCAAGACGATCTGGATTCAGGCCTCCTACAATCCGATCCGGGGCGCGGACGGCAAACTCGCGAAGGTCGTCAAGTTTGCCACCGACACCACCGCACAGGTTGAAGACCGCCTTCGCCGCGGCGAGGTGCAGAAATCCATCGATCTCGACCTGGGACTGATCACGGAAGCCGTCGCTTCCACGTCGGAGCGCGTGACATCGGCCGCGAGCGCATCGACTCAGACGTCCTCCAACATGCAGGCTGTTGCGTCCGGCGCGGAGGAACTTGCGGCCTCGGTCGGCGAAATCAGCCGTCAGGCCGCGGACGCGCTCACCATTTCGCTGCAGGCGGTGCAGCAGGCCAACGAGACCAGCGCCATCGTGTCGGGCCTCGCGATCGCGGCCCAAAAAATCGGCGACGTGGTGAAGCTGATCAACAACATCGCCGAACAGACCAACCTGCTGGCGCTCAATGCCACCATCGAAGCCGCGCGCGCCGGTGAGGCGGGCCGGGGTTTTGCCGTCGTGGCGTCGGAAGTCAAAAGCCTTGCGACCCAGACCGCCAAGGCGACGGACGAAATCAGCGCGCAGATCGCCGAGGTTCAGGGCACCACCACCAGCGCGGTCAATGTGATCGAGGCGATCACCCAGACCATTTCCCGCATCAACGAAATCTCGGCGGCCATCGCGGCTTCGGTCGAGGAGCAGGCGTCCGTGACGCAGAGCATTTCGGCCAACATGCAGGTTGCGGCGAAGGGTGTGACCGACATCAACTCCAACATGAACGACATCGCGGACGCGACGCGTTCCGTCGATGAGTCGACCCGCAAGGTCCGGGAAGCGTCGCGCGCGCTGGCATAAAGCTGCCCGCATTGCCGGAATTTGTCTGGCAAAATGTCGGGCACAAGACATTTCGGCATGCTGCTTTGTGGCCATCTTGCCCGCGTTCGGGGCAGTTGGCCGCCTCGCGAGCGCCTGCACGTTCCGGCGCTTCCGGCCCTTCTCCCCGCAACCGGCCCGTGGCATTGTCCGCCAAACAAGGGCTGGCTTCTTCAAGAACCGCCCCGGGGAGAAACCTGATGATTCCGAACGCGCACAGCATGTTCAATTTCGATCTCGGCGAAACCGCCGATGCGATCCGCGAGACCGTTCGCGATTTTTCGCAAAACGAAATCGCGCCGCGCGCCGAGGAAATCGACAAGAGCAATCAGTTTCCGCGCGACCTGTGGCCCAAGATGGGCGCGCTCGGCCTGCACGGCATCACCGTCGAGGAAGAATACGGCGGCGCGGGGCTGGGCTATCTCGAACATTGCATCGCGGTGGAAGAAATCTCGCGCGGGTCCGCATCGGTGGGTCTGTCTTACGGCGCGCACTCGAACCTGTGCGTCAACCAGATCCGTCGCAACGGCAGCGAAGCCCAGAAGCGGAAATATCTTCCGAAACTGATTTCGGGCGAACACGTCGGCGCGCTTGCGATGTCCGAGCCCGGTGCCGGGTCCGACGTCGTGTCGATGAAGACGCGCGCGGACAAGAAGGGCGATCGCTACGTCATCAACGGCAACAAGATGTGGATCACCAACGGCCCTGTTGCCGAGACACTGGTGGTCTATGCCAAGACCGATCCTGCCGCCGGGCCGCGCGGCATGTCCGCGTTCCTGATCGAAAAGGGCATGAAGGGATTTTCGACCGCGCAGAAGCTCGACAAGCTCGGCATGCGCGGCTCGGACACCGCCGAACTGGTGTTCGAGGATTGCGAAGTGCCTGAAGAGAATGTGCTCGGCACTGTCGGGCGCGGCGTCAACGTGCTGATGTCCGGCCTCGACTATGAGCGCACCGTGCTGGCGGCCGGGCCGCTCGGCATCATGCAGGCGTGCATGGATGTGGTGATGCCGTATATTCACGAGCGCAAGCAGTTCGGCGAGCCGATCGGCAACTTCCAGCTGGTGCAGGGAAAAGTCGCGGACATGTACGTGGCAATGAATGCGTCGCGCGCCTACGTCTATGCGGTGGCGAAGGCCTGCGACCGCGGCGAAACCACCCGCGAGGATGCGGCAGGCGCGATCCTGTACGCGGCGGAACGTGCGACCCAGTGCGCGCTGGATGCGATCCAGTTGCTTGGCGGCAACGGCTATATCAACGACTATCCCACCGGACGGCTGCTGCGCGACGCGAAGCTTTATGAAATCGGCGCCGGCACCAGCGAAATCCGCCGCATGCTGATCGGGCGCGAATTGTTCGAGAAGACGGCGTAAGGCGTCCACTATTTCTTCGCGTCATTGCGAGCGAAGCGAAGCAATCCAGTGCGGCGAGAAATGGATTGCTTCGTCGCAAGTGCTCCTCGCAATGACGGGATGGGCAGCCGTATTTCCCGGCTTTTGAAGTCCGACGAAGGCTACTTCGGCAAATTGTTGACCTTCGCCACCCACGCCCGCACGTCCGGCATGATCGCGGGTAGCACGCTGCGGACCTCGTCGACGGTCATGCCGGCCTTGATGCGCGGATCGTAGAGAATGTTCATGATGTACTGGTCGTAGACATCAAAGAACCCCATCGACACGTCGTCATTGAACATTGTCCATGGAACCGAGTCGGTGTCGTTGATCGGCCCGAGCGATTGCAACAGTTCCTCGTAGGCGCAGTCGAAAAATACGAAGTCGCCGTTGTCGACGGTCAGGATCACGTCCGATCGCTGGATTTCGTAGTTCTCGTTCTTGCGGAATCCCGACAGGCATTGCGGGTCCAGCGAGTCATGAATTTCCCTGGCCCTTTCCTCGCCATAGAACGACGTGATGGTTTTTCGGAGGTCGCGGTCGCGGACCAGCGTGACGATGGTATTGGCATCGCCGCGCTTGTCCGTCGTCGCAAGGTCGAGGTGCTGAACCCGCATGGCGATGTCGCGGACCACCTTGCCGATCTGCTTGCGGCGGCTGGTGCGGGCCGAGCCGTCGATAAAGATGCGCACCGGCATCTGGTATTTGCGGATACGATCGACGCGGCCGGCCAGATGATACTCGGCGCCGAACGCCGTCTTCATGAAGCCGTCGATGATCTCGCCGTCGGTGAAGACCTTTTTCTCGCTGCGCTGGCGCGCGCTGATGCTCGGTGTTTCGGCGGAGGCCGGCGGCAACAATGTCATGCCGATCGCAAGACATCCCGCAAGTGCGGCGATGCCCGGCCCTAGCCGCCGTGTTGTCGCGGAGATTCCCATCGCATGTGAGCTAGCCGTGGCGTCGCCTGCGCGCAAGAGAGCTGACAAGGGAACTGGTGCTGGATGACGATAAAGCGACAAAGGCCGGCCACCTGGGCCGGCCTTTGAAAATGTTCGCTCAGGGCGGAGCTTAGTTCTTGACGATAACCGTCGCGCCGACCCGCACCCGGTTGTAGAGGTCGATGACGTCGTCATTGACCATCCGGAAGCAACCGGACGACACTGCCTGACCGATCGTCTCGGGCTCGTTGGAGCCGTGGATACGATACAGCGTCGATCCGAGATACATGGCGCGTGCGCCGAGCGGATTGTCAGGACCGCCGACCATGTGGCGCGGCAGGTCCGGGCGGCGGCGCAGCATCTGCGCCGGTGGCGTCCAGCTTGGCCATTCCTTCTTCGCGGTGATGCGATGCGTTCCACCCCAGCGGAAGCCGTCGCGTCCGACACCGATCCCGTAACGCAGGGCGCGGCCGCCCTCCTGAACCAGATATAGGCGGCGTTCCCGGGTATCGACGATAATGGTTCCGGGTGCGTAGTTGCCCTGGAAATTGACAGTGGTGCGCGGAACCGGGCCGCTGCCGCTGCCGCCGGAGTTCAAACCAAAAAGCTGGGCGATCGGATTGAACTCTTGATCAGCCATCGCGAAGCTGGTGCCGCCGAAAAGGGTCGCGGCGGTCAGAAATACGGTCAAAAGGCGCTTCATTAGAATCCTCGTAAGAGATCACCAGACAATCGTGGAAATGCTCGCTTGAAGGTATTTGCGTCGAGGGTCAGAGGTGCCACGAACCTGCGAGAAAGGCCACAATTTACTTAGCTTCGCAACCCACGGACGCGTGAAGGGGACTGGATGCATGGTCAGCGGGTGACACGCCCCGCGCAAGATATGCCTCGCGCGCGCAGTGGTGCTGCCGATCCAATCTACCCCGGCCTTTGACGAACTGTCATAAGAATGGTTCATCTATCGACAGCTCAACAAAAAACGCCAACGGGAGTGAAATGATGAACGGTGCTGAAAGCCTGGTGCGAACATTGGTCGCGGGCGATGTGAATGTCTGCTTCACCAACCCAGGCACATCGGAGATGCACTTTGTCGCCGCCCTGGACCGGGTCGATGGTATGCGGTGCGTCCTCGGATTGTTCGAAGGCGTGGTGACCGGAGCTGCGGACGGCTATTACCGGATGTCCGGAAAGCCGGCATCGACGCTGCTGCATCTGGGTCCCGGCCTCGCCAACGGCCTCGCCAATCTGCACAACGCCAAGAAGGCGCATTCCGGCATCGTCAACATCGTCGGACAGCATGCGACCTATCACATCGAATACAATGCGCCGCTGACCTCGGACATCGAAGGTCTCGCCCGGCCGATGTCGGCCTGGGTTCGCACCTCGCCGGATTCGAAGTCCATCGCCCGCGACGGCGCCGCCGCGATTGCCGCAGCCCGCAGCCATCCCGGCCAGATCGCGACGCTGATTCTGCCCGCCGATACCGCATGGAACGAAGCCGACGGTATCGCGCAGGTGCCGGAAGAGTCGCAGCGCGCCAGCTATTCGCCGAAGGCCGTCGATGAAGCCGCGCGCGTTCTGCGCGGCGGCGAGCAGACGCTGCTGCTTTTGACCGGCAAGGCGCTTACGGAAGAAGGCCTTGAACTGGCCGCGCGCATCAGTGGCAAGACCGGCTGCAAGGTGATGGGCCAGACCTACAATCCGCGCATGGCGCGCGGACGCGGGCGCTTCTCCATCGATCGCATTCCCTACGTGATCGAACAGGCGCTGCCGATCCTGAAGAATTTCCGCCACATCGTTCTGATCGAGACCAATGATCCGGTGGCGTTCTTCGCCTATCCGAACAAGCCGAGCCTCTTGAAGCCCGAAGGCTGCGAGGTTCATCGCATGTGTGAAGCCGGCGAAAACTCTGTCGGCGCGCTGCATGCGCTGGCCGATGCGCTCGGCGCCAAGGCCGCTGACGTGAAGCCGCAAAAGCTCGCCGAACTGGTCAAGCCGACCGGCGCGCTGAATCACGCTTCCATCGCGCAGGCGATTGCGATGGCAATCCCCGAAAACGCCATCGTGGTCGATGAATCGATCACCACCGGCCGCGGCTTTTTCCCGCCGACGGCGGCGGCGGCGCCGCATGACTGGCTTCAGAACATGGGCGGATCGATCGGCTTCTCGACGCCGGTGGCGACGGGTGCGGCGGTCGCCTGTCCCGATCGCAAGGTGATCTGCATGGTCGGTGACGGCAGCGCGATGTACACGCTGCAATCGCTGTGGACGCAGGCGCGCGAGGGCCTCGACGTCACCACCATCGTGTTCGCCAACCGCACCTATCAGATCCTGAAGGGTGAATTCGCCGGCGTGGATGCGGGCGAGCCGGGCCGCAAGGCGCTCGACATGCTCAACCTCGACAATCCGGCGCTCAATTGGGTGTCGCTGGCAAACGGCATGGGCGTGACGGCCATATCGGTCACCACCGCCGAGGGGTTCTCGAAAGCGCTGGCCGATTCGATGCGCGAGAAGGGCCCGCGGCTGATCGAAGTCGTGATGTAAGCAGTTCATCAGGGAACCTCGCGCGAGGCTGATGCGTTGACCGTGTACAAGCATCCGCGCGGGGTCCCTGAGATGAACGTTTTTCACGGCTCGTCCTTCAGCCCCGACATCATCGCGGCGATGACGAAGGCCTTTGAAGAGGCCGTGGAGACGTTGCCGTTTCCGGTTGGGTCGGCGCGGGTTCAGACGCTGGCGAAGAACATCGTCGAGCTGGCGTCGCAGGGCGAGCACGATCCGGAACGCATGAAACTGCTGGCGTTGCTGGCCCTGAAGTCGGCCGAGGTTTGAGCCCCGGCCTGCGTCAGAACGGATTATGCAAACATCGGCGGCTGCGGTTATCCGTGCCGTGTTGCGCCGGGCGGTATCATCGAAAGGTTTAATTAATTTTTTTGCAGCTTCTTGCCGCTAGGTTAGCCGTGGCTGGACAAGATACTGGCTCCGGACGGCGGTCACGTGCAAGAAATGCAACGAGGTTGGGCCAATGAAGACGGCGATTGATTTCATTCGCGACGAGAAGGCTGCAACGGCCATCGAGTATGCCCTGCTCGCGGCAGGCATCGCGGTCGCCATTGTGACGGCGGTGAATGGCCTCGGCTCCACGCTGGCCGGCAAGTACGACACCGTCAAGACCGCGCTGGATTGACGCCCTTCGGCCTGACGCAGTGTCGCGCGGGCGGTCCTATTGATCAAAAAATCAGAAATGATGTCCGCGATCGGCGCTGTTCGCGAATGGTGGGCGCACAAGGGATCGAACCTTGGACCTCTCCCGTGTGAAGGGAACGCTCTCCCGCTGAGCTATGCGCCCGGAACCGACGGATCGTGTCGTCCGAGGCGCGATTTACGGAAGCAGGGGTAGGGGTGTCAAGCGCGGGCAGGCCGAACCTGCCAAAATCATGAATTGGCGCGTGATCTCGCCACTGAGGTTGCGAGAATCGCCTTATCCCGGCTGACGTGCCCGCGAGGCGTGGGTCTGCAGTGCCCGAATGCGCTCCGCCAGCGTGCCGCGCGCCTCGGTGGAGGCTCCGTGCGGCGCCGTGCCGTTGGTCGTCGCCCCGTTGGCCGTCGTTGCTTTGACAATCGCGCTGATCGCCGGCTTCTGCACTTCCGACGCCAGAATGGCTTCGATCGGCGAATCCGGGCCTTCAAGCGTGACCGCGAGCTTGGCGACTTCGGCCGCGATGTCGTTGATGCGCTCGCGCAGCAGCGCATTTTCCATGCGCTCGGTGGACCACGAGCTTTCCGCCTGCTGCTGAATGAGATTGATGTCGCGCTGAACCTTGGCGCGTTCGTCGCGGGCGATGGTGAGCTGTTCCTCGAGCGCGGTTTTCTCCGCGCGAAGCTTGTCCATCGCGGACGAGTTGCCGGTGCCGGCTGCCATGTCCTCGCGCAGTTTCTGCTCGGTCTGCCTGGCGGCTTCGGCCTGCTGGCGAAGCAGATTGTTCTCGTATTCGCGTTCGGCCAGAATCTTGCCCTGCAATGCCAGCCGGTTTTCGAGATCCGTGATGCGCGTCGAGAGCATTTCGGTTTCTTTGGTCTGCACGGCCAGCTGGCGATCGAGATCTCCGACCCGTCCGCTCAGGTTCTCGACCTTTCCGCGTGCGTCGCCCAGTTCGCGTGTCGCGATCTCCGCGTCGTTGCGATGATCGGTCAGGCGCTGCCGCGTGCCGGTAACTTCCTTCTCGGCGTCGTTGACGCGGTTCTGCAGCGCTTCGATCTGGCTGCGGACCGCCAGCAGTTCGACCTGACGGCTTTCCGCCGTCATCGAACTCTGGGACAGTTCGCTGCCGAGCTTGCCGAGGTCGGCCTGCTTCGCGGTCAGCTGCTGTTCGGCGGTGCGCAGCGACTCCGTCTTGGCGGTGAATTCTTCTTCCGTCGCGCGCAGCTGATCCTTCAGCGCCTTCTCGCGCGCTTCCAGCGCGAAAATCGCGGCGTTCTTCTCGCCCAGTTCGATCTTCAGGCGGTTGATCGCGTCTGATTTCTTGCCGAGGTCGGCAAGCTGGCTCGAGGTCTTGTTCTTGAGCTGCTCGACGCTCATTTCGAGCCTGCGGGCCGACATCGCGAATTCCGCGCGCAACTGGTCCTTGTCGGCCTGGATCTCGGCCATCGACAACGGCGTCGCAGCCTCGAGGCGCTTGGTCGTCAGCCGTACCGCGCGGTTGTGCACGAGCGGCATGATCATCAGACCGAACAACATCGAGACCAGAAAACCGATCGCCAAATACATGATCGGCTCGACCATCAGCGTGACCCCTGCGTGAGAATTCAACCGTTTTACCATGCCCGGGGGGCATGGAAAAAGCCAGCGGGACAGCGCGTTAACGTGAATCCGCGAGGGGCGTGGCCGCCGTCGGTAAAGGTCCGGTCAGGAACCCGGGATCAGAACGGATTCCAGGTCGCGCGGGGCGTGAACTTCAGATAGCCGATATTGGCGCCCAGCCGCAGGCCGATGCCGGACCGGATCGGAACCAGCACAATTCCGTTGGCTGTCAGCGCCGTCATGCCGAAGCCGCCGATGATGTAGGCCGAACCGTCGATACCGGCGAAGCGCTGATAAATCGCGTCGGTGGCGGGCAGGTTGTAGACCAGCACCATGGTGCGCGCACCGTCGCCGCCCCAGTCGAAGCCGACCGACGGGCCCTGCCAGTAGACCCGCAGGTCGCCGGCGTTCTTGGTGTAGAGCGTGCCTTCGCCATAGCGCAGGCCGGCGACGAACGCGCCGCTGCCTTCCTCGCCAAGGACATAGCCGTTGGGCAGCCCCCACTGGCTGACCGCACGCTCGATCACCGACGCCAGTCCGCGGGACACGCCGCCGAAGAAGCGGTGACCTGCGCCGACCAGTTCGTCAGGGCCATAGCTATTGGGAGCCCGCTGCTGGGCAGAGGCTGGCATGGCCAGGGAAATCGTCGCTGCAAACACCAGCGCCGCGATGCGCGAAGCGAAATTCATGAAAGAACCCCTTAGCTGGCGCATGATCCGCCGAAGTGTGAGCGGTTAGATGACAGGATCATGCATCCGTTAAGTCATTGAGCGCGATCGGACGCAAAACCGATCCCCACTTTTGCTGATCGCGCCTCCAGATGGCCGGGTTTCATAGCCATCGCTTAACGCCTTGCTGACAAGCAAGGGCTTAAGCTCCGGTCCCACGTCCCCGACTCGATTGTTTATCAGCATCAACTATGACGGCACGGCGGCAGGAAAATAAAGGGTGGCACCTTAGAATTGCCTGTGTTGCGGTCTTGGCCGGCGCTGTGAGCCCCGCTGGACCGTCTGCCGTGGCATGGGCGACGGTTACCGAACGGGTGGTCGTCAACCGTCATAGCGGCCTCGCCATCGATGGCTTCGATCCGGTGGCCTACTTCACAAATGCCGAGGCCACGCGGGGAGATCCGGACATCGAGGCCTCCTCGGCCGGGACCGTCTGGCGCTTCCGGAGCACGGCCAATCGCGCCGTTTTCCTGGCGCATCCAGACATCTACGGCCCCCGGTTCGGGGGCTATGATCCGGTCGATGTGGCGCAGGGCAAGGCCGTCGCGGGACGAGCGCAGTTGTGGGTGATTGCCGGCGAACGGCTGTATCTCTTCAGCAGTGAAGAGAACCGCGACGTTTTTGCAGCCGATCCGGATGGCTTTCTCGAACGCGCCGGCGGCACATGGCCGGCGCTGGTCGAGACCCTCTCGAATTACTAGCGCGCCACAGCCGGGTCGCCCCAGGCGATGAATTCGGGGACCAGAAAGCCCTCGCGGTCTTCGCCAAAATTGAGCGCCGCGCCCTTGCTGTCGGTGATCTTTCCGCCTGCCGCCGTCACAACCGCATGACCGGCCGCGACGTCCCATTCGGACGTCGGGGACAGACGGGGATAGATGTCCGCTCCACCTTCGGCGATGCGGCCAAACTTGACCGCCGAGCCCAGGGGCTGCCGGATCGCTCCGGGACGGGCCGCGATGAAGGCTTCGGTCCGCTTGTCGCCGTGAGACCGGCTCACGGCCACGATCCAGGCGCCGCCGGGACCGGGATGAGGACGTGTATGGATCGGCTGGGCTGTGCGGAACTTGCCGTCCTTGGTCACCAGCAGCCGTTCCGATCCACCGCCCACGAGCCCTCGCCAGACCAGCCCGAGGGCCGGTGCTGCGATAATTCCGAGCAGCGGTTGGCCGTGGGTGATCAGCGCGACGTTGACGGTGAACTCGTCGCGCCCGGCGACGTACTCCTTGGTGCCGTCCAGCGGATCGACCAGAAAAAAGCTGTCCTTGTAGGGGCGGGCGGCGAGGTCGGTGCGTTCCTCCGACAGAGCGGGAACATGCGGCGCCAGCGCCTTCAGGCCCTCCGCGATGATCCGGTCGGCGGCCATGTCGGCTTCGGTGACCGGCGATCCGTCGGATTTGCCCTGGACCCGCATGCCGGACCGATCGACCGCGAGGATCGCGGCTCCCGCCTTCGCGACGAGGTCCGTCAATGGCTCCATCAAGGCGGCTGCGGCATCGCGGTCGATTGTGGGACTGGAGATTTCGGTCATCGACAGGGCTCGCTTGCGTACATTCCAGCCTTCAATCCTTTGTATTTGGTGTCCCGCGTCGGTGGCCGCGAGCCCAACCGCAGTGTATCAAACCATAAAGCACGTGTGATTCGCCGCGTCAGCACGGTGCGGCTGATCGTCTGCGCGTGATCACAGGAAATCGTCGAAAAATCCCTGAAAATCCGAGGAAGTCCATGTCTGGCACGTCAACTCCCGGTCCTACACCCGATGCTCTCGAACTCGCCGCGCTGATGTGCTCACGCGTCTGCCACGATCTCATCAACCCGGTGGGCGCCATCGTCAACGGCCTTGAGGTGTTCGACAGCAGCAACAAGGAAGAAGACAAGGAGTTCGCGCTCGACCTGATCCGCAAGAGCGCGAAATCGACCTCCGCGCGCCTGCAGTTCTGCCGCATTGCCTACGGGGCGGCGGGATCGGCCGGGTCGCAGATCGATCTCGGCGAGGCCCAGAAGATGACGCGCAATCATCTCGAGGATGACAGGACGAAGATCAGCTGGAATTTGCCGCACGTCCTGATGGCGAAGAATCGCGTCAAGCTGCTGCTGAACATGTTCGTCATCGCGCAGCAGGCGATTCCGCGCGGCGGCCAGCTCACCGTCGATCCGGTCGGCGAGGGCGATGCGATGGGTTTCGTCATTCGCGCCGCCGGCACCAACGCGCGCGAGCCGCAGAACGTCGCGGCGCAATTGAATCTCGACAATGCCGGATCGGTGTCCGCGCATGCGGTTCAGCCCTATTATACGGCGCTGCTGGCGCAGGCCTGCGGACTCAAGGTGACGCTTGCGGCCGAAACGGACGCCGTGGTCGTCACGGCGGCCTAGTGATCCGATTGCAGCATTCGCATCCTGTTTCAGTCGAGCGATTTTGCGAATGTGAGATCCGCGCCACTGGCGGCATCTTCATAAACTCTTAATGAACGGCACGGCCCGGAGAGGTGTTCTTCTCCGGGAGCACCTTAGTGCTTTATTCAGTGCGTTCTTTTCTGTTTGCTCAACCAATATTAAACGCTTTGCGTCGAGACTGGCCGCATTCCGGGAGGCGTGTGTTGCGTGCCCGTTGCGCGAAGGCTTGATTTTATGGACGATCTGCTGCGTGAATTCCTCACCGAGACCAATGAAAGTCTCGACACTGTCGACAATCAGTTGGTCCGGTTTGAACAGGACCCGAACAACGCGAAGATTCTCGACAATATTTTCCGGCTCGTTCACACCATCAAGGGGACCTGCGGCTTTCTGGGATTGCCGCGCCTCGAAGCGCTCGCTCACGCAGCCGAGACGTTGATGGGCAAATTCCGCGACGGCATGCCGGTGACCGGCGGAGCCGTCACGCTGATCCTGAGCACGATCGATCGCATCAAGGAAATTCTGAGCCAGCTCGAAGCCACCGAAGCGGAGCCTGAAGGCACCGACGTCGATCTGATCGATGCGCTTCATCACACCGTCGAGCAGGGCATGGCCGCCATGGCTGCGCCCGCGCATGAAGTGGCTGCGCTCGCGCCTGAAGCATCTGTTGCGAATCCTGCGGTGACGACGGGTGCGGTGGTTGCGCAGACCCTTGAGCGCGAATTGCGTCCCGGCGAAGTCTCGCTGGACGAACTCGAGCGCGCGTTCCGCGAAACGGAGATGGAAATTCCGGCGCCGCCGCTTGTGCCCGTCGAACAGCCGGCTGCGAAAGCGGAAGCTCCGAAGGCCGAGGCTCCGAAGGCCGCAGCCAAGCCAGGTTTGAAAAAGCCGGTCATCGAGAACGAGACCACGGAAGGCGACAAGATCGCCAACCAGTCCATTCGCGTCAATGTCGATACCCTCGAACACCTGATGACGATGGTGTCCGAGCTGGTGCTGACCCGCAACCAGCTGCTCGAGATCAGCCGCCGCAACGAGGATTCCGAATTCAAGGTGCCGCTGCAGCGGCTCTCCAACGTCACCGCCGAGTTGCAGGAAGGCGTCATGAAGACGCGGATGCAGCCGATCGGCAATGCGTGGCAGAAGCTGCCGCGCATCGTGCGCGATCTGTCGAGCGAACTCGGCAAGCAGATCGAACTCGAAATGCACGGCGCGGATACCGAGCTTGATCGCCAGGTGCTCGACCTGATCAAGGACCCGCTGACTCATATGGTTCGCAACTCGGCCGATCATGGCCTTGAGTCGACGGCCGATCGCGTTACCGCCGGCAAGCCGGAGCAGGGCACGATCCGCGTGTCCGCCTACCATGAAGGCGGCCACATCATCATCTGCATCGCCGACAACGGGCGCGGCCTGAACACCGAGCGTATCAAGCAGAAGGCCGTGCAGAACGGTCTGGTCACTGAGGCCGACGTCGAGAAGATGACCGAGGCGCAGATCCACAAGTTCATTTTCGCGCCGGGTTTCTCCACGGCTGCGGCGGTGACGAGTGTGTCGGGCCGCGGCGTCGGCATGGACGTGGTACGCACCAACATCGACCAGATCGGCGGCACCATCGACGTGAAGTCGGTGCCCGGCGAGGGCTCGAGCTTCACCATCAAGATTCCGCTGACGCTGGCGATCGTCTCGGCGCTGATCGTGGAAGCCGCCGGCGACCGTTTCGCGATTCCGCAATTGTCGGTGGTCGAACTGGTGCGCGCGCGCTCCAATTCCGATCATCGCATCGAGCGGATCAAGGACACGCCGGTGCTGCGGCTGCGCAACAAGCTGCTGCCGCTGATGCATCTGAAGAAGCTGCTCAAGATCGACGACGGCGCGTCGATCGATCCGGAAAACGGCTTCATCGTGGTGACGCAGGTCGGCAGTCAGACCTTCGGCATCGTGGTCGATGGCGTTTTCCACACCGAGGAAATCGTCGTCAAGCCGATGTCCACCAAGCTCCGCCATATCGGGATGTTCTCGGGCAACACCATTCTCGGTGACGGCGCCGTCATCATGATCATCGACCCGAACGGCATCGCCCAGTCGCTCGGCACGGCGGCGGCCTCGCACAGCGAGATCGCGGACGAGAATGCCGCTGCGCGCGCCAACTCCGACGTTCAGCTCACATCGCTTCTGGTGTTCCGGTCGGGTTCTTCGCAGCCGAAGGCCGTGCCGTTGGCGCTGGTCACGCGACTGGAAGAGATCGCCGTCGAGAAGATCGAACTCTCGAACGGCCGCCACATGGTTCAGTACCGCGAGCAGCTAATGCCGCTGGTCGAGATGGAAGGCGTCACGATTCGCGAGAGCGGCGTCCAGCCGATTCTTGTGTTCGCCGACGACGGCCGTGCGATGGGCCTCGTGGTCGACGAGATCATCGACATCGTCGAGGAGCAGTTGAGCATTGAAGTCGCCAGCACGCGGGAAGGTGTGCTGGGGTCTGCTGTGGTGAAGGGTCAGGCGACCGAAGTGATCGACGTCGGGCACTTCCTGCCCATGGCGTTCGCGGACTGGTTCAGCCGCAAGGAAATGCGCCTGTCGGCAACCGCCCAGACCGTTCTCCTGGTCGATGACTCCGCGTTCTTCCGCAACATGCTTGCGCCGGTCCTGAAGGCGGCCGGTTATCGCGTGACCGTGGCGCAGAACGGACAGGAAGGGCTCGCCGCCCTGCGTTCGGGCAATTCGTTCGACGTCGTGCTGACGGATATCGAGATGCCGGAGATGAACGGCTTCGAGTTCGCCGAAGCGATCCGCGCGGATCGGCGAATGGAAGCCATGCCGATCATCGCGCTGTCGTCGGTCGTCTCACCGGCGGCCATCGAACGCGGCCGTCAGGCGGGTTTCCACGACTACGTCGCGAAATTCGACCGGCCCGGATTGATCGCCGCTTTGAAAGAACAGACCGCTGACGTCAAGCAGGCGGCGTAAGGAAGATGACAATGGATGCAAATGTTGAAGGCGCTGACCGCGGGATCACCGAGTACGTCACCGCGATGATCGGCGGACAGCTGTTCGGGCTGCCGATTTCACGGGTTCAGGACGTCTTTATGCCTGAGCGGCTGACACGGGTGCCGCTGGCGTCTGCGGATGTCGCGGGTGTTCTCAATCTTCGCGGCAGGATCGTCACGGCGATCGATATGCGCGCGCGTCTCGGTCTGGCGAAGATCGAGGATGGCCGTCCGCCGATGGCGGTGGGCGTCGATCTGCGTGGCGAATCCTACGGTCTGCTGATCGACAGCATCGGCGAAGTTCTCAAGCTCGCGGATGACAGCCGCGAGGTGAATCCCGTCAATCTCGACCCGCGCATGGCGAAAATGGCGGGCGGCGTCCATCGGCTCGACGGACAGTTGATGGTGGTGCTCGATGTCGATCGCGTTCTGGAAATCAATCCGGACATGCTGGCGGCCTAAACAAGAAATTTCGGGACGTAACGCAAGCCCCGTGACAGCGGCCCACACGGGAACTGAGGAAAAAAGAGGCTAAGATGAAAACATGTCTGATCGTTGACGATTCGAGCGTCATCCGGAAAGTCGCGCGGCGGATCCTGGAGGGATTGGATTTCCAGATCGTCGAGGCCGAGGACGGCGAGAAGGCCATGGAAGTCTGCAAGCGCGGAATGCCGGACGCTGTCCTGCTCGACTGGAATATGCCGGTCATGGATGGCTACGAGTTCCTCCGCAACCTGCGGATGACGCCGGGCGGTGACAAGCCGAAGGTCGTGTTCTGCACCACCGAAAACGATGTCGCTCACATTGCCCGCGCGCTTCATGCAGGCGCCAACGAGTACATCATGAAGCCGTTCGACAAGGAAATCGTGACGGCGAAGTTTCATGAGGTCGGTCTGATCTAAGCTCTGCGCTGGACGGCCGCCTGTTGCTGCTGCATCCGGATTGAGTTGCGTAAGTTGTTGCCGTTCGGTTGCGTAGAGTTGGTTGTTCCATGAGCGTTGCAGTTTTGACTCCTCCCGGCTCGTCCGCACAGCGGTACGAGCCGTTGCGTGTCATGGTGGTAGATGATTCCGCCGTCATCCGCGGGCTGATCTCCCGCTGGATCGAGGCCGAGCCAGATCTGACGGTCGCGGCGTCGATCCGGACCGGGCTCGATGCGGTCCATCAGATCGAGCGCGTCAATCCAGACGTTGTCGTGCTCGATATCGAAATGCCGGACATGGACGGCATTTCGGCGCTGCCGCTGCTGCTCGAGAAGAAACCGAATCTCATCATCATCATGGCATCGACGCTGACCCGGCGGAACGCGGAGATCAGTTTCAAGGCGCTGTCGCTCGGCGCGTCCGACTACATTCCAAAGCCTGAGAGTACGCGGGAGATATCCGCCGCGGATGTCTTCAAGCGCGACCTGATTGAAAAGATCCGCCACCTCGGCGCGCGGCTGCGCCGTCCCGCCGTGGTTGCCAGCCCGTCGTTGTCTCCGGCCGCGCAGCCAGCGCTTGCGCGGCTGCCGAAGACGCCGTCCGGCACGATGCCGGCGGTTGCGCAGCCCAAGCTGACAGTCCGGCCGTTCAGCGCAAGCGCTCCGCGCGTGCTTCTGATCGGATCATCTACCGGCGGCCCGCAGGCGTTGATGAATCTGGTGGCCGGTATCGGTCCCGTGATCGACCAGTATCCCGTTTTGATCACGCAACACATGCCGCCGACCTTCACGACCATCCTGGCGGAGCATCTGACGCGCGCGAGCGGACGTCCCGCGCACGAAGCGATCGACGGCGAGCCGGTCAAGGCCGGGACAATCTATCTCGCTCCGGGTGGCCGTCACATGCGGGTGGCGCGCTCCGGTGGACATCCCGTCATCGCGCTCGATGACGGACCGCAAATCAATTTCTGCAAGCCGGCCGTCGATCCGCTGTTCTCGTCGGCCACCGAGGTCTGGCAGGCCGGGATTCTCGCCGTGGTGCTGACCGGCATGGGATCGGACGGCTCGCAAGGTGGCAAGGCCATCGTCGCGGCCGGCGGCAATGTCATCGCGCAGGACGAAGCGACCAGTGTCGTATGGGGCATGCCGGGCGCCGTCGCCAATGCCGGGATCTGTTCGGCGGTGTTGCCGCTCGATCAGATCGCTCCCAAGGTTGTTCGAGTGTTTTCAGGAGTTCGCGGGTGACCCCACTGGATTACGAGTATCTGCGCAAACTCCTCAAGGACCGATCCGGATTGCTGCTGTCGTCCGACAAGCAGTATCTGATTGAGAGCCGGCTGCTTCCGCTTGCCCGCAAGGCCGGTCTTTCAGGCATCGGCGAACTGGTTCAGAAAATCAAAACCGGCGGGGAGCCGTTGATCGTTGACGTGGTCGAGGCGATGACCACCAACGAAACGTTTTTCTTTCGCGACAAGGTGCCGTTCGATCACGTTCGGGACACGGTGCTCCCGCAACTGCTGAAGGTGCGCGCCAACCGGCGCAGCCTTCGGATCTGGTGCGCGGCGGCGTCCACGGGCCAGGAGCCTTACTCGCTCGCCATGCTTTTGAAAGATGCGCTGCCCGCGGGCTGGCGCGCTGAGATCGTTGCGACGGACCTGTCGCTCGAAGTTCTCGAAAAGGCAAAAGCTGGCATCTACAGCCAGTTCGAGGTCCAGCGCGGACTCCCGATTCAATTGCTGGTGAAACATTTCAAGCAGGTTGGCGACGTCTGGCAACTCAATCCCGACATTCGCGCCATGGTCCGCTATCAGCAGGCCAACCTGCTGCAGGACTTTTCCCATTTCGGGGTGTTCGACATCATCTTCTGCCGCAACGTGCTGATCTATTTCGACCAGCCGACCAAGATCGATGTGTTCGGCCGCATGCAGCGGATGAACGAGCCGGACGGCTTCCTCTTTCTGGGCGCGGCGGAGACAGTGATCGGATTGACCGATGCGTATCGGGCATGCCCCGACCTTCGCGGCGTCTACGCCCCGAATCCTGCGCGGACGTCGTCGCCGTCTCTGGTGCCGGGGATGGGTCGAAGGATCGCCGTCTCGACCTGACGCGGAGCGGGCAGCCGTTGTGTTGCCCGCCATCGTCGGGCGGCGTCCCGCGTCGTTTTCGCCACGACGACGCAGATGTGAGGATTGCCTTATCCGCCCCGGCTTCGCCTTATCGGCCGAGGTTCGCCTCCAGTCCGCCTTATGCTTTGCGCGCCGCGCAATGTCGGAAAGCCGGCTGAGATCTGTCGGGATTATGTCTCCGGACAAACAAAAACCCCGCCATTTGCGGCGGGGTTCAGTCTGGGAGGTGGGGCCGTACAGACCCCGTACAACCCGTATCAGGCCGGAATGCGAACTTCGTCCTCGTGCGGCTCGCGCAGCACGTAGCCGCGGCCCCAGACGGTTTCGATGAAGTTGCGGCCATCCGAAGCATTCGCAAGCTTCTTGCGCAGCTTGCAGATGAACACGTCGATGATCTTGAGTTCTGGCTCGTCCATACCGCCGTAGAGATGGTTGAGGAACATCTCCTTGGTGAGGGTGGTGCCCTTGCGGAGCGAAAGCAGCTCCAGCATCTGGTATTCCTTGCCCGTCAGGTGGACGCGCTGGCCACCGACTTCAACGGTCTTGGTGTCGAGATTGACCACCAGATCGCCGGTCTGGATGACCGACTGGGCGTGACCCTTGGAACGGCGGACGATCGCATGGATGCGGGCGACCAGTTCGTCCTTGTGGAAAGGCTTGGTCATGTAGTCGTCGGCGCCGACGCCGAGACCCTTGACCTTGTCCTCGATGCCGGCGAGGCCGGAGAGGATCAGAATGGGTGTCTTGATCTTCGAGACACGCAACTGCTTGAGAACATCATAACCGGACATGTCCGGGAGGTTCAGGTCGAGCAGAATGATGTCGTAATCATAAAGCTTTCCGAGATCGATGCCCTCTTCTCCGAGATCCGTCGTGTAGACGTTGAAGCTCTCGGATTTGAGCATCAGCTCGATCGACTGCGCTGTCGCACTGTCATCTTCTATCAGCAATACGCGCATGCCAGTCCCCTATAGTCGCCGCTCCGGGCGTCAGGCCGGCCGCCTACTCGCGGCACTGGAAACGCCTTTGAACAACTGATTCGGATCCTGACGACATATGGTTAACAAATGCTGATTCGTGTCTGCAAGCTCTATCGTGCAATTTTTGTCGAATCGCACTAAGATATTGCGGGTAAGCAGCTTTTCGTAGCCTAGCCGTTCAAGTTCCACATTAAGAGTCGGGCCTAACCGACTCCTGCGACTCGCACCTTCGTTCTGAAGGTCAAGCGCTCTCAGTCATCAAAGACAGTGACGCAATGATTAACGATGCGGGTAAACACAGGGTTAAGGGGACGCCGCGAAATCGCGGAAACTTAAGGTTTTCGCAATGAAGGCACTCGCCGAACAGATCTCCGACATCGATGGCGTCAATATTTATGGCAGAGTCGTCGGCGTGCGCGGCCTCATGGTCGAGATCGCCGGTCCAATTCATGCAATGTCGGTTGGCGCGCGCATCGTGGTGGAGACCGGCACCAACCGTTTCATCCCGTGCGAGGTGATCGGCTTCACCGGCAACAATGCGGTGGTCATGCCGTTCGCCGGGCTTGAAGGCGTCAGGCGCGGCTGCCGTGCGGTGATCGCCAATGCCGCCAGCCAGGTGCGTCCGTCGGCCTCGTGGCTCGGGCGCGTCATCAACGCGATGGGCGAGCCGATCGACGGCAAGGGGCCTCTGACTCAAGGCCCATCGCCGATGTCTTATCGCAACGCGCCGCCACCGGCACATTCCCGCAAGCGCGTCGGGGCGCCGCTCGATCTCGGCGTGCGGTCGCTCAACACGTTCCTGACCTGCTGCCGCGGCCAGCGCATGGGCATCTTTGCCGGCTCCGGCGTCGGCAAGTCGGTGCTGCTATCGATGCTCGCGCGCAACGTGGACGCCGATGTCTCGGTGATCGGCCTGATTGGCGAGCGCGGCCGCGAGGTGCAGGAATTTCTGCAGGACGATCTCGGCGAGGAGGGATTGGCTCGTTCGGTGGTGGTGGTGGCAACCTCGGATGAGCCCGCATTGATGCGGCGGCAGGCGGCTTATTTGACGTTGGCGATCGCGGAGTATTTCCGCGACGAAGACAAGGACGTCATGTGCATGATGGATTCGGTGACGCGCTTCGCCATGGCGCAGCGTGAAATCGGCCTCTCCGCCGGTGAGCCGCCGACGGCCAAGGGCTACACGCCGACGGTGTTCACCGAGCTGCCGAAGCTGCTGGAACGCGCGGGGCCGGGGCTGGGTGAGGGCACCATCACCGGTATCTTTACGGTGCTGGTGGATGGCGACGATCACAACGAGCCGGTGGCCGATGCGGTGCGCGGTATTCTCGACGGCCACATCGTCATGCAGCGCTCGATTGCCGAGCGCGGACGTTATCCCGCCATAAACATCCTAAAGTCGGTTTCCCGAACCATGCCGCGGTCCGCCGATCCGGCCTTTCTTCCGAGTGTGAGCCGGGCCCGGCAGGTCATGGCGACCTATGCCGACATGGAGGAACTGATCAGGCTGGGGGCGTATCGGGCCGGGTCGAGCCCCGAGGTCGATGAGGCCATCCGGCTCCATGAGCCGCTGGAGGCCTTCCTGCGTCAGGCCAAGGATGAGGCGACGGGGATCGGGGAGGGATACCGGCAATTGGAGCAAATCCTGCAAACCTTGGAAACGGAACGCTAACTTTGTCGCGCCATGATCCCGTCATCTGTGTTTGACCGGAGGGGCCCTTGGGGGGGTGCCGGTTCCGTCCCGGTTTCTGATTGGGACTTCTGGGGAGTACGAGTCGATGAAGTCACGTGAAACGCTGATCCGCCTGAAGAAATTTCAGGTCGATGAGAAGCGCCGAAGGGTAGCGCAGATCGAGGGCATGATCGCTGACTTCCAGCGCATGTCGGTCGACCTGGAACGCGAAATCCAGCATGAGCAGGAGCGCGCCGGCATCAATGACCCCACGCACTTCGCTTATCCCACTTATGCCAAGGCTGCCATTCAGCGTCGCGAAAATCTGACACGCTCGGCGGACGAGCTGCGCGTGCAGCTTGAGGACGCCAAGGCGGTGCTCGGCGAGGCGTTCGAGGAACTCAAGAAGGTTGAGCTTCTCGACGAACGCGATCAGGCGCGTGAACGCGCCGAGGAAAGCGCCCGCGAGCAGGCCGATCTCGACAGCATCGGCCTGATGCGTTCGCGGATGGGAGCTATGGCCTGAGGGCTGGCGTGTCCAGTTGTTGCTGCGCTGGAACCGTGCGCGCGATGCGCTCGTTGGTACGTCATTGCCGCCAGTCGCCGGTTTGACCACAAGGCTCTGGTTTTCTCGATATGTTTCGGCGATATGAAGCCCGGGCCGCAATGCCCGGGTTTTGCTTTTTCGTGACTTCGGTGGTTACCGGAGTTCTACGATGGAAGCTGGACCGGATACGGGCAAGATGTGATACGAAATGTCCAGATCGCGGCTTCGATTTTCGAGCCTGCTGGGTACGGTCGAGCGGTGTATTTTTGAGGGAATTTAATGCTGACGCCGGCTGAATTGATCTGGCTGCTCGCATCGGTTGCGAAAGGGGACGAGGCGGCATTTGAGCGCCTTTACGCCGCCACTCGCGCGAAACTCTTTGGCGTGGCCCTCCGTATATTGAGACGTCAGGATCTTGCCGAGGAAGTTGTCCAGGAGGCCTACGTCAAGATCTGGAACAGCGCCGGACAGTTCAATCCGTCGCTTGCGTCTCCAATCACCTGGATGGTTTCCATTGCCCGCAACCGGGCCATCGACGTTGTGCGTAAACGCAGCGAGGCGTCTCTTGAAGATGAGCCGGCCGCCATGGAGGTGGCATCCGATACGCCTGATCCGCTGGCGCGGAAGGAAATGACCGAAGAGTTGAAGCGAATTCTGGAGTGCGTCGGATTACTCGATCCAGAGAGGCAAAAGCTGGTGCTGCTGGCCTACTACAATGGATGGAGCCGCGAACAGCTCGCGGAGAAATTCAATACGCCGCTGAACACGGTGAAGACGTGGCTGCGGCGCAGTATGATTGAAATCCGCGGATGCCTGGGGTTGGAATGATTTCGATTGGCATGAAATGAACTACAGCGAAGACCATATCGCGCTTGCTGCGGAATACGCTCTCGGCACCCTCAGCGCCGACGAGCGGGCGCTCGTTGAAACCATGATGATCGTCGATCACGGCTTCATGGAAGTGGTCGATGCGTGGGATCGCAAGCTGAGCCCGTTGCACCAGATGGTCGCTCCGGTCGAGCCGCCGCCGCATCTGTGGGACAATATCAGCGCAGCCCTCGGTCTGGTGGGACCGCAGCCTGTCGTTGCCGAGGAGCCCAAGCCGGAGCCTGTCGCAGAGCAGCCGGAGCAGGCCGTCACGGTTGTCGAGCCGCCCGAACAGCCGGAGCAATCCGTCGCGATCCCTGAAACCGCCGTTAGCCCTGAATCCGTCACTCCGGAAGCTGTTGTCGCTCCTGTATCAACCGATGCACCGGCAGAAATGCCCGTCGCTGCGGAGATGCCCGAAATTGCCCCCGAGTCGGTCGCGGCACCGTCGAACGTCGTTCCTTTGGTCGGCCGCAAGGGCGGCGGACGGACATTTGGCTGGGTGATGACGGCGGTTGCGGCATCGCTTGCAGGTGTGATCGCGCTTCAGGCGTATCGTCCCGAATTGCTGCCGGAGAAACTGCGGGTCAAGCCGCAGATCCAGGTCGTGGAAGTTGCAGCGCCCGCGCCAGCGCCGGCCGCGCAATTCGTTGCTGTGCTTCAGCAGAACGCAGCCGCACCGGCCTTCATCCTCACGGTCGATACCGCTACGAAGAATTTCACCGTGCGGAAGGTCGGCGCGACACCCGAACCCGGCAAGAGTTATGAGCTTTGGCTGGTGTCCGATAAATTGCAGCGGCCACGCTCGCTCGGCGTCATCGGCGGGAGTGATTTTACGATCCGCCCCGCGTTGTCGGCGTTCGATACCGATACGATCAACAAGGCCACATATGCCGTGACCATCGAGCCCGAAGGCGGATCGCCGACTGGCGTGGCCACAGGGCCGATCGTTTATACCGGCAAGCTGGTTGAAAGCGTGCCCGCGCTTCCAGCCTCCGCGTTGCCGCGCTGATATCCGGGCTTTCGCGCAACAAAAAACGCCCGTGGGGAGCGGGCGTTTTCTGGTCTCAGACTTGGGGTCTTCTGAGCAATCACAAGGCGACTTCGGGGGGCGGGGAAGAGAGCCTTGTGAATTCGTAAATCCTTATTGAATCGCCGACTGATCCGAACTGGTCAGCACGACGGTTTTGTTCGCCTTGATCGCCGGACCGGTGGCGCGAGCGGTCTGCGTAAGGCCGTTGTCGGAAAGGCGCGCGGAAATGCTGAAACCGGCGACGCCGATTGCAGCGACAAGCGCCACGATGACGATCTTCAAATGTGTCATGCGGTCCGCACTATAAAACGAATGGTTCATACAAACCTCCCGCCGCCTTTTTGATGCAGTCGAACGTTTGTCCCGTTCGCATGCCCGTAGGTTCAAATGTCCCACGTGATAAGAACGTAATTGGCAGGGATTCGTTTCCAAGCACCGTTCACAAACGAGTGAAATGTCTTGAACTTCCGAGAGGTCGATAAACCAGCCTCGGATTATAAAATTAAATCAATGGCTTAAGTGTCGTTCTTTTGCTGCGTCGCGGCAAGAAAATTTCTGTTTCAGTACGAAAAGCTTGTCTGTGACCAGAATGCCGCAGGCATTTCACCTGCAGCCAGGCATCGCATCAGACGCTTCCGACCGTTTTCAGGCGGGCGCGAGGATGAATTTCAGCCTGCGACAGGACAGTCGTTTGGGCGCGGAAACGTTCCACCAGCGAGCGCACGAACGGCCGGATCGCGGCCGATGTCACCAGCACCGGCGCCTCGCCTTCGCGTGCGGCCTGCTCGAACCGGTCGCGCACGACGGTCATGAATTCCGAAAGCTTCGACGGCTGCATCGCGAGGCTGCGTTCCTCGCCAGTGCCGATCAGAGATTCGGCGAAAGCCTGCTCCCATTTCGCACTGAGCGCGATCAGCGGGAGGTAACCGTTCATCGTCGTGTTCTGCGCGCAGATCTGCCGCGCCAGCCGGGCGCGGACGTGTTCCGCCAGCGTCGATGGATTGCGTGAGAAGGCGAGCCCGTCGGCGATGCCTTCGAGGATCGTGGAGAGATCGCGGATCGAGATGCGTTCGGCCAGGAGCAGTTGCAGGACACGCTGGATGCCGGACACCGTGATCTGGTTGGGCACAATATCCTTGACCAGTTCGCCCTGTTCCTTCGGCAGATCCCTGAGCAGTTTCTGGACCTCGCCGTAGGACAACAGATCCGACATGTTGCCCTTGAGCAGTTCGGTGAGGTGCGTGGAGAGGACGGTCGCAGAATCCACCACCGTGTAGCCCTTGAGCGAGGCTTCTTCCTTGAGCGAGGCATCGACCCAGGTCGCCGGCAATCCGAATGTCGGCTCGGTGGTGTGGGTGCCCGGAATGGTGACCTGATTGCCGGTGGGGTCCATGACCATGAACTGGTTGGCCCAGATGCGCCCGGTCCCGGCATCGACCTCCTTGATCTTGATGACGTAGGTGTTCGCTTCGAGTTGCACATTGTCGAGAATGCGCACTGCCGGCATCACGAAACCCATCTCGGTGGCAAGCGAGCGGCGCAAGGCCTTGATCTGGTCGGTCAGGCGGTCGGTGCCGTCCGGCCCATTGACCAGCGGCAGCAGTGCGTAACCCAACTCGATCTTGAGATCATCGATCTTGAGCGCGCTTGAGATCGGTTCTTCGGCCGCGGCCGCGGCAGCCGCCGCGACGGCCGGTGCCGCAGCCTCGCGTGCCTCCTCCGCCTTGGCGGTGTGGCTCCGCGTACGTGCATTCCAGGCCAGCCAGCCCGCGCCGCCGCCGAGAGCCAGAAATGGCAGCATGGGAATGCCAGGCAGCAGGGCCAACACCAGCATCACGCCGGACGACATCCCAAGCGCCTGCGGGTAGCCGGACAATTGCTTCATCATGGCCTTGTCGGCGGCGCCGGTGACGCCTGCCTTGGACACCAGGAGGCCTGCGGCGGTCGAGACGATCAGTGCGGGCACCTGCGTCACGAGACCGTCGCCGACCGTCAGCAGCGTATAGGTGCGCGCCGCATCCGCGAAGCCCATGCCCTGCTGTGCGACGCCGATGATAATGCCGCCGATCACGTTGATGAACACCACGAGCAGGCCGGCGATCGCGTCGCCGCGCACGAACTTGGAGGCGCCGTCCATGGCGCCGAAGAAGCCGCTTTCGTCTTCCAGTTCCTTGCGGCGGTGTTTGGCGGCTTTCTCGTCGATCAGGCCGGCCGACAGATCGGCGTCGATGGCCATCTGCTTGCCGGGCATCGAGTCGAGGTGGAAGCGGGCCGCGACTTCGGCGATACGGCCGGAACCCTTGGTGATGACGACGAAGTTCACGATCACAAGGATGGTGAAGACGATGATGCCGATGACGAAATTGCCGCCCATCACGAAATTGCCGAAAGCCTCGATGACGTGCCCGGCGGCGGCGGAGCCTTCGTGGCCATGAGACAGGATCAGGCGGGTCGATGCCATGTTGAGCGACAGCCGCAGCATCGTTGAAATCAGCAGCACGGTCGGAAAGGCGGAGAATTCAAGCGGTGTCTGAATGAACAGTGCCGTCATCAGGATCAGGATCGACAGTGTGATGGAGATCGCCAGAAACAGGTCGAGCACCACTGCTGGCAGCGGCAGGATGAGTACGACCAGAATGGTGAGAACGCCGAAGGCCAGCGCGAGATCGCCGCGCTTGAGCATGGTGCCGATGTCGCTGAAGCTGGGAAATCCGGAGCCGTTCGTTGCGCTGCCTTGACCCGCTGTCACATCAACCATCGTCGCCGCTCTCCCCCGCGAATGTCGTTCGCGAGCCCCAAAGGTTTGGGCGGCGGCCGAAGGGCCACCGTTCCTAAAGTGAGGCACCGCACTGGCATCCACGGGCATTCCCCCGTTCAGCGACCGACGACACTCGACTTCACCCGGCAAAATTTGCCCAGTTTATGGTTAGGAAAGAGTTAACGGGAAAGCTGGCGGCCGAAATGTCGGCCTCCTGGAGGATGATATTCTCGCATATCGCCTATTCGGAGAATGACTTGACCCGCGGGGCGAGGCCGACGAAGTTGCGTCCGTGCCGGGCTCCATTGATTCACACTCTCATTCCGTGACTTTCACGCCGGACTCACGCGCGGCGTGGGTACGGCTGGGCATTGCCTTGATTGTTGGGTCAATCGGCAGCGTCGGCATGTGGTCCGTGGTGGTGGTCATGCCCGTGGTCCAGGCTGATTTCGGCGCGACGCGCGGCGCGGCATCTCTGGCGTTCACCTGCACCATGCTTGGCTTCGGGTTCGGCGGCGTGGTGATGGGCAAACTGTCGGATCGGTTTGGCATTGTGCTGGCGATCACGATCGGCATGGGGGCCATGCTGTTCGGCTATCTCGGCGCAGGCTATGCCGCCGCGCTCTGGCAATTCAACCTGATGCACTTCCTGATTGGCCTTGGGGCGGCGGCCACCTTCGGCCCGCTGATGACAGAGGCCTCGCACTGGTTCGATCGCCATCGCGGGCTCGCCGTCACAATTGCCGCGAGCGGCAACTACATCGCGGGCACGTTCTGGCCCACAATCGTCGAGCGCGGTACGGCCTATGCCGGATGGCGCACGACACATATCGCTATCGGAATCGGCTGCACAATCGCCATGGCGATCGTTGTTGCGGTTCTGCGCTGGCAGATCGGCAGTGAATCGGTACGTTCGCACGAAGATGCGCCGCCGCCGCGCGTCGATCTGCAGATCAGCACAAATGCACTGACCACGGTGCTGGGCATCGCGGCTATCGCATGCTGCGTGGCGATGTCGATGCCGCAAGTCCATATTGTTGCTTACTGCGGCGATCTTGGATACGGCGTGGCGCGTGGCGCCGAAATGCTGTCGTTGATGCTGGCCTTCGGTATCATCAGCCGGATCGGGTCCGGATTTCTCGCCGATCGGATCGGCGGATTACGTACGCTGCTGGTCGGCTCTATCGCGCAGGGCGTCGCGTTGATGTTCTATCTGTTCTTTGACGGGCTGACGTCGCTGTATATCATTTCCGCGATGTTTGGACTGTTTCAGGGCGGCATCGTACCGAGCTATGCCATCATCGTGCGGGAATCGATGCCCTCGAATGTAGCCGCGACCCGCGTTGGCATCGTGATCTTCGCATCCGTGCTCGGCATGTCGTTCGGTGGCTGGATTTCCGGCGTCATCTTCGATGCGACCGGCTCCTATGCGGCGGCCTTCCTGAACGGCGTCGGCTGGAATGCCCTGAACATCACCATCGTCGTGGCGCTGCTGATGCGTGCGCGCCGGCGGCGCATGGCTTTCGCCTGACAGCCAGTCACCCCTAAAGTCTTGACCTCTGCGGACGGTCGTCCTAACGGACTCCCGCACGAAACCTCCGCGCCGGAACCAGAGCAGGCCGATGCACGTCACGCTGATGAAGGGAAAAATCCACCGCGCGCGCGTGACGGAGGCTGATCTGCATTATGAAGGATCGATCTCGATCGATCGCTCATTGATCGATGCCGCCGGTTTTCTCATCAACGAACGGGTCGATATCTACAACATCGATACCGGCGCGCGCTTCTCGACTTATGTCATCGAGGCGCCTGCGGGCTCAGGCATCATTGGTCTGAACGGAGCGGCCGCGCGGCTCGCGATGATGGGGGATAAGGTTATCATTGTCGCCTACGCGAATTTCGACGAGGCCGAGGCGCGGCAGTTTCAGCCGCGCGTGGTTCTGGTCAACGAAAGAAACCAGAAGCTGTAAAACTTGCGGCATGTGCCCGCGTCCATCCTCCATCGTCGCAAACGGGATTTGATGCATGCACGGAGAATTTGAAGCCGATTTACGCGATCTCGCTGGCAGAGGCCGGTTGCGATCGCTTCGCGGGCGTTCCGGAATCGATTTCACATCGAACGATTATCTGGGCCTCGCTGAATCCGACGAACTGAGGCGTGCAGCATCGGAAGCAATTGCGCGGGGCGTTCCGGTCGGGGCCGGCGGGTCCCGTCTGCTGCGCGGAAATCACGAAGAGCATGAGGCACTCGAAAGCGAGGCTGCGACTTACTTCGGTGCAGAAACGGCGCTTTATTTCGGCGGCGGGTATGTCGCAAACTTCGCGATCTTCTCGACGCTACCGCAACGCGGCGATCTTGTGGTCCATGATGAACTGGTTCACGCCAGCGTGCATGAAGGTTTGCGCAGCGGCCGCGCCGATCACGTTGCCGTCGCGCACAACAACATCGATGCGTTCGATACGGCAATAGCCGGCTGGCGCGCAGCCGGCGGCAAAGGCCGGCCCTGGATCTCGGTCGAGAGCCTTTACAGCATGGACGGCGATAGCCCGGACATCGCGGGGCTGTTTGCTGTTGCTGATCGTCACGACGCGATGGTCGTGATCGACGAAGCGCATGCGACCGGTGTGCTCGGCCCGCAGGGGCGGGGGTTGGCTGCTCCCTTCGAAGGGCGCGATAACGTCATCACGCTGCATACTTGCGGCAAGGCGCTGGGCACTGTTGGCGGGTTTATCCTGGCTCCACGCATGATCCGCGACTTTCTGGTCAACCGCGCACGGCCCTTTATCTTCGCGACGGCGCCGTCGCCGCTGACGGCGGCGATTACGCGTTCAGCGCTCGAGATTTCCATAACCAATCCGGAGCGTCGTGAGCGGCTGGCGGGTCTCGTGCGCTTCGCTGGCGAAGAATTGCGCCGCCGTTGCGGTATCGCGCCCTCCGGTTCGCAGATCATTCCTGTTGTTATTGGTGCCGACCGCGCAGCAGTCGCTGTTGCTGCATCACTCCAGCAGCGCGGATTTGACATTCGCGCGATACGCCCGCCGACCGTCCCTGAAGGGACTGCACGCCTGCGCATCGCGCTGACACTGAATGTCGATGAGGTTATTGTCGCCGGATTGTTTGAGGCGCTTGCCGAAGACATGCGGAATGCGGCATGACCGCCCGCGTCGTCGTCACCGGGACGGATACCGGCATCGGCAAGACTGTCTTTGCCGCCGCACTCGCTGGCGCGCTGGATGCATTTTACTGGAAGCCGGTGCAGGCCGGCCTCGACGAAGAAACCGACCGCGAAACTGTGATGCGGCTGTCTGGTCTCGCAGAACAGCGCTTGCTGCGCGAAGCTTACCGCTTGAAGACGCCGGCCTCGCCGCATCTTGCGGCGAAGATCGACGGCATCGTCATCGATCCGGCAGCGCTTGCCTTACCGGAGGTCGACCGGCCTCTGGTGATCGAAGGGGCGGGCGGTTTGATGGTCCCGCTGGCGGAGAACCTGATCTATTTGGATGTCATGGCCAAATGGGGGGCGCCGGTTGTGCTGTGTGCGCGCACGACGCTCGGGACCATCAATCATAGCTTGCTCTCGATCGAGGCCTTGCGCGCGCGCAACGTCCCCTTGCTGGGGGTGGCGTTCATCGGTGACGAAAATGCTGAATCCGAGCGCATTATCTGCAACATCGGTCAGACCCGGAATCTCGGTAGATTGCCGGTCCTTGCGTCGCTGACGGGTGAGGCGATGCGTGCTGCATTTGCGCAGCACTTCAATGCCGATGATTTTTTGAAGGGGCCGACCTGATGACAAAATCTCCGGTCTGGCATCCGTTCACACAACATGCAGTCCAACCTGAAGCGACGCTGATTTCTAAAGGCGAGGGGGCATGGCTTGAGGCGGCCGATGGCCGTCGCATTTTTGATGCGATCTCGTCGTGGTGGGTGGTGACCCATGGTCATCGCCACCCGCATATCGTGCGGGCGATCAAGGATCAGATCGACCGGCTGGATCAGGTGATTTTCGCGGGCTTCACGCATGAGCCGGCAGAGAAGCTGGCGCGGCATCTGATTGCGATCACCCCGCCAGAGCTTGAGTACGTCTTCTTCTCCGACAGCGGATCGACCTCGGTCGAAGTTGCGCTGAAAATGGCATTGGGGTTCTGGCGGAACCGCGGCGCCAAACGGACCCGCATTCTGGCGCTGGAGGGCGCCTATCACGGCGACACCATCGGCGGCATGTCGGTCGGCGAGCGCGGCGTGTTTAACGCGCCTTACGATCCCTTATTGTTTGACGTCGAGCGCATTCCGTTTCCCGCAGGGGGCCGCGAGGAGCAAACGCTGGACGCGCTGAATACCGCGTGTAAGCGCGGCGACGTTGCCGCGCTGATCGTGGAGCCGCTTGTTCTTGGTGCGGGCGGTATGCTGATCTATCCGGCCAGCGTTCTGGCGGAAATGAAACGCGTCTGCGAAATCCACGACGTTCTGTTCATCGCCGACGAGGTGATGACCGGATGGGGGCGGACGGGCACTTTGTTTGCTTGCGAGCAGGCGGAGGTCGCTCCTGATATTGCGTGCTATTCGAAGGGCCTGACCGGAGGCTCGGTCCCGCTGGCGGTGACGCTCTGCCGGGCCGATGTTTTCGATGCGCACTATTCGACCGATCGCAGCAAGACGTTCTTTCATTCCAGTTCGTACACCGCGAATCCCGTCGCCTGCGCGGCTGCGTTGGCCAATCTCGAAATCTGGCAGCGCGAGCCTGTGATGGAGCGGATCGGTTCGATCGCGGCATTGCATCAAGACAGGCTTGCGCGCTTTCGCGACGACCGGCGGTTTTCCGGCGTGCGTCAAATCGGAACGATCGCAGCACTGGATATCGTGGCGAGGGACGCGGGTTATCTCGCCGATATCGGTCCGCGTCTATATAGCGGGTTTTTCGCGCGAGGATTGCTGGTCCGGCCGCTCGGCAACACCGTCTACATCATGCCGCCCTATTGCAGTACGGCGAGCGACCTCGATCTCGTCTATGAAGCTATCGATGAACTTGCGGCTGACGTCGCCTGATGGACGCCCGATCCGTCGCCGTTTTGACAGAAACGCTCAAAAAGCGGTCCAATACCGCCAACAAGTTGGGATATGTTCCTGAACGCGCGCCCCTTCGATTGCCCGACGGCGTCGGTCATTGTATGGGGGGCATGCACCGTTGTCCGCCGCCCTGGCGGGACTGGCGGGGCCTGTAGCTCAATGGTTAGAGCCGACCGCTCATAACGGTCTGGTTGCAGGTTCGAGTCCTGCCGGGCCCACCAAATATCGCGAGCACCTGCCGCTATCACCCCCAACATCACAAGGCGCATTGAATGAGCAAAAGCGTTGGCATCATCGGCATTGGCATCATGGGCACCGCCATGGCGCGCAACCTGTGTCAGGCCGGCTTTAACGTCGTCGGTTACGATCCGGTGCCTGCAGCCCGTGCGCGCCTGGAGGATTTGGGCGGCCGGGTGCTTACCTCTCCGCGCGCAGTGGCCGAGGCCGCATCTATCATCATCATGTCATTGCCCAAAGCCGAGGCCCTGATCGATGTGATCGGCGGAGCAGAAGGTGTCGCGCAGGCTGCAGGGACGGGTCAGATCGTTGTTGAATGTTCGACGCTGCCGATGGACATCAAGCAAGCAGCTTTCGACGAGATGGAAAAGAACGGCAAGATATTGCTCGATTGCCCGATCAGCGGCACCGGCGCGCAGGCCGTTAACAAGGATCTCGTTATTCTGGGCAGCGGCGATAAGGACGCCTTTGAACGCTGCACGGAGGTCTTCGCCGGCATGTCGCGTGTCCAGCATTACCTTGGACCGTTCGGCCGGGGGAGCGTCATGAAATACATCGCCAATCATCTGGTCACAATTCACAACGTGGCGGCGGCCGAAGCCATGGTCCTCGGAATCAAGGCGGGGATTGATCCGGCATTGGTTTACGATACGCTTGCGGACAGCGCCGGTACGTCGCGCATGTTTCAGATGCGCGGTCCCTTGATGCGCGACCAGAACTATGACGCGCCGACAGCGACAATCCGGATGCAACTCAAGGACATCGCGATTATCGACGGTTTCGCTGACAGCCTCGATTGCGCGCTACCGGTCTACGCGGCGGCATCGCAAATCTACCATGCAGGTGCAGCACTTGGCCGCAAAGAACAGGATACCGCGGCCGTGTGCGCGGTGCTTGAGACGATGCACGGAATTGACCGGAAGAAACCGGCATCGTAGGTCAGTCTCACGCGCTCGTTTCTCTCATCGTCGTCGAAGGATAAGGCTTGTATGGTTGATCTGACAATTATGGTCGCGCCGAACGGCGCACGCAAAGGTCACGATGAACATCCCGGCCTGCCCCTCACGGCCGATGCGCTCGCGGTCGACGCGCGCGGATGTCAGACCGCCGGTGCGCAGGCCATTCACATGCACGTTCGCGACGAGAATGGCCGGCATACGCTCGATGCGTCACGCTATCTGGCTGCGACTGACGCTGTGCATCGAACGACGGGCCCCGATTTCGTGGTTCAGATCACGACGGAAGCGGTTGGTATGTTCAAGCCGCATGAACAGATCGCGGTGGTGCGGACTGTAAAGCCCGAAGCGGTCAGCATCGCCACCAAAGAACTGATCCCCGATGCGGCGTCCGAAGCCGATGCTGCGAAGCTGTATCACTGGGCGCACGAGCAGCGTATTGCGGTTCAGCACATCGTCTATGCGGCGACTGAATTCGATCATCTGCTCGATTTCATCGAGAGGGGGATCATTCCAGGCAAACGTCATTCGGTCATTTTTCCTCTCGGTCGCTATGCAGCGGATCAGGAGAGCGATCCAGCAGAGCTTGCTCCATTTGTTGCGAAGGTTCGAGACAGCGGAGGCGCTGCGCGTTTTGATTGGTGGGTTTGCGCGTTCGGCGCGTCCGAGACTGCATCGCTGGTCGCAGCCGCGGCGATGGGCGGACATTGCAGGATCGGTTTCGAGAACAGTTTTTTCAACGCCGACGGCACCCGCGCGGCGAGCAATGCCGAACGCGTGTCCGATCTGCGCGCGGCTTTAAGCGGAATTCGTCGTCCGCGTTCATCCCGAACCGAGATTCTGAGAGCGTTGGGCAAGCCCGACTAACTCCGGACGGAATGACTAACAGACTGAATCACCTCAATAGTTAAAGCGGCCGCCTGGCACGAGTGGCGTTGCAGTACATTTTGTGCAGCGCATCCTCCGTCAAGCCGCTTGCATTCCCTCGGACGCGGCGTTATTTATCGGGTGATAAATCAAAAAGACGCGGTCAAATCTCGGGAGTGCAACATGAAGGTTCTCGGTTTTAATCATCTTTCCATCGGTGCGAAGGATCTGGAAGAGTCCGCTCGCTTCTATCAAACCGTCCTCGGTATGGAGCTCATCCCGACTTACAATTTTGGTTTCAAGACCAAATACTTGCGATGCGGAGATCTGCAACTCCATCTTTTTGAGCTTGAAGACAGCGTGCCAGTTTACCAGCACTTCGCGCTCGATGTGGACGATTTTCACGCCGCCTATGAGCAGGCCAAGGCGACCGGCGCCCTTGATTTCAAAGCGTTCCGGAACGCAGTGAACGAATTGCCCGATGGTTGCGTACAAATGTATCTGCGCGATCCCGCGGGCAATCTGGTCGAAATTGACTGGCCGGATGTGAACACGCTTGATCGCTCGCGGATTCCGGAAATGAAGCTGCTGTCCGAATTCGCGACCCAGGACGATGAGGGATTGAAAGCGTCACTTTATCTCGATCGGCCGCACATCAAGCCGAACGCTCCCAGAAAAGCAGCGGCGCGTTAAGATCAAGGGAGGCAGTCATGTCAGGCACCGTTCACAAACTGGATCGTCATTCGACCGGTCAGGGTGACGCATATTCCGAGATGTTGCAGCGAGCCCTCGCGCTTGTTCCAAAACTGCGCGAGCGTGCCGCAGCGACCGAAGAGATGCGGCGGCTTCCTCCAGAAACCGAGAAGGATCTTCACGAAGCCGGCTTATTCAGGATTCTTCAGCCCAAGCGCGTTGGAGGTTCGGAACTGGACTACGTCGCTCTGGTCGACTTCGCCGACGTTGTCGCGCTGGCCGATGCTTCGGTCGCATGGAACCTCGCAAATCTGGCGAGCCATCACTGGATGCTCGGAATGTTCGACGAGCGGGCGCAGGATCTGATCTGGAAAGACAATGCCGACGCTCTCATCGCATCGTCATTTGTATTTCCAGCCGGCCGCGCCACCAGGGTGACCGGCGGGTATCGGTTGTCAGGCCGTTGGCCGTTCTCGTCGGGTGTGGATTCCAGCACCTGGAATATGCTCGCAGGTATTGTCTCGTCTGATGATGACGCGGATGGCGTCGAGTATCGCGTGTTTCTGCTCAAGCAGGATGACTACAAAATCATCGACACATGGAATTCGACCGGCTTGAAGGGGACGGGATCGAACGATGTCGAGGCTAAGGACGTGTTCGTTCCCGAATACATGACGCTTGCGGTCAAGGATGTGGCCGGCGGCGCGACCCCGGGAAGTTCTGTAAATTCCGGTCCGCTTTACGCGTTGCCTGTGTTTGCGTTGTTTCCGTTTGTCCTGTCGGGTGCTGCACTTGGCAACGCGCAGGCGTGCCTGGACGATTACATCGAGATCGCCCGGCATCGTGCATCGACCTACAATCGCGCAAAGCTCGGTGACTTGCAGACAACTCAGATCAAGATTGCTGACGCCTCGGCCAAGATCGAAGCGGCGCGTCTGATCATGCGGCGTACATGTATCGATGCGATGGCCGACGCCAGACGTGGCGAGGTTCCGCTGCTCGCGGAAAAGACGAAGTATCGGCGGGACGGGGCCTTCGCCGTCAATCTGTGTACGGAGGCCGTTGCCTTGCTGTTTTCGGCGAGTGGTGCGCGTGGTCTTTACACCACCGGCGCACTTCAACGGCAGTTCCGGGATGCGCATGCGATCAATGCACATATTGCATTCAGTTTCGATGCTGCCGGAACGAATTACGGTCGCGTCGCGCTCGATCTGCCGTCTGAAAATCTGACCTTGTAAGAGGTGCATGCCATGGCAGCCGCTTCGCAGCACCCCACCGAATTTGGAAATGAACTGTCGAGTGACAGTTCATCGATCGATCCGCGTGATTTTCGCAGCGCGCTGGGATCGTATGCCACCGGCGTTACGGTCATCACCGCGGCGACGCCGGACGGCCAGCAGGCGGGGCTCACGTGCAATTCGTTCGCATCGGTTTCTCTCAATCCGCCACTGGTGCTCTGGAGCCTGGTAAGTTATTCGCCGAGCATGAGCATTTTTCAGAATGCGAGCCATTTTGCGGTCAATGTGCTCGGCGCTTCACAACGGGCGCTGGCGACGCAGTTCGCCACGCGCGCCGACGACAAGTTTGCCGGGGTATCGTGGAAGCCTGGCCTGGGCGGTGCACCTGTCCTGGCCGATGCCGTTGCCACATTTCAGTGCCGCGGCGCCGACCGTTATTACGGAGGGGACCACGTAATTTTCCTTGGTGCAGTGGAGGCTTATGCGTACAACCGAGCCGAGCCGCTGCTGTTTGCACGCGGCAGTTTTGGTCACTTCGTCCCCGGGGCATGATCCCGCAGGTTTTCATGGCAAAGAAGTCGTCTCCATCGGTTATCCGCGTCAAGCAGAAGCGTCTGTCTCCTGAAGATCGCCGTCAGGAGTTTGTCCGCAAGGCAACGGAGTTTTTTTCCGAAGAAGGTTTCAACGGCGGCACCCGCGAACTGGCGCGTCGATTGGGCGTCACCCAGCCATTGCTCTATCGCTACTTTCCGAGCAAGGAAGAACTGATCAAAGAGGTCTATCGCAAGGTTTACCTCGAGCCGCTCGATACCGGCTGGGAGAAGCTTCTCACCAATCGGTCGCGTCCGATCCGCGAGCGTATGGTGCAGTTCTACGAGGCTTACACCAACGTGATCTTCACGCGAAAATGGCTGAGAATCTACCTGTTCTCAGGTCTCAAAGGCCTCGACATCAACCGCTGGTACGTGGGCGTCGTACGCGACAAGATCCTGACGCGCATTATCAAGGAATGCAGATTTGAAGCAGGCCTGCCGACGCAGGCCAAACCGACGGCGGCTGAGATCGAAATGGCGTGGGTTTTTCACGGCGGCATTTTCTATTACGGCGTTCGAAGGTACATCTATGAAATGCCTGCTCTTCAGGAGAAGGAAGAGATGATCGCCAATGCGATTGACGGTTACCTTGCGGGATTTGCGCGAACATCCAGTCAAGACGCCAAGCGGCCTGCGGTGAAGTCAAACAGGCTCAACGCCGCCGCTCTTCGCTGAGCGCTGAATGGCCTCGAACGTCCGGACGTTCGTGAGCATCTCGTCATAAGGTACGGGATAGGAAGGGCCGCCCAGCGCTGCCCGTCCAAACGCTTCCAGATTGTCACGCACCGCCGGATGAGGCTGATAACAGGCGGTTTCCGGCGACTGATCGCGGAGAACACGGGTCACGTCCCAGCCGGTTGGACTCTCGGGATGAGTCCGGTCGCGGATTTCCATCCATCCCTTTGATCCAAGCAGCGCCAGGCGGCCCATGAACGGCGTGGCAAGAACCGCGTTCAGCGTCGCTGTCGCGCCGGTCTCGAAGCCGATGGTAATCGAAAGCGTGTCGCCGTTCGCGAAATGACTTCCGAGAGTCGCAAGCCGCGCCCAGACATGGGTGGGCTTCCCAAGCATCGCGATCGACAAATCCACAAGATGAATGCCGGTTGCCGACAAAGGGCCGACCGGATTCACCGTGTTTGACAGGCGCCAGTTGTCAGGCGGGAGATTGAGAAACTTGTCCTGGCTGAAATTTCCCTCCAGCACGAGGGCATTGCCGAAGTCGCCATCGGCCAGCCGGCGGCGCATTTCGATCACGGCAGGCTCGAAACGCCGTTCGTGACCGATGCCCAGCTGAACCTTTGCTGCCTTGACCGCTGCGATGGCACGCTCGGCGTCGGCCGCAGTCGTGCAGAGCGGCTTTTCGCAAAACACGTGGCGTCCTGACCGGGCAGCGGCTTCGATCTGTGCCGCGTGATGGTCCTGCGGGGTGCAGAGGATGACCGCATCGATGTCGGATCGTGCCAGCGCGTCTTCAAATCGTGCGGATGTTTCAAGTCCCAATGCGGCAGCCTTCGCGCGCATCGGCTCGAGCGGATCGATGCCCAGCACCGGTTTGACAATATCGCTGGTCGCAAGATTGCTGGCGATGGTCTGACCCCACCATCCCAGCCCGACAACGGCGGCCCGGATCATATTGTGCGCTCCAAACGGGTTAAACCTTGGCCATCTGGCCGCGATACCAGTCACCAATCTCGCTTGCGGTCATCAGCGCCACGCCGTCGTGGCCGATGACGTAATCGAGCAGTTGTTCCAGATACTTGATCCGGTGTGGGACGCCGGTGATGTAGGGATGGATCGAGATCGCCATCACGCGGGCGTTTTCCGCGCCCTCAAGATAGAGCCGGTCGAACTGATCGATGCTCCGGCGCAGGAACTGGTCCGACGCCATGTGATGGAGCGCATGAACGACGATGTCGTTGGTCTCCACCGTATAAGGGATCGTCGTGATAGTCCCGTGAGGCGTTTCGATATCCTGCGGAAGATCGTCTATGACCCAGTCGGCGACATACTCAATCCCGTTCAGACGAAGAAGATCGAGTGTCTCACCGGTTTCAGTGAGGCCGGGACTTTCCCATGACCTTGGTGCCTTGCCCGTGAATTTTGCAATCGTATCGACCGCGCGTTTGATAGCGTCGCCCTGATTGTCGAGCTTGTGCATTGGCCCTTGCAGGAAGCCATGGCCCATGAACTCGAATCCGGCGTCGCGCGCCGCCGATGCGACACGCGGATACGACGTGCAGACGTTTCCGTTGATGGCGAGTGTCGTTGGAATGCTTCTGTCGGTCAGGGCTTTGAACTGACGCCAGAAGCCCGCACGCATTCCGTATTCATGCCAGGCCCAGTTCGGCACGTCGGGAAGCAGCGGCTGCCCCATCGGCGGGCTGAGAACCGTGCGCGGCATCGCATTCTCGATGCGCCATTCCTCGACATTGAGGATGATCCAGACGGCGAGCTTTTTGCCGCCTGGAAGCACCAGTTTGGGACGGTCGATAAGGGCCTGATAGGGAATGCGATCGGTGAGGGCCAATTGGGATGCCTGCTTTGGTTTATTCCGCGGCTTTCGCGAGCTTTGGCGAACCGGCGTTCACCAGAGGCAGCACTTTCTCCGCGGTCAAGATCATGGATTTACGCCCAAGCTCGCGATCTTTCCAATCCTTGCCTGCGTAGAGCAGGGTCCCGAATGTGCCGACTTCGCTCTGGAACGCAAGGATCTGGTCGGCGACGCTGTCCGGCGTGCCGTAGATGATCAACTTGTCGCAGATCATCTCCAGCGTCACCTCATCATCAGGTTGATCGCGGCGGGTCTTGAACAGTTCGATTCGGCCGTTCTTCTTCAGCTTGGTGAACAGCGATCGGTAGTAGTTCACATACGGACCATTGGGATCGGTCGCATAGGCCTTTGCTGTTGCCGCGTCGTCTGCAACGAAGACGCTCTTCGCGACGCGCCAGTTGGCGGGGTCCGCGGCGCGACCGCCACGCTCGCAGCCTTCCACATACTTGGGCCAATGGCTTTTCACCCACGCCGGCATCAGGAAGTTTGCCGAGATAGGGTCCCATCCCCGGACTGCGGCTTCGGTCACGCCCTTTGAAAACGGCGCGACTGCGGTGACGACGATCGGCGGATGGGGCCGTTGCAGCGGCCGAGGGATATAGCCCTGGCCGATTTCCTTGATCTGTGTCCGCTGCGTGGACACCGTCCAGTACTTGCCTTGGAGATTGTAGGGTGGTTCGCCCGACCAGATGCCAAGGACCTGATTGATCGCTTCGAGGAACATTTCGTTGCGGTTGAAGTCGAGATTGCCGAACAACTCCGCGTCCGACAGAAGTCCACCGGGACTGATGCCGAAAATAAACCGGCCGTCGAGCATGTGATCCAGCATCGCGATGGTAGCCGCGACTGTTGCGGGATGTGTGTTGGGCATGTTCACGGTGCCGGTGCCGAGCTTGATCTGCTTTGTCGCAGCGGCGATCCAAGCCAGAAACGTGACGCAGGAGGTGATGTTTTCCGCCTTGTCGGTAACATGCTCGCCGACATAAGCCTCCGTAAATCCAAGCGCGTCAGCCAGAAGGAAAGCCTCGCGATCTTCGGCGAGCGACTGCCGCCAGTCCTTGTCCAACGGGTGGATCGGCATGGTGAAAAAGCCGAGATTCATGGCGTGCTTCCCTAACTGCTGGTGAATTGGAGCGAAGAGTAACGATTGTAGGCTATTAGAAAAATGATTATTCTTACTCTCTCACATTAGGAAAATTGATGGATGATTTCCCTTCGGCAGATCAGATCGTTCGTTGCGGTTTATGAAGAGGGCTCATTCACATCGGCTGCGAAACGGGAAGGGGCGACCCAATCCGGCATTTCGCAGCACCTCAAGCAACTCGAGTCCGAACTCGGCGCGGCGTTGTTGGAGCGCAACGGCCGCGACGTCGAACCGACGCTGGCGGGAAAGCTCTATTATCGCGAATGTGTCGAAGTTCTGAAGAAACTGGAGGCTGCGCAGCAAAGCGTTGCCGTCAGTCATGTCCGCGGAGCGATCCGCGTTGGCCTGATGCCGACCTTTACGAGATCGATGCTCGCTCCCGCACTGGACAAATTCCTCACCTCCGCGCCGGGCTCTGAAATCAGCGTCACCGAAGCCTATTCGGGTGTGCTGACCGATATGATTCTGAAAGGTGAGTTGGACTTTGCTGTTGTCCCGGCTTTCGAGGGGGCAACCGGCATCTCGCATCGGCTTCTCGCCCGGGATCGGGAGATGCTGGTGACCGCGAAGCGCGGCAAAGGCAATCTGAAGCCGGTCAAGCTGTCCGAGCTTGGTCCTTTGAAGGTGGTGTTGCCGGGGCTTCAAAATACGCGCCGTCGCAACATCGAGACGTACTTCAGCGTCAACGGCGTCGCTGTGGCGCAACGGCTGGAGCTGGATGCCATGATGGGCACGCTGCAATTTGTCGCAGCGAGCGATTGGGTGGCTATTCTGCCGTTCGTGATGATGGTCTCGGATCTCGACGATGGGCGCTTCGACGTGAGGCCGCTCGAAGATCCGCCCTTCTATTCCGAGTTCGTGTTGATCGAACCGGCGCGCAAGATGATGGCTCCTGCGGCTGCGTTGTTCGCTGAGATTCTTGGAATGGAAGCGGAGAAATCGCGTCTGATGTTTGAAGAACGCGCTGGCGGACGGCAACAAGTCGTGGGCCGGCGTGCCATGCGGAACGGGCGGCGGTTGTAGGATTGTGCAATGCGATAATTCTGTATGGCGAATTTTGAAAGCGACAATTTCTTAACTTTCACTTTGCTTTGTCGTGCCTGGCTCGTTGTGTGGGGCGAGATGGAAAGCCTCTATTTCCAGTCATTGGTGCGATGCCGAGCTTCTTGATGCGAAATAATCGTTCGATAAACAACGCTTGACCTTTGATCTTCGGCACCGTCTAATCGTTTGCGAAGCCCATCATAAAATGTGGCGAGGGGAGGTTTCCGGAATGAAAGCTTCGGCTTTCAGCTATGCGCGTGCTTCGAGCGTCGTCGACGCATTGGATCTGCTTGCCCGGCATGGCGATCAGGCCAAGGTCCTTTCAGGTGGTCAAAGCCTGATGCCCGCATTGAACCTGAGACTGTCGGCTCCGGAGTTGCTCGTCGATATTGGCGCCATTGAAGAATTGCGTGGAATTAGCGTTGCCAATGGCGTGCTGACGATCGGCGCGCTGACCCGTCATGTCGATATCTTGAGGTCTGCCGAGATCGCAAGGCACGCACCGCTTCTGACGGACGCTATCGCGCATGTCGCGCATCCGGCAATTCGCAACAGGGGCACATTCGGCGGCAGCCTCGCGCATGCCGATCCCGCATCGGAGCTTCCGGCATGTGCTCTCGCGCTTGATGCCGTCATTCTCGTGCGGAGCAGGGACGGCGAACGTCGAATTCAAGCCGCGGATTTTTTCACAGGTATCTACGAGACGTTGCTGGCACCGGACGAATTGCTCGTTGCCGTCGAGGTCCCCGTCGCAAAGCCGAATGCGGTTCATTTCTTTCACGAGTATGCGCGCCGGAAGGGCGATTACGCCATTGTCGGGTTGGCGGCGTCCGGAATCCTGGACGGTGATGTTTTCACGGGCCTCCGGCTTGGCTATTTCGCAGTGGGCGACAAGCCGATGCTTGCAATGGCATCAGACCATCTGACGGGGCGGCCCGTCACCACATCGATGCTGGCCGATGCTCAGACGGCGCTCGATGCGGAGTTTGATCCGCAGGAAGATCAGCAGGCTACTGCCGGAATGCGTCGCTATCTCGCGCGCCAGTTGATGGCGCGATGTGTGTCGACACTGCTCGGGCGTCAGGATCTCGAAACGAGGGCGCTCGCGTGACCGATCTGGTGCCAATATCTCTCACGGTCAACGGCGAACGCGTTTCGGCGGAGGTGTTGCCACGATTGAATCTGGCTGATTTTTTGCGGGATCAGCTGGGCCTTACAGGAACACATGTCGGCTGCGAGCACGGCGTATGCGGAGCCTGCACCGTTCGCGTTAATGGCGATATTGTACGTGCCTGCCTGCTCCTTGCAGTGCAGACTGAAAGTGCGTCCGTGCAAACGATTGAGGGTCTGTCGGACAGCGGTGAGGTTTCTGACCTGCAGGCAGCGTTCCGCGATCGCAATGCACTTCAGTGCGGATACTGCACGCCGGGCATGTTGATGGCCGCGCAGGATATTCTGATCCATGAACCGGATGCGGACCGCGAACAAATTCGCGAGCATCTGTCCGGCAATTACTGTCGCTGCACGGGCTATCATGCGATCGTAGACGCCGTGGAAGCGACGGCCCGTGCGCGTTCGGAGCAGGCACGATGAACGGCGCCTCCGGAAAAAAGTCCGGCCTTTCGGTTCTGGACCGTCCGAATTCGTACATTGGCAAAACGGTGCCGCGCCCCAACCTCGATCGGTTGCTGCAGGGGCGTGGTCAGTATGTCAGCGACATGGTGCTGCCGCGCATGGCGCACGCGGTATTCCTGCGGTCGCCCTACGCTCATGCTAAAATCCTGAAGATCGATGCGACTACGGCCAGGGCTATGCCTGGCGTCATCGCGGTCGTTACCGGTGCAGAACTGGCGAAAGTCATTACGCCGTGGGTCGGCGTGCTGTCTCATCTCAAGGGTCTCAAGTCAGCTCCGCAGCATGCCATCGCGATTGATCGTGCCTGCTGGCAGGGCGAGGCGGTTGCGGCGGTCATCGCGACCAGCCGTGCGCTCGCCGAAGATGCAGCCGAAGCTGTCGCGGTGGACTACGAAGAACTTGTGCCGGTGACGGATATGCGCACCGCGCTCGATCCCGATGCGCCGGTGATTCATGCGGATCTTGGGGACAATCTGGCGTTCGAGCGCACTCTCGATGCGGGGGCGGTGGATCAGGCCTTCAAGGATTCGGACGAGGTTGTGGAAGCCGAATTCGTCTTTGGTCGCCATACCGGCGTCACGCTTGAGCCCCGCGCGGTTCTGGCGGACTGGAATTCCGGCGAAGAGCGTCTGACTGTCTATCTGGGCACTCAGGCTCCGCACATGGTGCAGAACATCGCCGCCTTGCATCTCGGACTCGACGAGGCGCAGGTTCGCGTGGTGTGCAAGGATGTCGGCGGGTCGTTCGGTATCAAGGTTCACATCTATGCGGACGAAATGGCGACTCTGGCGCTGTCAAAGTTGCTACGCCGCCCGATCAAATTCGTTGCCGACCGGGTCGAAAGCTTCAACACCGATATTCATGCGCGCGATCACGTTTGCAAGGCGCGTATCGGCGTCAGCAAGAACGGAATCATCAACGCATTCGAGATCGATGACGTTACCGGCATCGGTCCGTATTCAATGTATCCGCGCACCAGCGCGATCGAGGCCAATCAGGTCGTCAATCTGGTCGGTGGTCCCTATACGACGCAGAATTATCGCGCGCGAACCCGCGTCGTTTTCCAGAACAAGAATGTCACCTGCCAGTATCGCGGTGTCGGGCATCCCATCGCATGCTCGATTACTGAAGGGCTGGTCGATCTCGCCGCGCAGCGGATCGGGATGGACCCGATTGAGATCCGCCGTCGCAATCTTATTCGCGACGATGCCTATCCTTGCGGATCGCCTTCAGGACTGAAATTCGAGGCGCTGTCGCATCACGCATCGCTCGACAAGCTCGCCGCAATGATGAACTACGATGCGTTGCGCGCCGAGCAGGCGAAGCTGCGCAAGCAGGGAATTTATCGTGGGATCGGCATCGGGAGCTTCATCGAGGTCACCAATCCGAGTGCGGCTTTCTACGGTGTGGGCGGTGCACGAATTTCGTCGCAGGACGGTGTCGCTGTGCGTCTGGACGCCACCGGCCGGGTGATTTGCCAGACCAGCATCACCGAGCAGGGGCAGGGATCCGAATCCCTGACTGCGCAGATCGTCGGCAGCGTGCTGGGCGTATCGATGGAACGCGTTCGTGTGATCTTGGGAGATACCGACAATACGCCTTACGGTGGCGGTACATGGGCGTCGCGCGGAGCGGGCATTGGTGGCGAAGCCGCACTGCAGGCGGCCAAGGTGCTGCGCAAGAACATCCTGGATGTCGCTGCAGCCATCCTTCAAGCCGGACCTGGCGACCTCGATATCGTTGATAACGCCGTCGTGAATGTCGACGGTGGACAGCAGCGCATCGAATTGCATGAGTTGGCGCGCATTGTGTACTTCCGGCCCGATACCCTGCCGCCGGGATTCCAGCCCGAGTTGATGGCGACCCGCCATTTCGTGCCGCGCGAATATCCCTTCGCGTTTACCAACGGTGTTCAGGCCTCGTGGCTGGAGGTTGATCCCCAGACAGGTTTTATCAAGCTGCTCAAGCACTGGGTGGTCGAAGATTGCGGCACCCTTATCAACCCCCAGCTTGTGGACGAGCAAATCCGCGGCGGCGTGGTTCAGGGTCTGGGTGCTGCGCTTTACGAACACTGCATCTATGACGAGCGCGGACAGCTCACCAACGCCAACATGGCGGACTATCTCGTGCCGATGTCGGGCGAGATGCCAGATATTGATGTCGGGCATGTTGTCTCTCCCACGCTTGAGAGCGAACTCGGCGCCAAGGGCGCGGGCGAGGCGGGGACGGCTGCTGCGGCCGCTGTGGTCACTAACGCCGTCAACGACGCGCTTGCGCCGTTCAACGTGACAATTACTGAAATCCCATTGACGCCACGAGTTGTTCTCACCGCGCTCGGGCGGATCTGATCGACCCACAAAGAAATTCAACCACGGAGGAATACATGGCCAAGAAAACGACAGGATCCATCTCTCGCCGCCGCTTGCTCACAACCGCCAGCGCCGGCGCCGTTCTGGCGGCCTCGCCGTTTCGCATCAATCTGCTGCAGGCACAGGAAGCGACCATCAAGGTCGGCTTTCCCGTTCCGCTGACAGGCCCTTATGGCACTGAAGCGCAGGATCAGGTGCGCGCGGCTGAAGTCGCCATCGCTGAGTTTAATGAAGCCGGCGGGCTCAATGGCCGGAAGGCCGAATTGCTCGTACGCGATGACAAGCTCAATCCGGGCGAGGCGGCGACCCGAACGCTGGAACTGATCGAGAAGGAAAAGGTCAATTTCATCGTCGGCAGTCTGTCTGCGTCGGTTCAGCTTGCGGTGAACAACGTTACCAAGGAACGGAAGATCATTTACAATTCGATCAGCCAGTCCGACGAAATCAATGAGGTCAAGGACTTCAGCAAGTACACATTCCACGAAGCGCTGACGCCGCACCTGACCGCGGGCGCCGTCGGACGTTATGCGTTCCCGAAGTTTGGCAAGAAGGTCGCGTTCCTCACGGCGGACTATGCCTATGGTCATGAGATGGTGCGTGGCTTCCAGGAGGCGGGCAAGGCGTTCGGGGTCGAGAGCCTCATCGATATCCGGCATCCGCTCGGCACCACCGACTTCTCGGCGCTGCTGCCGCGTATCCAGGCATTGAAGCCGGATATTCTGGTCATTAGCAACTTCGGCCGCGATCAGCAGATCTCGCTCAAGCAGGTGACCGACTTCGGCATGAAGAAGAGCATGAAGATCGTTGCGCCGATCCTACTTTACACTGGCCGCCTGGCTGCTGGCGCGCAGGCATTCGAAGGCGTCGTCGGCGGAACCTCATATTACTGGGGTATCGAAGACAAGGTTGCGTCCGCGAAGGCGTTCAACGACCGCTTCCGCAAGATGCATGGTGGAAAGGTGCCTTCGGACTACGGCGCGCTGGGCTATGCCGGCGTGAAGACCTTGCTGATGGGCGCGAAGGCTGCCGGCACCACTGATACCGACAAGGTCATCGAAGCCGTCGAAGCGCTCAAGTACGACTATTACAAGGGCCCTGAATACTATCGCAAGTGCGACCATCAGGCCGTACAGTCGGTTCTTATCATCGAATCCAAGTCGAAACCCGAGAAGGGCGATGCCGACGTCTTCAATGTCGTCGCCACCGAGGAGCCGAGCGAAAAGAACCTGCGCACCTGCGAAGCGCTCGGTCACAAGTCCTGAACCATTTGAACTAACGGGCGCGCGTCCATTTCGGGCGCGCGCCTTCTCTGGAGATATCCATGGCCGGTTTGAGTTTCGATCTGATCGCGTTGCAATTGTTCACCGGTCTTGCGCTTGGCGCGATCTATGTTTTGTTCGCGATCGGGCTGTCGTTGATCTTCGGTATGTTGACCGTTGTGAACTTCGCGCACGGCGCCTTTTATATGGTCGGCGCGTATGTCGGGCTGTTTCTGCTTTCGCTGGGAGGAAACTTCTGGCTTTGCCTCATCGCGGTTCCCTTGATCGTCGGAACCGTTGGTCTCGTTGTGGAGCGCTTCCTGATCCGGCCGCTCTATGGTCGTGGCATTGACTATCCGCTGCTTCTAACGTTCGGCCTCAGCTATGTGATGGTCGAACTCGTTCGCATTGCCTTCGGCAAAAGCGGCTATCCGTTCGATACGCCGGAAATCCTGCAGGGCGCGGTCAATATCGGCGTCGGGTATTTCCCTCTCTATCGCCTGTTCGTCATCGGTATCGCGGCTGCGGTCCTTCTGGGTCTCTGGCTCTTCCTTGAACGCACGAGCTTCGGTCTGATTATACGTGCGGGTGCGCGTGATCCCCAGATTGTTCGCGTGCTCGGGGTCAACGTCTCGCGGGTCTGGCTGTTCGTTTTCGGCATCGGTTCCGGGATTGCGGCATTGGCCGGGCTTCTCGCAGCGCCGCTGCAAGGCGTTATCCCTGAAATGGGTGCGACGATCCTTGCCGAAGCATTTGTCGTGACCGTCGTCGGTGGCATGGGGTCGATTGGAGGCGCAGTTATCGCCGGCCTCCTGGTTGGCGTGGTCGTCAGCATGACGTCGCTGTTTGCGCCTGAGATGGCCAAGGTTTCGATTTTTGCCCTGATGGCAATAGTTCTTCTCGTCCGTCCGCAGGGCTTCTTCGGCCGCGCCGGGCTCATGAGCTGAGGCGAGTAAAAAATGAATGATTTTTCGCAGACGCTGACGCAGCAAGGCGTTGTCTCGCCGAGCTGGTTCGATCTCGCCAAGCGTCATCGGGCCGTCCTCGCCAGCATTTTCGTGCTGGTGTTCCCCCTGGTGATGCCGTTCACGGCATTGGCCGTGAACATCCTGATCTACGGGCTGTACGCGGTCGGCTTTAATCTGCTGTTCGGATATCTCGGGCTGCTGTCCTTCGGGCACGCTGCGCTTTTCGGAACCGGGTCCTATCTCTGCGGCATCGCAATCGTGCATTTCGGATTGCCATGGTATCTCGCCATCGTGGCCGGAATTATCGGTGGCGCTGTGATGGCTGCTGCGATCGGCGCGCTGGCGATTCGAACCCGCGGCATCTACTTTGCTATGGTGACGATGGCGCTGTCACAGTGCGTGTTCTACCTTTTCTACCAAGCGGTCGACTGGACCGGCGGTGAAAACGGTTTGCGCGGCATCAACGTTCGGATCATCGACATTTTCGGGCTGAAGTTCGATTTTATCAATCCGCTGACGCGTTACTATGTCGTGGCGGCGTTCGTCATCATGGCGTTGTTTGTGCTGTCGCGGATTCTCGCGTCCCCGTTCGGCGCGGTGATTGAAGCTGTCCGTGAGAACGAAGCGCGAGCTCGTGCTTCGGGATACAATGTGACATTGACGCGGCTGATTACCTTCATCCTGTCCGGCGCGTTCTGCGGATTGGCTGGTGCCCTGATGGCGTTGCACCTGTCCATCGTGCCCATCGAGATTTTGCACATCGAGACCTCCGGCATGGTCGTGATGATGTCGCTGTTGGGCGGAATGGGGACATTCTTCGGCCCGTTCATCGGCGCAGCTGTGTTCCTGATGCTGGAGAATCTGGTCTCGCTCTGGACTGTCCACTGGCAATTGTTCGTCGGCGCGGTTTTCATGATCTGCGTCCTCTTCTTCCCGGCGGGTATCTGGGGAACGATTTTGAAGTGGGTCAACAAATGACGTCGGTAGACACATCCTCGCAGGTCATTCTGCGCACCACAGGTGTGAGCAAATCGTTCGGTAAGTTCGTAGCCCTGAACAATATCTCGGCCGAGTTTTCCCGAAATGCAATCACGTCCATCATCGGGCCGAACGGCGCCGGAAAGAGCACCTATTTCAATCTCTTGTCGGGTGCTTTTCCTCCGTCCACCGGGAAGGTCGAATTTGAAGGACGCGATGTCACCAATATTGCGCAGCACGAGTTTGCGCATATGGGCATCGCAAAGTCCTTCCAGATCACCAACGTTTTCCCGCTGTTGACGACGCGTGAAAATGTTCGTGTCGGCCTGCAGGCGTTTGTGTCGCGCTATAACATCTGGCGGCCCCGCGCCAAGCTTCCGGGGCTTGTCGAAAAGGCTGATGCATTGCTGGCGCAGGTCGGGTTGTGGGACCGTCGGGAGCGGCTCGCGAAGGAGCTTGCGCACGGCGAGCAACGTGCGCTCGAAATCGGGATGGCGCTCGCCGCCAATCCTCGCTTGTTGCTGCTGGACGAGCCAACAGCAGGGATGAGTCCTGAAGAGACACGCGTGATGATGGATCTGATCGTGAAACTCGCTCAGGAGCGCACCGTCATCCTGGTCGAGCACAAGATGAAGCTGGTGATGGGTATCAGCGACCGTGTGCTTGTGCTTCATCATGGTGAACTCCTCGCGCAGGGAACGCCGACGGATGTTCGCCAGAATGAACAGGTCAAGCGGGTCTACCTTGGCCAGCGGGAGCACTGAAGCGATGTTGCGTGTCGAAAATCTCAACTCCTGGTACGGCGCGAGTCATGTGCTGCAGGACATCGGCCTTGAAGTAAACAAGGGCGAGATCGTTTGTCTGATTGGCCGCAACGGGGCCGGCAAGACCACAACCTTGAAGTCGATCATTGGCCTTCTGGACAAAACTCGCGGTTCGGTGACGTTCAAGGGCAAGGAAGTGCTGGGTCAGCCGGCGCATGTCCGCTTCGGCCTGGGACTGGCCTATGTCCCTGAAGAGCGCCGGATCGTGCAAGGGCTGACGGTGCGGGAAAACCTGCGGCTTGGCCTCGTCGCCTCACCCGACAAAAAAGACGAGATTCGGCGCATTGCCCAGATCGCGGAGATTTTCCCGCGCCTGGCGGAGCGGCTGGATCAGGAAGCCGTCACGATGTCGGGCGGCGAACAGCAGATGCTGGCGATTGCGCGTGCCATGATTGCCCGGCCGGATCTCATCATGCTCGACGAGCCTTCCGAAGGCATCATGCCGGTGCTGGTCGATGAAATGTTCGAACTTTTCCGCAAAATGAAGTCGGAGGGGACGACCATTTTGCTGGTTGAACAGAACGTCGAGCTGGCGCTCGATATTGCCGATCGTGCCTATGTACTGGATCAGGGTTCTGTCGTGCACCATGCGACGGCGGCTGCGCTGCTGGCCGACGACGAAATCAAGGAGCGTTACTGCTCGGTGTAAGCCCATGGGCTTAACCGACGCATTTGCGCATCCGATAAATTATCGTTCGATAAATAAAACAGGGAAGCACCATCATGAAAGTCGACAGAGCCGCAATCTATGAAGCCGCCAAGAAACTCTCGAACTGGGGCCGATGGGGTGCAGACGATCAGATCGGGACACTCAACAACGTCACTTCTGAAGACGTCATCAACGCGGGCAAGCTGATCAAGAAGGGGAAGGTCTTCTCGCTTGGTCTCTCGCTGAAAGAGCCTATTCAGTCTGGTTTGTTTGGCGGTCGCTGGAACCCAATCCACACCATGCTGGCAACGGGCACAGACGCCGCGGCAGGTAACCAGGACATCCCGTCACCCTATCTGCGCTATGCCGACGACGCGATCAATATGCCCTGCCAGGCATCGACACAGTGGGATGCTCTCTGTCACATCTTTCTCGATGACAAGATGTACAACGGTTATGACGCCAAGCTGGTCGATGCGCGTGGCGCAAAGAAGCTTGGTATCGAGCACACGCGCGACAAGATGGCGGGCCGCGGGGTGCTGCTTGATATGGCCCGGTTCAAAGGCGTTGAATCGCTGGACGATGGTTATGCGATCACCAATGCGGACCTTGATGCCTGCGCCAAGAAGCAGGGCGTCGAAATTCGTAAGGGCGATTTCGTGATCGTTCGCACCGGCCACCAGGAGCGCTGCCTGAAGAAAAAGGACTGGTCGGGTTATGCGGGCGGCGATGCGCCGGGCATGGCGTTCGAAACCTGTTACTGGATTCGCGAGAAGGACATCGCGGCGATCTGCACCGACACTTGGGGATGCGAAGTCCGGCCAAACGAAACCAACGAGGCCAATCAGCCCTGGCATTGGGTGGTGATTCCAGCGATCGGCATTTCGATGGGAGAGATCTTCTATCTGAAGGAGCTGGCGGAGGATTGCGCGCAGGATAAGGTGTATGAATTCTTCTTTGCAGCGCCGCCGATGCATTTGCCGGGTGCCGCCGGATCGCCGATCAATCCTCAGGCAATCAAGTAACTGCGGAGACATCTGATGGCAAAGTATCTCAAGCGCAGCCGGGACGCCGCCCAACGGGCGGAAGACGATTCAAAGGTCCGCAGCGCGGTCGAAGGCATTCTTGCAGACATCGAGAAACGCGGCGATGAGGCGGTTCGCGAACTCTCGGTGAAGTTCGATCAGTGGGACCGAAAGGATTATCGGCTGACCGATGCCGAGATCAAGGATTGCGTCGGACAGCTTTCGAAGCGGAACATCGATGACATCAAGTTCGCGCAGGAGCAGGTTCGCAATTTCGCCCAGCACCAGCGCGATGCGATGAAGGACGTCGAGGTCGAGACGCTGCCGGGTGTGGTTCTCGGTCACAAGAACATTCCGGTTAATTCCGTCGGCTGTTATGTCCCCGGCGGCAAGTACCCGCTACTGGCATCCGCCCATATGTCGGTGATTACCGCAAAGGTCGCCGGCGTTTCGCGCATCATTACCTGTGCGCCGCCGTTTCAGGGCAAGCCGGCACCGGCCATCGTCGCCGCACAGCATCTTGCAGGTGCGGACGTCATCTATTGCCTCGGCGGCATTCAGGCCGTCGGCGCGATGGCGATCGGGACGGCATCGATCGCACCGGTCGACATGCTGGTCGGTCCGGGCAATGCATTCGTGGCGGAAGCCAAGCGTCAGCTGTACGGGCGTGTCGGCATCGATTTGTTTGCAGGCCCAACCGAAACACTGGTGATCGCTGATGACACCGTGGACGGCGAGATCTGCGCTACCGATTTGCTCGGGCAGGCCGAGCACGGACCGAATTCACCTGCGATCCTTCTCACCAACTCGGAGAAGCTGGCGCGCGACACGATGGCTGAAATCGAACGCCTCCTGAAGATCCTGCCGACCGGCGCGGTCGCGGCCAAGGCATGGGAGGACTACGGCGAAGTGATCGTCTGCGACTCTGAAGAGGAAATGGTCAAGGAAGCTGACCGCATCGCCTCCGAGCATGTGCAGGTGATGACCCGTGATCCGGATTACTTCCTGAAGAACATGACCAACTACGGCGCCTTATTTCTCGGACCACGCACCAATGTTGCCTATGGTGACAAAGTGATCGGCACCAACCACACGCTGCCGACTAACAAAGCGGCGCGCTACACCGGCGGCCTGTGGGTCGGGAAGTTCCTCAAGACCGTGACTTACCAGCGCGTGTTGACCGACGAGGCCTCTGCCATGATCGGCGAATATTGCTCGCGCCTCTGCATGCTTGAAGGCTTCGCGGGCCACGCCGAACAGGCCAATGTGCGGGTTCGCCGTTATGGCGGGCGCAATGTGCCTTATGCGAGCGCCGCCGAATGAGCGGCCAACCGCTGCCGACAACGCCGACGTTCCGGCTGGATGGCCGCCGCGCCCTGGTTACCGGGGCAGGCCGGGGCATTGGTCTCGCCTCAGCCGCGGCGCTGGCGGAAGCAGGTGCACATGTCACGCTCTGCGCGCGAACCGCGAGCGAGATCGACGAAGCGGCGGCGGCACTACGCAAGAAGGGCTTTTCGGCAGATACCCTCGCCCTCGATGTGACGGACGTGGCAGCCTTCCGTGCGGCGATTGACGCGCGGGAGCCGTTTCATGCGTTTGTCAACAATGCGGGAACCAACCGGCCCAATCCCTTCGCTGACGTGCCGGTTGAAGATTTCGACGCTGTGATGAACCTGAATGTGCGCGCGGCTTACTTTGCTGCGCAATCCGTGGCCAGGCGGATGGTCGCGGCCGGCATTCGTGGTTCGATTATCAATATGTCGTCGCAGATGGGGCATGTCGGGGGCGCCAACCGCTCGCTCTACTGCGCGTCGAAGTGGGCGATGGAAGGTTTCTCCAAGGCGATGGCGATCGACCTTGCCCCGCAGGGCATTCGCGTGAACACATTATGTCCGACCTTCATCGAGACGCCGATGACAAGGCCCTTCTTTGAGAACGCTGCATTCAAGGAGAGCGTGGTCGCTAAAATCAAGCTGGGACGCCTTGGTACTGTCGAGGATCTGATGGGCGCAATCGTTTTCCTCGCCGGAGATGCGTCCGCTTTGATGACAGGGTCCTCGCTCATGATCGACGGCGGATGGACGGCCGACTAGTGTCAGGTCTGTGCGTCGACAAACGCCATCATGGCATTTGCAGAGGCGTCGCGTCGTAGATTTGAATCGTTGAGGGGACGGAGAGCATAGTCCGTAGCGATTTCACAAAGTCGCGCGATGCCGGCACCTGAAAATGGGCCATCAGCGCCTGCCTGTCAGCCCACTGTTCGACGAATACGAGGCGAAGCCGATTCTCGCAGTCGATATGAACTGCATGGGAAATGAACCCGGGCTCAGTTCGCGATCGGTGGACATGCTCGAGGCTGATCCTGAGAACTTCATCAAATGTTTCTGGTTTGGCGCACGCACCGCCAGTTACCACGATCATGTGTCTCTCCCATAAATGTTTCCACCAAGGAGGCTTTGCCAACTGATGGCGTGACGCGGGCAGACTATCCCATCGGGGCGCACATGAAAGAGCGGCGCGGTGTTGTTTCACCTCGCCGTCAAATCCGTCAAAGGCATGTCTATCTTAAGGTCTAGCCCTTCGCGACTTCGTGGTTGGCCATTGTCTCAAGCGCTTTCACCATCGCCGAGTGATCCCAGGCCTTGCCACCCTGGGCCGCGCAGGAATTGAAGAGTTGCTGAGCCATCGACGTGTTCGGCAACGACAGGCCGAGTGCTCGCGCGCCATCCAGCGCGAGGTTGAGGTCCTTCTGGTGCAACTCGATGCGGAAGCCCGGATTGAACGTGCGCTTGATCATGCGCTCCCCGTGCAATTCGAGGATGCGTGAGGTTGCGAGTCCCCCCATCAGCGCTTGCCGGACCAATGTCGGGTCGGCACCCGCCTTTGAGGCGAACAGCAGGCCTTCGGCGACGGCTTCGATGGTCAGCGCGACGATGATCTGGTTGGCAACCTTGGTGGTCTGGCCGTCACCGTTGCCGCCGATCAGGGTGACGTTCTTGCCCATTTTGTCGAACAGCGGCTTGACGGTGTCGAACGCACCTTGCGGCCCGCCCACCATGATGGTCAGCGATGCGGCTTTTGCTCCGACCTCGCCGCCGGAAACCGGTGCGTCCAGATAGTCGGCGCCCGTCGCATTGACCTTTTTGGCAAATTCCTTCGTGGCGATCGGTGAGATCGAACTCATGTCGACGACGATCTTGCCTTTCGAAAGTCCTTCCGCGACGCCACCAGCGTTAAACAGCACGGACTCAACATCCGGCGTGTCGGGCACCATGATGATGACGACGCTGGCTTTCTCCGCGATTTCCTTGCCGGATTTGCAGGCAACGGCGCCAGCAGCAACCATTTCTCTGGATGCGGCGGATTTTTCCAGCACAAACAAGCGATGTCCGGCGGCCTGAAGGTGGCCGGCCATCGGCCGTCCCATGATGCCGAGGCCGATGAAACCGATATCGGTCATTCTGATCTCCCTGATTCTTCTTGATTACGCATCGACCGTATGCGGTTCGTACCACCCAAGACCCTCAAGGGTGGTGGTCTTCGGCTTATATTCGCAGCCGATCCACCCACGATATCCGATCTCATCGAGATAGCGAACGAGGAAGGGATAGTTGATTTCGCCGGTACCCGGCTCGTTGCGGCCGGGATTGTCGGCCAACTGGATGTGCGCGATGCGGTCCAGATGCCTTTTCATGGTTGGAGCGAGATCCCCCTCCATGATTTGCATGTGATAGATGTCATATTGAACAAAGAGGTTATCGGAGCCGACTTCAGAGATAATCTGAATCGCCTGTTCCGTTTTGTTCAGGAAAAATCCTGGAATATCGCGGGTGTTGATCGGTTCGATCAGTAGCTTGATTTGCTGCTTCGCAAGCGCTTTGGCTGCATAACGCAGATTCTCAACGAACACGGCTTGAAGCTGAGCTGCATCGATGCCCGTCGGCGCTATGCCAGCGAGGCAATTCACCTGCCGACAGCCCAGCGCCTTGGCGTATTCGATGGCGCGGTCGATGCCATCGCGGAATTCCGCGACACGATCGGGTAGAATTGCGATCCCGCGCTCACCGGCGGTCCAGTTGCCTGCAGGCAAGTTGTGCAGGACCTGGGTAAGTCCGTGCTGTTGCAACTGTTCGCCCAGCACGGCTTTCTCGAAATCGTAGGGAAACAGATATTCGACGCCAGTGAATCCGGCTGCCTTTGCTGCCGCGAAGCGGTCGAGGAACGGCAACTCGTTGAAGAGCATCGTGAGATTGGCTGCAAACTTTGGCACGAAGAAAGTCCTTTCTTGCTTGTCCTACGCTTGCTACCGTTAGACAGGCAGCAATCTGTCGCGGGAGGCGTTCTCCGGACTTGCTGGTATGTCGTCGAGCGGCAGATCCAGCAGTTCCTCGAACTCGACGATATTGTCGATCTCGGTGCCCATCGCGATATTGGTGACCCGCTCGAGAATGAATTCGACCACCACGGGCACGCGATATTCGGCCATCATCTCGCGTGCCGTCGCGAACGCAGCCTGTGCGTCTTCCGGATGGGTGACGCGGATCGCCTTGCAGCCGAGACCTTCGGCAACAGCAACATGATCGACGCCGTAGACGCCAAGCTCGGGTGCGTTGATGTTCTCGAAAGACAATTGCACATGGTAGTCCATCTCGAAGCCTCGCTGTGCCTGCCGGATCAGACCCAGATAGGAGTTGTTCACGACGACATGGATGTAAGGCAGCTTGAACTGTGCGCCGACAGCGAGCTCCTCGATCAGGAACTGGAAGTCGTAGTCGCCGGAAAGTGCCACGATCTCGCGCGTCGAATCGGCGGCACGGGCGCCCAGCGCAGCGGGCAGGGTCCAGCCGAGAGGACCGGCCTGACCGGCATTGATCCAATTGCGGGGCTTGTAGACGCCGAGAAATTGCGCGCCGGCAATCTGCGACAGCCCGATCACGCTGACATAGCAGGTGTCGCGGCCGAACGCCTTGCTCATTTCCTCGTAAACGCGCTGCGGCTTGATCGGGACGTTGTCGAAATGGCTCTTGCGTAGCATGGTGCGTTTGCGGTCCTGGACTGCCGCAGGCCACGCCTGACGTTCCTTGAGCTTGCCGGCCTTGCGCCATTCCTTCGCGACTGTGACGAACAATTCGAGCGCGGCCTTGGCATCGGAGACGATGCCGAAATCCGGATTAAACACGCGGCCAATCTGGGTCGGCTCGATATCGACATGCACAAAGGTACGGCCTTTGGTATAGGTCTCGACCGATCCGGTGTGGCGATTGGCCCAGCGGTTACCGATGCCGAGCACGAAATCCGACTCCAGCATGGTCGCATTGCCGTAGCGGTGGCTGGTCTGAAGCCCGACCATTCCGGCCATCAGCACATGATCGTCCGGGATTGCGCCCCAGCCCATCAGCGTCGGCACTACCGGAACATTGACGATCTCGGCGAACGCCACGAGAAGGTCGGACGCATCGGCATTGATGACACCGCCGCCGGCGACAATGAGAGGGCGCTCGGCAGCGTTGAGCATTTCAAGCGCTTTCTCGACCTGTCTGCGGGTCGCTGCCGGCTTGTAGACGGCGAGGGGTTCGTAGGTCTCATCGTCAAACTCGATTTCGGCCAATTGCACATCAAGCGGTAGATCGATCAGTACCGGACCGGGGCGGCCGGAACGCATAATGTGGAATGCCTGGCTGAAGACGCGTGGCACCAGTGCTGGTTCGCGCACCGTGACGGCCCATTTGGTGACGGGCTTCGCGATCGACTCGATGTCAACCGCCTGGAAGTCTTCTTTGTAGATGCGAGCACGAGGTGCTTGCCCGGTGATGCACAGGATCGGGATTGAATCTGCGATCGCTGAGTAGAGCCCCGTGATCATGTCGGTTCCGGCAGGCCCGGAGGTTCCGATGCAGACACCAATATTGCCGGCCCTGGCGCGTGTGTAACCTTCGGCCATGTGAGATGCGCCTTCGACGTGGCGCGCCAGGATGTGATTGATCGATCCGCGCTTCTTGAGCGCGGAATACAGTGGATTGATCGCGGCGCCCGGAACGCCGAACGCATGGACGATGCCTTCCTTCTCAAGGATACGCACCGCTGCATCGATTGCCCGCATCTTCGCCATGTCACACCTCGAATGTTTAAGTTCGATGTGATCATCGCGATGATGGCGGATCGTCTCAATGGCCTTGAAATTTTTTCCCGCGATGCGAGGCCGGTGCGAAAATCTTTCGCGGGATCAGACGACTAGAAAGAAGTAAAAGTGAAATCGGCTGTGTGAATCGATCATCGCAACGATAAGGCTTCATGCGCCGCGCCCGGCATCACGCCGCCGAGCGCAATCGTGAGTTCAGCTGCGACATCGCGCACGATGTGGCCGATAACCGGCAAGCGTTCGTCGGTGACGCGAGACGTCATTCCGGACACTGAAATCGTGGCGAGCGGCTCACTGCAATCGTTGTAGACCACTGCGGCAACGCATCGAAGCCCGATGCGGGCCTCTTCGTCATCCACCGCATAGCCTTGCTGCCGGACGATTTGTAATGCCTTGAACAGTTCGCCGGGCCGCACGATCGATTTCTCCGTCAAGCGCGGCATACCTTGACGGTGAATGATTGCATTCACGTCCTCGTCGGAATACGTCGCCAGCACCGCCTTGCCGACGCCGGAGGCCACCATGGCGACCCGGCCTCCCACCTTGGTGAGCGAGCGCATGATCTCGCGGCTTTCGACGCGCGTCAGGACGATAATGGTTTCATCGTCGACCACGGCAAGATTGGCGGTTTCCCTCGTCTGGTCGCGAAGCTTGCGCAGATACGGCATGGCATGGGCAACGAAATTCCGCCGCCGCGCGAAGGTCGAGCCGACGGAAAAGCTGCGCACGCCGATGTGCCATTTCGATTCGCCGCGATCGAACTGCACAAACCGGCGCTTTTCAAGCGTCGTCAACAAGCGGTGTACGGTCGAGGTGGAGAGGCCGGTGCGCACTGCCAGATCGGTGAGCCGATAGCCTTCATCGTCTTCGGCGAGAGTTTCGATCAATGTCAGGGCGCGGTTGACGGACTGAACGCCGCCGTCCTTGCCTTCAGCTTCCGCCTCAACACCGCTTCGCGGCTCGATGGGCTTTCGCCGGATCACGCTTTTCTTCATCGCTACCTACGGTCGTGGATAGAAGTGAAGGTCGTGTGAAAATAGAAAGGGTGCCGCCTTTTTGAGGCGGCACCCCGATCTGGATTACAGCAGGCCCGCGCCGCGTGCCCACTTGTACTTCGCACCGAGGACCTCGACAGGAAGTTCGGTGGAGTAAGCATAGGCCGGGATGCCGTTCTGGTAGAGATACTCTGCGGCTTCCTCGACCTCGACGTCGCCAGCAAGAGACGCGACCATCGGCTTGCTGATGCCCTTAGCTTCCATTTCCTTCTTCACTTCGACCATGTTCCTGGCGAAGACCATCGGCGGCGTGACGATGGTGTGCCAGTAGCCGAGGATCAGCGAGTGGATACGTTCATCGTTCAAACCAAGCTTCACCGTGTTGACGTAGGTGATCGGCGGTTCGCCGCCGGTGATGTCCACCGGATTGCCGGCCGCGCCGAACGGCGGGATGAACTTGCGGAAGGCCGCGTCGAGATCCGGCGGCATCGCCATCAGCGACATGCCGTTATCGACCACCGCGTCAGACAGCAGCACGCCTGAACCGCCAGCACCGGTGATGATGAGGACATTCTCGCCCTTCGGCGTCGGCAACACGGGGATGCCGCGAGCGAACTCAAGAAGCTGCCGCAGCGACCGGGCGCGAATGACGCCCGACTGCTTCAGCACGTCCTCATAGATCTTGTCGTTGCCCGCGAGAGCGCCGGTATGCGAGGACGCGGCCTTGGCGCCGGCCGAAGTACGACCGGCCTTGAGCACAACGACCGGCTTCTTCTTGGAGACGCGTTTGGCGGCTTCCGCGAAGGCGCGGCCGTCCTTCAGATCCTCGCAATGCTGCGCGATGATGGTCGTGTTTGGATCCTGCTCAAAGAAGGCGAGCAGATCGTCTTCGTCGATGTCCGACTTGTTGCCGAGGCCGACGATGGCCGACACGCCCATCTTGGCGGAACGTGAGAAGCCGATGATGGCCATGCCGATGCCGCCGGACTGTGACGACAGTGCAGCCGAACCTTTGACGTCATAAGCGGTACAGAAGGTCGCGCAGAGATTGGCGGGTGTATAGTAGAAGCCATAGATGTTCGGCCCCATCAGGCGGACGTCATACTTCTTGCCGATCTCGACGATTTCTTCCTGCAGCGCAGGTTCGTTCGCTTCGGCAAAGCCCGACGGGATCAAGACAGCGCCAGGAATTTTCTTCTCGCCGCACTCGATGAGGGCGCCTGCCACGAACTTGGCCGGAATAGCGAACACCGCGGTGTCGATCACGCCGGGAACATCCTTGACGCTCTTATAGGCCTTGCGGCCCATGATCTCGTCGGCTTTCGGATGGATTGGATAAATATCACCCTTGTAGCCGCCGTTGATGAGATTTTTCATCACCGAGTTGCCGATCTTGCCATCCTCAGCCGATGCGCCGATCACGGCGACGGCCTTGGGCATCATGATGCGGTTCATCGCAGTGACGATTTCTTCGTTGGAACGCGGAGCCGGGCGCGGCTTGTAGTCGAAATCAACGACGATGCGAACGTCGGCCGCGATTGCATCCTTCTTGGTCGCGAACACCGGATTAAGGTCGAGTTCGATGATTTCCGGAAAATCGCTGACGAGCTGCGAAACATTGACGATGATCTCGGCGAGCGCCTCACGATTTACCGGGTCGCCGCCGCGCACACCTTGCAGCATTTCGTGGGCCTGGATGCCGTCGAGCATGGACAGAGCGTCGGCATTGGTTGCGGGCGCAAGGCGGAACGTGACGTCCTTCAGCACCTCGACCAACACGCCGCCAAGGCCGAACGCCACGAGCTTGCCGAACGAGCCGTCGGTAATCGAGCCGACGATGACTTCGGTGCCGCCCAGCAGCATTTGCTGAACCTGGATGCCTTCGATTTTGGCGTCAGCCTTGTACTTCTTCGCGTTCGCGAGAATGGTTTCATAGGCTTTTTCGGCGTCCGCAGCGGTCTTCACACCGACGATCACGCCGCCAGCCTCGGTCTTGTGGAGGATGTCGGGGGAGACAATCTTCATCACCACGGGAAAGCCCATGCCGGTTGCGATCTTGGCGGCATCCGCCGCGGACTTGGCGACGCCCTCCTTCGGAACAGGGATTCCGTAAGCGTCGCAGACCAGTTTGCCTTCCGGTGCGGTCAGGCTGGTGCGTTTATCTGCTTTGACGGCGTCGAGTATTTTCCGGACTTCGGCCTTTGCCTGCTGTCCGACGTCGATCTTTCGCGCTGCGTCCTGCGAATGAGCCATTAATTCCTCCTGTCACGTCCATTTTTTTGGAAACCGGATCGCGCGCGGGTTGTCGGACGGCGTTTCCCGAGCGCTTGAGCGCCACGAATTGGCATTTGACTGCACATTTTTCAAAATGCGCAGAGAAAAGACTAATTGGCATTTGGCATGCCAAGAACCATGTTTGTCAAGCCTGTTCGCTGGGCTTTCGCGATAAGGGGCCGCTGCTTGACACTTTGGCATCTGGTATGCCAAGAACACAAGGAAATGTCCCCGTGGTATACAGCCCTCAACCAGAGAGGGAGATGATTCATGGTTACTCAGAAAATTTCAAAGGTGCCGTTGACCGAGAAAGATATCGCGATCGTTCGTATCGCGCCTGAAGCCAGTTTTAAAAACAAGGCCTACGACGCGCTCAAGGAAGCCATCCTCAAGATGGACATTTATGCCAGTCCTGAGCCGGTCATGCTCGACGAGCGCGCGCTATCGGAACATCTCGGTGTCAGCCGTACGCCAATCCGCGAAGCAATCGCGATGCTGGAACAGGATGGTTTCGTCAAAACGGTTCCGCGCCGCGGCATCGTTGTTGTGCGTAAGACCAAGGCCGAAATTGTCGACATGATCCGGGCATGGGCCGCGCTTGAGAGCATGGCTGCGCGGCTCATCACCACGACCGCGCGCAAGAAGGACATCTCTGCGCTGCGTAACTTCTTCAAGGACTTCAACAAGGATCGTCTGCCGCAGGATCACATCGCCGAATACTCGAAGGCGAACATCGCGTTCCATCAGGCGCTGATCTCGCTGAGCGAATCTCCTGTTCTGGTCGATATGACCAATGACATCCTGCTGCATGTGCGTGGGTACCGCCAATTGACGATTGGCCGGACGGACCGCACCGCAGTGTCCCTGCCTGAACATCTTGCGATCATCGAGGCGCTCGAAGAACGCGATACTGAATTGGCGGAGAAGCGCGCACGGGACCACACGCTTGGGCTTGCGACTTATGTCGAAACCCACGGACAAGAAATATTCACGTAGACCAACGATCAAGAAAAGACCAGGGAGCCCACCGATGCTTACGACGGCGAAAACGACGGCTGTAGACGACACAGAGCAGGACCTGACGGATGGCTTTCATCTGATCATCGATGCGCTGAAACTTAACGGCCTGAATACTATCTACGGCGTCCCGGGTATTCCGATTACGGATTTCGGCCGCATGGCGCAGGCGGAAGGCATTCGCGTTCTTTCGTTTCGTCATGAACAAAATGCCGGCTATGCCGCTTCGATTGCAGGCTTTCTGACCAAGAAACCCGGTGTTTGCCTCACTGTTTCAGCGCCCGGCTTTCTCAATGGCCTGACTGCGCTCGCTCACGCCACGACCAATTGCTTCCCCATGATTCTAATCTCTGGTTCGTCGGAACGCGAGATTGTCGATTTGCAGCAGGGCGATTACGAGGAAATGGACCAGCTCGCGATCGCGAAGCCGCTTTGTAAGGCGGCGTTCCGCGTGCTGCATGCGCAGGACATTGGTATCGGTGTTGCGCGTGCGATTCGCGCTGCGGTCTCCGGTCGCCCCGGGGGTGTCTATCTCGATCTTCCTGCCAAGCTCTTCGGGCAGGTGATGAATGCGGAAGCCGGCAAGAAGTCGCTGGTGAAGGTCATCGATGCGGCCCCGGCGCAGATTCCCGCCCCCGATTCCGTCAAGCGTGCGCTCGACGTGCTGAAATCGGCGAAGAAGCCGCTCATTATCCTCGGCAAGGGTGCGTCCTACGCGCAGGCCGATGACGCCATCCGCGCTCTGATCGAGAAGAGCGGCATTCCGTTCCTGCCGATGAGCATGGCCAAGGGCCTGCTGCCGGACACACATCCGCAGTGTGCAGGCGCTGCGCGATCGACGGTGCTTAAGGATTCCGATGTTGTCATGCTGATCGGCGCGCGGCTGAACTGGTTGCTGTCGCACGGCAAGGGCAAGGCTTGGGGAGACGCTCCGAAGAAATTCATCCAGATCGACATCGAGCCTAAGGAAATGGACTCGAACGTCGAGATTGTGGCGCCTGTGGTCGGTGACATCGGGTCGTGCGTCACCGCTCTTCTGCAAGGTATGGGCAGCAACTGGACTGCTCCGCCGGCTGACTGGACCAAATCCGTTCAGACCAAGCGCGACGACAATGTCGCCAAAATGGCACCGCGCCTGATGAACAACAACTCGCCGATGGATTATCACGGCGCGCTCGGTGTTCTGCGCACCATCATTAAGGAGCGTCCGGATGCGATCCTTGTCAACGAAGGCGCCAACACGCTCGATCTCGCGCGCGGCATCATCGACATGTATCAGCCGCGCAAGCGTATCGACGTCGGAACCTGGGGCATCATGGGTATCGGCATGGGTTATTCGATCGCTGCGGCCATCGAGACCGGCAAGCCGGTGCTCGCGATCGAAGGCGACAGCGCATTTGGCTTCTCGGGCATGGAAGTGGAAACAATCTGCCGCTACAAGCTGCCGGTCTGCGTTGTGATCTTCAATAATGACGGCATTTATCGCGGGACCGACGTCAACCCGTCGGGCGGATCGGACGTGGCGCCGACCGTTTTTGTGAAGGGCGCTCGTTACGACAAAATGATGGAAGCTTTCGGCGGCGTTGGCGTTAACGCGACGACCCCCGATGAATTGAAGCGCGCGGTCAATGCGGCGATGGATTCAGGTAATCCTACGCTTATTAATGCGGTGATCGACCCGGCTGCCGGTAGCGAAAGTGGCCGCATCGGCAATCTCAACCCGCAAAGCGTTCTCAAGAAGAAATAAGCCCCACCGTTGGGAGCAGGTTGCGCCCAATCAGTTTCAGTCCTCGAACTCGGCGTCAGAAGGCGTCGGTTGACATGGAGTAAAAGATAATGACACAGGCGCTGAAGGGCGTTCGCATTCTTGATTTCACCCACGTTCAGTCGGGACCGACATGCACGCAGTTGCTGGCATGGTTCGGCGCCGATGTGATCAAGGTGGAGCGTCCGGGCGTCGGTGACATCACCCGAGGTCAGCTTATGGATGTCCCGAATGCGGACAGCCTTTATTTTACGATGCTCAACCACAACAAGCGCTCGATCACGCTCGACACCAAGAACCCGAAGGGCAAGGAAGTCCTCACCGAGCTGATGAAGAAGTGCGACGTGCTGGTCGAGAATTTCGGCCCCGGCGTGCTGGATCGTATGGGCTTCTCTTGGGAAGCCATCCAGAAGATCAATCCGAAGCTTATTGTCGCGTCGATCAAGGGTTTCGGCCCCGGGCCGTATGAAGACTGCAAGGTCTATGAAAACGTCGCTCAGTGCACCGGCGGCGCTGCATCCACCACCGGTTTCCGTGATGGTCTTCCTCTGGTAACCGGCGCACAGATCGGCGACAGCGGCACCGGTTTGCATCTGGCGCTCGGCATCGTCACGGCGCTTTATCAGCGCACGGTCACTGGCAAGGGTCAGAAGGTCACTGCGGCGATGCAGGACGGCGTGCTCAATCTCGCCCGCGTCAAGATGCGGGACCAGCAGCGCCTCGCTCACGGTCCGCTCAAGGAATACAGCCAGTTCGGCGAAGGCATTCCGTTCGGTGACGCTGTGCCGCGCGCCGGCAACGATTCCGGTGGTGGCCAGCCGGGTCGCATCGTGAAGTGCAAGGGCTGGGAGACCGACCCGAACGCCTACCTTTATTTCATTACCCAGGCGCCAGTTTGGGAGAAGATCTGCGACGTGATCGGCGAGCCGACCTGGAAGACGAACCCCGATTACGCCAAGCCGCCAGCACGCCTGTCCCGCCTGAATGAGATCTTCGCGCGCATTGAACAGTGGACCATGACGAAGACCAAGTTCGAGGCGATGGAAATTCTCAACAAGGATGACATCCCGTGCGGTCCGATCCTGTCGATGAAAGAAATATCCGAAGACAAGTCTCTCTACGCCACCGGCACGCTTGTTGAGGTCGATCATCCGACACGCGGCAAGTACATTTCTGTCGGTAACCCCATCAAGCTGTCGGATAGCCCGACTGTGGTGACGCGTTCGCCGTTGCTGGGTGAGCACACTGACGAAATTCTGAAGCAGGTGCTGGGTTTCAACGACAACCAGGTTGCCGAAACACATAATTCTGGTGCGCTCTCTCCGCCCCGCAAGGTCGAAGCCGCGGAATAACGCTGAACGATTGCATCATCTTGTTGTCGAGGCCGGCGGTTCTCCGCCGGCCTTTTTCTTGCGTGAGAGTCGTCGCGCCTGTGACAACGAGCGTCACCAACTGCGACATTTTGTCGCTGCGGAGGTGGATATTGCGATGCGGTACGCGGCGATGCACTGCAAGGCGTCGGGTGGATTCTGGCATCTGGTATACCTCAAGCACAGATCGGAATGTGCGGTTGGATACTCGCGATGAAGGAGTTCATTTTCCGACGACGTTTTCGCCTGACAGGGAGGGTCCTTCGGAGGCGCGTTCCATCCGTCGGATTTTGTCGTCAACGATGTGCTTTCGTTGACATTTTTCTGCTGGCGCGCGCTCGCATCTCAGGCAGAGTCGATGGCCAGCCGTAGTCCAGTCTTTGAAACGCAGGGCGTCGTCTGCGCATGGCTGGTTAGCGGAAAAACATCAACCGCTTGCCGGAGAGGCCCCGACTGCTGGCGTGGTAATCGTGTTCCACGCTCAAACAATGTCGCGCTGCCCAAAGACCTGCCGTCAGATTTCGCTTGTGCTCTGGTATATCGCATACAAGGATGTGCATCAGGCAGTGCTTGTCGAAATAAAACAGAACAACGCGCCTTGGGAGGGGAAACTGGCCAATATCGTTTTCACGATTGCAGCCGTTGCTGAGCACAGGGCCGACGGATGTCGGTCTAGCTATCAGCGCGAACTTCCTCACAATGATTGTGATGACTGCTGCGGACCGCGTGCTCCGCAAGCGGGCATTTTACGTCACGTGTATCGCAACTTCGTTTGGTGAGGCGCATGCACGCGACGTAATGACGACACGAGAAACCGGAACTGCGCAGTGCGGATTTCGGGACCAAGCCGCCGTTGAGCGGCATGAAACAATGTTTGGGGAGAAGTGCGATGATGCGATTGTCGATCCATACAATGCTCGGAATATCGGTGGCGGCAGTATTGGCTTCCGGGCCTGCTGCAGCGGCCTGGGAGCCGACCCGTCCCGTCGAAATCATTGTGCCTGCGGGTACCGGCGGCGGTGCCGACCAGATGGCGCGGACCATCCAGGGCATCGTGACCAAGCACCATCTGATGAAACAGCCGCTGGTGGTTGTGAACAAGGCGGGCGGCGCAGGTGGCGAAGGCTTCCTTGACGTCAAGGGCTCGGCGGGCAACCCGCACAAGCTGGTGATCACACTGTCCAATCTTTTCACCACGCCGCTGGGGACGGGCATTCCGTTCAGCCACAAGGATCTGACACCGGTCGCGATGATGGCCCTGGACGAATTCGTCCTCTGGGTCAATGCGGACAGTCCCTACAAGACAGTGAAGGACTACATTGCGGCTGTGAAGGCAAAGCCCGGCGAGTTCAAGATGGGCGGCACTGGATCGAAGCAGGAAGATCAGATCATCACGGTCGCGATCGAAAAGGCTTCCGGCGCCAAGTTCACCTATATTCCGTACCGTGGCGGCGGTGAAGTGGCGGTCCAACTCGTCGGCAAACACATCGATTCCTCGGTGAACAATCCGATCGAGGCTGTGGCTCAGTGGCGCGGCGGTGCTGTACGTCCGCTCTGCGTGTTCGACTCGAAGGCCCTGCCGTACAAAGACGTCATGGCGGATGGCAAATCGTGGAGCGATATTCCGACGTGCAAGTCGCAAGGGCTCGACGTCGAGTATTTGATGCTGCGCGGATTCTTCACATCGCCCAAGGCGACCAAGGAACAGGTCGAATACTACGTCAACATGCTCAAGAAGGTTCGTGAAACTCCGGAATGGCAGACCTTGATGAAGGATGGCGCCTTCAATCAGACTCTCATGGTCGGTCCCGAATACAGCGCCTGGGTTGAGAACGAAGAGAAGCGGCACCAGGCGCTTATGAAGGATGCCGGGTTCCTCGCGGCGAAATAACATCAGCAGTCAATACTGCCGGCGGATTATCTCCGCCGGCAGGGCTTCAGCGCGGGAAAAAAACATGAGCGAGCATTCTTCCGGAGTTGATCAGCGTGGTCCGTCGTATCGATGGACGGAATTGGGGGTGGCGGCATTCTGCATCCTGTTCGGCGCGATCACGATCGTTGGCAGCGTGAAGGCTGGGTCGGGCTGGGGTCCTGAAGGTCCTAAAGCCGGATTCTTTCCCTTCTACATCGGCGTCATTATTGTGCTGGCGAGCGTCGTGAACGGAGTCCAGGTCTTGATGGAGTCCGATGACGGTCAGCTTTTCGCCGAGTGGGGCCAGCTTCGTCAGGTGATGTGCGTCGTGATACCGACCACGATTTACACTCTGAGCATTCCGTATCTCGGTATCTACCTCTCGTCGGTTATCCTTATCGCCCTGTTCATGAAATGGCTCGGCAAATACCCGTGGACCACGACGGCTGCCGTGGCGCTGGGCACACCTTTCGCAATCTACATGTTCTTCGAAAAATGGTTCCTCATTCCGCTGCCAAAAGGACCGTTGGAAGACTTGCTCGGTCTCTGAGAATTCAAAGCTGCGGTTGAGGACATCGATATGGAAGAAATCGTAAATCTGTTTCACGGCTTCGCGACAGTTCTGCAGCCGTTTAACATCATGGTCATGATCATCGGGATATTGCTCGGTGTCATTATCGGCGTGCTGCCCGGTCTTGGCGGTGCGAACGGGGTGGCAATCCTGCTGCCGCTCACGTTCAGCATGACGCCGACGTCGGCCATCATCATGCTGTCATGCATCTACTGGGGCGCGCTGTTCGGTGGCGCCATCACATCGGTGCTGTTCAACATCCCCGGAGAACCGTGGTCCGTTGCCACGACATTCGACGGCCATCCCATGGCGCAGAAGGGCAAGGCCGGCGAGGCGCTCACCGCCGCGTTCACCTCGTCCTTTGTGGGCGCATTGTTCGCCGTCATCATGATTACGCTGGTCGCGCCGCTGGTCGCGAAGTTTGCGCTTCAGTTCGGGCCTGCGGAAAAATTCGCGGTGTTCTTCATAGCGTTCTGTAGCTTCATCGGCATGGGAAAGGAGCCGCCTTTCAAAACAATTGTCGCGATGATGATTGGTTTTGCGCTGGCGTCCGTCGGCCTCGACAGCGTCACGGGACAGTTGCGCTTGACGTTCGGCATGACGGAATTGCTCAGCGGGTTCGACTTCCTGATCGCGGTGATCGGATTGTTCGGCATCGGCGAGATTCTTCTCACCATGGAAGAGGGACTGAATTTCCGCGGCAAGCCTGCCAAGATCAACGCGAGGGTGGTGTGGGAGACGTGGAAAGAGCTTCCGCGCCTTTGGGCAACGTCGTTGCGCTCCTGCCTCATCGGCGTCTGGATGGGAATTTCGCCTGCCGGCGCGACGCCCGCATCCTTCATGAGCTATGGCATCGCCAAGCGCATGTCGAAGAACGGCAAGAACTTCGGCAAGGGTGAAATCGAAGGCGTGGTCGCGCCCGAGACCGCAGCGCATGCGGCCGGTACCGCCGCATTGTTGCCGATGCTGTCGCTCGGCGTTCCGGGTTCGCCGACGGCTGCTGTGCTGCTCGGCGGCCTGCTGATCTGGGGATTGCAGCCCGGACCGTTGCTGTTCGTCGAACAGAAGGAGTTCGTCTGGGGTCTGATCGCCAGCATGTATCTCGGCAATCTGGTTGGCCTGATTGTCGTGCTGACCTGCGTTCCGTTGTTCGCGGCGATCCTGCGCATTCCGTTCAGCATCATCGCGCCGGTGATCCTCGTGCTGTGCGCGATCGGTGCCTATACCGTGCACAACAACACCTTCGACGTTGTGATGATGATGGTGTTCGGCGTGGTCGGCTACGTCATGAAAAAGTGCAACTATCCGATGGCGCCGCTCGTGCTTGCGATCGTGCTCGGTGACAAGGCGGAAGAGGCGTTCCGGCAATCGCTGCTGGGATCGCAGGGAAGCCTCGGCGTGTTCTTCTCCAACGGTCTGGTCGGAACGATCATGACGCTTGGATTGATTGCGCTGTTCTGGCCTTTGATCTCGAATGGCTGGGCACGGTTGCAGTCACGCGCGCCTAAGGCGGCTGTGTAAGAAAAAGGAGGTCGCGCGCGAGGCATAATTTTGCTCGGTAGCGTGCGTCCAATTGAAAGGCTTCGGCGATTGTCGGAGCCTTTTTCTTTGTCCTGCGCATGCCGATGCTGCATAGCTAAAAATCGTGGAACCTCAGAATACCTCTTGCGTACTGGTATATGATATACCAGTCTTCGCGCCGGTAGCGCCTGTCGGATTTCAAACAGAACAGGGCGCCTTCGGAGGAGCGATGACGGATACAGTTCATACGGCAGCCCCGGCGGCTGCACGCGTCAGTGATACCCATCGCTGGCTTCAGTTGGCGATCGGCGTTGGCGCCATGGTGATGATCGCGAATTATCAGTACGGCTGGACGTTCTTCGTCCCCGACATTCAGAAAAAATTCGGATGGGATCGCGCATCGATCCAGTGGGCCTTCACGTTGTTCGTCTTGTTCGAAACGTGGCTGGTTCCGGTCGAAGGCTGGTTTGTCGACAAGTACGGTCCACGCATTGTCGTCCTCATCGGCGGCATTCTTTGCGCGGTCGGCTGGGCAATCAATGCGCAGGCCACATCGCTCAACGGGTTTTATCTCGGCATGATCATCGCGGGTATCGGCGCCGGCGGCGTCTATGGCACCTGCGTCGGCAATGCGCTCAAGTGGTTTCCCGACAAGCGCGGTCTTGCTGCGGGTATCACCGCGGCGGGCTTCGGCGCAGGCTCCGCGCTCACGGTCGCGCCGATCCAGGCGATGATCCAGGGCTCCGGCTTCCAGACGACGTTTCTTTACTTCGGCCTGGGCCAGGGCATCATCATCGTGATCCTGTCGTTTCTGATGTTCGCTCCGAAGGCCGGGCAGGTGCCGGCTGTGACTCAGAATGCGAATATCATCCAGACGCGCCGCAACTACGCACCGACGGAAGTGCTGCGGCAGCCGATTTTCTGGCTGATGTACTTCATGTTCGTCATCGTCGGAGCCGGTGGATTGATGGTCACCGCTAACCTGAAGCCGATCGCAGTCGATTGGAAAGTCGACAGCGTGCCGGTTACGCTGATGGCGATGACAATGACGGCGGTCACGTTCGCGGCCACCATCGATCGCGTGCTCAACGGTCTGACGCGCCCGTTCTTCGGCTGGATCTCCGACAAGATCGGCCGCGAGAATACGATGTTTATCGCCTTCGGCATGGAAGGCGTCGGCATCTACATGCTCTATCTGTGGGGTCACGATCCGGTGTGGTTCGTGCTGCTCTCGGGCTTCGTGTTCTTTGCCTGGGGTGAGATCTATTCGCTCTTCCCCTCGACCTGTACGGACACGTTCGGCTCGAAGTTCGCCACCACGAATGCGGGGTTACTCTATACGGCAAAGGGCACTGCGGCGTTGCTCGTCCCTGTTGCAAATTACATGCAGCAAAGCTCCGGCACCTGGGACATGGTCTTCATCGCGGCGGCAGGTGCCAATATTCTGGCCTCGCTGCTTGCGATCATGCTGCTGAAGCCGTGGCGCAAGATCGTGGTCGCCAGGTCCCAACAGAGCGCCTGACACGACAGGCGACAGACTGTCTTAAAGGGGCGCGCTCATCTCCGGATGGGCGCGCTTTTCTTTTTCCGACCTGATTGACTCCGGGGACACGAGTAGGCAATCTCTGGTATACATAATACAAGACGGCGAGCAGGTCTTATAAGCCCTGAAAACAGGGCGTTTCTTGACTTCGGTCATGATGGGAGGAAGGCGATGAATATTCACGAGTATCAGGGCAAAGCCGTTCTGAAAAATTTTGGAGTGACGGTGTCGGCGGGCGCGCCAGCCTTCACGGTCGATGAAGCGATCGCCGCGGCGAAGGCGTTGCCGGGTCCGGTCTACGTCGTGAAATCGCAGATCCATGCCGGCGGTCGCGGCAAGGGCAAGTTCGTTGGCTTGCCTGCGGATGCAAAAGGCGGCGTGCGGCTGGCGAAGTCGGTCGATGAAGTCGCGGCCTTCGCCAAGGAAATGCTCGGACGCACCCTCGTCACCGAGCAGACCGGACCGGCGGGCAAGCAGGTCAACCGGCTGTACATCGAGGACGGCTCCGAGATCGAAAAGGAATTCTACGTCTCGATGCTGGTCGATCGCGAAACTTCGCGCGTCGCCTTCGTGGTGTCGACCGAAGGCGGCATGGACATCGAAAAGGTGGCGCACGATACGCCCGACAAGATCGTGACGTTCTCGGTCGATCCGGCCACCGGCGTGATGGCGCATCACGGACGCAAGGTCGCGCAGGTTCTTGGGTTGACCGGCGATCTCGCCAAGCAGGCCGAGAAATTGACGGCTCAACTGTACAACGCCTTCCTCTCCACCGACATGGCGATGCTGGAAATCAATCCGCTGGTGGTGACAAAGCAGGGTGAACTTCGCTGCCTCGACGCCAAGATCAATTTCGATTCCAACGCACTGTATCGCCACCACGAACTGGTGAAGTTGCGCGACCTGACGGAGGAAGACGAGAAGGAAATCGAGGCGTCGAAATACGATCTGAACTATATCGCGCTCGAAGGCACCATCGGTTGCATGGTCAACGGCGCGGGTCTCGCCATGGCGACCATGGACATCATCAAACTGTATGGCGCGACGCCGGCGAATTTTCTCGATGTCGGTGGCGGCGCGACCAAGGAGAAGGTCGCAGCCGCGTTCAAGATCATCACATCCGATCCGAACGTGAAGGGAATTTTGGTCAACATCTTCGGCGGCATCATGCGTTGCGATGTCGTGGCCGAAGGTGTGGTCGCGGCGGTCCGCGAGGTTGGCCTCAGCGTGCCGCTGGTGGTGCGTCTCGAAGGCACCAATGTCGAACTCGGCAAGAAGGTGATCGCCGAATCCGGATTGAATGTCGTCGCCGCCGACGATCTCGACGACGCCGCGCAGAAAATCGTTCGCGCCACACGCAAGGAAGCCGCGTAAATGTCCATTCTCATCGACAGCACCACCAAGGTGATTTGCCAGGGTTTTACCGGCAAAAACGGCACTTTTCATTCCGAGCAGGCGGCGCTTTACGGCACGCAGATGGTCGGCGGCACCTCGCCAGGCAAGGGCGGCTCGTCGCATCTTGGCCTGCCGGTGTTCGACACCGTGGCGGAAGCGCGCGCGAGGACCGGCGCAGACGCCAGCGTGATCTACGTTCCGCCGCCGGGCGCCGCAGATGCGATCTGTGAAGCGATCGATGCTGAAGTGCCGTTGATCGTCTGCATCACCGAAGGCATTCCGGTCGCGGACATGGTGCGCGTCAAGCGCGCGCTTGAAGGTTCAAAATCGCGGCTGATCGGCCCCAATTGTCCCGGCGTGATGACGGCGGGCGAATGCAAGATCGGAATCATGCCCGGCAACATTTTCAAGAAGGGCAACGTCGGCATCGTGTCGCGCTCCGGCACGCTGACCTATGAGGCTGTGTACCAGACATCCGCCGAAGGTCTCGGCCAGACAACGGCGGTCGGCATCGGCGGCGATCCCGTGAAAGGCACCGACTTCATCTCGATGCTTGAGCTGTTTCTCGCCGATCCCGACACGAAGTCGATCGTGATGATCGGCGAAATCGGCGGCTCGTCGGAGGAAGACGCGGCGCAATTCATCAAGGACGAGGCGAAGCGCGGACGCAGGAAGCCGATGGTCGGTTTCATCGCCGGACGCACAGCGCCTCCCGGCCGCCGCATGGGCCACGCCGGTGCGATCATCTCGGGCGGCAAGGGCGATGCCGAGTCGAAGATCGCGGCGATGGAAGCCGCCGGCATTCGCGTCTCGCCGTCGCCGGCGCGTCTCGGCAAGACGCTGGTGGATGTGTTGAAGGGCTGATCGCCCGCATGTCATTTCTGATCGGGCCGTGCAGCGGCCTGATCGGGAATCGCGAAGAAGTCATCCCATACAATTTCTGGATTCCGGGTTCGCGTGCAATTGCTCGCGTCCCGGAATGACGAAGGTGTTGCGTTGTGCGCACGCGCGTCGTGCCGGCGAATGCCGGGACTCACACTTCCTTGCGTTTGATGTTGCGCGAGATGACTCGTCTGTTTTTCGCCGAGACTGCGGTGGTTATGGGTCTCTGCGTTCGCCGGGACGACGAACGCGAGAATCCCGCGTGCATTCAATATGTTGATCGCGATTTACGGTGTTCGCGGCTGCATAAGGCCAAACGGTGACGAACTCCAGCGCAAAAGGCCGGACAGCGTCGGCATTGCGGCGGCCGCACCGGACCTGTCGCGGGCCCGCAGTCATCCGGCTTGCCCGTGGTATGCCACCGCAAAATAGGAATCGATTCCGATTGACTCGTGGTATAATGTATACCAATATCGAGACGTCAACGAGGACATCCATCCTCGGACACCAGCGCCACGGGGAGAGCCATCCCCGCCCACGGACCAGGGAGGTTGTGATGAAAGTCGGAGACATCCTGAACAGGAAGAGCACCCGTATCGCCACTGTCCGCATGAACGAGACGGTTGCGACCGCGGCCCGGCTGCTCCGCAACGAAAACATCAGCGCGCTTGTCGTGAAGGACGTGTGCCGCACCGAAGGCAATGTCGCGGTTGGCATGTTCTCCGAACGCGATGTGGTGCGCGCCGTCGCCGAGCATGGGCCTGCGGGATTGAGCATGAAAGTTTCGGCGCTGATCTCGGTGCAGAAACTGGTGTCGTGCCACTCCACCGATTCTCTGGAGTACGTGCGCGATCTGATGAACGACAATCACATCCGCCATCTGCCCGTGATCGACGATCACACCCTGATCGGCGTGATCAGCATGCGGGACATCAACGCCACCGGCTTCGATGCGATGGCGCGCCCCGCACAGCGGCCTGCCGAGTTTGCGTTTGTCTGACGATTTCTCCCTGCAGAGCGCGATCACATGCTCTCCCCGGATGTGTGATTGCGCTCTGGTCTTTTTTTGCGAACTCAGCCTGCGGTGAAGATGCGTAAGCCGACGCGTGGTTTGTGCATTTGATTTTTTCGCAATTGTTTCGGGAAACGCGATGAAAATTTGCATTTATGGTGCGGGCGCGATCGGCGGCTACCTTGGTGTGCAACTCGCGCGGGCGGGGGCCGATGTCAGCCTGGTGGCGCGCGGCGCGCATCTGGCCGCGATGAAGGCCAGCGGCCTGAAGCTGCTCATCGATGATGAAGAGCGCGTGGTGCATCCGCGCTGCACCGACAACCCCGCCGAACTCGGTCCGCAGGATTTCGTCATCATCTGCCTCAAGGCGCATTCGATCACCGGCGTGATCGAGGCGATGCAGCCGCTGCTCGGGCCCAGGACGCGCATCGTCACTGCGGTGAATGGCATTCCCTACTGGTACTTCTACAGGCATGGCAACGAGTGCGAAGGCTCGGCGCTGGAAAGCATCGATCCCGGCGGACGCCAATGGAAAGAGCTTGGACCTGAGCGGGCGATCGGCTGCGTGGTTTATCCGGCGACCGAAATCGAAGCGCCGGGCGTGATCCGTCATGTCTACGGCAACCGCTTTCCGCTCGGCGAGCCGTCCGGCGAAAAGAGCGCCGATGTCGAGGCGCTGGCGGCGATGTTCGTCAAGGCAGGCCTTCAGGCGCCGGTGCTCGAGAACATCCGCGACGAAATCTGGCTCAAGCTGTGGGGCAATGTCTGCTTCAATCCGATCAGCGCGTTGACTCACGCCACGCTCGATGTGATCGGCAGCGATCCGGGCACGCGCGCGGTGGCCAAATCCATGATGGTGGAGGCGCAGACCATCGCCGAGAAATTCGGCATCAGATTCCGCGTCGACGTCGAGCGCCGGATCGAAGGCGCGCGCAAGGTCGGTGCACACAAGACCTCGATGCTGCAGGATCTCGAACGCGGCCGGCCGATGGAAATCGATCCGCTGGTTACCGTGGTGCAGGAGATGGGCGCGCTGTCGAAAATCCCGACGCCGTCGATCGACGTGGTGCTGGCGCTGGTGGCGCAGCGCGCCAAGATCGCGGAGCTTTATTGAGCGGATGAAGAGGGCGCTCCCTCTCCCCGCTTGCGGGGAGAGGGTTGGGGTGAGGGGCCGTTGCAATTGGTCCCGAAGCCAAAGCCCCTCACCCGGAGACTTCGCTTCGCTCGTCTCCGACCTCTCCCCGCAAGCGGGGCGAGGTGAAGATGCAGCAACGCTCTTGCCCTTGGAGATTGACGCCGTGACGAGTTGGGTTCGCTTTCGCTATCAGGATCAGACCGGGTTCGGCACGCTGTCGGGCCAGGACATCACCGTGCATCACGGCGACATGTTCGACAGTCCGGAAGCGAACGGCAAGACGCTGGCGCTGTCTGATGTCGAACTGCTCGCGCCGACCGTGCCGTCGAAAATCGTGGCGTTGTGGAATAATTTTCACGCACTGGCGGCGAAACTCGGCGTCGCCGAACCCGCCGAGCCGCTTTATCTGCTGAAAGCGCCGACAACCGCGACATCGCCGAACGCGGTGGTGCAGAAGCCTGCATGGTACAGCGGAAAGGTCGCCTATGAAGGCGAGCTTGCCATCGTGATCGGAAAGGCCTGCCGCGCGGTTTCGGTGGCGGAGGCCGACGATTTCATCCTCGGCTATACCTGCGTCAACGACATCACCGCCGCGGACATTCTCAACAAGGACCCGACATTTCCGCAGTGGGCGCGCGCCAAGGGCTTCGACGACTTCTGCCCGTTCGGTCCCGCCGTCGTGACCGATATCGATCCGGCAAAGCTGACCGTGCGCACCATTCTCAACGGCGCGGAGCGTCAGTCCTACCGGATTTCGGACATGATCTTCTCGGCGCAGGAACTGGTCAGCAGAATCTCGCACGACATGACGCTGCTGCCGGGCGACATCATCGCCTGCGGCACGTCGCTCGGCGTCGGCGTGATGAAGGAGCCGGTCAACAAGGTCACCATCGCCATCGACGGCGTCGGTGAACTGACCAACGAGTTCAGGAATTAGCCTCTGAAATATTGTCTGGTCGGCATGGCGCAGGCCGGGACGACGATGGCTATGTTGTCGTCATTGCGAGGAGCCCTTGCGACGAAGCAATCCACGCTTGCGCTCTAAGGACTGGATTGCTTCGCTTCGCTCGCAATGACGTTGTGAGATGTCACCGCGAATCCTCGCTCGCGTTCTTCGCGGCCCTGGTCCCGGTGAGTTCGGCGAACGCCGGACCGAGCCCTGTCATGCGAACCAGCACCGCCATGTCGTTCTTCTGCGTGCCGCTGAGCTGCGCGTAAAGCGCGCGGGTCGCGGTTTTCAGCCGCACGATGGCGGCGCTTTCGGTATCGAACGAATCGTCGCGATCCTTCTTCAGCCGCTTCTGGTAATCCTCGATCTGCAGCGTGACCTCGCGCATCGCGTTTTCCACCGGCGGCCAGTATTTCTGCTGCGAGGCGGTGAGGTTCAGCCGCTTCTTGATACCGGCGATCTGGCTGTCGTTGAGAAACAGCCGCGACGGCTTCTCGGACTTCCCGGCCAGCCTGCGCGGCAGCGTCACCGGCGCCGCCATCCAGGCGCGCGCGGTTTCGTACATGTCGTTCGTAACGCTGGATTCGGTGCTCTGCGCCGGAACAGGCGAGGCGATCACGCGGTCCTGTTTCATCATGGTATTGGAAACCGGATAGCGGGCGTCGAAGTCCGGTTGGTCTGTGGATTCGCCCGGCGGATCGTCCTTGGTCAGCGACGCGGATGCGCTCTGAAAGAACATCTGGTCGCCGATCAGCCATCCGCCGACGCCGGCAAGGATGCCCGCGCCGCACATCAACACGATATATGTCGTCCGGATCGCCAAAAGGTTTCTCTGCTGAAGATGTTCGCTGTCGCTGAAACCGGTCAAGTCTCGCCCAAATTGTTGAACAAATGTGGCTTTCCGAGGCTCCAAACCTCTCGGGACGTCTCTCGGGCCTTAGCGTGGAGTTGCCAATATCGGGTAAATCAGCATTTTTCGCGATGCAAGACAGGGCATCGCGGATCGGCTAAAGGGACCGCTGCGGCGACGCGGGCGGCGATGTTTGGCATGGTCTCGTCCGGGCGCCGGTTCCCGCACTTTCCGCTCTTGGGTCCAACCCGAGGGCCTGCTACCGATCATGCCGCTATCCGGGAGAACAAAATGAGCGAAAAGCCGCAGGGCCAGAAAAGCGATGGTAACAAGCCGTTGACGCAGTACGAGGCGGAAGGCCGCGCGGTGCGCGCCAACATGGAAAAGCTGCGCGCGCTGCGTCTCGCCCGGGAGGCCACTGAGGCGGCGGCGGCTCCACCGGCCAAGGCCAAGGCCAGGAAAGCGGCGGCGAAGCCCGCCAAGAAAGAGGCTCCGGCGAAGCTCTCCGACTGGCTGGCCGATCAGCGCAAGGGCGGCTTCCGGACCTGAGGCATGATCTCGAAAAGCGGGAGCCGGTTATCGGACCCGATCATGCCCAGACAGAATAGGCGGAGTGTCCGCGTTTTGGCGGGAGAGCACCATTGACCACGGTCTACGATTTCGCGGCGGCGACGCTGGACGGCGAAGAGCGTCCGCTGAAGGCCTATGAGGGGCAGGTGCTGCTGATCGTGAACACCGCGAGCGCGTGCGGCTTCACGCCCCAGTATGCGCAGCTCGAGGAGTTGCAGCGCGCACTCGGCCCGCGTGGTTTTTCGGTGCTCGGCTTTCCGTGCAACCAGTTCGGCGGTCAGGAGCCGGGCAGCGCGCAGGAGATCGCCGCGTTCTGTTCGCAGAAATACGACGTGACGTTTCCGATGTTCGCCAAGATCGACGTCAACGGCAGCCATGCGCTGCCGCTGTTCGATCACCTCAAGCGCGAGAAGCCCGGGCTGCTCGGCGCATCGATCAAATGGAATTTCACCAAGTTTCTGGTCGATCGCGCCGGCAAGGTCGTCGCACGCTATGGTTCGACCACATCGCCCGGCGCATTGACCCGCGACATTGAAAAGCTCCTGTAACAACAGGGCAGCGCTTTCGAGACCCAAGACCAACATGAATCAGGATATCAAGATGAGCGACCAGCTTCCCGACCGCCTCTCCATCGATCCCCACAGCCCGTATTACAATGCGGACGTTCTGTCGCGCGACGTCGGCATCCGCTTCAAGGGGGTCGAGAAGAACAACGTCGAGGAATATTGCGTCAGCGAGGGCTGGGTGCGCGTAGCGGTTGGATCGTCCAAGGACCGTCACGGTAATCCGGTGACCATGAAACTGACCGGCGAGGTCGAGCCGTACTTCCGCGACGAGAAGTAAACTGCAGGCGCGTTCATTTCGTCATTGCGAGGAGCAAGGCGACGAAGCAATCCAGTCTTTGCTTGCAGCTCTGGATTGCTTCGCTTCGCTCGCAATGACGGTGTGATGGCGCGCCGGGCCTACAAATTCCCGATAGCGATATGCTCCGGCTTCTGTCCGGCCTTGCGGCGCGCGTGCATGGCGGCATAGGCCTGCTCCAGATGCCGCGTGAAGCGCGCGGTATCGAACAGCGGCGTGGTCAGGCGGTTGTCCGCGAGTTTCAGCCGGAGCGCCTTGAGCCGGTCCGGCTGCGTTGCCAGCTCAACGGCGCGTTGCTCGTAGTCGGCCTGCGATGACGCGATCAGTTCGGGCAGGCCGATGGTCGCAAGAAGGCTCGCTGCGACGCGCCCCGCGAATGTATCACCCTTGCATGTCAGCACCGGCAGTCCGGCCCACAGCGCGTCGCTCGCGGTGGTGTGCGCGTTGTAGGGCAGGGTGTCGAGAAACAGATCGGCGCAGCGGTGCCGGGCGAGATGTTCGTCCGGCGGCATCCGCGCCGCGAACACCAGACGCTGTGGATCGACGCCGCGTGCGGCGGCCTCTTTGCGGAGATTGGCGCTGGCCAATGCGTTGTCCTCGAGCAGCCACAGCACGCTGCCGGGGACGCGATCCAGAATCCGCATCCAGCCGTCGAAGGTCTGCGGCGTGATCTTGTAATTGTTGTTGAAGCAGCAGAACACCACGCCGTCCGGCGGCAGGCCGAGTTCGTCGCGGGTAAAGGTGCGATCCGCTATGGCGCGTGTGCGGTCGTTGGCCTGATAGCTGTCCGGCAGATGCACGACTTTCTCGGTGAAGAACGGCCGCTGCTGGTCCGGGATCACGGTGGCGTCGGCGACGATGTAATCCATGTAGGCCGCGCCGAGCGTGCCGGGAAATCCGAGATAGTTGACCTGCACCGGGGCCGGGCGCTGCGCGAACACTTTGGTGCGGTCGTCGCCGAAATAGCCGTTGAGGTTGACCAGAATATCGATGCCGCTGTCGCGGATCGCGGTTGCTGCCTGTGCGTCGTTCAGGCTGCGGAGATCGACCATGCGATGAACCGCGGCTTCGATGCGCTTGCGGAGGCCGCTGCCGTCGTCCCAGCCGTTGTCGAACGCGGTGATCTCGAATCGCGAGGCATCATGCTGTTCGAGCACGCCGGTCATCAGGATCGAGGTCGCCTGCGCACGAAACTCGCCGGACAGATAGCCGATCCTGATCCTGTCGCTGTTGCCGGGCCGCGCCACCGGCGCGCTGCGGTCCGCCGGAAATTTCGCAGCATTGTAAAGCTCGGCGCACTTTTGCAGGCTCCGGTCCGAGGTGGCGACGCCCTGCCAGCCGAACGGCTCGGCCGACGGCTTGCCCGCGGCGATGTCGCTCTCGATCTCGGCGATCAGATTGCCGATGTCGCGCCAGTCGCAGGCCAGCATCCGCTGGTGCAGCAGGATGCCCTTGAGAAAGGGATGCGCCGGATTGAGTTTCCGCGCGGTCTCATATGCGCTTGCGGATTCGTCATGCCGCTTGAGCTTGTGAAGAGTGAGTCCGGCGCCGGTCCAACTCTCCAGCAGATCAGGCTTCAATGCCTGCGCTTGCCGGTACGCCGCCAGCGCGTCGTCATAACGGGCGAGGCCAAACAGCGCGTTGCCCCTGTTGTGATGGGCCAGCGCATAGTTCGGCTGCAACGCGATCGCCTTGTCGAAATCGGCAACCGCGGCCTGATAGTTCTTGAGGTCGTTATGGACGGTGCCGCGGTTGCTCCAGGCTTCCGCGTCGTTCGGGCTGATCGCCAGCACCTGGGTAAAGCGGGCCAACGCCTCGTCCGTCCGGCCCAGCGCCTTGAGCGCGAGCCCGTGATTGTACAGGGCCGCCGGCGCGTTCGGGGTCAGCTTCAGCGCCGACTGCAGCAGCCGCTCGGCTTCGGCGTATTTTCCAAGGCCGGTGAGGATCGTGCCCAGCACGCTCAGTCCCAGCGGGTGGGACGGCTGCTTGCGCAGCAGTTTGCGAAGGGACTTCTCCGCGTCGTTCAGCTTCCCGGCCTGAAACGACAGCATCGCCTCTCTGAAAATGTCGTCGGTCGTGGCGGCCAATGTGATCTCGCTGTGAAAGGTGGTTGCCGCGGAGGTCGCGCGCATCATCGGGCCGCCGGCGGACCCGCACGATGCTGGAGATTAGGGCGTGCGGATCAGGTATCCGCCAACCACAGACATGACTGGAAGCAGGGTGAGAACGCCAGACACCCCGACGATGATCGCGGGCAGGTCGTGGATGTCGGCCGAGTGACGCAATGCTTTGTCCATGCGGATTTTCTAGCCCGGGCGATGCTGGCTTGCAATCGCCCGCCCCGCGCCGGAACCGCCGCCATCAGCGCTTGTTTTTGTCGACCACCTCGGTGGAGGGACGGTCGCTGCCCCGGACGGTTTCTTCGCGCCAGTTGCCCTGGCCGTCCTCGAGCTGGATGACCTCGGTGCGGCCCGGCACGCGCTGCTCCGCAGCAGCGCGGGCTGCGGCGGCATGCGCCGCTTCATGGCTCGGGAAGGTCTCCGAAAACACGTTGTTGAACTTGTAAGCCCAACCACCATCGTGTTCGACCACTTCGTAAACGACCTTGACCATGCTTGCACCCTTCGGTTCGCGACTCGGCATGTTCTCTAGCTGTTGTCTGCCGCCGCCGATTTCAACGCCCTGTCGCGGCTGGCGTTCCCTGGCAGCCCCGGCCAAGACCGTCATTGGTTCGTCAAGGCGTCCTGTATTAAAGTAACAGGGACTGCGACGAGGACCGACTCATGGACAAGACCAATCCTGAAAAGCTGCGCTCGCGCGGCATTCTGACCGGCGTTCTGATCGCTATCCTGCTGGCGCTGCTGCCGGTGGCGGTATGGCTCGATCTGACAAGCCTCGGGGAGGCTGCGCTGCGGCGGCAGGCCACAGACCTCAATTCCCTCGTGAGCAGCGTGCGCAGCTACTACGCCAGCAATGTCGTCGGCCGTATCCTGTCGCATTCCGGGCAGACGCGGGTGATCCACAACTACGAGACCGTGCCGGGCGCGGTGCCGATCCCGGCAACGCTGTCGCTCGAACTCGGCAAGGTCATCAGCGAGCAACAGCAGAACATCATCTATCGCTTCGTCTCGGATTATCCCTTCAAGAACCGTGCACCGCACCAGCTCGACGACTTCGAGAAAAAGGCGCTGGCGAGCCTGCGCGCCGATCCGAACCAGAAGATCGAGGATTCGTCGCATTCGCTGTTCAGCGACAAGGTGCGGCTCGTCGTGCCGATCATCATGGGCGCAGCCTGCGTCAGCTGCCACAACGCCCATCCTGAAAGCCCGAAAACGGACTGGAAGGTTGGCGATGTGCGCGGCATTCAGGAGGTGATCATCGCGCAGCCGATCGCCGCCAACATCTTCTCGTTCAAGTATCTGCTGGCCTACTTCGCGCTCGCCGCGGTCAGCGGGCTGTCGTTTCTCGGCATGCAGCGACGGCAGGCCCGGCAGATCATGGGCATGAACAGGGAGCTGGAAGCCAACAACGATTTCCTTGCGTCGCTGTCGATGAAGATTTCGCGCTATATCTCGCCCCAGATCTACAAGAGCATCTTCAGCGGCCAGAAGGACGTCACCATCCATACCGAGCGCAAGAAGCTGACGATCTTCTTTTCCGACATCCAGAACTTCACCGCCACCACCGAGCGGCTTCAGCCGGAGATCATCACCCACCTGCTCAACGAATATTTCACCGAAATGTCCGCCATCGCGCTCAAGCACGGCGGCACCATCGACAAGTTCATCGGCGATGCGATGCTGATCTTCTTCGGCGATCCGGAAACAAGGGGCGAGCGGCTGGATGCGCAGAACTGCGTCCATATGGCGTGGGATATGCAACGCAGGCTGACCGAGCTGAACGCGAAATGGCGCGTGGAAGGCGTCGAGGAGCCGTTCAAGACCCGTATGGGCATCAATACCGGCTATTGCAACGTCGGCAATTTCGGCAGCACCGACCGCATGGACTACACCATCATCGGCGCGGAGGCGAACCTCGCCGCGCGCCTGCAGTCCATCGCCGAGCCGGGCCGCATCGTCGTCAGCTACGAGACCTTCGCGCTGGTCAGCGACGTGATCGCAGCGCATCCGCTGCCGCCGATCACGATGAAGGGCATCAGCCGCGAGGTCGTGCCATATGCCGTCGATGACCTGCTCGATCATTCCACCGAGAAGGGCGGCGTCGTTATCGAGCGCATGCCGGGGCTCGATTTCTATCTCGATCCCTCGCTGATCGAGGCGAAGGAGGCGGAGCGGATTCGCTCGATCCTGGCCGATGCACTGGCCGCACTCGAGAAGCGTAAGCCGGCGGGGGCGTGACTGATTTCACTACTCCGCGCAAGCAAGAGCAGGGCGAGGGAGCGCATCTATGCCATGAGCAGTCGTCAAAGAATGCCGATCCGGATTCCTCCCGGTTGCGTGTTTAGAATGACGTGATGTCGCCTCGCTCAACGAGATGGGCGCGCGAGGGGGACGGGTCAAACCGATCGGCGAAATATTGCGTTTCGTGGGCCACCAGTCCGTCGCGGAATTCCATGATGCTCACTGTATAGGATGGCTTGCCGTCATAGGTCAGGATGAACTCGGTGACCCAGAGATCGCCGCTGCCGATCATTCGCCGGACCGTGAAACGCTTCTTGTTGGGCTGGAGTCGCCGGCTCTCTTGAATGTTATGCCGGCCGCGGATCTGCTCGCCAGATTGCGGATAATCGAGCACGGCATCTTCGCGGTAGATGTCATGCTCGACCTCGTAATTGCTGGCGTCCGAAGCCTCCCAATGGCGCTCCAGCGCCGCCCGCACGGTTCGATCATCCATCGCAATCTCCCGCCTGTGCCTGGGGATATTGTTGCGGGACTTTACCCCAAATCCTTCAGCACGCCCTCGACGATCTTGCGTTCTTCCATCGTGAGCGGCGTCTGCGGCGGGACCGGATCGCCCACCTCATAGCCCTGCATCTGAAGCCCGGCCTTGATGCAGGCGGCGAGATTGAAGCGCGCGAACACTTCGTTGACCCGCCACAGCTTGCGTTGCAGCACGATGGCTTCATCCCAGCGGCCGGCCTTGCAGAGATCGTACAGCTTCACGCTTTCGCGCGGCACGATGCAGGCCGGTCCCGCCATCCAGCCCTTGCCGCCGATCAGCATGACCGCTGCCGGGATATGCGCCGACGCCGCGAACACCTCCAGCTTGCCGCCGCAGCGATTGAGGATCGAGAGCAGGCGGCCGGTGTTGTTCGAGGCATCCTTGATGCCGACGATGCGCGGATGCTCGGCGAGCCGCGCGATAACGTCGAGGGTCAGGTCCGAACGCTGGAAGTTCGGGTTGGTATAGATCACCACCGGAATGTCGACGGCATCGGCAATGGCGCGGAAATACGCCTCGACCTGCGCATCCTTCACCGGAAAATAGGCTTCGAGAATCGCGAGAATGCCATCGGCGCCGAGCGCCTGATACGCCCTGGCCTGCGCCACCGCGTCCGCGGTGGATGTGGAGGCCACGCCCGCGATCACCGGCACGCGCTTCGCGGTGGCTTCTATCGTTGCCCTCACCACGGTGGTGCGCTGTTCGGCCGACAGATATGCGAACTCGCCGGTCGAGCCGAGCGGCGTCAGTCCGTGGACGCCGGCCTTGATGAGGTCGTCGCAGAGCTTGCCCAGCACATCGGTCTTGATGCGGCCATCGGCCGTGGTCGGCGAGACGAGATAGGGAAACACACCGTGCAGATCTGTCATTTGCGGGTTTTGCTTTTGCTGATTGTTTGTTGCGCTTTTGGCGGGCGGCGGCGTTAACGATTGACGCCCTGTTTTCAACGTTTCGACGGATCGGTGCAAGCCTTGCAAAGCATGATGTGGACGCGCCCTGCGCATGCGACACAAGATGTCGGTGCGCGGTCGGACGAGCATGGTATGAATCGCTGATTCGGGCGCGTTTCGTTCCACCCGCGTTCCAAATCTTAAGATCGGGCAACATCTGCGTCATCATGTCCGTTACGTTCTGAGACAGTTTGCGCAGCACCGGCCGAAACATGCACGATACGGCGAGGTAACAATGAGGTTGGACATGAAGAGGCTGGTGATTTTTGCCGCACTGCTGGCGCTGATGCCGCACGGCGCGATGGCGCAGGACGTACCCGGCATCGAAATCTGCACCGCCGAGAAGACCATGGAGCGGCGCACCGGCTGTTTGCAAAGCAACGTCAATTTCCTGAAGTCGTCGCTCACCAAGGCCTCGCTGGAAAGCCAGCAAAAGATCGACGCCGCCAACCGCCAGATCGACGCGTTGAAAGCGGCGGTGACCGGTTTGCAAAAGACCGTCGCGGATTTGCAGGGGCAGGTGCAGGCGCTGGGCAAGAAGCCCAACGGGGCGGCCGCGAAGGAGCCGGCGGCCAAGTGACGCGGGCACCGGTCAAGCGTGCTGCGCGGACAAAGCCCGTCGCGTTCGTCTATGTGCTCGGTTGTTTCCACAAGGGCCGCTGGCTGTCCTATGTCGGCTGGACCAACGATGTGACGCAGCGTCTCAAAAAACATAACGACGGCACCGGCGCGCGCTCGACCCGCGGGCGCGCATGGACGCTGCTGCATACCGAAGGGTTCAAGACGCGGAATGAAGCCATGAGCCGCGAATGGCACTTGAAGCGAGATCGCGCGTTCCGCAAGAAGCTGATGGATGGCGTGAGGGCGGAAACCGTCATCGCGAGCGCAGCGAAGCAATCCAGAAACTGCAAGTGACGACCGGATTGCTTCGTCGCTTGCGCTCCTCGCAATGACGGAGCACAAATCGTCATGACCTCCGCCACCGCATCCCCCATCGTCATCGACGCCGCGCGCACCCGCGCCAGCCTGCCGTTCGACCGGCTGATCCCGGCGCTGCGCGAGGCGTTCACGGCGGGGGCGGATGTGCCGCTGCGGCACCATCATTTCATGCCGCAACCCGACGGCTCGACCGCGACCATTCTCATCATGCCGGCGTGGCAACGGGCATTTGTCGGCATCAAGATCGTCACGATCTTTCCGGAGAACGGCAAACGCGCGCTGCCGGGGCTGTTTTCGAGCTACCTGCTGTGCGACGGCGACACCGGCCAGCACGTCGCGCTGATCGACGGTAACGAGATCACCTCGCGGCGCACGGCGGGCATCGCGGCGCTCGGCGGATCGTTCCTCGCCCGCGAGGATGCGAGCAGGCTGCTGATCTGCGGCTCGGGCCGGATCGCCAGTCTCGCGGCGGATGCGTTCCGCGCGGTGCGGCCGATCGACAAGGTCGCGGTGTGGAATATCAACGAGGCGGGCGCGGCGCGGCTGGTGTTCGATCTGCGCGCCAGGGGGATCGACGCTGATGTCGCGCCGGATCTGGAGCGCGCGGTGGGCGAGGCGGATATCGTCAGTTGCGCCACGCTCGCGGAAAAGCCGATCATCAAGGGCGCGTGGCTGAAGCCCGGCACGCATCTCGACCTGATCGGCAGTTTCACGCCGTTCATGCGCGAGGCCGACGACGAGGTGTTTCGCAGAGGACGCGTTTATGTGGACACCTATGATGCGCTGAAGGAGTCCGGCGAACTGCTCGATCCCATCCGCAACGATGTCATTGCGCCGGACGATCTGGCCGGTTCGCTGGCCGAACTGTGCCGGGGCGAGCGGCAGGGGCGGGGAAGCGATCACGAGATTACGGTGTTCAAGGCGGTCGGCAACGCGCTGTCCGACATCGCGGCGGCCGGGCTGGTGTGGCGGGATTTCAGCCACAAAACCTAGTGTCTGTCATGGCCGGGCCTGTCCAGGCCATCCCGATCAAGTGAGCATTGTGCCTGATCGATCGGGATCACCGGGACAAGCCCGGCGATGACATCAAGATATCAGCCCTGCATGCGCGTGCTGGTCATCCTTGAACCCGCGCGATAGGTTTCGCGCGTCAAAAAACAAAAACACTCATCCGGGAGGTCTCCATGTCAAACGTCCGCGTGCTCGCAACCGGTCTCGAATTTCCTGAAGGGCCGGTGGTGATGCCCGATGGCTCGGTGGTGCTGGTGGAAATCCGCCGCCAGACATTGACCCGGGTTTATCCCGACGGGCGCAAGGAAATCATCGCCAAAATTCCCGGCGGGCCGAACGGCGCGGCGCTGGGACCGGACGGCAAGATGTACCTTTGCAACAACGGCGGCTTCTCATGGGCGCCCGGTCCGCGCGGCAACATCATGCCCGGCGGACCGAAACCTTCGGAATATATCGGCGGCTCGTTGCAGCGCGTCGATCTGGCCACCGGCAAGATCGAGACACTTTTCACCCATTGCGGCGAACGCCAACTCAAGGGACCCAACGATCTCGTCTTCGACAGAGATGGCGGAATCTGGTTCACCGACCTTGGCAAGCGCCGCGCGCATGATCTCGATGTCGGCGCCGTCTATTACATGAAGAAGGGCGCGACCGAACTGGTCGAAGCCGTGCCGCACATGCTGCCCGCCAACGGCATCGGCCTGTCGCCGGACGAGAAGACCGTCTATGTCGCCGAGACGCCGACGGCGCGGCTGTGGGCGTTTGCTGTGGGCGCGACGGGGGAAATCATACCCGGCGAGCCGATTTATCGCGGCGAACTTGGCAAGCCGATTTCAGGCCTCGGCGGCTATCAGATGTATGACTCACTCGCGGTCGAAGCCTCGGGCAATGTCTGCGTTGCGACGCTGATCGCGGGCTGCATCTCGGTGATCGCGCCCGACGGAAAACTGGTCGAGCAGGTGCCGACCGGCGACAACGTCACCACCAACATCGCGTTCGGCGGGCCTGAACTGAAGACCGCCTACATCACGCTGTCGGGCAAGGGCGAACTGGTGGCGATGGACTGGCCGCGCGGTGGCCTGCCGCTGAACTTTCTGAACAAGTGATCGACACTCATCTCTCGTTTCCGTCATTGCGAGGAGCGAAGCGACGAAGCAATCCAGCCTTGCTTGATAATGGGTAAGTCTGGATTGCTTCGCTTCGCTCGCAATGACTGTGAGATCGTAATGGTAGGACAAATATCGATGCCGTGGCTTGAACCTATAACTCTCAGCGGTCCGCATGCGCGGCTGGAGCCGCTGTCTCGGGATCACAGGGATGGTCTCGTCGAGGCGGTGCGTGACGGCGATCTGTGGAAGCTCTGGTACACGTCGATCCCCGCGCCGGAGACCATGGACGCCGAGATCGAACGCCGCCTCGGTTTGCAGACATCCGGCGCGATGCTGCCGTTCACGGTGAAGGACGCCGGCGGCAAGATCGCCGGCATGACCACCTACATGAATGTCGATGCCGCCAACCGGCGCGTCGAGATCGGCTCGACCTGGTATGCGCAGCGTGTCCAGCGCACGCCGCTCAACACCCAGTGCAAGCTGCTGTTGCTCACCCATGCGTTCGAGAAGCTGGATTGCATCGCGGTGGAATTCCGCACGCATTTCTTCAATCACCAGTCGCGGCGCGGGATCGAGCGGCTCGGCGCCAAGCTCGACGGCATCCTGCGCAGCCATCAGATCGCACCGAACGGCACGCTGCGCGACACGGTGGTCTACAGCATCATCGCGCCGGAATGGCCGACGGTGAAAGCGCATCTGACTTATCAGTTGCACGAGAAGGCGCGATAACAGTCGTCGCCTTCGCTGATTGATCCGTCGTTGCGAGGAGCCCTTGCGACGAAACAATCCATTTTTCTGTCGCTCTGGATTGCTTCGCTCCGCTCGCAATGACGCAGATTCGTGGATGACAGTCCGGTTCCAGAATTAACCCGCGCAGCGGACATTAAGGTTTAAACGCAGCTTTCGTTGCGCGCACGAACCATCGGACTAACGTCTGATTGCGGACAATTGCCCATGTTCGCAAATAGCACGACGGGATCGTCGGGCGGTATACTGCGCCCGGCGATCCTCATTTCGTGAGGCAGCGATGTTCGAAGCTTTCTCCGTTCTTGCTTTGGTGTTTGTCGCCGGCTTTGGCATCGGCTACGGCGTGCGATCACAGATGGTCATCATGCGCAGGGCAAAGGCTCGCCGCAGGATGTGATGGCGCGGGCGCGCGGCACAAGCAGAACCTGCGCGTCGCGGCACTATACATTCCCGAGGAATCTGCGGACCTCGTCGAGAAAGATCGGCGTGCCGGGGTCCTGTTCGAGCGGAATATGATTCTTGCCCGGCAGCGTGACGAAACGTGCGCCGGGGATGCCCGCTGCTAGCTCGCGGCTTGACGCAATCGGAACCCTGCGGTCGCCGCGAACGTGCATGACGAGGGTGGGCACCTTGATCTGCGGCAGCAGGTGCCGGACGTCGAAATTGGCAACGGTGTCGATGTATCTCACGGCGCAGTCCGCCGACGCGCTGATGCGCTGCGCCTCGTTGAAGGCATCGAGTTGTTCTTTCGTCGCCTCGGGCAGCATCGATGCCGTGAACAGTTGCCGGAAGGTCGGCTCGTTCGCGCCCCAGCCGAGTTTCATCAGCGTCTTCATCGCGTCGAACTGTTCGAGCGCGGCGGCTGTCACCTCCGGGCTCTTGTAGGCGCCTGCGGCAAAGCCACCGTACAGGATCAGGTGCGATACCCGCTCCGGATGCTGAAGCGCGAACGCGATGGCCACCGCGCATCCTTGCGACAGAGCCAGAATCGGAAACCGGTCGAGGCCCGCAGCGTCGGCGACACTTTTCATGTCGCTCACCCAGATATCCAGCGAGAGATTGCCGACGTCCCAGTCCGACAGGCCGTTGCCGCGCGCATCGAAGCGCACAAGCGAGAATGTCGAAGCCAGCTCCAGCAGAAAGTGCCGGAAGATCGGCAGCTCCCAGTCATACTCCAGATGTCCCAGCCAGTGCGCGGTCCGCAGCAACGGCGGGCCGGTGCCGACCTTGGCAAATGCCAGCCGGACGCCGTCGGCTGCCTTGCAGTAGCGGATATCCTGCTTGAGGTTCGCATCGGTCAGGATGCGCGATGCTTTCGATGCGGCTCCGTCGAGGCTCACCGCATAGACCTCGATTGGCCGCGCGATGTTCTTCAGGTTCTGGCGTCCCATTTCGCGGAACTGAAGTTTGAGCTTGCCCTCGATCTGGTCGAGCACCTGCCTCGAAATACAGATGCCGCCGCGCGGCGCGATGCTCTCCAGCCGCGCCGCGACGTTGACGCCGTCGCCGAAGATCTCGCTGCCGTCCTCGATGACATCGCCGACATTGATGCCGATGCGGAATTCGAGCCGGCTCTCGGGAGGCACGCTTGCGTTTCGTTCGATCATCGCGCGCTGGATTTCGACCGCGCACCGCATGGCTTCGACCGCGCTGGCGAATTCCGCCAGCAATCCGTCGCCTGCGGTATTGATGATGCGCCCGCGATGCTTCCGGATCCGCCGGTCGATCAGCTCGTGGCGGTGCGCCTTCAACTGGGCGTGGGTGCCTTCCTCGTCCGCGCCCATCAGCCGGCTGTAGCCGGCGACGTCCGCGGCGAGAATGACTGTCAGGCGGCGATCGACGTGCTTTTTGGTCACGCGGCACCTCGCATCCGAGGTGGCCAGTCTAGCGCGGACCCGGGCCCAGTGACAGCGTCACGCGGCGTTCAGAGGGGGGTGGCGTGCGTTGTTCCGGAGCGGGCGTACTCGGGATTCAGCGTTGTCCCCGCTTTCGCGGGGACGACAGCTGATAGATCTTACACTTCCCGGCGGCTGAGGAACGCGAGGCGCTCGAAAAGGTGGACGTCCTGCTCGTTCTTGAGCAGCGCGCCGTGCAGCGGCGGGATCAGCTTGCGCGGATCGCGTTCGCGCAACTGCTCCACGGTCATTTCCTCGTTGAGCAGCAGCTTGAGCCAGTCGAGCAGTTCCGAAGTCGATGGCTTCTTCTTCAGACCCGGCACGTCGCGCACCTCGAAGAATATCTTCATGGCTTCGTGCACCAGCCGCTTCTTGATGTCGGGGAAGTGGACCTCGACGATGGCGTTCATGGTGTCGATGTCGGGGAACTTGATGTAGTGGAAGAAACAACGGCGCAGGAATGCGTCCGGCAATTCCTTCTCGTTGTTCGAGGTGATCATGATGATCGGGCGCTGCATCGCCTTGATGGTCTCGCCGGTCTCGTAGACATGGAATTCCATGCGGTCGAGTTCGAGCAGAAGGTCGTTCGGGAATTCGATGTCGGCCTTGTCGATTTCGTCGATCAAGAGGACCGGGCGCTTCTCGCTGGTGAAGGCGTCCCACAGCTTGCCGCGCTTGATGTAGTTCGAGATGTCGGACACGCGCGGATCGCCGAGCTGGCTGTCGCGCAGACGCGACACCGCGTCGTATTCGTAAAGGCCCTGCTGCGCCTTGGTGGTGGACTTGATGTGCCAGGTCAAAAGCGGCGCATCGAGCGCCTGCGCGACTTCCTCGGCCAGCACGGTCTTGCCGGTGCCAGGTTCGCCCTTCACCAGCAGCGGGCGCTCGAGCACGATCGCGGCGTTGACCGCGACCTTGAGATCGTCGGTGGCGACATAATTCTTGGTGCCGGTAAATTTCATCGAAGTTTGCCTTGTGATTTCTTGTTCGCCACGCGGAACGCGAAAGGTTTCAAACAGGAAGCGACCGCTTTCGGCGGCCGCTTCTGATAGTGGATTAAATCGTCATGCACGCCGGATCAATGAGAGGATCACCAGCACGATCACGCCGCCGATCGCCGAATTGATGATCGCGGCAATGATGCCGGTTCCGAGCCGGATGCCGAGTTGCGGCAGCAGCCAGCCGGCGACGACCGCGCCGATGATGCCGATGACGATGTTGCCGAGCAGGCCGAAGCCGCCGCCCTTGACGATCAGACCCGCCAGCCAGCCGGCAATCGCGCCGACGATCAGCCAGACAATAACGGAATCAATGCCCATGGAATCCAACCCCTTGTTTTAAACGCTGCAACTCCTGTTCGGAGCCTCAAACGTCCCCGGTCAACGCCACGAACCATCCCGGCTGGAGCGGCCCGGCGGGCGTCAAACAACAGTTTAAATGAAATGGCACAGCGCGCCAGTGTCCCCGATTCGACGTTCGCCCCATTTTGCAGCACCTTCCGTAGCGAACGTCGGATCGAAAGGGGCACTGGCAAATATAATTGCTCGTGTGATTTCGGTTCACAAAGTCCGTACAGGAACTTGCGGCAGGTCTGACGGACTTTGTGAACCATCACACGGTCGGGTGCCAGTGCTGTTTTTGAACGCATTCCTGCGTTGCGGGGCTGTTTTCGGGCGTCAGCGTGGCCCGCAACCCTTGACGTGTCACCGGGCGCGGGCGATTTAAGACATATGTTCCTGCAATTCTTCACATCGCTGCGCGACGCGCAGGTGCCGGTCACGCTCCGCGAATATCTGACGCTGATGGAGGCGCTCGACGCCAACCTCGCGGATCAGAGCGTGGAGCATTTTTATTATCTGTCGCGCGCGTCTCTGGTGAAGGACGAGCGCAATCTCGACAAGTTCGACCGCGTGTTCGGCACGGTGTTCAAAGGGCTCGAAAGCCTGCTCGACGCCATGGAAGGCGCGGAGATTCCGGCGGAGTGGCTGCGCAAGGCCGCCGAGAAATATCTCACCGAAGAAGAGAAAAAACAGATCGAGGCCATGGGCTGGGACAAGCTCATGGAGACTCTCAAGAAGCGCCTCGAGGAACAGAAGAAGCGTCACGAGGGCGGCAGCAAGTGGATCGGCACCGGCGGGACCTCGCCGTTCGGCGCGAACGGCTACAATCCCGAAGGCATTCGCATCGGCCAGGAGAAGAACCGTAATTTCTCGGCGGTAAAGGTCTGGGACAAACGCGAGTTCAAGGATCTCGACGGCAACGTCGAACTCGGCATCCGCAACATCAAGGTGGCGCTGCGCCGCCTGCGCAAGTTCGCGCGCACCGGTGCGCCTGACGAACTCGATCTCGACACCACGATCCGGGAAACCGCCAACCACGGCTATCTCGACGTGCACATGCGCCCCGAGCGGCGCAACGCGGTGAAGGTTCTGATCTTCTTCGACATCGGCGGATCGATGGACGGTCACATCGCGCAGGTCGAGGAACTGTTTTCTGCGGCGAAGGCCGAGTTCAAGCACATGGAGTATTTCTACTTCCACAACTGCCTCTATGAAGGCGTGTGGAAGAGCAACAAACGCCGCTTCACCGACCGCACCCCGACCTGGGACATCCTGCACAAGTATCCGCACGACTATAAGGTCGTGTTCGTCGGCGACGCGTCGATGTCGCCGTACGAGATCGTGGTGCCGGGCGGTTCGGTCGAGCATGTCAACGAGGAGCCCGGCTCGGTGTGGCTGGAGCGCGTGACGCGGACCTATCCGCATGCGGTCTGGCTCAACCCCGTCGCGCGCAAGCACTGGGATTATTCGGAATCCACCACCGTGATCCGCCGCCTGTTCTCGGAGCGCATGTTCCCGCTGACCCTCGAAGGGCTCGAGGGCGCGATGAAGGAATTGACGCGGTAGTTTTCTTCCCCTCGCCCCGCTCCTGCGGGGAGAAGGGGCGTTGCCGCTTACTCCGTCATTGCGAGGAGCGCAGCGACGAAGCAATCCATCTTTCCCGTTACGGTCGATTGCATGGATTGCTTGGCCTCGCTCGCAATTTCGGGCGGCGAGCGGTTATCGAAGCTCAGATCAACGTATCGTATAGATCATCCCAAGCTGGATTCAGCGCCAGAATCAGTTGGATCTTGTCCTTCCGGCTTCCTGCCTTGATCTGCTTTTCCCGGACAATAGCCGCTTCCATCGTGTCGTGAGCTTCGTACCAGACGAGCAGCCTGCAACCGTATTTCTTCGTGAAACCTTCAACTGATCCCTCGCGATGTTCGAATGCACGGCGCGGTAAATTCGCTGTTACGCCGGTATACAGCGTCCCGTTGCACTGGCTGGCCATGATGTAGACGGCCGGCGATTTCATCCGATGCTCCGTCTTTCTGGTGAACTCTCGTACAGAGTACCGTCATCGTGAGCGAAGCGAAGCAATCCAGTTCGGTATTCTCGGCAAAAAGATGGATTGCTTCGTCGCTGCGCTCCTCGCAATGACGGAGAGAGACGCTAGCTTTTGTAGACGATTGGCGGCACATTGCAGGCAAAGACCCTTCGTACAGGAATGATGCCCATGCCCTCCACAATTACCCGCGGTTACAAGAAACTCCTCGATGAAGCCAATGCGCAGATCGAGACCATCAATGCGGCGGAAGCCGTCGAACGTTTTCCGAAGGGCGGCGAAGGGCAGAGCGAAGTCGTGATCGTCGATCTGCGCGATCCGCGCGAGATCGAACGCGAGGGCCGCATTCCCGGCGCGTTTCATTGTCCGCGCGGCATGCTGGAATTCTGGATCGATCCGGAAAGCCCTTACGCCAAGCCGGTGTTTCAGGAAGACAAGAAGTTCGTGTTCCAATGCGCGTCGGGCTGGCGCTCGGCACTGGCCGCCAAGACCGCGCAGGACATGGGGCTTGGCCCGGTGGCGCATCTCGGCGGCGGCTTCACCGCATGGAAGGCCGCCGGCGGTCCGGTCGAGAAGGTCGAACCGAAGAAGTAAGATTGAATTCGTCATTGCGAGCGAAGCGAAGCAATCCAGCTTTCGGGAAAAGAACTGGATTGCTTCGTCGCAAAAGCTCCTCGCAATGACGTCGTTTGTTGAGTGCTCACCTGCAAGGAATGGATTCTCCATGCCCATCACCGATCCTCTCGTCTCGACCGAATGGCTGGCCGCGCACCTGAACGATCCGCGCGTGAAAGTTCTGGATGCGACGTTCAAGCTGCCCGGCATGCTGCCGTTGCCGAAGGACGACTATCTCGGCGCGCACATTCCGGGCGCGGTGTTCTTCGATGTCGACGCGGTGTCGGATCACTCAAGCTCATTGCCGCATATGTTTCCCAATGCCGAACAGTTCGGCCGCGACGTCGGCGCGCTCGGCATCTCCAACGACGACACGGTGGTGCTGTACGATGCCGGCGGATGGGTCGCAGGCCCTCGCGCGTGGTGGATGTTCCTGTCGTTCGGCCACACGAATGTGCGCGTGCTCGATGGCGGTCTGAAAAAATGGCTGGCGGAGGGGCGCGCCGTCGAGAGCGGCGAAGCGGCTGTGAAGCCCGCGACGTTCAAGGCCACGTTCGATGCGAAGCGCGTGCGTTCCATGCAGCAGCTGATCGGAAATCTTGAGAGCAAGGCCGAGCAGGTGATCGACGCGCGGCCGGTTGCGCGCTTCGAGGGCAGTGTGCCGGAGCCGCGTCCCGGTCTGCGGGGCGGACATATTCCCGGTGCGCGAAGCCTGCCTTACGCGGGGCTGTTCGACGCCGGCACCGGCGCGATGAAATCGGTCGATGAATTGCGCGCGGCGTTTTCCGGCGCGGGTGTCGATCTGAATAAACCGATCGTCACGAGCTGCGGCTCGGGCGTGTCGGCGGGCGTGCTGACGCTGGCGCTGTACCGGCTCGGTATCGCGGACAGCGCGCTCTATGACGGCTCATGGTCGGAGTGGGGCGAACAGGGCGGACCGCCGGTGGCAACCGGGCCGGCGTAACTGCGCTGTGTTAGCCGCCGCCGAACAGCGGAAATGGATTTTGCTGTTGCCGCAGCCGTTCGGCGGCCTGCGCGCGTGCTTCGGCGCGGGCGCGCGCGGCCTGACGCCGCTGCGCGATGGCGCGGGCGCTCGGACGCCGGACTCGTTTCACGACCGGCTTCGGCTCGGTGGCGGAGGCCGTCGCCTCCGATGAGCGTTCGATCGATGCGAGCGTCGAGAGAGGTTCCGAGGCTTCGGTAACCTGCGGTTTCGGTGGCGACGGCCTGGCGTCCGAAGACTCCGCGGGCTTTGATTCCGAAGCCTTCAGCTCTGAAACTTTCGACTCTGAAGCTTTCGGTTCCGCAGGCGTCTCGGCCGATGGCGGCTGCGCAGGCTCGATGACTTTGCTTTCGGGTACCGTGACGTCAGGCGTTTTGACGTCAGGACCATTGGCTTCTTCGCCGGGAACGACCGGCTTGGCGGGGGGCTCGATGCCGGGCTGCGGCGCATTCAAGGTTGCGACCTGATCGGTCACAGGCGTGCTTGCCGCTTCATCGGGCTCGGCGACGGCGCTACCGTTGTCCGGTGTCACCGTCGTCTCGGCTGGTTTTGTGTCCAGCACCTCGGCGGGCATGACCTGACTGGCGGCCGGTTGCTGCGGAGCCGGTTCGGGCAGGGCGACCTCGCGGCGAAGCGTTTCGGGAAGCGGCTTCGTTCCCGGCGCCTCGATCCGCAACATCGCCAGCACCGGCGTAATTTCGGGCCGTGGCACCTGCGGCGTCAGCGGCGGTTGCTGTGCCAGCCGCCATGACGGCAGGCTGGCGAACTCCTCGTGCGCGGCGCGCAGCAGCGCGGCGGCGCCGAGGCCGAAAACCAGAATGGAAATCGCCAGCACGGTCGTCGCGCACAGGATTCGAAAGCCGGGAAGCATGTTGTCGTGTCCTGCCTTCGGCGACGCGAAGGTGATCGGGCCAAACGGAACGCTTGCGAACGCTGGAAACACAAACCGGCGGTGGAACACTGGAAACCGGGCCGGGGACAGGGGCGCGAGGCGTGGATGAAGGCCACGAATCAGGCCTGAAGAAAGGATACCGCACGCCGCGACATTGCCCGAAAAAAGTTCAACCGGAGCCGGGGACGCCGCGACATTGCCCGGAACCTGTTGCATGGTTGCAATCTCGCGAAAAAGTCAGCCATTCCAAGCGGTTTTTCCAATCAATGTCTTGAATGCGCCGCTATCCTGCGCGAACTGCCGTTAACGCTACAGTTGCTGGTTCGCGCTATAATAAGGGGCATGATGTTCAATCGGCTTTCCAAATCTTTCACGACGGCTTTTGCGGTTTCCGCGGTAGCCGGTCTGGCAGCTGTGCCTGCGGCTCTGGCGCAATCCTATCCGCCGCCGCCGGGCTATTCGCAGCCGGTCCAGCCCGCGCCCTATGGCGCGCCGGCTGGCTATCAGGACGATCGCAGGGTTCCGGATTTCGACCGGCTTGACGGCGACGACCGCGGCACCGCGCTGTCGCCTCCGGGCTATCAGCAACAGCCGAACTACCAGCAGGCCGCTCCGCAGCAGCAGAGCAACCAGCAGCCGGGACTGGACCCGCGCGGCCCGGTCTTGTCGCCGGACGATCCGCGCTATGGCCGGCCGGCTGTTTACTCGGCGCCTGCGCCCGCCGGTTCCGATCGCGGCCCGGCGCCGATCTACACCGAGCGCGGCCCGCCGCAGGGCGCCGATTTCACCGATCGTCCGCGGCCGCCGGGTGGCGTCGATAGCGGCCCGACAGGCGCAGTGCAGCAGGGCAACGTCGCTCCCAACGGTCAGCCCATCGTACTGTCGGCGCTGCCGCCGGACGAACAGCCTGAAACCGGCCCGCGCAAGGAACTGGAGCCACGCCTGCGCCGTCAGGAAGTCAGCTATCAGACCAAGGAGCCAGCCGGCACCATCATCGTCGATACGCCGAACACGCAGCTCTATTACATTCTCGGCAATGGCCGCGCGATCCGCTACGGCGTCCGCGTCGGCCGCGACGGCTTCACCTGGACCGGCGTGCAGAAGATCACCCGCAAGGCGGAATGGCCGGATTGGCATCCGCCGACGGAAATGATCGAGCGCCAGCCTTACCTGCCGCGCTTCATGGCCGGCGGCGACGGCAACCCGCTCGGCGCACGCGCGCTGTATCTCGGTTCGACCGTGTACCGCATCCACGGCACCAACCAGCCGTCCACCATCGGCCAGTTCGTCTCCTCGGGCTGTATCGGTATGCTGAACGAGGATGTCACCGATCTGTTCGAGCGCACCAAGGTCGGCACCCGCGTTGTGGTTCTGCCGGGCGGCAAGCCGCCTGCGGCTCCGGTCACGGCATCCGCGCAACAGGTACCCGGCGGTCCGGTGCCGGTAGCTGCTGTCGGCGCTGCTGCTCCTCAGCAAGGCGCGCCGGTCGGCGTTCCCAATCAGGGGCCGACGGTGGTGCCGCCGCTGCCCGCGCCGGTGACGATCCGGTAAGCGAGCGTCGCATTCAAATTGAAAGCCCGGCCATCGCGCCGGGCTTTTTGCTGCCTGGTAAATTGTCTTTTCCGCCCGTTGAATTCCGTAATTTCCCCGGTGTTGTAGTCGGGGTACAGCCACACCTCGTCAGATGTGGTGGTATCGGGACAGGAGGGAAATTTTGCCCTTCTGATTGAGAGGTCAATCTATTTTCGGAGGCCAAACATTGAAACCCGATATTCCTCCTGGTTAACTCAAGCCCGACCTCGCGCCGGGCTTTTTTGTTTGCGCGTATCTCGGCAACCGCCCCCGTCGAACGCCGTGACGACAATTGGGCAGGCCGCCGCAAGCCCTGACGTCATCCTGAAGCGCATGCTGTCTTTTGCGCATCTTGAAGGATAGCGACGCGCTCCTTCCCTCATCCTTCGAGGCTCGCCAAAGATGGCTCGCACCTCAGGATGACGAAACGCCGGATCACTATTCCATCACCCTTATCGGCGCGCCGCCCAGCCACGCCTGAATGTCCTCGACCATATCGCCGTAGTAGCGGCGGTAATTGTCTTCGGTGACGTAGCCGAGGTGCGGCGTCAGTACGACATTGTCGAGCTTGCGCAGCGGATCATCGACCGGCAGCGGCTCGACCGAGAACGTGTCGAGGCCCGCGCCCGCGATGGCCTTGCGCTGAAGTACATCCAGCAACGCTGCCTCGTCCACGATAGGCCCCCGCGCGGCGTTGACGAGATAGCTCGTCGGCTTCATCCGCGCGAGATCCTCACTCGTGATCAGCCCGCGCGTGCGCTTGCTCAGGATCAGGTGGATGGAAATGATGTCGGCGGTGGCGAACAGGTCTTCCTTGGTGGCGTAACCCACGCCGGCCGCGACGCAGGCCTCCGGCGTCAGGTTCTGGCTCCAGGCGATCACGGTCATGCCGAGCGCCTTCGCAATGGTGGCGACTTTCGTTCCCAGCTTGCCGAGGCCGACGACGCCGAGCGTCCTGCCTTCGACGTCCTGTCCCATGGTGGTCTGCCACGGCTCGCCCGCATGCATGCGCGCGTTCTCGAAGCCGATTTTGCGGGTCAGTTCCAGCATCAGGCCGATCGTCAGGCCGGCGGTGGCATTGCCCACGCCGCCGGTGCCGCACACCACGACGCCACGCTCTTTGGCGGTCTCCATGTCGAAGGCGGCGTTGCGCATGCCCGATGTCAGAAGCAGCTTCAGCTTCGGCAGCGCGGTCAGCACCTCGCGGCTGAAAGCCGTGCGCTCGCGCATGGCGCAGACGATTTCGAAATCCTTTAGGGCGCGGACCGCCTCGTCGCTGGACGCGAACGGCGTGTCGAACACGGTGATGTCGATCCGGTCCCTGAGCGGGGACCAGTCCGCGAATTTTAGTGCGACGTTCTGATAGTCGTCGAGGATCGCGCAGCGATAATGCATAAGGCACCGTTTCTGTTTTTGCTGGACGCACATGCCGGTATGCGGCGGGTCGGCAACTTAGGCCTCAATCCGCCGACAGCGCAATCAGGTAGCATGACGACGGGCTCAGGTCGGAAACAACTCGACGTGGGTCTCGGCGGTCCGTCCGAAATAGAGCGCCCGGCGGCCTGAGAACGACACCATGTAGCCTGCGCAACCGGCGGCCGCGACCTTTTCGCAGAACCCCTTGTAGGTATAGCCGGGCACCAGTTGCTGAGCCTGCTTGATGCCCGCCTGAATCCGGGCGGAGTCGAAGGTGGGAGCAACCGGCACACCGGTGCCCGGTATGGGCAGTTCAACGCTGTCGCCGTCCGAAAGATAATAGGTTGCCGTTCTGCGGCGGAAATCGATCGTGTAACTCTCGAACCCCTCCCGGATCAAAGTGCCAACGATCTCGGGAAAGGTCATTGCGTTGTTCTCTGCGCCCTCGAGGCAGGTCATGGCAACTGACGTCTTGTGATGATCCATATGATGTCTCCGGAAAAAACGGGGCCGCGTTCAGTCGACCGGCATCGTGGTGAGATTGTTGCGTTCGACCATTTGCCGCAGTATCCGGGCCAGCATCTTGCGCTCGGCAGGCGACAGATGATCGAAGAATTCCGCATCGTTGCGATCCGCAAGTGCCGCCAGTTCCGGCACAAGGCCTGTGCCACGCGCCGTCAAAGCCAGCGTTTGCGCGCGGCCATCGTCGCGACTGGCCTTCCGCACGATCAGCGATTTGCCGATAAGCCGGTCAGCGAGTTTCGTGATTGCACCTCGCGTCATGCCCATGTCGGCCGAGAGCCGGCTCGGCGGTGTCGGCTGCTTGCCGTACAGCGCGCGCATCATCACCCACTCGGCAACCGTCACGTCGCTGGCCGCGAGCCTGACAGCGAAATTGTGAGAGACATGGTTGGATACGAGCCGCAGCCAGTATCCGAGATGCTCTGTCAGTTCCGACGGGTGCTGAGCCACGCAAACCTCTTGGTTGACCAGGAAACTATCTCAATAAAGTTTCCTAGTCAACTATCTTGGTATTGCACACCGTGGTCCCGGCTGCGGCGCGACACCTCTCTGCGCAAACGGGGGTAAGTTGCAGCAAACCAGCGTCCCGGCGAAAACCGGGACGCTGTTTCCAGTCAGACGATGCCCAGCGCGCGCATGGATTCGGCGACGCGGATGAAGCCCGCCACGTTGGCGCCCAGCACGTAGTTGCCCGGCGAGCCGTAGGTGTCGGCCATCTCGGCGCAGCGATCGTGGATGCCGTGCATGATGTTGGCCAGACGCGCTTCGGTGGCTTCGAACGTCCAGGAATCCCGCGACGCGTTCTGCTGCATTTCCAGCGCGCTGGTGGCGACGCCGCCGGCGTTGGCGGCCTTGCCCGGCGCAAACAGAATGCCTGCGTCGAGGAATGTCCGCACAGCCTCCGGCGTCGAGGGCATGTTGGCGCCTTCGCCGACCGCGATCACGCCGTTCTTCACCAGCGTGCGGGCGTCCTGGCCGTTGAGTTCGTTCTGGGTCGCCGACGGCATTGCCACATCGGCGGGCACATCCCAGATGCGTCCTTCGGGAACGAAGGTCGCGCCCTTGCCGCGTGCCTTGGCGTAATCGGCCACGCGGCCGCGCCTGATTTCCTTGATCTCCTTGAGAAGATCGAGATCGATGCCGGCCTCGTCGACGACGTAGCCATCGGAATCCGAGCACGCGATGACGCGGCCGCCGAGTTCGGACACCTTCTCCATCGTGTAGATGGAGACGTTGCCCGCGCCGGAGGCGATCACCTTCTTGCCGTCGAAGCTCTGGCCGCGCGTGCGCAGCATGCGTTCGACGAAATAAACCGCGCCGTAGCCGGTGGCCTCGGTGCGCACCTGCGAGCCGCCCCATGTGAGGCCCTTGCCGGTGAGCACGCCGGATTCGTAGCGGTTGGTAATGCGCTTGTACTGGCCGAACATGTAGCCGATCTCGCGCTGCCCGACGCCGATGTCGCCGGCCGGCACGTCGGTGTATTCACCGAGATGGCGATACAGCTCGGTCACGAACGACTGGCAGAAGCGCATGATCTCGCCGGCGGAGCGGCCCTTCGGATCGAAGTCCGAGCCGCCCTTGCCGCCGCCGATCGGCATGCCGGTCAGTGCGTTCTTGAACGTCTGCTCGAAGCCGAGAAACTTGATGGTGCCCAGATAGACGGTCGGATGAAACCGGATGCCGCCCTTGAACGGGCCGAGCGCCGAATTGAACTGGACGCGGAAGCCGCGGTTGATCTGGACCTGACCCTTGTCGTCGACCCATGGCACGCGGAAAATGATCTGCCGCTCGGGCTCGCAGATGCGCTCGATCAGCGCGTCCTCTGCGTAGTGCGGATGCTTGGCGACGACGGCTCCGAGGCTGTCGAGCACTTCACGCACGGCCTGGTGGAATTCCTCTTCGCCCGGATTGCGGCGTAGAACATCAGCGAAAATCGGCTGAAGCTTTTCATCGAGCATTTAATCTTACACCTGTGGTTTTTAGGTACGACAACGCGCAACCGCAGGCGAAGAGGGGGCCCCTTCGCCTGCGGTTGAAAAGCTGTCGTTTGCGCCCGGCGCGCGCTGATGTCCTACGAACCATGCAGGGCAGCGTCAATCTATGCGCCGGACAAGGATTTCGCCCCTGTCGCGGCATAGCTCGCGAGGCGCGGAACTGCGCTTTAAATGATCGAAAGTGAGAAATTGCCGCGATTTGCGACCGAACGGCGTCCGTCAGACGCCTTGCTGCTTCTGCTTGCTGGCGCAGGCCGGGCCCGGGCCACGCATGTAATGCTGTTCCGGGCGATAGGGGTGGAAGGCCGCCTCGATGAAGGCGCGCCAGAAATCGGCGATCTCCGCGAGCATGCGGCGCGGGGAGTGGGCCGGGAGCGGCGCGGGCATGCCCGCGATGCGGTTTGTGATCGGTGTGCTGTGCATCGTCATGGCTTTTGCTCGACGATCTGTACTCTTGATTCTTGACGCCTGAATATCGGTCGCGGCGCGTCTGACCTTGGTTCGAAACGCCAACCTGCGCGGATTCGATTAAAAAGCCGTTCTCGCCTCCGGCAACGGCCTGGCGAGCCGGGGAAATCCCGCCGTTAGGCTTTCCAAATCGCTACCTTTGGGGGCGGTCATATTTTCGCGTGCGGGCCGGCCGGCAAATCCGGTTTCCGTCCTCGGGCCGAACCCGAGGGGCGTGCTTTTGCCGGGCCGCTGCCGGTTGCCCTTTGCGGTCCCCGCCGCTACATCAACATCAGCAAATTTCCCGCGTATTCCCGCTCAAATCTGACGGTTCCAAGGATCACGATGGCTCGCCAGTTCGTCTACTTCATGCAGGGTCTGACCAAGGCTTATCCCACCCGTAAGGTGCTCGATAACGTCCATCTCTCGTTCTATCCCGACGCCAAGATCGGCGTGCTCGGCGTCAACGGCTCGGGCAAGTCGACCCTGCTCAAGATCATGGCCGGTCTCGACAAGGACTATAACGGCGAGGCCTGGGTCGCCGAGGGCGCGCGCGTCGGCTACCTCGAACAGGAGCCGCAGCTCGACCCCGCCTTGACGGTGCGCGAGAACGTGATGCTCGGCGTCGCCAAACAGAAGGCGATCCTCGACCGCTACAACGAACTGGCGATGAACTACTCGGAAGAGACCGCCGACGAGATGACCAAATTGCAGGACGAGATCGAGGCCGCGGGCCTGTGGGATCTCGACAGCAAGGTCGATCAGGCGATGGACGCGCTGCGCTGCCCGCCGGACGATGCGGATATTTCCAAACTCTCGGGCGGTGAAAAACGCCGCGTGGCGCTGTGCAAGCTGCTGCTCGACCAGCCGGACCTGCTGCTGCTGGACGAACCGACCAACCATCTCGACGCGGAGTCCGTGTCGTGGCTGGAAGGCCATCTGCGCAACTATCCCGGCGCGATCCTGATCGTGACCCATGACCGCTACTTCCTCGACAACGTGACGAGCTGGATTCTCGAGCTCGATCGCGGCAAGGGCATCCCCTACGAGGGCAACTACTCGCAGTGGCTTGTTCAAAAACAAAAACGTCTCGCGCAGGAAGGCCGCGAGGACGTCGCGCATCAAAAGACGCTGGAGCGCGAGCAGGAATGGATCGCTTCCTCGCCGAAGGCGCGTCAGGCCAAATCCAAGGCGCGTTACCAGCGCTACGAGGATCTGCTCAAGCAGGCCAGCGAGAAGCAGACCCAGACCGCGCAGATCACTATTCCCGTCGCCGAACGCCTCGGCCAGAACGTGGTGGACTTCGAGGGCCTCTCGAAGGGGTTCAACGACCGTCTGTTGATCGACAACCTGACCTTCAAGCTGCCGCCGGGCGGCATCGTCGGCGTGATCGGCGCCAACGGCGCGGGCAAGACCACGCTGTTCAAGATGATCACCAAGCAGGAGACGCCCGACGCCGGCACCATCACGGTGGGCGAGTCCGTGCATCTCGGCTATGTCGACCAGTCGCGCGACGCGCTCGATGGTAAGAAAACCGTGTGGGAGGAAATCTCCGGCGGCAACGACCAGATCCTGCTCGGCAAGCGCGAGGTGAACTCACGCGGCTACTGTTCGTCGTTCAACTTCAAGGGCGCGGACCAGCAGAAGAAGGTCGGCGCGCTGTCGGGCGGTGAACGCAACCGCGTGCATCTGGCCAAGATGCTCAAGTCCGGCGCCAACGTTCTGCTGCTGGACGAACCGACCAACGATCTCGACGTCGATACGCTACGTGCTCTGGAAGAGGCGCTGGAAGACTTTGCCGGTTGCGCCGTCATCATCAGCCATGACCGCTGGTTCCTCGACCGCATTGCGACCCACATGCTCGCGTTCGAAGGCGACAGCCATGTCGAATGGTTCGAGGGCAACTTCCAGGATTACGAGAAGGACAAGATGCGCCGTCTCGGCCAGGACTCGGTGATCCCGCATCGCGTGAAGTATAAGAAACTGACAAGGTGAGTGATAACAAAAAAATACGAGAGATCGTGGGGCTGACATTCGAAGCCCAAAAGGCCAATTCCGAAATATGGATTGGTCTGGCAAGATCCTTCAATTCCGCGGCGTGTATTCTTGATAGATTTTCAGATCAGATTCCTTCGGATTTGCGACCTTTCGTATTCAATTGCGCTCTTTCGCTTGAACTCGCCTTCAAGGCAATCTTGGTTCGTCGCGGTCGTGTGTTTCCTACTGGACCCAGCGGACACGATCTCATAGCGCTTTGTAATGCTGCGGAAGTAGAAGTTTCTGATGATCAGAAAACGACCTTAGAATTGATGACAGCAGAATTGGTCTGGGCTGCGAGGTATCCGACTCCTAAATCAGTTGATGAATTCGACCGTTTTCACGATGTGATCTTTGAGAAGCACAAAGTAAGACATACCTCAGGTAACATGGGTTCTGTAATTGCAAACCCGAAAATTTTTCCAACATTAGAGAATTGCTTGCAGATTTGGAATGCTGCACTATTCGTTTACGAGACAATTGAATCTTGCGCTACCCCACCTTCTCACTCAGCCACATCTTGATCAGCGACTGATACGGCACGTCGCGCTTGTTGGCGGCGATCTTGATCTGCTCCAGCAGGCTCACCGGCAGCCGCAGCGAGATGGCGGTGGTCGACGGCTTCAGGTTCGGAAAGCGCACACGCTGAGCCTTGCTCCAGTCCACATAATCGGTGGAGTCGTGGGTTTCCCAGAACTTCCGTTCTTCCGCCTCGCTCCTGAAAGCGGGAATCGATTTAAGCTTGCTCATAGATACTCCGCTCCTTTCGATTCATATCCCGCGCCGAAATCACCCGGATCATCGTGCCAGACTGTCTGAGGGTGAACGTGATGTGCAACAAGCGGTTTTCAATTGTCTTGCCCAGTGCGTTGAGGCGCTGCTCATCCCCGCTATGTTTTTTATCCTCGACGACGATCAGCGGGTCGTTGAAAAAGATGCTTTCAGATTCCGCCCAACTGACATCATGCTTGTCCGCGCTTTTCCTGCGGTTGCCGTCGTCCCACTCAAATCCTGCGATCCGGCCGAAGTCGATCATTTTTGTATATTGTAGTAATATACATCTATTTGCAATCCGCCACCCCTTCCTTTATGGGTAAAATGCTGCACAGGGACGAAGACAGCGAAATGGCCGACGGGAACACTGAGCAATATCTGAAGTTCGAGCGGCCGGGACAGGCGACCGTCCCCCCTCATCCAATCGAACTGCTGACGCGGTGAATGCTCCACTGAACAGCGACCTCGATGAGCAGGAGCGGGCGCTCTTGGCCATGGACGTTGCCTGGGTCCAGTGGCGCTCACAGTTCCGGCAGAAACTTGTCGCCGGCGGCGACCGGCCGGTGCGCAGCATTTTCGAGGCGGACATGATCTTCGCTATCGTCGCGCACCACGCGCTGAAGGGGCAGCCGGTCACCCTCAAGCAACTCGCGACCTACTTCGGATCGATCGCCACCGAAGCGACGATCTCCCGGCATATCGACGACATGGTGACGAACGGTCTGGTCGAGCGTCGCCTCGACGGCCAGGACCGCCGCCGCATGTTTCTGATCCCGACGCGGCGGCTCGAAGGCATCGGTCATCAGTTCGAGCAGGCGCGGCTGCGCATCATGCGCGAGCACGGCTTTGTGTGGAACGGCGGCAACACGGCGGGGTAAAGGTTCGTGGGGGACAACAACAAGAAAATAACATCCGAAGAGATCGGCGCGGCTGCGCCGGTTACATTTGATGTCAGCGAATGCACCATCAACACAGAGGAGCGGGCCGCGCTCGCCATCGACGTCGCCTATGTCCAGTGGCGCGCGGACTTTCGCCGCACGGTGGTCGCCTCCGGCGTCCTGAACCGGCCGTGGCGCAGCGTGTTCGAAGCCGACATGATGTTCAGTATCGTCGCGCATCGCTGGCTCGACCAGCGTCCGATCACGCACAAGGAGCTTGCGACTTATTTCGAACTGTTCGCGACCGAGGCGACGGTCTCCCGCCATCTCGATGACATGGAAGAAAGCGGCATGATCGTGCGCCAGACCGATCCCGCTGACCGCCGCCGCATCTTCCTCCTGCCGACGCGCCGGCTGGAAACCATTGGTCACGGATATCTGCAGGCGCGAATCCGGATGATGCGTGAACACGGTTTTGTGTGGACCGGCCGCAACGCAATCGACCAGCAAAATGCAATCGATCCTGCGTGAACTTGGCGGCGCGCGCCGATAAGGAGTGATCTTTCCACAACAGGGGACAGATCATGATTACTCGTTTCATTGCCTTCGCGTTGACGCTTCTCATTCTCACGCCGGGCTCGATCCTGGCCGAGGACCGCCCGTCAAAGCCGCGTCGCGACACAAGCGCTGCCCAGCGCAGGCAACAGCAGGAGCAGCAGGCGATGCAGCGCGCCCAGCGCTGCCAGGATGCAATCAACGACGCGCAGAATACGGCCGTGGGAACCTCCGTGCTGTCGAGTGCCGTCGGATTTCTGCCGTTCGGCGGCGCTGCGTCCGGCGTGGCAAGCGCGGCGGCAGGAATGGGCGCGACGGCTGCCGGTGAAATCGCGCGCCAGAAGGCCGCCGCTGCGGTTCATGGAAATTGCTGAGTCATCGCTGACCGGCGCGTGAAATCTGGCCATCGCCGATCGGGTGACGTAGAAAGGTCATCCGAAAGCGTTGGAGCTTCACCATGTCGGACTGGGATGCGCAGCAGTACCTGATGTTCGAGGACGAGCGGACGCGGGCGGCGCGTGATCTGCTGGCGCAAATTCCGGTCCAGGATGCGCGGGGCGTGGTGGACATCGGCTGCGGCCCGGGAAACTCCACCGAACTGCTGACCAGACGCTGGCCGCAGGCGAAGATCACCGGGATCGATACCTCGGCGGACATGTTGCGTCAGGCGCGCGAGCGGCTGCCGCAGCACACCTTCATCGAGGCGAATATTTCGCACTGGGCGCCGCCGGACGGAACCGACGTGCTGTTCGCCAATGCGATCTTTCAGTGGGTGCCGAAACATATCAAGCAACTGATGCGGCTTCTGATGGCGCTGCCCGACGGCGGTGCGCTCGCGGTACAGATGCCGGACAACATGGACGAGCCGTCGCATGTCCTGATGCGCGAGGTCGCGCGCCTGCCCCAGTTTCACACCCAGCTCGCTCACGCTCTGGAGGCGAGGGACCATCTGCCGAAACCGGGCACCTATTACGACGCGCTGCGGCCGCTGTGCAGCCGCCTCGACATCTGGCACACGGTCTACAATCATGTGCTGGATGATGCGCCCGCCATTGTCGAATGGGTGAAGGGCACCGGGCTGCGCCCGTTCCTCGATCCGCTTGAAATTCCCGAGCGGAAAGAGTTTTTGGAAGCCTACAAGGCGCGTATCGCCGCGAGCTATCTGCCGCAGATCGACGGCAAGGTGTTGCTGCGCTTCCCGCGAATATTCATCGTCGCGGTGAAATAGAAACTTGTCGTTCCGGCGAAGGCCGGGCCGACGAGAGAATATGAAATGTGACGAACTTTAGTCCCGCGCTGCGGTTAAAAGCCGCTACAGCGCGCCTCGACAGAATCGGACATTCTCCCCAACTGAATACCGTCCGACGTCATCTGGAGCCCCTGCACTAATGTCCCTGACCCCCGAAACGCCCCTGCCGCCGCGCGGCAATGGTTCGCTGCGCCCGATCCCGATGCTGATCTTCGGATCGCGCTGGCTGCAGCTGCCGCTCTATGTCGGATTGATCGTCGCCCAGAGCGTCTATGTCATTCTGTTTTTGAAGGAACTCTGGCATCTCATCGCCCACTCGTTCGATTTTTCCGAACAGCAGATCATGCTGGTGGTGCTCGGGCTGATCGACGTGGTGATGATCTCGAACCTTCTGGTGATGGTGATTGTCGGCGGCTACGAGACCTTCGTGTCGCGGCTCCATCTCAAGGGGCATCCGGACGAGCCGGAATGGCTCAGTCATGTCAACGCCAGCGTGCTGAAGATCAAGCTGGCGATGGCCATTATCGGCATCTCGTCGATTCACCTGCTGCGAACCTTCATCGAGGCGGGCAATCTCGGCCAGACCGGCCGCACCACGAATTACACAGAGGCCGGCGTGATGTGGCAGACCATCATCCATGGCATGTTCATCCTGTCGGCGATCGGCATCGCCTATGTCGACCGCCTTTCCAACGGGCCGGTGCTCGTGCCGGAGGGACAGAACGGCCATAATGGCCACAACGGCAAGGGACATCACGGGCATTGAAAAATTCGTCATTGCGAGCGAAGCGAAGCAATCCAGTGCAGCGGCGGCATTCCAGTCAGCAAAGACTGGCGTGCTTCGCCGCTGCGCTCCTCGCAATGACGATCGGCGCGGGCGTGCTGCTGATGCCAGCGGCGTCCTTCGCCGCCGATGCCGCTTTCACACAGTTCGTCGCCTCGCTGTGGCCGGAGGCCCAGCAGGCCGGCGTTTCGCGCGCGACGTTTGACGCGCAGACGCGCGGGCTCGAGCCGGACTACAAGCTGCCGGATCTGCTGTTGCCCGGGCGTCCATCCACCGGCGCGCCGTCGCAGGCGGAATTCGTGCAGGTGCCGGCGGACTATGTGAAGGAAGCGAGCATTGCGCGGCTCGCCGCCGAGGGACGGCGGCTGTCGATCCAGCATCGCGCGACGCTGGCCGCCATCGAGCAACGCTTCGGCGTGCCGGGCAACGTCATCCTGGCGATCTGGGGCCGCGAGACCGATTACGGCCGCCATGCGCTGCCCTATGACGGATTGCGCGTGCTGGCGACGCAGGCCTATGTCGGGCGACGCAAGGACCAGTATCGCGGCGAGTTCATCGCGGCACTGAAGCTGATCCAGAACGGCGACGTGACGCGCAAGAACCTGCGCACCTCGTGGGGCGGCGCGACCGGGCTGACGCAGTTCCTGCCGTCGGAGCTTTCGAAGCACGGCGTCGATTTCGACGGCGACGGCCACATCAACATCTGGACGTCGGTGCCGGATGCGTTGGCCTCCGCCGCCCAGCAGCTTGCGAACAAGGGCTGGCAGCCGGGGCTGCGCTGGGCCTATGAAGTGCTCGCGCCGGGCAACGCCGATTGCACGCAAGGCGTGCCGGAAGTGACCAAGCCGATCTCGCAATGGCTGCGCGAGGGGTACATTCCGGCGCGCGGCTTGCGTCTCAGCGCAGCCGAGCAGGCGCAGAGCGCGTCGCTGCTGCAACCGGAGGGAATCTACGGGCCGGCGTTCCTGACCACGAAGAATTACTTCGTCATCAAGGAATACAATTTCTCCGATCTCTACGTGCTGTTCGTCGGCCATCTCGCCGACCGCATGGCGAATGGCCCGCCGTTCGCGACGCCGTGGTCCGCCTCGACCCAAATGCGCAGCGCCGATGTCGAGGCGATGCAGAAACATCTGGCGCAGCTTGGTCTCTACAGTTCAAAACTCGACGGCAAGGCCGGGATGCAAACCCGCGCCGCACTTGGCGCGTATCAGAAGAAGGCTGGACTGAAGGTCGATTGCTGGCCGAGCGCGGACGTGCTGCGGGCGATGAGGGCCGGAAGATAGTCCCTTGCGCCGGGGCGACTCTGAAACTGTCGCCTGTCGCTGCGAGGAGCGGGATGATCGCTGTTCATGGGGAGCGTCACCCAATGGAACCGAATTCCATCAAGATTGTTTTCCATTACGCGCGGCCGATGCCGCGCTTAACCGATGGGTTCAAAGGGGCGCAAAATGAGTGATGCAGGTGTCGGCTGGATTGCAGCGATTATTATCGGCGGCTTGGCTGGCTGGATCGCTTCCAACTTCATGAAAAGCAATACCGGCGTCTTTATGAACATCGTGCTCGGCATCATCGGAGCCGCAGTCGCCAGCTTTTTGTTGGGCTTGGTTGGCGTTTCGTTTGGCGGATGGTTCGGTTATCTCGTGGCCGGATTTATCGGGGCCTGCATTCTTATTTGGGGCGCGCGAGCCCTGCGGGCATAACCCCGGTAGCAGAACATCTCGGGCGCAAACAAAAACCCGGCCGCGAGGCCGGGTTTTGAATGTGTGTCTCGCGAAAGGCCGCGACGCAGTTCAGATCAATCGCAAACCTGAACGCGGCGGACGCGCCAGCCGTAACCATCCCAGAAGCGCTCGCGCACCAGACGGCAAGCGGGTTCTTCGACATAAACCGGGCCGGGTGCGTAACCGTAGCCGTAAGCCGGACGGCTGTTGGCGATGGCGCCGCCGATGATCGCGCCGCCCAAGAGGCCAAGCCCCACGCCGGCAGCCACGCGGCCACCGTCAGCCTGGGCTGCGGGCATCGCGGTCGCGAGCGAGCCTGCGATCGTTGCGACCGCGAGGAACGCTGAAAGAACCTTCTTCATGTTTGTCTCTCCTCAGATCACGCCAGAGCCTGGCGCAAGGCGATTGGTCTGCAAGGGCCCAATTAAGGAACTCAAGATAGTCCGGTTTGGCCCCTGTTTGAAAGGTCCGGCGCCATCCCGCGCCGGCGATTCAGTGGATGTCCCGGCGCCAATATAGCGGATTCTGGCGCGCGGCCTTCACAAAAAACGCCCCCAAGGGACACTTTGCCCGAGGGAGCGTTACTTTTTTCCAAGCCGGGACGGCTAAAAAATGGCCATCCGGCGACAGGGACTATCAGTTACAGACCTGAACGCGGCGGACGCGCCAGCCGTAGCCATCCCAGAAACGTTCGCGCTGCAGGTAGCACCCGCCGCCGTAATAGGCCGGGGCTGCGCCGTAATAGCCGTAGCCCGGGCCGTAGTAGCCGCGGTTGCTGGCGATCGCGCCGCCGATGATGGCGCCGCCGAGCAGGCCGAGGCCTACGCCCGCCGCGACACGACCGCCGCGTGCTTCGGCCGGTGCCGGGGCTGCGAGTGCGGTAACCGCGACAGTGGCGGCGGCGGCAACCGCCAAGACAATCTTCCTGACGCCGATCTTGTTCATGGCTTCACCTTTCGTCGTTGTGACCTTCGAGATAACGGGTCTCGATAATGAAAGTTGCAGATTTGGATTGAACGGGAACTGAATGGCGCAGCCGGATTCCCGCCATGATTGGGCTTAACGCAGGTCAATCAGCTCAAACAAAAACGGCGCCCGCGAAGTGCGAAGCGCCGTTGGAATTATCGGGGGCCGCGCGGAAATCCGCGTGGCGCCGGGGATCAGAACAGTGCGGCGTACTGCTGCAAGCCGGCCTGCTGCACGAGGCCCATCGCGGTGCGCTTCTGGTCCTCGTCGAGGCGGGCGAACAACGCGGACGCGGCCGGTGCAAAGCGGCGCACGGCGGCTTCGTTGACCTGCGGTTCGCGCGCGAGAGCGCGCAGCGCGCTGGCAACGGCGGGCCAGTACTTTGCCTGCTCGGCCTTCAGCTTCAGCGCTGCGCGATAGCGCATGATGGCGACTTCACTCATCGCCGACTGGTACATCGAAATCTTCTTCTGGGGGGCGGCAACTTCGGTCCCGATGGATGCAGTAAAATCCTGAGCGGAGGCCGGTGCACTTACGGAAATTGCCAACGTGGCAACAACAGACGCAATCGCGATTGGCAACTTTCGCATTTTTCTCACTTCTGTGCGTGGAATGATGGGCGCGAGGTACGTGCCATATGTGACCAAAATGCGATCCATTGGGTTAACAATTGCAGAAAACGCGGGGCAACGGCTTGTTAAGGTTTAGGGGCCGGATTTGTTCCGTAAAATCAGCACCTTTTTTGCAGCCGTAACATTCGCTCACCAAAGGTGAAGCCGATTCCGTGGTTAACTGCCGGAACCAATGGGCCGAATCTGCTTGCAAATGCTGGCTGATTCACTCCGGCACGGTGCGCGCAGTCGCGTCCAGTTGAGTTCAGTCGGCGGATTCGAGCGTCTGCGACAGCAGTTCGAGCGCGCGAAGCGAGAACGCGCGCATGTTGGCTACGCGGTCGCTGTCGCCGGTCTCCAGCGTGATCACGCGCGTGCGCGGTCCCGCAATGGCCATGCAGGAATGTCCGGCGGCGTCGCCGTAGCGGTTGCCGGACGGGCCGGTCGCGCCGGTCTCGCTCAGGCCCCATGTGGTGTTGAGAAGTTCACGGGCGCGGTTCGCGAGCAGGGCGGCGTAAGGCTCGGTCGCGCCGCGCATGCCGACCGCTTCCATCTCTTCTTTCGTGATGTTCACCAGCGCCGCACGCGCACGCGGCGTGTAGATCACGCCGCCGCCGCGATAGTAGGCCGATGCGCCGGGTATGCTGAGCAGCGCCGCCGAAATCAGTCCGCCGGTGGACGACTCCGCGACCGCGATGGTTTCCTTGCGCGCGATAAGGGACGCGGCGATTTTCTCCGCGAGCGGCAGCAGCTTTTCCATGGTGTATTCCGGAGTTGGAGCGTGGGGTTGAAGTTTCGTCGGTTGCCGTCATTGCGAGGAGCGAAGCGACGAAGCAATCCAGTTCTTTTACGTTGTTCTGGATTGCTTCGCTTTGCTCGCAATGACGTGGAGAGTTATTTCAGAGCTGCGTCTTGTAACGCGCTTCGACGACCTCCTGCGATTCAGGTGTGCCCTGACCGGTCTGTTCGTGAATGACCTCGGAGATGCTCGGCTGTGCGGAGCGTGCAACGTGCGCCTCCGGTGACCACAGCTTCGAACGCATCAGCGCCTTGCCGCAGTGGAAATAGACCTCGCGCACGGCGATATCGAGCACGGCGCGCGGCGGCTTGCCGAACTCGATCATGCTGGCCAGAAAGCCTGCATCCGCGGACAGCGTTGCTTCGCCGCCGACGCGCAAGGTCTCATCGAGTCCCGGTACGAAGAAAATCAGCTGCACGTAACCCGAGCCGGTCACGAGGTTGCGGAAGCTGTCGATGCGGTTGTTGCCGGGACGGTCCGGCATCAAAAGGCGGGTCTCGCCTTCGATGTGGACGAAGCCGGGATTGCCGCCGCGCGGCGAGGCATCGACGGTACCGTCCGGCCCCGAGGTCGCCAGCACGCAGAACGGCGACATTCCGATGAAGTGCGCGGCGTGGCGATCGATCCGCGGCAACTGCTTGGCGATCACGCGGTCGGTGGGTGGTGCGTAGATGGTGCCGAGGTCGTCAGGTCCGATATGCGTCACGCCGTGCTCCCGTTTCTCGCGATGCTGACGTTTAACCCAATCCACGGCGGCCTGCATTTGCGGGTTTTGCCGAGAGTTCGAAATCGCAGCTTCCACCAGTTTAGAGCGCGAATTTAGATTGATTCCAGACTGCGTGCGAAGCGCCGCGCCAGTTTGGAATAGCTTAAAACTGGCTGTTTTCCTTTTGCATCGAGGCCGCCGCTCCCATACCTGTGGGTCAACAGTCCTTACAGGTTCTCCGGGCACCATGATTGTTTGTTCCTGCAACGTCCTGACTGACCACGATGTGCGTAACGTCGTGACCCAGCCGAAGGATTTCCCGCGCACCGCCGGGCAGGTCTACGGCTGCCTGGGCTGCAGCGCTGAATGCGGCCGCTGCGCGCGGACCATCAAGAAGATCATGGACGAGGCGCTGGGCGCATGTGCCAAGGCCTGCTGCGCGGGATGCCCCCACAGCCAGCAGGCAGAACACGCCCACGCCGATCATTCCCACGACCATCACCATCCTGTGATCCTGACCGCGCAGGCAGCTGCCTGAGCCGTTTTACCGGCTGGCCTTCCCGACTGTGGATGCGCCGGGCGAGGGCTTGTGCTCGCTCTCGATCTGATTTAGAACGTTTCTAAATTGGATTTGGCCCGTCAAACGACGGTTCCACAATGGAGTGCAATATGAAGGGCGACCCCAAGGTCATCGATTTCCTGAACAAGGGCCTGCGGAGCGAACTGACCGCGATCAACCAGTACTGGCTGCATTTCCGGCTGCTCAATCATTGGGGCCTGAAGGAAATGGCCAAGCACTGGCGCAAGGAATCCATCGAGGAAATGCACCACGCCGACCGCTTTACCGACCGGATTTTGTTCCTCGACGGCTTCCCCAACATGCAGGTGCTCGACCCGTTGCGGATCGGCCAGAACGTCAAGGAAATGATGGAATGCGACCTTGCCGCCGAGAACGGCGCGCGGGAGCTGTATCAGGAGGCGGCGACCTACTGCCACAGCGTGAAAGATTACGTGTCGCGTGATCTGTTCGAGAGCATCATGAAGGACGAGGAGCATCACATCGATTTCCTCGAGACCCAGCTCGATCTGGTCGAGCGCATCGGGATCCAGCTTTACGAACAGAAGCACATGGGCCACATCGGCGACGACAATCCGCCGGAAGGCGAAGGGCACTGAGCGGCGCCTGCCATCAGTGAAAATGAAGACAATTGGCCCGGGCCGCGCTGATGCGCCGCCCGGGCTTTCTTTTGGTTCTGACTTCAGCCGAAAATGCTCTAGCGTCCTGACTTGATTTTGCAGCACCTTCCATAGCGAACGCGCTGTAGAAATGGTGCGGACTTGCGAACCGCCACATGAGCCTCGCCGACAACAAGAAACATCCGGGAGAAACGCGATGACCCATCAACCGAGCTATGACTGGCCTGCGATCGTTGGTGACCTCGACTCGCTGCTGAAGCTGCGCTCGATTCCGTTCGGCATGAAAATGTTCACCCGCCGCGAGGACATGGAGGCGATCCCGAAAATCCGGCGGCCGCAATCGGTTCACACGCTGGATCAGATCGTGGCGCAGGCGGCGCGGATCGGCTGGACGGTCGGCATCACCAGCGACGATCTGGTCGGCGCGCAATGCCGCGCGGTGGTCGGCCTCGGCGGCGCCAAGACCGAGACGTGGCAATCCGGACAGCACATGACCGGCGTGTGGTTCTCGACGCAGCAGGATGCGCAGGCCCATCAGGAGGCGATGCATTGCGTGCCGGACGGGCAATACGACGCGCTCGCGGTGGGGCCGCTGTCGTCGGGTAAACTCGATCCGCCGGACATCGCGCTGTTTTATGCGACGCCCGGCGCGATGATCTATTTCATCAACGGGCTGCAATGGTCCGGCTACAAGCGGTTCGACTGGAGCGTGGTCGGCGAATCCGCCTGTGCGGATTCATGGGGCCGCGCGCTGACGACGCGATTGCCGAGTCTCTCGATCCCGTGTTTCGCCGAGCGCCGCTATGGCGGCGTGCTCGATGAGGAAATGCTGATGGCGACGCCGCCGGAATATCTGGTCAGCGCCATCGCCGGCATGAAGGCGCTGTCGAAGAACGGCTTCCGCTATCCGTTCGCGCAATATGGCGTGCAGCAGGACGTTCGCGCCGGCATGGCGGTGAGTTATCCGGGCAGGGGATGAGGGGAAAAATGCAAGTCGTCATTGCGAGGAGCGATTGCGACGAAGCAATCCAGTTTTTCTTTTAAGAATGGATTGCTTCGCTTCGCTCGCAATGACGAGCGGATAAATCCCGCTAGAGACTACGACCCATCCGCCGGCACGAAGCATGTGATCTCAAGGTTGCCGCGAAACATCATGTACCACACCACCGCGCCACCGGTCGGATTGCCGCCGGTCTTGATGATCGCCTTGTCCGGCACCTGCCACCAGACGCCTTCGATCGGCACCCAGTAGTTGCCGGCGCGCACATCATAGTCGGTGCGGTGACCGTCGGAGACGTCGCAGCACGGCACGCCGGCCGGGCTGCGCGCATCCTTGAACCATTTTCGAATGTGCTCGGGGACATCGCCGAACTGTCCGCGATCGACCGCGAGTGCCGTCGCGGCGGACAGGATCAGCGGAATCATCAGGGCAAGGCGAACAGGCCACCTCATGCGATCCTCCGCACTCAGGAATCGTCCGAAGCTTCGGCCGGTCGCCTGAAACCGTCCAGACAAACCCGCGCGAGACGCCGGTTTGTCCTGCGCATATACGAGGCACGTCGCAGCGCAGCATCGCCGGCAGACTCATGCCGCGCGTGTTTCCTCGACCCTGATCACCGAGGCGGCAAGACCGACGGCGACCGAGAGCGCCAGGCACCAGAAGCCGACATAAACATACATCACGGCGGCGACGGCGCAGCCGAACGCGAAGAAACAGATAGCGACGGCAAGATGACTGAAGCGGGTTCGCACCTTTACGCGCTGTTCCGGCTTGATGCCGGTGACGAGATCGACGGCGTCGAGAGTCACCTGCACGGTGGAGCCGGTCATCATGGTGGACGGCGGCAAATGACCCATATGCACGCGCTGAACCGCGTTTTGCATCGCCATCGCGGCGACGCCGGCGAAACCGGTCAGCAGCGCCATCGGGGTGTTCGCGTCGGGAAACGGACCGAAGCGCACGGCGAGAACGAAGAAGGCAAGCAGCAGCGCGACCTTGACCCCGAGCAGGATCTGCATCGCGGGGAGATTGTGGGCGCGCAGCGCGATGCCTGCCAGCCGGGCCAGCGCGATCACCAGAATGAATTCCGGGAGCGCGAGAATCTTGCCGACAATGCCGTGGCTGCCGTGAACCAGCGCCGCACCCAGCGTCACGAAATTGCCTGTGACATGCGCGGTGAACAGGCCAGCGAGACCGAGGAAGCCTGCGGTATCGACAAAGCCGCCGTTGAACGACAGCAATGCCGCGACGATGTTGGCCTTACTGATTTTAGTCATGAGTCTCGCCCCTGCCGCATGTGCACAGGCTAGAGCGTTTTGCGCCGAAGTGGAATTCGGTTAGCCGTCAGTCCGTCAGCCCGACCGCTTCGCGCACTGCCGCGATCGGCTGGATCGCGGCCGACCAGAAATTCCACTCCGGGCTGAACAGGTCCGCTGACGCATCCTCGCCGCGCGCCCATGCATAAAAAAACTCTTCCGGCTCGAACGCGCCCGTCGCGGCACCGGCAACATCGTTGAGTGCAATGCCGAGATGCCAGCTCAGGATCACCGGCAGCACATGACCGGACATGGCCTTGCTGCGATGCATCGTCGCCGTCAGCACCGACGTCAGCAGTTCGCCGCGCGGCGATGTGTCGTAACCGGCGAGCACGTGGGTTGAATCGTGCGGAGCGGAGAATTCGAAATTGAGCGCGGTCGGCTCGCCGGGATAGGCGTAGCCGTTGGCCTGATAGAACATCGCGAACGCATGACCGAAAGTGTCTTCCGGCAGTCGCGCCAGCGCATGGAAGCGCGTGGCCAGCGCGGGTTCGGGCTGCGCATCGTAAGGTTGCAGCCATGGACCCATGTCCGCGGTGTCCCATGCGCGGCCCGTCACGCTCTCGAGGTTGGCGTGGATCATGTGGGCCCTGGCGTCGTTCATGTCGCCCAGCGCCAGCCGCGCGAGAACGTCAACGAAGTCGTCGCGGACAGCGAGTTGGTCCGCGAGCTTCACCACGGCACTCAGCTTGGCCGGGTCCAGCGTGCCGCCGACAAACGCCATGATCGCAGCGAAGCTTACCGCCTGCGCGGCAAGCGCTGGATCGGCAACCAGTTCAGCCTGCCGGTAAGGACTGAGCGGGGTCAGCCCCGCGAGGCCGAATTGCGGCTCGAGATGGAAGATGTAGCGCGTCGCGGCGGCAATGGTCGCGTGGTCGATTTCGACCGGGAGACCTTCGGTCGCTGCAATGCCGAGCATCACGGCAAGCGTGCTGCGGGCCTGGTCCAGCGTTGCGGGAATGTGCATGGGCGCGTGCCGCGATCCTATCTGAACTGCTTGCGGCAGGGCGGACTGAGCTTCCTGATGTTTCTCTCCATGCAGGCCGTAATGCGCCGCACGTCGGGGACAAACTGCCGGCAGTATTTCATCGCATCCTGACGGCAGGCGCGGCGCTGGTCCGGCGTTCCTGCACCGTGCGCTGTGGCGGGGACGGCTGCGAGGAGCGCGATGGCTGCGCAGGCGATGCGCGCCGTGGTGATTGGTGGGGACATGGTCAGGTTCCTTGATCGTGGAACCGTAGCCTGATCGTCATTGTCCATCAAACGGTAAACCGCGAAGCGCGGTCCGCCGTTTCGTAGGGGCATGATCTTTCGATCCCGCTTTCGGAATCATGCCCTAATGGTGTGCCGGGATGTCCACGCCCTGTGCAGAATAGTGCCGGATCTTGTTTCGCAGGGTGCGGACCGACACGCCAAGTATCCGCGCGGCGTGGGTTCGGTTGCCGTCGCAGCGCGCGAGCGTTTGGAGAACAAGCTCGCGTTCGATTTCTCCAACTGTCGCGCCAATCAGCAGCGGCACCACCTGGTCTGGCGTCATGGCGGGTGTGTCAGGCAATGACTGGAATAGGGATTGCGATGTGTATTGGCTCATCGAGACCTCCCGACCCACGTCTGCGCGTAGATGCAGACGATTGCGTTACCGATCTCAGCCCCGGAAAGGGTGGGCCGATATGGTTAACAAAGTTCTAATCCCCAAATAAGCCTTTCAGGAAACTGGAGAATCGGAACCCGACGGAACCGGAGGGGATTGCTGGAGAAATTGAGTGTGCCGGGCGCGCGCGCCTAAAATTTGCGCGCCGCGAGGCGGGGAATTAAGTGAAATGAGCCCGCGTTGGGCTCCGACAGGGAGAGCATCATGTGCCGCAACATCAAGACGCTGTTCAATTTCGAGCCGCCCGCGACCGAAGATGAAATCCACGCGTCGGCGTTGCAGTTCGTGCGCAAGCTCTCCGGCTTCAACGCGCCGTCGAAGGCCAACGAAGCCGCGTTTGAACGTGCGGTCGCCGAAGTCTCGGCCAGCGCGCACAAGCTGCTGGCGTCGTTGCACACCAACGCACCCGCACGCGACCGGGACATCGAAGCAGAGAAGGCGCGCGAGCGGAACAAGGCGCGGTTCGGCTGAACGCGACAACGCTCCCGGCGAGGCGCCGCCATGTTGGCGCGTCAGGCTGCGGAGCCGCAGGCTCTCAGTGCGGCAGCACGACCGGAACGAAGCGCGGATCGCTCGACGCGGCCCGCCGGTCGATCGCAGCAACGCGCATTAGGGCTTCAAGCTTCAATAAAAAAATTTCCGCCAACATTGTCATAATCCACTTTTTGACTGTCTGGCAGTTGGACGCCGACACGCTCGACGGCGTTCAATGTCTGATTCAAACGTAGGCCTCACAGCAGGCGTTCGCAATATCCTTGCCGCCGGTGGATAAGACGTTACCGTTACGCCGGGCGGACCTGCGAACCGCCATACGGGGAGACGTTCGATGAAACTTGTCGCCGCGCTGCTCGTCGTGTTGTCGGCTGTCATATTCCCGGCCGCGGTCCGGGCCGATACATCGGATCGCTTCGCCATGGGCGGGTGGATCGAGAAGTTCCAGCCTGCCATCGACCGGGCCAACGCCAGCGGCGAGCTGTTTCGCATCCGTGGCCATTGCCAGTCCAACTGCACGCTGTTTCTCGGGGTGCGCAATGTCTGCGTCGAGCGCAGCGCGCGGTTACTGTTTCACGCGGGGCACGGTCGCGGGCCAAACCGACACGTCATCAACGCCGGCTCGACCCAGCGGATGATGAACGCCTACAACGCCAAGCTGCGGCGGTATGTGACCGCGAACGGCTATCTCGCGAAACTGGAGTTCAGCTCCATCTCCGGCGCGCGGATCATCGACGAGTTCGGCTACAAGGAATGCCCGCGCGGATAAGCGCGGCGCGCTTCAGGCCTTGTCGTGGCCGGTGAGTTTTCGCCAACCTGTCACCGCATAGGCGAGCATGCAAACCCACGCGATCATCGCGCCGATGCCGAATGCGATACGGCCGGTCGATGAGTCCGTGGCGATTGCAGGCATCGAGAAGCCGCGCGACAGTCTGATGGGTCCGTCGCTGAGCGCGGCCCAACTCCCGATCAGCGCGAAGGACGCGAACAGCGCAATACCGGCAAGGTATTGCACGGTAAGGAGCCATCGCGGCGAATCGGGGGGCAGTTCGCCGCTCTCCCCGGCGCGGCCAAGGGTCTGCATCAGCGCGGCGCAACCGGCGAGAAAGAACGCGAGCCCGGCCGCCAAGACCACCCAGAGCGGCGCATGCAGGCTGCGCGGATCGCCCGGCACCGCAACGATACCGGCGCCGATCAGCATCAGGTAAAATCCGAATGGCAGCGCACCAATGCCGGCCCATCGAAATTTTTTCGGCATGATTACGCTGCGCGTTGCGCCAGGAAGCCCCAGTCCCACGGCAACTGCTTCGAGCCGCGCGGCTTGCGCAGGCCGTCCACCGACCACGGATAATACACCTTCGCGATGCGGGTGACCTCGAATCCCTTCTCCGACACGGTCGAGGTCAATTCCTCGCGCTCGTAGAATTTCTGCCAGACGCCATCGCGGCTGACGAGGCCGCCCGCCTTGATCTTGTCGGCCGAGGCGCCGAGCTTGTTGACCATCAGTTGCGATTCCATCGACGGCACGACCACGAGCGCATGACCGGACGGCTTGGTCACCGAGGCCAGCGTCGACCACAGTGCGTTTCGCTTGGCTTCGCGCGGCGACGTGATGACGTTCAGGCAGACCGTGAGATCGGCAACGGTTCCGAGAACGTCCGCCGATTTGCAGACGTCCATCGCCATCCATTTCGCGTTCGTCATCTTCGCGCAGCGCTTCTTCGCGCGCGCGACGATGCGCGGCGCGAAGTCGATGCCGGTGATCCTGTCGAAGCGATGTCCGAACGTCTTGACGAAGCTGCCGACCCCGCAGCCGAGATCGACCAGTTCGAGATTCTTTCGCGAGCGGCACGCGGCGGCGACGAAGCGCGGCATCTGGCCGCTGGTTTCATCGGTGACGATGTCGCACACCATCGTTTCGAATTTGGCGGCGTGCAGATCCCATTCAACCTGGTTCACAGAACCCTCCCGCTGGTTGTTGTGAAGTCGAATCGATTAAACAACAGAAATGGCCGCAGCGATACGCACCGCGGTACCTAATCTGTTGATCAATCGCGTCTCTTTGCCCGGCGGGTTCCGGTATTCGAGCCGGATTTTCTGCGCATCGTCGCGCATTAATTGCGCCACGCGAACGATTCGCTTGGCAGTAAGACTGCTTCATATCCTGATTGATGCTGGAATCATCGAACAGGTCAGCGTCATCGCTCCACGATGACGCGTATGGATTTTATCGGCGTGCGTCCACTCCCTCAGTTTTGTTGTCGAGTCGCCAATTGCACTGCGAAGTGCACTTTGCGGCGGCTTGCGACATGCGCGAATCCGCCTGCGGAAACGGGATGCGGGTGCTAGAATCGAGCCACCAAACTTGATTCGGCATTGCCGCTGCGTTCGCGGCTTCGCTGTCAGCATCGCTTATCCTCACCCCCATCCGGAGACTCCATCATGCGTCTGTCATCTGCCATTCGCGCCGCGTTGATCGCTGTGACGGCCCTCATCGGAGCCGGTCTGTCGTCGGCCCATGCCGACAGCGGCAGTATTTCGCTGACGATCTACAAGGCGGGCTGGGTTATCGGCGGCTCGGGCGGCAGCGGCACGCTGAATTTTCGTGGCAGGAGCTATGGCCTCTCCGCCGGCGGTATCGACTACGGCCTGGTGTTCGGCGGATCGAAGACGGTGCTGCGCGGCCGCGTCAGCAACATCAACCGGCCGTCGGATGTCGCCGGTGTTTATGGTGCGGCGGGCGCGGGCATCGCGGTCGGCCGTGGCGCGCGCGCGATCGTGCTGACCAACCAGAAGGGCGCGGTGCTGGAATTGTCCGGCCGTCAGACCGGCCTGATCGCCAACCTCGACCTGAGCGGACTCGCGATCACGCTGAAGTAGTCACGGACAATAGCGGCGTGCGTAAGCGCCGCCGATATCGCAGGTATTAACCGTCTGTGGACGTTGCGATGGCGGTCTTGCTGGCAGGCGAGACCGCCTTTTGCTTGCTCCATAAATCCTGGCCGATCATGCCCACGGCCATCGCGGCGACGAACACGATCACCGGCATGCCAAGCCCTGCGAGATTGACCAGTGCAGGGCCGGGACACAGCCCGACCAGACCCCAGCCGATTCCGAACAGCACTGCACCTGCAACGAGCGGAGCATCGATGTCCTTGCGCGTCGGCCAGAGACTCTGTGACGAGAACACAGGTGCGCCGCGTTGCTTCGCCAGCGCAAAGCCGATGCTCGACACCGCGACCGCGCCGGCCATCACGAACGCCAGCGTCGCGTCCCACGCGCCGAAGATGTCAAGGAAGCCGAGCACCTTCGCTGTGTCGGTCATGCCGGAGATCAGGAGGCCCGCGCCGAAAATGAGTCCGCAGGCGAAGCTCACGAGAATGAATGGCATGATCAGCCTCCGATCATGTGGCGCGCGATGGCGACGGTTATGAAGGCCGCGATCATGAAAACGGCGGTGGCGACGAGCGAACGAGCGGAGAGCCGCGCGACGCCGCAAACGCCGTGGCCCGAGGTGCAGCCGCCGCCCATGCGGCTGCCGAAGCCGACGAGCAGACCCGCGATGACAATCACGATCAGGCTTGCTGGCATCGCAGGCGAGGGCAGTGCTGCGCCCGTGGCGAGTGTTGCGATCAGCGGCGCTGCGATCAGGCCTGCGACGAAGGCGAGCCGCCAGTTGCGATCAGTGGTGCCCGGCACAAGAAGCCCGCCGAAGATGCCACTGATGCCCGCGATGCGTCCGGTCAGCAGCATCAGCATCGCGGCGGCAAGCCCGATCAGCGCGCCGCCGAGAAGGCCGGAGAGGGGAGTGAGGTCGTGCATGGGTGATCTTTCTCGAGTGTTCGTCATCGTTTGCAGGGGAGGCCCGCATACCGGCACAGTGCCCACTCACCTTTGATCGTACACCTGTTCGCCCTCGTGACGACAGAATTGACATCGTTTCAATTTGATAGATTGACAATAGGAATAAAATCCGATATAGCTTACGCTGAATTGGAGCGGTGCTTTATGGAATTACTGATTGAAACTCGAAAGGAATTGCTACGATTGAAAGGCGAGCTTCTCGACATCAGGGTCGAGTTAAAGTTTGCGCGGTTTCTGCGCGTTGCTGTTAAGGCGGGATTCAAGGAAGAACAGCCGCGCGACGAATTGGGTAGATGGACAAGTACCGGTGGTATTCAAGTCACGACGTCATCTGGCTTTCTCACCGGAATTTCGACGATTGACGACACATCGCAGGCACTCGGTGATGCGTTGGTTCGCGTTATGGAAAGGGTTGATTTTCTTCCGGGGATGAGCCCGGGAACTTATGGCACAGCGGTGCACATTGCATTTGGAGCTGAAGTTAAATCATTGGGTATCTCGGGCCTTGGAGATATTGAGCGAAGCTTTAGCCTGAACGACAGCGATCCTCGCTATGGACTTCTAGGCACCATTAGGACCGATGTTATCCTGCGTAATATCCAGGGTGATATCATCGCAATCTATGATGTCAAAACAGGCGAACGTCCGATGTCACAATCAAGGGCAAATGAGCTTCGGGTGACGCGCGCGGCACCGAATACACCCGTGTTTGAATTAAATATTGTGCGCGGGCCGTCCCGAAAGTATCGACGGGTCATGTTTGGTCGTACGACATACGTCGCTCGAACCCACGCTATGCTGAGCGCAAGGAGAGCCTGAGATGTCGATGGAATTGTATGTGATGTCGGATGTCCAACTGGCATCAATCGCCGCTTGGCAACAGGCGATCGATGCGAGCAGCTTCCGGCTGCGGTTATCTGAAGCTAGACCCTTTTCCGAATTGCGAGGCGTGTTGCCAGTTCAACTAAGCGGCAGGCAGACAGCTTTCGAATGCGGACACTGGGATGCCGCGGATTTTATTGCGGAAGCCTCGGATATCGATTTCGGCCATCGGTGGAAGTATGCCCTCGCATTTCGCTGGACTGGAAACCCTTACGAAGGCATTGCCGCGTATATGGCGGCTGGCGCTTACGCCAAGGCGACTGGCGGCGTCATTCTCGATTGTGAAGAAGGAAAAATTATCTTGCCGGAACGCGCAGGGGAGATTGCCCAGGATATTGAACGGCACATTCCGATATTCGAGGAGATGGTACGGAAGGCCGCGGAAAAAATTCGTAAATAGAACAGCAACGGAGATAACAGGGCAGCGAAGCAATACCTATCTCCGCCCCGCGTCCTTCCAGCACATCTGATGCGCGGGCGGGTAGGTCCGCTCCACATCGGTGACACTCTCGAACGGCTGGTTGTCGTCCACGGTCGCCTGCATGCAAGCGCAGTACTTTCGCAGCTTGGCGGATGTCTCCTTGCTCGCCTTGCGTTGGGCCATGCAGGTGTCGATCCATGCGCGGTCGGCGGCGGTGAGTTTCGCGGCAAAGGCTGTGCTTGATAAATTAACGGCGCTGAGAACCCCCAGCGCCGCAATTCTTGTGATGGGATGCCCGGGTCAAGCCCGGGCATGACAATGAGTCGGCGCGCTCACAACACCTTGTTGCTGTCCTTCACGGCGTCTGCTTCGACATAGACCTGCCCGCCCATCTTGACGAACTTCTCGCTCATTTGGGCCATGCCGTCCTCGATCACGCCGCTCATGGACATGCCGATCGCGGCGGGGCCGCCGAGATTGAGCGCAGCCTTTTCGTTGTCGCCGAGGGTGGCCGCATAGTCGCGCACGTCCTGCGTGATTTTCATCGAGCAGAACTTCGGTCCGCACATCGAGCAGAAATGCGCCACCTTGTGCGCTTCCTTCGGCAGCGTCTCGTCGTGATAGCTGCGCGCGGTATCCGGATCGAGGCCGAGGTTGAACTGGTCCTCCCAACGGAAGTCGAAGCGCGCGCGTGACAATGCGTCGTCGCGCAACTGCGCCGCCGGATGGCCCTTCGCCAGATCGGAGGCGTGCGCCGCGATCTTGTAGGTGATGACGCCGACCTTGACGTCGTCTCGGTTGGGCAGGCCGAGATGTTCTTTCGGCGTCACGTAGCAAAGCATCGCGCAGCCGAACCAGCCGATCATGGCAGCACCGATGCCCGAGGTGATGTGATCGTAGCCCGGCGCGATGTCGGTAGTCAGTGGTCCAAGCGTATAGAACGGCGCTTCGCCGCATTCTTTCAGCTGCTTGTCCATATTGATCTTGATCTTGTGCATCGGCACATGGCCGGGGCCTTCGATCATGACCTGACAGCCCTTCGCCCACGCGATCTTGGTGAGTTCGCCCAGCGTTTCGAGTTCGGCGAACTGCGCGCGGTCGTTGGCGTCGGCAATCGAGCCGGGCCGCAGACCGTCGCCCAGCGAGAACGACACGTCATACTTGCGCATCAGGTCGCAGATTTCGTCGAAGTGGGTGTAGAGGAAGCTCTCCTTGTGATGCGCGAGGCACCACTTCGCCATGATCGAGCCGCCGCGCGACACGATGCCGGTGACGCGGTCGGCGGTGAGGTGGATATAGGGAAGCCGTACGCCGGCATGGATGGTAAAGTAATCCACGCCCTGTTCGCACTGCTCGACCAGCGTGTCGCGATATAATTCCCAGGTCAGCTTGACCGGATCGCCGTCGCACTTCTCCAGCGCCTGATAGATCGGCACCGTGCCGATCGGAATCGGCGCGTTGCGCATGATCCATTCACGGGTGGTGTGGATGTTGCGCCCCGTCGAGAGGTCCATCACGGTGTCCGCGCCCCAGCGGATCGCCCACACCATCTTGTCGACTTCTTCCTCGACCGACGACGTCACGGCGGAGTTGCCGATATTGGCGTTGATCTTGGTCAGGAAGTTGCGGCCGATGATCATCGGCTCTAGCTCGGCGTGGTTGATGTTGCAGGGGATGATCGCGCGGCCGCGTGCGATCTCGCTGCGCACGAATTCCGGCGTGATGAACGCAGGGACTTCGGCGCCGAACGATTCACCATCGGCGAGGGCTGCTTCCGCGCGCTCAAGCTGCTGCTTGCGCCCGAGGTTCTCGCGCGTCGCGACGTAGATCATCTCCTTGGTGATGATGCCCTTGCGCGCGAACTCAAGCTGGGTGATCGGCGCGTCGCCGACGCCGCGGATCGGCTTGTGATGGGCCTTGAAGGAGGCAGCAGCATGGGCCGCGCCGACATTGCCGTTGTCCTCGGCCTTGATCTCACGGCCTTCGTATTCCTCGACGCCGCCGCGTTCCTTCACCCATGCGATGCGCGAACGAGAGAGACCGGCGTTAACGTCGATGATGACGTTCGGGTCGGTATAGGGGCCGGAGGTGTCGTAGACGTTGAGGTTCGGTTCGCCCGCGCCCTCGGAGAGGACAATCTCGCGCAGCGGGACGCGGACGTCGGCCGCCTCGTCCGGCGTGACGAAAATCTTGCGTGATGACGGCAGGCCACCGGTGGTGACGGCGGCTTTCATGTCGGCCGTGTTGATTTGTTTGTTCATGGCGTCCTCCTTTGAAGGATATTTCAGGCGGCTTCTGGATAGTCGGTGAGCCAGGCGCGCACGCGCGCATCCGGATCGGCGTTCTGGGTGACGTCGCTGACGACGGCGATGGAATTCGCCCCAGCGGCGAAAATCATTTCGGCCTGCTCGAGCTTGATGCCGCCGATGGCGACCAGCGGAATGTCGCCGATCAGAAGCTTCCAGGCAGTGATGCGCTCGATGCCCTGCGGCGCGAAGCGCATCTTTTTCAGCGTGGTTTCGTAGATCGGGCCGAGGGCGATGTAGTCCGGCTTGTAGGCCAGCGCGTTGTCGAGTTCGGTCTCGTCATGGGTCGAGAGACCCAACGTCAATCCCGCGCGCTTGATGGCGTGAACGTCGGCCGTGTTGAGGTCTTCCTGCCCGAGATGCAGATGCTGTGCGCCTGCGTCGATGGCCGCGCGCCAGTAATCATTCACCACGAGCTTGGTTTGCGTGCCCTTGGTCACCGCGAGAGCTTCACGCACGAGCGCGAGCGCGGCGGCGTCATTGAGATCCTTGGCGCGCAGTTGCACGGTGCCGACGCCGAGTTTTGTCAGCCGCGCAACCCACGCGACGCTGTCAACCACGGGATAGAAGCGATCAGGATACGGCATGCCAGAACGGTGTCCCTACGACAGGAGTTGAAGGAGAAGCGAAATCGCGCGCGCCCATGAGGCCGGATTCAAATCCGGCGCGGCCTGCCTCTGCGGCGAGGCGGAACGCGCTAGCCATTTTCACCGGATCGTCAGCCTTGGCGATGGCGGTGTTGAGCAGCACGGCATCGAAGCCAAGCTCGAACGCTTCGGCGGCGTGCGACGGCGCACCGATACCGGCATCGACCACCAGCGTGATGCCGGGAAGGCGGGCGCGCAGCAGCTTCAGGGCATCGCGGTTGGTGATCCCGCGCGCGCTGCCGATCGGCGACGCCCACGGCATCACCACCTTGCAGCCGGCATCGACCAGCTTCATGGCGACGCTCAGATCCTCGGTGCAATAGGGGAAAACCTCGAAGCCGTCCTTGATCAGGATTTGCGCCGCTTCAACAAGGCCGACCACATCGGGTTGCAGCGTCTCGTCGTCGGCGATGACTTCCAGCTTGATCCACGGCGTGTTGAACAGCTCACGCGCCAGCTTCGCCGTGGTCACGGCCTCGCGCACGCTTTTGCAGCCGGCGGTGTTCGGCAGCACGGTGACTTTCAGTTCGCGGATCAGCGACCAGAACTGATCGCCGGTCTTGCCGCCCGCGGTTTCGCGGCGCACCGACACGGTGACGATTTGGCTGCCGGCGGCGCGGATCGCGTCCTGCATGATCTTCGGCGACGGATACAGCGCGCTGCCGATCAGAAGACGCGATGAGAATTCGCGGTCGTAAAATTTCAGCATGAGGTCAGCGTCCTTTCGCGCGACAAGTGGAGTTCGTCATCCTGAGGTGCGAGCCGTCTGCGGCGAGCCTCGAAGGATGACGGATGGGGAATGCGGCCATCCTTCGAGGCGCGCAAGCAACAGCGCGCACCTCAGGATGATGGCAGTGTTTGCCGAAAGACATTGACTACCCTCCCTGCCGTGGCGTGAGGATTTCCACCGCGTCGTTGTCGTTGAGCGGCGTCTCGGCCCAGCGCGCGCGCGGCACCACGTCGTAATTCACCGCGACGGCGAGGTGCGCGCCGTCATACTCAAGCTCGGCCAGCAGCGCGTCGACGCGCGTGGCCTTGGTCTCGACCCGTTCGCCGTTGACGATCACGAACATTGCATCACCTCGTTGTCGATAGCGCCGCGCTCGACATAGGCCAGCGTCAATTCCGCCAGCGCAGGCGCCAGCAGGAAGCCGTGGCGATAAAGTCCGTTGACGGAAATACGCGTGGCATCAATGGCGATGCGCGGCAGGTTGTCGGGAAAGGCCGGGCGAAGTCCCGCGCCGAATTCGAGAATGCGGGCCTCGCCGAACGCCGGATGCACCGCGTAAGCCGCGCTGAGCAATTCGAGCGCGGAGCGTACGCTGACGCCGGTGTCCTCAGACTCGATCGAGGTGGCTCCGAGCATGAAGCGGTTGCCGTCGCGCGGGATTACATAAAGCGTCCAGCGGGGATGAAGGAAGCGGACCGGGCGCGACAGTTGCACGTCGGGCGTTTCGATGACGATCATCTCGCCCTTGACGCCGCGCAGATCGGGATGCCGGTCGCGCGCTCCGAGACCCCGGCAATCGATCACGATGCTGGTCTCGCCGGCAAGATCGTCAGGCTCACAGTCGCTGCCGAATTTGATCGTGCCGCCGGCGGCGGCGAGTTTCGCATGCAGTTCGGGTAGCACGCTGCGCGGTTCGACATGGCCTTCGCCGGGAAAGAACAACGCTTCACGGAACCGTCCGTCGAGGGATGGTTCGAGTGCGGCGATGCTGTCGGCATCGAGGCGGGTGTGATCGGTTGTCAATCTTGCGAAGCGGTCGAAGTCGGCGCGGTCGCGCGGATGCGCCACCACCAGCGAACCGTTGAATGGCGTATCCGGGACGTGCTCCCGCCACAGATCGAGCGAGCGGATGCCAAGCCGCGTGACGACCGGCTCGGAACCTTCGCGTTCGCACCACGGCGCCAGCATGCCGCCGGCCCAGTGGCTGGTCGCCTGCATCATCGCCGCGTCGCCGCGTTCATGCAGCGTCACGTCATAACCGGCGCGCGCGAACAGCAATGCCTGCCATGAGCCGGCAATGCCCGCACCGACAATATTGATGGAAGATTCCCCTCGCGGAGATTTGGCGTTCTGTAGCATCCCTGTCCCTTCGCCGGCATGACCCGGATCAGGTTCAAAGGGTCACCGCGCACACTGCGGTATCTCAGCTCCACGCCGGAGCCCCCCTCGGAACACAGATACGATAGCCCCGATGCCTTGGGGTTTCAATGGCCGGACCCGTGATGCTGCATGGCTTTTCCGCATCGTGGGAACGCGTTTTCGCATCGCGCATCGCCCCGGGCGCACAAAACGGGGCGGGTAAGGGTTCGTTGACCTTGCGAGGCGCGATTGCTGCCGTTTTCGGGGGAACAGTCGGCAGTCAAGTTTACCCGGAATTATGCCGCCGGTGGTTAGGTCGGGAACTCGTTTCCACGATTCAGGACTGAACATGAGCATCGCCGGTCTCGACCACGCCGGACACAAGCGGGGCATCGCCGAGCAGCTTCTCGGCCAGGTGCCCGCGTGGCTGTGGTTCGGCGCGGGCCTTCTGTTGCTGTTCGTGATCGGCGGCAACCGCGCGCTGCAGGACGCCGACACGTATTGGCAGATCGTGGTCGGACAATGGATCATCGATCACCGTGCATTGCCCACCATCGACGTCTATTCATTCACCCGGGCCGGCGAGCCATGGATATCATCGTCATGGCTGGCGCAGGTGCTTTATGCCGCGTCGTATTCCGCGTTCGGCTGGGCAGGGCCGGTCATTCTGGCGGGACTCGGAACAGCGGCGGCGTTCGCGCTGCTGGCGCAGATCTTGTCCCGGCGCTTTGCGCCGACCCATGCGATCATCGTCGCGATGGCGGCGGCCGTGCTGTCCGCGCAACATTTTGTCGCGCGGCCGCATCTGCTGGCGCTGCCGGTGATGGTGGCGTGGGTTTCCGGTCTGGTGAATGCGAGCGACGAGCGCAGGGCGCCGTCGTTCTGGCTGCTGCCGCTCATCGTGCTGTGGACCAACCTGCATGGCGGCTTCGTGCTGGGGCTGGCGCTGGTCGCGCCGTTCGCACTCGATGCGGTGTGGAATGCGAATGCGCCGCAGCGGATGGCGCTGGCGCTGCGCTGGGCGGCGTTCGGTGTGTGCGCAGTGGTTGCGAGCTGGATCACGCCCTATGGCTGGAATTCGCTATTGGCTGCGCGCAGGATTCTCGATCTTGGCAACGCCATGGCGCAGATCCCCGAATGGCAGCCGGTGGATTTCAGCAGCATCGGGCCGTTCGAGGTCTGCCTGCTCGCGGCGCTCGGATGCGTGCTCTGGCGCGGTATCGTGCTGTCGCCGCCGCGCATCCTGCTGGTGCTCGGGCTGCTGCACATGGCACTGTCGCACAATCGCAACATCGAGGTGTTCGCGCTGTTGACGCCGCTGGTGCTGGCGAAGCCATTGTCCCTGCAATTCGGCCACCGCGATATCGTGCGTGCGTCGCGCGGCGTCGCGGGCAGCGTTGCGGTCACCCTTGCGATGTCGCTGGCGATCCGGGCTTTTACCGCGCGTCACACGTTCACACCGATGGTCATTCAGACTCCCGCAGCCGCCGTCGATGTGCTGAAGGCGCGCAAGGCGGAGCGCATTCTGCACAATGCAGGCTTCGGCGGCTATCTCATCACGCGGGGCATCCCGGTGTTCTTCGATGGCCGCGGCGAACTCTACGGCGATGACTTCCTCGTCAGGACGTTCGATGCGCTTGCGCTGAAAGACGTCGGCGCGTTTCTGAACCTGCTCGAGACCTACAAGATCGGCGCCACGCTCCTGACGCCCGCCACGCCGGCCGCCGGACTGCTCGACCGTCTCGATGGCTGGCAGCGCGTCTATGCCGACGATGTGGCCGTGGTTCACATCCGCAAAGCGGGTGCGCCGCGATGACGATGCAGGACCCGGCGCCGCCGCGCTCCTTTATGCCGGTGTTGGCAGGCATCGCCGTTTTTGCCGGATTGCTCCTGCTGGGCAACCGCATGCTGGCCGATCCCGACACCTTCTGGCAGATCGAGATCGGGAAGCGAATCCTGGACAGCGGGTCGGTGCCGCAACGGGATGTATTCTCTTTCACCATGCAGGGCCAGCCGTGGATCTCCACCCAGTGGCTTGCGCAGGTGTGCTTCGCGCTGGCCTTTTCGCTCGCAGGCTGGGCCGGACCCGTGGCGCTTGCAGCCGCAGCGATCGCGCTCGCATTCGCGCTGGTCGCCCGCGTCCTCGTGCGGCACGTCGATCGCACGGCGGTGCTGGTTCTATTCATGATGGCGTTCGCGCTGGCGTCGCCGCATTTTCTTGTCAGGCCGCACGCGCTTGCGATGCCGGTGATGGTGGCATGGACGGCGGCGCTGATCGCCGCTGCGGATCGCGGGCAAGCGCCACGGCTTTGGTGGCTGGCGCTCATGGTCCTGTGGGCCAACCTGCATGGCAGTTTCGTTCTCGGTGTTGCGCTGGTCGGGCCGATCGCGCTCGATGCGGTCGTGAATGTCGAGCGTGCGTCGCGCGTCCGGCTGATGCTCCGCTGGGCCGTGTTTGGAATTCTGGCGCTTGCGGCGAGTTGCCTGACACCCTATGGCTGGAATGCGCTGCTCGGCGCGCGCAACATCCTCAATCTCGGCGACGCCTTACTGATCATCACCGAATGGCGGCCGGTTAATTTTGCGCGTTTCGGGACCTTTGAGGCGTGCCTGCTTCTGGGCGCGGGTATCGTGCTGTTCAAGGGGCTGACCCTGCCGCTGGTCCGCATCCTGCTGCTGCTCGGACTGGTCCACATGGCGCTTGCACATGTGCGCAACGTGACGGTTCTGGCGCTGCTGGCGCCGGTCGTTCTCGCTGCACCGCTGGCGGCGTGGTTTCCGCGTTCCAGCAGCTATGTACTGCCGGGTCTGCGTCCGCGCATCGTGGCCGCATCCGCCGCCGCGCTGATTGTCGCATTGACCGCCGGCGCGATCACGATGGGACGATACGCGCCGCCGTCCGGCATTGAACCTGCGGTGGCAGCACTGAAGGCGCGCGGCGTTTCCCGTGTGCTGAACGACTACGACTTCGGCGGCTACCTGATCGCGGCGGGAATTCCTGTCGCCATCGATGGACGAACCGAGTTGTATGGCGAGCGCTTCATGATGGAGTTCGACCGCGCGATGACCTTGAAAAGTCCCGCGACGCTGTTCGAGGTGATGGATCGATACCGCATCGATGCCACGCTGCTGATGCCGGGGACACCGGCCGTAAGCCTGCTCGACCGGCTGGAGGGTTGGGAGCGGATTTACGCCGACGGCGCGGCCGTCGTGCACGTGCGCAAGCCGGACGCTCCCGCAGGCTACAAAATCAGGTCAGCCGAACGTGCGCCGCGATGAGCATGCAGGCGCCGCACACCCACCGAACAAAAAAGCCGGCTTCAGATTGAAGCCGGCTTATTTCCGCATTCACTGACCTCAGGTCAGTGATGATGACGGTGGCGCCGATGCTTGCGCGGAATTTCCCGGGCGTTGGCGTCGAACAATGAGATGCCCGCTGGCTGGGCGCTGGCCTGCTGTTGCTGCAGCAATCCCTGACGTTTGGCCGCGTAGTAGTAACCGCCGGCATAATAGGCGACGGCGCGGTTTTGATTGCCGCCCGCTGCCCGATAGGCGCCTGCGAGATATTTCACGGCGTAGGTCAGGTTGGTGTCGGGATCGAGCAGGCCCTGCGCGCTGCCGGTGTAGCCGACGCCCCGCGCGGTCGCGAGCTTGATCTGCATCATGCCGTAATTGCCCCTGCTGACGGCGCGCGGATTGTAGCGGCTCTCGCGCACGATCACGCGATGCACAAGCTCCGCCGGAACGCCGTTCGCGGCCGCATGGCTTGCGACCATGGCCTCGTAGTTGGCGCGTTGTGCGCTGGCGGGATGAATCAGCATCATCGCCGCGGCCGCGGCGAGCAAAATACGTTTCATGATGTCTGTCCTCAGCGAGATCTTGCCTTAGCGAGATCCTGGAAAATGGGTTCAGCGTGGACCGCAATGCCGACGCAACGAATGGCCCGGCTCAACGGCAGCGGGCTGATGTGGTTCCAATGCGGAGCAAATGTGGACAGAAAGTGTCGATGGGACCGCGCGCCGGTGCAGTGGAATTAGCGCATTGATATCCGTGACTTGTAGCTATGCGCGCATGCAGATGAGCTATGCGCACTCGTCCTCGCCGTTAACTCACTGCAAATTGGGCAGCGATGTCACGGCCACGCTGATCGAGCCGTCGGCCTCGGCGATGATCCGCAGCGTATTTGAATCGAAGGCGATGCTGCCGAGCCGCACGCTCGACACCGACGCATCGACGCGAATGCCTTCATCGTTCTTGCGCATATCGGAGACGATCGCCGAAATCTTCTGCTGCGCGTTGGCCGCGAACGTTTTCAGATCGATGGTGGCGCGCTGCTCCAGTGCGCTTTGAAGATAGGGGATCGCCGGGCGCGCGGCCGCGCCGAGCAGGCCGAACGCAGAATTGGATTCCACCGCAAGTTCGAGATCGGTCAGCCGCAGGATTTGCTGCGTCTGATCCAGCACCGGGCGGCCCCAGATGTGAATCGTCGCTTCGCCGCCGAGACCGAACCAACTGGTTTTTTCCCTGGCGTTGACGAGCAGGGAGATCAGCAGCCGCTGACCGGCGGCGGTGACGTTTGCGCTTTTCACAGTGACATCGACCGAGCCGCTGCCGTCTTCGGGAAACTTGCGGCCTTTCAGTTGCGTCTCCACGATCTTGCTCACTTCGGTGAACGGCAGATCAATCGGCACGCCGATACTGATCCGGCCGCGCTCGGGCGGCGGCATGATGTCGAGGGTCGCGGGGAACGGACAGTCCGGCTTTGTCTCCTTGGACAGCACGCGCGTCTCCGCCTGCAAACCGAGTGTGAAGTTCACCGAGTTGGTGTCGATGCGCGGCTGCGCCGCCATGGCCCGCACCGGCCGCATCTCCAGCCACAGCGTCGGCAGTCCCGCCGCCGCCGGAGGAAGCGGAATCGAGCGGCAAAGCTTGGCCCATTCGCGCCGCGCGTTCTGCTCGAGCGAGCGGTCGTTGCGCAGCCGCGCCTGCAACAGCGCCATCTGCTCATTGACCGTCTTGTCGATCAGCGGCTTGACCTGCGCCGGTACCGCGACTTTCGCGCCCGCAATCGTCAGGCTGCTTTCGCCGAGCGTGACCTGTGCCGTGAGCTTGGGATCGATACGCCACTCGCGCAGAACTTCAGGCTTTGATGTGATCGCGACATTGCCGTGGATCGCTGCATTGGCATTCAACTGTTTGATATTCACGCTGCCGAGCTGCTTGACGGCATTGCTGCCAAGCACATTTCCCAACACGTTGCCGAGCGCAGTGCCGCTCGCCGCCGACAATGATCCGAGCACGGTCAGCTTGCCGTCGAGCGGTGTCGACAGCGACAGTACGTTCTGTGCGCCGGATGCGGCGATCGGCCCGCGCGTCACGGTCCAGTTGATGTCGGCGTTCTGCAAAATCTGGCTGACGGGATTCTCCGCCTTGCCGCCGATGTCGCGCGGCGCGGCGCGATCGAGCCCGTCTCGCAGCGCGGCGATCGAAATGGAAATCGGCGTCAGGATTTCGGAATTGCGCGCCACCGGCGGCAGCGGCGGCAGTTTCGCCAGCACCGGCTTCTCGACGGCGGCCGGCCAGAACCGGTTCATCGCATAAAGGCTGAGGGCGAACGATGCGACGAGCATCGCCAGTCCGAGCAGGATCAATTTCAGGCGCATAACGACTCCGGCCGCATCATGACAGCGATGCTACAGCCCGCGTCCCATGCACGCCACCCTGCGCGCTGGGGGAGTGATCCGGATCGACTTACCGCAATTCTTTGGGCGGCAACTTTTGCTTCGGAACTTGCGGCAGCTTTTTCTGCACTGCCGGAACGCCCGGCTGTCCGGTGCGCGGCAGCGCCGACGGCATACGCGGGGCGGGCGCTTGCGGAATGCCGAGACGGTTCGGCACGCCGAGCCGGTTGAGGATGCCGGATGGACCTTGCATCGCCGGTGCGCCGGGTGGCACAGACGGCCGCTGCAAGCCGCCCGGTACGCCGGGCTGTCGCGCGATTGCCGGTGGGTTCGCAATGCCCGGCCGGTTCGGAAGAGGTGGCCGCGAACCGAACTGACCCGGTGCGCCGGGCGTGCGCTGGAATCCTCCGGGCGGCATGCCCGGGCCTCTTTGAAGTCCGGGCCGATTTGGCAGATTGCCGGGTTGCCGCTGCAGGCCGGGCTGCAAATTGCCGCGCTGTCCCGGCTGTCCCGGCTGGTTCAGGCCCGGTCGACCTGGCTGTCCCGGACGATTGGGCTGACCCGGGTGATTGACGCTCGGCTGCTGCCGCTGACCGGGTTGATTCAATTGTTGCCGCTGTCCGGGCTGATTGAGTCCGCCGCGCTGCGGAGCGTTTCGGTTGAAGCCCGGCCGTCCGAAGGCCGGCGGACGATTCGGATTCTGCATGCGGAAATTACGTTGTTGCGTCACGACGCGCCGTCCGATGGTCTGCATATTGTGAACGCGCTGCATGAAGCCGCGGTCGCGCGCGACCATCTGTGCGGACATCACCATCGGCATCGCCGACATCCGCATCCCGAATCCCTGCACCATCACGCCGCGCACGGTGAACCCGCTCGCGGCCTGCGTCAGCATGCCGAGCTGCGCGCCGTCGCGCGCCCTGACTTCGATGCGGCCGACCTTGCCGTCGGCATCCGGATAAAGCTTGATCCCGACATTATTGGCGTTGGCGGCGCTGGCCGCCACTCCCTCGGGTACTTCGACGACGCCGGTGGTGCCGCGAATGCCGAGCGTCGCGGTCGGCGTTTCGATTTTCATGTCGCCGGTCTTCGCGACCGCGGCAGCGACGAACGCCATAGTGCCGCGCGTGACGTTGATCAGCGCGGCGTTGTCCTTGGCGCCTTGCTGATAGATGAAATTGTCCACGACGACGCGCGAGCTTGCAGAGAGGTTGAGTGTGGTGTCGTCGCTGAAGGTTACGCCGAGTGTCGAAGCCTTGCCGGTCTGAAGAATGTCGCCTTTGAAGATGTCGTCTTCCAGTTTCAGGGGACCGGTCATGCCGTTGCGCGTCACTGTCGCGGTGCCTTTCAGGATGGCGACGTTGCCTGCAGGTTCATCGGCGGCGGTCCGGGATGCATCGGCTGCGGGTTGATCAGGCTGCGGCGCCGGCGCGGACGGTTGCGCTGCCGGTGCGGGGCTTGCGGGTTGTGCGGGCGCCGCCTGGGCGAGCCGAATGGCTTGTTCGGCCTGCGCGGGCGCAAAGGCGAGGCCGCACAGGATCGACGCGACGAGCAGGCCGGAACGGATCAAAAGCATTCACCTGCTCAAGGAGCAATCGGGGAGGCGGTATGATATTATTTTTGACAGCCCTTGGCCGTCGATGCAACGCCATGCATCGTGGCAGCCAGATTATCCATTGCAATTGTGGTGTGAAAAACCCGCGCGTCAGCCGTCGCGGGCAATACGGCCGCCGGCAACGCGCCAGGCCTCGATGCCGCCCTGGATATGGCGGGCGCCGGTGAGCCCGGCTTCCTGCGCGGCCTGCACCGCCATCGCGGAGCGTTCGCCGAATGCGCAATAGAACAGCAGTTGATTGCTGGTTGTCGTGCCGAGCTGGTGAAGGACGCCGCCGGGCTTCACGTTGTCTTCGAGAGCGGGATAAGGCGCGTGGAGCGAACCTGGAATCACGCCGTGCTTTTCGCGCTCGCGGCGTTCGCGTAAATCGATCAGCACGACGTCCGGCCGCCCGACGATGTCCCTGGCGTTCGTTGCCGTAACCGCCCAGCCGCGCCGCGCGACTTCATCCTGCGCCAGACCCATGTGGAGGTTTGCCGGAACGGCGACGTCCATCATTTTCGGATTCGGCAAATGCAGGTTGTTCATCAGGTCGACATACTGATCGACCGACTTGACCTGAAGGCGCGGATTGCAGGCCTTCTCCTCGCCGATGGTCGAGACGGTGTCGCCCTTGTAGTCGTGTGCCGGAAAGATCAGCGTCTGGTCCGGGAGCTTCAGCAGCCGCCCGAAAATCGACTCGTACTGCGCACGCGGGTCGCCGTTCTGGAAATCGGTCCGGCCGGTGCCGCGAATGAGCAGCGTGTCGCCGGTGAACACGCGGTCCGGCAGGATGAAGCTGTAGGAATCGTCGGTGTGGCCCGGCGTATAGAGCACGTCGAGGCTGAGGCCTTCGATGTCGATCCTGTCGCCGTCGGACATGCGCATCGACACCACATCGACGCCGCTCTGCTCGCCCATCACGGTGATGCAATGGGTCTTGTCGCGCAACGCACCGAGCCCCGTGATGTGGTCGGCATGGATGTGCGTATCCACCGCCTTGATCAGCTTGAGATCAAGGTCCTGCAGAAGCTGGATATAGCGATCGACCTTCTCCAGCACGGGATCGATGATCAGCGCCTCGCCGCCGCGCCGGCTTGCAAGGAGATAGGTGTAGGTGCTGGAAACACTGTCGAAGAGCTGGCGGAAAATCATGAAACGATGATTGCAGATTTCCGCGCGCGCGATCAAGGGCTGACCGCCTCACTCATTCCGGTGACCCGATCCGCTATGATCGGGACGTTCGTGGCCTAGAACATGCCCAGCACGATCGCGCCGACGAGAATGAGCGACGCATAAGCAGCCACAACGCTCAGAGGTCCGACGATGGTCATGGGTGTCTCCCTTGGCTCAACGCTGGGTCATGTAACGCGGAAGCTAGCAAGCCGTTCCCGTTTCGAAAAAGGCAGGCGTGCTGTCGCATCGCCGGTCGCGGCGCGCGATCATGGTTAAAAAACATTGAATAACAACGCGTTGAAGAGTCCTTAATTATCTTCGGTGAACTTGCGCGGATGACGCGTGGAGTGTGTTGGTTCGTAGTCGGCTCCCTTGTCCTCGTTGCGCTGGCGGGTTGCGGCCGCGGTTTCATGACCGCGGAACGTGAACCCTGGCGGGCCGAGGCGGAAAAGGCGTGCCTGAAATCCGGTACGGTGAAGGAGAGTGTGGATCTCGTCCGCATCGATCCGATTTCCGGACCGGGCGCCTGTGGCGCTGAATTCCCATTGAAAGTTGTCGCGTTGGGCGATCCGATGAGCAGCCTCGGATATGCCGACGATCTGCGTCCGCCTGGAAGCATCGGCAATCAGCCGCGCTGGCCGGTGTCGCAACAGCCTTCGCCTTATCGGCAGCCGTCATACGCTCCGCCACCGCCATCGTATCCATCGCAACAGCCGTATCAGGCGCAGCGTCCGTATCCCTCGCAGTCCGGCACGCCGATGCCGCTGAACGCGCCCGGTGTCGCGCCGCCTGACGAGGAAGATCTCGAAGCCGCATCGGACGCTCCGTCGCCGGTCACAGGCCGTGCCCAGACCCGCGCCCCCTACGTCGCGCAGCCTTATCCACCCGCGAGCCAGCCCTATACGCCGCCGCGTCTCGGCCCGCCGCAGGGATCTCCGGTGAACCGGTTCGGTTCGGTCACGCTTAAACCATCCGCGACGCTGGCCTGTCCGATCGTGTCCGCGCTCGACCGTTGGCTTGCGGACTCGGTTCAGCCTGCCGCGCAGCGCTGGTTCGGCTCGCCGGTCGCGGAGATCAGGCAAATCTCGGCCTACTCATGCCGCGGCATGAACGGCAATTCGCGCGCGCGGATTTCAGAGCACGCCTTCGGCAACGCGCTCGACATCGCCTCGTTCACGCTCGCGGATGGACGGCGCATTTCGGTCAAGGATGGCTGGAAGGGATTGCCGGAAGAGCAGGGCTTCCTGCGCGATGTGCAGGGCGCAGCATGCCAGCAGTTCAACACCGTGCTGGCGCCGGGCTCGAACGTCTATCACTACGATCACATTCACGTCGACCTGATGCGGCGCGCGAGCGGCCGCGTCATCTGCCAGCCCGCGGCGGTCTCCGGCGAGGAAATCGCGGCGCGCGCGGCACCGCGCGGCTATGCGGGACGCGACGCATCAAGGGACTCAGGCATTACCGGTTCGATCGGGAAGCGGGTTAAGGGCGTGTTCGCGCGCGGTCCGCTGTCGAAGGAAGACCGCGAGTCGATCGAAGACGAATCCCGCGTCAGGGAACGCTGACGTTAGCTCCTAGCGAGCGCGATAGCCTGCAAGGAAAAGTCGCGTCGCGCTGTCGACCACCGTTGCGATCAGTTCTTTGGTCGGCGCCGGCTTGGCCTGAAAGACATAGGGCTCGAACAGGGTCGCCTGACACATTCTCATGAATTGAGCTGCGGCGAGTTCGCAGTCGTCAATCGAGAGTTCGCGAGCCTTGACCCGTGCCGCGAGGTAGGTCGCGAGCAGGCGCATGGTGTGGGCGATAACACGGTCATAGAAACGGCGGCCGACATCGGGCATCCGTTCCGCGATGGCCATCACGGTTCTGACCGCCGAGCCGCCGTCCGGCCGGCACACGATTTCGATATAGGCGCGGCCGAAGGCGCGCAGGCTGGTTTCGGCGTCCTGTGTGGGATCGAAATTGAACGCCTTCTTGCCGTGCTCAAGGCTTTCCCGTTCGACAATGGCCTCGAACAGCGAGTTCTTGTCGGCGAAGTAGACATAAAGGGTGCCCTTGGACACACCCGCAGCCCGCGCGATCTCGTTCATGCTGGCGCCGTCAAAACCCAGATCCATAAAGACCCGCCGCGCACCATCCATGATCTGGTGGCGTTTCGCGCTGTCTTCGTCGCCGGAGGCGACGGTGAGGTGGGTCTGAGCAACCATTTGTTGAGACTGTTTTGCCGTTTCGCTGTGGATTGCGCCGCCGGAAAGACCGGAGGAACCCGGACTAAGGTATCGAGATGTTGCTCAAAATTATCATTGACCGAACCGTTCGGTCAATGATAATTTTGTCGCACGCTGGGCCTGATCCCGAAGGCGGAAACGTGTTCGGGAAAAAGAACGAAAAAGCCACGCGCAGACGCTGAAGAATTGCCGGCGCGCAAGCGCCTCTCCGGTTTTCGCTGAAGTTCGATATTTTAAGGAGGCCGTGATGGCCGTGCCTGCCCGAGACCAGGTTGCAAGGGTTGTTCACCCGGAGCCTGATTCATCCCAGACCGACGCATCGCGCGCGGAGATCGAGCAGCGTGCGCGTCCGGTCGAGCAACCGGCGACGGATGCGCCCGAGGCAGCGCCCCCCGATGACGCGAAAGACGAATCCGCGAAGCCTAAATCCCCGACACGCAGGCGCGTCCTGATCGGCATCGGCGCGATTGCGATCCTGGCCGGTATTTACTTCGGCTATCACTATATGGTTGTGGGCCGTTACATGGTCACGACGGACGACGCCTATGTGCGCGGCTATAACACCACGCTCGGCGCGCGGGTCTCCGGTCACATCGCCGCGATTGCCGTTGCGGACAACGCGCGGGTCGGCGCGGGCAGCGTCATCCTTCGCATCGATGACGGCGACTATCGCATCGCCGCCGACAACGCGCGCGCGCGGATTGCCACGCAGGAAGCGACCATCGACCGGATTGGCCGCCAGATCACGGCGCAGGAGAGCGCGGTGGATCAAGCGAAGGCGCAGCTGGCCTCCGCCGATGCAGCGACCAAGCGCGCGGAAGCCGACTTCGGGCGGCAGGAGACATTGAGCACCAAGGGTTTCGCGTCGAAGGCGACGTTCGACGTATCGCAGGCCGCCCGCGACCAGGCGCAGGCTTCGGTGCAGGCCGCGCAGGCGGCGCTCGAAGCCGCGCAGGCCCAGGTTGATGTCGTCAAGGCGCAGAAGGCGGAAGCCGAAGGCCAGTTGCAGGAATTGCGTACAGCGCTCGCCAAAGCGGTGCGCGACCTGTCGTTCACCAGCGTGCTTGCGCCCGTGGACGGCACATTCGCCAATCGCATCGTCAACGTCGGCGACTACGTGCAGCCCGGGCAGCGGCTTGCCAATGTGGTGCAACTCGACAATGTCTATATCGACGCCAACTACAAGGAGACGCAGCTCGGTCGGCTGAAGCCGGGCCAGCACGTCAAGATCAAGGTCGATGCCGTGAGCGGCCGCACCATCAACGGCATTGTCGACAGCATCGCGCCGGCGTCGGGCTCGATCTTCACTCTGCTGCCGCCGGACAACGCGACCGGCAACTTCACCAAGGTGGTTCAGCGCGTCCCGGTCCGGATTCGCGTTCCGGCCTCCGTCGCGCGCGAAAATCTTCTGCGGCCCGGCATGTCCGTGATCACGACGGTGAACACCAAGCCATCGCCGGACGGCGTCGATCCGATCGCCGCCCGATAATCGCGCGCGGGATCGCGCATCGCTGATCCCAGGAACAGTGTGATGGCGTCAAACACCGCATCGCCGACCATGGACGGCGCCCCGGCCGCACCGGCGCCGGAGGAAGCGATCAGCACGCGCAGGCTGATCGCGTTCCTCATCATGGTGTTCGGGATGTTCATGTCGATTCTGGACATCCAGATCGTTTCGGCATCGCTGTCTGAAATTCAGGCCGGCCTGTCGGCCAGCACCAGCGAAGTCGCATGGGTGCAGACGTCGTATCTGATCGCCGAGGTGATCGCGATACCGCTGTCGGGCTTTCTGTCCCGCGCGTTCGGCACGCGTTTGCTGTTTGCGATCTCCGCCGCCGGATTTACCGCGGCGAGCCTGATGTGCGGGCTGACCTCGACCATCGAGCAGATGATCCTGTGGCGCGCGATCCAGGGCTTCGTCGGCGCGGGCATGATTCCGACCGTGTTCGCGTCGGCGTATACGGTTTTTCCGCGCAGCAAATTTCACATCGTCGGTCCGATCATCGGGCTGGTGGCGACGCTGGCGCCGACCATCGGTCCGACAGTGGGAGGCTACATCACCGACCTGATGTCGTGGCACTGGCTGTTCTTCATCAATATCATCCCCGGGATCGCCATCACCATCGGCGTGCTGGCGCTGGTGGATTTTGACAAGCCGAACTTCGCGCTGCTGGAGCATTTCGACTGGTGGGGGCTGGCCTCAATGGCCGGCTTCCTCGGTTCGCTCGAATACGTGCTGGAGGAAGGTCCTCGCAACGACTGGCTGCAGGACGAGTCCATTTTCTTCTTTGCCATCGTGTGTGTTCTGTCCGCCGTCGTCTTCTTCTATCGCGCGCTGACGCAGAAGGAGCCGATCGTCGATATCCGCGCCTTCACCGACCGCAACTTCGCGCTCGGCTGCGTGTTCTCGTTTTGCGTCGGCATCGGCCTCTATGGTCTGACCTATGTCTATCCGCGTTATCTGGCCGAGGTGCGCGGCTACAGCGCGCTGATGATCGGCGAGACCGTGTTCGTCTCCGGCGCCGCGATGTTTCTCAGCGCGCCGATTATCGGCCGCCTGATGACCAAGGTCGATTTGCGTCTGCTGATCACCGCGGGACTTCTGATTTTCGCGCTCAGTTCGTGGATGATGACCGGGATTACGCGCGATTACGACTTCAACGAACTGCTGGTGCCGCAAATCCTGCGCGGCGTCGGCATCATGATGGCGATGGTGCCGGTCAACAACATCGCGCTGGGCACGCTGGCGCCCTCGCGCCTGAAGAACGCGGCTGGCCTGTTCAACCTGACGCGCAACCTCGGCGGCGCTGTGGGACTTGCGCTTATCAACACCATTCTCGATCACCGGACCGACTTGCATATTTCGCGGCTGCATGACCGCGTCACCTGGGGCAATGCGATGGCGGTCGAGACGCTCAACATGCTGACCCAGAAATTCCAGGGTGCGGGCAACGCTTCGCTGATGGCGCTGAAGCAACTGTCGCAGATCGTGCACCGGCAGGCGGTGGTGATGAGCTTCGGCGATGCCTTCTTCATTCTCGCTTGCTTTTATCTTGTGCTGAGTACGCTGGTTTTCTTCGTCAACAAACCCAACATGACGGGTCCGCCGCCGGACGCGCATTGAAGTCCCGCCGCGCCCGTGGCACATCAGTCACGGGCACAGCAACGGTAAGCGCGGGCACATGAGTTTCATCAGCGGCGTCGGACTGACGGCATTCGGCAAGCACGAGGGCCGCACAACGCTCGACCTGATGAGCGAGGCGGCCGAAAGCGCGCTGTCGGATGCCGGTCTCAAGCGCGCGGACATCGACGGTCTGCTGACCGGCTATTCCACCACCATGCCGCATTTGATGCTGGCGACCGTGTTCGCCGAGCATTTCGGCGTGAGGCCGTCTTACGCCCACGCCATTCAGGTCGGCGGCGCGACGGGCCTGGCGATGGCGATGCTGGCGCACGAACTGGTCGAGGCTGGGGTGGCGAAAACCATTCTCGTGGTCGCGGGCGAGAACCGTCTCACCGGGCAGGCGCGCGATTCGGCAATGAGCACGCTGGCGCAGGTCGGCCATCCTGATTTTGAGGTGCCGCTCGGTCCGACCATCCCGGCCTATTACGGGCTGCTCGCTTCGCGTTACATGCACGACTACAGCCTGACGCAGGACGACATGGCGGAATTCGCCGTGCTGATGCGCCGGCACGCCATGCTGCATCCCGGCGCGCAATTTCACGATCCGATCACGGTCGCGGACGTGATGGCGTCGCGCGAAATTTCCTCGCCGCTGAAGCTGCTGGATTGTTGCCCGGTGTCGGACGGCGGCGCGGCCTTCATCGTCAGCTTTGATCCGACCAGTGACCATCATGTCCGCGTCCTGGGCTGCGGGCAGGCGCATCTGCATCAGCATGTCACGGCGGCGAAGTCGCTCTCCGATGTCGGGGCTGCGGTGGCATTGTCGCGCGCGCAGGAGAAGGCGGGAGTCGATCCGCGCAGTATCACGTATGCCGGCATCTACGACAGCTTCACCATCACGCTGGCTATTCTGATCGAGGAACTTGGTCTCGCGGCGCGCGGCGAGGCAGCCGCCCGTGCGCGCAACGGTGATTTCGGCATCGGCGGCGTGTTGCCGCTCAACACCCACGGCGGGCTGTTGAGTTACGGTCATTGCGGCTGCGGCGGCGCGATGGCGCATCTGGTCGAGACGCAGTTGCAGATGACGGGACGGGCAGGGCCGCGTCAGGTACGCGATGCGTCACTGGCGCTGCTGCACGGCGACGGCGGCGTGATGTCGTCCCATGTCAGCATGTTTCTGGAGCGGGTGCGATGAGCGAAGCGGCAGAACTTAAAGGCTGGACTGACGGCGCGGATGCGATCCTGTATCAATCGTGCGGGGCGTGCCATCATCTCTGGTATTTCCGCCGCGCGTTTTGCCCGGCGTGCGGCGATGCCTCGCCGCAGACTCATAAGGCGAGCGGCAAAGGCGTGGTGTATGCCGCGACTGTGGTTCGCCGCGCAGCGAGGCCCGAGGCCAGGGCGCATGTTCCGTATGCGATCCTGCTGGTCGATATGGCGGAAGGCTTTCGCATGATGGCGCATGGCGATAGCGATTTGGGTATCGGTGCCAACGTGGTCGTGGAATTCAGGCCTTTTACAAGCTTGCGCACACCGTATTTTGTGAGGGTGTGAGCGGCATTTCATCGCTTCCGGCAGGCTGGGAGCGGCTCGTCATTGCGAGGAGCTTTTGCGACGAAGCAATCCAGACCGTTTCTGAAAGCTGGATTGCTTCGCTTCGTTCGCAATGACGGCTGAGGTTGCGGCATCGCGCCGCGCTTGCATCGCCGGATTTTAAACGGCCGGTACAAAATTTGCCGCAATTATTGCCCAAAACATCGTTAGCGGCTCATGCAACGTGAGCCTGCATTGCTCGAACGCGGGAGGATCGCATGGATTTGAAGTTTGCGTTTATCGCGACCCCGCGAATCCTGCGCGTACGCGCCTCGGCGTCCGGATACCCCCTCGGTTAACCTCGCGGTCCTCCGCGTAAGGTTGGCGGCTGCCATCGGCTCTCCGATGGCTTGTCCGAGGTCGTCCGGCTCGCGTTGTCGCGGACCCTGCTGACCAGCTTCCACAACCTGTTTCTTTACACGTGACGATTGCGCGCGGCGTTGCCGCTGCGTCGTCCAATTTTGGAGTCGGCTTGCGCCTGCGCAGCCGAAACATGTCATGACTCACTCTCGTAACAAGAAGCCGTCCGCCCTTCGTGCGGTGCTTCCGTTCGTCTTCCGTCACTGGCGTCATCAGCCGGCTCGATTGTCTGTCGTTGCTGGCGGTCTGATCGGCGCGGCGACGGCGGACGTGTTCATGCCGCTGTTCGCGGGGCGGCTGGTGGACGCCGTCACCCTTGCGGCGAGCGATCCGGTGGCCGCACAACGCGGCGCCATGATGGCGTTCGGCGCGATCGTTGCGCTTGGCGTTGTGGCGCTGGTGCTGCGTTTCATAGGCTTGAAGGCGATCCTGCCGTTCACGCTGCGCATCATGTCGGACGTGGCGCAGAATGCCTTCGTGCGAATCCAGCGTTTCTCCACCGACTGGCACGCCAACAGCTTCGCGGGCTCGACTGTGCGCAAGATCACGCGCGGGATGTGGTCGCTGGATCTGCTCAACGACACCATCCTGATGGCGCTTGTGCCATCGCTGGTGGTGCTGGTCGGTTCAACCATTCTGGTCGGCTGGCACTGGCCGGTGCTCGGCGCGGTGATCGCGCTGATCACGGTTGTCTATGTGAGCATGACCGTCGCGCTCACGGCGAACTACATCGCGCCGGCCGCGCAACTGTCGAACGCACTCGACACCAGGGTGGGCGGCACGCTGGCCGATGCGCTGACGTGCAACGCGGTGGTAAAGTCGTTCGGCGCGGAGAACCGCGAGGACGAACGGCTTGCCGGCGTGGTCGGCAAGTGGCGCCGGCGCGCGGGCCGCACCTGGCTCCGCTACACCTATGTCGGCATCGCGCAGAACGCGGTGCTGGTTGTGATGAGCGCGTGCGTGATCGGCGGCGTGCTTCTGTTGTGGATGGCGGGCCGGGCCACGCCGGGCGAGGTGACCTACGTGGTGACGACGTATTTCGTCATTCACGGCTATCTCGGCGACATCGGCCAGCACATCAGCCATCTTCAGCGTTCGGTGAACGACATGGAGGAACTGGTGGCGATCCACGACGAAGCCATTGGCATCGCCGACGCGCCGGACGCCGTGCCGATGAAGGTCACGGGCGGCGGCATCGTTTTCGAGAACGTGACGTTCCACTATCGCGGGCACGACACGCCGCTCTACGACCGGCTTGCGGTCAACATCAGGCCCGGCGAGCGCGTCGGTCTGGTCGGCCGCTCGGGCTCCGGCAAGACGACGTTCGTCAAGCTGGTGCAGCGGTTGTATGACGCGACTGGTGGACGTGTGATGATCGACGGTCAGGATGTCGCGAAGGCGACGCAGCAATCATTGCGCAGCCAGATCGCCATCGTGCAACAGGAGCCGATCCTGTTTCACCGCTCACTGGCCGAAAACATCGGCTATGCGAGGCCGGGTGCGAGCATGGCGCAGATCGAGGAAGCGGCACGGCTGGCCAACGCGCATGACTTCATCATGCGGCTACCGAAGCGTTACGAAACGCTGGTGGGCGAGCGCGGCGTGAAACTGTCGGGCGGCGAACGTCAGCGTGTGGCGCTGGCGCGTGCTTTCCTCGCGGACGCGCCGATCCTGATTCTGGACGAGGCGACCTCAAGCCTCGACTCGGAATCGGAAGCCCTGATTCAGGAGGCGATGGATCGCCTGATTCAGGGGCGCACCGCGATCGTGATCGCGCACCGCCTGTCCACGGTGCGCAGCCTCGACCGCATCCTGGTGTTCGACGGTGGCCGGATTGCCGAGGAGGGGACGCATGCGTCGCTCGCCAGGCGTCCCGGCGGCATCTATCGCTCGCTGTTCGAGCGGCAGGTGCTCGAACTCGACCGCATGTCGGCGGCGGAATAGGGATCGTAATCCCGCCACTCATCATTGCGAGGAGCACTTGCGACGAAGCAATCTAGTTTCCTGTAAAGAAAGATTCTGGATTGCTTCACTTCGCTCGCAATGACGACGCGCTTTACCGCAAACTCACCGTCTTGCGATTAATAGCGCGGGTGTCCTGAAAATCGCCGCCGTCGATCAACGGAACGAGATGCGGCGCGACCGTGTAGACGGCGTAGCCGCTTCTCGTCCGCTTTGCCTGATAAAGCGCCTGATCGGCGCGGGTGAGCAGGTCTTCCGGCGTTATCTGTTCGTCGGTCAGCAATGCGATGCCGACGCTGGTGCCGATCTCGATGGTGTAGCCTTTGATATTGTAATAGCTGCCGACGTCTTCGACGATGCGGGACGCCAGCCCGGTTGCCTGTTCGCGGTCCGCCACGCCGGTTTGCACCAGAATGAATTCGTCGCCGCCCAGTCTCACCAGCAGGTCGCTCGCCCGGGTCAGACACGTCAGCCGCAGTGCCACCTCTTTCAGGATCGCATCGCCGGCCGGGTGACCGTAAAGATCGTTCGCCGCCTTGAAATGATCGAGGTCGAGGCTGTGGACCGCAAGGCCGTAACCGTTGCGCTGCGCATCGGCGATGATGGCTTCCAGGTTCTCGTTGAGCCCGAGCCGGTTCGACAGGCCCGTCAGCGCGTCGCGTTGCGCGAGGCCCGCGAACCTGCGCTTGAGCGTGAGCTGACTGACAATCGTCTCATAGGCGTGCTGGATCACATCGACGGCGCCGACCAGAAAGATGATCGACGTCAATGCGAGGCAGATGTAGATCGCGCCGCCGTGAAGGATGCAGGCGATGGTCGGCGGAATGGACACAAGGAGAATGTTGATAAAGGCAAGGCGCGGCCGGTACGCCACACGGGTGATGGTGCCGGCTGCGTAGGTGGACAAGACGCCGATGGTCAGCATGTGAACCGTCGGCTCCGGCAGCATGAAGCAGCGCACGCCAAGGCCGCTGACGACGATGGCTGTCGCGATGCTTCTCGCCGCGAACCGCTGCTCCCAGATGATTGCGTCCGCGCGCGAAAGAGGTCTCGTCGTGGCAGCCCGGTGGTAGCTGCGGATCATCAGAATTCGTTCGGTGGAAATCAGCAGCACAATGATCGTCAGCGACAGCACGAATGAGTCGCGGGTTTGAGCCACGATGGCCCAGCCGACCACGCACTGGCTGGCTGCAAAGACGACGATCAGCGGCGTGGCGCTGAACAGGTTGTCGATCAGTTCGACATAGATACTGTCCGGGAGACGACGCTCGCGGAATAACTGCAGCGGTGAAAAATTCATTCGGATCGCGCTTCATCAAGCGCCCAGTGCTCATGGGCCGACCATCGCTTCTAGCTGCGCCGGGTAAAATGAAGCGCCTGTGGAAAGTTCAAAGTTGAGGGAACTGGAACCCGGGGCCGGATGGCGAGGGCGCCGTTGTCTCAGCGCGCCCGCTTGGGAAGGACGAAGCTCTGGCCGGGATAAATGAGATCCGGATTTCGGATTTGCTTCCGGTTCGCATTCAAGAGCATCGGGTACAACTCGCCCGAACCGTATCTGGCGCGGCTGATGCGCCAGAGGCTGTCGCCGCGGGATACGACCACGGCTGCCGGTGAGCGTTTGCTGGACGGAAGGCGCGTTTGAGCAGACCCGGCGGCTTCCGGTACGGAACGGTTCGCTACCGCTGTCTCCGGAACGGTCAGCGGTGCTTCGGCACGGGGACGAACCGCGGCGGAACTGGACTCTGCGGCGTTCAATGCGACCGCCATTTTCTGTTCGGATGTTGCCTGCTTGCCGTCCGGCTGTCTGGACCTCAACGTCAGGTCGTAGTTTCCGGGAGGAAGCGGCGGAGGGATCATGACGAATTGCCCGGATTGATCCGCGACCGCCCGGCCAAGGGGCTCGCCGTCGCGCAACAGTTCGACCGTCGCGCCGGGCGCAGCCCTGCCGGCGATGACCGCGTCACCCGTTCGCTCAACGCGGGTAATGTCAAAGGAGGGCACTGACTTGTCCGTATCCGGTGGACGGGGCGGCTCGGCGAGTGCGCCCGCCACGGCGTTTGCTCCAGCCTGAGCCGTTGCAAGCGCGGGGGAAGCCTCGTCCTGAGTGCGCGATGCGGGCGGCGACACCGCCGGCGTGGCAGCGGTAGCCGGTTTGGCTTCCGTCCTGGTGTCAGCCTTGGCTTCCGCTGCCGGCGCAACCTTAGGTTCAACCTTGGCTTCAGCCGCGGGTTTGGTCGCCGCGGGTTTGGTCGCCTCGGGTTGAGTCTCCTTAGGTTGAGCCGCCGTGGCTTCAACCTTGGCCTTGGTTTCAACCGAGCGCTCGCGCTGCATGTACGAGAGGCCGAACACAAGCGCTGCCGCGAATACCGCAACAAACACCAGAGACAGCATGACCATTCGGCCAGTCGTAGCAGCCATTGCGCGCGCGCCCTTTCGATGGATTGTGACCCGTCAGCCCCTGTCGGTGAGATTGCGCCGATTTGTTCCGGTCATCAAGTGTCCCCGATGTCTTCGTTCAGCCGCGTAAACTGTCGTGAAATGGCGAGGGGTCCGGCGTGTTTGCGCCGAACCCCTCATTCTCGATCAGTCAGCCTGTAAGCCGGGTTCTGTAGGGCCTGAATGGTTTGCACCACGCAGACGTGACGGCCATTCCTCTGGGACGCAAGTTGCCTTGCGCCTCAAGCAACCTACCCGGACAGCGGGCCTGACATCGCCCCGCGGAGTTATCGCTCGAAAGCGAACTTTCCACTGTGCCGTCCCTATTCGGTTTTGCTCCCGGTGGGGTTTGCCATGCCGTCTCTATTGCTAGAAACGCGGTGCGCTCTTACCGCACCTTTTCACCCTTACCTTCACCGAAGTGGAGGCGGTTCGTTCTCTGTGGCACTTTCCCTGAGGTCGCCCTCGCCGGGTGTTATCCGGCACCGTATGTCGATGGAGCCCGGACTTTCCTCCCCGGCGACCTTTCGATCCTTGCCGGGGCGGCCGTCCAGCCGACTGACGCCGCAGTGATGGGCGTCCGGGCGCGCGAGGTCAAGAGGCGGGAAGCGCTTCTTGCGGCATCAGCGCGAGCAGATTCTCGAGCGTGGTCACCGTCGAGGTGTCGGCAATGCCGTCCACGCGCTCGGGCCGGAAATGCCGCTGGAAGGCCGCGACCACGTCCATGGTGTTGGCGTCGTATTGTCCGTTCAGCGGCACGCCGTAGCCGAAGCTCGCCAGCTGCTTCTGCAGGGCAAGCACATCGTCGCCGGACTGCCCCAGCATGGTCTGCACGCCGCGAACGATCGGCGCGGGCTCGACCCACAGGCCGACGCCTGAATCCGCCAGCAGCCGCCACGGAAATTTCTCGCCCGGATCCTTCTTGCGGCCCGGCGCGACATCCGAATGCCCGAGCACGCGATGCTTCGGGATTTCACGGCGGATCATGATGCCTTTGCACAGCGCGATCACCGCAGCGGTCTGCCGCAGCGGAAAATCCGTATAGCCGAGGTCGTGGCCACGATTGACGATCTCGATTCCAATGGACACGGAGTTGATGTCGGTCTCGTTGCCCCACGACGACGAACCCGCGTGCCAGGCGCGATCCGCTTCGCGCACGCATTGGATGATATTGCCATCCTCAAGCACGACATAATGCGCGGAGACTTCGGTGCCGGTCGTGCACAGCCGTACGATCGCGCTCGCCGTATCGGCCATCCCGGTGTAGTGCAGCACGATCATGTTCGGCGACAGCACACCCTTGCGGTCGCCGTAGTTCGGCGACGGCGTGACGTTCGAGACGACGGACGAATCCGGCACGAAGTTCGGCATTTCAGCAGGTTCCCCCGGATAAACAGTCTGAACAGTCGGGACGCTGACGCTTCGAACCAAATCCAGCAGACTCAAACGATCCTCGCGGCATAGAGGTACTCGAAACAGGGCGGGAGAAGGGCGGTAGCAGGCTAGTGGCCACCGGCGCAATCCGTACCGGTTCCATGGCCGGTCCTTGCCCCCAGAACATTGCGCATGGCGGGGTTGCTGATCGGCGTCGCCAAAAGACACCTTCTTTAAAGGTGATCTTTGGCGTCAACCATTCCTTAACGATAACTGCCGCTACTGAAGGATGTGGAGTCGCGCCGAATGGGGGCGACTGTGGTCTTTAGATGCGCAAAAAGCCCCGCGAAAAGCTCGATGGCTGGCCAGAAAATCCCATGCGGAACCTCGAATTTGCGGCGCGTCATCGCCAGCGCCTCCGCGTTCAGGTCGATCTGGACGCCGGAGCGGGCCAATCTCGGGTTGTTCGGACGGGATCTCGCGGACCGGCCCGGATATTCGGGCCGGCATGCGGCCGTTTTTCACCGGCAGGCGTTTGAAATGTCGCCAGACGATGCACCTGTGCGCCACGTTCCTGTTCTCGGCCGCGAAGCCGTCGAGGCGCTCGCGCCGCATGACAGCGGCGTCTATGTCGATGCCACCTTCGGCGCCGGCGGCTACAGCCGTGCGATTCTGAAGGTTCCCGGCACACGTGTCATCGGCATCGACCGCGACCGCACGGCAATCGCCGGCGGCTTCGAGCTTGTGGAGTCTTCCGAAGGAAGGCTCACGCTGGTCGAGGATCGCTTTTCCAATCTCGCCGATGTCTGCGCGGGGCAAGGTCTCAGCGCGGTCGATGGCATCGTGATGGATGTCGGCGTATCGTCGATGCAACTCGATCAGTCCGAGCGCGGCTTCTCGTTCCGTCTCAACGGCCCGCTCGACATGCGGATGGGGCACGATGGCCCGACCGCCGCCGATGTGGTGGCGAAGGCATCGGAAACCGATCTCGCCAATGTCATCTACATCTTCGGCGAAGAGCGCCATTCGCGCGGCGTAGCGCGCGCCATCGTGGCGGCCAGGAAGGAAGCTCCGATTACCACGACGCGCGCGCTGGCCGATATCGTGTCGCGCGTGGTCCGCTCCAAGCCGAACGAGATTCATCCGGCCACCCGCACGTTCCAGGCGCTGCGCATTTTCGTCAACGAAGAACTGGACGAACTGCACGCGGCGCTTGTGGCTGCCGAAAAGATGCTGAAATCCGGCGGTCGCCTCGCGGTGGTCTCGTTCCACTCGCTTGAGGATCGCATCGTCAAGAATTTTCTCAACGAGCGCGGCAAGCGCGGCGGCGGGTCGCGTCACCTGCCGGACGTCAAGCAGGCGTTGCCGAGCTTCGAGATTCTCACCAAGCGCCCGGTCGTGGCCGGCGACGATGAAGTCGCGGCCAATCCGCGCGCGCGTTCGGCGAAACTGCGGGTTGCCGCGCGCACCGATGCGCCCGCGCAGTCCGAAACGGCATCGTTCGACTGGCCGCAACTGGCCGACGTGATGAGGGGAGGCTGACATGCGCATCGTCCACCTCTTCGTCATCTGCGCGCTGGTCTTCGCCGCGGCCTACGTCTACCGCATCAAGATGGAATCGACCGTGCGGACCGAGCGTGTTCTGAAACTGCGCGCGGACATCCGCCAGCAGCGCGACTCGATTGCGAGCCTGAAAGCGGAGTGGGCCAAGCTGGAATCGCCGAAGCGGTTGCAGGAACTGGCCTCGCGCCACCTCTCGCTGCGCCCGATCGAAGCGATTCAGTACGATTCGTTGAAGAATCTGCCGCCGCGTCCGCCGAGCTTCGTCAGGCCGGGCGATCCCGATCCGATCGGCACGATGATCGAAAGCGTCGATCTGGAAGCGCTTGCCGCCGCCACATCGCAGGATGAGACGCTCACCGGTTCGATTCCCCGGCCGGAGGGCGCACGGTGACGGAGCAGATCACACGTCCGCCCGAGCCCTGGCGTCAGCGGCTGATCCGCACGCTGCTCTACGGGCGTAACGTCGATCGTTCGGCCAAGGCGCGCGCGCGTGTCGGCCTTGCGATTATCGCGTTCTCGCTGGTCTATGCGGTGATCGGTGGACGTCTCGTGATGTTCGCGGTCGGCGGCGACGGTCATGGCACGCGGCGCACGGCGTCGCAGGATGCCATCGCCACCGCGAGACCCGACATTCTGGATCGCAACGGCATGATCCTTGCCACCGACGTCAAGACGCCGTCGCTGTTCGGCGAACCGCGCCGCATCATCGACAAGGATGAGGCCATCGAGCTTCTGACCGCGACGCTGCCGGATGTCGATGCGGGCGAAGTGCGCGACCGGCTGTCGTCGCGTAAGGGCTTCGTCTGGCTGAAGCGTGAAATCACGGCGCAGCAACAGAAAGACATCTACCGGCTCGGCATTCCGGGCATCGGCTTCCTGCGCGAGAACAAGCGCGTCTATCCGAGCGGCCCTATCGTGTCGCATCTGATCGGCCACGTGAATATCGACAACCAGGGCATCGCGGGCATCGAGAAGTGGCTCGATTCGAACGGGCTTGCGGATTTGCATCGCGCGGGATTCGCCACCGACCGGCAGCAGAAGCCGGTGCAACTCGCGGTCGATCTGCGGGTCGAACATGCGCTGCGCGACGAACTGCTGAAGGCCAAGGACAAGTACAAGGCTAAGGCGGCCGCGGGTCTGGTCTCGAACGTGAACACCGGCGAGATCATCGCCATGGTCTCGGTGCCTGACTACGATCCCAACAATCCGCGTGAAGCCAACGACCCGACCCGCATCAACCGCCTGACCACCGGTGTGTATGAGATGGGTTCAACATTCAAATCGTTGACGCTCGCCATGGCGCTCGATTCCGGCAAGGCCACCATCAACACGCTCTATGACGCGCGCGCGCCGCTGGTCTACGGCAAGTTCAAGATTCACGACACCCACAATCTCGGACGTTCGGTGCCGATGTGGGAGGTCTTCACCGAATCCTCCAACGTCGGCGCGGCACGCGTTGCGCTGTCGATGGGCGTCGAGGCGCACAAGGCGTTCCTGCGCAAACTCGGGCAGCTCACGCGGTTGCGCACCGAACTCCCCGAAAGCGCCGAGCCGCTGGTGCCGAAACGCTGGGGCGAACTGAACACCATCACCATCGCATTTGGTCACGGTATGGCCGTTGCGCCGTTGCAGGCGGTGATGGGGATCAATGCCCTGATCAACGGCGGCTTGCTGATCCCACCGACGTTTCTGAAGCGCACGCGCGAGGACGCGCTGCAGGTCGCCAAGCAGGTGGTCAAGCCCGAGACCAGCATCGGCATGCGCTACATGATGCGGCTGAACGCGGAGAAGGGCACGGCGCGCAAGGCCGACGTCAAGGGCTACTATATTGGCGGCAAAACGGGCACGGCGGAAAAGGTCGTCAATGGCCGGTATTCCAAGAAGCAGGTGCTGAATTCCTTCACGGCGATCATGCCCGCCGACAATCCGGAATACCAGTTGCTGATCATGCTGGATGAGCCGAAGGGGCTCCCGGAAACCCATGGCTTTATTACTTCGGGCTGGAACGCCGTGCCGACCGGCGGCAAGGTGATCGAACGGATCGCCCCGCTGCTGGGGATGACGCCGCGGTTCGATTTGCCGCCGTCCGAGCGCCTTATTCTTGCGGCATCGAAGGAAAGCCGGTAACCGCACGGCACGATCTCCAGATGGATTCCGATATGAAGTGCTGGGATCAGATGAAACTACGCGACCTTTTCAGCGGGGACGCCGTGATCGGCGCGCAACATGCCGATGTTGCGGTCATGGGCGTTGCCGTGGACAGCCGCGTGGTGAAGCCGGGCGACGTGTTCTTCGCGCTGGCCGGGGTCAAGACCAACGGCGCGCGCTTCATCGATCAGGCAATTGCCTCCGGTGCCGCTGCGGTGGTCAGCGACCGTATTCCCGAAAACGACAATCGTGTCCCTTTCATCGCCGTGCCGAATCCACGCCGTGCGCTGGCGCTCGCTGCCGCGCGTTTTTATGCACGCCAGCCGGCCACCATCGCCGCGGTCACGGGCACCAGCGGCAAGACGTCGGTTGCGGTGTTCACGCGCCAGATCTGGCAGCGCCTTGGTTATGCGGCCGCAAGCATCGGGACCATCGGGCTCGTTTCGCCGAAGCGGACCGTCTATGGCTCGCTGACCACGCCCGATCCGATTGCGCTGCATCGCTCGCTCGACGAGATCGCGGGCGAGGGTGTGACCCATCTGGCGTTCGAGGCATCGTCGCATGGCCTCGACCAGCATCGGCTTGATGGCGTGCGCGTCAGTGCCGGTGGTTTCACCAATCTGTCGCGCGACCACATGGATTATCACCCGACCGTCGAACACTATCTCGCCGCCAAGCTGCGGCTGTTCACCGATCTGGTCGTCGATGGCGGTGCTGCGGTGATCGCCGCCGATCACGAACACTCGCTGGCGGTGATCGATGCCGCGCGCATCCGCAAGCTGCGGATCATGACGGTGGGCCGCAGCGGCGAGGGGATCAGGCTGCGCGATGCGGCGGTGGACGGGTTCGCGCAGCAGCTGACGGTCGAGCATGACGGCAAGCAACGGCAAGTCCGGCTGCCGCTGGTGGGCGAATTCCAGATTGAAAACGCACTGGTTGCGGCGGGGCTTGTCATCTCAACAGGTGGCGATACGGATCGCACATTCGCAGCACTCGAGCATCTCGAAGGCGCGCCGGGCCGGCTCGAACTGGTCGGCGAGCGCAACGGCGCGCCGGTGTTCGTTGATTACGCGCACAAACCTGATGCGCTGGCGAAGGCGCTGGAAGCCCTGAGGCCTTACACCAGACGCAAGCTGGTTGTGGTGTTTGGCGCGGGTGGCGACCGCGACGCCGGCAAGCGTCCGTTGATGGGTGCAATCGCCGCGCAGAACGCGGACACTGTCATCGTGACTGACGATAATCCACGTTCGGAAAATCCGGCGTCGATCCGCGCGGCCATCATGGCGGCGGCGAAGGGGGCCCGAGATATCGCGGATCGTGCCGAGGCGATCCGCGCGGCTGTCGCGGGGTTGCAGCAGGGCGACGCGTTGCTGATCGCGGGCAAGGGTCACGAAACCGGGCAGATTGTGGGAGATAAAGTGTTGCCGTTCAGCGATCACGAAGCCGCACTGGCGGCATTGGCGGAGCATGCGGCATGAGCACGGCGTTGTGGACGAGTGCTGCGATGGCGGAAGCGATGCGTGCCGCAAGGCGTGGCGCGCTGCCGAATGATGTTACCGGCATTTCCATCGACAGCCGCACCCTGACGCCGGGCGAGGCTTACTTCGCGATCAAGGGCGACGTTCACGATGGTCACGACTTTGTCGAGGCCGCGCTGAACAACGGCGCGGCGCTCGCCGTCGTCGCGAAAAGCCATGCGGCGACATTCGCCGCCGACGCGCGGCTGCTGGTGGTCGATGATGTGCTCGCGGGTCTGGTCGATCTGGGGCGGGCGTCGCGCGCGCGTCTGGATGCGAAGGTGATCGCGGTGACCGGATCGGTCGGCAAGACCTCGACCAAGGAAGCGCTGCGCGCGGTGCTCGGTGCGCAGGGTGAGACCCATGCGTCGGTGGCGTCGTTCAACAATCACTGGGGCGTGCCGCTGACGCTGGCGCGCTGCCCGGCGTCGGTCAGGTTCGCGATCTTCGAGATCGGCATGAACCATGCCGGCGAGATCGAGCCGCTGGTGAAGATGGTGCGTCCGCATGTGGCGATCATCACCACGGTAGAGCCAGTGCATCTGGAATTCTTTTCCGGCATCGAGGCGATTGCCGATGCCAAGGCGGAAATTTTCTCTGGCGTCGAGCCGGGCGGCGCGGTGGTGCTCAACCGCGACAATCCGCAGTTCGCGCGCCTGAGCAAGAAGGCCAAGGCGACGAAGATCAAGCGGATTGTCGCATTCGGCAGTGACGAAAAAGCCGATGCGCGGCTGATCGATGTATCGTTGCATGCGGCATGTTCGGCGGTGCATGCGAGCGTTCTCGGTCAGGATATCACCTACAAAATCGGCATGCCCGGACGTCACATGGTGATGAATTCGCTCGCGGTGCTGGCGGCGGCCTCGCTTGCCGGTGCGGATCTCGCGCTCTCCGCGCTGGCGCTGGCGCAGCTCCAGCCGGCGACGGGACGCGGCGTGCAGCAGCAGCTGTTTCTGAGCGAAGGGACCGCGACGCTGATCGATGAAAGCTACAACGCCAATCCGGCGTCGATGGCGGCGGCGATCACCGTGCTCGGTCAGGCGACAGTCGGTCCGCGCGGGCGGCGCATCGCCGTGCTCGGCGATATGCTGGAACTCGGCGCAACAGGCCCGGATCTGCATCGCGGGCTTGCCGACGCCATCAGGGCGAACGGGATCGACGCGGTTTTTTGCTGTGGTCCATTGATGAACAACCTGTGGGAGGCCCTTCCTTCGACGAAGAAGGGCGGCTATGCCGATCATTCGGCTGCACTCGAGCCACAGGTGATTTCTGCTGTTGGCGCCGGCGATGCCATTATGGTCAAGGGGTCGCTCGGTTCGCGTATGAAATTGATTGTGACGGCACTGCAAAAGCGCTTTCCGGAAAAAGCGGCGCTTGACGGCGTCGCACCATAAGGCAATTAAAAATGTTTTATTGGCTGACTGAATTCGCCGGCACGATCCCCGGCATCAATGTGTTCCGCTACATCACGTTTCGCACCGGCGGTGCGATGGTCACCGGTGCGCTGGTCGTCTTTCTGTTCGGGCCGTGGATCATCGATCAGCTTCGCCTGGCGCAGGGCAAGGGCCAGCCGATTCGCGCCGACGGTCCGCCGACCCATCTGGTGACCAAGAAAGGCACGCCCACCATGGGCGGCCTGATGATCCTGTCGGGCCTGATCGTCGCGACGCTGCTGTGGGCCAACCTGCGCAACGCCTATGTCTGGATCGTGCTGCTGGTCACGCTCGGCTTCGGCTTCGTCGGCTTCTATGACGACTATCTGAAAGTCTCCAAGCAGACCGACAAGGGATTCTCCGGGCGCTCGCGTCTCGCGGTTGAGGCGCTGATCGCGCTGATAGCCTGCGGCTGCATCGTCTGGTTCGGCCGCAACGCCTCGGTCACTGCGGTCTCGATTCCGTTCGTCAAAGAGTTCGTGCTCAATCTCGGCTGGTTCTACGTGATGTTCGGCATGTTCATCATTGTTGGTGCCGGCAACGCCGTGAACCTCACCGATGGCCTCGACGGTCTCGCCATCGTGCCGGTGATGATCGCGGCGGCCAGCTTCGGTATGATCGCTTATCTCGTCGGCAACGCGGTGTTCGCCGAATATCTGCAAATCCGCTACGTCGCGGGCACCGGCGAACTCGCAGTGTTGTGCGGCGCGGTGCTCGGCGCAGGTTTGGGGTTTCTCTGGTTCAACGCACCGCCGGCCTCGATCTTCATGGGTGATACCGGATCGCTCGCGCTCGGCGGCATGCTTGGTGCGATTGCTGTCGCCACCAAGCATGAAATCGTTCTTGCGGTGATCGGCGGCCTGTTCGTGGTCGAGGCATTGTCGGTGATCGTGCAGGTCGCGTCGTTCAAGCTCACCGGCAAGCGGTTCTTCCGCATGGCGCCGATCCATCATCACTACGAGCAGAAGGGCTGGACCGAGCCGCAGATCGTGATCCGGTTCTGGATCGTATCGGTCATGCTGGCGCTGGCCGGTCTTTCGACGCTGAAGCTGCGGTGAGCGCGTGACCCCCGTCACCTCCTTCGCGGGCAAGACGGTTGCCGTATTCGGCCTCGGCGGGTCGGGGCTGGCGAGCTGTTATGCGCTGAAGGCGGGCGGCGCGGAAGTCATCGCCAGCGACGATACGCCGGCGAAGCTCGCGGAAGCCGCGAAGGCCGGGTTCATCACCGCCGATCTGCGCAAGGTGTCCTGGGCGAATTTCGCTGCGCTGATCCTGACGCCCGGCGTGCCGCTGACGCATCCGCAGCCGCACTGGACCGTGCTGGCTGCGAAGGATGCGGGCATCGAGGTGATCGGCGACATTGAATTGTTCTGTCGCGAACGCAGACGTCATGCGCCGGATGCGCCGTTCGTCGCGATCACCGGCACCAACGGCAAGTCCACCACCACGGCGCTGGTGGCGCACCTGATGCGCGAGGCCGGTTACGACACCCAGATGGGCGGCAATATCGGCACCGCGATCCTCTCGCTCGATCCGCCGGCGAAAGGCCGCGTCCATGTGATCGAGATGTCGTCGTACCAGATCGACCTCACGCCGTCGCTCGATCCCAATGTCGGCATCCTGCTCAACATCACCGAGGATCACATCGACCGTCATGGCAGCATCGAACATTATGCAGCGGTGAAGGAACGTCTGATCGCGGGCGTGCAACCGAATGGGACCGCGATCGTCGGCGTGGACGATCAGTTCAGTGCCGCGATTGCCGATCGCATCGAGCAGGCGGGCAAGAACGTCGTTCGCATTTCGGTCAAGCATCCGGTGGCCGACGGCATCTGTCTCGAAGGCGACACCATCGTTCGTGTCGATGGCGGTGCGCGGTCGCGGATCGCCAACATCAGCGAGATCGGTTCGCTGCGCGGCCTTCACAACGCGCAGAACGCGGCGTGTGCGTCCGCCGCAGTGCTGGCGCTTGGTGTTAGCCATGAGATGCTGCAGCAGGGTTTGCGCAGCTTTCCGGGCCTTGCCCATCGCATGGAGCAGATCGGCCGCCATGGTCGCGTACTCTTCATCAACGATTCCAAAGGCACCAATGCCGACGCCGCAGCGCGGGCGTTGTCCTCGTTCAGGGATATCTTCTGGATCGCGGGCGGCAAGCCGAAGACCGGCGGCATCGAGAGCTTGCGCGAATTCTTCCCGCGCATCCGCAAGGCCTATCTGATCGGCGAGGCTGCGGAGGAATTCGCCGCGACGCTCGGCGATATCCCGCATGAGATCAGCAGGACTCTGGAAGACGCCGTGCCGCATGCTGCGCGTGATGCCGAGGCGTCCGGCCTGAGCGAGCCGGTGGTGCTGTTGTCGCCGGCCTGCGCGTCGTTCGACCAGTTTCCGAATTTCGAGAAGCGCGGCGACCGCTTCCGCGAGATGGCGAATGCGCTGCCGGGCGGGATGACGCCTCCTTAGTTTCTGCGTCGTTGCGAGCGAAGCGAAGCAATCCAGCCGGGCGACCTTCAGACGAAGTCTGGATTGCTTCGTCGCAAGTGCTCCTCGCAATGACGGGTTGGTGCAGGTGCCGCCCGGCCTTCCCGACATTTTGACGAGATATTTTCTCGTATCTGTCGATCTTTAACCCTCCGGAAACCATGATGGGCCAGTAATACCCCGTTAATCTTTTGCGCAGGACACGCTCATGATCTCCCGTGAACAACGCACGCCCCTGAGCGAATGGTGGTGGACGGTGGATCGGCTGCTGCTGGCAGCATTCGTCACGCTGATGCTCGGCGGCGTAATCCTGTCACTGGCCGCGAGCCCGCCGGTGGCGGCGCGCATCGGCCTCGATCCGTTTCACTTCTTCAACCGGCACGTATTCTTTCTGATGCCGTCGCTGGTCGTGATGCTGGGCGTATCGTTCCTGTCGCCACGGCAGGTCCGCCGCAGCGCGCTGATCGTGTTTACGATCAGCATCGTGCTCGTGGTGGCGACGTTGCTGTTCGGACCGGAAGTCAAAGGCGCGAAGCGCTGGATCACGATCCTGGGCCTTAATATTCAGGCCTCGGAATCCCTGAAGCCCGCTTTCGTGGTGATGGTGGCGTGGCTGTTCGCTGAATCCGCCAAGCGGCCCGAAATGCCGGCGACGTCGATGGCGCTCGGACTCTTGCTGATGACGGTCACGCTGCTGGTGCTGGAGCCGGACTTCGGCCAGACCATGCTGTTGCTGATGGTGTGGAGCGCGCTGTTCTTCATCGCCGGGATGAGGATCATCTGGGTGTTCGGCCTGATGGGCGCGGGCGCGGTCGGATTGTTCGGCGCCTACATGATGGTGCCGCACGTGGCGGGCCGCATCAAACGTTTCATGGACCCGTCGTCGGGCGATACTTTTCAGGTCGATACCGCGATGGAAGCCTTCACCCATGGCGGCTGGTTCGGGCAGGGACCCGGCGAGGGCACGGTGAAGCGCATCCTGCCTGACAGTCATACCGACTTCGTGTTTGCAGTGGCTGCCGAGGAATTCGGCATCATCCTGTGCCTCGCGCTGCTCGCGCTGTTCGCCTTCATTGTCATCCGCGCGCTGTCGCGCGCCTACGCCAGCGAGGATCTGTTCGCGCGTTTCGCCGCGGCGGGTCTCGCGATCATGTTCGGCATCCAGGCGGCGATCAACATGGCGGTGAACCTGCACCTGATGCCCGCGAAGGGCATGACGTTGCCGTTCATTTCCTATGGCGGGTCGTCGATGATCTCGCTGGCCTACGGCGTCGGTATGCTGCTGGCGCTGACACGGCAGCGTCCGCGCGTCGAAATGGAATCGATCGGCGCCGCCAACGCCGCGCACGGCTTCGCGTAACGCGTGTTCCACGAAGGCGGGCACCGGTTTGGCCCGCGCAAATGAGCGCTTCGGAATTTGAGTCCATGAGCGACAAACCTCTTATCATGCTGGCGGCAGGCGGAACGGGCGGTCACCTGTTTCCCGCCGAGGCGCTGGGCGTCGCGCTGATGAAGCGCGGCGTGCGCGTGCGGCTGATGACGGACTCCCGCGCGCTGCGTTATGGCGGGATGTTCACCCGCGACATGATGGATGTGGTGCCGAGCGAGACCGTGCGCGGACGCTCCCCGTGGGCGCTGGCGCGGACCGGCACGCTGCTCGCCGCAGGCGGCGCGATGTCGCTTGCCGTGCTGTTGCGTCGGAAGCCGAAGGCCATGGTCGGGTTCGGCGGCTATCCGACGTTGCCGCCCCTGATCGCGGCAAAGCTGCTGGGCATTCCGACGGTGATTCACGATTCCAATGCCGTGCTCGGCCGCGCCAACCGGTTGCTATCCACAAGAGTCAACGCGATTGCGACATCGCTGCCCGGTGTGCTGGACCGCGATCCCGCGCTCGCCAGCAAGACGACGGTCACCGGCACGCCGATGCGGCCCGCGATTCTTGCTGCCGCGGTCGTGCCGTATGTGCCTCCGGACGCCGAAGGACCGCTGCGTTTGCTGGTGACCGGCGGCAGTCAGGGCGCGCGGGTGATGGCCGATATCGTGCCGGGCGCGATCGAGCGGCTGGAGCCGGCGCTGTGGCGCAGGATCAGTCTTGTTCAGCAGGTGCGCGACGAGGACATGGCGCGCGTGCGTGCGGTGTACGACAAGCTCAAGATCGAAACCGAACTCGCGCCGTTCTTTACAGACTTGCCGGCGCGGTTTGCCGCGACGCATCTGGTGGTGTCGCGTTCGGGGGCGGGGACCGTGGCCGAACTCGGAGCGATCGGACGGCCGTCGATTCTGGTGCCGCTGCCCGGCGCGATCGATCAGGATCAGCACGCCAATGCAGGCGTGCTGGAGAAAGCCGGCGGCGCGATCCGCATTCCTCAGGCCGAGTTCACGCCTGATCGTCTTGCCGCGGAAATTTCCGCGCTTGCCGCCGATCCGGCGCGGTTGACGGCGATGGCCGCCGGCGCGCGCACGGTCGGCAAACTCGATGCCGCGGAGCGTCTCGCCGATCTGCTGATCAAGGTCGCCGGCATCTAGTCGCTGGGCGATCTCAAAGCCGGACGTTCTCGACCAAATAATCCAGAAATGCCCGAACCCTCGCAGGCAGATGTCCGCCATGGCCAAGGAACACCGCGTGGATCGGCTCGAGGTCGCCCGGGTTGAAATCGTCGAGCACCGTGACCAGACGCCCGGCCTTGATGTCCGCATCGACATGAAAACGCGCGAGGCGCGCGAGGCCTGCACCCGCGATAGCCAGCCGCTGCATTGCCTCTCCATCGGAGACCAGCGCGTTGCCGACCGGCGGCACGGTGACGATGCTGCCTTTGCTGTCGCGAAACGGCCAGCCGTCGATCTGCTTTGAGAAGCAGAAGCCGAGCATGTTGTGTTTCGCAAGATCGTCGGGTGCGCGCGGCGTTCCGTGGTCGTCGAGATAAGCGGGTGCCGCGACCACGACCATGCGGCTTTCGCCGAGCTTGCGCGCGAGCAAACGGGATTCGCGCAACGGCCCGACGCGGATGGCGATATCGGCGCGCTCTTCCATCAGGTCCACCACGGTATCGGTTAGCGACACGTCGATGCTGATTCCGGGATGGAGTTTGAAAAATCCAGGCAGCAGCGGCAGCAACCAGTGCAGGCCGAACGGCACGCTGGTATTGACGCGAACCCGGCCGCGGGGAATCGCGCCGATGGCGGCTTCGTGTTCCGCCGCATTGATGTCGTCGAGAATGCGGACGCTGCGGTCGTAATAGGCGCTGCCTTCCGGAGTCAGTTGCAGCTTGCGGGTCGAGCGGTTGATGAGGCGCGTGCCGAGACGCGCTTCCAGCCGCGCCACCAGTTTGCTGATTGCCGACGGGCTCATGCGGAAGGCGCGCGCGGCCGCCGAGAATCCGCCCAGTTCGACCACCCGGGCGAACACTTCCATCTCGCCGGAGCGGTTGACGTCCTGTCGTGACATTGTGATTTCAATTCACAAATATTATTACTTTGGTTAGTCTAGTTCACGAATGGCTTTGCGTCCACTTCTCATGAAGACCGGCGGTTGGCCGGATTCCGCTGAGGATTGCTCCATGCCACTCGCACTCTACGCGCTCACCGCCGGCGCCTTCGGAATCGGCGTCACTGAATTCGTCATCATGGGTCTGCTGATCCAGGTCGGCGCCGATCTGGGCGTTTCCATCCCGGCCGCGGGACTGCTGATTTCGGGTTACGCCCTCGGCGTCGTGGTCGGCGCACCGGTCATGACCATCGCGACGGCGCGCTGGCCGCGCAAAACCGTCCTGCTCGCGCTGATGGCCGTCTTCACCATCGGCAATGCCGCATGTGCGCTCGCCCCCGACTACTGGACGCTGATGGCGGCGCGCGTGCTGACGGCGTTCGCGCACGGCACGTTCTTCGGCGTGGGCTCGGTGGTGGCAACGACGCTCGTCGCGCCCAACAAGAAGGCCTCGGCGATTGCCGTGATGTTCACGGGCCTGACGGTCGCCAACATTCTCGGCGTGCCGTTCGGAACGTGGCTGGGGCAGAGCTTCGGCTGGCGTTCGACGTTCTGGGCGGTGGCGGCGGTCGGGGTCGTCGCCTTCGCGATCATTGCGGCGCTGGTGCCGAAAGATAAGGCTGCGCCGGAAGCATCGAATCTCAAGGACGACCTTGCGGTGCTGCGGCGGGGGCCGGTGCTGGCGGGATTCCTCACCACGGTGCTGGGATGGGTCGGTGTCTTCGCCGCCTTCACCTATATCGCGCCGATACTGACGAAGGTCACGGGCTTCTCCGACGCCGCCGTCTCTCCGATCATGCTGATGCTGGGCGTCGGGCTGATGATCGGCAATCTGGTCGGCGGCCGCCTCGCGGACAAGCATCTGATGCCGACTGTGTTCGGCAGCCTGTTCGCCTTGTCGCTCGTGCTCGCGCTGATGACATTTGCGCTCCACAACAAGATCGCGATCGTCGTTTTCGTGACGCTGCTTGGTGCAACGGCTTTCGCAACCGCGCCACCGCTCCAGATGTGGGTACTGAACAAGGCGCATGGCGCGGGGCAGTCGCTGGCATCGAGTTTCAATATCGCGGCGTTCAATCTCGGCAACGCCATCGGCGCGTGGCTGGGCGGTGCCGTGATCGATCACGGACCTGGCCTCGAATCGCTGCCGTGGATTGCGGCGCTGGTACCGCTCTCGGGAATGGTGCTGGCCATGGTCAGCCATCGGCTGGAGATGCGGCGAGCGGGTCCGGTTCCGGCAGCAGCCTGCCCGGAAGCAGCCGAGTAGGGCCGTTCACCCCCCTGATCTGAAAAGAATCGTGCTATTTTTCTGCGCTGGCCGGGCTTGTCCCGGCCAGCTTCGTCTGTTTGAAGGACTTCATGGATGCCCGGGCCGGGCCGCGCATCCCCTGATCGGAAGATATTTATGAGACTGCCGCGCGAGATCGGACCCATTCACTTCGTCGGTATCGGCGGCATCGGCATGAGCGGCATCGCCGAGGTGCTGTGCAATCTCGGCTACACCGTGCAGGGCTCGGACGCCTCGGAAAACGCCAACGTCACCCGGTTGCGCGACAAGGGCATCAAGATCAGCATCGGCCACAAGGCCGAGAACGTGAACGGCGCGGACGTGATGGTGGTTTCGACCGCGATCAAGCGCGACAATCCGGAACTGATCGCCGCGCGGGGTTTGCGCATTCCTGTGGTGCGCCGCGCCGAAATGCTGGCCGAACTGATGCGGCTGAAAAGCTGTATCGCCATCGCCGGAACTCACGGCAAGACCACGACGACCTCGATGGTCGCGACCCTGCTCGATGCAGGCAACCTCGATCCCACCGTGATCAACGGGGGAATCATCAATGCCTACGGCACCAACGCGCGGCTGGGCGCGGGTGACTGGATGGTGGTGGAAGCCGACGAGAGCGACGGCACGTTCCTCAAGCTGCCGGTGGATGTCGGTATCGTCACCAATGTCGATCCCGAGCATCTCGATCACTTCAAGACGTTCGATGCCGTGCAGGACGCGTTCAAGGATTTCGTCGAGGGCGTCCCGTTCTACGGCTTCGCCGTCATGTGCATCGATCATCCGGTGGTGCAGGCGCTGGTCGGCAAGATCGAGGATCGCCGCATAATCACCTACGGCGTGAACCCGCAGGCCGACGCGCGGCTGGTCGATCTCGTGCCGTTCAGCGGCGGCTCGAAGTTCAAGGTTGCGTTTCAGCACCGCAAGACCGACGTCATCCACGAGATTACGGATTTGGTGCTGCCGATGCCGGGACGTCACAACGCGCTGAACGCGACGGCAGCCATTGCGGTGGCGCACGAGATCGGCATTCCGGATGACGTGATCCGCAACGCGCTGGCTGGCTTCGGCGGCGTGAAGCGGCGTTTCACCAAGACGGGAGAATGGAACGGCGTCACCATCATCGACGATTACGGCCATCATCCGGTGGAGATCGCCGCTGTGCTCAAGGCCGCGCGCGACTCGACCAAAGGCAAGGTCATCGCCGTGGTGCAGCCGCATCGCTACACGCGTCTGCAATCGCTGTTCGAGGAATTCTGCACCTGCTTCAACGATGCGGATACCGTCGTCGTTGCTGACATCTACGCGGCAGGGGAAGATCCCATCCCCGGCATCGATCGCGATTCATTCGTGCTCGGCCTGCGCGCCCACGGCCACCGCGAGGTGATTCCGCTGCCGGGTGCGGACAAGCTGGCGTCGGTGGTGCGGAATATCGCCAAGCCGGACGATTTCGTTGTTCTCCTCGGCGCTGGCAACATCACGCAGTGGGCCTATGCGCTGCCGGGCGAATTGAAGGCGTTGGGATAATCGCGTGAGCTTTCCCGACATCAGCGCCGATCTGAAATCCGCGATGCCCGATCTGCGCGGTCGATTGCTGGCGAATGAATCTCTCGCGCCGTTGACGTGGTTTCGCGTCGGTGGTCCGGCGCAGATTCTGTTTACGCCTGCGGACGAAGACGATCTCGCCTACTTTCTCATGAGGTTGCCGCAAGAGATTCCCGTCTACGCCGTCGGCGTCGGCTCGAACCTGATTGTGCGCGACGGCGGCATGCCCGGTGTTGTCGTCCGGTTGTCTCCAAGAGGTTTTGGCGAAACAAAGGCGGAAGGCGACACGATCCGGACGGGTACCGCCGCGCTCGACAAGCGCGTCGCGGAAGCCGCCGCCGCTGCCAACATCGGCGGGCTTGAATTCTATTTCGGGATTCCCGGTTCGATCGGCGGCGCGCTGCGAATGAATGCGGGCGCCAACGGCGGCGAGACCAAGGATGTATTGGTCGAGGCGAGGGGCGTCACGCGCGCGGGCGAGAAGGTGGCGTTCTCGAATGCCGACATGAAATTCGTCTACCGCAACTCAGGCGTCGATACGTCGGTGATTTTTACCTCCGCGCTTTACCGGGGGCGCGTTACCGATCCCGAGACGATCCGCGCCCGCATGGCCGAGGTGCAGAACCATCGCGAGACCGCGCAGCCGATCCGCGAGAAGACCGGTGGATCGACGTTCAAAAATCCGCCGGGTCACAGCGCCTGGAAACTGATCGACGCGGCGGGGATGCGCGGTTTCCGGGTCGGTGGCGCGCAGGTGTCGGAGATGCACTGCAATTTTCTCATCAACACCGGTGAGGCGACGGGCCACGATATCGAAACGCTGGGCGAGACGGTGCGCGCGCGGGTGATGGAAAATTCCGGCATCGATCTGCATTGGGAGATCAAGCGGATCGGAGCGGAGCGCTCTTGAACGCTCAGTCGCTCAAGGACTGCAGCGCCTTGATCGGCGCGGGAGACACCTGGAACGCACCGTCGAATGGGTACTCCTGAAGCGCGAGGATGCCGAGAGCCACCACGGCGGCGGTGGAGAACACCATCAGCGATGCGAAAAAGGCGCGCGGCTTCTCGAGGTGCACGAGGGCGATGGCGACCTGCGTAATAAGGCCGAGCGCGATCACAACGAGCCATTTCAGATCGTTGGTCTGGTCTCCCGACAGCGAAAGCCGATCGTTACGTGCGGTGCCGACGCGCAGCGCCGCGGTGAGCAGCGCGGTTTGCACGGCCTGCCCGGACTCTTTCGCGATGGACGGAATGCTCACCTCGTGCAGCAGGGCGTCATAGGCGGCGGCCGTGGAGGGCGACAGCCGCATCGCGTCCATTGCCGGCCATTCTTCCGCGACCACCGAGGCCACATAGGTCTTGAGCGCGGTGCGAATGGTGCGCATGTCCGAGACCGACGCGACGCTGAGCGTGTGGATGTTGCGCAGTTCACCGGCCTCGGCATGGACCACGCGGTAAGCCTGCCTCCCGCGCTCGGCCACATCGGCGGCGAGGAAGCCGGTCAGCAGCGCGAACAGGATCGCGGGCCCGCTGAAGAAGGGCGCGACGATCCCGCTCAGCGATTGCGCCGGCCGGGAAAACGGTCGGCAGAAGGCGATCCACGCCAGCAGCAGTGTCATGCCGAAATACAGCCCGATCAGGACGAGAAAAATTCCAGCGGTGGACATGTCGAGCCACGCTCTGATCATGGAAATGGCCTTCTTTTTGGGAGCGGTTGTGATGCCGGATTCGGTGTGGCCGCACAGTATCTGAATCGCAGCGGCTTGGTCATCGGCTCAAATCAGCGTAGGTAAGGCGAATTGGGAGAAATCATGAGTCAGTTTAAACACGTCGCGGTGCTGATGGGCGGATGGTCGTCCGAACGGGAAGTCTCGCTGCGTTCGGGCAAGGCCTGCGCCGATGCCCTCGAGCGCAAAGGCTACCGGGTCACGCGCATCGATGTGCAGCGGAATATCGCGACCGTGCTCGATCAGTTGAAGCCCGACGTGGCGCTGGTGATGCTGCATGGCCGGCCCGGCGAGGACGGCACCATTCAGGGCGTGCTCGAAACGCTCGGGATTCCCTATTCGCATTCGGGCGTGCTGGCATCGTCGCTGGCGATGCAGAAGGATCTCGCCAAGACGGTGATGGCGACGGCGGGCGTGCCGGTGCCGGAAGGGCTGACGCTGACCCGTGCCGAAGCGGCGAAGGGGCACGCCATGGCGCCGCCTTATGTCATCAAGCCGGTGGCGGATGGCTCCAGCGTCGGGGTTTTCATCGTCACTGAGGCCCATACCCACCCGCCGCAGGAACTGTTCCGCGAAGACTGGCCCCACGGCGACCAGCTTCTGGTGGAAAAATACGTCGCGGGTAAGGAACTCACCTGCGCGGTCATCAACGGCGAGCCAACCGGGGTGATCGAGATCGTACCTTTAATCAAATTCTACGATTACGAGGCAAAGTACTCTCCGGGCGCATCAAAACACATCCTGCCTGCACCTATTTTACCTTTTGTTTACCAGGAAGTCCGAAGGTTAACGCTGGCGGCGCATGTGGCGCTTGGCTGCCGGGGCGTAAGCCGTGCGGATTTCCGTTACGACGACCGCATCGAGGGTATCGGGGGATTGTCCTGCCTCGAGGTAAACACCCAACCCGGCATGACCGAGACGTCACTTGTTCCAGAGCTTGCTGCGCACGCAGGCGTAACATTTGACGAGTTGGTGCAATGGATGGTGGAGGACGCCTCTCTCGGTCGTTAAGCCGGACGAGGTCCCAGTCTAATCCGCAGACAAGGGTCGCTTCAGCGACCCAGCGCCCGCGCGCCCGCGGGCAGGCCTCCGCGCGCCATGCCAACGCTGCCTCCGTTTCCCGTTATGAAGAGCCGCACTGGATCGCCGTGCTGGAGCGCCAGCGGCCGCGCGGCTTCGGTCTTGCTGCGACAGTGCTGGTGCTGGTCGGCGCCGTCGTGCTGGGCGTGACCAAGGGCGGTCACACCGACGACGTGCTGGGTGCGCTGAGCGATACCCGCAACGCCGCGGCCAATGCGATCGGCTTCCGGATCACCAGTGTTGCGATCACCGGCCGCAAGCAGCTGACGCAGGATGAAATTCTCGCGGTGGGCGGTATCAACGGCCGCTCGTCGCTGCTGTTCCTTGATGCCGCGTCCGCCCGCGACAAGCTGAAGGCCGATCCGTGGATCGCCGATGCCACCGTGCAGAAGCTTTATCCGGGCCGGCTGCAGATCGACGTCACCGAGCGCTTGCCGTTCGCGCTGTGGCAGGAAAACGGCCGCGTGTCCGTGATCGCGGCCGACGGCACGGTGCTTGAGCCATATGTCGCGCGGCGTTTCGTGACGCTGCCGCTGGTGGTGGGCAAGGGCGCTGAAACCCGCGCCAGGGATTTTCTGGGCCTGCTGGGGCAATACCCGCAGGTGCGGTCCCAGGTGAAGGCCATCGTGTTCGTCGGAGAGCGCCGCTGGAATCTGCGGCTGGCCGATGGCGTCGATGTCCGGCTTCCGGAATTCGAGGTCGAGAAGGCGCTGGCGACCCTGTCGAAGATGGACAAGGAGACCGGCCTGTTCTCGCGCGACATCACCGCCATCGATATGCGCCTGCCTGATCGCCTGACGGTCCGTCTGTCGGAAGAAGCGGCGAAAGCGCGCAACGACCTGCTCAAGGACAAGAAACCAAAGAAGGCTGGAAACGCATGACCAGTCTCGATCGCGTCCAGACCCCGAAGACCCGGCAGATGCCGCCGAACAAGACGGCGCTCGTCGCGGCGCTCGATATCGGCACCAGCAAGATCGCCTGTCTGATTGCGCGGCTGAAGCCGTGCCCGCCGAGCGATGCGCTGCGCGGCCGGACCCATGCGGTCGAACTGATCGGGCTGAGCCACATCCAGTCGCGCGGGGTCAAGGCCGGCGCGGTGGTCGATCTCAACGAATGCGAGCAGGCCGTGCGCCAGGCGGTGGCGCTGGCGGAGCGGATGGCCAAGGTCCGCGTCGAATCGGTGCTGTTGTCGGTATCTGCCGGCCGCCTGCAGGGCGATCTGGTCGAGGCCTCCTCGGAATTGCGCGGCGGAGGGGTGACTCCCGCCGACATGAGCCGCGTCATCAGCGCCGGCATGCATCATGCGACGCCGCGCGGCCGCACCGTGCTCCATGTCCTGCCCGCCAGCTACTCGCTGGACGGCGTCAAAGGTATCCGCGACCCGAGCGGTATGGTCGCACGTCATTTCGGAATCGATATGAACGTCATCACCGCCGACGCAACGGCGGCGAAGAACCTGATGCTGGTGGTCGAGCGCTGCCATCTCAACGTCGAAGCAATGGCTGCTGCGCCTTATGCGTCCGGATTGGCGGTCCTGACCGACGACGAAGCCGATCTCGGCGCCGCGGTGGTCGAGATGGGCGCAGGCACCACGACAATCGCGACCTATTCGGCGGGCCAGTGTGTTCACGCCAGCGGTTTTGCGGTTGGCGGACAACACGTCACGATGGATTTGGCGCGCGGATTAGGTGCGTGCATTGCGGATGCCGAGCGAATCAAGACGTTATATGGCACCGTGCTGACCGGTGGTTCTGACGCGCGCGAAGTCATGAGCGTGCCAACGGCGGGAGACCACGATCGGGACGAGCCGCAGATTGTTTCCCGCGCCACGATCGCCAACATCGTGAAGCCACGGGTCGAGGAGATTTTTGAGATGGTCAGGGATCGGCTCGCGGATTCCCCCTTTGCGGCAGAGCCGCGGGCGCGAGTTGTGCTGACCGGCGGCGCGTCGCAGCTCACCGGCATTCCCGAACTTGCCAGCCGCATTCTGAGCCGTGAGGTGCGCATCGGCCGCCCGCTCGGCTTCGCCCGGCTGCCCAACGAGGCCAAGAGCGCATCCTTCGCGGTGCCGACGGGCCTCTTGGTCTATCCGCAATTCGCACACCTAGAACACGTCGAACCGCGGCACACGCGGCAGGTCATGACAGGGACCAACGGCTATTTCGGAAAGGTCGGCAGATGGCTTCGAGAGGGCTTCTGATGATCTCAACACCGGATCGGACCATTCCATCAACCGCTTTGGCGTGCAGCCCAAGCCCCCACGCGCGCGCATAATCGAGAGGCAACCATGACCATCAATCTCACCCCCCCGGATGTTCGCGAGCTGAGGCCCCGGATCACCGTGTTCGGCGTCGGCGGCGCGGGCGGCAATGCCGTCAACAACATGATCACCGCCGGTTTGCAGGGCGTCGACTTCGTCGTCGCCAATACCGACGCGCAGGCCCTGACCATGTCGAAGGCCGAACGCATCGTGCAGATGGGCACCCAGGTCACCCAGGGTCTCGGCGCGGGTTCGCAGCCGGACGTGGGCGCCGCGGCGGCCCAGGAAGTAATCGACGAGATCAAGGATCACCTCTCCGGCGCGAACATGGTGTTCGTCACCGCGGGCATGGGCGGCGGCACCGGTACGGGTGCGGCTCCTGTGATCGCCGCCACCGCGCGCGAGATGGGCATCCTCACGGTCGGCGTCGTCACCAAGCCGTTCCACTTCGAAGGCCAGCGCCGCATGCGCACCGCTGAAGCCGGAATCACCGAGCTTCAGAAGGTGGTCGATACGCTGCTGATCATCCCGAACCAGAACCTGTTCCGCGTCGCCAACGAGAAGACGACGTTCGCCGACGCCTTCGCGATGGCCGACCAGGTGCTCTATTCGGGCGTCGCCTGCATCACCGACCTGATGGTCAAGGAAGGCCTTATCAATCTCGACTTCGCCGACGTCCGCGCCGTGATGCGCGAAATGGGCAAGGCGATGATGGGCACCGGCGAATCGACGGGCGAGAAGCGTGCGCTGACCGCGGCGGAAGCTGCGATCGCCAACCCGCTGATCGACGATTCGTCAATGCGCGGTGCGCGCGGCCTGCTGATCTCGATCACCGGCGGCAAGGACCTCACCCTGTTCGAAGTCGACGAAGCCGCCACCCGTATTCGCGAAGAGGTCGATAACGACGCCAACATCATCGTCGGCGCGACATTCGACGAGAGCCTCGACGGCGTTATCCGCGTGTCGGTGGTCGCCACCGGCATCGACACCGTCGCAGCCAGCCGCGCGACGACTCCTCCGCAGGTAACAACCGGCGGTGCCCCGGAAAGCCGTCTCGCCGAACTGACCGCGCGTCTGCGTGCCGACAACCAACGGATGGCGGAACGCGCCCAGCAGCAGAAGCCGAACGCTGCCGCGCCGGTGCCCGTTCGCGCCACCGCCGACCAGATCGACCGCGCCGCGCTTGCGGCGATTGCCGAAGCGGTGTCGCCGTTGGCTCCGGCCCAGGCTCCGATGCAGCCCGCCGCCTATGGCGACGTCAGCGTGCGTCCGATCCCGCCGAAGCCGTCGCTGTTTCCGGATCACGAAGAGCCGATGAACCTGCAGGAAGCCGCTCCGCCGGCATCCTTCATTCCACAGCCTGCCGAGCGCATGCCGGTTCGTGCGCCGCGCATGCCGCAGTTCGAGGAATTGCCGGTGCCGGCGCAGAATCAGATTCGGCAGGCTCGCGGTGAGAGCGCCGAGGAGCATCCGCCGCAGAAGCGCGCTTCGCTGCTGCAGCGTCTGGCGAATGTCGGCCTTGGCCGCCGCGACGAGGAATCCGAGCCGCCGATTGCAGCCCGTGCTTCCGGTCCGGCCATGCCGACGATGCCGCCGCTGCCAGAGCGGAAGCCGCAACGTCCGGTTCCCGCCGAGTTTGGTGGCTCCGGTGCCCCGGTATCCGAATATGCTCGCCGTCCGGCGCCTCAGGGTCTTGATTCGCACGGCCGTCCGGCCCCGGTCGCGCCCCAGAACGGTGGCGAGGACCATCTGGATATCCCCGCTTTCTTGCGGCGTCAGGCCACCTGACGTTTGTTACAATGCCTGAGTTATCCAATGCCCCGGCCAAAAGCCGGGGCATTTTGCTGATTGCCGGCAGCATGGCCCGAATCGTAAATTAAATATTTGTTTTTGCTGGTAAAATCTGCGGGTCACGGCGAGCTTCAGGCGGCCTGGAACGCGCCTTCAGCTGCCGAAATGGGCCAGACCGGCGGCGTGAATGCGGCGAGTTTGGGGTAACAATCTGTAAACAAGCGTGAGTGGCGCTCTCGCGTGCAGGGGTTAAGGTTCTCGCACTTGGGGACGATCCTGGGTCGCAGCGCCGGTTCAACGGGCGAAACCAGTTTGGTTACAGCGACTTGGATAAATAGAATTTTGGGCAAGCGGGAATGAAATCGAGTCGGCAGACAACGCTCCGATCGCAAGTCACTGTGACGGGCATCGGCGTTCATTCCGGATCTCCGGTCAGCGTCACGATCGGACCGGCCGAGATCAATTCAGGTTTCGTGTTCACCCGCATCGGCGCCGATCGTGAAATTCAGGCCATTGCGGCCTCCGTCATCGCCACCGATTTTGCAACAGTTCTCGGCGACAATCAGGGTCCGCTGGTTTCCACCGCCGAACACGTTCTGGCCGCGCTGCGCGGCATGGGCGTCGACAACGCCACCATCGAAGTCGACGGACCCGAAGTGCCGATCATGGACGGCAGCGCCGCTCCTTTCGTGGATGCGATCGATCAGGCCGGTATCGTTCAACAGCAGGCTGCCCGCCGTTTTATTGAAGTTCTGAAGCCGGTGCAGGTCGAACTCGGCGAATCGTTCGGCGAACTCCGCCCGCATGCCGGCGGTTTCCGCGCCGAACTTGAAATCGATTTCGCCAATTCGCCAATCGGCCGTCAGGCCTATGCCTTTGACCTCGACGCCGACAATTTCCGCCGCGATATCTCCCGCGCCCGCACGTTCGGCTGCATGGGCGATGTCACCAAGCTCTGGAGCGCGGGTTACGCCCTCGGTGCGTCGCTTGAGAATTCCGTGGTGTTCGACGACACCCGCGTCCTGAACACCGAAGGTCTCCGTTACGCCGACGAATGCGTCCGTCACAAGGTTCTCGACGTGGTGGGCGATCTGGCGCTGGCCGGACTGCCGCTGATCGGCCTCTATCGTTCGGTGCGGGGCGGCCACAAGCTCAACCATGCCGTGCTCACCGCGCTGATGGCCGACCGCCATGCCTGGCGGGTGGTGGAAGCCACCGAGCCGGTGCTCGAACGCCCGGTCGTGGCCCGCCGCGCACGCGGCCACGCCGATGTCGCAGGCGGAATGGTCGCCGCGGCCTTCGCGCCGGACGTGTCCTGAACGTTCGCCGCTCACGGGTTTTACGGAACTTCCGGTTTAACCAATTCGTCGCGAAACCGATGCATTATCGGACCGCGGCAATCCGCCTTAATCCCGGCGAATTGTCCTCCTATCCGGTTGGTTAAGGCCCGTTTTTCAGTTACATAGGCGCGCTGGACGAGCCTCGGGACTGTTCGTGCCGCGATAGCGGCAGCAGGCGTGTCAGCAACCCAAGCCCGCGTCGGGATTTCACACTCAGGTCGGCCAAACGTATGACGCTCGAACTGCGCAACACTTCCGACCCGTCCGTCATCAGCCGCATCGGCCGACAGGCGCGCCTTGCGTTCGGGCTGATCGCCTTGGCTGTCCCGCTGAGCGGTTGCGGCACCGGCGCGCTGTGGGACAAGTACTTCACCAAGGAAGAAACCTTCGTCGATGAGCCGGCGGACAAGCTCTACAACGAGGGCTTGTACCTGATGAACAAGAAGGGCGACCGCAAGTCGGCGATGAAGAAGTTCGAGGAGGTGGATCGCCAGCATCCATATTCCGAATGGGCGCGCAAATCGCTGCTGATGTCCGCCTATGCGGCGTACGAGAACGGCGATTACGACGAGTGCATTTCCTCCGCCAACCGCTACGTCGCGTTGCATCCCGGCAGCCCGGATGCCGCTTATGCGCAGTATCTGATCGCGGCCTCGAATTTCGACCAGATTCCTGATGTCTCGCGCGATCAGGGCCGGACCGAAAAGTCCATTGCTGCGCTTGAGGAAGTGATCCGCAAGTATCCGACCTCGGAATACGCCAACAGCGCCAAGAAGAAGATCGAGGCCGCCCGCGACCAGCTCGCCGGCAAGGAAATGACCGTCGGCCGCTACTATATGGAAAAGAAGGACTACACGGCTGCCATCAACCGCTTCAAGGTAGTGGTGACGCAGTATCAGACCACGCGGCATGTCGAAGAGGCGCTGGCCCGTCTCACCGAGGCCTATATGGCGATCGGCATTGTTGGCGAAGCCCAGACCGCCGCCGCCGTGCTCGGCCACAACTTTCCCGACAGCCGCTGGTACAAAGACGCCTACAATCTTGTAAAGTCCGGCGGTGTCGAACCGACCGCCAACAAGGATTCCTGGATGACCCGGGCGTTCAAGAAGGTCGGCCTCGGCTAACGCGCGCGTATTCCGCAAAAGTGGGTTCCGGTTTTGCGAATAGAATACGCGCCGATTTATGATTAGAGTATTTTCCTGCGGCGAACCGGATTCCATTTCGCCGGAAAATACTCTCGCCTCAGGACTAACCCCGCATGCTGGCCCGGCTTTCGATCCGCGACATCGTCCTGATCGAGCGGCTCGATATCGATTTCCTCAAAGGTCTGGCTGTCCTCACCGGTGAAACCGGCGCGGGCAAATCCATTCTGCTGGACGCGTTCGCGCTGGCATTGGGCGGGCGCGGCGATGCCAGTCTTGTCCGCCACGGCGCGGAGCAGGGCCAGGTGACGGCCGTGTTCGACGTGCCGAAAAAACACCCCGCCAGCGCCATCCTGCGCGAGAACGGCCTGGACGACACCGGCGAGATGATTCTGCGCCGGGTGCAACTCGCCGACGGGCGCACCCGCGCCTTCCTCAACGATCAGGCGATCAGCGTGCAGACCCTGAAGGCGGTCGGCGCCACGCTGGTGGAAATCCACGGCCAGCACGACGAGCGCGCGCTGGTGGACACCGCCACGCACAGGCGGCTGCTTGATGCGTTCGCGGCGCTTGAGAAGGACGTCGGCGCGGTCGAGACGCTGTGGGATGCGCGGCGCACCGCGCGTACCGCGCTGGACGAACATCGCGCCGGGATGGAGCGCGCCGCGCGCGAAGCCGACTATCTGCGCCATGCCTCCGACGAATTGAAGAAGCTCAATCCGCTGGAGGGCGAGGAGACCTCACTGGCGGAACGCCGCACCGTGATGATGCAGGGCGAGAAGGTCGCCGAGGATCTGCGCGACGCGCAGGCCGCGGTCGGTGGTCCGCAGTCGCCGGTGTCGTCGCTCGCCGCCGCCGTGCGCCGACTGGAGCGCCGCGCCGGGACCGCGCCTTCTTTGATCGAGCCTGCGGTCAAGGCAATGGACGCTGCGATCAACGCGCTGGAAGAAGCCGACCAGCATCTCAGTGCGGCTCTCATTGCAGCCGACTTCGATCCGCTTGAACTCGAGCGCATCGAGGAACGGCTGTTTGCACTGCGCGGTGCTGCGCGGAAATACTCGACGCCGGTCGACGGACTGGCGGCGCTGGCGCAACGCTACGCATCGGACGTCGCGTTGATCGACGCAGGCGCGGACCAGTTGAAGGTTCTGGAAAAGGCAGCCACCGCCGCCGACAAGGCTTACGACGCGGCCGCGCAGAAGCTTTCTGCCGCGCGCAACAAGTCTGCCGATAAGCTCAACAAGGCGGTCAATTCCGAACTCGCGCCGCTCAAGCTGGACCGAGCGAAATTCTCCACGCAGATCGAGTCCGATCCGGCGTCGCCGGGGCCGCAGGGCTTTGACCGCGTGGAATTCTGGGTGCAGACCAATCCCGGCACCAAACCCGGCCCGTTGATGAAGGTTGCGTCCGGCGGCGAGCTGTCACGTTTCCTGTTGGCGCTGAAAGTCGTGCTGTCGGATCGCGGTTCCGCGCCGACGCTGGTGTTCGATGAAATCGATACCGGTGTAGGCGGTGCCGTGGCCGACGCCATCGGCGCGCGGCTGGCGCGCCTCGCCGAAAAGGTTCAGGTGATGGCCGTGACTCATGCGCCGCAGGTGGCGGCGCGCGCGGACCAGCATCTGCTGATTTCCAAGGATGCGCTCGACAAGGGCAGGCGCGTCGCCACACGGGTGGCGATGCTGGCCAAGGATCACCGCCGCGAGGAAATCGCGCGGATGCTGGCAGGCGCGGAAATCACCGCCGAGGCCCGCGCTGCGGCGGAACGGCTGCTTAAAGCGGCGACGGCGTGAGCTTGCTCTCATGGCAGTGAAACCGAAGAAAACACCCGTCTCCATCGACAAGCTCACCGAGACGCAGGCCAAGGTTGAGCTGGTGCGGCTTGCACTTGAGATCGAGCGTCACAACGAACATTATTATCAGCAAGACGCGCCGAAAATTTCGGACGCAGCCTATGACGAACTGCGCAAGCGCAGTGACGCTATCGAGGCGAGGTTTCCGGACCTCATCACGCGGGATTCTCCCTCGCAGAAAGTTGGCGCCGCGCCCTCGGGCCGCTTTGCCAAGGTGCCGCACAGCGTTCCGATGCTGTCGCTCGGCAATGCGTTCAGCGACGAGGATGTCACGGATTTTGTCGATCGCGTACGGCGTTTTCTCAAGCTTGGTGAAGACGAGATTCCCGCCATCGTCGCTGAGCCGAAAATTGACGGCCTTTCGCTGTCGCTCCGCTATGAGAACGGCGAACTGGTGCGCGGCGCGACACGCGGCGATGGGTTCACCGGCGAGGACGTGACCGCCAACGTGCGAACCATGTCCGATATCCCGCATAAGCTGAAAGGCCGGAACGTCCCTGCCGTCTGCGAAATCCGCGGCGAAGTCTACATGCTGAAGAAGGATTTCCTTGCGCTCAACAAGCGGCAGGCGGAAGCGGAGGACACCGTGTTCGCCAATCCGCGCAATTCCGCCGCAGGCTCGTTGCGCCAGAAGGACGCATCGATCACCGCGTCGCGGCCGCTGAAGTTCTTCGCCTATGCCTGGGGCGAGATGAGCGAAATGCCTGCGAAGACCCAGTTCAAGATGATCGAATGGATCGAGAAGGCGGGCTTCGTCACCAATCCGCTGACGACGCTGTGCGACAGCGTCGAAGGTATTCTGAAGTTCTATCGCAAGATCGAAACCAAACGCGCATCGCTCGGCTATGACATCGACGGTGTAGTCTACAAGGTGGATCGGCTCGACTGGCAGGAGCGGCTCGGCTTTATCACCCGCACGCCGCGCTGGGCTATCGCGCACAAATTCGCCGCCGAACAGGCGACGACGGTTCTCAACGACATCGAGATTCAGGTTGGGCGCACCGGCGCGCTGACGCCGGTGGCTAGGTTAGCGGAGATCAACGTAGGAGGAGTCAATGTGCAGAATGCGACGCTGCACAACGAGGACTACATCAAGGGCATCGGTAACGATGGCCAACCGATCCGCGAGGGCGTGGATATTCGCGTCGGCGACACGGTGGTGATCCAGCGCGCGGGTGACGTGATCCCGCAGATCGTCAGTGTGGTGCTCGATAAGCGCCCGGCGTCCGCGAAACCCTATAAATTTCCGACGGTCTGTCCGGCCTGCGGCAGCCATGCTGTGCGGGAAGAAGATCCCAAAACCGGCAGGCCGGACTCGGTTCGGCGCTGCACCAATTCGCTGGCCTGTCCGGCGCAGGCGAAGGAGCGATTGAAGCATTTCGTCGCGCGCAATGCGTTCGACATCGATGGCCTCGGCGACAAGCAGATCGAGGAATTCTTCACCGATGGTCTCGTGATGTCGCCGGTCGATATTTTCACGCTGGAAAAGCGCGATGCGCGTTCGCAGAAGAAGCTTGCGGATCGCGAGGGTTTCGGCGCGACCTCGGTGCGCAATCTGTTCGCGGCGATTGACGCGCGGCGGACCATCGCGCTGCATCGGCTGATTTTCGCGCTCGGCATACGCCATATCGGCGAAGGTAACGCCAAATTGCTGGCGCGGCACTACGGCACAGTGGAAGCTTTCCGCGCCGCGACGATTGCAGCGGGCGAGGGACCGGAGTCCGACGCCTATCGCGATCTGAACGACATCGAAGGCGTCGGTGCGGTCGTCGCCAATGCGCTTGTGGAGTTCTTCAAGGAGCCGCACAGCGTCAAGGCAGTGGACGATCTTCTCGGCCAGATCACCGTTCAGCCTGCGGAAAAGACCAAGACCGACTCGCCCATCGCCGGAAAAATCGTGGTGTTCACCGGATCGCTGGAAAAATTCACCCGCGATGAAGCCAAGGCCACGGCCGAGCGGCTTGGCGCCAAGGCGTCCGGGTCGGTATCGAAGAAGACCGACTACGTGGTCGCTGGGCCGGGCGCGGGCTCGAAGCTTGCCGAAGCGAGCAAGCTCGGCGTCAAGGTGCTGACCGAGGACGAATGGCTGGCGCTGGTGAGTGGGACGTAATTATTCGGCATGATTTTGTCCGAAAGCCGGTTTCCACTTTTCGGGATCATGCCCTAAATAATCCCGGTTTCTTCGCCTTCCGCTTCGATGATTTTTTCAGCCGTTACCGCGACGTGGGTGCGCGGCACCAGCAACACGATGACCACCGCGCACGACGCCGAAATGATCAGGATCGCGATGTTGAGCGGCAGCGGTGTCGCGAACTGGCCGCCGAGAAACGCGCCGAGCTGCGAGCAAAGCGAGCCGAATCCCATTTGCAGGAATCCCATCGCGCCTGCGGCGGTGCCGGCAGCTTGCGGGCGAATGCTGATCGCGCCGGCGGATGCATTGGCCATGGCGAAGGCATTGCCGAACATCACGATCATGTGGGTGCCGAACAGCCATGACGGCATCTGATTGAAGCCGGTGACACCCCAGATGACGTTGAGGATCGATCCGCCGATCTGGAGCGCGATCCCGAGCCAGATCATGCGATCAATTCCGTGGCGGGGCGACAGGCGCACCGACACCAGATTGCCGAGCAGATAGGCCACGCCGGATGTTGCAAACCACAGTCCGTATTCGGCGGTGGAACGGCCCATCTGATTGACGACGATGTAGGGGCCGCCGCCTGCGAAGGTGAAGATGATGGCCGATGCGAGCATCTGGCAGAGCACGTAGCCGATGAATACCCGGCTGGCCGACAGCGCGCGCACATCCTTGAAGAAGCCGCTGTCGTCCGTCGCGGTCTGTGTGGGGCGGGTTTCCGGCAGGCCGAGGGCGATGCCGATGGTGATCGCGACCGATGTGGCCGCCATGAAATAGAAAATCGCGCGCCAGCCGAAACTGGTTTCCAGCAGGCCGCCGATCAGCGGGCTGAGAAGCTGGGCGATCATCATCACGGCAATCACGAGGCTGAGCATGCCGCCGACGCGTTCGCGCGGGTAAAGATCGCGGATGACGGCGCGGCTCATCACCATGCCGGTGGCGCCGCCGAGCGCCTGCAGGAAGCGCCCGGCAATGAGCTGGGGCAGAGTTTGCGCGAACATGCAGATGACCGTCGCGATTACCGCGAGTCCGAGGCCCGCCAGCAGCACGGGCCGGCGGCCGAAACGGTCCGACAGCGGCCCGGTCACGAGTTGGGAGATCGCCAACCCGACCATGAACAGCGAGACGTTGAGCTGCACGGCAGAGACGTCGCTGCCCAATGTCTTCGCCAGGATCGGTAGCGCAGGCACAAGGATATAGAGCGAGACCGGCGCAAGGCCGTTCATCGCCACCAGCATCAGCAGCAGTTTCCACGAGGTGGGGTGCGCAGCCTTCACGGCGGCGAATTTCGGATCGGTCACGTTATCCGGACTCTTTTTGGTTGTATTCAGTGTTGTGCTCTTGGTGTCATCGCTCGTGCGTCATCGCTCGTGCGTCATGGGCTCCGTCGCGGCATCGAGCCAGATTTTCGTTGCTTCATCGACCAAGGGGCGAATCTCGTCGCGCACCCGTGCGTGATAGGCGTTGAGCCAGCGAAGTTCCTGCTTGCTGATCCGGTCGGCGTTGATCAGCCGCCGGTCGACCGGCGCGAGGGTCAGCGTCTCGAACGCGTTCATCGGCTTTTCCGCGCCGTCGATCTTCGCTTCGACGACCAGTTCGAGGTTCTCGATGCGGATGCCGAAGCTGTTGGTCTTGTAGTAGCCGGGCTCATTGGACAGGATCATGCCGCGCTTCAGCGGCGTGGTGCCGAGCTTGGAAATCCGCGCCGGCCCCTCATGCACCGACAGGTAGCTGCCGACGCCATGACCGGTGCCGTGATCGAAGTCGATGCCCGCTTGCCACAGAAATTGCCGCGCGAAAGCATCGATCTGCGCGCCGGTCGTGCCGTCGGGAAATATCGCGCGGGCAATTGCAATATGTCCGCGCAGCACGCGTGTGAAACGATCGCGCATTTCGTCTGTTGGCTCGCCGATAGCGATGGTGCGGGTGACGTCGGTGGTGCCGTCTTCGTACTGCGCGCCGGAATCGATCAACAGCAGGTCGCCGGGCGTGATGCGGCGGTTGGATTTACGGGTAACGCGGTAATGAACGATGGCGCCGTTCGGGCCGGTGCCCGAAATCGTGGGGAAGGAGACGTCCTTCAGCGCACCGGTCTCGCGCCGGAAAGTTTCCAGCGCCTCGACGGCGTCGATCTCGGTGAGCTTGCCGGACGGTGCTTCATGATCGACCCACGCCAGGAATTTCGTCAGTGCCGCTCCGTCGCGCTTGTGTGCCGCGCGAGTGCCCGCGATCTCGGCGGGATTTTTCACGGCCTTGAGCATCGCGACGGGGTCAGGCGCGCGCACCGGCTTGCCGCCTTCCGCCGCGATTAACCGGCTCAGCGCGTCGGCGGCGGTCGTGGTGTCGAGGCCGATGGCGGCCTTGGTCTGCGCCAGTTCGGCAAGCCGTGTGATTAATGCATCGGGTTCTTCGACGCTGGCGCTTTTTTCGAGATGGTCGCGGGTGCTGTTCGAGAGTTTGCGGTGGTCGATAAAAATCGTGGCGCGGCCTTCCTTCGGGACCAGCGCATAGGACAGCGGCAGCGGGGTGTGGGCCACGTCCGCGCCACGGATGTTGAATGTCCATGCCACCGCGTGGGAATCCGACAGCACCAGCGCATCGACATTGAGGTTTGCGATCTCCTTGCGGATACGCGTGATTTTGTCGCTTTCGCTTTCACCGGCGAGTTGCGCGGGGTGGACTTTCACCGCTCCCAGCGGCGGGGTCGGGCGATCCGTCCAGATCGCATCGACGGGATTGCCGTCAACCGCGACCAGTTCCGCACCGGCCTTTTCGCAGGCCTTGGCGAGGCGTTCCGCTGCCGCCGAAGTGTGCAGCCAGGGATCAAATCCAAGGCGGTCGCCCGGCGCCAGATGCGCCGTTAGCCAGGATTCGGGGGGTGGTTCGATCAGGGATTCGATGGTCCAGGCGGTCGTATCGACCTGTTTGGCGGCCTGCAGGGTGTAACGGCCATCGACAAACACGGCCGCTTGCCCGGTCAGGACGACCGCGAACCCGGCGGAGCCCGTAAATCCCGTCAGCCACGCTAGCCGCTCGTCGCAGGGCGGCACATATTCGTTTTGCTGACTGTCGGCGCGGGGAATTACAAAGCCGGTCAATTGCCTGCGCAACAGTTCCTCGCGGAAGGCCGACAATCGCGCAGTCAGCGCCACGCCGCCTTCGGGTTCTTCGAATGTCTGGAATTGAGCTTCGAACATCAGGCAACCTTAGAATTCCGGGGCAGGAGCGGCAACTGGTGCTGCCGCAATCGTGGCATGACTCGTGCTTCAGACCTACTCAACCCCATCCAACGCAGGACTGGGGAATAAAACGGCAACGGGGAACGATTTGGCGACTGCAACTGTTGAGGCTACTGCGCCGCCAGGAAATGCGGAGGGGTGTGTTTTCCAACTCAACGACGAGGGGATACCGCATGCCAGCTTTTATGTTTGAGAAGATTTCGCCACCGGCGCATCAGGGCAACATTCCGGCTGTCACGATCAAGGAGCCGCGCGGCGTCATCGTCCAGATGCTTGACCGTCTGACCGAAAGCCGGCTGCGACGTGAAGCGCGGCGTGCGAGGTTTGAAGCGGGTTATACCGGTGCCGACATCACGTCCCATCGGATGAAACGGGAATAAGCTCGAAAGGATGACGCGCGCGACCTAGCGCCGCTGCATCACTAGCGCCGTTGCATCAAGAGGCTGCTCCAGCCTTCAATCTGGATTCGCTTGAGCAGCTTCAGCCCCGCGCCTTTGTAAGCGGCGACCACGCTGTTCGCCTGATGGGGCAGCAACCCTGACAGAATAACGAAGGCTTGCGGAGCCAGATGCGCCGCCAACGCGGGCGCAAGCTGCCGCAGCGGGTTGGCGAGGATGTTCGCCAGCACCAGCCCGAAGGGTCCGTTCGCGGCAAAATGCGGGGATTGAAACCCGGTCGCATGGACAGCCTGGACCAGATTTCCCACGCCATTGAGATGCGCGTTCTCGCGCGCCACGATCACCGAAAGCGGATCGATATCGCTGGCCAGCACCCGGCGGCGCAGCGCCTTGGCGGCGGCGATAGCGAGGACGCCTGTGCCTGAGCCGAGGTCGAGGATGTGCTTGGGGGTACGCTGATGCAGCACCTGATCGAGCAGCAGGAGGCAGCCGCGCGTGGTGCCATGGTGGCCGGTGCCGAAAGCCAGCGCGGCCTCGATTTCGATTCCTAGTTTATTGACCGGGACCCGGTCGCGATCATGGCTGCCATGGACGACGTAACGTCCGGCGCTGACCGGGACAAGATCCGCAAGGCTCGCCTTCACCCAGTCCTTGGTTTCGACCTTGCTGAAGACGATCGAGTTCGCCGCCGCTTCCCCCGCCGTGTCGGTCACCAGCGCGCGGATCGCGTCCTCGTCCGGGGCCTCGGCAAAATGCATGGTGACGTCCCAGCGGCCGCCGGCTGTCTCGAACGCCGCAATCGCCAGGCCGTGACCGGGATAGCTCTCGGTGATGATATCCACAACGCGGCTGGCCGTGCGCTCGTCGCCGATAGCGAAGGTGGCCTGGGTCGCGGGCGAGGGGGGCGGTGAATTCACGGCGTGGTCCAAATGGCTGAAATCGCTGACTGCATCGCCCATTTCCCCACAGCCTGTCCACAGGTTACTGACCGGTTGGCGACAGGTTCTTCACAGTTTGTTAACTCGGGTTTTCCACCCGTTAGTAAAGCTTTAACCAAACGAAAATCCACAGTTTATCCACAGGGTTATCCACAGCTTCTCAACAGCCGTTCGCGGCCGCTTGGCTTTCGGTTCAGGTGAAGATTCCGCGATGGTCCGTGAGGATCACCTGCGCCGCATTGTGGCCCGGAGCGCCGGTAACGCCGCCGCCGGGATGTGCGCCGGATCCGCAGTGATAGAGGCCCCTGAGCGGCCCGCGATAGCCTCCATGGCCCAGCATCGGCCGCGCCGAAAACAGCTGGTTGAGCGACAGCGCGCCGTGGAAAATGTCGCCCCCGAGCAGCCCGAAGTCGCGTTCGAGATCGAGCGGGGACAGCACCTGCCGCCCGATCACGCTGCGGGCGAAACCCGGCGCGTAACGATCCACCGTGGCGATCATCAGGTCGGCTACCTCGTCACGATTGTCGTCCCATGACCGGCCATCCGGCAGTTGCGGCGCGACATGCTGACAGAACAGGCTGGCGACATGCCGGCCCGGCGGCGCCAGCGAGTTGTCCAGAGTAGAGGGGATGAGAACCTCGATCACCGGCTCCCGGCTCCAGCCTTGCTGGCGGGCGTCATGCCAGGCGCGGTCCATGTAGCCGAGGCTCGGCGCGAGGATGATCCCTGCGGTCAGGTGGTCGCCCTCGCCGGGCAGCGCCTTGAACGACGGCAGCGCCGACAGGGCGACGTTCATCCGGAATGTTCCGGAACCGTTGCGCCAGGTTGCGATGCGGTCGAGGAAGGGTTTCGGCAGCGCGCCGGCCGGGATCAGCCGGGTGTACAGCAGCTTCGGATTGACGCTGGAGGCGACATAGCGCGCGCGGATCGCTTCGCCGTTGTCGAGAACGACGCCTGTGGCGCGATCACCCTCAACGATGACTTCGCGCACACCGGCGCCCGTCTCGATCTCCGTGCCATGAGCGCGGGCCGCCGCCGCCATTGCTTGCGTAATCGCGCCCATGCCGCCGATGGCATGGCCCCACAGCCCCTTCCTGCCGTTCACCTCTCCGAAAGCGTGATGCAGCATGACATAGGCCGAGCCCGCCGCGTAGGGGCTGGCGTAATTGCCAACGACGGCATCGAACCCGAACAGAGCCTTGACCAGATCGCTTTCGAAACGGTCGTCCAGCATGTCACCTGCCGAGCGGGTGAACAGGTCGAGCAGCATGCGCTGGTTCTCCAGCGTCAGGCCGCGAAGGATATTGGCGCTGGCTAATGCGTTGAACGCTTCGCGCATGGCGTGAAGGCCGAATCCTTCGACCACGTCCGGCGGCGCACGGAGTACGAACTTGCGCAGCACATCGGCGATGGTTTCCAGTTCGCGGTTGAAATCGTCGATCCGCAGCGCGTCGCGTTCACTGAATTTCGCGATTGACTGATGCGTTCGGCCGTCGCCGGTCAACAGGTAGCGGCCATCCGGCGCGGGCAGGAAGTTCTGCGCGCGGCGCTCCACGATCCGCAGGCCGTGACGATGCAGGCCGAGATCCGCGATCACCTTCGGGTTGAGCAGGCTCACCGTATAGGCGGCCACAGAGTTGCGAAACCCCGGATGAAATTCCTCGGTCACCGCCGCGCCGCCGACCACCTTGCGGCGGTCAATCACCTTCACGCGCAGGCCGCTCATCGCGAGATAGGCCGCGCAGGTCAGCCCGTTATGGCCCGCGCCGATAATAAGTGCATCATAGTCCGACATGCGTCAGTCATAGTCTTGGAGTACGTCACGCGCGAGTGATTTCTGTCACGTGCATGTTATTGCCCGCCGAAAACGGCTATGCTCCAGTGTCCTTTCGAATTCGACGCTTAGGCCTGCCACAAAGCGAACGTCGAACTCGAGACACCAGCATCCGGTGATCTGCCGGAATCATACCGGAGCTTCCATGATTTCAGTGCCGTCCGACACCGCGGGCCAGTCCACCGGCGCGAGGAACGCGGTTGTTCTGGGAGTCTACACCGCCGCGATTTTTACCAGCGCCTTGCTGTTGTTCTCGGTCCAGCCGCTGTTCACGAAGATGGTGCTGCCGCGGCTCGGCGGTTCACCCGCAGTATGGTCGGTGGCGATGGTGTTCTTCCAGTCGCTGCTGCTAGGCGGTTACGCCTATGCGCACTACCTGATGACATTGAAGAGCCGCGTTGCCCCCGTGGTCATCCATTTGGTGCTGCTGACGGTCGCTTTGCTCACATTGCCGCTCTCGATCGCCGGCGGGTGGGGCGAGCCGCCGTCGAGCGGCTATGCGGTCTGGCTGCTCGGCCTGTTCGCGGTCTCGATCGGACTGCCGTTCTTCGCGCTCGCCGCCAATAATCCGATGCTGCAGGCATGGTTCGTCCGCACCGGGCATCCCGACGGCCCCGATCCGTATTTTCTCTATGCCTCGTCGAACATCGGAAGTTTCCTCGCGCTGCTGTCCTACCCCGTACTGCTCGAGCCGATGTTCTCGCTGCGGACCCAGAACCTGATCTGGACCGGCGGCTACGCGCTGCTGATCGTCCTGATCGCGGCGTGCGGAATACTGCTGCTGCGCTCGCCGCCGATGACGGTTGAAGCCATCAGTGCCAGCGAGGGCGATGCGCCTGCTCCGGCATGGATGATGCGGCTGCGCTGGATTTTTCTCGCTGCTGTTCCCTCGGGTCTGCTGATCGCGGTGACCGCGCATATCTCGACCGACGTCGCGGCAGCGCCGCTGCTGTGGGTGTTGCCGCTGTCGCTGTATCTGCTGACGTGGGTTCTCGTGTTTCAGTCGCGGCCGTTGCTGCCGCATGGGTTGATGCTGTGGCTGCAACCCTTCGCCATCGCGGGTGTGATGGTTTTGCTGGCTATCGGGGGCGAGCAAAATCTGCTGCTGACGCTGGGCGGGCATCTGCTTTGTTTCTTTATCATTGCCATGGCTTGCCACGGGGAACTGGCGCGTACGCGTCCCGCGGCGAACTATCTCACCGGCTTCTATGTGGCGTTGTCTTTCGGCGGCATGATCGGCGGACTGTTCGCCGGCCTGATCGCGCCTTACGCGTTTTCATGGATTGCGGAGTATCCGATTTTGCTGGCGCTGGCGGCCCTGTGCCGTCCGGCGGGAACGTCCGCCGTTCGCGGCGGGCCGGTATTGTGGCTGGCCGCCGTTGTCGCCGCGCTCGTCCTTATCGGATTTGCTTATCGGGCAGGAACGGTCACTGAATTCCTTGAAGCCAACAGGATCTGGGTCGTGGCGGGTCTCGCATCCGTCATGATGCTGCTGGCGGCGCTGTGGAGGATCGACCGCTGGAGTGTGGCCGTGCTCGTGGTGCTTGGACTCATTTTGATCCGTGTCTATCCCGCCGACGATGGACGCGTGGAGACGGTGCGCAGCTTCTTCGGCGTCCACAAGATCGTGGTGACGTCGAACGGCCAGTATCACGTGCTGATGCACGGCACGACGATCCACGGCGCGGAAAAATTCAAGGAGGACGACGGGACGCCGACCACGGGCCAGCCGGAGCCGATCAGCTACTACCACAAGGACGGCGGCATGGGCGGTGCGATCACCGCGATTCGCGAGCGCAAAGGCGGTCCGATCCGCGTCGCGGTGATCGGCCTCGGCACTGGCACGCTTGCGTGTCACTCGGCGGCCGGTGAGGACTGGAAGTACTTCGAGATCGACCAGACCATGGTGGATACCGCGCGTGATCCAAGGCATTTCACCTATGTCAGCGCATGCGATCCCGACATGAAGCCGGTCATCGGTGACGCACGGCTCACCTTCGCCAAGGAGAAGGACGGCGCTTACGACCTTATTATCGTCGATGCCTATTCATCGGACGCGATTCCGATTCATCTCGCGACAGAAGAGGCGATGGCGATCTACAAGGCCAAGCTCGCGCCCGATGGCGCGGTGGTGATGCATGTGTCCAACCGCCACCTCGAACTGGCGAGCGTCGTCGTCGGCATCGCCGAACAGAACGATTTGATGAGTTGGGTCTTCAACGAGGACTCGGGCCGTGACGCTGACTACATTTTCACGACAAATGTCGTGATATCCGCGCGCGAGGAAGCCGACGTCGGCAAGATCGCGTCGGACCCGAAATGGGTGCTGACGAAGGCCACCGAAGGCCAGCGGGTCTGGACCGACGACTATTCCAACGTGCTTGGCGCGGTGTGGCGGCGGCTCAGGAAGCCGGACGAATAGTCTTGGTGTCAGTCCGCGTAATAGTAATACCCGCCGCGCGGTGACTGATACCTGGGCCGCGGCTCGTAGCCGTAGCCATTCTGATAGCCGTAGCTGTTCTGGTAGATGCGGCGCTGCATCGGGCCGGCGTCGGCAGGCCCGTAATACGCCTGGTCCTGCGCATAGGTCGGATCGCGATAGACCTGCTGGCGCGAACGCGCGTCGGCGTTGACGTCCTCGCTATATCCGCTCCGCGGCGCGATCTGCACCGGCTGGCCCATTCCGTCCACGTCGCCGCGTGCGACCGCGGTGCGTGTCCTCGGATTTCGCGCCAGTGCGACCCGCGACGATCCCGTCAGGGTCACGGTTGTGTTGAGCAGACCCTCGGTCTTGACCAGACCCCACAGTTTCAGCGCGTTGGCGCGCGACAGCCGCACGCAGCCATGGGAGGCCGGGCTGCCCAGACGGCCGACGGCGTCGGTGCCGTGAATGGCGTGACCCTGCTTGGTAAAGAAGATCGCATTCGGCATCGGTGCGTCGTCGAATTCTTTCGAGTAGTGATCTTCTTCCATGCGGAAGGTCTTGAAGCTGCCGTTCGGCGTTTCATGCGAGGGATTGCCGCTGGAGACGGGCCATGTGTAGCGCGGCGCGCCATCGACCGAGACGGTCATCTGCTGTGTGTCCTTGTTGACCAGGATGGACACCGCAGCCTGCGCGCTGCCTGAAAGCAACATCAAACCGGTCACCGAAATCAGCACTGCACGCATGACACTCGCCTCGTCTCTGCCCCCCGCTTCTCAATAAAGCACGGAAAGTGGCTTTTTTAACAGTCACTTCGTCTTAAGGTTGATGGAAGCGGCCATACAGTTTCGTGAACGGACGTCTTTGCGGCGTCTTTTCGCCAAAGTTGACGCAACTTTCCTGCACCTGGGACGTTGGTTGATGATTCAGAATTCGACCGCTCATGGAGACCTTTCACGATGAAGACTGCGACCTTGTTCACCTTCACCGCGGCACATCGCCGCTTTACGTTTATCGCAGCGGCTTTGGCGATCCTTGCATTGCCGGTCGCGGCGCATGCGCAAGGTGTTTTCAGAGGCATGGAAGGCGGGGCAAACGAGGGTGCCCACCGCGGCAATCGCGCGGCCGGACCTGTCGGCGGCGTCGTCGGCGGCGCCGTCGGAGCCGGTGTGGGCGGAGTCGTCGGAGGTGTGAACGGCGTACTCGGCATCGACAACCGCCGCAGCTATCGTCATCGCCATTATCGCAGCCGCCACTATCGCCATCACCGGCGACATCGCTAACTTGAAAATCATTCAATGGCGCATCCAGGAATGGATGCGCCATTTTTCATGCGCCGTGTGGGCGCGAGCGGGACCGGTGTATTTTTGGAACCAATTTGAAACAGGACGCACTCCAGATGCGCTGCTGTCGTGCATTGTATTTTTCCCGAACCTGACGCACTTTCGACTCTGCTGATTTGCTTGGAAGCAGGGGCCGGGATTCGGCCGGGCAGGAGGTTTCCTCACATGAAGATTGCAGCTTCAGGTTTCGCCGGAATGGCAGCGGCGCTGGTGCTTTTGGCAATGCCGGCAGCATCCTACGCGCAACAGAACCCGGTCAACGGCGCCATCAGCGGCGCCGCGCAAGGGACCTATCAGGGTAAAGAGGCTGCTGGTCCGGTTGGCGGATTGGTCGGCGGGGCGCTCGGCGCTGGTGTCGGCGCGGTTACCGGGACGCTCAATGTCATAGGCGAGGGAGCCAGCCGTGCGGTGCAACCGGCGCAGGTGCCGCCTCCGCCCGGCAGCGGCGCCAGCGGCTACTATGACAGCAACGGGAACTGGCGTCCGAATTGAACGGCCAGCGTCGTACCGGCACGCCCGGTTTCGGGCCGTGTTTCGTTTGGCGTCAGGTCTTCAACCGGTAGCCGGTCTTGAAAATCCACCACACCGCGAACATGCACAGCGCGAGAAAACCAAGCGTCATGCCGAGGCTGAGGCCGACGCTGACATCGGCGATTTCGAAGAAGCTCCAGCGGAACCCGCTGACCAGATAAACCACCGGATTGAACAGCGTCACCGTCTGCCAGATCGGCGGCAGCATGTGGATTGAATAGAAGCTGCCACCCAGAAACGTCAGCGGCGTGATCACCAGAAGCGGGATCACCTGCAGTTTCTCGAAGCCGTCGGCCCAGATGCCGATGATGAACCCGAACAGACTGAACGTCACCGACGTGAGCACGAGGAAAGTCAGCATCAGGAATGGATGCGCGATCTTCAGCGGCACGAACAGTCCGGCAGTCGCCAGGATGATAAGGCCGAGGATGATCGACTTGGTCGCGGCCGCGCCGACATAGCCCACCACAGCTTCGAATGACGAGACCGGCGCGGAAAGCAGTTCATAGATGGTGCCCGAGAATTTCGGAAAATAGATTCCGAACGAGGCGTTGGCGATGCTTTGCGTGAGCAACGACAGCATGATCAGGCCCGGCACGATGAAGGTGCCGTAGCTGATGCCGTCGATTTCCGTGATGCGCGAGCCGATGGCCGCGCCGAACACCACGAAATACAGCGACGTCGAAATCACCGGCGAGACGACGCTCTGCAACAGTGTTCGGAAGGTGCGCGCCATTTCAAATTTGTAGATGGCGCCGATAGCGTGAAAATTCATTGCGCTGTTCTCTTCCGGATCATGCCTGATGCACGAGACTGACGAAGATCTCTTCGAGCGAGCTTTGCGTCGTGTTGAGATCGTTGAAGCGGACGCCGGCCTGATTGAGGTCGTTGAGCAGGGCGGTGATGCCGGTGCGCTCGCCCTTGGTGTCGTAGGTGTAGACCAGTTCCCCACCGTCCGGTGACAGTTCAAGATGATGCGCGGCGAGAGCGGCGGGAATTGCAGCGAGCCTCTCCTGCAGGTGCAGCTTGAGCTGCTTTCTGCCGAGCTTCTGCATCAGCTTGGCCTTCTCCTCGACCAGCACGATCTCGCCCTTGTTGATGACGCCGACGCGGTCGGCCATCTCCTCGGCTTCTTCGATGTAATGCGTGGTCAGAATGATGGTGACGCCGGCGTCGCGCAGGGCGCGCACGACCTCCCACATCGCCTTGCGCAACTCGACGTCGACGCCTGCCGTCGGTTCATCGAGAAACAGAATCTGCGGCTCGTGCGCCAGCGCCTTGGCGATCATCACGCGACGCTTCATGCCGCCCGAGAGCGTGATGATCTGGCTCTTGCGCTTGTCCCACAGCGACAGGTCCTTCAGTACCTTCTCGATATGCGCGGAATTCTTCGGCTTTCCGAACAGGCCCCGGCTGAACGAGGCGGTCGACCACGGGCTTTCCCATGCGTCGGTATGCAATTCCTGCGGCACCAGCCCGATCAGTGAGCGTGCGGCGCGGTAGTCTTTGACGATGTCATGCCCGTCCACCGTCACCGTGCCCTCGGTCTGCACGGCGAGGCCGCAGATGACGCTGATCAGCGTGGTCTTGCCGGCGCCGTTCGGGCCGAGCAGTGCGAAGATCTCGCCGCGGCGAATATCGAGATTGATATTCTTCAGCGCGGTCAAGCCGGACGGATAGGTCTTCGAGAGGTTCGAAACGGAGATGATGGGGGACATTGAAAGGCAATCTATGGCGGGCGGGAGCATGACATAGGCGCGGGAGAGCCCCTGCGCAATACGTAATGCCTGTCGGGCAGCTGCTCGGCGCACCGAAAATTCTATTGCGACGAATTCAAATTTGTCATGCGCCAGGGTTGCGCCCGCTAAGAGCGGGTCACGAAACTGTCGACGACCTTCTTCTCGCCGGCCTTTTCAAACGCGATGGTGAGCTTGTTGCCGTCCACCTTGGCGACGCGGCCGTAACCGAACTTCTGGTGAAACACGCGGTCGCCGGGTGAGAAATCGGAATTCGCGCCGGTGGACTTGGCGATCAACTCACCCTCGATCACTGTTGCCTTGCGGTTGAAGCTGCCGCGCGTGCCTGAGTCATAGCGCGCGCCGCTTTCATTAAATCCGCCGCCGCCGTTGCGGGCGCGATTGGCCTGCGCGCGCTGCCAGCCCGGTGTCGTATAGGTCGAGCCGAATGTCTCCACGTTGTCGAACCGCGACGTGCCATAGCCGCCGGATCCGCCCCATCCGGAGCCGCCCTTGGATTCGGTGATCTGAACATTCGCCGTCGGAAGTTCGTCGAGGAAACGCGACGGAATCGTGGTTGTCCACGATCCATGAATGCGCCGGTTCGTCGCAAAATACAGCATCGCGCGTTTGCGCGCGCGGGTGATGCCGACATGGGCGAGGCGACGCTCTTCCTCGAGCCCGGCGCGGCCCTGTTCGTCGAGCGTGCGCTGGCTCGGAAACAGGCCTTCCTCCCAACCCGGCAGGAACACGTTGTCGAATTCCAGCCCCTTGGCGGAATGCAGCGTCATCAGCGAGACCGCGTCGTCGTCCGCGTTGCCTTCGCGGTCCATCACAAGCGAAATATGTTCGAGGAAACCCTGCAGGTTCTCGAACTCCTCCATCGAGCGCACGAGTTCTTTCAGGTTTTCGAGGCGGCCTGCGGCGTCGGCGGAGCGGTCCTTCTGCCACATCTCGGTATAACCCGACTCATCGAGCACGATTTCGGCCAGTTGCGTGTGCGGAACGATGTCGCGCTGCGCGCGCCAGCGGTCGAAATTGCTCATGACGTCGCGCAGGCTGCCGCGGGCCTTCGGTTTCAACTCATCCGTTTCAATCACCGACCGTGCGGCCTCCGTCAGTGGAATACGGCGCTTGCGGGCGATGTCGTGCAGCATCTGCACGGTGGCGTCGCCAAGCCCGCGCTTGGGCGTGTTGACGATGCGCTCGAAGGCGAGGTCGTCGGCCGGTGAATTGATGACGCGCAGATAGGCCAGCGCGTCGCGGATTTCCGCGCGCTCATAAAACCGCGGGCCGCCGATGACGCGATAGTTCAGACCTAGGGTGACGAAACGGTCTTCGAATTCGCGCATCTGGAATGAGGCGCGCACCAGAATGGCGATCTCGTTGAGTCTTTGGCCCGAGCGCTGAATCTGTTCGATCTCCTCGCCGATGCCGCGGGCTTCCTCTTCCGAATCCCATGCACCGGTGACGGTGACCTTCTCGCCGTCCTCGTCCTCGGTGCGCAACGTCTTGCCGAGGCGGCCTTCGTTGTGGGCGATGAGATGCGAGGCGGCGGCGAGGATGTGACCGGTCGAACGGTAGTTGCGTTCGAGGCGTATGACCTTCGCGCCGGGGAAGTCATGATCGAAGCGCAGGATGTTGTCGACCTCCGCGCCGCGCCAGCCGTAGATCGACTGGTCGTCGTCGCCGACGCAGCAGATGTTTTTCAGCGTGGCGAGAGGGGCGATGGGCTGCTCCCTCTCCCCGTTCTTCAGGGGGAGAGGGGCTGAATCCGAGCTTGCGATGGATGAAGTTGGCCCCTCACCCGATGCACTTCGCACATCCACCTCTCCCCGTGAAGGACGGGGAGCGGTGGACGAACTCGGCGCCTGCGCCAGCAACCGCAGCCAGAGATATTGCGCGACGTTGGTGTCCTGATACTCGTCCACCAGAATGTATTTGAAGCGGCTCTGATACTGCCGCAGCACGTCGGGGTGCTCGCGAAACAGCCGGATGTCTTCGAGCAGCAGGTCGCCGAAGTCCGCGGCGTTGAGAATCTTCAGCCGTTCCTGATAGGTCGCATAGAGCTTGCCGCCCTTGCCGTTGCCGAACACGGCGGCTTCGCCGGCAGGCACCTGCGACGGCGTCAGCCCGCGATTCTTCCAGCCGTCGATCAGTCCGGCCAGCATCCGCGCAGGCCAGCGCTTGTCGTCGATGTTCTCGGCCTGGAGAAGCTGCTTCAGCAAGCGAATCTGATCGTCGGTATCGAGCACGGTGAAGTTGGATTTCAACTGCACAAGTTCGGCGTGATGGCGCAGGATCCGCCCGCCGATGGAATGGAAGGTGCCGAGCCACGGCATGCCCTCGACCGCCTGGCCGAGCATCTGGCCGAGGCGGTGCTTCATTTCGCGCGCGGCCTTGTTGGTGAAGGTGACGGAGAGGATCTCATGAGGGCGCGCACGGCCGGTCGACAGGATGTGTGCGATGCGCGAGGTCAGCACGCGCGTCTTGCCCGTGCCCGCGCCGGCCAGCACCAGAACCGGCCCGTCGAGGGTTTCGACCGCGTCGCGTTGCTCCGGATTGAGCCCGGTCAGATATTGCGGACCCGCGGCCGCGCGTGCGCGCGCCGCGATGCCGCCAGCGGCAGGCTGATGGCTCGGCACGTCACGGGACGGGTCTGATGGCGGCAGCTTGTTCGGTTCAGTCATGCGATTCGTCTTTGGGCCACGATGACACCGTGACGCCGGGAAGGGGAGGCTTCATATCAGGATCAGGGCACATATAGGCATTCTGAAGCCATTCCGACAGCTCGGTATGCGAACCAGCGACGGAGCGCCATTTGCCGGGCTTGAGCGGATTTTGTTCCGTTTGGAGGCTGATTTTTCAGCGTTTTGGCCGACTCGATCGGCTGGAACTTTCGTTCCTGTATCGGATTGTTTTTCCAGATGGAGCGCACGCCGCTCCCCTGAAAACACAGGAGTAAGTGTCATGCTGAGTTGGGTTGTTACATTCCTGGTTATCGCGCTGGTCGCGGGCCTGCTGGGCTTCGGCGGCATTGCGGGCGCGTCGATCGAAATCGCCAAGATCGTGTTCTTCGTCGCCCTTATTCTGTTCCTGGTTTCCGCTGTGGTCGGACTGGCGCGGCGCGGCACCGGCCCGTAACGCCTGAGATCATTTGACCGGCATGGCGATGCGCCGGCCGGTCCCGTCCGGCCTCGGGACTGAGCCGTGGGCCGCGGCCACCTCGCGGATGCGCGTGGCGATGTCCGGCGGAAACGGTGCGGTTTTGCGCGCGTTCATATCAACGTGGAGCGTCATGTTCTCCGAGGTGGCCGAAATCCATCCCTCGGTAGCGTGGCGCAATTCCTCGAAGGTGTGGATGCGCTTGTCGTCAGCCGCGATGAGATAAACCGATACCTGAACCGGATCGCCGAGATGCACCTCGCGCAGATAGCGCACATGCGCTTCAGCCGTGAACGTCGAGCCGTTACGCTCTTTCATGTACTGCGGGCCGATGCCGAGTTCGAGCCACATCTGGTCGATGCCGCGGTCAAACAGCACATTGTAATACGCCATATTGAGATGGCCGTTGTAATCGATCCATTGCGGCTCGATCTGCATAACCGTGGTGAGGAACGGCGCGGCCATATGTTGCGCCGCATTGTTTTTTGAAAGCGTGCCTGAAGTCATCGCAAATCCCGGTCCACTGAGCCCTGTCACTTGACCCGCTATACATCCTTTGCCACGGTTCGCGCCACAACAGCATCGAAAGAAGCGAGCGACCGTGGCCTTTTCCAACGTAGTCCTGACACGTCCGGCGCCATCCGCGCTTTCCAGCGCCATCGAAACGCTCGCGGCGCGGTTCGGCAACAACCTCATCACTTCGCAGGCGGTGCGCGAGCAGCACGCTCATACCACCACTTGGCTGCCGATGCAGCCGCCGGATGCGGTGATCATGGCGCGCACCACGGCCGACATTCAGGATGTGGTCCGAATTTGCGCAAAACATCGCGTGCCCGTGATTCCGTTCGGTACCGGCACGTCGCTGGAAGGGCAGGTCAACGCACCTGCTGGTGGCATTTGTATCGACCTGCGCGAGATGAATCGCATTCTCGCCGTGCATGCCGACGATCTCGACTGCATGATCGAACCTGGCGTAACGCGCAAGGCGCTCAACGAGCACCTGCGCGACCAGGGCTTGTTCTTCCCGATCGATCCCGGTGCGGATGCATCGATCGGCGGCATGGCATCGACCCGCGCGTCCGGCACCAACGCGGTGCGCTACGGCACCATGCGCGACAACATTCTCGCGCTGAAGGTCGTGCGCGCCGATGGCGAGATCATCACCACCGGCACGCGCGCCAAGAAATCCTCGGCTGGTTACGATCTCACACATCTGTTTGTTGGTGCCGAAGGCACGCTCGGCATCATTTCCGAACTCACCATCAGGCTGCGCGGCATTCCGCAGTCTATCGCGGCGGGCTCCTGCTCGTTCGCGAGCGTGCAGGGCGCCTGCAACGCGACCATTCTGGCGATCCAGACTGGTATCCCGCTGGCGCGCATCGAGTTGCTGAACGCGGCACAGGTCGCGGCCTGTAACGCCTACTCAAAACTATCGCTGCCGGAAACTCCGCTGCTGCTGCTCGAATTCCACGGCACCGAAGCCGATGTCGCCGAGCAGTCGCGGATGTTCGGCGAGATCGCCGCCGAATGCGGCGGTGGATCGTTCGAATGGACCACGCGGCAGGAAGATCGCACGCGGCTGTGGCAGGCGCGGCACGATGCCTATTGGGCGGTGCGCGGGCTTCGCCCCGGCGCACAGGCGGTGGCGACCGACGTCTGCGTGCCGATCTCGCGTCTGGCGGAGTGCGTGGTGGAGACCGAGAAGGATCTGGCGACGGTCGGTCTGATCTCGCCGATCGTCGGTCATGTCGGCGACGGCAACTTCCATTGCTCGCTGCTATGCGACGTCAACGATCCCGACGAAATGCAGCGCGCCGAAGGCTTCCTGCATCGGCTGGTGGAGCGGGCACAGGCGATGGACGGTACTTGCACCGGTGAGCACGGCATCGGCCAGGGCAAGCAGAAGTATCTTGAGGCGGAGCTTGGGCCGGAGGCCGTCGCAGCCATGCGCGCGCTGAAAGTCGCGCTCGATCCGCACAACATCCTGAATCCCGGCAAGATCCTGCCGTCATGACCGCAACGGCGACAATGGACGCGAAAGATATCGCCACCGAAATTCTGTCCGTGCTTGGTCAGGGCCGCCAGATTGCCCCGTTCTCGTCGCGCAATCCGGCCTTCGGTCTCCACGAAGCCTACAAGGTGACGCCCATCGTCCGGCAAATGCGCGAGGCGCGGGGCGAAAAGGTGCTGGGCCGCAAGATCGGCTTCACCAACAGCACGATCTGGGCGCAGTACAACGTGAACGGTCCGATCTGGGGCTATATGTACGACCGCACGGTTCGCGATTTGAATGACGTCGGCGGGATCGCATCCCTCGCCGGACTAACCGACCCGCGGATCGAGCCAGAAATCGTATTCGGTCTGTCGGCGGCGCCTGATGAGGCGATGGACGAGCGCGAACTGCTGTCCTGCATCGATTGGCTGGCGCTTGGTTACGAGGTCGTGCAGTCGATCTATCCCGACTGGAAATTCGCCGCGTCTGACACGGTGGCGGCCTTCGGCCTGCATGGCGCGATGCTGATCGGTGACCGGCACCGGGTTTCCGGCGATTCAGAACAATGGTTGCACCAGCTTTCGAACTTCGATCTCGAACTCGCCTGCGACAACGCTGTCGTGGATCGCGGCCATGCACGCAATGTGCTCGGCGGTCCGCTGTCGGCGCTGCGCCATTTCGTGGGCGTGCTGGCAAACGACGATTTGAATCCCGGCCTCGCGGCGGGTGAGATCGTCACAACCGGCACGCTGACCCGCGCCATGCCGATCAAGTCCGGCGAGACATGGACGACAACGGTGTCGGGCATCCCGCTCGCCGCCATCGGCGTCCGCTTCACCTGATCGCGGCGCGCGCTGGCTTGCGCGCCGGGTTACAGGGTTGTGAACCGGACGCGTTAAATTTAGTATTCGCAGCAATCGACAGGTTCAATATTCGCGCCATCCGGTGTCTCGTCGCGCTACTATGCGATATGGCGCTGCTGCCGTCATAAGATCGGCCGATCCCACAGAGGAAAGACCTTGCAGACCACGCTGCTCGGACTGGCCATCGCTCTCATCCTTGCGCTGATCGGGGCGCTGGTCGGGCCGTATTTCGTTGACTGGAACCAGTTTCGCCCGCAGTTCGAGGCTGAGGCGTCCCGCGTCATCGGGACGCCGGTGCGGGTCACCGGCAAGCTCGACGCGCTGCTGCTGCCGACGCCGACGTTGCGGCTGCGCGATGTTGCGGTCGGAGGCGATAACGACCCGGCCAGGATCCGGGCTGGCAAGCTCGATGTCGAGTTCAGCCTCGGTGCGCTGATGCGGGGCGAATGGCGCGCCAGCGAACTGTCGTTGGACGGTTTCGCGCTCGATCTCGGCCTCGATCGTCAGGGCCGTTTTCAGTGGCCCTCCACCGCGGGCCGTTTCAATCTCGGGTCGCTGGCCATCGATCGCATGAATGTCGCGGGGCGGATCGCGCTGCACGATGCGTCGAGCGGGGCAACGCTGCGGATCGACGATCTCAAATTCAGCGGCGATGTGCGTGCGCTCGCCGGCAGCCTGCGTGGGGACGGATCGTTCACGCTGCTCGGTGCGCGAACGCCGTTCCGCATTTCATCAGGACAAACTGGCGACGGTAAGGGCACGCGCGTTCACTTCACCGCCGAACCGGGCGAACGTCCGCTGCTGGCGGATCTCGATGGTACGCTGACGTTCGACAATACTGTGCCGAAATTCGAGGGCGCATTCACACTGGCGCGGCTGGCGGATGCCAAGTCCAGCGCATCCACACAAACGTGGAAACTGGTGTCGCGGTTAAAAGCCAATCCATCATCCGCGGTGTTCGAACAGGTCGAAGCGGCGTACGGCCCGGATGACAACGCGCTGCGGCTGACCGGCGGCGGCGAGATTCGTTTCGGCGCGTCGCCGTTGCTGCGTCTCACATTGTCGGCCCGGCAACTCGATGCCGACCGGCTGCTCGCCAGAGACGCCACGCCCGCCGAGCCGTTGCGGCTGCTCCCGGCATTGCGCATGCTGGTGACGTCGCTACCTGCATTGCCGCTTCCGGCGCAGATCGAACTGAGTTCGGACCAGATCGCGCTGGGCGGACGTCCGCTTCAGAATGTCGCTGCCGAGCTGCGCGGGGACGACAAGTCCTGGACCATCGCGAAACTGGAAATGCGCGCGCCCGGCGCAACACGGGTTACCGCAAGCGGCGCAATCTCAGAGCCCGGACCGTCGGCCCGCTTCACCGGGCCGGTGAATATCGAGTCCTCCGATCCGGACGTGCTGGCGGCGTGGCTGCAGGGACGTACCGACGCGACATATCGCAATCAGAAGCCGCTGCGTCTGCGCGGCACTGCAATGGTGGCGGCGGATCGTATTGGAATCGACGGCATGAAAGCCGAGGTCAACGGCGGCGACATCGAAGGCCGGCTTGCATTGTTGACGATTGCCGACGGCAAGATGCGGCTGGAAGCCGCGCTGAAGGCTGCGAGCCTCGATATCGATGCGGTGTCGTCACTTGCCGGTGTGCTGGCCGGATCGCAATCCGCGTGGCCGGAGGAGGCGCAGATCTCACTTGATGCAGGACGCGCCCTGATCGCGGGGCAAGAGGTGCGCCCGGTTGCTGTCACTCTGAGCTATGGGCCAAAGACAATTGCGGTTGACCGGATTCAGATCGGCGATGCCAGTGACGGCCTTTCAATCAGCGGAGCCGGATCGTTCGACCGCATCGACGGCAATGGCAAACTCACGCTCGATACTGCAGCGCCGTCGCTCGCGCAGATCGGCGGCTTCGGTGCGCCGTTTGCGCCCGCCGTCGCGGAACGAGTGAACGCGTTGGCATCGTCGCCCGGCGCCGCGCGGGTGCAACTGAAAGCCGATTTTGCCAGGGCGAAGGATCGCGCCGGCCGCACCAATGCCCGCGCGGTGCTCGATATCGATGCGCCGCAGGTGAAAGGCGCCGTCACGCTGACGGCTGCGCAGAACATCGACATCGCAAGCGGTTTCGATCTTGCCGCGCTGCGCGGAAGCGAATTCAACGTTGAAACGAAGCTGACTGGCAGCAACACCGCAAGGATGGTTCGAGCGCTGGGCCTCGGCCATATAGTTTCGGCCGAAGATGGCCCCGTGCAGTTTGAATCGCTGGCGACAGGCGCGTGGGGTTCGCCGTTGCAACTGAAAGCCAAACTGACCGGCGCGGGCGTCGACGGCGATATCCAGGGCACAGGCAATCCGTGGGCCGATCAGCCGACTGCGGCGGTGTCTCTCGTGGTACGGCGCGCCGACCTCGCGGCATTGTTCGGTCTGAAACCGGCGAGCATGCCGTCGATTTTTCTGTCGTCGCGACTCGGCGTGGCGGGCAACATTTTCACCTTCGACAATCTCGATGTTACGGCCGGCGGATCGCGGGTGCGCGGCCGGCTGGTGCTGACGCGCGGCGACGAGGTCGGAGTCGATGGCGAGATCGGACTCGATACGCTCAACCTTGCAGCCGTGACTGGCGTCGCTTTCGGAGCAACGGGTCATGATGCATCGTCACCGCTGGACAGGGGCTGGTTGCGCGGCTGGCGCGGAAAACTGGCGTTTCAGGCGCTGAGCGGCACCCTGCCGGGCGGCGCCGAGTTGCGCCCCGTGAGTGGAGCCCTGAAGGGCGACGGCCAGTCGCTGGCGCTGGAGAATGTCAAAGGAGGCATCGGCGGCGGGGAAGCGACGATTGATCTCGATGCGCAGCAGACCCTGGCTGGAGTGGCACAGGGCGCCACTCAAAGCACGTCGTTCAATGCGCGCGTGCAACTCTCCGGCGTCGACGGCGCGGCTCTGCGTTACCGCAGCCTCTCGATGCCTGACGGCAAGGTTGCGCTGCAGATGACCTTGGCCGGGCAGGGACGCAGCGCCGCCGGACTGACCGGCGCATTATCGGGGGCCGGCGTGCTGACGCTGACAGACGCACGTATCGCGGGGCTTGATCCGCGCGCGTTCGAGGTCGCGATACGGGCCACCGATGGTGGGCAGGCGACCGATGACATCAAGCTCAGGGAGATTGTCGAGCCTGTCCTCGCCGGCGGCACGCTGACGGTGCCGTCGGCGCAGATTCCGTTCAGCATCAAGGACGGGCGGCTGAAGGTGGAGGCGGCGACGCTCGACGCCAGACGGGCGCGTGTTGCGATTGCGGGAGGTTACGACCTGCTCGCGGATCAGGCCGATCTGCGGGCCGTGATGTCCCCGGTGAGCACCCGGCCGATCAACGGCCGTCCCGAAATTCGCGTCGATCTGAACGGCTCGCCCGATGGGATGGCGCGTACGGTTGACGTCGCGGCTTTGTCGTCATGGCTCGGAATGCGCGCGATCGATCGTGAGACGCTGCGGCTCGACCAACTTGAGCGCGGCGTTGCGCCCGGGTCGGAGACGGATGAGTTGTGGGATGAGGAATTGCCGGCTGCCGAGCCCATGCCGCCGTCCGAAGTGAAGATTCCCAATCGCGATCCGCGGCGAAAGAATTCGGGAGCGAAGACCGCGCCCGCGAGTGCACCAACCGCGCCGCGTCCACCTGTTGCGGCAGGCCCGCCACCGCATTCGCCGCCAAGTTCGCCACCAGCTTCGCCAGGCAATGGCGCGCTGTTGCCGCCGTTGCCGCCGCCGCTCGACATCAAGCCGGCGCCCGGCGCCATGCGGGCGCCGAAGCAGCGGCCCGCCGCACCGGCAGGGACGTTCTAGCCCGGCACGATGCTCGGCGAGGGCTGCCGTTCGCCGATGAATACCGAGGTGACGGCGCGGGTGCGAAAATGATCCAGCACGAACAGTCTTATCGCCGACGACAAGTTGGCGGTTTTGCGCGTGCGGTCGATGGCGTCGATCTGGGTTGAAAGCGGCAGGCCGCGACGCGTCGCAATGTCTTTCAAACTGGTCCAGAACGCATCTTCAAGACTGACGCTGGTCTTGTGACCGCCGACGACGACGGAGCGCTTGACCACCGCGAACTCCTTCACGCCGCGGACCAGGCTGCAGTCTGTCCGGTCCATGATCTGGATAATGCTGTCGTTCTGCATCGAAGGTCCTCCGTTTTGGCCAGCCGGCAGCACGCGGCGAGACGCGGTCTCGCCGATGACGGAGCCCTGGCACATTGGCACGATGTTCGATCGGGCTGCATGGATCAGGATACTGCCACCCTGCAGCCGGTCTCGAAGCGGCGTGCGCTTCGAGACACGGGTACATAGTAACTGAAATCAGCTACGTGCGGTATTCGTGCAAAAACCTAGGACGGAGTCAGGATTGTAGCTGTCCGATGCGGAATATTACGGATGAGGACCTTCCGCCTGGGGCCGGCTGCTGCCGTTCCCTGCTGTCGCTGTCGAGCGCGAGCGGAAGTAGTCGAGCACGAACAGCCGGATCGCGGAGGAAAGATTGCCCTGCTGGCGGCCGCCATCGATCTCGCCCACCAGTTCGGAAAGGGTGAGGCTTCTCACCGATGCGATTTCCTTCATGCCATTCCAGAAGGCTTCCTCGAGGCTGACGCTGGTCTTGTGGCCGGCGACGACGATCGATCGTTTGACGACAGGCGACTTCATGCTGGCGTCCGATCGTCAATGTGGTGCTGATCGAGGATGTCGTTGTCGCGCTTTGCCTGAAGCTCGTCGCGGCTGCGTTCGCTCTTGGTGCGGCCGAAGCGAGCGCGGTTGGTCTCGGATTGCTTCGCCGCCTCTTCGCGCGCGATGCGTTTCTTGACCTGCTTCAGGTTGACCAGATCGCCCATGACCCCTCCTTATTGATAGGACAATTCGCAACGAATGACGCGGCACGCGATAACGCCGGCTTCGTTTTGTCCTGTTGGGGACTCGTCAGAGCGAATTGCTCATGCGAGTCCGTTTCAAAATATCATTCGTTCTCGGTGCGCTGATGCAGCGCGGCAGATGCGAAAAGCTAACATGCGTTGCGGCGCGGATGGTAGCCAATAGGCCTAGGACTTTAGACGGTGCGACGACATGTCCAAAAGTTACAATGAGTTCATGTGCGAACGTTACAACGAGTTAATGTGCGCAAACGATTGGCTCTCGCCCGCAAAACAACGGCTCTAGCCGGCAAAACAACGGCTCTAGCCGGGATGAGTCATTTTTTCGGGCTTCACAAGCCGATCGAATTCGGAGGCGGACACCAAGCCGAGACGCACTGCCTCTTCTTTCAATGTTGTGCCGCGCGCGTGAGCAGTTTTCGCGACCTTCGCCGCGTTGTCGTACCCGATCTTCGGCGCCAGCGCCGTCACGAGCATCAGAGAACGCCGCATCAGCTCATCGATTCGTTTTTCATCGGCGCGAATGCCGATAATACAGTGTTCGGTAAGCGAACGCACGGCGTCGGCCATCAGTTGAATCGACTGCAGCATGCAATACGCCAGCACTGGCTTATAGACATTCAGTTCGAAGTGGCCCTGGCTGCCGGCGACAGTGATCGCCGTGTGATTTCCGAAGATCTGGCAGCACACCATCGTCATTGCTTCGCACTGGGTGGGGTTGACCTTGCCGGGCATGATCGATGAGCCCGGTTCGTTTTCAGGCAAGATCAATTCGCCGAGACCGGAGCGGGGCCCTGAGCCGAGCAGACGGATGTCATTGGCGATCTTGAACAGTCCGGTCGCGACCGAATTGATGGCGCCATGCACGAAGACATAGGCGTCGTTCGACGCCAGCGCCTCGAATTTGTTCGGTGCGCTGGTGAACGGCAGCTTGGTGAGCGAGGCGACTTGTCTGGCAAACAGCCTGGCGAATTTCGGCTTGGAATTAAGGCCGGTGCCGACTGCCGTGCCCCCCTGTGCCAGCGGATAAAGATCCTTGGCGGCGAAACGCACACGTGCGATGCCGCTCTCGACCTGTGCTGCGTAACCGGAGAATTCCTGGCCCAGCGTCAGCGGCGTCGCGTCCTGGGTATGGGTGCGGCCGATCTTGACAATTTTGGCGAAAGCCTTCTCCTTCTGCCGCAGGGCCTTCAGCAAAATAGTCAGCGCAGGCAGCAGGTCGTGGGTGATGCGTTCGGCCGCGGCGATATGCATCGCGGTGGGAAACGAGTCGTTGGACGACTGGCTCATATTGACGTGATCGTTTGGATGCACCGGCTTTTTGGTGCCGCGTTTGCCGCCGAGCAGCTCGCTGGCGCGGTTGGCGATCACTTCGTTGAGGTTCATGTTCGACTGCGTGCCTGAACCGGTTTGCCAGACCACCAGCGGGAAATGATCGTCCAGCTTGCCGTCGATCACTTCGCGGGCCGCGCGCACGATGGCGCGGGCGCGGCGCTGATCGAGGAGGCCAAGCTGGAGATTGGTCTGCGCTGATGCAAGCTTGACGATGGCCATCGCGCGAACGATCGGCATCGGCATGCGCTCATTGCCGATCCTGAAGTTGTGTTTTGATCGCTCGGTCTGCGCCCCCCAGTAGCGATCCGCCGGCACTTCAATCGGTCCGAATGTATCGGTTTCGGTGCGCGTTGTTTTTTTCGGGGCGGCCATGGTGATTTCCGGTGCTTTGTGGGGACACCGAAGTTTAGGACTTCATAGCCAATGCGCGCAACCGCGGCACGTTCGTTCGCGGGGAGAAACGCGCGCTGAAGCTTAGAAAGCTTCGAGATGAAGTGAGGCGGGCGAGGCCGACGCCGATGCTTTCGGCGGATTACTTCTTGCGGAAACGATCGAGCCGCACGACTTCGGCGCCTTCGCCCTGTTTGACGGGGTCTTCGCTGGCTTCAGCCGGAGTGTCCGGCGCGGCCGCGGCCGGCAGCGTTTCCACAGGCGTCTCGGCCGATGCGGCAGGTTCATCGACCGGCTCGAACTGCAGGCCGAACTGAACCGACGGATCGAAGAAGCTCTTGATCGCGCTGAAGGGAATCACGAGCCGTTCCGGAATCCCGTTAAACGACAGTCCGACTTCGAAGCGGTCGTCCGTGACGACCAGATCCCAGAACTGATGCTGGAGGATGACGGTCATTTCCTCCGGATACTGCGACAGCAAGCGCGGGGAGATTTTCACGCCCTCGGCCTTGGACACGAACGTGATGTAGAAATGATGCTCGCCGGGCAGGCCCTGCTCGGCGGCGTCCGCGAGCACATGCTTCAGCACGCCGCGCAGCGCATCGCGCGCGAGGACATCGTAACGAATGTGATCGGTCGCCATCATGTGGTCCTGTAAAAGTAGCCAGTCGAATTCGAGTTTCCGCAGTGATCGGACTGGAACGTTCCGACTCGCGGTTTGATCCATGCTATCCGGTCATGGCCCGCAGGTCAGCCTCCGCACCGTGCAGATCGCAGATATTCTCCGAGGCTGCAACGCATGCAACTGACAAATTCACTGCAGCCCGATGAACCAAAGTGGAGGATTCTGTTGCCAGGCCGTCCAGACCCCGCCCAAGAGGGCCTAATCCGCCAGGATTGGAGGCGCCGGGTGTTGCTCCAGGTCCGAATGGATCAATACGACGGACATTTGTTTCGCTAGCCAACGAACCGCCTCCCTGAATATAGGGAGCGAGTTCTGACGGCAAAAGACCCCGGTTTCCGCATTGATGAAGGGCCCCGGTGCTGCTTTTTTAGTGGGGAACGTCCCGTTTTGCGTCCAGCACATGCGCGTCGCCCCGGAATATAGGTTGGCCATTTCCGGGGTCCATTCTAAATGGGGCCATGCTTCCTGACAGCGCCTCCGCGATTCCCCCGCCTGATGTCGCGGTGCCGGTGCGTCCGGGGTTGATTGAACTGTTTGTGGCGTTCGCCAAAATGTCGCTTGCCGGGTTCGGTGGCGTGCTGGTGTGGGCGCGGCGCGCCATCGTCGATCAGCATCGCTGGATGACGCCGGAAGAATTCAACGAAGCTTTCGCGCTTTGTCATTTCCTGCCCGGTCCCAATATCGTCAACCTGTCGGTGGTGTTCGGCGCACGCTTTCGCGGCATCCCCGGAAGCATCGCGGCCTTCCTCGGCCTGGTCGGGCCTCCGGTGGTGATCGTCACTGTATTGGCCGCGATCTACGCGCGATACGGCGAGATTCCTGCACTTCAACGGACGCTGGCGGGTGTGTCCTGCGCAGCCGTCGGGCTTTTTCTTGCGGTCATAGTGCGCATGACGATGCCGCTGCTGAAGAAGCGCGATCCTGTCGCGCTCGTGCTGCTCGCCGCAGTATTCGCTGCGATCGGAATGCTGCGGTTGCCGTTGGTGCCGGTCCTGTTCGTCGCGATTCCACTCAGTGTTGTGGTGACATTCATTCTGCGAAGGAGGAATGCATCGTGAATTCGCCGACGAGCACGCTGTTCACGATGGCATGGACCTTCGGTCTGATGTCGCTGCTTGCCATCGGCGGTGCAAATTCGACGATCCCGGAAATGCATCGTGTCGCCGTCGAGGTTCGGCACTGGATGTCGGACGCGCAGTTCGCGGACATGTTCGCCATTGCTCAATTGTCGCCGGGACCGAACGTGCTGATCGTGACGCTGATCGGTTATCATGTTGCCGGCATTGCGGGTGCGCTGGTGGCGACATTCGCCATGTGCGGTCCATCCGCGGTTCTTGCCTATTTCGTAAGCGACACGCTGACCCGTTCGCACCAGTCGATCTGGCCCTCGATCCTTCAAGCCGCGCTGGTTCCGATCTCTATCGGGCTAATGTGCGCCAGTGGATTTATTCTCACGTTAACGACGGGTGGTACGTGGGTCGCAGTCGCCCTTATCGTCGGTGCAGCAGTGCTTGCATTGGCAACGCAACTCAACCCGCTATGGATGTTGGTTGTGGGTGGCATCCTTGGTTTCGCTGGCGTCGTCTGACGAAAATAGCTAAGCAATGGGTGCGGAGGCACCTCTGCACAACAAGAGCAGACCGGGCTTAAGCCCGCGATGATAGAGGGGATATCGATGAGTGAAGCGCCGGATAGCGCTGCGGGAACACCCGCGCGGGGACCTATCAAGGGACCACAGGATTTTTACGGCGGCCTGGCCCTGATGGTGATCGCGCTGTTCGCTCTGTGGGCGTCGAGCGATCTTCAGGGCATGCGAGGCTTCTCGTTCGGCCCGGGCACCGCGCCGCGCATGTTTGCATTTCTGCTTCTGGCGCTTGGCGCCGGCGTTGCCCTCACCGGGTTTCTTTCCGAAGGGCCGCCGCTGCAACGTTACGGCATTCGCGGTCCTGTTTTCGTGACGGCGGCAATCCTGGTCTTCTCGGTCGCAATACGCCCGCTGGGGCTGATCGTGACGTCGTTCGTGTGCTTCATGATTGCCGCGCTGGGGAGCGATGAGACGCAGTGGAAAGAGACCATCATCGTCGGGATTGGCCTGACGATCGGGTGCGCTCTGTTGTTCCCGTACGCGCTCGGGCTGCCGCTCGATCTTTTCCCACGCGTTCTGCGCTGAGGGCATCATGGATATTTTTGCGAATCTCGCCCTCGGCTTCGGCGTTGCGTTGTCGCCCGTCAATCTTGGTCTCTGTCTGGTCGGCGCGCTGGTCGGCACGCTGGTCGGCGTGCTGCCCGGCATCGGCACCATCGCGACCGTTGCAATGTTGCTGCCGATCACGTTTGGCCTGCCGCCTGTCGGCGCGCTCATCATGCTTGCCGGCATCTATTACGGCGCGCAGTACGGCGGTTCGACCACGTCGATCCTGGTCAACATTCCCGGCGAAGCGGGGTCGGTGGTCACGGCGCTCGATGGCTTCCAGATGGCCAAGCAGGGCCGTGCCGGTCCGGCGCTCGCGATCGCCGCCATCGGTTCGTTCTTCGCGGGTTGTGTCGCGACCGTTCTGATTGCGCTGCTCGGCGCGCCGCTGACCAAGCTCGCACTGGCTTTCGGTCCTGCCGAATATTTCTCGCTGATGGTGCTCGGCCTGATCTTCGCGGTCGTTCTGGCGAAGGGCTCGGTGCTCAAGGCGATCGCGATGATCGCCTTCGGCGTGCTGCTGTCGATGGTCGGATCGGACATCGAAACCGGCGCGTCGCGCATGTCGTTCAACATTCCGGAACTCGCCGACGGCCTCGGCTTCGCAACCGTGGCGATGGGCCTGTTCGGCTTCGCCGAGATCATCCGCAATCTTGATGCCGGCTCGTCGATGGAGCGCAGTCTGGTGCAGCAGAAAATCTCTGGATTGATGCCGACCAAAAAGGATCTGAAGGATTCAAGTCCCGCCATCCTGCGCGGCACGGTGCTGGGATCAATCCTCGGCATTCTGCCCGGCGGCGGCGCGGTGATCGCATCATTCGCCGCGTACACGTTCGAGAAGAAAATCTCGAAACATCCCGAACGCTTCGGCCGCGGCGCCATCGAAGGCGTGGCTGCGCCCGAAAGCGCCAACAATGCCGCGGCTCAAACCTCGTTCATTCCGCTGCTCACGCTCGGCATTCCGCCCAACGCGGTGATGGCGCTGATGGTCGGCGCGATGACCATTCACGGCATCGTGCCCGGCCCGCAGGTGATGCAGAAGCAGCCTGAACTCGTCTGGGGCATGATTGCCTCGATGTGGCTCGGCAACCTGATGCTGCTGGTCATCAACCTGCCGATGGTCGGCATATGGGTGCGGCTGCTGCGGGTGCCTTACCGGTTGCTGTTTCCATGCATCGTCATCTTCTGCTGCATCGGCATCTACTCGGTCAACAACGCGCCGATGGACGTGGTCATGACCGCCGCTTTCGGTCTTGTCGGCTACTGGCTGGTGAAGCACGATTTTGAACCGGCTCCGATGTTGCTCGGCATGGTGCTTGGTCCGCTGATGGAAGAGAACCTCCGCCGCGCGCTGCTGATTTCACGCGGCGACTGGTCGGTCTTCCTGACCCGGCCGTTGTCGGCATCGCTGATGGCGATTGCAGCATTCCTGCTGATTCTCGCGCTGCTGCCATCGCTTCGCAAAAAGCGCGACGAGGTGTTCGTCGAGTCCGAAAGCTAGGAGATACGGTGCGGCGTTGCGCCGCGCCGTACCGTCACGGGTCTCACAGCAAGTTGGATAGACTTCGCGGACCGGGTCATGCTGACACTGCCGGACGGCATGGCCGTTCGGAATTGAAGAATTTTCATCCAGGAGAATTGTTATGAATTTGCTCAAGCGCATGCTTGCGACCTGCGGGTTCGCGGCCCTTGCTGCTTCTGGCGCGACCACTAGCCCGGTTCAGGCGCAAGATTATCCGACACGCAACATCACCATGATCGTGCCGTTCGCGGCTGGCGGACCAACCGACGTCATCGCCCGCATCCTCACCGCTCACCTGCAGCAGACGCTCGGCCAGTCGATCATCATCGAAAACGTGGTCGGCGCCGGCGGCACCACGGCATCGACGCGCGCCTCGAAGGCCGCGCCCGATGGCTACACCCTGATCACCGGCCATATGGGCACGCACGCGGCGTCGGTGCCCCTGTATCCGAAGCTCGGCTATCATCCCGAGAAGAGTTTCGAGCCTGTCGGGCTGCTGGCGGGTACGCCGATCTTGATCCTCGCGCGCAAGGACTTTCCGCCGAAGGACCTCAAGGAGTTCGTCGCCTACCTGAAGGCCAATACCGACAAGCTCAACGCAGCCCATGCAGGGGTTGGCTCGGTGTCCTATTCATCCTGCCAGCTTCTGAACTCGGTGCTCAAGATCAACCCGACCGGCGTTCCGTTCAACGGCACCGGACCGGCCATGAATGCGCTGGTCGGCGGCCAGGTCGATTACATGTGCGACCAGATCGTCAACGCGGTGCCGCAGGTCAAGGGCGGCACCATCAAGGCCTATGCGATCGCAACACCCGAACGCAATCCGTCGCTGCCGGATGTGCCCACCACCGCGGAAGCAGGCCTGCCGGAATTCCAGGCGCAGGCCTGGAACGCGATCTTCGCGCCGAAAGGCACGCCCGCACCGGTCGTCGCCAAGCTGAATGCTGCGATCGGCAAGGCGCTCGATGACGAGGGCGTCCGCAAGCGGCTGCTCGACCTTGGCAGCGTGATTCCGAAGCCCGCTGAACGCACGCCTGAGGCGCTCGGGGCTTTGGTGAAAAGTGAGATCGCCAAGTGGACGCCGGTCCTAAAGCCGATCAACTGAGATTCTGCTGACATAACGTGAGTTTGGCGGGGGCGGGGCGCGAGTTCCGCCCCTTGCTGTTGGGCGATCCGATCCTCACTTTTCAGGGTATAATTGTGTGAACCAAATCGAGTCGCGGCGTGCGGCAGGCTAAACAGGCCCCATGAACCAGTATCACGATCTGCTCGAGCGAATTCTCAGCGACGGCGCGGAAAAGACTGACCGCACCGGCACCGGTACGTTGTCCGTGTTCGGCCATCAGATGCGGTTCAATCTGGCGTCGGGCTTTCCGATGCTCACCACCAAGAAGCTCCATCTGAAGTCGATCGTCCACGAACTGCTGTGGTTTCTGGCGGGCGACACCAATATCAAATATCTGAACGACAACGGCGTTCGTATCTGGGATGAGTGGGCCGACGAGAACGGCAATCTCGGCCCCGTTTACGGATCGCAGTGGCGCTCGTGGCCGGCTCAGGACGGCGGTACGATCGATCAGATTTCAAATCTGATCGAGATGATCCGCAAGAATCCGGATTCGCGGCGGTTGATCGTGAGCGCCTGGAATCCCGCCGAAGTCGACAAGATGGCGCTGCCGCCGTGCCACTGCCTGTTTCAGTTCTACGTCGCCAAGGGCAAGCTGTCCTGTCAGCTCTACCAGCGCTCCGCGGATGTGTTCCTCGGCGTGCCGTTCAACATCGCGTCCTATGCGTTGCTGACGATGATGGTGGCGCAGGTCACAGGGCTGAAGCCCGGCGATTTCGTGCATTCGCTCGGCGACGCGCATCTTTATTCAAACCATCTCGAGCAGGCGCGGCTTCAGCTCACGCGCCCGACGCGTCCGTTGCCGACCATGAAAATAAATCCCGACGTGAAGGATATCTTCTCGTTCCGCTACGAGGACTTCACGCTCGAGAATTACGATCCGCACCCGCACATCAAGGCTGAGGTCGCGGTGTGAACGCGCCTGTGCCGACCGCGTCACATCCGCAAATCGTTTTTGTGGTCGCAGTCGCGGAAAACGGCGTCATCGGCCGCGACAACGCGATGCCCTGGCATCTCAAATCCGATCTTAAGCGCTTCAAGGCGATCACGCTCAACCGGCCGGTGATCATGGGCCGCAAGACGTTCGCCTCGGTTGGCCGTCCGCTGCCGGGCCGCACCAATATTGTCGTGACACGCGATCAGTCGTTTCAGGCACCCGGAATTGTCGTTGCGAATTCGCTCGATGCCGCCCACGACATTGCGCGGGGCGATGCGCTGCGGCGTTTCGTCACTGAGATCATGGTGATCGGGGGCGCGGAGATCTTTGCGCAATGGTTGAAAAAAGCTGACCGGCTGGAGATAACCGAGGTCCATGCAAACCCCGACGGCGATACGTTTCTGAAGCCGGTTAATCCGGTGGAATGGGCAGAAGTCTCACGAACCCATCATTCAAAAGCGGACGGCGATACGGCCGATTTTTCCTATGTCGCATATAAACGGCGTGGTTGAAGTCAGCGTCTCATATAGCCGCAGGTGACGGCATTAACTGCGATCACGATGTTTGCATTGACAAATTTGCTCCGCACCATAGCTCTCCAGAGCTGGGGTCCTGCGTTGTAAGGACCGGGCGCGTCCCCTATAAGGCCCCAAGAGTTTGCGGAGCGTGAGCTTTCGCGCGGAGGAGACTAACGATGCCGTGGAAGAATCAAGGCGGAGGCCCCTGGGGCTCTGGTCCCAAGGGTCCCTGGGGCTCCGGACCGCAATCGCCCGGACCGAGGCCGCCGGATCTTGAGGATCTGCTGCGCCGTGGACAGGACAAGTTGCAGACCATGCTGCCGGGAGGAAACTTCAGCGGTATGGGCATCGCGCTTGTGCTGGTCGCCGCGCTGGCGATCTGGGGATTGTCAGGCTTCTTCCGCGTGCAGTCCGAAGAACTCGGCGTTGTGCTGCGCTTCGGCAAGCATGTCCGCACGGTACAGCCCGGCCTGAACTATCATCTGCCATATCCAATCGAGACCGTGCTGCTGCCGAAGGCGCTGCGCGTCTCGACGCTCAGCATCGGCATGCGGGTGGTGGACGACTCGCGCCGCGGCGGCGGCACCACCATTCGCGACGTTCCCGAAGAAAGCCTGATGCTGACCGGCGACGAGAACATCGTCGATGTCGATTTCACCGTGCTGTGGCGCATCAAGCCCGACGGCGTCGGCGACTTCCTGTTCAACATCCAGAATCCGGAAGGCACCGTGAAGGCCGTTGCCGAAAGCGCGATGCGTGACGTCATCGGCCGATCCAACATCCAGCCGATCCTGACCGGCGCGCGCACCACGACGGAAGCCGCCGTGCTCGAACTGATGCAGAAGACGCTCGACGGCTACGGCGCGGGCGTCCTCATTCAACAGGTGCAGATGCAGAAGGTCGATCCGCCGTCACAGGTCATCGATGCGTTCCGCGACGTACAGGCGGCCCGCGCCGACCTTGAGCGTCTGCAGAACGAAGCTCAGACCTATGCCAACCGCGTCGTTCCCGACGCGCGTGGCCGCGCCGCGCAGATTCTGCAGGTGGCCGAAGGTTACAAGGAGCAGGCGGTGGCCGAAGCCAAGGGCCAGAGCGCGCGCTTCCTGAAGGTCTATGAAGAATACAAGAAAGCGCCGGACGTCACCCGCCAGCGCATCTATCTTGAAACCATGGAGCGCGTGCTCGGCGGAGCCGACAAGCTCGTGCTCGATCAGGGAGCCAATGGTACGGCGCCCGGAGTCGTGCCGTATCTGCCGCTCAACGAAATCGGACGCCGCACGCCGCCGGCTGCTCCACAAACGGGCGGAGGCAACCGATGAAAAACGGTATCGCAGGTATCGTCGCTCTCTTCGTTCTGCTGGTCGCGATCGTCATCGGCTACAGTTCGATTTTCACCGTCCGTCAGACCGAGCAGGTTCTGCTTGTGCGACTCGGCGAACCGGTGCGCGTGGTCACCGAACCGGGCCTGAATTTCAAAATGCCGTTTATCGATACCGTCATCAGCATCGACAAGCGCATTCTCGATCTGGAAAATCCGGCGCAGGAAGTCATCGCGTCGGACCAGAAGCGACTCGTGGTCGATGCCTTCGCGCGCTATCGCATCAAGGATGCGTTGCGGTTCTATCAGAGCATCGGTTCGATTCAGGCCGCCAACATCCAGCTCACCACGCTGCTGAACGCGTCGCTGCGTCGTGTGCTCGGCGAGGTGACGTTTATCAATGTGGTGCGTGATGAGCGCGAAGCCTTGATGAGCAGGATCCAGCAGCAGCTTGACCGCGAAGCCGCAAACTACGGTATCTCCGTGGTCGACGTCCGGATTCGCCGCGCCGATCTGCCGGAGCAGAACAGCCAGGCGGTCTATCAGCGCATGCAGACTGAACGTCAACGTGAAGCAGCTGAGTTCCGCGCGCAGGGTGGTCAGAAGGCTCAGGAAATCCGCTCGCGCGCCGACCGCGAAGCCACGGTCATCATTGCCGACGCCAACTCGCAGGCCGAGCAGGTGCGCGGTGAGGGCGACGGCGAGCGCAACAAGCTGTTCGCGGAAGCCTACGGCAAGGATGCGGATTTCTTCGCTTTCTATCGTTCGATGACGGCCTACGAGAACAGCATGAAGGGCAGCGACACGCGCTTCCTGTTGCGTCCGGACTCCGAGTTCTTCCGTTACTTCGCCAATCCGACGGGCACCCCCCCTGTCGCGGGTTCCGCGCGTTAAAATGCGGCGCGAGGCGCGCGATCAGGCAGGAGTCTTGGCCGGATGAGGTCGATTGGATACGGCGACCTCCTTGTCGGGGTCGGGATCATGCTGGTTCTGGAGGGCTTGCTGTTCACGGCGCTCCCGAACTGGATGCGTTCGGCGATGAAAAGCGCGCTATCCTCGCCGGACAACATCCTGCGCGCCGTCGGGCTTGTGTCCGCGGTGGTCGGCCTGATCCTGATCTGGCTGGTGCGGCATTAGGTATGATCCTGACGCCCGCTGACAGTGTTGTGAGACGCAAGGTCGGGTTTTCGCCGCAATCGGCCGGTTGATCGCTGGAATACGCTGAATGCTGGTGCTTGCGCACCCATCATATTCAGGCGCAATCTAGACTCATGTGAACCGCCCCCTCAGGAGAGCTTTCGACCATGTCCGATGCGTTTCAAGCATTGAGCCGCCGCGTATTGCCGCTTGCCGCGGCTGTCGGTTTCGCCCTCGTTGCGACGCCGGCGCTGGCCCGCGGGCCGGACGGCATAGCCGACGTCGCGGAGAAGGTGATCGACGCGGTCGTCAATATTTCCACGTCGCAGACCGTCGACGCCAAGAACAATGATGACAAGGGCGAGGAGCGCGGCAACCGGCGGGGCGCCAATCCGCAGCTGCCGCCGGATTCGCCGTTCAGCGAGTTTTTCGATGAGTTCTTCAAGAACCGCCGCGGCGGTCCGGACTCGCGGGGCGGCTCGCCGCGCAAGGTGAATTCGCTGGGTTCCGGCTTCATCATCGATTCCGACGGCACCGTGGTGACCAACAACCACGTCATTGCCGACGCCGACGAGATCAACGTCATTCTCAACGACGGCACGAAGATCAAGGCTGAGGTGATCGGCAAGGACAAGAAGAGCGATCTCGCGGTGCTGAAGTTCACGCCGCCGGAGAAGAAGATCACAGCGGTGAAGTTCGGCAATTCCGAGAACCTGCGCCTCGGCGAATGGGTCATCGCGATCGGCAATCCGTTCAGTCTCGGCGGTACGGTGACCGCCGGCATTGTGTCGGCGCGTAACCGCGACATCAATTCTGGTCCTTACGACAACTACATTCAGACCGACGCCTCGATCAATCGCGGAAACTCCGGTGGCCCGCTGTTCAATCTCGATGGCGAAGTGATCGGCGTGAACACCGCGATCATCTCGCCGTCCGGCGGATCGATTGGCATCGGCTTTGCCGTGCCGTCGAAGACCGTGGTGGCGGTCGTGGATCAGCTGCGCAAGTTCAAGGAAGTGCGCCGCGGCTGGCTGGGTGTCCGCATTCAGCAGGTCACCGAGGAAATTGCCGAGAGCCTCAGCATCAAGCCTGCGCGCGGTGCGCTGATCGCTGGCGTTGACGACAAGGGCCCGGCCAAGCCCGCCGGAATCGAGCCAGGCGATGTCGTCGTCAAGTTCGACGGCAAGGACATCAAGGAAATGAAGGATCTTCCGCGCGCCGTGGCCGATTCACCGGTCGGCAAGGGTGTGGATGTCGTCATCATCCGCAAGGGCAAGGAAGAAACCCGCAAGGTCACGCTCGGCCGTCTCGACGACGGCGAGAAGGCAGTTGAAGCTTCGGCCAAGACCACCAGTCCGGTTGAAGCCGAAAAGCCGGTCACGCAGAAAGCGCTGGGCCTCGATCTCGCCGGTCTCAGCAAGGATCTGCGCAGCCGCTACAAGATCAAGGACAACGTCAAGGGCGTGATCGTCACCGGTGTCGATAGCGGGTCCGATGCGGCCGAGAAGCGCCTCAGCGCCGGCGACGTCATCGTCGAAGTGGCGCAGGAAGCAGTGACCAACGCAGGCGACGTGAAGAAGCGCATCGACCAGTTGAAGAAGGACGGCAAGAAGTCCGTGCTGCTTCTGGTGTCGAACGGTTCCGGCGAACTGCGCTTCGTCGCGCTGGCGGTGAAGTAAGCGGCATCTCACGCAATTAAAATGCCCGGCCTCTGTGCCGGGCATTTTCGTTCTCGGATGAAGATATGTGCGTGGATGGCGTCAGTTCGTCACGAACTCGCTGCGCTTGTAACCCTGCATATACAGCAGCGCTGTGAGATCGCCATGATCGATTCGTGCGCTGGCAGCAGCGGCGACCGCAGGCTTGGCGTGATAGGCGACACCGATGCCGGCTCGTTCGATCATCGCGAGATCGTTGGCGCCGTCGCCGACTACCATCGTGTCCAGATCGTCGAGGTCGAAAGATTCAAGCAGGTCCACTAGCGTCGCGAGCTTGGCTTCGCGTCCTAAAATCGGCTCGGCGACCTGTCCGGTCAGCTTGCCGTTCTCGGTCAACAGTTCGTTGGCGCGGTTTTCCTGAAATCCGATCAGTTCGGCGACGCGTCTGGTGAACAGCGTGAAGCCGCCCGAGACGAGACAGGTATACGCGCCGCCCGCGCGCATGGTCCGGACCAGTTCGACCGCTCCCGGCGTCAGCGTGATACGGCTCTTGAGCACCTCATCGACCACCGTGACCGGAAGATCCTTCAGTAGCGCCACGCGTTCGCGCAGCGCCGGCTCGAATTCGATCTCGCCGCGCATGGCGCGCTCGGTGATCGCCGCGACATGCGTCTTCAGCCCGGCGAAGGCGGCGAGTTCGTCGATGCATTCCTGGCCGATCATGGTGGAATCCATGTCAGCCAGCAGCAGCTTCTTGCGCCGGTCGAGTTGCGGCTGCACCACGACGTCGGCGCGGATGCCGTTCAGGGCCTCCCGCAAGCGGTCTGAAATTGTGCGAATGTCGTCGGTGCTGCTAAAGCGGATATCGGCGGCAACGCCCTCGAACAGCCAGTCGCCATGTTCCGGCGACGGCAGCGCGGAGCGCACGGCATCGATGACAGTCGAGTCGAGCTCGGGTTCGGCGGGATTGCAGATCAGCGTGACGACGAGAGACATGACGGCTCGATGTTGACAGATGGCGTAGACGGAGAGGGCGGCACCAAGGCCGTGCTTATCGCAGGGCCGACGGCCAGCGGCAAGTCGGCGCTCGCGCTTGCCCTTGCGGAAGCGACCGGCGGCCTCGTCATCAATACGGATTCCATGCAGGTCTATCGGGACTTGCGGATCATCACGGCGCGACCGACGGCCGATGAGGAGGCGCGCGTCCCGCACCGGCTCTATGGCACCTGCGACGCTGCGGTGAACTGTTCGGCGGGGTCATGGGTGGCGGATGCCGCTACGGTGCTGGCGGAGGCAAGGGCGGCCAACCGCCTGCCGATTTTCATCGGCGGCACTGGGCTTTATTTCAAAGCGCTGACGCGGGGATTATCGGCGGTGCCGCCGATTCCGCAGGAGGTGCGCGACGGCGTGCGCGCGCGGATGGAGCGGGATGGCGTCGAAGCGCTGCATACGGAACTGGCGCGGCGCGACCCGGTTTCGGGGGACAAGCTCAAGCCGCGCGACAGCGCGCGCATCGCGCGGGCGCTGGAAGTGATCGAAGCCACGGGCCGCGCGCTGCCGGACTGGCACAATGAGGGTCTTCCGCCGCTGCTCGCGCCGGAAGGGATCAAGGCCGTGTTCCTCGCGCCGGACCGCAAGGAATTATATGCGCGCATCGATCACCGCTTCACCACGATGTTCGATGGCGGCGCACTGGACGAGGTTGCAGCGCTGGCGGCCCGCCAACTCGATCCGATCCTGCCTGCGATGAAGGCGCACGGCGTGCCGGCAATGATCCGGTATCTTGCGGGGGAGATCACGCGCGAGAAGGCCATCGAGATCGGCCAGATCGACACCCGCCACTATGCGAAGCGGCAATTTACCTGGTTCAGGCACCAGCTCCCGGAGTTTAAATGGGTTGCGCCCGATGCGGCCCGCGAATGGCTCACCCATGAACTTTCGCTCTCGCAGAATGCCCTGGAACCGGTTAGTCTTTCCCGACCGGCGCGGGCTTGACTTTCGGCGTTTGGGCCGTATAACCCGCGCAACCTTTGGAAACTCGAAGACGATAATGCGCAATAAAGTTACCAACCTTCTTATTATCGTCGTACCCTGGCGCACCGCCGGGGGTAGCTGACGGCTACCCACGACAAGGCGGTGTGCGAAGGGTCCTCTCGGGCCCTTTTTTATTGTCGGGCATGATCCTGAAAAGTGTGAAGCGGTTTTCAGATCAGGTCATGCGTTAAGGAAGTCTCGACCAATCAGCGCCAATGGCGCCCCGGAGCGAACCATGAGTGACAGCAAGGCACACGATCCCAACCAGATGACCGGCGCGGCGATGATCGTACGCGCGCTGAAGGATCACGGGGTCAAGCATATCTTCGGCTATCCCGGCGGCGCGGTGCTTCCGATTTACGACGAGATCTTTCAGCAGAGCGACGTCGAGCACATTCTGGTGCGGCACGAGCAGGGCGCGGGCCATGCGGCAGAGGGCTACGCGCGCTCCACCGGCCTGCCGGGCGTCGCGCTTGTCACGTCCGGCCCCGGCGCCACCAACATGGTGACGCCGCTGACCGACGCGCTGATGGATTCGATTCCGCTGGTCTGCATCACCGGACAGGTTCCGACGCACCTGATCGGCAACGACGCGTTCCAGGAATGCGACACTGTCGGCATCACCCGGCCTTGCACCAAGCACAACTGGCTGGTGCGCCGGATCGAGGATCTGCCGCAGGTGCTGCATGAGGCATTCTATGTCGCGACCACGGGCCGCCCCGGTCCGGTGGTGGTGGACGTGCCGAAGGATGTGCAATTCGCCACCGGCACCTATCATCCGCCGCGCAAATCGGACGTGCATATTTCCTACAATCCGCGCGTGAAGGGCGATGCCGCGCAGATCCGTAAGGCTGTCGCGCTGCTCGCTTCAGCACGGCGTCCGGTGATCTATTCCGGCGGTGGCGTCATCAATTCCGGCCTGGAAGCCTCAAAGCTGTTGCGCGAACTGGTCGAGGTCACGGGCTTTCCGATCACCTCGACGCTGATGGGTCTCGGTGCCTATCCGGCGTCGGGCAAGAACTGGCTCGGCATGCTGGGCATGCACGGAACCTACGAAGCCAACATGGCGATGCACGATTGCGACGTGATGCTGTGTATCGGCGCGCGCTTCGATGACCGCATCACCGGCCGCACCGACGCGTTCTCGCCGAACTCGAAGAAGATCCACATCGATATCGATCCGTCGTCGATCAACAAGAACATCCGCGTCGACGTGCCGATCATTGGCGATGTCGCCAATGTGCTCGGCGACATCCTGACGGTGTTCAAGGCAGAGGCGAAAAAGCCGAAGATCGACCCGTGGTGGTTCGAGATCGGCCGCTGGCGTGCGCGCAATTCCCTCGCCTACAAGAAGAACGACGATATCATCCTGCCGCAGTACGCGATCCAGCGGCTGTTTGAACTGACCAAGGGATACGACACCTACATCACGACCGAGGTCGGTCAGCATCAGATGTGGGCTGCGCAGTTCTTCGGCTTCGAGGAGCCGCATCGCTGGATGACGTCCGGTGGGCTAGGCACCATGGGCTATGGCCTGCCGGCGGCGCTCGGTGTGCAGGTGGCGCATCCGGACAGCCTCGTGATTGATATCGCGGGCGACGCCTCGGTGCAGATGACGATGCAGGAAATGTCGAGCGCGGTTCAGTACGAACTGCCGATCAAGATTTTCATCCTGAACAACCAGTACATGGGCATGGTGCGCCAGTGGCAGCAACTGCTGCACGGCAACCGGTTGTCGCATTCGTACTCCGAGGCGTTGCCGGATTTCGTCAAGCTCGCAGAAGCCTATGGCGGCGTCGGACTTCAGGTGTTCAAGCCCGGCGATCTCGACGGCGCGATCAAGGAAATGATCAAGGTCAAGAAGCCGGTGCTGTTCGATTGCCGCGTCGCCGCGCTGGAAAATTGCTTCCCGATGATTCCGTCGGGCAAGGCTCATAACGAGATGCTGCTTCCGGCGGAAGCGAATGAAGAAGCAACCGCGGCGGCGTTCGCCGGCGGCAAGGCGCTGGTGTGATCATGAAAGCAGAGACAACGGAACAGCCCGCATCCGCCTACTTCATGGAGGATCGTCACGATCCGAATGAGACACACACGTTGTCCGTGCTCGTGCAGAACGAGCCGGGCGTGCTTGCGCGCGTGATTGGCTTGTTTTCAGGCCGCGGTTACAACATCGACAGCCTCACGGTGTCGGAAACCGAACACGCCAAGCATATGTCGCTCATCACTATCGTGACCACCGGCACGCCGATGGTGATCCAGCAGATCAAGCACCAGCTTGACCGCATGATTCCGGTCTATCGCGTGGTCGATATGACGCTCACCGGCCGCGCCATCGAGCGCGAACTGGCGATGGTGAAGGTCAAGGGCACCGGCGATCTGCGGATGGAGGCGCTGCGGCTGTCGGAAGCGTTCCGCGCGCGCGTGATCGATGCCACCACCGAGAGCTTTGTGTTCGAGATCACCGGCGGCACCGCCAAGATCGATCAGTTCATCACCCTGATGATCCCGCTCGGTCTTGTCGAGGTGTCGCGTACCGGCGTTGCCGCCATCGCGCGGGGGCCAGACGGAACCTAATAGCACCCATCCCGACCGATGAAACCGATCGACATTGCACTGGCCATCGCCGTGGCCGTGATCTGGGGAGTTGGCTTCGTGCTGACCCGGATCGCGGTCGATGAGATGTCGGCGACGCTGCTGACGGCGCTGCGCTTCGGCGTCACAGCGCTGCCGTGCCTGTTTCTGCCGCGTCCCAAATTGTCATGGGGACTGATTGTTGCGATCAGCTGGTTGCTGGTCGCGCAGTTTCTGGCGCAGACCTACGGCCTGGCCCACGGCGTGCCGGCTGGATTGACCGCTGTCATCGTGCAGAGCCAGGCGCTGTTCACGGTGGCCTTCGCGGCCATCTTCCTGCGCGAACTGCCGACGCGACTTCAGGTGCTTGGCATCGCAATCTCAATGAGCGGATTGCTGCTGATCTGTTTCACGGTGGGCTACGATTTCAGCGTGTGGGCCTTTGCGATACTGATGACCGCGCCGATCAGCTTTGCGGTCTCGAACCTGCTTCTCCGCAGCGCGCAAGGCGTGTCGATGCTCGACCTGTTCGCATGGATAGGTCTTCTGGCGATGGTACCGCTGCTGACCGTGTTGTTGACGGTCGATGGACCGGCGATGACCTGGCACGCGCTCACCCACATGTCGCTGCTGGCTGCGGTCTGCGTGCTGGCGGTGGCGTTGCTCGGCACGACGCTCGGTTACTGGATCTGGGGGCGCCTGCTGCGGCAGTATTCCGCGGCACAGGTGGTGCCGTTCGCGCTGCTGGTGCCCTTCTTTGGCGCCGGGGCATCGAGTATCGTATTCGGCGAGACGTTCGGTCCTTTGCGCCTGACCGGCATGATCGTCGTCGTGCTGGGCATTGCCGTCATGTTGCTCTCGCGCCGTCCGCCACCCCTTGTTGAAGTGGCTTGAGTCATGATCTCCCAGCAGCTCGCTATTGCCTTCATTGCATTTGCCGCCGCGGCGCTGTTCACGCCGGGGCCGAACAACATCATGCTGATGGCATCCGGCTTGAATTATGGATTCCGCCGGACGCTGCCCCATGTCGCGGGCGTCACTATCGGCTTCTCGTTTCTGGTTGCGGTCATCGGGCTTGGCCTCGGCGCAGTGTTCGCGGCCTATCCGGTGCTGCATACCATCCTGAAATATGCGGGTGCGGCCTATCTGGTTTACCTCGCGATCGTCATAGCGATGTCGGGGCCTGCGGATACCGCCGGGGACGGCGAGGGCAAGCCGATGACGTTCCTTGGGGCGGCAATGTTCCAGTGGGTCAACGTCAAGGGCTGGGTGATCGCGGTGGGCGCGATTACCGCCTATGCGGCCATCGCCGCCTATCCGCTGAATATTGCGGCGCTGTCGGTCTTGTTGTTCCTGATCGGGCTGGGCTCGTCGCTGACCTGGGTGCTGCTCGGCACCTCGCTGCAGGCGCTGGTGAAGTCACCCCGTGCGGTCCGCATTTTCAACGTCGTCATGGCCCTGCTTTTGCTGGCCTCGCTCTACCCCGTTCTGAAGGAGCCTTGATATAGTTGCACTGCAGAAATGGGGCTTGCGGGCTTGTCTCGCAGCACCAGCCGCCCTACACAACGGCGGCAATTCATCCGGGCTTCGGGCCCGATCCATCCGAAAACCTGCGAACAATGGCCAATCGGGGCCGCCTGAGAAGGAAAACGAAAATGCGTGTTTATTACGATCGCGACGCCGACTTGAACCTGATCAAGGGCAAGAAGGTCGTCATCATCGGCTACGGCAGCCAGGGCCACGCCCACGCGCTGAACCTGAAGGACTCCGGCGTCAAGGACGTCGCGATTGCGCTGCGCAAAGGGTCTGCCACCGCCAAGAAAGCTGAAGCTGCCGGCTTCAAGGTGATGGAAGTCGCCGAAGCTGCGAAGTGGGCCGACGTCATGATGATGTTGACGCCCGACGAATTGCAGGGCGACATCTATCGCGATCACCTGCACGACAACATGAAGCAGGGTGCTGCCCTGCTGTTCGCGCACGGCCTCAACGTGCATTTCAACCTGCTCGATCCCCGTTCCGATCTCGACGTGCTGATGATCGCGCCGAAAGGTCCGGGCCACACCGTGCGCTCCGAATATCAGCGTGGCGGCGGCGTGCCCTGCCTGATCGCAATCAGCAAGGACTCGTCGGGCAATGCTCACGATCTCGGATTGTCCTACGCATCCGCCATCGGTGGCGGCCGCGCCGGCATCATCGAGACCTCGTTCAAGGAAGAGTGCGAAACCGATCTGTTCGGCGAACAGGCCGTGCTGTGCGGCGGCACCGTTGAATTGATCCGCGCGGGCTACGAGACGCTGGTGGAGGCCGGCTACGCGCCCGAAATGGCGTACTTCGAGTGCCTCCACGAACTGAAGCTGATCGTCGACCTGATCTATGAAGGCGGCATCGCCAACATGAACTACTCGATCTCCAACACCGCCGAGTACGGCGAGTACGTCACCGGTCCTCGCATCGTCACCGCCGAGACCAAGGCGGAGATGAAGCGCGTGCTGGCCGACATTCAGTCCGGCAAGTTCACCCGCGACTGGATGCTGGAGAACAAGGTCAACCAGGCCTCGTTCAAGGCGACCCGCGCCCGCGCCAACGCGCACGACATCGAAGCGGTCGGCGCCAAGCTCCGCGACATGATGCCGTGGATCAAGAAGGGCGCGCTGGTCGACAAGACCAAGAACTGATTTCAGCTCTCTTCCCCCTCGGCCCCGCTCCTTGCGGGGAGAGGGAGGTACTCTAATCGCTCAAAACGGGGCCGCTTGCGGCCCCGTTTCTATTTAAGCTCACCGCGCCGGTCATGCTGCGGGTGCGTCCGAGGCCTGAACGGGTGCTGAACGCCCTCGGCCACGCACTGCGGCCAAAGGACAAATTGCGCATTCATGACAATTTCATTACGTTTTCGTGACACGCTGCGGTTGCCGGCCGCGCGGTTGCCTCCTGGACTCCTCCAGCAAGGCGTCAGAGCCGGGTGGTGTTCGCGTCAAAGGCATGCTGCCGCCGCTGATATCGTTTCTCGCAAGCGCCGCTCCCTGCGGCCGATGCGTCTCGTCGTAACGGGACCGGCATCATGTCAAACATCACGACAACAACCCGGACCGGCAGGCTTCAGCTTCTGCTGAACCGCCTTGGCAACAATGGATGGCTGTGGCCTCTGCGCATTGCGCTGATCGCCGGGATACATCTCGCTGCTGTCTATATCCTGACATCGGTCGAATACGGGCCTTTCGCGATAACGGTGGCGCTGCTGACATGGGCGCTGCTGAATTTCCTGTCGCTGATCGTGCTGCGCCGGCCGGGTGTTTCCGCCGCGCTGTCGCTGGCTGTGGTCGCTATCCTGATTGCGCTGTCGCAGTTCAAATACGGGATCACGCAGCTCACGCTGACGTTTCTGGATTTTCTGATTATCGACCGCGACACGTTTTCGTTCCTGCATTCGATTTTCCCGCAATTGAAAACGCAGTCCCTCATGTTCGCGGCCATCGCCGTACCGGCGGTCTGGTTGATCTGGCGGGCCGATCCGTTCCGTATTCGCCGCGCGGTGTCGGCGGCTGGTGCGGCCGCCTGTGTCGCGCTGATCACAGGGCTGTCGGTGATCTATCCGGAGCAGCCATGGGAGCCGTTCCAGGGTGTCAATCACATTTCAAATTTGGCGCGATCGGGTGTCGTGTCGGTATCGCACCTGACATCGACGGGCTGGATCGAAGCCGATCCGCCCAGCATGATCGGGTCCGCGCAGGCTTCGCCGCTCGCTGAATGCGCCCCGCGCGCGAAGCGGCCGAACATCGTGATGGTGCTGGATGAGTCGAGCTTCGATGTCAGCGCCGTGCCCGGCATCAAGCTGCCCGAGAACTATAGCGATTACTTCAAGTCGGCGGACGGACGGCAGCGCTCGTTCGTCGCGGAATCCGCCGGCGGGCCGACCTGGTACACCGAGTTCAATGTTCTGACCGGTCTGTCGGTGCGTTCGTTCGGCAAGCTCAAGTTCTATGTCACGCGGATCGCAGCGGGGAAGATTTCGCGCGGGCTGCCGCAGGCGTTACAGCGTTGCGGCTACCGCACGTTTTCGTTGTATCCGACCTACGGGGATTTCCTCAGCGCGCGCAGCTTTCAGACATCCGCCGGAATCGACCAGTTCATCGACATGGCCGATATGGGCGTCAGCGAGGACATGCAGCCGGATCGCTTCTATTTCGACCAGGCGCTGCAACTCATCGCGCGTGAGAAGAAGGTCGATCAGCCGATGTTTGTGCTGGTGTATCTTACGGCCAATCATTTTCCGTGGACCACGAGTTATCGTCCGGATTTGACGCCTGCGGGCTGGACCGCGCCGGGCAACACCGCCGAAGTGGATGAGTACATCCGCCGTCAGGCGATGACGGCGTCGGACTATGCCGGCTTTGTGGCGCGGCTGAAGGCCGACCATCCGGATGAGCCCTTCCTGCTGGTGCGCTTCGGCGATCATCAGCCGGCGATTTCGCAGAAGCTGCTGGAGCCGGAATTGCCTCAGGCGACGCTGGCAAACCGCATCATGACTCACGACCTGCGCTACTACAAAACCTACTATGCGATCGACGCGCTGAACTACAAGCCGGACATGTCGTCGGCGCTGGGAACACTTGACGCGGCCTATCTGCCGCTCGCGGTTCAGGACGCAGCGGGCATCCCGCTCGATTCAACGTTCATCGAGCAGAAGAAGATCATGCTCCGCTGCAAGGGCCTGTTCTATGCCTGCAAGGAAGGCGCGGAAGCCAGGCGCTTCAATCGTCTGTTGATCGATGCCGGGTTCGTAAAGAACCTCTAGCGCTTCGTGACCTTTTCCCACAGCCACCGCGCCACCGCATCCGGAGAGCTGTTGCCGTTGCCGCTCGCCGCGCGAAGATTGGCTTCGCGCATGCTAGCGATATCAATGCTGTTGAGCAGCGGTTGCAGCGCGGCGCGGAGCACCCGGTCATCGGCGCGCTGAGGGGAGAGGAGAACGACGGCGTCGTAGGGCGGGATCGCGGATTTCGGATCGCCGAGCACGACGAGATCGTACTTCGCGATCTGCCCGTCGCTGGTGTAGCCCGCGATCACGTCGACCTCACCCGACGCCACCGCCGCATACATGAAATTCGACTGCATCTGCCGCTGCTGGCGGAATGACAGGTTGTAGCTCTGGCGCAGGGTGGTCCATTCCGGCCGCGAGAAGAACTCGTAGTCGCCTGCGATCGACAGCGACGATGCGCGTGACGCGAGATCGGCGATGGTGCGGATACCGAGTTCCTCCGCACGCTTGCGCGGCATCGCCAGCGCATAGGCGTTCTCAAAGCCAAGTTCGCCGAGCAGGGCGATGCCGTACTTGTCCTTGAGCGTTGTCGTCAGGTCGCTCAGAAGCTCCTTGCGCGGTTTCATGTCCGTGCGCTTGAACTGATTGGCCCAGAGTGTGCCGGAATAATCGACATAGACGTCGATGTCGCCGGAGGCGAGCGCCCCGAAGATCACGTTGGAGCCGAGACCATTGCGCGCGCTGGCCGGGAGTCCCGCGGCCCGTAGTCGCTGCGCGATCAGCGCCGACAGCACGTATTGTTCGGTGAAGGTCTTGGCTCCGACGATGGTTGTTGCCTTTGTGCGTGCCATCGAGGGCATCAATGTCGCTGCAATCAGAGCGACGAGGCCGAGGCAACCGAGAACGATGCGCGTGCGGCTGTGCAACCGCACGCCGCCTTCGATCAGTGCCAGCAGCTGATCGACAGCCAGTGCCAGCGCCGCCGCCGCCACGCAACCGAACAGCACGAAAACCCAGTTCTGGGTCTGCAGCCCTGCGAAGATGTAATTGCCGAGGCTTGTCTGGCCGATCGGCGTCGAGAGTGTCGCGGTGCCGATTACCCAGACGGCGGCGGTCCGGATGCCGGCCATGATCACCGGCAGCGCGAGCGGAAGCTCGACCATGGTGAGCGATTGCCGTTGTGTCATGCCGACACCTTCCGCGGCCTCGATGATCGCGGGATCGATGGCCTGCAATCCGGTAATGGTATTCCGCAGCACTGGCAGCATGCTGTAGAGCGCCAGCGCCAGCACCGAGGGCAGAAACCCGAAGGCTGAAAACCCTTGCCCAAACCATTGCAGCGAGAGGCCAGCCAGCGCCAGCAGCAGCGGATAGAACAGTGCCAGCAGCGCGAGCCCCGGTACGGTCTGCACGATGCTGGCGATGCCGAGCGCGAGGTCTCGCAGCACCGGCTGCCGCCGCACGATGAGGGCCAGCGGAAAACTGATGACGAGGCCGAGCGCGAGGGCGGTGAGGCTGACGCGGACGTGACTGCCGAGATAGTCGGGCAGACGCGTCAGCGCGTCGCTCCAGCGCGGATCGGACCAGATGTTCATGCCCGGTCCTTCGGCAGTAATTCCTGCAGCCGCTCCGCCTGACGCCGGGGCGTGTTGAGCAATTCGCCGACGTAGGAGACTGTACTTTCTGACAGTTCCTGTGCCGTCCCTTGAGCGACCAGACGCCCGGCGCGCATCACCGCGACGCGGTCCGCGAGCAGCAGCGCTTCCGTCATGTCATGGGTGATCATCACGGTAGTCAGGCCAAGACTAAGATGAAGCGCGCGGTAGTCCTCGCCGAGCGCGTCGCGGGTGAGCGGATCGAGTGCGCCGAACGGCTCGTCCATCAGCACGATGGATGGCCTGGCCGCCAGCGCGCGGGCCACACCGACACGCTGGCGCTGTCCGCCGGAAAGTTCATGCGGAAACCGGTTGCGATGTGAACGTTCGAGCCGCACAAGATCGATCAGTTCATCGACACGCGTCGAAATTTCCTGTGCGGGGGTTCCCAGCAGCCGCGGCGTGATGCCGATATTGCCGGCGACGGTCATATGAGGAAACAGTCCCCCGCTCTGGAACACATATCCGATGCTCCGGCGCAGCGCGATCGGATCGACGTGGCGCACGTCATTGCCCTGTACGCGGATCGCGCCGCTGTCAGCCGCGATCAGCCGGTTGGCCAGCCGCAGCAGCGTGGTCTTGCCGGACCCGGAACCGCCGACGACGGCCAGAAATTCTCCGGCGGCCACATCGAGCGAGACGTCATCGACGGCCTTGACGCGACCCTGTTCGAAGCTCTTGCCGACATTCTCGTAGGCGATAGCAGGCGTAGTGTTGATCATGGCGTCATGATGGACCATCGATATTCGTCTGTCGACCGCTCGCCACTGGCGGATGGGTTCGCTGTTGTGTAGCTTCGGAATCACGAACAGGAGTTTTTCGCTTCATGGGCAAGAACGGCAACGGATCGCAACCGCGCGGGAAACTATTGAAGGCGTATGTCGATCCGTTCCGGGTCGATGGCTCGCGAGAATTTCATCTCAAGTCGCATAAGCCTGATGAAAAGGGCGATCTCGACAAAGAGTCCGCAAACAAGGTCATAGACGTTAACCGGGGGCGGCTGCGGGAGTTGCAGGAAAAACTCTACGCGGATGATCGCTGGTCGGTGCTGTTGATCTTTCAGGGCATGGACGCTGCCGGCAAGGATAGCGCCGTCGAGCATGTGATGTCTGGCATCAATCCACAGGGCTGTCAGGTCTTTTCATTCAAGCAGCCTTCGTCGAAGGAACTCGACCACGATTTCATGTGGCGCACGTCGAAGTGCGCTCCCGAGCGCGGGCGTATTGGTATTTTCAACCGCTCCTATTACGAAGAACTGCTGGTGGTGCGTGTCCATCCGGAGATTCTTGCCAAGCAGCGGATTCCGCCTGAACTTGTCACCAAGAACATCTGGCGCGAACGCTTCGAGGATATTTCCGCGTTCGAGAAGTATCTCGCGCGCAACGGCACGCTGATCCTGAAGTTTTTCCTCAACGTCTCGAAGGACGAGCAGCGCAAGCGGTTTATCGATCGCCTCGAGGATCCGGCGAAGAACTGGAAGTTCTCGCTCGGTGATATTGGTGAGCGCAAGTTGTGGGACAAGTATCAGGCCGCGTATCAGGATCTGCTGCGGCACACCTCGGCCAAACATGCGCCATGGCACGTGGTGCCCGCGGACCACAAATGGTTCGCGCGGGTCGTGATCAGTTCGACCATCGTAAGCGCGATGGAAAAACTCGATCTGCGATATCCCGAAGTGGAAAAGGGCGCCAGAGAAGAACTTAAAAAGGTGCAGGCCGCTCTCGAGCAAGAGGGCAGAAGGCCGGTTCGCGCATCCAAAGCCAAGGTCTCGGGACACTGAACGGGAACTGCCGGAAACCGGAAATATGACCGGGAACTGTCTGCCCCCGGAATTCACAGTGTGCATATCGCGGGTTGCCGAAAGGGCCTGCTGAAAATATGATGCGGACGGGTGAGGATTCTTTCGGTGGATTATCTGCGCACGATTGGTTTGCTGGCTCTTTTGACTGGCCTCGGTGTCGCATCGAGTCAGATGGCGCATGCCGAGTGGTGGAGGCTTTACGCGCCGAAGGACTTCGAGGAGTGCTCTCAAAGCGCGGCGCAACCCGGTCTGTCGAAGGATGCGCAGGCCAAAATCACCTCGGAATGCGATTCAAAATTCGCAGGCCGCCGCAAGCTGGGCGGCGGCTACATCTATTTTGATTTCATGCAGAACCGTCATTTCGACATCGCCGGCCCCAATCCGACACCGCAAGAGCTCAAGCGGATGGATCAGGAATATCTGGCCTATCTCGAAACGAACCGGGAAATTCCCGTCGATGTCGCGGATGCCGGGCAGGCGATTGCGGCGATCAACAATCAGATGAAGCCGATCAGCGATCAGAAGCAGGCGCAGCCGAGGGTTGCCGTGAAGCAGCCCGTTGCTGCCAATCGCGCGCGGGTCCGCAAGGAAGCGGCGTGCAAAGGAGATGCTTTGTCGTGCGGCTGGGCAAAGATCAGAACAACCGTCAAGGGTTTGCGACATGCCTTGCTTGGCGCGGATTCCCCGCGTGAAGCCCATGCACACCGGCGGCTTTAAGCCGTCACGTCGCTGCCGTTTTGAAAGCCCGCAATTTTTCCCTTGCGGATAGGGCAGCGACCCTGACCGATTTTTTGGCGTTGCGGGACCTTGCCTTTCTCGTCTAGAAACGACCTTATCAGACGCATCGGCAACCATCCGTCAACGGTTTTGGGCCGATTGTGCGTTTTTCGGGGACTGTATCGATGATTCGCGGCGGCATTCAGGGACAGCAGGACACGGGGGCATTTGCCGCCGGCCTCGACGTGCGTCCCGCTGCTTCGGTTTCGTCCCTTCTTGGCGGGCTTCTGCTTCTTATTTGCCCCTGAGGGCCGTCTGGGCATTTGCGCCTGGGCACTCAGGGGTTCGAAGACAGCACCGAAACCCGAGCGTCCTGACGTGGCGCATCTGACCAAAGGATTTTTCCCATGACCACCGCGAACAAGTCCGACAAGGACCGCGTCGTTATTTTCGACACCACCTTGCGCGACGGCGAGCAGTGCCCCGGCGCCACCATGAGCTTCGAGGAAAAGCTCGAAGTCGCCGAAATGCTCGACGATATGGGCGTCGATGTCATCGAAGCCGGATTCCCGATCACCTCCGAAGGCGACTTCCAGGCCGTGAGCGAGATCGCCCGCCGCTCGAAGAATGCTGTGATTGCCGGCCTGGCCCGTGCGCACCCCAAGGACATCGACCGTTGCGCCGAAGCGGTGAAATTCGCCAAGCGCGGCCGCGTTCATACGGTTATCGCGACGTCCCCGCTGCACATGCGGGTGAAGCTCAACATGACCCCGGAGCAGGTGATCGAGACCTCGGTCGCCAACGTGACCCGTGCGCGCAACCAGATCGACGACGTCGAATGGTCGGCGGAGGATGGCACCCGCAGCGAGATGGACTTCCTGTGCCGCATCGTCGAGGCCGTCATCAAGGCCGGTGCGACCACGGTCAACATTCCCGACACCGTCGGCTACACCGTGCCCGAGGAATACACCCACTTCATGCGCACGCTGATCGAGCGCGTGCCGAATTCCGACAAGGCGGTGTTCTCGGTCCATTGCCATAACGATCTCGGCATGGCGGTGGCGAATTCGCTGGCCGGTCTGGCGGGCGGCGCCCGGCAGATCGAATGCACCATCAATGGTATCGGCGAGCGCGCGGGCAATGCCGCGCTCGAGGAAGTTGTGATGGCGATCAACGTGCGCAACGACAAGTTTCCGTACTGGAACAAGATCGACACCACGATGCTGACGCGCGCGTCGAAGCTGGTGTCGGCGGCAACCTCGTTCCCGGTCCAGTACAACAAGGCGATCGTCGGCCGGAATGCCTTCGCGCATGAAAGCGGCATTCATCAGGATGGCGTTCTGAAGGACGCGCAGACGTATGAGATCATGCGGCCGGAGTCGGTCGGCCTGAAGCAGTCGTCGCTGGTGCTCGGCAAGCATTCGGGCCGCCACGCGTTCGTCCACAAGCTGGAGGAGATGGGCTACAAGCTCGCCGCCAACCAGCTGGAAGATGCCTTCGTGCGGATGAAGGCGCTCGCTGACCGCAAGAAGGACATCTACGATGAGGATATCGAGGCACTGGTCGATCAGGAGATCGCGGCTTCGCATGATCGCATCAAGCTGGCTTCGTTGACCGTTATCGCCGGCACGCATGGTCCGCAGCGCGCGACCATGAAGCTCGACATCGACGGCCAGATCAAGATCGAGGAAGCCGAGGGCAACGGCCCGGTGGATGCGGTCTTCAACTGCATCAAGGCGCTGGTGCCGCATGAGGCCAAGCTGGAACTCTATCAGGTGCATGCCGTAACCGAGGGAACCGACGCGCAGGCGGAGGTTTCGGTGCGGCTCGCGCATGAGGGGCGTTCCATGACGTCGAAGGCGGCTGACCCCGATACGCTGGTTGCGTCGGCGAAAGCCTATCTCGGCGCCCTCAACAAGATTGTCATGAAGCGTCAGCGCGACACGGCCGTCGCTGCCGCCGGGCACTGATCGCCTAAATTCATTGCAACTGCATTTGAAGCGCAGCGCATCTTAACGGTGTGCTGCGTTTTGCGTTGCAGCAACGGGGATGCCGCACCCTCCCAACAGCCAATGGCCTTGACCCGCTGCGTCTGAAATGATCCGGTCCTCAAGGTTCAGAACTGCTGTAAATTGGCGGTTCTCAATAGTTGTTGGAGGAAACATGAAAAAGCTCACTCTGGCTGCGGCCTCAATCGCGATGTTTGCGCTTGTTGGTCCTGCCGCGGCGCAGTCGCCGATCGTTATCAAGTTCAGCCACGTCGTTGCCGAAAAGACCCCGAAGGGGCAGGCGGCTCTGAAGTTCAAGGAAGAAGCCGAGAAGCTTCTCCCCGGCAAGGTCAAGGTCGAGGTCTATCCAAGCTCGCAGCTCTATGGCGATGCCAAGGAAATGGAAGCGCTCGCACTCGGCGACGTTCAGATCATCGCACCGTCGCTGTCGAAGTTCGACAAGTTCACCAAACAGCTCCAGTTGTTCGATCTGCCGTTCCTGTTTGACAATGTCGGCGCGATCGATCGCTTTCAGCAGGGTCCGGAAGGTCAGAAGTTGCTGACCTCGATGGCGTCGAAGGGCTTCATCGGTCTCGACTATTGGCACAACGGCATGAAGCAGATGTCGGCGAACAAGCCGTTGCTGGTGCCTGGAGATGCCAAAGGCCTCAAATTCCGCGTGCAGCCGTCCGACGTGCTGGCCGCGCAATTCCAGCAACTTGGCGCCAATCCCCAGAAGCTCGCGTTCGCAGAAGTCTATCAGGCGCTGCAGCTCGGCACTGTGGACGGTCAGGAAAACACGTGGTCGAACTGCTATTCCCAGAAGTACCAGGAAGTGCAGAAGGATTTCACGGAAACCGAACACGGCGTGATCGACTACATGGTCGTGACCAACGCCAGCTGGTGGAATGGACTTCCGAAGGACGTTCAGGCCGGGCTGAAGACCGCCATGAAGTCGGCAACGAAGGTCAACAATGACGTCGCCGACAAGTTGAACCAGGAGGCCCGCAAGAAGATCTCCGAGAGTTCGGCAAAGATCCATACGCTGACGCCGGCACAGCGCGGCGAGTGGAAAAAAGCGATGGAGCCGGTCTGGGCGAAGTTCGAAGGCGGAATCGGCAAGGACTTGATCCAGGCTGCGCAGAAGGCCAACGGCGCCGGCAAGAGCTAACGATTGGTGATACGGCGGCCGCGGTGATCCGCGGCCGTCGATTTTTATATGTTCCTGGGGAGGGGCACTGTGTCATTTCGATCGGTACTGCACCGGCTCGAAGAGAGCTTTCTTGCCGCAGCCTTGTGCGCCATGACCGTCCTGACGTTTACGCAGGTGGTGATGCGCTACGGGTTCAATTCCGGCTGGCTGTGGGCGCTTGAAGTCAACTTCTATCTCTTCGGGTGGCTGGTTCTGATCGGCATTTCTTACTGTGTCCGCGTCAAGGCGCACATCGGTGTCGATGCGGTCGTCCGTCTTCTTTCACCTGGTCCGCGGCGTGCTGTGGGGCTTTTGGTGACTTTCCTCGCTATCGTCTACACCTGCCTCATGCTCTATGGATCGTGGGTTTACCTCCATCGCCTCCAGATCATGGGCGTTGAAGCAGAGGATATCCCGGTCGAGCGCTGGATTCTCAGTCTTTGCCTGCCGATCGGTTTTGGCCTCCTGCTTTATCGGTTGCTGCAAATGGGATGGCGCATCGCGATCGGGCAATCGCCCGGATATGAGCTCGCCGATGAGGCGCATGACGCTATCCGCGATGTCGCGGGTGACAAAAATCCGGACGGCACGGTGGTGTCGCGATGACAACCACTGTCCTGTTCGTCCTTCTCTTCGTCCTGCTCTTTCTAGGCATGCCGATCGCGATCGCGCTCGGACTTTCATCGATCGCGGTAATTTTGCTGTTCGAGCCGGACAGCATCGCGTCGCTGGTCCTGAAGTTTTTCCAGACGATGGAACAGACGACGCTGCTCGCGATTCCGTTCTTCATCCTGGCCGGCAATTTCCTCACCACCGGCGGTGTGGCGAAGCGCATGATTAATTTCGCGGTCTCGACGGTCGGCCATTTGCCGGGCGGCCTCGCGATCGCGTCGGTCATGGCCTGCATGTTCTTTGCGGCGGTGTCCGGATCGTCTCCCGCAACCGTTGTGGCGATCGGATCGATCGTCATCGCCGGCATGGTCAAAGTTGGATACACCCAGTCGTTCGCGACAGGTGTGATCGTCAACGCCGGTACGCTCGGAATTCTGGTCCCGCCGTCGATCGTCATGGTGGTCTACGCCGCGACGACGGAAACGTCGGTTGGCCGCCTGTTCATGGCCGGCGTGGTTCCCGGGATATTGCTGGGCGTGTTGCTGATGTTCGCGATCTACGTCATCGCGCGCATCAAGAACCTGCCTCGTCAGCCCAAGGCGTCATGGACCGAACGGCTGCTGTCGTTCCGCGACGCGATTTGGGGGCTTCTGCTCATCATTATCGTGATGGGCGGCATCTATGGCGGCATCTTCACGCCCACAGAAGCGGCGGCGGTCGCGGCGGTTTACGGATTCATCTGCGCCGTTTTCATCTACGGCGACCTCAAAATCACCGATGTGCCGAAGGTGCTGACCGATTCATCGCGGGTCACCGTGATGCTGATGTTCATCATCGCCAACGCGTTCCTGTTCGGTCACGTGCTGACCACGGCGCAAATCCCGCAGGATATTGCCAGGGCGATTATCGATGCCGACTTGAAACCCTGGCAGTTCCTGATCATCGTCAACATCATTCTTCTGATTGCCGGCAATTTCATGGAGCCGTCGGCAATCATCCTGATCGTTGCACCGATCGTATTCCCGACCGCCGTCAAACTCGGCATCGATCCGGTCCATCTTGGCATTATTTTCGTGGTCAACATGGAAATAGGCATGGTGACGCCGCCGGTCGGGCTGAATCTGTTCGTTGCATCCGGCATCACGGGCATGACGCTTGTGCAGGTTGTGGCCGCGTCGTGGAGGTGGCTCATGCTTCTGCTTGGCTTCCTGATCATCGTGACCTATGTGCCGGAAATCTCGCTGGCGTTGCCGAATGCGATTTTTGGCATCGCGCGATAGCGGCTTTCATTGATGACAATCCGCGCGAAGCGAGAGTCGTTTCGTGCGGATTGCAAATTAACATCCGTTCAGCGACGTTACATCTTCGTAAGACAGGCCATTCTGTCCAATCCGTAAGTTGAATGCCGGCCTGTTGCTGCCATCTTCGGGAGAGTTCATCCGGAGATGCCCCATGAAGAAAATTATCCTCGCCGGCGTTGCGGCAGTTGCACTTATCGGCTCAACCGCCGTCTATGCGCAGCACCGCCACCATCATCACCGCATGACCACGGAAGACCGCGCAGCGTTCGCCGACGCGAAGATCGCTGCCGTGAAGGCGGGCCTGAAACTCACTCCCGAGCAGGAAAAAATGTGGCCGCCGGTCGAGGCGGCGGTGCGTGATTTCGCCAAGCAGCGGATAGCGAGGGCCAATGCGCGCGCCAGCGAGCGCGACGCGCGGCGCGCAGCGCGCGATCAGAAGGGGGCTCAGGATCGTGGTCCCGGCGCGTCCGCCGACCAGACCCGCGATCCGATGGCGCGGCTGCGTGACCGGGCCGACAGGATGGCTGAGACCGCGGCGGGCCTGAAGAAGATCGCTGACGCCGCCGATCCGCTCTACAAGAGCCTCGACGACGGCCAGAAGCGGCGGCTGACCATGCTGACCCGCATGGGTGGGCATCATGGCTGGCGCGGGCGCGGCTTCGAGCGCGGCCTGGGCGGCGACCGATTCGACCGGGACCGGAGCCCTGGCCGGGATCGCGGTGCCGGAGGCTCGGAGCGTCTCTAAAGTCCCTTCCAATCCGATCGCAATGACGGAAACCGCCGGAAATCCGGCGGTTTCTGCTGTCCGGCACAGGTCCGATCCGAAGTTATCCAGAGCCGGAAAAAGCCTCTCCGCGTTGCTGGACATGGCCGGTTCGCTTTGCTAAACGACGCCGTCCTCAACGGACATCCGGTTGGATCCGGGCGCATAGCTCAGTTGGTAGAGCAGCTGACTCTTAATCAGCGGGTCCCAGGTTCGAG